>Ga0233428_1000101_pt1 | contig 134998 bp, 127 predicted proteins | sample SI_118_April2016_4_FD_179890 | JGI IMG/M metagenome (GOLD analysis project Ga0233428, IMG submission 179890) | Seawater microbial communities from Saanich Inlet, British Columbia, Canada - SI_118_April2016_120_MG | ecosystem: Environmental > Aquatic > Marine > Inlet | place: Canada: British... | reverse complement strand
GTCTTTGGTCCCGGACTTGTTTCCGATGGATTTATTTTGTCCGGCTACACTCAGGATATAATTGAAAATATACAAACTGCCAAAGTGTTAAAGTTGGATAATTCTGGCGAATTAGTCTGGGAAAAATCATTTTCCGGGGGAACTAAGAACGAAGTGCACAAGGTTATTCAGTCTTTTGATGGGGGCTTAGTGTTTACTGGAATAATTCAGCTCGACCCTGCTGAGCAGTGGCAAGGCTGGATTTTTAAGCTAAGCTATGAAGGTGATCTGCTTTGGGAACAAGTCCTTGGTGGCAGTGAAATTGATTTGTTTCATTCAATTCAGCAAACTGAAGATACTGGCTATATTGCTGTGGGTGATACTTGGTCCATGGGCGCCGGGATGTCCGACGTCTGGCTGGTAAAACTTTTTAATGATGGTGAAGTTGAATGGCAAAAGACATTTGGCGGAACTGATATGGAAAACGGCATGGCCGTAGCGCAAACTGAGACTCTTGGTTTTGTAGTGGCTGGCAATGTTTATCCTAATAACGGTTTTGCTGACGCGTTTGTTGTTAAACTTGATCACAATGGTGAAGTTTGTGATGAGTAGGTGAGTTAATAAACACTCTTGATCTTATTCAAGGGTGTTTTTTATTTGAAATTTCCCTCAAATGGTGCTAGGATAAAAGTATAATTAACTAATTACTTAATATTTAATCTCTAATTCTATGGAAATCATTGAACCAAAGAAAGTAAAAGAATTAAAACAAGCAGGAAAGTTTGCAGTATATGTATTAATAGGCTTCATTGTCCTGGTCGGAATTTTTGGAAGCTTTGGTACAATTGGTGCTGGACAGAGGGGCGTAGTTTTGCAGTTTGGCGCAGTTCAGGATAAGATTTTTGACGAAGGCCTTTACATCAAGATCCCATTGATCCAACAAGTAGAGGTTATGGATGTTAAAATCCAAAAAGATGAAGTTCCAGCTAGCGCATCTTCCAAAGATTTGCAGGTTGTTACTTCTAAGATTGCTTTGAATTATCATTTAGATCCTGCGGCTGTAAATAAGATTTGGCAGGAAGTCGGAAAAAATTATAATTCTCGTATTATTGCACCTTCAATTCAGGAAGCAGTAAAGGCAGTAACTGCCAAGTTCACAGCGGAAGAACTCATTACTAAACGTGAAACTGTTAAAGATCAGATTAAAGTGAATCTAGCAGAGAGAGTTGTAGCTCGGTCAATTATTATTGATGAATTTAATATTATTGATTTTAGTTTTTCACCAGCTTTTAATGAGGCTATTGAAGCTAAGGTTACTGCTGAGCAGTTGAAATTAAAAGCAGATCGAGATTTGGAAAGAATTGTGATTGAAGCTGAGCAACAAGTGGCCCAAGCAAAAGGAAAGGCTGCAGCTATTGATGTTGAAGCTCAGGCGCTGAGATCTAATCCAAAAGTTGTGGAATTACGTTGGATTGAAAAATGGAATGGTGAAGTTCCAACTTATTGGGGACAGGCCAGCCCGTTCATTGGACTTGAAAAATAAATAGAAATAAAATCTATGGAAAAGAGAAAGCTCCATCTAATTATCATTGGAATAATAATTTCTGTTTTAATTATTTTATATTTCCCGCTTTATAATGAACTTGGTGGCGGAGATATTGTTTCTGGATCGCCGACTTTGCAGTTTGTAACTCTCGGAAAAAATTATTTAGAGCCCTTGTGTGTGCTTGGTGGTGGAGTGATGGATAGACAAGTGAAAGGATGGTCCGATGGTTATGACTATACCTGTATTGTAAAAAGCAAAGCGATCTGCAAAATATTATTTGGTAAATATTATAAAGGAACAGAAGAAGAAAAAAAGGAATTCTTCACTCCGGAGGGTTTGTTCTTTGGTCCGAACTGTACGGACTGTTGTTACCGGTAGCGAATATTTGTTGATATTTGGCTCTTGTATATTTTGAAATAATATGATAGTATTTTACTACAGAATTATTCTGCGATAGCTCCCGCCTACGCTAAAGCTTCGGCGGACACGCAGTTGGTAAAAACATTATTCTGCGATAGCTCAGTTGGTAGAGCAACTGGCTGTGTACACAAAAATATAACGCAGCCCCCTTTGGAAACATTGGGGTGAATAACGAGGTGAATTGTCGGGAAGGCTAAGTCAATTGTGATATGCTAATCCGCAGCCAAGCCCTAACATTAGTTGGGGAAGGTTCAGAGACTATCCTTTTTAGGAGTACACTTTGATTTTTACATCAAGGTGGAAGCGCCTCGCGCCTAAAGCATTTGCTATGGTGATGATATAGTCCACGCCCTGGAGAAATCCTTGGATAAGTGTAACCAGTAGGTCGTCGGTTCGAGTCCGACTCGCAGAGCCATGAACCACTCATCTTTTTACAAGGTGGGTGGTTTTTATTTAGATGATTCTTCGGGTTCATGGCAAGCCAATAAAAACTCTTGTGCGAAGTAGGAGGACTCGAACCAGGGATGGTAAGGGAAGGATTCCCTTACTTTCTGGGGGAGCTGGAGGGGCGGCCGCCTTGACCGACGTCAGTCGAGGCAGGTTATAAAAGTAACTCTCCGAAGGATAAGTTTAGACTCTTAATTAATGTTTTAATCAAAATAAAAAAGACCACCAGTAGATTCACTAGTAGTCTTTATGTTGTTCTAATGGACCGCTCAATTCGACGGATCCCTTTCACTCGAATTCGTTTGTCTTCTTTAGTTTTAAAAACCCTTGTCATATTGCTAGGTGGTGTATCAGAAATCGTCCACCGTTGGGATTTGTCCAGCGTCTAAGACTTCTTTCACTGAAGAAACCTTTACTGGCTGTTTTGGCTTGATTTTTCTAATCCCTCTTGCTCTCAACGCCGTGTTGTTATAGCGTTCGTAACCAAGGGCCCAAAGAATTTCTTCAGGAATATCGTTGTTGCTGGATATCTCGTATTTCCATCTCAGTTCACCAGCGATTTCGATATTCAGTGTCGGTAGATGTTTTGTAAATCTTGCGACAGTGCCAATCTGAATATGTTATTTTATTTCTTTTGGTAGGTCGTTGACGTTTTTTTTATTTGCAATACACCAACACGCGGCGTAAATATTCAGAGTTTCAATTTTAGCTAAGTGCCAGAGAACTTTCGCTCTTCTTACCTTGAATTTGAAATGACGGCTTTCAAAGGCTAAGACGGTAGTTTCTTTGGGAAAAATTTTGTGTATTAATTTTCTTCTTTCTAATACCCCAACAAGTGCTTCGTTTTTTTTTCTTGAGTTGCTCTCGGTAAACAATCGCAAAGTGCGCGCAATATGCTTTGGCATAATTTTCGAGTTTTTTATTGTCGAATTTTTCCCAATTTACATCACCGGTAGTGAGGATTGGAAGTGTAAATTCCTGTTCCTGCCATTTTTCTGGTCTTTCGCTTTCAAGATTAAATAAATCATGCATGAGTTCACATCGAATCAGGCACTTGTACAATTCAGAGAATCTATGATTTCCGTATCCCAAGTCTCCTGAGTCCGCAATGTTGTGTTCTATGATATAAGCTTTGGCAAACGTAAGTAGTTCTTGGTTTGTCCAAAGTTTCCAGGCGATCCGGCTGCCAATCATAGGCAGACGAAATGTTTCTTGGCCAATAGGGAAAGGTCTGAATTTTTGTGGCAAAACCAGATCAAGCACTTTGGCGTCTCTTTTGGTTGCACAGTCCCGCATTTTTGTTTTTCAATTGAGTGCGAGTTTTTATCCCGTATTCGATGCAGTAATCTCGACCAAATTTTTCTAATCTCTTTTTAGTTACCAATTTCCAGTCAATTTGTCGGTTTTTGCGAATTTGGAAAGTATATGTTGTTCCGTTGACTGGATAGGATTTTGTTTTTGGTCGGCTGAAAACTCGATCTAGCAAGGTTCTGTCCATGAGTGCTTTGTACATGCCTGTGTTGCGCTTAGTTTTGTGATTTGACAATGCCCCAGAGCCTTTGATCTTGTGATGTTTGCAATAAGCTTTTGCATATTCAATGATCTCGTCTTCGGACATTTTTTCCCAAGCAACTTTGTCAATTGCACATAGAGGAATAAGAAAGGGTTCTCCACACAACGTTTCAAGCCTTTCTCGGTCGAAGATGTCAGTCATCAGTTTATCGTCAAGTAACCTACTGTGCATTCCGGGGTTCTTGTTAGGACCTTTTTGGAGTTGTGTGGAGTTGGTAATATTAAACTCCTTGCAGTAGGCAATTATATAATCAATTTTTTCCTGACGCGACATGCTTTTCCAGCTGACCCTGCCGCCACCATCCAAAGGTATAATAAAATCATCCTCACCCAGTCTTACAGGTTTAGTTTCATCGACGATGAAAACTTGCCTCATCCATTTGGATTTATAAAGGATGTTGTAAAGCCCGTCGTGTTTGTTCTTTCCATTGGCAAGGTGCCTCTGTCTTTTGATTTCATGATGCTGACAATAAGCTTTTGCATACAAGATGATTTCAGCTTCACTCATTGCTGCCCAATGAATTTGGTTTTTTCTCTTCATTGGTAGGAAAAATTCCTTCGTGCATAATACTTCGTGTCTGAACAACTTTCCATCTATTTTAATGATCTCGAACATTGGGGGCTCCTCATATGTCTCGAGCTTGTCGAGAGGTAAATTAAATTATTAATGATCAATTCAATTCTATTTTAGTTAAAATTGAAGGAGTTGTCAATTGTAAATATTTTAATATTGAGTTATGATTAGTATGAAAATAACAATATTATTTTATGCAAGCAAAACCTAGGACAGCGGAAAAAACTCAGTTAAAAACCTACCAAAAAGTAGCAGTTATAATTATAGTATTGGGGATGTGGGGCATTGCAGCAGCTGGAATTGCTACGAACATGAGAAAACAAAAAGCTGAAAAAAAAGAATTATCAACCAGAGAATCAGTAGTGGACGTGAAAGTTGTAACTAAACCAGAATCTTCATTAATCAATATTTTGGGAGGGGTAAAAAGCTTATCGTCATCTATTGGAAAGAATAAAGGAAAATCGCCAGTTGGTATTTCTTGTGTTAGTAAATTTGATTGTTTAAGTGGAGTATGCGGTTCTTCGGAAGAAATTTTTGAAGAGGTTAATGGTAAAGTCTGTTTACCACCAACTTGTTTTGATAATGTAAAAAATCAGAACGAAACCGGAGCTGATGTGGGTGGTGAATGTGGTAAAGCCAACGGTTCTGTTTGTCAAAAAGGTAAGGACTGCAAATCCGGCTCATGTTATGAAAGTTTATGTGTTGAGATGATAGAACTTTGTAATAATGGTCAGAAAGAAGTTTTTGAAACTGATATAGATTGCGGTGGAAAATGTTTAGAAAAATTCGGTAAAAAATGCGGTATAAATAAAAATTGTCAGGGGGATAATGATTGCAGTTCAGCGTTATGTTTGCCGGCAGAAAAAAGATGTGCTCCACCGGAAATAGAAGAATGGCTTCATAATGATATGCAAACCGATGACGGGAATTCAATAGAGCAGGCAGTGAATCAAATAAAAAATAATGTCCAACTGAATAAACCGATTGCAGTTTTGAAAAAAATTACAAGCTATCTTGAAAAGGAGATTTATGATATTTCTCCAAAAGTATTTGAAATTGACAAAGGAGTGAAAACTGCCGAAAATATGATTTCTAATAGTGATTATATGCAGGGTTGTACGGATTTTGGAATTGGATTTGTGGCCTTAGCTAGAGAACTTGGCTATCCTGCTATTTATGTGGACACCATAGAATTAGATTTATATAATCAATTAGAAAATGGTTGCTCTGCTGTTCCTGCCAACGGGCATGTTTTTGCTAACGTCTATTTTGATGGCGCCTGGCATGTATTTAATCCGACTGATGGCACGCTCATTGAGCCAGACTATGGCTTAATAACTTATTGCCCAGATCATAATCAAGGTGTTTCAGGATGCTTTTCTTATACTTGTGTGGAAAATCCTTCAATTATTGGATTAGAGGGGTGTTATCATTACAATAGACCAGACATAGGTGAAGTAAAAACAGTGGTTATTACTAAAGGTGCAGTGAGAAAAGCTTTGTCTTTGTGGGATATGAATTTAGATAATCGTGATCATGCAAATATTAAATTACATCAAAGCTATGGATTGCCTTATACTCAAGGCTATTGTAAATGATAAGATTATTAGTTGAAAAGGTTTAATTTTAGCCAAAAGTCAAAAGTTGAGAGTATTAATCTCAACTTTTTGTTTAGCTTGATTTTTTTGTTGTAGTGTGATAGTGTACAATGTTAATGAAAGTTCGTTGACAACACAAATTGAAACCTAAAAAAGAGGTGAATCATGAGAAATGCAATTTTTGCTATTGTTTTGTTGTTTTGTTTGGGCTTTGCTAATCAAGCTGAGGCTTGCACAGGTAACGGTGGCTGGTGTGCTACTGGTGGTTCTTGCTGTTCTGGGTATTGTAGTTATTTTAAATGTTTTCATACTTGTGTTGATCGACAATGCAAGAATGGAGATATTTGGTGTATTAATTCTGATAACGAATGGGATCATGTCGATGAAGAGTGTACAGCCTTTGGTGGCTATGACTCTCAGGCCTATTGCGATGGTAATTGGCTTCAGTATGATTCCTATGATTATGAACCGTATTGTAGTAATACTACTTGCAAACAAGAGGCAGTTTATTCAGGTATGCAGGTAATTGATTATTGCGATAATGGTTGCAGTAACGGTGAATGTATTGAATGTGATGATGAATGTTCGTCAGGCAGTGATGGTTGTAATAATTCTGGTAGCAAAGTGTGGGACTGTGATTATAATTCCAATACTGGTTGCTATGAAAAAGACTGGGCTAATTGTGAACTAGGCACAGAATGTGACGATGGTGAGTGTGTGTTGCTCTGTGATGATGAGTGTGATGATTATGGCGACAAGGAATGTATGAGCAGTAATATGCTCAAAACTTGTGGCAATTTTGACAGCGATACTTGTTTGGAATGGCATTATGAATCATGTAATTGTTACAATGATAAATGCCAGTCCTGTCAGAGTAATTGCTCTTCCGCTCAAGTAGGCTGTAACGCTAATAATACTCAAAAGTGGACCTGTGATTTTAACAATACAAACGGTTGTTACGAAAAAGATTATGTTAATTGTGGGGTTGGTAAGGTTTGTAACGCGGGTAATTGTGTTTCAGACTGCTTGCCAGTACAAGCAAATAAATTTTGTGTGGCTGGTAAATTAGTTTGGAAAAATTCTTGCAATGTCCAAACTAGCATAATTGAAGACTGTGATGAACAACCTGATGTTTGTAATGCTGCCGGGAATGTTTTAAGCAACGGTTTTTGCTCTCCGCAAGACAAGGATTGCTATTACGCTGTTGAAACTGATTGTGATTGTGGCTGTCTAAACGGTAGTTGCAAAACTAATTGTTACAACAGTTGTGCAAGTGAAAAATGTCATTTGGGTGGAATCTGGTGCTATGATTCGAATAATTCGCCACACCATCAAATTGATCCTTGTGACGGAACACAGAATGGTTCAAGTTATTCAATCTGCAAATCAGGCGATGAGCATGTTATTCAAAATCAGATGCAGGAGATTTGCCAGAATGGTGCATGTCAGGATGACTGGTCACCTGTGACACTTGAAGTTATAGAGTGTGACTGTGGTTGTCAGAATGATTCCTGTCTTGAGCCTTGTTGCGATGAAATCTGCGAGCTGAATGAGGTTGGTTGTAATAGCCCGTCCCAAAAGTGGACTTGTCTACTCAAGGACGGATGCTTACAAAAGCAAACTTATCAGTGTGGATCAAACAAGGTCTGTAGTGACGGTTATTGTGTTAACGACTGTTTGCCCACCAAGGATTATCAGACTTGCGAAAATGATAATCTAGTTTGGAAAAATGGTTGTGATGTAACGACTGAAATTATTGATGATTGCACTGAATTACCAAATGTATGTTCATCAAATTACAGTTCGGTGTTGAGTAATGGAAAGTGCTCCTCAAATGATTTGGATTGTTACTATTTGGACGCTGATCCTTGCTCATGTGGTTGCCAGGCAGGGGAATGTATTTCTCCTTGTTGTGAAAGCAATTGCGAACCAAACGAAAAAGAGTGTTTTGGTTTTGGTTATCGCGAATGTGAGTGCGATGGACAGTGTTGTGACTGGGGTGATGTGAATCTGTGTCCGGAATTTTACTCTTGTGTGTTTGGTGATTGTGTTTATAATCCATCTCCGTGTGAAATTATAAGCGCGCAGTGGAAACATGAAGACGGCTCTGTCGCTACTGCAGTTTTTGAGGGTGACATTGCCTTACTTGAAATTACATTTTCTGCATTTTGTGCAGAAAATGTTCCGAATTACATTGAGGTTGAAATATTACTCGTAGACGCAGAAGAGGAGTTAAGTCAGGACTTTGTCCTCTTTGAGGGGGATGAATTCGAGTTCAGTTGGCAAGCAATTCATGGTGGAGATTCACTGGAGTTGTTGGTCAAAACGAATATTTTCCTCAATGATAATGATGCTTATGTGATAGACTTGAACGTAATCCCGCAAGAAAAAATCATTGAAATGATGGGGATGATTGATTCTATCGTTAATCTGACGGAATCACCGTGTCTCAGTCCAGAAACGGATACATCAGCTACGTGTTTTGAATGGTGGGACGAGAATGGGCTGTATGTGATGGACGATGTGCTTGATATCGGTCTCTTTGGTCTTGACTGGATGATGGACAACTTTGATGAGATTTTATTGTATGGTTCGTGTTATGGAGCTTCAGTCTTCTTGATTGTTGCAGGAATATTTGAGGTAGCCACTGCTCCAATTGGGATTGCTCTTCTGGGTGTTTGTGGTGAGACCGCAGGTTTTATTCTGCTAGAAGATACGTATCCAAAACTAGCTTATGTTGTGGCAATCTTGGCATTTGTTGACCTTGGTTACAATGCCATCAAGGGACTTGTCTTTCTTGGAAAACATGGATTGCGATACATCAAGTATTTAACAAGTGGAAAAACTGAAAAGTTTGTGGTCTTTGCTAGAAGTGGAAAAATTCACGTAAAGAAAATCAAAGACCCACTTGTTCTGGAAAGTGTTAGAGGTGATGCTGTTGCTCTAGTTAAAAAATATCCATTCTATAATTACAAATCTCTTTTTTCCATGAAATTTTCAGAAGTTGATAGATTGGTGATGCGTGAAGTGATTAGTAGTGGAAATCTTAAAAAGGCACTAGAGGCAATTGATGGTCAAGCCCCAAGCGTTAAAGGGTTTGAAGCTCTTGCAGTTACTGCTGATCCCTTGGCTAGTCTAGGTGAGTATAATTGGTTCAAAAAAAGCGAGGAGCTTTTCAATGGAATAGATGAAGCTATTCCAGCTGCTTATAATGTAGACGAGTTCCATGAAATGATTATTTTCACAGTACATGAAGGACGATTGAAGGAGTTGTTATACGGCTCTGCAGATTCAGCAGTTCCTATAGCTACTTATCTGGCTGATGTGAAAGCAGTTTTAACTTCTATTGTTATGCATGAGTATATGCATGCAAAGTCTAAAGCTATTTTAGTTTATGAGCTGGGCATTCCTATTGCCAAAGAGGGTGCACAAGCTGCAATCTTGGAGGTGCTAGCAGATCTTTGGGGTGGCGGTCATCCAACTCAAAATATGTTTGGAGTTCAGGGCTGGAAAACAAAATATCGAGATTCAGTGAAATTAGTAGTCAGAGACTCTTTTGATGATTTAGCTGATATTAATACACAGGGTCTTGCTCAGGCCATGATTTCCAAGGATACAGCATTACTTAATGAGATCAAAAGTTCTTTGGGAACGTCTGCCTTCAATGCAAAAACGGCAGAAGCAAACTTGTTGATCAAAGATGCAAAATTAGTTCTTCAAAAAATGCTCGACAAGGTAAAAGACGAAGACTTAATGAAGATGTTGGGTAAACATGGGCTTTTGCCGGCAGGATTAATTGAGTACTGCCTGGAAATGGACTGCTCCGTTGTGTTCGAACTTGGTTGTTTTGAGAATGATGTTTGGTGGATAAGTGAAGATGGGGAAAAGGTGGCCATCAAACAACCCTGTGCTCAGAATGAGTTTTGTCAAGACGGAGAATGCGTTGAAGGTGAAGTTCCGACAGGTGACCCCGTTGTCAAGGGACAGAATTACTATGTGGTGAATATGGGATTCTGTGATGTTAAGTCGGAATGGCTTATCTACAATGCGGTTCCAAGTCAGGTTGTCAGTTGCTATGTGAACTTTGGACTTGAGGGTTTTGAACAAGTTGCTTGTTCAGCTGGTCTTATAGGTAATGGGGCTTTGCAATTGAAAGCAACTCATATTTATGATCAGCCGGGAACTTATCAAGTGACAATGAATATAAACATCGACAATATTACTACTAGCACGACAAAACAAGTTATAATCACTTCTTGTGGTAATAAGCCTAAAGCAGAGGGTGATTTAGCCATAGAAAATTTGTCGATTAATAACGCTCAAGAAGCTACTCATATGGTCATAAGCTTTGATCTGTATGGGTCTGATAATGTTCCAGAGAGTGAACAGTTCTCCTATATCTTTGGTTCTTTATCTGTCGATACAGATATCAACAGTAATTTTATGTGGGTGGATGATCATTATCACGTTGAAGCTTATGTTTTCCTTGAGTGTGGTAGCACTGGGAAACATGAAGTTAAAATTACGGTGAAAAATAATGACCAGACAGTTACTGCCAAGAAAGAGTTTTCTGTCAGTAGCGATAGAAACTGGTGTTCAAGTTCAGACGGATGTTCTACATCTCAGAACGGACAAGCAACAGGAATTGTCCTGTTTCTACTTTTAGGAGGTATCTTGCTTGGTCTGAGGAATAGACAGCGCGTTTAAGAAAGACAGGACCCTTGTCGATACAAGGGTCCTTTTTTATTTTAAAAAATTGTTATCTTAATATTGACGACTTTCATCGTCAAAAAAACACCGCTGTATAGAAGAGAAGTTTTTGTTTTAATAGGATTTGACGAGTGGGGATAACATTTTGCTATAGGTTTCTTAAATTAATTGTCACAATGTTAATATATGTACAATGGTCCAGAACGAAAATTAAACCGTTGTCGGGCGTTTGATTATTCATTGCCCGGTTTTTATTATTTAACGATTTGTACGAAGAATAGAATAAATTGGTTTGGTGATGTTGTTGATGAAAAAATGATTTTGAATGTTTGTGGTGATGTGGTAAATGAATTTTGGAAATTAATTCCACGGTATTATGAAAATGTTTCATTGGATAAATATATTGTAATGCCGAATCATATGCACGGTATAATATATATAAAAAACGTAGGGAACGGGCATTGCCCGATCCCTACACGAAATAATTATGGATTAATTTCCAAAATCATAAATTCCTTCAAAAATGTTTGTACCAAACAAATTCGATATGGTCTAAATTGTTTTGATTTTAATTGGCAAAAATCATTTTACGACCGCGTGTTACGAGACCAATCCGAACTGGAACATGCTCGTTGTTATATTTGTAACAACCCAAAAGCTTGGTTTTGTGATCGAAATAATGAAGTTTAGGTTGAATTCACGGCCAAAATTTGCTAAGCTGTTACTAGGAGGTTTAAAAATTAATGATCTAAATTTATGAAAAAACTAAAAACTTTTGGTTTAATTGTTTTAGCGGTTGTCATTGTAATAGTAATATTTTGGTTTAACGGTGCAATGGGGAGAACAGACTTGGTAGAACCAGAAATCGCTTTAATTGTAGAAAAGGGAGATGTTTGGCACAAGGGAAGTACTGATAATGATTTTCAGAAAGTTGAAAAATTTAAAATTGTTTCCGAAGGTGACATTATAAAAACCAATGGTAATTCAGTAGCGCGAATTAGTTTTTTTGATACTCAGGAAGTTATGGTCGCTGAAGATTCACAAGTTGTTATTACCAAGGGATATATTAATTCCAACTCACCTTTGTTGACCAAGGTCAGAGTTAAATTGCAAAAAGGACAGGTTTGGTCAAGATTAATGAATCTATTGCATCCTTCTGCTGCTTTTGAAGTTGAAGCGGGTACAGTTGTGGCAACAGTTCGTGGTACTGCCTTTAATGTAACTTTAACGGATATTACAGTTGAAGTTTTTGTTTATGAAAATGATGTTGACGTAAGTCTTGTTGGAGAGGCAGCAATTCTAGCAAATATGTCAGCCGGTGATAAATTGACTTATGATTTGGTAAAGAAAACTTATGAGCAGGAAACAGTTGGTACAGATGAATTAAAGTTACAACAAAAAGAAGAGCCATGGATTTACAATAATATAATGATGAATAGAAATTTTGAAAATTATTTAGAGACAAAAAGGCAAGCAATTATTAGCGACGTTGGGCTACTACCTGACCATCCTTTGTATGGGATTAAAACCGGGTTTGAAAAGATCCGTTTGCTTTTGTCTGGAACAGAGTCTAGTTATAAACAAAAGCTAGAAACCAAAAGAGGAATTGAAATTCAGGGCTTAATTGATAGTACAAAAGTAACCAAGGCAATTGAACAGTTGAAAATAGCAGAATTTAATAAACAGACTTTAGCAACATTACAGAGACTGCAGTCTTTTGATAAAGAATTTACAAATAAGTTGTCACGATATGATGGTTTACGAAAAGTATTTTTAGGCAAGATTTTTGACCAATCAGTTGCTGCATTTATCGCTAATAAAATTCAAGGTTTAGATTCAGAGGAAGTACAAAGTGTTGACTCAGGTGAATTAAAGCTAGAAGTTGAACAAGATTTAGCTAAGCCTAAAATTGAACCAGTCGTTATTGAAGTACAGGAATCAGAGCCAACCTATGGAACCGCAGATGACCAGGTGCCGAGTTCTGAATCGACAGAACAAGAAACAACCGTTGAATCTATTGCGACTGATGAACCAGCTACTACTGGTGAATCCGCAACATTAGAAGATCCCGTCACAACTGATACACCAGCTGTTACCGAAGAACAGCCTGCAATCACTGACAGTGGTTCAACTGATCAGCCTGAGGAGCTGGTGGTGCCTGTGGCTCAAAGTTTAGTAGTCACTGCTAATCCAGCAAGCTTAATTCCTGATGCGAGTTCAAAGCTTAGCGCCAATTTGATTTATAGTGATGGTAGTAAATTAGATGTCACTGAACAAATAAATTGGTCAGCCAGTGGAGATTCAATCAGTGGTAATGACGTCGGTAGTTTGAAGGGAAATATTTTTACAGCCAATCGCAATGGTGGTGCTACTACAATTTCTGGTACGTATCGACCAGATGATAATAGTTCGTTTACAGGCCAAACAACAATTACAGTTCTATTGGTTTCAACTAAACTGAGAAATTAACTGCTATGTTAAAAAAACAAACTAAAATTCTGAGCGCAATTTTAACAGCTGTAGTTTGTGTTGGCTTGATGTACGGTCTATTGCATTTTAAGGTTTTTAATTTATTTGATGAACAGTTAAAAGATAAATTATTTGTTCAAGAGGAAATTTCTGGTCAAATTGTTCTGATCGGAATTGATGATAATTCGATCCAATCTTTTGGTGAGTGGCCCTGGTCAAGAAGTTTGCATGCTCAAATGATTGATAAATTGAGTAAGTCTGGAGTGAAAGCTATTGGTTATGATATGACTTTTAGTGAGTCGAGCGGTGGAGATAATGAATTGTTGTCAGTTTTGCAGGAGGGGAACAAAGTAGTTTTTCCAATGGAGGGTGAGTTAAAATTGACTTTAGGTGCTGATCCTCAGTTCACTGAAACTTTGTGGCCAATATCAGAGATTCAAGAACGGTCCTCTGTTGGGCATGTCTCTTTGATAACAGATCAGGATGGGCAGATTCGACGTACACCTAATTTTGTTAAATATCAAGATGAAATGGTGACGCCGTTTTTTGTTGGTGTTCTACAAAAAGCTGGCTTGTGGAATGAAGTTGATAGTTTATATCCTGAAAAATTTGATTTTGATCAGTTCGGATTATTTCGCATTAAATTCTTTGGTCCGGAAAATACTTTTCAAAAATATTCTTTCATAGATGTTTACAATCAGGATTTTGATAGTCAAGTTTTGCAAGGCAAGATTGTTTTAGTCGGTGCTACTGCAGACAATTTACATGATCAATATTTCACGGCTTCGACTAAGTTTGAGGCTATGTCTGGGGTGGAAATTCAGGCTAACTTGATTGAGTCATATTTACAGTCGGCATATGTTCAGCAAGTTGATAATCAAATTTTGTATTTAGGTCTATTTATACTTTTAGGAATAATTAGTGCTTTTGTAGCTTTTGCTTGGCGTTGGTATTACTCATTGTTGGGCATGGTATTGTTAATCGTTTTATATTTACTGGGTGTAGTTGTAGCCTTTGTCTTCAGTTGGTTATTTTCGATTTTATATCCTTGTTTGTTAATAATTTTAATTTTTGCTACTGCTTTTGTGATTCGATATTTATTAGAATCGCAAGAAAAACAAAAAATTCGTGCTGGTTTTTCCCAATATGTAGCTAAGGAAGTTGTTGACGAGCTAATTGCTAAACCAGAAAAATTGAATCTCGGCGGAGAAAGGCGAGAATTAACTATTTTGTTTTCTGATATTCGTGGGTTTACTTCATTGTCAGAAAAAATGAAGCCCGAGGAGCTTGTACATTACTTAAACGATTATTTAACCGAAATGACAACTGTGATTATGGATAATAACGGGGTTGTGGATAAGTTTATTGGTGATGCGGTTATGGCTTTTTGGAATTCACCTTTGCATAATGAAAATCATCGCCAAGATGGGTTAACTTCAGCATTATTAATGCAAAGTGAATTAGTAAAATTTAATAAAAAAATGAAAATCCGAGGGATGCCTGAGATAAAGATTGGAATTGGGTTAAATACGGGCGAAGTGGTGGTTGGAAATTTGGGATCACATCAGCGTTTTGATTACACGGCCATTGGTGATGATGTGAACTTAGCATCTCGCCTGGAAAGTTTAACTAAATATTATGGAGTTGGTATTTTGGCCAGTGAAAAAACAAAAGCTGAATTGAATAACAAATTTGTGTTTAGATATTTAGATACCGTTGCTGTAAAAGGGAAGCAAACAGGCATTAAAATTTATCAAGTTTTGGGTGAATTAGCGGACAAAAAAAAGTACGCTGAATTATTAGAAAAATTTGGACTAGCAACACAGCAATATTTAAATCAAGAATGGCCGGAAGCTTTGAAGTCATTTTCGTCGTTGGCAGAAGCCTACCCAGAAGATCGGCCAATCGAAATTTATGTTGAACGCTTAAAAGAATATCTTGTTAATCCGCCGGAAAATTTTGATGGAGTGTTTCGAGCCAATTTTAAATAATTTTCGAAGTTTTGTGTTTGCAAATTTATGAGAAAAGAATCACCAGTAAATAATCAAAAGCTTAGAAATTTTGTTCAGGAAAAAAATCCCGAGGAAAAATTAGAAGTGGAGGCGCAACAAGCTGCGCTGGAAGCTCAGTTTTCTGAACGCCAAGCAGATATCAATGAAAAAACAGTACGATTACAGGAGAAAATTAAACAAAAACAATTGGAGTTTAAGGAAGTAATCGATAGGTTGAAAGAATTGGAGAGTGAATTAGAGTCAAAACAGCAAAGAACACTTGCTAAATTATTTAATTTATTTGAGATTAGGGCTTTGCAGAATGAGATCCAAGGGGATAGGAGAAAAGTTGAAGATTTACAAAGAGAGTTTGAGGGGTTGTGGCAAATGTATAAAGATTTGCAAAAAGAGGCTGACAGTAAAGTCGAACTTGAAAAAGCTGAAAGTTTGATAAGTGAATTTTATAAAGATCAAGCTGAGGCTCTGGAGACTTGGGAAGGTGAGAAAAAGTCCAAGGATGTTATGGAGGTATGTAAAGAACATAATGCTGTATTAAATCACAGTTTTTTGAGCATGACTACTCCGGGACAGGTTTCTGTTATGAAGCGTGGGGTTAGATGGCAGGATATGTTTCATGCAACATTGGCAATGGAGCCTAATTTGTCAACTGCAAGTGTACGGCTTGATAAGCAAAAGAATGAAGTCAAGGATCAATCCTTTTTTTCTTTTGGTGTTTTATTGAAAGGGGGTGAGATTGGGGCAGCAATGGCGAGAGATAGTGTTTCACAAGTATCTGAAGGTGAACGAAGTAATGTATTTAATACTGAAAATCCTAAAGAAGAAATCTCTCAAGCTATTAATAAATCGGAGTCTGGACATAATGAAATTTTAGTAAAAAAACCACAAATTGCAGCTTTGTTTTTTGATTCAGATATTGATGTTAAAATAGCGGAGAATTCAGCCTTAACTGAGCATGGTAATAAAAATTTGATGGATGAAATATTGAAAGAAGGCAAAACCCTGGGCATGCCAGTATATATAAGAGATGCTCAGACAGGTGAATATTTTTTGGTTGAGGAAGTTGTGACTGAAAAAATTGTGAATGAAGAACTTGAAGAAGTTGATAGGAAAAGAGTAAAGTACAATAAGAAACCAATGAAAATAGAGGATATTGTCAATAATGATTTTGAATTAAGTGAAAGTCAGAAAAATGAATTAATAAAAGATGTGTTAGAAGGTGATATATATAATCTGGATTTACCTGAACGAAATAATTTTGATTCTTGGTCATATGCTCAGCAAATATATCAATCTTTATCTTCAAAAGATAAAAAACACACTTTTCGTTTAGCCTCTGATGAGGGTCATTGGGAATCACAAATGGGATATAGTGATGCAAATTCATACATTGTTGCGTTAGAAGAAATAATAGCATTGAAACAAAATGAAATTGAGGTCATTCAAGCAAAAATTGACCGTGGTGAGGTGAAAAATGAATGGGGTGTGGATCTTGCTGGATTGCAAGATAATTTCCAAAAAACACTGAATAAAATAGGTTGGCATCTATGGGGAGTTACCGAGGCTGCTAATAATGAAAATGATGCAGAAATAGGAGAAAAGGCCAAGACGATTGCTCAGTCGTTAGTTAATGAGGATCAGAAAGATGAAATACTAGCAAAGAGGCTAGCTAAAGATGGTAAATTTATGATTAAGAAGGAAGACTTAAAATATATGAAAAGTGTTGGTTAGAATTTGAACTGTATAAAAGAAACAACTTTAATAGTTGTTTTTTTTTGTTTGCAAAAAAAATAGCGCGCCCCGTAATGATGCACAAGGCGCGCTTTTAGGTTAAGAAATGCTTGACGCACCCCCCGGAATAAGGGACTAGACCTGGATATTTCTCAAATATGAATTTTCTCGCCAGTTTCATATTTGTCCAATATCCATTCGGAACCAAATTGTGCGCATTCAATTTGGCGGAGGTATTTCCTAGTCTGTAGACGGTCGCGGTTGGTAGCAGGGCTAGTCGTAGAATGGACTTGACTGCTATTCATTTACCAACACCGCTGTCAAGGGCCATGATGAGGGCGAGCTAACCCACTCCGGTATTACCAGCAATCTAAATCGGTTTGTCGGGAACCAATTTAGGTTACCCCTCCGCGTGGCGGAGGTTTCACTTCTTAACCTAGGTTAAAGTATAGCTTATTGGTTGTATATTGTCAATAGAACAGTAGTTATAATATTTGCTTAAAATCATTGAACTTGATAAACTAGTGCATATACGCTTTAGTGCTCGTTCTTTGAATCTTTGTCATAAGGGAGGTTATTATGACTAATCCATATGATTTACCAAATTTACCTACAAAAGTCTTGTTGAATTATTTAGAAAAAGCTAGGTCAAAACGACACAAGGGCCATACGCCGATACCAGGTGGTCGAATGTTGTCAGTTGTAGAGATTAAGACTGAATTAACCAAACGTGAGCATGTGCCAAACAAGGTTGAAGCTAGAGCTCTTCGACAGGAAAAAGCTAAGGAATCCTATCGAGAGCAAGCTAGAAAAAATCGACGCAAGAAATTAAAGAAAAGAAGGGGTTGGTAGTCAATCAAAGCAAGCCATCACTGGCTTGCTCTTTTTTTATAATAAAAACAAAATAAAGTTGATTTTTCTGCTATAATAGACTATAATTTAGTTGATTTTATAAATAATAAACAATTTATGTCAGCAACAATTATTTATGTAATTTTGGCAGTTGTAGCAGTAATTATCGTTTGGTTAATCGCAGTCTACAACGGACTAATTCGTTTACGTAATCGTGTGGACGAGGCTTCTTCAGATATTGATGTTCAGTTAAAACGACGTTATGATTTGATTCCAAATCTAATGGAGACCGTTAAAGGTTACATGACGCACGAACAAGAAACTTTACAAAAAGTAACTGAAGCTCGAACAGCTGCCATGGGATCACATGATAACAAGGATGCTAGTCCAGAAGACCAAGCTAAGGCCGAAAACATGCTGTCAGGAGCGTTAAAAACCTTGTTCGCAGTAGCTGAGAGTTATCCTGACCTGAAGGCTTCTGCTAATTTTGCGAAGTTGCAAGATGAGTTGAGTGATATTGAAAATAAGATCCAAGCTGCTCGAAGATTTTACAATGGTAATGTTCGTGACTTCAATACCAAAATTCAAGTTTTCCCAACAAATATGATTGCTAATGCTATTGGATTTAAAAAGTATGATTTTTTTGAAGCCGATGAGAAAGAAAAAGAAAACGTAAAAGTTAAATTTTAGTAGTTTAAGTATGAAATTCGAAAACCAAAATTTACCAGTCTCCGTAGCTGAACATGTTGCAGACGAATTATATTCCCAGAAAAATAGGGCGAGAGTTTTTAATACTTATCTCAATAAACTTTGGGAAAGTTTAGGGGAATTGAATAGGGAACGGCAGAAGGAGCTTTTTGTTGATTTTTCACCAGAAAGAGCTGAAGAGATTCAACAGATGCTTCAGGCTGGGAAATTTAATGTTCATAAAGTAACACCTAGTGAAAACTGTATCCTTTTAGATAAGATGGTACCTGAACTTAAGCAAGAGGTGTATAGCGATACTTCTCTTCCACAAAAAACAGAAGAATTTTACAAAAGAAAAAAACGAGAAATGATTGGTTTCTCGAAAATAATTGATACTGTCTCTGGGGATGAAATTATTGATATTGCTGGTGGCGCTGGTGATATGGCTCGCGTTTTGTCTGAAAAGACGGGAAAGTCGGCAAAAGTTTTGGATATTAATCCGCACCAGCTTCGCTATGTAGAAGAATTGAATAAAATTTTAGATCAGGAGGTTGAACCTGTTCAATTTGATATAAGAAAAGACAAAATTCCTGATGGTACCTGGGTAGCCAAACATCCTTGCGGTGATTTAGCGGATCACATTATTGATAGTTGGTCGAAGGCTGAAGGCAGTCCGGAATTATATTTAATGACCTGTTGTCAGGGGATGGCCAAGAATCATGCCAATCCATATGGTATTGACAAAGAAGAGTGGAAACAACTTTGTCGTCAGTCAGATTTAACTAATAGTAATGACTTGAAAAAACGAAAAAAAGGACAAGAGGCAATGGAAAAGTTGGATTCAGCCAGGATAAAATATTTGCAGGACAAGGGATTCAAAGCGGAATTGCGTAAGGTCCCGGATACAATTAAGGGAAATGTTATTGTTGTTAAAAAATAATAAATATGTACAACCAGATAGATTCCAACAAAAGGAATTCAATGTTCTTGATTGTGATTTTTTTCGCAGTTCTTTTTGGTGTTGGCTATGCTTATGATTATATTTATGGTGGCCAAGGCCAAGTTCCGTATTTTGGAATGATTATAGCTGTTGGGTTTTCATTATTAATGACCAGTGTTTCATATTTCAAAGGAGACAAGATAGCCTTGTCAGCTTCTGGCGCAAAAGAAATTCAAAAAACGGACAATCCATATGTTTATCGAATGGTAGAAAATCTTTGTATTACAGCTGGCCTGCCAGCACCAAAAGTTTATTTGATCGATGATCCGTCAATTAATGCTTTTGCTACGGGACGAAAACCAGAATTAGCTTCAATCGCAGTTACCAAGGGAGCAATTGAAAAGTTGGAAAATGAAGAGTTAGAAGGAGTAATTGCTCATGAGTTATCTCACGTTGGTAATTATGATATTCGTTTTATGATGTTAGTAACGGTTTTGGTTGGTGCAATCGCAATCTTGGCAGATTGGTTTATGCGGATAAGTATTTGGGGTGGTCGTGGTCGTTCACGTAGCAATAAGGGTGGTCATCCGGCTTTAATAATCATTGGCTTAGTTTTTATAGTCCTTTCTCCAATAATTGCCCAGCTTATAAAGTTTGCTATTTCTCGGAAAAGAGAATATTTAGCTGACGCTTCAGCCTCACTTTTGACTAGGTATCCAGAAGGGTTAGCTAGCGCGTTAGAAAAGATTGCTTATGAAAATAAGCCTTTAGCTCGAGCTTCGAAAGCAACTGCACATCTTTATATTGCAAATCCTTTTTCTGGAACAAAAGTTAAAAATCTATTTTCAACCCATCCACCAATTGAAGAAAGAATAAAAAAGTTAAGAAATTTGGCTTAATCTATGAAGCGTTTTTTTTTATATACAATATTAATTTTAATTATGTTGTTTTCTGTGACAGGTTGTGGTCAAAAAACCGTTAAACTCAAAACTAACTCTGGTGAAACCAAAGAATTAGTTATTACAGATAAAACAGTTAAGTATCTGGATTATTCTCCAACAGTTTTAGGGAGAGAGGTAGGTTTAGGCAAAAAAGTAGTTTTGTTTTTTTATGCTCCTTGGGATCCGTATTCAGTGACTGCTGATACCAAGTTTGATTTACAACAATCAGACATCCCAGACAAGGCTGTGGTCTTAAAAGTGGATTATGCAAAGGAAGAAAATCTAAAACAAAAATACTCAGTTGAACATACTTCAACATTTATTCAAATAGACAAAGATCAAAATGAAATAAACCGTTGGGTGGTTGGCGATGTTGAAACTTTGAATGAAAAGCTTAAATAAAAAAAGGCCCTAAAGCCTTTTTGAAATATATTGCTTATAATTTTATTTGTATTCGATCATTTCTAATAATAATCTGTAAATCCTTCAAACTAGAATCTGAGTACAGCAAGTTTAATGAAGGTTCGAGCTGTTTTGATAATAAACGGTTGGCCAATCTTTTTGGAAAGTACAATTTTTTGAAACGAACTTTAGTGACTTCTGGTGATAATTTACCCAAGCTATAGACGGGCTTAACAATAGCACTTATGCTCCCTCTAAATGGAGACAGTAAATATCCAGATATTTCTACTTCACCCTCCAATAAGTCTATTTTTAGATCCTGAATCGGTGGATTTTTTAAAGTAGCTAAACTTTTCTTGACCATGTAATTTAGTTCAGACTCGGAGAGAGTTAGGTTTTGTGGATTAGTGGTAACTAGATTAAGATTGGTTTTATTGAACGCTTTTTCCCAGTTTGAATATTTTTCATTGGCATTTAATATTTCTACTGGATTTAATTCTGCAATTGGTTCGACGATAACTGGCTTTTGCCAGAAAAGCATGCTTTTCCAGGAAAAAGCAAAAGTGACAAAGGGAATTGCTAGAATTATTAATAATACTGGAATTAATTTTTTACTTTTCATAATGTTTATATTTATTATATTATAACACTATTTATATGGCTATTACCAGCAAGGACAATGAAAAAATTAAACTATTACGTAAACTTAAGCTCAAGAAATATAGAGAACAGTTGGCGTTGTTCAAGGTAGAAAACTTAAAAATAATTAGTGAAGCTATTGCAGGAAAAATAAAACCGGAGCAAGTTATAGTCACCCAAGACTTTTTAGATAAATACAATAAAGAATTTACTGAGCTCAAGTTGGACTATTATTTAGTTGACAAAAAGGTTTACAAAAGTTTTTCAGAACTTGAAACCCCACAGGGCATTTGCGCAGTTTTTGCTAAAGTTGAAACTAAAACTAATCTTAAAGACCCGGTGATTTATTTAAATGCAATTAATGATCCTGGTAACCTGGGAGCAATCCTTCGTAGTGCTGTTGCCTTTGGTTACAAGAATATTATTGTGGATGAACTTTGCGCTGATATTTACAATAGTAAAACCATTCAGGCTAGCAAAGGTGCTATATTTAAATTAAATATCGAGCAAGATGAAGGATCAAAACTCCTTGATTTACTCAAAATGAAAAAGCTCAAAGTATTAGCGTCTTTATTGAATCAAAAAGCTCATAATCTTGAAGAAATAAAGGTGAAAAATAATTACTGCTTAGTCTTGGGAAATGAATCACGTGGCATTGATGATGAAATAAAGAGTCGCACAGACGAATTTATTAAAATAAAAATCAGCTCAAATATGGAATCGCTTAATGTTGCCAGTGCCGCAGCGATTATTATGCATCATTTAAAAAATTTGTAATAAAATTAATTTTAGTGTAATATTATATATATACAATTTAACCATTTATCAAGAGTACAGTGAGGGATATAGCCCGATGACCTGTCGACAACCCTTGAAGGTAATTCAAGAAGGTGTCAATTCTAGCCCAGCACGGGAAAGATAAATAATTATTCAATTATTATACTTTTTCGTGATGAAAGAGTATTTTTTATTTAAGTATTAAGCTGCAACAAAACCAAAAACTATTTCTGGTTACATCGCGGCCAAAGAATTTATGTTACGTACAGCAGAGTCAGTTTCACCAATGCACCCAGACAAAATTTGTGATCGTGTTTCCGATGCTATTTTAGATATTTGTTTATCGCAAGACCCACATTCACGGGTTGCAGTAGAGACAATGGGGGGGCATGGAGTTATTACAATTACCGGAGAGATTACTTCCGGTGCGGTTTTTGATGCGGAAAAAATTGCTAAACGAATTGCTGGAGATCAATATCAAGTTAGTGTCAATTTAGTTCAGCAATCTCCAGATATTGCCCGAGGAGTTGATCCGGGTGGTGCTGGTGACCAGGGAATCATGGTTGGATATGCTTGCAGTGAAACTCCGGAATTAATTCCTTTGGAGGTAAAGCTTTCACGTGATTTGTGTCGAGTATTATTTTCTAAATACAAAACTGATGGCAAAACTCAAATTACATTAGAAAACAATTTAATTTCAACTGTCGTGGCCAGCTTTCAGCATGCTCGAGCAGAAGAAATGAAGGGGCTGGTTGAAGAATGGTTAAAAGACAAAAATGTAAGTGAAAACCTTAAAATTTATGTTAATCCAGCTGGTGATTGGTCACAAGGAGGATTTGAGGCAGATGCTGGTGTAACTGGTCGGAAATTGATTGTGGATAACTATGGTCCACGAATTCCTATCGGAGGTGGTGCATTTTCAGGCAAGGATCCGTCCAAAGTCGATCGTTCCGCTGCTTACATGGCCAGAAAAATTGCTGTTGATTATTTACAAAAAAATAATGCCAAAGAAGTTATTTGCCATTTAGCTTATTCAATTGGAGTAGCTGAACCGGTAATGGCGACTGTGGAAATTGATGGTCGCAAAGAGAATGTACAAGGTTATGATTTAACTCCTAAAGGGATTATTACTTTATTAGAGTTGAAAAAGCCTCAATTTGAACAAACTGCTGAGTTTGGCCATTTCGGGAATAATTTTTGTTGGGATAAGTAGTTAGAAGAGTAAAGTTTTAAGATTAAAGAAAACTCCTATTGACACTGGGGTTTTCTTTTGTTAAGTTTAAATATTCGTGAAAATCGCGAATCCAAACGAGGAGGATGTCATGGGAAACGATTTTGTTGGAGTTCTTGTTCAGATGAACCGAGCAGATTCTGATCGAGCCACCGAGTTGGCTTTGTCAATTGATAAAAGAAAGTACAATTTTAAGCATTTAATGGAATTGCTATTATCTTTTGAACCAGCCTATGAAAAGGATGAATCTGAAGGGCTTGAAGACAGAGCAATTATAAGAGAAATTCTTGCAGATAAGTTTGGTGTTGAACTATCAGCAGAAGTTCTTATTAGTTATTTAGATGCGTTCAAAACATCTGATAATATAGGTTGGGCTCTGCAGATTTTAAGAAGTGTATACTCAAGTATGCTTGATATTGATCAGGCTGCATCATTAATTAGGATGGGACCTTCTGAGGTACGGGAATTTGGAAAAGAAGTGATTCTAGGCATAATTGAAGCAAATGCGATAACTTGTGAGAACGTTTTTTCATTTTATCCAAATATTGTGGATCCAAGCGATAAAGCTGCCATTCATATTTTTACAGCGTTAATGGAACGGGATGATGAATCCGCTTTGGAAAAATCTTTTCGCAAGAAGTTTTCTGTGTAATAAAAAATCCCACTATTCGTGAATAGTGGGATTTGTGTTTGTCTACGTCTCTTCGCCGTTGCTAGACACCAGCTTGAGATGTGGTGGCTTGCCAACGACTGGATTCAGTCTGGCGTGTTCACCAGCTTCGATACGTGTGCGCATGAATTCCGTAGGGGACTGCTGGTTGAATTCATCCAACGCTGTTTGTGCATCTTCCATAGTAACAGCATTACCAGCTGGGTCGTGGTACAGTAGATCGTTTGGATCAATTCCTAGAATTAGATGATCAAGCGATAGGAACCAGAACAAATACTCGAACGGGTCAATGCCGTCCAGAATATATGGTGGTGATGTCCCAAGTGTTTGGTAAACCGGTGGTGCGTAACACTCGAAGTTCGCTTGATTGGAAAAGTCCCTTTCGTAAAAAGACTTTGCCTTGACCTTTAGATTGGGAACAATCCCAACGGTCTGATATCCAGCCTCAATTCTTGTTCCGTAGAGCTGATTGAAGTTGGAAACCAGAGCGACTTGGCAGTCGCCAAACCTGAGAAGCCCAGCGTGCGCGTATTCGGGTAGGCACAGTTTGATTTTCTGTACAAACTGTTCATGGCCGTCAAGCGTTGGCAATTGCATCTGACCGTGCGTATGAATACTGATTCGGCAAGCACCGTCATCAATGCAAATATGCACATTGTATGTGATGCTCAGAGGCGCATTGAACTGCGTGAGGATGACTCGAAGTTGTAGAGGGTTATCATTTTGATCTTCTGCCTGGCCAATCAGGTTGAACAATTGTGACAACTGAACACCTTCGCTGTTTTTTGGAAATGGTATATCTGCACCATTAACCCTAAACAGAATAACCTTGTTCACGCTCAAAAGAGGAAAGATTCCTAGTACGTGACGCATTGCGGAATAGAGCTGATAACCCAGCTTACTATTTCCAGAAAGATTTCTGAACCATTGTCCGGCAGTTTTCTTGGGCCAGGGGATCAACTGAGAAAATTCAGCCTGAAAAAACATGTTTCCTCCTTGGGTTATAGTTTTCAAAATTCAATTAATCATTGCTGATTAGACCAACAACCTTAACATAAATTTAATTTAATGTCAATAGAAATGAGTATTATTGATTATATGTTTGGATGATTTTGCTAAATTTACGCATTGTTCTCTTTCGTAAGTTTTTCAGTATATTTCATAGTTATTTAGACGTATAATTTGAATAGATGGAGATAATTGATAATTTTAACAAAGGAGAAAACATGGGATATTTACTATTGTGTAAGAATTGTCACTATCTGAAAACTCTTTGCACGTGTTTGGGTGTTAAGGAGAAAAAAGAGAGTTCAAAGAGGTTTTGTCACCGGTGTAAGCGTGAAATGACCCCGTTCCTCTATCCTGAAGGTAGAAACGGTGAATGCAAGCATTGCAACAGTATTGATGATGGTTTCTTTATGGGATTTCGGTAAGAAACTACGAGGACAGTTTCAAATGCTGTCCTCCCTTTTCTAACGAATCAAAAAATTTGGTTTGTTTTGAGGGTTGACAAATTAGTCAGAAGTAGTATGGTTAAATTGAATATACTGTCAATTGTTCATTTAAAATATATGCTCGTGGAGGCCTAAATGTTATATAAAATTTTGCTATTTTTAGGCGTTATTTTACTAGTTTGGATAGGGATCAGAATTATTGTTCGTAGCCATCCTACTGTTTTTGACAAGAGTGGCATTCGGGCGATGAAGAATGGAAGTGGTGCGAGACCAATTATACATGGTCGAGATGGCTGGCAGTCAGCGATATTGTTTGGCATTTTCTCTTTGTTACCACAACTTATCCCGGCAATTGCAAAGAAGGAGCAATCAAAAATTTTAAAGAAAGAGCTTGGTCAATTTCGAGCAAGAAAAAAAAGAATCAAAGAACCCTTCAAGCATCTTCTGCCGTTGGAAGCTGTTATTGATGAAACGGCTGAAGATTTCTTGGATCAGGTAAGGGAGCAAGGTTTTGACTTTATTCCTTTACGACTCAAAATTCAGAAAACGAGAAAAAAGTTCCCTGAATTTGCTGAGCTTTACAAAAAGACCGATGATTTGTTGGCAACTTGCTTCGAGTTACTTATTCAGGCAGGAGAAAGAGCAGAAACTGACGATGATTTGGTGACCTTGTCTGAGATTGAAGCCGACTTTAATGATTACAAAGCATCACGCTTTGATTTTGGTGATATGACTTCTTTGCTTGAGCTTTATGATAAGTTGTTGGAAGAAGAAGTTACTTTGCGAGATTATTTGGCGGGGAGTTCTTCTGGTGGTAGTTCAAACAGTGGGACTTCATCCAAAGGCCCAAGAAAGAATTATTACGATATTTTGGGAATTCAGCCATCTGCGACCTCCAATGAAATCAAATCAGCATATCGGAAAATGGCAAAAAAATATCATCCCGACGTGAAGACTGCAGAGATGAATAAAGTCAGTGATCCTGATGTTAGAGCTCAGATCGAGAAAGCTTTCGATGAAAAATTTCAAAATGTTAATGAAGCTTATCAAATATTGAAAGATGCTCAACAACGTGCTGATTACGACAAAACATTATAAAGGAGGAGACAATGGCAAATATTATTAAACGTCCAACTTCAGGAGCTGGTGGTTTAACCAAACTTGGCGAAAGACGAGGCTTGGCCAAAACCAGAGAATCAAAGCGATTTGGTTCTACTGGTAAAACGCCTGGAAAGGGAATTTTGGAGGTTGCTTTTGCCTTTGATACTACTGCTAGTATGTGGGGTTACTTTGACCGAGGAAAAAAGGCAATTGCTCGGATCGTGAAAGAAGTGAGTGAAACAAATCCTAAGGCTCGTTTCTGCTACATTGCTTACAAGAATCATGGCGATGAAGAAAGGCATTTTGATGGAGTTCGTGCTTTCTCGGCTACCGATTTTTTGAGCGATCCGCAAGATATTCAGACTGAAATAGAAAAAGTTCGGCCTGGTGGCGGTGGTGATGGTCTTTCTGCCCTGGAATGTGTTCTTCATCATTTAGCACATGATGTTGAGTGGACCCCTGGTTCAATCAGGATGGTAGTGTTGATTGGAGATATGCCTCCGCATGGCGTTGTTGACCCAGTTTCTAACTGTCGGAATGAATTCAATTACAAGGACGAGATCGATAAGCTTGTTGAGCTTGGAGTAACGGTTTATTCCATGTTCTGTTTTGAAGAAGGGGCCTTAGCGTACAAGAAACTCTACAAAACGCAAGGCTTTTACAAGGAAATTGCAAAAGAGACGAAGGGACAATACCTTGAAATGTGTGATTCTGATCTTGATGATTTGGTTCAGATTTTGATCGGAGTTTGCGCTCACAAGACTGGCGACTTGGAAGAATACGTAAAAACACAGAAAAAACGAAATCTGTTATCGGCTTCCGCGGAAAGTAAGCTTTTACTTTTAGGAGGCGGTGGTGAAAAAAAATAAAACAGAAGAAAAAGATGCCAAAATTAAGTTGTCCGGTGAGCAGGAAGAAGTTGTAGAAGAGGCTGTGGAAGTTGCCTTTGATCTAGGCAAAGAAATGCTTATGAATGGTCTGGGAAGCTTTTTTGCTTTTTCAGATAGAAAGGCAGAAATAAAAAAACAAAAAGCGGAGACTGCGGCCAAGGAAATGCGTAAACTTACCAGGCGAGGCGTTGATTCGCTTTACAAAAGATGTCGAGATGCGATTTTCGGAAAGGATGATGATTGATGGTCAACTAGTAAGTCACACATAACAAATGGAGGTGGTGTGATGTTGAACTTTGTTGGTATTTTGTTTGTTTTAGTGATCGTTGCATTGCTTGTTGGCGGGGTGCTGTTGATCAAGGGATCATGGCAGCCTTTCAAGGATGAGGAGGGAAACCCCATTCCCTTCACTGAAAAGGAAAAGTGGAGCGTTGGTGCCTTTGTGGCCGCTGCGGTCATTGGTGTCTGTACCCTTTTCCTGGCCACGGATCATCCGTGGGTAAAGAAAATGAAGGGGCGAAGAGTATAAATCACAGGGCAAGGTGCTTGCACCTTGCCCTCAATTTTCAATAACAATACTTATTTTTAAAAAATTTAAAAGTAAATATTGTTCATTGAAACCAACGCTGTGGAGGATGACATGAAGAGAAAAGCAGGAATAATTTTTGGAGTCATTTTTATCAGCTTGGCAATCCTAATGATTGTCAGTTTACTGAAATACGCAACTATTTTTGGTTTTTTGCTTATTTATCCCTACGTAGTTACAAAGATTACAGGTTTTGGGATGAATTCATATTTGGCGCAAGGAATCGGTATTGTTGTAGCCATTCCAATTTGGTATGCAGTTTTCCGACTTTTGTTTAGTTGGAAAAAGGATCGCAGAATGGCTGGCATGATTACAATTGTAGCTTTTTTCGCTTTGCATTCATTCTCTATGTTTTTATTGCAAGGTGATTCCTTGGTTCATCCATTTGATGGTCCCGCAATGGCGAAATTTTGTACTGTGAATCCTTTGACAGGTGAAATTCAAACATTTGAACAGTCTATCTATGATCAGTTTGGTAATAAAGCGGAAAGGTGCTCACCGGAATTGATTGAAAAGTACGAGAGAGAAAAAACTTTTACTGATGGAACAAGCAAGGAAGTTTCTTTTTCTAGGGTGCAGGATGGTTTCATAAGTCCGGCAACTGGAAAACCATTGTTCTTCTATTGTTTTGACTCTGAGAAAAAAGCACACTTTTTTTCTTCTGAAGGATATTGTCCTTGGGGAGGTCAACTTTTGCCTGTCAGTTCTGTTCTTGTGGCAAAAATAGCCAATAAAGAAATTTTGGTGCATCAAGAGTCAGTTTATGTCCCATTTGAACTGGAGTTTCCAACGTTCGAGGGAACAACACAGGAAGTTGAAGTTGTCCCTGCTGAATCTGAAATGCAAATAAGTTATACTGCGTGGTTTTGGGAATTTAGAAATCACAAAAAAACAAATATTATTGCGGGGATTTTCTTCGTTCTGTCAGTAATTATTTCTATTATTACGTTATGTGTTGGACTGTCAGACGGGAATGGGCCAACTATGGTTGGTGCGTTTATTGTGCTTCCTTTTTTAGCAGTAATAAGTGTATTGACTGCTGATATATTGTCCCTGCTCATTTGGGCACAATTGCATATAGTTGTCATGGTTGTTCTTTCGATCCCAATTTACGTACTATTGACTATTGGCGTTTTTCATTTAGGTATAAAGATTTTTGATGAATTTTAATAACCAACGGGGTAGGCTTAGCTTGCCTGCCCCAACTTTTTTCAATCAATAATATTTGTTTTTAATAATTTGAAAATAAATATTGTTCATTGACTAAAATTTAGAGGAGACGAAAATGCTAAATTCACTTATTAGTCTTGGCGTTGTTGCTGGTGGTGATTCGGGTGGTGGAGGAATTCTGCTGATTATCATCATTATCGCTATCATCTTTTTTATCACCAAGGATTAAAATGAGGTGCGATTGCGGTAGATCCGCGAGACAAATTTTTACATTGAATAATGTAACGTATTGTGATTTTTGCGTGAATTCACGTGCGCCAAAGTGTTCGGTCTGTAGTCAGCCATTAATTGGGAATAATACTGTTGAATGTGATGGTTCTTTATACCATTCACAATGTTATGACTCAATTGCTTTGAAATGTTGCCTTTGTAGGAATAAAATAAACGGACGATATTTCAACACTGACCAGGGTGCTGTTTGCAAAGGGTGCCATGATCCACGTTTTCAGTGTTTTACTTGTCACTCTCAAATGGCTCCTAATGATGTAATGCACTTAGCCGATTACCGGGTAATTTGCCCGACTTGTTCAATTGATGCCGTTTTTCAAATTGATCAAAGTATAATAAATGGTGTTAGTCGGATATTGCACCTGCATTCATGGTTTCCAAGGAAACCCATTGAATATAGAGTCGTCGATCTGAATACCCTTGGGATTATAACTAAAAGAAATAGGAATCGAGGTAGTACAACCTTGGGGAATTGTTTAACTAAATATATCCAACCTTTTCTGGGAAAAACAGAAGTTACGAATCACTTGATTAGCATTCTTTTTGGGTTACCACTTGATGTGCACAGAGCCATCTTGGTGCATGAACTTTTTCACGCTTGGTTACATGAGTTTGTTAGCCAGGACGAAGTATCAGGTGACGATGCAGAGTGGTTATGTGATAATATGGCCTTGCATTATCTGATTCAGATAAAAGCAAATCCAAAATGGATTGAACAAACAAAATATTCAAGAGATAGATATCAGTCAAGTAGGTGGCTTAGAAAAAAATGCGCTAATATTTCTCCCCGAGAAGTTATCATTTATTTGAGGGATCTTTGAAACTAAAATAATGCTAGGGGCGAAGTGAACAACTTTGCTTTCGCCCCTAATTTTTTTCAAAAAACGATATTTGATTTTAATGATTTAAGATTAAATATTGTTCGTTGAAAATAACCATTGGAGGTGTGTTATGAAGAGGACAGCTAAACTGTTTCTCGGGTTGTTTTTTGTGGCATTGGCAATTCTGATTTTGATCAGTCTTGTTAAATATGCTTCGATTTTTGGTTTTTTGATGGTTTATCCGTACGTGGTCAGCAAGATTTCCGGATTCGGAATGAATCCTTATCTGGCCCAGGCAATTGGAATAGTTGTTGCGGTACCTCTGTGGTACGCAATTTTCCGGCTTTTCTTTAGCTGGAAGAAAGATCGACGGCTTGCGGGGATGATCACCATTGCAGCATTTTTTGCATTGCATTCCTTGGCAATGTTCCTGATTCAAGGGGACTCCTTGGTTCATCCTATTGATGGACCGGCTATGGCTAAGTTTTGCACAGTCAATCCTTTGACTGGTGAAATTCAGGTTTTTGAACAGGCTCTTTATGATAAGTTTGGTCAGCAGGCACAGCGTTGTTCCCCCGAGCTCATTGAAAAATATGAGAAGGGTAAGCAGTTTGCTACTACCAAGAATTACGAAGTCACACTTGAGAGAGTAGAGTCTGGATTTGTTAGTCCAGCCACGGGAAAGGCACTTTTTTTCTACTGTACTGATCCTGAAGGAACGGTTCATTTTTACGCATCCTCTGGGTATTGTCCCTGGGGAGGCGAGCTTCAGGTCATTACTGGTGAAATTGTAAGGAAAGAAAGAGAGAAGTTGCAAAAAAAAAATGAACAAATCAGGTTAGAGAAAGAAAAAAAGCAAAACCTGAAATTAAAGATTGAAAAAGAGCGACGTGAAAGATTGGTTGCAGAGAAAAAAGCAAAAGAAGAAGCACGAAAAAGGGTTTCAGCAGAAAAAAGTCTAGAGGCCGAAAGAAATAAATTTGCCCGACAGGAAAAACGAAGGGTACATCTAGAAAACAGAAAAGCTGAAGATGCTAAGGCTGAATTACGAAAAGAAAGGGTTGCTAAAAAAAGAGCAGAAAAAAAAGCCAAAGAGAAGGCTAAAAAAGCAGCCCAACTAGAAAAAGATAGAAAGCATTACGAAATTGTTACAGCTGGCTGGAATAAAAATAATCCAGCTGCCAGTAAAACTAGAAATGTTGTGGCATACCCTGTTTTTCGAAATATTGAGTGGAATTGGCCCGGTTTTCTGTCTTCAAATTGCCGGCTTTATTTCAGAGGTGAGGAAAAGCACGGTGTCTCAGTTACATACACTGATGCAACAATGAATGCCTGGGTGTTGAAAAGCAAAGGAGAGTCCCCAGCTCAATATAAGCAAAGGACTCCTATTGTTTTCTCTTGGAAATTGGCACCAGAAGTGTACCTTGAAGCAAATTTGAAGCATCATACTCAAAATGCACGATTTATGATCGATTTGACATCATATTACAAGGGATTGAAGGGAGGTAATTCTAACCTTCGTTGGATTGAAGTGACAATCAGTGGCAAGGATGCTAATGATCATTATATGGAATACACTTTTCAGTAAAGAGGACCACTAAACAGGAGGGATGCCATGTGGTTAAAAATTATCTTGATTGCGATTGTTGTGCTTATCATCTTTTTCTTCCTTCTTGGAATTGCCTTTATTAAAGGCTGGATCATGGGAGAAGATGCTGAGGAAAACCCCGAAGGTCGTGAAGTTAACAAAAAGGAGGCTTGGTTTGTTACGGGAATTCTCCTGAGTATCGCCATCGGATTGTTCAGCATTTTCTTGAGTTCTGGGCATCCGTGGGTTAAGAAGTTGAAGGAAAAACGTAAAAAGAAGTAGTCCAAAGGGCAAGGTGCTTGCGCCTTGCCCTTATTTATTTTCAAGTTTAATCCTTGTTCTAAAATATTTAGAATAAAGATTGATCTTTAAAATTTCGGAGGTTTGTCATGTTAAAGTGGACAAAGCGAACTTTGGGTATTTTTTTTGTTGGTTTGGCAGTATTTCTTTTCCTTGGTCTTGTGATGTACGCGGATTTCATTGGTTTTTTAATGGTTTACCCATATATCGTGGTGAAAGTTTCTGGTTACGGCCTTAATATTTATTTGGCTCAAGTGATCGGTTTAATTATCGGCATCGGGCTATGGGTAACTATTTTTAAGTTCTTTTTGAGCTGGAATAAAAAAAGACGCTACATCGGTTTTGGGTTGATCGTTTTAATTTTTGTCAGTCATTCACTAGTAATGTACGCAGTTAATTACAACACGATTGTTCATCCAATTACTGGAGATCGAAAGTTTTGCATTGACGATAAATTGAGTGGGCGCGTAAAGGTCTATGAAGGGCACAGTTATGACGAATTTGGTGACCAGTCTATTAGATGTAATGATAGCCAACTCAGACGCTTTGAAATTAATAAAAGATATGCAATGGACAATAATCAAGAAATTGATTTTTATCAGGTTGCAAATGGTTTTATAAGTCAGAAAACGGGAAAAGCAATATTTTTCTATTGCAATGACACTGAAGCCAGAGTTCATTTTTTTAATATGCGTGGTCATTGTCCTTGGGGCGGTGAACTTTCAGATGTAACTGCAGATATTATTAAACAAACGAAGGAAAACAACAATTACCGACCAATAGCACGTGAAATAAGTGAGCCGCAGGTTAAGCCTGCTTCAAAAATTAATTTCTTTGCCTTTGAAAAAAATAAGGAAGCGACTCTATTGTTTGCATTTTGCTTTCTTGTTATTTTGATTGTATTGATGATTTTTTTTCTTGCTGGGATAGGTATTCGTTCGTTGAAATTTTGTTCTTTGTGTGTGTTCTCAATATTCCCAATGACCTTTATAGGGATATTAATAGCGGATTTGGCAGTTTGGATGTCTCATCTGAAGGTTCCCAATTTTTTTATGGCTATTTTTGGTATACCAATATTCGTTTTAGTGACACTTGGATATTACCTGATAGTTATTTGGATTTCTAAAAATACTTCTTTGGAACGAGATTTTTGTGACGCAAGATACGTTATCAAAAACATGTTCAAAGATAAATAGATTCAAGATGTAAACTACAAAACCTGGGCGAAGTCAAGCACTTTGCTTCGCCCTAATTTTTTCAAGCTTAATCCTTGTTCTAAATAATTTAGAATAAAGATTGATCTTTAAAATTACGGAGGTTTGTCATGTCAAAGTGGACAAAGTTGTCTATTGGTGTGTTTTTTATTGGTTTGGCAGTATTTTTGCTGGTTGGAATAGCAATGTACGCTGAGTTTTTTGGTTTTTTAATGTTTTATCCGTATGTGGTAGCACAGATTTCTGGCTACGGCCTTAATATTTATCTGGCTCAAGTGATTGCCCTAATAGCCGGTGTCGGTTTATGGGTAGTTATCTTTAAGTTTTTTCTTAGTTGGAATAAAAAGCGACGCTACATTGGATTTGCAATAATTGGATTAATCTTCATTAGTCATTCCCTGGTGATGTACGCAGTTAATTACAATACGATTGTACATCCGATTACTGGAGAGCGAAAATTTTGTATTGATGATCGTTTGACCGGTCGGGTTAAGGTTTATGAGGCTCAGCTTTACGATGAGTTTGGTGATCTTGCTTATCGTTGTGAAGATGATCAAGTTGAAAGATTTGAAATTGAAAAAAAATATGAGCCTGATGAAAATCAGGAAATTGATTTTGTTCAGATAAAAAAGGGCTTTATTAGTCCAACAACTGGCAAGTCAATATTTTATTACTGCTATGACATAGACGGAATTGTTCGCTTCTTTAATATGGTTGGCCATTGTCCTTGGGGTGGCAATGTAAGGCAAGTAACACCAGCTATAGTCAAACGGACGTCAACGAAAGGTAATTATCTCGAATGGGAAAATAGTAATGAAGACGTTGAAGAGATTGAATCCGACGAGTCAGATTTTAATTTCAACTTATTTGCTTTTATGGATTATCAAACTACTGGTGGCTTGGCATTTCTTTTGTTCATTTTTTGTCTTGTTGGTGGTGTTTTGTTTATGTTGGCTGGAGCGGATAGTGGTTATTGGCAGTTTTCTGTGTTGGTAGTGTTTTCAGCGTTGCCAATTTCTATTATTATAATTTTGGTTGCTGATTTGGCAACTATTATTGTATATTATAATGCTCCAGCAGTACTTGTTTTCATTTTTGGAATTCCGGTTGGCGCGTTATTGATTTTTGGGTATTGTGTGTTATTGTATTTTATTGTTGAAGATAGTTCATTAGATATAGATTTTTCAATGATTCGTAGATCATTCCATAACTTACTTCACCCATAACGGTGTTTGTTTTGAAAGTCTAACATGGGCGAAGTCAAGCACTTTGCTTCGCCCTAATTTTTTAAAGGCTGACAACTGTTTTATTGAAAAATAAAACAGTTGTTGTTCTTTAAGAATGGAGGATAAAATGAGTCAGAAGAAAAAGAATCATTTTGCAAAAGGGCCAGACACGAGTCCTGGTATTTCAATTACTTCTATTCATGAATTGTTAGAAAGAGAAAAAATTAGAAAAAAGAAATTGCAACTAGGAATATTTTTACTAGTCGTGGCAATTTTGCTTCTGATTGGCACCTGGCGCTATGCATCAGTTTTTGGTTTTTTAATGGTTTATCCTTACGCCCTGGAGCAACTCCTCGGGCTTGGGTTGAATCAATATTTAGCCAAGGCAATTGCAGTCGGTGTTGGAGCAATTCTGTGGTACGCAATATTTAAACTGTTTTTCAGTTTAAATAGAAAGAAAATGGAACGAGGTTTTATTTTGCTGGCTTTTATCTTTGTTGCCCACTCTCTGGCAATGTATTTTATTACCAGCTCAAGAATTTATGACCCCCAAACAGGCCAAGTGATTAAATATTGTACTTATGACAAAATCACAAATGAACTACAGGTGTTTGATCAACCAATCTATGATGAATTTGGCCAAAAGGCTAGAAAGTGTAATAAGAGTCAGGCCTTGGAATTTGTGCAAAAAAAGCGTGGAATAAAAACTGACACTGGAATGGAAAAGATCAGAGAACAGTCATTTGCCAAAGCTGAACAAAATCAAGCACGTTGGCGAAATGAGGGGCCCAAGAAAAAAACAAGTACGCAATTTCATCAACCTACAGAAACACATTCCAGTTCGCTAAAAAAAGAAATATCAAATCCAATGGACTCAATTGTAACTTTTACTATAATAATAACACTTCTTTTCACATTAGTAATATCTGGCTTTATATTTATGTATTTAGATCATTCTGAATATGACAGTAAAGAAAGAAATGAGCTCACTCTGAAGGTCTTGATTGTGACTTTGACGGTAGGTGGACTTATGGGGGGAGTTGGGTATTGCTTGGTGTATGCTACTAGATTGGCAATTCTAGGGTATATGACTGTAATAATTAGTCTTATTGTACATTCATTTTTTGTCTGGGTGTTTAAAGATGATCTTGAATAAGGGAGGTTTAAGATGAATAATAACAAAAGGCTACTGTTGGGCATTTCCCTTCTAGTGATGGGAATTTTGCTGTTAGTTGGGATGTTCCGATATGCCAGTTTTCTCGGCTTCCTGATGATATATCCATACGCCCTAAGCCAGGTTTTAGGGTTAGGTCTGAATGTTTATTTAGCCAACGTCATCGCAGTTGTTGTTGGCTTTGTACTGTGGTTTGCAATTTTTAGGTTATTCCTTCGTTGGAATAAAAAAAAGAGAAACCTAGGTTTTGCTCTTTTGTTGGGAATGTTTGCCTTGCATTCCTTGGCCATGTTTTTTATCAGTGGTGATCAACTTGTTGACCGCTGGACCGGTCAGAGAAAGTATTGTACAACGGATTCATTGGATGGGTCAGTACATGTTTTTGAAAGACCCTTTTATGATGAATTGGGTCAGCAGGCAAAAGAATGTACAAACGAACAGATTAAAAAGTACGTGCAGAAAAAACGTGGTGAGTAGAATCCAAAAGACAATAGGGAAAATCAACAATGATTTACCCTATTTTTTTTGAAAATAAAATATATGGTTTGACCCCTTGTCTGTAGTATAATAATTATCGGACATGAATTTAGATTGAGGAATGAGTTTTTCAGAGTTAGACCAGTAGTCGTTCAAAACAAAATACGCTTGATCGACGTTTGCTTGGCTCATGGCTTGGTCAATAAAATCACGATCAACTTTTTCGAAAACTAATTTTTTATAATATTGATAAAGATTGTTATCATTGCCATTAGGAATTGAGTAGTAAAAATCTTGGTTATAATAATGTGTAAAACCAAATTCTCTAATTGCCGCTGCCGCTAGCATTTGGTTGCCAAGAACAATATAATCACCCTCAGTTTTTTGGTCAATTAATTGCACAGCCTCAACGTCGCCCTTGGTAACATTATATTCTTGTGAGTCTTTGTAATCATCTTTAACCGGATAAGAAAAATATAGTGAAGTGCTCGTTATTAAGGTGAGCAAAAGGAGTACGAAAAGCTTTCCTGCGAAGTTGCCCTGTTTGTCAAAATTAAATTGAATTAAATTATAGAATAAATAAATTACAATTGGTAGTAAGAAATATAAACTTAATTCAGAGATTCTGCTCATAAATTGAGCTTGGTTTTGATTCGTAGCGAATTCAAAATTCAGAAAGACTTTGGTCAGTAAAAAATTAACAAAAATTACTATGCCTGCTCCAAAATGAACTTTGTATTTTGCAAATTCTTTTTTGAATAACATTAAAAGTAATCCACAGCCAGCAAGGATTAGAAATATGATCTTAATGTTGAATCCATAAACATAAATTAGATCGTAAATGAATCTGAACTTGTGTTCACTGTGAAATAAAGTAAAGTCGAACAATTGAGAAAGATTAAATTTAAGTAAACTGACTTTTAAATTGTTTAACCAAGAGTTAAGAATGAAAAGAATTGGAAATACGAATAAACTACCTAAAATTAAAACTGTTTGTGTGGCTTTTTTAACTTTTGCGTTTATAATGTTTTGGCTGAATAAATAAATTACAAAGACCAAAATCGGAGCGCCAAAAAGCGGATGAATAGTTAGAGTGATAATGCTTAGAAATAATAAAAACTTAAGCATTGATTTATGTTTAATAAAGCTTAAAAAGATAATGATTAAACACAATAAATTTGTTAAACCTTGAGGTGTTGTGTGGATAAAGTAGGTGATTGGTAAAATTAAACTCCCCAAGCAGGCAGTTAGAGAATAGTTTTTGTTTAACTTTAGTCCAGTTGTTAGGCCATAATAAATGGAGGTCGGCAAAAGAATCGCCATGCTAAGCGGTAGAAATAGTTTGTTGATGAATTCCAATGGAAGCTGAGTGATATTGTGTAAAAATATAACAACTGAGTATTCTCCAATGTAATAAAACGTTTTTGGGATTAGGGTGCTGGTGGCCATTATTTGTTTCATGGCGGCCAAGTGTAAGAATGGGTCATAACCGTAACCGATTTTATAAATAATCAGAGCTACACTGGAAAAAAGCGCTGTGTAAATTATTAACAAAATTTTTGAAACTAAAATATTTTGATTTTTGATCAAAATAATAACCAGTAGAATTGTTAGCACAATAAAAAACACAAAGAAATCTTTGCTTACGATGTTCCATGGTGAAGTTATGGCTTGGTCAGTTCGAAATTTGAATAGCAACATAAAATTCACCAGAACGAAAATTAAAAAACCGAAAATTAAAAATTTTGGCTTTAGTTTAACTATATAATCACTGAAAAATTGTTTTAAGTTAAATTTCGGTCTAATAAATTTCGGTGTGAAGTATTCAAGTGGAATGGTGGTAATGATTAGGGCTCGAATAACAGTCAATGGTTCCAGGTTGTATAAATAAAAGCTGATCCATAGTATAATGGAATTAATCCCGACGAAGGCTAAGCTTCCATAAAGAGTTTGGAAAAATCTATCAGATGTCGCAAATATTTTGTGGCCGAGACGCTGTCCATAAAAGAAAATTAATATTCCGGCCACAACCACTCCCAAGTAAGGGTTTTTAATTACAAAAATATTTGCTAAGATGAGAGCAATGAAAGAGAAGGGTCTGAAAAAATAAATTAATCTGAGTTTGAGCTTCATAGTTTAAGTTTAACATTTTTTCGCATGAAAATCAATCTGAACAAGTTGTTGCAAATCACAAAAATAGTCGTCACAGCCGGTCTGTTGATTTTGTTTTTGTTTTTGATTTATCAGAAGCTTGTGCCGAATAATAGTTTGACTTACAATTATAACTTTTCAGGTCAAGAGCGGTTTATCCAAGGATTTTATCCAGAAGGCCGAGTGGCTCAATATGATGATTTACAAAGAATTATTTTTGAGCCAGTTTATCTAGATGTTTATTCACCTCGAACGTTTAAAAAAGCCAAAGTCATATTACGTTATTACAGACCATATGATGTTCAAGCAAAGTTTGGACTTAAACTTGTGCAGAATGATTGGGCATTTTATTTTGAAGAATTACCGGAAACTCCTGATGGTTATATTGATTATGAAATGGAATTCGATTTAACCAACGCTGAAAGGATTAAAAACAAATACAAATTTATTTTAGCCTTTCAAGAACTCGGTATCACCAACGAGAAAGTGCTGGTTGATAGCATAAAAATTACTTTAGAAAAATAATATGAATCTATCTTTAATTGAATTTTTTCATAAGTTAATAAATTTTCTATTTTTGAATTTCTTTATATTTTCTGTAATTTTAGCAGTTTGTGAGCTTGCGATGCCTGGGTTTGTGATTTACTATTTTAATCTGAATTGGATCTTATTGATTACATTTGGTTTATTTTTGGCCAAAACAGGTAACTATATTGACAAAATGTAGTATTTGTGCTAAAATTAAAGTATTATTAAATAACATTAAACTATGTCGCAAGACAGACCATTTAATTCAAAGACTCTAAAAGAACGTTTTCCCGAAGTCTATAAAAAATTCTACGCGGAAAATGATATTGTTGTTTCTGGCGCTTTTAATTTTTCTTTGTCTCCTGGTATAATCTGGCGCGCCGGTGCGCCGCTTGTTCGTTTGAAGTTACCTTTAAAATGCTATGTTGGAATCAAAGTAAATAATGGTAAATCAACAGTAAGTAATGGGTCATATCTAGTTTATAATACGAGTAAAGACAAATTTAATACTAATGATTGTAGTTTGGATGGTTGGTGCGAACATATTGATTATTTGCAGGAGTTAGTAAGGAAGAAATGGTCAAATGATTTTAATGGTATCACTTTAAATTATCTTTTCGAATCTAGTGACTCAAGAGGCATTGATTCGAGCTTTGAAACGGTTGCAATGTCAGCAATATATTTGTATTTAAACCGGATTTCTATTGAGGAGTTCAAGCAATTTCCGTCAACAAGTTCGGCTGAAATTCTCAAAGGTGAAACTAAGCTTGCTAAAGATTTCAGAGATATTCATCGCCAAACCTTGAAAATGATATCCAAGGGAATGAATGGTGGAGCCGCTGGTAACAGTTCTTACTCCAGTCTCTTGGACTCCAAGTTGCCAATGGTTTATTTTACTGAGGAAAGAGCGGGTAGTGAGAAAAAACCATACAAAGACAAGAGACCATTCATATTAGATGATATGGAAAAAGCTGAGAAGCTTGAGGTTTGGGGGTTTCGTTTAGATGAATTAGCAGATGTTACAGGATATTTTCCTTTGGACGTTGTTGGTATTTATCCAGGGGCCTCAAAAGAGCCTGGCCTTGCCGCAGAGTACGTGCATAAAAGTTTGATGCCAAGTTTTGATATAATTAGAGATAAAACAAAAAAATTGTTTTCAAAAGCTATAGACCTTGACTCTGATAGGTTGCCACCATTTTTGAAAGAATTGGATGTTGATGGTAAGTATTGGCATGATTATGCTGTAGGACAAAGCTATCAGTTAGTAAATTATGTTTTTGAATTGATTGAATTGTATCAAAATAAACTATCTGGCTCTGTAGTAACGAAATTTTTGGAACATCAAAGTATTTTACGAAATATTAACGGTGTTTTTGAAGATTTTCCGTCAAAAAATTTACAAACAATTTTAGATAAAATTAAAAGAAGGGCGTCTGAAGTCGATGAAAAAGTTGGGTTAAGACCATTGTATTGGGGAAAAATGGATGGAAATATTTTTGCGTTCAGTCCACTTCATAGATTTAGAGAGCAAAGCTTCAAACTTGTCGAGGAAATAAGACGAGATCATAATGAAAATGTTCAAATTGATTTTTGTTCATGGCGAGATGGCTGGGGGAGTGATGGTGTGAGACTTGAGCAATATATTAAGAAAGATATATATTCAGAATTTTTAGATAAGAATTCTTTAAAGCTGGAGGTTTGGGACAATAAAGACGAAGTAAATAGTATTGTCAGTATGAACGAACTTGATAAAGCAGATTTTGATTTATTGCTTGATAAAATTGATGGTAAATTATACATCAAGGGAAAAAATTATTCTTCAAAAGAATTACCTTCACAAAAAGCAACAATTGAGTTAGTTGAGTTTTTACTGCAGAATGTCGGTCAACCAGTAACTAATAAGCAGTTGTCTGAATCTGGTTATTCAAAATATCGTAATGAACTTCAAGGTAAGATCGTTACCCCATTATCAAAGCTTTTGAAGGAGAAAACAGGTAAAGATTTAGGATTAAAAGTTACGGGTAAACTTATGAATTTCTTTATAGAATTTAATCCAAAGAACTTAAAGATAGGAATTATTGATAAAATTTAATAAGCTATTGAAAATACATTTCAAAAAGGCACTAATTTTAGAGCTTTTTTGTTTTCTCAAAAATTTCAGTATTCTTCATAAATTTTAGCAGATATAATACAAGCGAACATAGTTATTTAACAACGTTCAACTCAAAGGAGGTCAAAATGTCAAGTGGAAACTGTCCACACTGTAGTGGTTCTGGAAAAGAGTGGCAAATGAATGTGCGTCTTCCTGGTGGTGGCGATTACGGAGATTGTTCGGCTTGCAACGGCACTGGCAACTGTGGTCGTTGTAATGGAACTGGTGAAGCCGGGGACAAAAATTCTGGTGGCTGTTGGCGCTGTGCTGAGAATAAGTCCTCCTGGTAAGTTTGAAAACAGAATTGAGGACAGACAGTAAAGTCTGTTTGTCCTCTCTAATTTTGTTAATTATTTATACAGTAATTAGTGGAATTGGAGATAGTTAATAAACAGGAGGTAAAAATGTCAAGTGGAAATTGTAGAAGTTGTGGTGGTTCTGGTAAGGATTGGGCAATTCATCTTCGTCATCCCAGTGGTGGTCGCTATGAAGATTGCTCATCCTGCAATGGAACAGGTAATTGTGGCCGATGTAACGGAACTGGCGAAGCCGGTGATGAAAATTATGGTGGTTGTTGGTACTGTTCAGAAAACAAGGACAAGGCTTAAATGACAAAGGGGGGTGCTTTATGGGGATATCACGTTATGATTGCTCACGAAGAAAGATAAAGGTCTGGGTGAGTTGTGGTTGTTCTGGCGGAAAAAAGAAGAGCTGGCTTACGGGCGAATGGAAAAAATGCGGAAGTTGTAAGGGCCGGGGTGGTCATTACAAGGAAGAATATGCAGATGATCCGGTTGATACCCGTGGTTAATTAGCTTTATTGTAAACACAGGATTGAGGACAAACAGCCATGTCTGTTTGTCCTCACCTTTATGGCGAATCTAAACAATGGTGTTTGGGTTTGGCTAGAGGTTTAACTCTAGAATGGAGAAGGTTATGAGTCAAGGACACCACCCCGACAGGATGACGAACGTACCAGGCGACGTGATGGATTGGGACACCCACCAGGCAGTTCATGAGGGTGAACGGGAGGCCTTGGGAGACTTGGGTATCCGCCAGGACGCTTTCAATACCGGTTTCGGTAATGAAATCAACCCTGACAACTTGCCGCCTCGGCGGACGTATGGCAACGACTAGTTTCGTATAAGCCAAAGTGGGAACAAACAACAATGTTTGTTTGTTCCCACTCTTTTTAACTGCAATGTTCTCATGGAGGAGTGTTATGGATATTGATCAACACAGGTTTCGGGATGCAGTTATTCATCGTATGCAGCATAGTCCGACATCAAGAATTATTGATCAGTGGAATGCTCGAAGCGGACCAGATTACGCTCTTCAGCGTGCTCAAAGGCTTCAAGAAGAAATGAGAACGTATGTTCCACCGGCTGCAAAATTGCCTCTTGATTTGCTTGAAAGTACAAAAGAGGTTAGGCCTATTGATCTTCGTGAAAATCCATTCAAGTGGAAACCAATGGACTTGTAATTTAAGTTGTGGGTTGTAAAATTAGCACTCAAGTTACTGAGGGCAGATGTTAGAAAACGTTTGTCCTCATTTTTACGCATTAAATCAAAAATAAAATATGAATAGTGATGAGGTTGGTTATAAAATATTTAAATTATATAGATTTAATTCTTTTGGTAAGTTAATTTTAAAAATAGATTATGTCATTTATGGGAATAAAATAATCTATCAGAATGTTTTTGTTAGAAAGTAGTTCAAAAAATAAGACCTGTCAGATGTGACAGGTCTTTTGAATATTGACAAAACTAATTTTATGTAATAAGCTTAATTGTTATTTATTGTTCATTAAAACAAGAGGTTGAGCATGAAATGTGACTGTGGAAAGCAGGTTGCTAAGTGCGACCGCTATAATGGAGTATTGTTTTGTGATTATTGCAAACATGATCGTCGACCTGTCTGTCCACTTTGCGCCAGGTCAATATTGGATAGATATTTTGTTATTGTTGATGGTGATAACGCCTATCATGTTGATTGCTATAAACAAAACACAAGTCAGTGTTCAATTTGTCGGCAGGTTATTGATGGCGGACATTGGGTCGGTGACCATGGATTAATTTGTGAGTCCTGTTTCAATCCTAGTAAACAGTGTTTTGCTTGTGCTAAACAATTGAGTGACAAAACTCTTCTGCGTTTACCAGACCATCGGAAGTTATGTTCTGGTTGCGCGACAACGGCAGTACACAGTATCGGAAAAAATGATATCACTCAAATGGAAATAATTTTCAAGAACCTTGGTTGTAAAATCCAAAGACCAACAAGTTTTGCTGTTGTTGATTATTCTAAACTACAAAAAACTTTTGTTAAACCAGATTCAACGTGTTTAGGGCATTGCGTTTTTCATTATGCTGAAATTGGAAAAATAAAAATTCTGAAACATCACAGCATTGAAATTTTGTATGGGCTCCCACACTCCATGTTTCTGGGTGTCCTTGCACATGAAATGTTTCACGCCTGGTTAATTGAGCTTTTTTGGCAACGCGAGATTTTGTCGATTGATGATCAGGATTGGTTGGCTGAAAGTATTGCTTGTAGCGTGTTGAAGGATAGGGTAGGAGCAGAGTTCTGGTATAATCGTGCTAGGCATTCACGTGATTGTCTTCAAGCTCAGCCAAGATTGGTTGAATCACTTCGTGATAAGTCAGGTTCGGAAATAGTTAGTTTCATGCGAACCTTTAAGTAAGCTATAATCGCCCATACTGGGCGATTTTTATTTTTTTACAAATAATAATATTTTTGTGTTATAATATAATTAATAATTCATAAGTAAATCCTTATGTTCACTTCAATTTTATTAGCCAAAGTATTTGGCTTATTCTTTGTGGTCATGGCTCTGTTTATGGCCCTACGTAAAAAGTTTTTCAATGAAGTTTTAAAAGAAATTAAACATGATGAAGGTTGGGTTTTTTTATTTGGAACATTCACTTTGGTTATTGGTCTTTTAATGATTTTCGGACACAATGTCTGGGTTGATGCTTGGCGAATTGTAATCACAGTTATTGGTTGGCTTACTTTAATTAAGGGACTGTTCATGTTATTTTTTCCCAAAGAAACAATGCATTTAGCTAAGTACTTCATGAAAAATAATTGGCTTTGGGCACTTGATATTGTTATTGCGTTGATTTTGGGGATATATTTATTAATACAAGTAATGTAAATATTAAAAAGAGGCTTGTCTTATGAGACAGGCCTTTTTTGTTTAAATAATGTTTCAGTGTTGACACAGTAAAGAAAGTAATCTAAGCTTAATTGATGTTAAGATCATTAAAAATCTCATAGGAGATCACAATGGGGAATACAATTAATCTTGATGAGCTTAGTAGTAGTATTCTTGTATCAGAAGAGGGGATGAAAAGAAGTAGTGCCCTTTTTTTAAAACTGTTAATTGCTCACGTTGTGGATTTAGGTTTGAATTCAGTTACTTTGATGGCAAAGGCTGGTGAGTTGGAAGTCTATCATTGCCTGCACGGTCACGTCCGACAGTCTATTACAACTTCGGGAGATAATAAACAGTACTTGTTTGCTGAGATCCGTAAAAGGTCAGGATTCCAAGTAGAGAAGGGTAGGCCAGGTGACAAAAGAGAATTTGAAATTAAACTTATCGGAGGAGTTAAAATACTAGTTCAGGTAATAGTTTTAAGTGAACAGGCAGGTCAAGAAGGGTTCGAACTTCAGTTGTCACGATTAATCTAAAATCAGCCCTGAAGTACATTCTTCCGATGGTCGAAAGACTTCGGGGCAAGGAGGATTCAATGAGTAAGTTTAGTTTAAAGGAGCTGATGGACAAAGCGGTTGCAAATGGTTTAGTAGATCCGGAAGATGCTAAAGAATTACTAGAAACTGGAGATGAAGCCAAGCAAGCGGCCAAAGGTGCTTTTGCTCTCACTCGATACTTTCTGACCAATTCACGAAGCTTGATGGTCCGTAGTTTTCCTGAGATGAAACTTAAGAAGGTTGTTCCGTCAGCTGAGGCTTTGGAAGTTTTCACCAAAGATGAAGCATTTCGTAGTTTGGTTTTTGCTTTTGATCGAAAGGGCGACGAAGTTCATGTGGCTGTGACCGAAGATTCCGGGATGTTGTTCGCTGTTGCTAGAGCGGTCAAGTTGAACGTGACGTTCAAGTATTATAGAGCAACAAGCAAGGAGATTCGGGCGGCTATTGAGAAGTATCTTAAGGTGCAAGAGCAACCTGGGGTCGAGGAGACGGTTGCTGAAGAAGTCAAAAAAGATGACAAGACTTCGGAGCCAGAGGCTGAGGTTAGCCATTCTTTGAAGGTTGAGGAAAGTACAGCAGGTTGGATGTTATTGGCAATCCTTGAGCGAGCCAAAGAAAGTGGAGCCAAGAAGGTTCACCTTGAACCAGGCAATAAGGTAAAGGGGCAGAATTATCGTGCGCTGAATATTTCTGTTCATGATGACAAGAAGGAGCTCTGTCGACCCAAATCACCGCCACTGAGTCTTTTGCCGTTGATGTGTTCAGCTCTGAAAACTTGGGCTAAGCTGGACAGTGATAAGTTCGGGGAATTGCAAACTGGCAGTTTCCGCAAGAATAAACTGACCAAAGGTTTTCTTGGACAGTTTGACGTCGTAATTTCACCAGTTGAAGATGATCAGGTGAAAGAACAAGTAGTGATTTTTATCAAGTAAACAAAAAAGGTGTAGTTACAATGTTAACTACACCTTTTATATTTAATCGCTTAATAGTTTTTCTAAATCAATTTCACCAGTTGCCGGGTTAATTGGGGCGGGTGAAGGTTCAGTTGCAAATTCATCACTGGGTTGTTTAGCTAAACGTCTAGCTTGTATTTTGTGTTGTAGTTTGATATACAAACTTGCCATAAAGGCCCCACAACCACCGCCCACTAAGTGACTAAAGTGAGCAATGTTATCATCATTGAACATACCCACAACTTCCACACTGAGAAAGATTAGAATTGCTAATAGAAAACCAAATGGAATTTTATTGACTTTTGCTCCAGCATAAGATGCCAAGATGATAAACATGAAGGTTATTCCACTTGCCCCCCGAACCGTATGATCAAATAACAGGGTGTTGAAAAGCGCAGTGATTATACTGGTAGTGATAATCATTAGAATTAACCACCAAGAACCATACTTTTCTTCAAGCAAAGGACCAATCAGCACAATTAACATAAAGTTAGCAGCGTAATGCTCCCAGCCAGAATGACCAAAAATGTGAGTGAACAAGCCAAGCCAAAATAATACTTTGTCCGTGGCAAATTCAGCTGGTGATTCAACAAAGACATGTAGTCCAGAAAAGATCGAGGTTAGCGCCAGGATTAGCATGCAAATTATTGCATAAGTGTAAATTACAGGTGCATTATAACTGATGCGTGAGCGAATCTTTGTGACTATTGCTGTTTTCTCCATTTAAGCCTCCGATTGAATATTTATAATGAGCAATTTTGATTAACAATACATATTAAAACATATTAGTGGAAATGTCAAGTGAGTTGTAATGGTTCAATACCTTGGCAATATTAATGAGTTAAATTTTACTTACTTAGCCACCTGGGGTTGAAAACCCCAGGCTATTATATTCTAAACCCCCATAAATGGGGCTAAGTCTCTTCAGGCTACTTTAGTAGCCTTTACAAAACCTAGCCTGGCCCTTTCAGGGCCAGGTGGCTAAATACAATAATTATGAACATTTACATCCTAGAATTAATTACATTTAACACCACTGTAGGTGTTGCCAAGCTATTGACTTTAATTCGGTGAGTTGTTATTTATTATTTTCTTTAATTGTCATAATTTGCTATACTATAAATATTAAAATAGGATCAATTTATGCAAAAAGTAAAAAAACAGGAAGCGCAGGTTTTAAAGCGTAGATTTTTTAAAAGTTTTTTCATTGCTGGCAAGCGACAAATAAAAGTTTTCGAGCAAATCAATGAAAATGCAAAAGGTGATTTTGATTTCTATGTAATGACACTTTTCGCCGGGATAATTATTGCATTGGGAATCGTTATTGATTCGGCTGCTGTTGTAATCGGTGGAATGTTGTTGGCTCCTTTGGTTTGGCCGATTTTAGGAATGGCCTTGGGGGTTACAATGGGACGTTCACATATATTGAGAACTTCGTTAATGACAATTCTTAAATCGACTTTGGTAATTGTTATTTTCTCAATATTGGTTGGCCTGATTGCCCCGGAAGTTGTTATTGAAAGCAAGGAATTCTTATCCAGAACGCAACCAACATTATTAGAGCTTTTAATTGCTTTAGCTGCCGGTTTCGTGGGCGCCTTTATCATTGCTTATCCGAAAATGGGGAGCGCAATTTCCGGTGTTGTTGTTGCGGCTGCGATTGTGCCGCCAGTTGCTACGGTTGGATTGTCATTAGCTAGAGGTGAATTTGATGCAGCTGCTGGAGCATTCTTATTGTATTTATCCAATCTGATAGCAATTACTTTTGCGGCTACAATTTTGTTTTTAATTTCCAACTTTTCTACTAGTTCAGCTCAAGCTGAAGAAAAAAGAAAATCTGGCTTTCGGTGGAGCTTACTTTTGTTAATTGTTATTATTGTGCCACTTGTATTAATTACGAAACAAACCGCACTGACAGTGAAACAATCAAAGGCAGTAAAAGATGTTGTAGTTTCTAGTTTGCAAAATGTAGCAGTATCCAGCTTGAAGATTGATCAAAAAAATGATATTTTAGTTGCTAATTTAACAGTACAGGCAAAAGAAGGGATTACTGAGGATGAGGTCGAGGCAATGGAGAATATTTTAACCAAAAGATTGAAAGAAACGGTAATTCTAAATGTGACAGTGGTGCCAACCTTAGAAGTCGGAAGAAAGTTGTCTGATCTTTGGAAGGATGACGAGACTCCCTTGGTACAAGAACCAGTTGAAAATCTCAATGAATTAATCAAATGTCCAATATCTATTGGGAACAAAAAAGTGATACGTTCTTATTCTAAATTAGTTGGCTGTCCTATTTGTCCTAAAATTATTATTTGTGAAAATGGTGTCGAGTTTGCTGGCCAACAATATAATGAAGAAACGGGCCTTTGTGAAGATCTATTATTTGCCGGAGGAACACCATGCTTTGATGAAAGTTCTCCTGATGAACTTCAGCAGTAACTTTATAAACTTTATTAATTTGTCACTTATGAATGGTATAACAATCCCCTTAATCATCGGCTCAGCTGTAATCGATTCGATTAATCCTTGTGCATTTGCAGTTTTAGTATTTCTTATTTTGTATTTAATGGCCGTGAAAAACAAGAAACGAATGTTGACAATCGGATTGGTTTACATTTCTGTAGTTTTTCTTGTTTATTTCATTTCAGGTCTAGGTTTGTTAAGTTTTGTTCAAAGTATTCACGTTACAAAGTGGTTTTATTATTTCACGGCTGCTTTGGCTATAATTCTTGGTTTAATTAATCTAAAAGAAGTTTTCTGGTCAGGTAAAGGATTCACCTTGGCAATTCCAGATTCTAAAAAACCGTTATTACAAAAGTACATTAAAAAAGCAACTTTGCCAGCTGCGATTGTTCTCGGCTTATTAGTTGCTCTGTTTGAACTACCTTGTACTGGTGGAGTTTATTTGGCGATTTTATCACTTTTAGCTGCTAAGAATACCTGGTGGCAAGCATTTGCTTATTTATTACTTTATAATTTGATTTTTGTTCTTCCTTTGTTAGTGATTTTATTTTCTGTATATTATGGCTTACCGCCTGAAAAAATAGATAAATGGCGCAAAGAAAATAAAAGATGGATGCGTTTAGCAATCGGGTTAATGCTGATTGCGTTGGGGATTATAATGTTAATTATTTAATAATGATCAACGCGTAATTACCAATTACCAATTACAAATTACTGATTACTAATTGCTAATATATATGGCCGAAAAATTAATCGGTAAAGTGGCAAACTACTTTGAGAACATTGGTGTTGCCGTATTGAAATTGGATAAGCCTTTGAAGGTTGGTGAAACGATCAAAATTCAGGGTGGAGAAGTGGAATTTGAACAAGTTGTTGACTCAATGCAAATTGAACGAGAGTCAATTAAAAAGGCTAAAAAGGGTGATGATGTAGGCCTCAAAGTAAGTGAAAAAGTACGGTCAGGTTACCGAGTGTACAAAGTGTAAAATTAATTGGCAAATTTAGCCAAGGCTGTTGTTTTTTTAGTTTAATTTTGCTATAGTGTAGCCAGTTAACTGATTAATGATTTAAGTTAAAGTTTCCTTTATTACTTATATTTTATGTCAAAAGTCTTAAGTAAGTTGATTAAAAACTTGCAAAATAAAAAAGCTAAGCTTGGGTCTGGGGAAATGCTCAAGGTCAGCGCAGTCATTGGTAAAGCTTCGTTAGTTTACGAGAAGGTCCGCAATGCCGTTGATTATCAGGAAGAACATCTTGTCCGCAAGAATGGGATTTTTAGAATTTTAAAAAGAAAGTTATTATATGAAAAGGTGATCATGGAGAACTACTTGTTAGATAATTATCACCAAGAAAATCTAGCTAAGCATTTATTAAAGGAAATTATTCGTGGTGGTTACATAAAAAGCCAAGTACCACTTGAAATGGTAGATGAAGTAGATGAAATAATTCAGAAATATAATTCATTGCTAACCAGAATAAAAGAGATAGACGGACGAGTGGATAAAAAAACTTACCGATACTTTTTGGAGATGGCAGCTGTTGAGATTGAAGCAGCCCTAATTCCTCCAAGTAAAGAAAAGGCTTTAGTTACAGCAATGTTCTCAGTTTATAATCCCAGAATTCAATTGAAGGACAATGGCGTAGATGAGAAAGAAAAGGAATTACAAGTCTATATTGCTTGTTACCGAGCTTTATTCAAATGGGACGCGGCTATGATGCGGACCATGTTGTTGAATTTATATTATCCAAATTGGAAAAATGCAGACGAGAAAGTGATTCAAACAATTGCTAATAATATTGACAAGGTAAAAATGGAATTGGAGAAACAGCTGCATCACCCTTGGGTTAAACCATTTAATAAGATTTTACAAAAGAAAGCTATAATATTTTGGATTATTCGAGATGTTATTGAATCAAATCATGGCAAAACCGATCAGCTTATGGCTGACCGCGAAACATTGGAGGCAGAGGTAAAGAAAGCTATCAACAAGCGTTACAAAGGAGTGAATGTTAAACTTCGTCGTGGTGTAGTTCGAAGTATTATTTATGTTTTTTTTACAAAAATGATTTTAGCCTTATCGCTGGAATTACCAATGGATTTTTATTTAGCGGGGGCAATTGATTATACTGCAGGCGCAATTAATGTTTTCTTCCCACCAGTTCTGATGTTTTTTGTGGCTATTATGATCCGCATGCCGAAAAAAGAAAACACCAAAAAGATTATAACCGAAATCGACCAGATTGTATTTGATGAGGGCAAGGGAAAAACTTATGAGCTTAAACATCCGAGACGCAGAGGCAAAGTTACGAATTTTATGTTCCACTTTATTTACTCCTTGAGCTTTGTTTTTTCATTGATGGTAATTTTCTGGGGATTGAATAAATTGGAGTTCAACTTTTTTAGCAGTTTAATATTTGTTCTGTTTTTAACTTTAGTTAGTTTCTTTGGAATTAGAATCCGTCGACCGGTCAAGGAGCTTTTGGTTGTTGATCGGCGTGACAATTTACTTACTGCCTTGATAGACTTTTTTGCCTTGCCGTTTGTGAGTATGGGCCGCTGGATGTCAGGAAAATTTTCCAAGATAAATGTTTTAGCAATGTTTCTAGATGTTATAATTGATGCACCATTTAAATTGTTAATGGAGGTCTTTGAAGGGTTGTTTGGGTTTTTCCGAGAGAAGAAAGATGAAGTGATGGACGAGTAGGGGCTTGACAGAAGTTAGATAATTTGCTATATTACAAATGTATGAAATACACAGCAACCACAACCAATAATAATAATAACCTGCAAAACGTTGGTTGAGTTTATTTTGTGTAAAATAGTACATATTCAACCAGCGAGAAGCTGGTTTTTTTGATTATGAATATTTGGATTTTGTTTTTTTAATTTATTTAGTATTTGTTAAATTAATGAATTGATAATTATTTCGGGATGGTATAATTGGTAACACACCGCGCTGTTAACGCGAAGTTCCAGGTTCGAATCCTGGTCCCGGAGCCATGAAGTACATGCGAAACCAAGCTAGTTTGGGATCATAAGTTTGGCATGACTTCATGGTAAACCATGTTTTATGAGTGGATGGTTCATGCAGTGAACTTGAGGAACGAATAGTTCACTGCAGATATGTTATAATGTTAGTATATGAATTTTTATCTTCGGCTTGCCTTTGATATAAGCCATGAATCACTCATCTTTGTTGTAAAGGTGGGTGTTTTTGTTTCACTTGACAATGAAAAAGTAATATGTTAAATTCATTTACTGAGTGTTCTTTATAAAGGAGGCTGCAAATGGCACAAGAAAAACGACCTTTAAAGCTAAAGATTTTCTTAAATGAAGATAATGTGCGTCATCAGAAATTAGCTGACAATTTGGCTAGTAAAGCTAATGACTGGATCGAGGCACATTTGGAGAATATTGATCTTGACTCTGTGGAAGTTAATACAACTGCAGCTGGTAATTATGCGGTCTTGACGATTGTGATTAAATATTACAAAATTAGCTCAAACTAAGGAGGCATCATGGCAATTAAAATGTTTATTCGTGAAGAATGTACCAATCATCAGGAATTTGCTGACAACCTAAGTGATGAAATTAATGCCTGGCTGAGCGATCATTCGAACATTTTTGTGAATTTTGTGGATTTTAGATTGGCAGGCAACACCGAAGACAATGGAAAATGGTATTCAATCATCAGCGTTAAAGTTGATTATTCGAAAAGTAGAATCAAAGCCAAGAAGCAGAAAGGAGGAGGTGCACAATTGAAAGGCGTACGTGTAAAAATTTTCCTGGATGAAACCAATATGGAACATCAGAAGTTGGCAGATGAGATGTCCGAACGGGTTAATGTTTTCATTGATGATAATCCACGAAGAGATGTGCATTTTGTAGACATGCGAATTGCATCTATGGCGGTGCCATCTTCCGGCGGTTGGACGGCATTAGGTTTGTTGGTACAGTATTCTGATGGAACAAGACGTTCGTGATTATATAAACACACAGGAGACTAAATAGTCTCCTGTTTTTTGTTGTGGATATCTTTTTACAAATGAATTGAAATAAATTGTCCATGTGTTAAGCTTGGTGCGCGGAACTGTGGTTCTTTTTATAATTTTAATTATTGGCAAGGCAAGGAGGGTGGCAAAATGGAGGTGGGTCATGTTGATTCCAACGCAACGTTGCTCGTTATCGGAGAGCAAAAAGACTGGGACGCGTACCTTAAACTATGCCGGAATTTACGATCCGGTAGGATGAAAAGAACCAACTATGTGATTGAAACTTATGAGTGCCTTGAAGCTGGCAAACTACCTCAGATTGACAGTGAGATTGTAATAATCTTCTTGTTTTTCCCACATACTCATTGGAATAAATACATTGAGTGTAAGGGATATGATGGTCTCTATGGTAATGCTCAGTTTTATGAAAAGTTTCGACGCTTTTGGTCAAAAATCAATCTGGTTTTGCTCAGTCATTACCATGATAAAACTGTGTATTACTTGAATCATCCTTTATACATTTTTACTGACCGAGACAAGGAATTAACTAAGTTGATGTTGCAAGGCGCTGGGATTAATGTGCCTGAATCAGTTTATACACGTGAGCTTGAACAGATTTTGCAGATGGTCGATGATGGCGAGCAGTTGTATTTAAAGGTTCGTTACGGCTCCATGGGGAAGGGCATTACCTACATGGACAAGGATTACTGGAAAACCAATTTTGGCTTTGTTGATGGAAAGATTGTCAATTCTGAATCTGAATTCAATTGGCGATTTCAGGATGTCGCGGGAAATGAAGAGTTTGTTCAACAGCTTTTAAGAAAAGACATAATTATTGAAAAAGCTGTTCCTGCGGGCCTAATAAATGGTTTGAGGTTTGATCTGCGATTTTACGTGTTCAGAGGGAATATTAACTATATTTACTGCCGTGTAAATGAACCAGAAAGTGTGACTACCAACATTTCTCAGGGCGGGACGGGGAAAGATGCTCGATTTTTGCAGTACATACCACCAAAAGTTCTTCAGCGAGCCAGAAAGATTGCTGTCCGTTCAACTAAAGCTTTGGCTTTGGATCTTGCTGGTGTAGACATAATGTTTAGTGCTGATTGGAAAAAAATCTACGTGGTGGAATTGAATGCTTTTCCTGGTTATCCGAGCTCAAAAGGTTTTAATCTTTCTAAACGAATTCTGGAAGTTATCGATGCTCAAGAATGGGAGGAGAAGTAATGTTTACAAATGCGTTCAAATTCGAGCGCATTTTTTTTAATATTGACAAAATCATACAAATAATGTATATTGTGGTGTATTGATCTTTAACGTGGGAGGCGTAAAATGAGTGATTTTGGAGAGTTGAATGGGCATGCTGTTGGTATTATTATGAAGGAATTGGTGCGTCGAGCCATTGAGGCGATTCGCCTAGAGAGGTTGAGTTTTTCAGCCCAGGTTAAGCAGGGTTATGACGGTCAGATGAATGATGTCATGACCTCAGCTGATGCAGCAGCTCAGCGAATTTATATCAAGTCTTTGCAAGAATGTTTTCCTAGCTTTGGAATTGTGGCAGAGGAAGATGAGTTACGCATTGAGTGTACTCATTCGGACTGTGACATATATTTCACCGTTGATCCCTTGGATGGCACGAAGGCCTTCGTGCGACGTCAGTCGCATGGTGTTGGTACGATGTTGGCACTGGTCCAAGGTGGGGAAGTTGTTGCCGCCGCAATTGGTGATGTAAACACCAAAGAGATTTTTTACTTCCGGCCTGGTTCAAGTCGAGTCTATCGTATCTTTGATATGGATATAGCTGAGAGACTTCTGGTTGATGAAAGTAAAACATTGATGGAACAACGTTGGGTTCTGCGAGATCCGTCATACACATATTCACAGCCGATTGATGTCGCTATGAAAAAGGGTGGAATCACTGGTGGTCATGAAATAGATGGTGGCAGTATTGGGACAATGTTTGCTAGGTTGTGGAAAGGTGAAGTTGGTGCAGCAATTTTGCGTGCCGGTTGGCAAACTCCATGGGACTTAACTCCTATCTTTGGGATTTCCAGAAAGCTTGGTTTCAAGTTTTTTGATGTAGTCCCTGTGAGAGGAATAGCAATTGCACTGGAAGATCAGTTGCAAATCAGCTCAAGGAAGTTTCAAACAGATCATGAAATTATCGTAGTACATCAAAGTCGAATTGCCGATCTTCGTGAAATCTTTGATGTGAGGTACGTGAAATGAGTAAAAAGCAATGGTTTGTGGAATGTGCAGATGCTTTTACGAATGAAACCGTCGTTGGTGGCTTGCAAGAGTTGAGTGAGTCGACAGATATGGTGGACATATTTGACGCTGATGATGAAAAACATCGAGTATTTCGTGTGCCATATTCGTTTATTACCAGATTACATGCAAGTCGAAAGTCTTTTCCTGTAAAGTTCAAGGTCTGGCAACGAGCTTCTGATAACTCAAAAGCTTATGTGTGGAAGTTTCACACTACCAGGCGAAAGTCGGTCAAAGAGAAAAAAGCTGAAGCTGACTTGGCTAGACTGAGGAGAAAGTAAGAGAAAAAAGCTCTACCGTTCATCAACGGTGGAGCTTTTATATTTGTTATAAAAAAGATAATAGTTTATAATTAATTTGGTCAGGGTTTGACAATGCCTAATATTATTGATAAGTTTAACTATTGATTTCTGTTCTTTAACCAAATAAACATGACCCCTAGTGCGTTGGGAGGCGGGTTATCCTATCAACTCAACCCCGAATCACAAGATGCTTTAATTTTGTGGAGGAAACATGCCGGAGTCGGAAAAGAAAGTTTACATACTTGACACAAATATCCTTATTTACAACCCCACTGTTATTGATGACTTAGGAGATAATGTCATTGTTGTCCCTTTGTGGGTTGTTGAAGAATTGGATGATATCAAACGGTTGAAACCTCAATTGGCTTTTACTGTTAGAGAAGCAACCAGGAATATTGAAAAATACAGAGCAAAAGCGGAAAGTCAGGGCAGATTCCTACGTAATGGAGTAGAAACTGATGGTGGCGGAATAGTCTTTGTTGATTATAATGCTGCTGATATTTCCAAACTTGGCCTGGGATATCCACTAAAGGAAAAAGTGGATAATCGAGTTATCCTTACTGCTAAACATTGGAAGGACCAGGAAGATAAAAAGCCCGATCAAGCAGGAAAGGAAGTTATTCTTCTTAGTCAAGATGTTAATATGCGCATCAAGGCCAGTGCTATTAGTATTAAATCTGAAGACTGGCAACGTGATAAACTGGTTTCTAGTGTAGATCAGATTTTTTCTGGGATAATTCATCTTGAGTTGTCAGCGGAAAAGGCTAGCGATGTCAATAATAAACTACATCGAGATGACGGAGTTCTTCTTAGTGAATTGTCCGAGGAATTAGGTCAGTTAGAAGTGAATCCAAACACTGGATTTGTTTTTCATTGGACAGTAAAAGATACTCCAAAAACCTCATTAGGTATTTATCGGACCAGTACAGGCAAGGTTCATTTTGTTAAAGGACCTCACGCTAAAACTGGTAACTGGAAAAGAAGAATTAAACCAGTTAATAATGAACAAGCCTTAGCTCTCGCTCTCTTGATGGAGTCGACTGCCACTATGGTTACTTTGCTGGGTCCAGCTGGAACAGGAAAAACCTTGATGGCCTTGCTGGCTGGCAAGAGACTTGTTGAGAGTGCAGATAATGAATTCGACAAGATTCTAGTATGGCGTCCAATTACGGTTGTTGGCGAGAAAGAGCTGGGTTACTATCCTGGCACGTTAGAAGAAAAGTTTGAACCTTGGGCAAGACCTATTATTGATGCTTACTCCTTGTTGGTTACAGACAGAGATATTCAAAATGGTTCAGCTGTGATTGACTACGTTAGAGCTCAAATCACACAACATATTTTGTCTGTAGAACCTTTGATCCACGTTCGTGGAAAAACTGTCAATAATACCATTCTGATTCTTGATGAAGTTCAAAATATGACACCGCACGAAATTACAACTGCAGTTACCCGTTTGGGACATGACTCAAAGATAATTTTGACAGGTGACATTGGGCAAATTGACAGCGAGTATTTGTCTGCCCTTTCAAATGGATTGACATTTACTGTAGAAAGGTGGAAAGATTCGCAAATTGCTGCCCACATTAGTTTTGTAAAACCTGAGAGATCTGCTTTTGTGGAAGAAGCAATCAGGCGTATGCGTTAAAAAATAAACCCGTAAGTTCGATAACTTACGGGTTTTTGTTTACTTACGAGTAACTCTTAAAATTTCCTCAAGTGTGGTTACACCTTCTAGCATTTTATCAATGCCTGATTCTCGAAGTGGTTGCATACCGAGTCGAGTTGCCTCGCGTCGGATTTCCATAGCAGAATAGCCTTGGAGAACGCATTCTCTAATTTTATCTCCCATGGACATAAGTTCATATAAACCTATCCGGCCTTTGTATCCTGTGTTATTACAACGCTTACAACCAACGCCGTGATATAGACAGGCATCAGTAATTTTGTCTTCCGGTAAACCGAGTTCAAGTAGCCTGTCAGCAGAAACAGGCAGAGGTTCCTTGCATGCCTTGCAAATAACCCTAACCAGTCTTTGTGCTGCGATTAAGTTGATGGCAGAAGTCACCAAAAACGGTTCTACTCCCATGTTTAATAGACGATTGATTGTTGAAGGGGCATCATTGGTGTGTAATGTTGACAGTACCAAGTGACCAGTCAAGGCTGCTTTAATGGCAATCTCTGCCGTTTCAAAATCGCGAATTTCGCCAACCATGATAATGTCCGGATCTTGTCGTAGAAATGATCTAAGCGCGGCTGCAAAGTTTAGTCCGATTTCATCATTGATGTGAACCTGACTAATTCCTTCAACAGTAATTTCAACTGGGTCTTCAGCGGTTAGAATTTTGTCTGTTGATTTGTTCAATTCCATCAGAGCACTGTAAAGGGTGGTGGTTTTGCCTGACCCGGTTGGCCCAGTTACCAATACCATGCCCCAAGGTTGCTTAACAGCTTGTTGAAATTCTTCGAATTGCCCAGCGTTGAAGCCAAGCTTTGTCATGTCTAGCTTTAGAGCACTTTTGTCTAGAATTCGAAGGACAATGTGTTCACCATTGGTTGTTGGTAAAACTGAAACGCGAAAATCTACATCCTTGGTGTCACCGATTTTTAGTTTAATCCTTCCATCTTGTGGAAGTCGGCGTTCGGAAATGTCCAGGTCGCTCATAATTTTGATTCTAGAGACAACGGCATTACGAATTCTGCTTTCCGGAGCAACCGCCTCTGAAAGAACTCCGTCGATTCGGTAACGGACGCGGTAAGATTTTTCATAACTCTCAATGTGAATATCTGAAGCGCCTTTCATGATGGCATCGTAAAGAATCAAATTTACAAAGCGGACAACTTTTTCCTCACCAGATTCTGATTCCAGTTGTTGCATGTCAATAGTATCTTCTTCTCTTAATATCCGAATGTCTTCAGTTGACAGGTCGGAGTTTTCTAAAACATCAGTCAGTGTGTCTTCTTTGTAAAATTCATTAAGAGCAGATTCCAATTGTGATTCAGTGGTAACCAGAACTTCAACTTTTTTGAAGCCAGTCATATGTTTAAAATCGTCCATGAGGTACAGAGATGCAGCTGGGTCAGCAGTGACAATGGAGAGAGTGTCTTTTTGTATTTCAATTGGGACAATACCAAAGCGGACTGCATCACGTTTTGAAAAAACCTTCAGAACATCTTCTGGGATGGCAATTTGATCAATGTCCACCGAGGCCACACCAAATCTTTTGGCAATCTGCTTGACATAGTCAGTTTCAGACAGGTGTCCTAACCCTGATAAAGCTCTTTGCAGTGTTCCACCTTGTTTGGCGATTTCACCTCTGGCTTGATCAAGTTGTTCGATCGATACAACCTGCTCTCGTAGTAAAATTTCACCCATCGCATCAACGCTACGAGCGTTTGGCACTGGGGGAGCAGTTTTGGAATTTTTTGTTCCAGTATTGCTACCTTTGTCGTTTTTTCTGGCTGTCATTTGGAGCCTCCTTGTTAAAGATCATTTAATATACTAATTTACAGTAAATAATTAACTTTGTAAAGATAAGTAAAATAAGCCACACAATTGGCGGCTTATTAACAGAAAGCAAATAATTTAAGCTTTTATTCTCTTGCTAAAGAGGTTGTACAACCAGGCAACTATTGCGCCGCCAATGAAACAGTCAACAAATGCCCAAAGTGCACCAATAATACTACCAACGAAAGTTGGAGCATAGCCTACGTAGAGAGTTGAAAATATTTGCACGAGTTGTGTACCGTAGTCAAAGAGCCAGGCTATTAAACCAAGCAAAAGCGCCCAAATAGCACAAGTCATGCCAATTGCTAGAGCGAAACTAAACACATTGATTTGTTTTTTCTCAAACATAAATTTGTATTATTATATTTAAAGCATAGCATAACCACAGAAAAGATAAAGGGTTTCAAAACGACAACAAATGTGTTATATTGACTACAGTTATAATTAATATATATTTTTATGTTAGAGTTTTCAAGTTTAGAATTTCTCAAAAATTTCAGCTTTTTGGAAAATACTTTTTACAGTTGGTTGATTGCAATTATTATTTTCGTAGGCTTAATATTTTTGTTAAAATTATTCCAAGTTATCATTTTATCGCGATTGAAAAAAATTGCCGGCAAAACCAAGAATGATCTGGATGATGCGATGATTGCTATTTTTTCAAAAATAAAGCCACCGTTTTATTTCTTTGTGGCCTTATATTTCGCTATTAAATATTTATCATTCCCTGAATTGGTTGGTAAGGTTTTAACAGTAATTATCTTAATCGCTGTTGTTTATGAGGTTGTTCAAGCCGTGACTCGATTTGTGGATTATTTTATCAGTAAATATTTAGAAAAAAATAAAGATTCACAAGGCGAAAAAAAGCATTCTCAGTCTATGCTCCGAGCTGCCAGCATGATAGTAAAGTTCGTGTTGTGGGCCATAGCCTTAATTATGATTCTTTCTAATCTAGGGATTAATGTTACATCTTTGATTGCTAGTTTGGGGATTGGTGGGATTGCTATTGCCTTGGCTTTACAAAATATTTTGACAGATATATTTAGTTCATTTTCATTGTATGTTGATAAACCATTTCAGCCAGGTGATTTTATTACGGTTGGAACAGATTCTGGAACTGTAGAGCGCATCGGTATGAAAACAACTCGCATACGAACTTTGCAAGGTGAAGAATTAGTTGTGTCTAATCGAGAATTAACAACTGCTAGAGTTCAAAATTTTAAAAAATTAGAACAGCGTAGAGTGGTTACTTCTTTGGGGGTTGTTTATGGATTGTCATTTACTAAGTTAAAATCCATTCCTCGAATCATTAAAAAAATAGTTAAGGAGATTGAAGGAGTTGAATTTGATCGTTGTCATTTTGCTAATTATGGAGACTTTAGCTTGAATTTTGAATTAGTATATTTTGTTAAATCTACTGAATATGCAGATTACATGGACAAAAATCAAGAAATTAATTTACAAATATTCAAAGCTTTCGAACAAGAAAAAATCGAATTTGCTTATCCTACTCAGACTATACAAGTTGAAAAGACTTAATATTGTTTAATTTTAGTCAAAAGGTCGGGATTGAAAGATCCTGGCTTTTTTATTGACAAAATTTGTAATTGTGATAATATATTTCATTAATTGGCCCTTTAACAATTTTGTTTCGGTTATAACACAAGGAGGCATCAATGAGTGGGAATGTAAGTTTGGAATTGCTAAATGTGGTTCTTCAGAAAACACGAGAGCTGTATATCTTTGATGCTGCTGTGATGCCAGCCAGGCAGAATGTGCTTGAGCAGGCTGCCGATTTTGGAGATGAAGATTCCATGCCAAGTGAATTTTATATTTTTCTTGGCTACAACGCTTTTTTGCTTGTAAAACCAACTTACGCAAGTCGTGGTCAAATCAAGATAATTGCTGAGCTTAGTCATGAAGAACGACAGCGTTGGATTTTCTTGATGAAGCAACTTTGTAGAGACGTGTTCTTCGACGCATCATCAACTATTCCTACAGATCTTCTGTGCGAAAAGCCTGAGGTTGTGGAACAATCTGATTCAGTAAGTGAGACTGAAGAGGCGGATAAAGATGCTGCACATTTGGATGAACTTGATCTAGATGATTTGGTAAAAGAGGCTGAATTAGAAGAAGATGAATCTTCTGATGCGGGTGATGAACCTTATGTAATCACACCAAAAGAGGTTGAGCCTGAAGTAGGCCAATCTGTGATTGAATATCCATCTGTGGACGAAGAACCTTATGTTGTTACACCAAAAGAGGTTGAGCCTGAAGTAAGCCAATCTGTGATTGAATATCCATCTAAGGAAGAAGAAGCTGTCGTCGAATGTGTTCAAATTACTCCATTCATTCTCATCACACGTCAGAATACAATTGACGTTTCAGTTTGTCCGCATTGCTTGTTGGTTGAAGAAGTCGGCGAGCAATATTGTAGTCGGTGTCATCACAAGTTTGAAGTTGAAGAATGTGATCATTGTGGTCAGTTCAATTATGCTGGCCATAAGCAATGCTTGCATTGCGAACACAAATTTGTTGAGGATAAGGTTGAATCTGAGGAAGAGTCGAGTCAATCAACTCATCTCGATTCAAAAGATGAACATGAGGATGGCCCGGAAGTAAAATGTCCAGAGTGCAAAAAATATTTTCGTGAAAGTTATATGGAAGATGACGAATGCCCATATTGCTCGGAAACAATTGTGAAGTGTGATCATTGTGGTGTATGGAATGAGGATCGTGATTTTGAAGATTCCATTTGTGTTCATTGTGAAAAAAACTACAATGAAATACCTTGTCCACATTGCGAACTTGGCATTCTATCAGACTTGGATGAGTGTTCCAATTGTGATGAAAAGTTGGAAATGGTAAGTTGCCCACATGAAGATTGTGAGATGCGGTTTTATAAAGGACTAGAAGAGTGCCCTGCTTGTGAAGAAAATGTGGGTGAGTGCCCCAATTGTGGTTCAGTTCAAGAAGGTTGGGATGAAGATGAAGCTCACAATTCCAGTTGCGATAAGTGCGGAGGTTCGTTCTTGCAAGTAGAGTGCCCTCATTGTAATAAAGAAATCGCTGCTGGTTTGCAAGAATGTCCAAAATGCAGCAAAGCGTTGATCAGGACTGATTGTCCCAATGTAGACTGCGAACTTAATACTGAAGAAATTTTGTATGTTGGATTGACGCAGTGTCCATATTGCGTAGGGACCTTTGTTGAATGTATCAATCCGAATTGTTTCAGTATGTTGCTAAAAGGGCATGTTGATTCGCAGGAAATTGAAAATGAAGATTGTTATTGTAGTAAGTGTGACACTTTGCAGATGAAGGTGAACTGTCCTCATTGTCATGTTGAAATTGCTTCGGGGTTAAGTCTTTGTCCTAGTTGCGACAAAGCGTTAGAAAGCTTCGATTGTCCAAATGAGTATTGCGCCGATTATAATAGTGAGCCCCTGTCAGTATATAAAGGGAAGGAACAGTGTCCTTGGTGTAAAGAAAAGCTAGTTGAATGCCCTCACTGTCAGGCGATGACCTCAGCTGGCAAAACTTGTCAGCACTGTGAAAAGGCTTTAATAGAAATGCCTTGTCCATATTGTCACGCTGACATTTGTGCAGAATTGGATGAATGTCCCAAGTGTGGTGAAAGTCTAACTCTGGTTGACTGTCCTGCTGATGATTGTTGCTTGGATGATGATTATGAGCATACAACTCAACTCTACGTTGGACTAACAACTTGTCCAGTGTGTAATAAGTCATTACGTAATTGCATTAAGTGCAAAACCTTGATGGTTTCAGATGGGCGTACCATCAAGTGCAATGATTGCATTGAATAAATAATAAACACAGCAGCTTCTGTAATACAGGGGCTGCTTTTTTATTCACGAAACTACAGAATTACAAAGCAGATAACAGAGTTGTGTTTTCCGTGATTTACTGCTTGACAAAACCCGTATACATGGTAAACTCCTTTGTTGTGTGTTCGTTACAATTGTTTTTGCTATTTTTACGCAAGGAGGCGTTTGATGGAGACTAAGTTAACTAGCCAAAGTTTGATGAAACTTGTGCAAGTATCGAAGCAGGTGTTGGGATTGAACCTTGCACCTATTAGTGCGGAACCAGTTTCATTAATCTCAGTTGAGGAATTTGTGTCAACATCTTTCACACGGGATGTAGTATTTCTTTGTATTGGTCCTGATGCTTTTCTTAAATGTCGTGCAGGTTATTTGAATAAAGGCCAGCTTACTCTGATTGCTAAGCTGGATTCTTCGGCGGTTGATGTCTGGAAACAGGCCGTGAAAGAGGGTGACTCTGATATTTCACTTTCACATTCATCGGTGATTCCCTCGAGCTTGAGAGACAAAGTCAAGTTCCCGCCACCACAAATGACCGAAGAAGAAAAAGTAGAAGCTGAGGAAAATCAACGACGGCTATCTGAAGCTGAACAAGAAAGAAAAGTAGAACAGGCAAGGAAGGTTGAGCAAAGAAAGCTAAAAGAAACAGCAGCTACTGAGAAAAAAAGATTGGCAGAAATTGCTGGACGAAAACGCGAGGAAGAAGAAGCACGAAAACGACGCAAAGAGGCGATTGCCAGACAGGCGGAGGAAATTCGACAAGGTTTGATTTTCTTGTGTCCCAATTGTAGTCAGGAAGTTGCAGTTGATGCAGAAGTTTGTAATCATTGTCAGGAGAAGCTGGCGCGTTGTCCTCATTGTGATCGTTTTATTCTGAAAAGCTTGTTTGATCAGGAGTATCCATATTGCCCACATGAACAATGTGGGCGCAGTTTGCACAAAAGTATCTGTCCAGAGTGCAATTCAGAAACTTATCTGGATATGGAAGCGTGTGTTCGTTGTGGTAAAAACTTGTTGATGATTAGTTGCCCAAACGACAAGTGTGTGGATCATCTTGGTAAACCCAATCGGATTTACGCCGGCAGTTCAAAATGTGTTTTCTGTGAAAAGAAACTCAAGACCTGTCATCATTGTGAAAATCTGATTGAGGCTTCTTGCTATGAGCAGGAAGATCCACGATGTCCTGTTTGTGCCAAGAGTTTGAAGTTGGTTACTTGTCCATTTTGCAGGAGTAGTGTGTATTCGAATTTGAAGAAATGCACTCGTTGCGGTAAACCTTTGCAGGTTATTCAATGTCCAAATAAAGACTGTCTCGATAAGTCTGGTAATCGGAACTTGATTTATAAAAATTCTTCACAATGTATTATTTGTGAAATGAAGATCAAAAACTGTCCGCATTGTGAGAAGTCCCTAAGTATTTGTCCGTATTGTCAAACACAAATCTTCAAAAGGAAAGAGGACAAAAATCAGGATTGTCCGAACTGTAGTGGTTCGCTGGCAAAAAAAGCGTGCCCAGGGTGCGGGCATCAGAATTATACAGAAGCTCTCCGCTGTACTAAATGCAAACAACTATTGGCAAAAATGCATTGTCCTAGTTGTAATAAATTGATTTGGCGAGGGTATTCCCGGTGTCCTGAATGTGAAAAACATATAGCCCAATGTAACATGTGTAAAGACTGGTTTGTTCAAAGCACTAGAGAATCACGATGTTCTAAGTGTCAAGAATTGCGATCAGGATAAAAGAGAGTAGTGCGTATATAAGCGCCTGTTAATAAACAGGTGCTTTTTTATTTTCCGATTTCTATAAAATCTGGTATAATAATTTTGTAAAACAAATAAAAAAAACAAAAACAAATGACAGATGTCTTTATACAGCTTGGAGTAGTGCTTGGCATTGCTTTAATAGTGTCTTTAGTAATGAAACTTCTCCGGCAACCATTGATTGTTGGTTATATAATAACGGGAATAATCGTTGGTCCGTCAGTGACTGGTTTTATTCCTGAAGGCGGAGCATTAGAAGCGTTTTCACATATTGGCGTAGCATTGCTATTGTTTATTGTTGGTCTAGGGTTGAAACCAAAAGTAATTAAGGATGTAGGTAAAGTCGCTGTTATTACAGGTTTGGCACAAATTTTATTTACCACTGTTGGTGGTTTTTTTATTGCTAAATTTTTGGGATTAACGCCTATTGTAGCTTTTTATGTGTCATTAGCTTTTGCCTTAAGTAGTACAATTATTATTTTAAGATTACTTTATAACAAACAGGAACAAGATACTCTTTATGGTAGGATTACAATTGGATTTTTATTAGTTCAAGATTTAGTCGCCATGATATTTTTTATTATTTTATCTGCTTCAAGTACAATGGGAGAAGGTGGGTGGATGACAACGATTTTTACTTTGCTAGGAAAAATGGCCATAGTCGCAGTTTGTATTTATGTTTTGCTGAAGTTTGTAATTCCGCACGTTGACAGGATCTTTGCTGAAAACAAGGAAATGCTTTTTATCTTTTCGATAGGAATTTGTTTTGCAATTGCTTCAGTGTTCTTTAAATTAGGTTTTTCATTAGAGTTGGGTGCTCTGGTGGCGGGAGTAATACTTTCAGTATCGCCTTATCAACGAGAAATTGCTTTTAGGATTCAATCTTTAAGGGATTTTTTCTTGATAATTTTCTTTGTGTTTTTAGGTGCAAATATTCATCTGGGTGAAATTCAAAGTTCACTTGGTTTTATTGTAATATTTTCTTTATTTGTTTTAGTTGGTAATCCAATTATTATGATTCTAGTTATGCGTTGGCTGAAGTATACATTGAAAACCAGTTTTTTTGCTGGACTTACGGTATCACAGATTAGTGAGTTTTCATTGATTATAATTGGAATGGGCGTCGGACTTGGTCATTTGCCAAAAGAAATACTTGGGCCTGCAACCATTGTGGGAATCATTACAATTACTGTTTCTACTTATTACATCACATATAATCACCAGATATATAAAGTGTTTTATAAATTTTTACATAAGATATTTCCTGATACCGATAGAAAAAAAATTACATCTGAAAATCCTCAAGAATATCAAGTTATTTTATTTGGTTCACATCGTTTAGGTGGTGGCTTGGTTCGACAACTCAAGAATATGAAAATTAGTTATTTAGTAGTTGATCATGACCCAGAAGTGATTAAGGTTTTAACAGAAAAAAACATTCCATGTTTATATAGTTCAGCTGATGATCCTGATTTAATAGATAATTTGAACTTAACAGGAACTAAGCTAGTTATTTCTACAATTCCAGAGCTTGATGTGAATATGACCTTGATTTCGCATGTTAAGAGAGCACATTCAAGAATTAATGTTTTATGTATTGCCAATAGGCCTAATCACGCAGAGAAACTTTACAAAGCCGGAGCTACATACGTGATAATGCCTCCATATTTGGGTCGTCGATTTATGATAGATTTGGTCAGGAAAAATAAACTTGATCACAGTAAGTACAAAGAAGAACGAAAAAAACATATATTCGACTTGCCTTATCTGGATGATTCGCTTTTTATGTAGTATTGACAAAATCCAAAGATACAAGTATAATGTGTATGTATGAAACAAATGAACACAATTCATCATCACCATTTAAGTCAGTAAAGCTGGTTCTAGTTTTAATTTAGTTAAAATTGGCCAGCAAAAGCTGGCTTTTGTTGATTATATAAGTTTATGGTGGGCGTAGTCCCGTCGTCGGTTTGTTAAACTTAGTTAATTGTATTTATTATGGTGGGCGTAGCTCAGTTGGTAGAGCACTAGCTTGTGGCGCTAGTGGCCGCGGGTTCAAGTCCCGTCGCTCACCCCATAAAATAATAAAATGAAAGTATATAGCTGAATTCCGTAGAGAGTTGATATGGGTTCAGCCGGCATGCGCCGGCTGCCCGGCGAATGCCGGGCAAGTCCCGTCGCTCACCCCATTCTTCGCTCCGTACTTGATTAGTCGGAGCTACGAATGGCACAGCCATTATAAAAAGCGAAGAATGTCGTTCGAAGCTTTATGCGAAGAATGACATTGAGTCTTAAAAAATAGGATAATATGAAAACTCTAAATTAGAGTATCGAATTTAGAGACACATATGAAATCAGAAATTCTACAACGTGCTAAAGGTGTTAGAGATTTTGGCCCGAAAGAAAAAATTGCTCGCAATAAAATCGTTCAAACTTTGCAGCAAGTATTTGAATCTTTTGGTTTTAATCCAATAGAAACGCCAATCATTGAGCGCAGCGATCTATTTGCGTCTAAGTTTGGAATTGGCGAAGAGTCAGATGCCATGAAAGAAACTTTTAAGTTGAAAGATCAGGGCCTTCGAGATTTAGTTTTACGTACGGAGTTTACTGTGCCCTTTGCTCGTTTTGTAGGCATGAATCCACAATTTAAAAAGCCATTCAAACGTTATCAAATTGGCCAAGTTTATCGTGATGGTCCAATCAAACTTGGTCGTTATCGTGAATTTTGGCAATGTGATGTTGATGTAGTGGGTGAGCCGGATTTGTTTCTTGATGCTGAGATTTTACAGCTCGTAAGTGAGGCTTTTGTTAAACTTGGAATCGCAGTTGAAGTTCAGATAAACAATCGAAAAATATTGAACGCTATTCTTAATTACGCTGGCATAGCTGATGCAGATCAAGTGTCGGTAATTATTTCTATTGATAAGCTTGATAAGGTGGGAAGAAAGGGAGTCCAAGTTGAACTTGAAAACAAAGGTATTGCAAAAGAAAATGTTGCTACAGTTTTAGAATTAATCACTTTAAAAGGTAATAACAAGGAATTACTTGAAAAATTAGAGACAAAAATTGGAGATAATGAAGGTATTTCTGAAGTGAGACAAGTTTTGGAAAATGTATTAGATGGTTCTAATATTAATTTTGTTCCGAGTTTAGCTAGAGGGTTGGCTTATTACACTGGAAATGTTTTTGAAGTATATTTAGAAGATAAAACTAAGTTCAGTTCATCTGTTTGTGGTGGTGGTCGTTATGATAGCATGATTGGTGGTTTTCTGGAGGATGGAAAAGTTTATCCTTCTGTAGGTATCAGCTTTGGACTAGAAACAATATTTGATGCTTTAAGTTTGTCAGAAAATAAAGAAATGCAAGCAAGTGTAGTTGATGTTTACATTGTGCCAATGAAAGACGATTTTATTAAACCAGCCCTAAAAATAGCAAAAACATTAAGAGCGTTAGATGTAAATACAGATATCAGTTATGTAAATAAAAAGTTCAAAAAGGGAATGGAATATGCAAATACTTATAAAATACCATGGGTAATAATTCTAGGAGAAGATGAAATTAAGTCCGAAAAGGTTATGCTTCGTAATATGAAGACAGGTGATCAAAAATTGTTTGATGTGAAAGAAGTAGCAGAGGAAATTCTAAAATTTAAGTAAAATTACTTACCTTCGATAAATCTTCGGTAGGCGAGCAAGGGTATATATAATTTGGTTTTGACATATAGAGAACAGAGCCATTTTTTATTTAATGACTTGACAAATTCTATGGATGTGATTAAATGAAAATACAAACATATGCGTAAATATTTAATAACTTTAGATGTAAATGGGACGTTGCTAGATACAAAGTATAGATCAACTTCCCCAACTATCAATTCTGTAATCGACCAACTTGAAGATGAGGGTCATACTTTTTTGTTGAATTCAAATCGGTCGCAAGAAGATTTAATGCATGTTGCAAAAATATTTAGTTTGCGTGGTCCGATGATAGCTGAAAATGGTTGTTTTATTTATAATCAAGAAACAGGCGCTGTTAACGATTTGGTTAGCTTGGAAACAAAAGAGCAATTGCAAAAAGTCCAACACTTGATACACTGCATAATTGAAAAACATTATCCAGACGCATTATTTTTCGAAGGAGATACAACGGATATTAACAAACATATTGACGTTCAGGAGATTCCACAAGATAAAAAGTATGTCTTTATTATGAATGAGTTTAGGCGTTTTACGATCAGTATTCATGTAAAAAGAATTGAAGACAATAAGTTTGTGGCGGACCTAGATAAGGCTAAAGAATTTCATGAACATGTTAAGAAAGAAATCTTTGAAAACAATTTAAAATTTAAGTCTGAATATACAAAGCCGTTTGCGAATTTGCTTGTTTGTCCAACTGAATATAACAAGGTAGCAGCATTTCGTGAGCTAGCAAGACAGTATCCAAAGCACATTAAAGTTGTAATTACGGATGATGCGATGGATAATCCAATGAGAAGTGAAATCGATTATCTCTTTGTGGTTGGCAATGCCAGCATAGAAGCCAAAGAAGTAGCTGATTTTATTGCTCGTGAGGAAATTACAAAAGGTGTAGAGGAAATATTATTAAAAATTGATGGATTAGTAAAGTAATAAAAACAGTAAGTATATTTTTTATATAATAAGGGAAGTTGAATAGTTCTTTAACCAAAAACAAGGTGGAGGTGCCATGAAACAAGGTGCGGTCAGTAAGCAACCAGGAGGTAGGACTTACATTGTTTCAGGAGATTTGCGAGTAATTGTAAGTCGATGGCTTGGTGAAGCTGGGCCTTTTTACGTGCCAGAGCGACAGTTCTTTCAAAAGCATCAAGCTCGGTTGTTGAGTAAATTGAAAGAGATTTTTCCAGAGCCAGAGCAGAGAGTACATCTTTCTCGCTATGAGTATGTCAAAACTGGAATAATGATGTTGATTAGTGAAAATTCAAAAGATATTCCGGTTATTTCGTTGGACCAGGTTTATGTAGAGCAAGGAATTGCAGATATTCATTTTGATGTCAATCGTGTAGTAAAGTGGTCAAAACATCAAGCAGAAGATAATTGGACTGCAGGTTGGACAGATTTAGGTCATGGCCCTCGAAATTCCAACCTGACAATTGCTTCTCAGTTAGATCGTATTGCTAATCAGGGTCGCATTAAAAGGATGATCAACAAAAGAGTAGTTCTTGTTGATGACGGTACATGGACCCGGCAGTCTTTGATAGCCGCACAAAAACTCTTAAGTAGTATCGGTATCCAAGTTGAAATGTTTATTGTAGGTATTGAGATCCGGCCAGCAGATGAGTCTGAGTGTGTTACACTGGACCGTCCGTATTTCTGGGCAGAGAAATTTGTCAAGGAAGATGTAATTGACTGGGTCAGTGAAAGAGACTTTTATCCAGGAATTGGTTGCTCGGGAAGAACAGTGGGTGAGTCGCTTGATAATAGATTTTCCTCTGAGGTAATGAGGGAATACTATTACTCAATTCCGATGCAAGGTAACTACGGCGCTCCATATGTTTTACCATTGGGTGATCCAATTTCATGGGCAAATATTCCACCAGAGGCAGCAAAAGATTTCTCATTATTTTGTTTAGAGCAGACAATTGTTCTTTACAAAGCTATAGAGGCAGAAACTCAGCGCATTACTAAAGTGCCAGTTCAAGTCAGGATCAAGGACCTGCAACGACCTCCATACTTTTACCGTAAAAGACCGGACAGTAGCGTGGTTGTGGAACTGAAGCGTAGCATAGAGCTACTTAAAGAAAAGTTTTAGTTCATAACACAAGAAGCATCATTGATGCTTCTTTTTGGTTGAATGGATGTAACAAAGTCGTTTGATTGACGTCATAATATATGCAAAAGTAAAAATATGAACACATACAGCCAAAAAATGAGAAAAAATCATTATCGTAAGTTTATTCTTACGGGCTGTTTGTATTTATTTTAATAAGTAATAGAATTTAAAATATAGAACAGTCCATTAGGACTGTTTTTTTGTTGATATGTTGAATTTATTCAAAAATTTCCATTCATACAGACGCACCCTTTACATTTCGGTGGTTTGCTTTGTGTTTTGAATATTCTTTAAAAATATTAAGCAGTCCATCGGATTGCTAATTATTTCAAAGGAGAACACATGAATGTAAAAATGAAGATGTCTGGCGAAGAAGATTTTTGTCACCTGAAAACTGTTTATGAACTGCTATTCACGGAGAACCGTAACAGTCTGGTTGCTTACAAAAGTATGGAAGAATTACTAAAAGAATTCCTCAATGCGCAAGCTGGATTATTGTTTGTTGACAGTGAACTGGTTGCCTATAGTTCATTTAAAGTGTGGAACAGTTGCGTTGAAATGATGAGCTTGGTAGTAAAGCATGAATTCCGTGGAAAAGGTTTGGCTACGAAGCTACGTTTCTTTGTGCTTCAGTCAGCTTTAAAAACGTTTCCAGACAAGTCAGTAGTTTCTTTGCCCAACGAGTATTCTGTGAATATCGTCGAGCGGAATGGCTTTGTAAGTGCGAACAAGCTGACAATGCCAATGGAATTACGTGAATCTTGTGTGAATTGCTTGGAAGAGAGTGATTTTCCAGATTGCCATTGCTTCTATTACGTGTTGCCGAAGTAGCTTGGCTAAAGTTTCTTTGAAAAATAAACAGGCGGAGACAATAACATTGTCTCCGCCCCTAATAAAAATAATTATATTAAATATGACAACATTACAATTATTGAAAAAATTAATCTGTATTGATTCACAGGGAATAAAAAGCAATAAACAAATTGTAGATTTTATTGTATCTTTGTTTCCAAAAAAGTTGTGTACAGTAACGCCGATAAAAAAAGGAGATTTAGATTTGTATAATTTAGAAATTAAAATTGCCGGACAGAGTTCGAACGAACCAATAATTTTCAGTGGACATACAGATACTGTGCCAGTTTCAAACAAATGGACAATGGATCCGTTTAATCCAATTGAGAAGGATGGCAAGGTTTATGGCTTAGGCTCAAGTGATATGAAAGCGGGATTGGCCTGTATGATCCAAGCTGCCAAATCAATCAAGGAGACACCAAAACAAGATATTGTATTCTTGTTTGATGCAGATGAAGAAGCCGGCTGTGCAGGAGGAAAGGAGTTCATGAAAAGACTAAGTTTTTCTGATGCAAAAATAGTAATTTGTGAGCCAACTGGTGGTGCTTTGGAAATAGGCCAAAAGGGGGTAATAGAGGTTAAAGTTAAATTCACAGGTCAAGCCTCTCACTCTAGTAGAACAAGTTACAAAAAGAATTTAGAAAGTAATGCTATTCACAAAGCTTTTCAAGCATTTAAAAAGCTTGAAGAATACGAAATGAATTTGGAAAAAAATGAGGACGAATTATTTGGCTTTCCTACTCAAGCAGTATGTATGATTCAGGGTGGCAGTGCTTCAAATGTTATTCCCGATGAATGTAATTTTGTTATCAATAGACGTATTTTACCAAGTGAAGACATTGAGTCTGTTGTGCAAGATATTATAAGTCTTTTGACAAAAGTGGATTCTCAAGTTCAAGTAGAAATAAGTTTTTTTGGTGAACCAAATTTATTAAATAAGGAAAGCCCCTTGTTTAATCAATCACAAAAAATTTCACAAGAAGTTTTGGGCGGTTATGACCTGAAGGTCACGCCGGGATGGACACAGGCAGGCTTATTTAAGAAATGGGGAGATTGTTTAATTTGGGGGCCAGGAAATCTAAGCCAGGCTCATATGGCCGATGAATATTGTGAAATCAATTTGTTGGACAAAATGGTGGAGTGTTATGAAAAACTAATAAAAGAAAATCAATGAGTATTACTAGTACAACTTTAAAAAGTAAAAAGACGTGAATAACGGTTCAGCTTTTTATTGCAAAAGTCGAGCCGTTGCTCGACTTTTGCGTTTACTTGGAGGTGTAAGATGAGAATCAGTTACGTGAATCATGAGAAAAAGTGTGGCTTTGTTGAACTGATGTTAAACTTCATAATTCTGTCTCACTATTTTTACCACGAAAAGCATTTGCTCTGGAACGGTCCCTGGTCATTGATGAGACAATATTTAAAGGGACTTTCCGTACTTGCCTTTGATGGACGGAAAATAATTGGTCATATCACATTGTGGCCACTTGAAGGGAATTGGTATGAATCTGGCTCAATGTGGGTTCATCCTGATTACAGAAGACACGGTGTGGGAATCTTGATAAAAAGGAAGTTAATAGAAAAGAGTGAACACTTGAATGTTCTATCAACTACGACTAATCCTATTGTTATGAAGATGAACGAAGGATTAGGGATTTCTAATCCAGACTTCTGGGATCTCCCGGAAAATATTCACCGGGCTACCTGTATTTGTTCGGCTGAGAAAATGCGAACTGACTGTTGGGATAAATGTGAATTGAAAAATGATCAATGTCAGTTGTTTGTTCGTTTCTGGAAATAAACCCAAAGGCAAGGATTAAATCGATCCTTGCCTTTTCTTTTCTCAAAGGGTTTATTCACACTTGACTATTTACAGTTGATTTGTTATTATCGTCATACAGTTTCGCCGACGTAGTTTCCGCCTTCGCATAAAGCTTCGGAGGACGCAGCAGTTGGTAGAGCAGTAGTTTTGCCTGTCTGCCGGAGTTTTAACGTAGGTAGATAAACTATTGGTCGTGAGATTGTTGCAATTTACAAAAAACAGGCCGACGTAGCTCAGTTGGTAGAGCAGTAGTTTTGTAAACTATTGGTCGTGGGTTCGAGTCCCTCCGTCGGCTCCATTCTTCGCTCCTCCATGAGTCGGAGCTTCGAATGGCGCAGCCGTAAAAAAAGCGAAGAATGTCCTTCGTAGCTTAACGCGAAGAAGGGCCGTATCTATATGCAAAAACCCTATTTTGTTTATTTGATTGAAAGTATAAATCATGGATATTTATATAAGGGATTTACAGAAATTAGTGTTTTTGATAGACTGAAGCACCATAATGATGGAAGAAGTAAATATACGAATAAATACAAACCTTGGAAATTGAAATTTTATTGTGCATTTGATGATAAAATAATGGCTTTGAACTTCGAAACATATCTTAAAACTGCATCGGGTATTGCATTTACAAATAAACGTTTTATTAAAAAATAGGAAACTGTAACTTCGCTCCTCCATGAGTCGGAGCTTCCGTTTTCGCGTAAAGCTCCAACGGACATATCGAATGGCGCAGCCAGTTAATAAGAGGTTGACAATCTTTTTGAATTAAGCTACACTTTTAGCATAATAAAATAATTAACAATCTATGTCACAAGACAATCTGATCAAATTACAATGTTCAGAGTGTCGAAGTATAAATTATCATTCACGACGCAATAAGAAAAAGATAAAGGAAAAATTGATACTGAAGAAATATTGCAAGAAATGTAAAATTCATACTTCGCACAAAGAAACAAAGTAAGCAAAAAATATGGCAAATTAAGCTGTATTTTTTGTTTACTCTTGACAAATTGAGGCTTGTTTGTTACTCTATTAACGCGTTATTAATAACCAACAAAGGAGGTTTGACGCAAATGAATCGATTGGAATTTTATGCTTTTCCGCGAAGTCAGAAGGTACTAACAATCAGGCCTGACATCATCAAACGATTTTCCTCGGCTGAGGACGTTCCTGAGGATGCTGACTTGATTGTGGTCTGTGGCCGAATCAACAGAGTCCCAACATTCCTTGTTGGCCGAGTTGAAAAGGCTGTAAATGAACGATTTTTCCGTAGACACAATTTGCGCTGGGACAAAAGTGATAACCGATGGGTAAATGGTCAAGTCACAGCTGGAAAAATTGTGATTAGCGTTTAGTGATATGAATTTACAACTCTGTTCTTGATAATATCAAGGCAGAGTTTTTTTATTGTCAAATTGAAGTGATTTTGCTATGCTTTGAATGCAGGTAAATCACAAGGAGCAAATTATGAAAAAAGGCTTATTTGGTGAAAATCTCGGGCCTGGCAAAAATGTGAAATGTAAAGGTTGTGGATTTGAAGCAACATTTTACGCAGAGGTGGGTGCACCTGAAATTGATAAGGAGGTTTGCTTGGGTTGCTTTCAAATGCTTGACAAGGAAGGTCATCCAATTGGCCCTGCTATGGGTAGTATACTAACTGAAGAAAGCATGTTCGGTGGAGCTGGTCACGGACCCCCAGAATTTTCATAGAAATTACAAGCGATCATCTTATGGTCGCTTTTGATTTTTTCGCCAAATTTGCTATGATGATTCATATATGAATATACGGAAATATATAAGTTATAAATCAATTATAATTGTTCTAACAATTGTTTTTTTTGTTGTATATTCCTGGTTTTTGGTTACGGCAACTTTGCCGGGACAAGAATCAACTGGACAGCTAATATTTAGTTGGCCAGATGCTATGGCTAATAATTATTTTATTGAGCATTTTGTTGATAATGGTAATTTTAAAAAAGTTGAATCTTTAAATCAGGAGTTAAGTTCTATAATTCATCCGAGAAGTGCCAATGTTTTACCTAACTCCGGTGATGTGGTACCAGTTTCATTTTTAGGGTTTGTTATAATCTTGGGATTGATTGGTAAAATTATTGGACTAACCTTAGTGCGATTTATAACCCCACTAGCTGCAGTGATTGCAGTTTTTTATTTTTATAAATTAATTAGTCGTATTTTTAATGAGCAAACAGGCTTTTTGTCGGCAATTTTGTTATTTAGCCTAGCTTCGTTTTGGTATTATGCCAGTTTGGTAATGTTGCCAACCGTTCTTTTTACAAGCCTGCTTATTGTTGGTCTGTATTACTTTGTTCTTCAAGGGGAGGAAAAATATAAATGGCATTATTCAGCATTAAGTGGTCTTCTTGTTGGCTTAGCCTTAATTGTGCGTTTGTCTGAATTGGTCTGGGTGTTGGCATTACTTTTAGTTATAACTATTGCTTATAAAAACAAATTCAATTGGACTCGATTGTTGTACTTTATTCTTGGTGGAATAGTTCCAGTTGCGCTTTTACTGGGATTTAACTGGCAAACCTATGGTTCAATGTTCAGTTTTGGTTATTTTAATACTACTTCTAACTTAGACTTGTTGTCGAAGCTACCAACAGAAATTGAAATCGGACAATCCGGCAGTGTAATTGGTTTTTTGAAATTATTATTCATCCCGTTTGGTTTTTATGAAACTAGAATTCTGGGTAATATTATGAACTATTTTGTTTTGATGTTTTGGCCATATGTGGGAGTTTTCATTTGCGGTTTAATTTTTTGGTTAAGGCAATGGTTGAAAAACAGAAAAGTAACAGCTCAGTTAGTTTATTTAATTGGCAGTTTAGTTGTTTTTGTCATTTTAATAATTTATTATGGTAGCTGGCAGTTTGTAGACAAAATGGTTTTAGAAAATAATACAATTGGTAGTTCATATATGCGTTATTGGTTGCCTTTGAACATTATAATTCTTCCGTTCATTGCATATTTACTAGTTCAAATTAATAAACTTCCCTTGAAAAAGATCTGGAGCAATTTGATAGTTGGGGTAGTTGTTTTTTGTTTGATAGGTTATTCATTTGCTTTAGTTTATCAAACGCCAGGTGATGGCTTGATTGATCAGAAAATAGTTTTGCAAAGTTATCATGATCGCGCGAGAACAGTTCAAGGTTTGATTTTTGAAGATTCAATTGTGATTACTGATAGGACAGATAAATTATTGTTTCCAAAATATAGAGTAATAGATTTTAATTTGGATTATACGATTTTTACTGATTTGAAGAAAGTTATTAATGCACAATCGGTTTATTATTTAAATTTACTTGGGGAAGAAGATATTGATTACATTAACGATAGAAAGCTTCAAGGACTAGGCTTAAAGTTGGTTGAGCCGAGTCAAATTGACAGTGTGTATAAGCTCTATAAATTGCAAAATTTAGAGTAAAAGCGAGTTTATAATGATTTATAAATAGTTGCTAAATTAAGATAATTACGATAAAATATAGATATAATTAATACGGAGTGAGTAGTGAGCGTGATTTTTAATTATTACTAATTACTAGTTACAAATTACTGATTACTCGATTTTATATGGCTCAAAGAAAAAATGTTCTTGTGTTAGGTGGCGCTGGTTTTATTGGTTCGCATTTGTGCGAAAGACTTTTATCAGATGCTAATGTGATTTGTGTTGATGATTTTAGCACAAGTGGTGAAGGTAATATTAATCATCTTTTACGCTCACCGAATTTTAAGTTTGTTAACCATGATTTTACAAAGGGCCTTGATTTGGAAAACAATAAAGACTTGGATCAGTTTGAGATCAAGGTTTTTGGAATCAAAGAAGTTTACAATTTTGCTTGTCCAATGTCTGTTAAGAATTTCGAAAAGCTAAAGATCAATACTGTTCTAGCTCAAACAACTGGATTGGTAAATGCTCTAGAGTTGGCAGTTAAATATCAAGCAAAGTTTTTGCAAGCATCTTCTTCAGTTGTTTATGGAGATGTAAAAAAAGGTGAATTTGTCAAGGAAGATTACAGAGGGGTAGCTGATATGTTGTCTCCATTGGCTAGTTACGATGAAGGTAAGCGTTATGCTGAGACCATTGTTAAAACCTATCAAGAGGCTCACAATGTTGATGCTCGGATTGTGCGAATTTTTAGGACCTATGGGCCTAAAATGTTATTAAATGATGATCAGATGCTACCAGATTTTATTTCTAATGCACTTGAAAATAAGGATTTAGTTATTTTTGGAGATGAAAAATTTGAAACATCTTTATGTTTTGTAAGTGATGTGGTTGAGGGCTGTCTAAAAATAATGGAAACACCGGTGCTTGATCCAGTTAATGTTGGTAGTACTGACGTTTACAGACTTGTAGATGTAGCAAAAAAGATAATTGAGCTTACCAGTTCAAAGTCTAAAATTGTATTTAAAGAAGAGAAAGAATTTATGCGTGAATTAGCATTACCTGATATCACCAAGGTTAGAGAAGAACTTGGTTGGATTCCAGTGGTTACTTTGAGCGATGGTTTACAAAAAACGGTTGACTACACACGTGCGCATAAGGATCTATTAACATTTAGTACAGATATATAGTTAAATTGTTAAATTGCTACACTGTTACATTATTAAAGTCCACTTAAATTTACAGAAATACGAGTAGTGAGCTTAAACTCACCACTTGCTATTTATATTTTTTATATATGAAAAGTTGTATCGTAATTCCTGCTTTTAATGAAGGAGGTAGAATTAAGGTTGTGCTGACGAAGTTGTTACAATCGGGATTTAAGAATGTAATTTTAGTTGATGATGGTAGTGATGATGAAACATTGGGAACAGTAAAAGAATTACCGATTATAGTAGCACAACATCAAATCAATTTAGGGCAAGGTGCTGCACTCAGAACTGGAACTCAGATTGCTATGCGTCTGGGTTTTGATGTAGTTGTTCATTTTGATGCTGATGGTCAACACCGAATTGAGGACATTGATACTATGCTCAAGGTTTTAGAGAACGAAGATGTGGACGTTGTTATTGGTTCTAGGTTTTTGCAACACAAATCTAACTTGCCATTAAAAAAACGAATTATTCTTTGGTTAGCCAAGATATTTAGTCGAAAGTTATTGCAATTAGAATTTACTGATCCACAAAGTGGTTTAAGGGCATTTAGAACTAGTATTATTTCAAAAATTGATTGGCAGCATGATGATTTTGCGCACTGTAGTGAAATTTTAAGTTTGATTGCAAAGAATAGATTAAGATTCGAAGAAGTCCCCATAAAAGTTGAATATTCTGTGGCAACTGGTAATAAATCAGTGAAACCACAAATGCGCATGGGGTGGAGGTTGTTAATTGCTAAATTGTTTAATAAATTATGACTTTATTTCAATTTTTAATATTAATAATAATTATTGTTGTTGTTATAAAGGCAGTAATTAGATTGTTGCACAAGGAAATGTCCAGTTGGCTGTTTATTCTTTGGCTATTTTTCTGGGGAGCAGTAGGAGTGATTAATTTCTTTCCGGAATTATTATCGTGGGCCGCTTTTGTTTTGGGTGTTGGTCGGGGAGTAGATTTACTTATATATTTAGGAATTGTTTTGTTGTTTTATATTGTTTTCAAATATAATTTACGACTGCAAAGGTACGAAAAAAAACTAAGTCGAGTGGTTCAGCAAGTTGCTATTGAAAAAGCATTTAAACAAGTTGAATCAAAGGAAAATGAAGAATAAAAAGATAATAAAATTTTTATTGTTATCTTTTGTAGCTTTCTTCCGACTCCTTTATCTTATTGTTATATGAAAAAGGTTGGTATTGTTTTAGTAAATTACAAAGATTATGTTAATCGGTATTTGGCTGAATGTCAGACCAGTATAGAGGGTCAAACCTATGACAGTCAATTTGTTAACGTTTATATAGTTGATAATGCAACAAGTCAGGAGTCTAGGCTCTTTATAAGTAAAGCCTATCCTACGGCAAAAATTTTACCTCGCTATGATGGTAATTACGCCGCCGCAAATAATGTGGGAATAAAGCAAGCTTTACTTGATGACTGTGAATATGTGGTCATTGCCAACATGGATACTAAGTTTGGTAAAGATTGGCTAAATGAATTAGTCAAAGCTGCTGAGAATGATAGTCAAATTGGAGTGGTACAGTCAAAAATATTTTTGTATCCAGAAACTGAAGCTGAATGGAAGCAGCCAAAGATCAACTCTGTAGGGAATAAATTGCATTATCTTGGATTTGGTTTTACTGATGGTTATGGAGAAGTTGATAGGCCTAATGATTCAGGAATTACTGTTAAGGAAATTCCTGGTTATGCCAGCGGTTGTTCATTTTTAATAAAAAAACAAGTTCTAGAAAAAATTATTGGTTATGACGAAGAACTATATATGTATCATGATGACATTGACGTCAGTTTAAAAGTTCGTTTGGCTGGTTATAAGATAGTTTTAGCGACCAAGTCGATAGTTTATCATAAATATGAATTTTCCCGCAGTGTTCGAATGTTCTACTTTATGGAACGCAATCGTTATTTAATAATGTTAATTTATTATAAGTGGTTGACCTTGTTATTACTTTTCCCTATAATGTTAGTTATGGATTTAGGCTTGTTGTTTTTCTCGGTGTTAAATAACACATTTTACAGTAAATTAAAGATTTATTTTTATTTTTTAAGGCCAAAAACCTGGAAATATATATTTGAACGTCGAAAACAAGTGCATAAAAAGAGAGCATTGTCAGATGGCGAATTGTTTGCTAAGCTGGTTGGGCGCTTGGATTTTATGGAGATTAATAATCCTTTGCTAAAATGGGTTGGAAATCCAATTACAGACCTATATTTCAAGTTTATGAAATTTATAATTATTTGGTAGTTTATGTTCAGTAAGATTGTTTGGTCAATTATAATTGTTGCTATCGTATTGGGTGGTTTATACATGAAGTTTCTTTATCCTGGATCTCAGTTACAACTAGAGAAATCTTTTCGGTTTGTTGAAGCAATGCCAGTCGAACATTTTTATAATGCACCAGAAAAGAGTTGTGGGATTTGGTATGAAAGATTAGGTCCGGACGAATACAAGGGAAGCGGAAATGACCAAATTAAAAAATGTTTTACTGAAGCGTTTGAAAAGTGTGAACAAAAAAGCATACTTGAAATAAGTGATAGAGGAGCAACAAGTGAATCAAGTATTACTTATTCTTATATTAAAATTTTGAGACAAAATGATCAAAGTGAGTGTATTATTCAACATTATTTTGATGAACAGAAGCTTGCAATTACTGAAGGAGAGCGGCCACTATACTTTATTAATACTTGCACAGTCTTGGCGGATGATTTTTTCGAGAGCTGTGAGCCACTATACATCAAGGATCAACGAAAATCTAATGACAACGTAATACAAAACGCTATAATAGAGAATGCAATAAATGATAATCAACAAATAGATGGAATCATTGAATAAATCAAAATTGAAAATTGCCCAGGTGGTATGTCTTTTGCCTCCTCGAGCTGGCGGTATTGCTATGGTTGCTCACTCTTATGCTGAACAACTTATTAAACGAGGGCATGATGTCACCGTATTTGTGCCTAAACACAAAGGACAGAACAGTGAAAAAAAGTACAAAGTAAAAACCTTATTTACTCCTATTAAGATTGGACTTGGGGCAATTCTACCCCAGCTATTATGGAGGTTGTGGAGTTTTGATATTGTTCATTTTCATTATCCATTGTTTGGTAGTTCAGTTTTTGTAGCTATTCTGAAAAAGCTTCGTGGTTCAAAAATGAAATTGGTTTTGACTTACCACATGGACGTTAATCTTACTGGTTGGCGAAAGGTTTACGAAGTTCTCTGTCGAACTTTTTTTCTAGATTTTATATTGTCATCAGCTGACAAAATAATTGTTTCTTCGGAAGATTATGTTGAAAATTCAAGAATTCAAGATTTTTATTTCAAAAATATAGATAAGTTTGCTGAGATACCTTTTGGGGTTCCAAAGTTGTTTAAACCAGAGCAAAAAGATCATGAATTACTAAAATTGCACGGACTGTCTGCGGATGATAAAATAGTATTGTTTGTTGGTGGGCTGGGGGCATCGCACTATTTTAAGGGAGTGAACTTTCTAATTAAGGCTTTTTCTCAAATTGAAGACGAACAAATTAAATGTTTAATTGTTGGTGGTGGAAACTTGAAGGCTGACTTTGAAAAATTGTCTAAAAGGTTAGGACTCGAGAAGCAAGTCAAATTTTCAGGTTATGTTGAACCTAGTTTAATGGTTAAGTATTTTAACTTAGGGGACGTTTTTATTTTACCATCTATTAACAGTTCAGAGGCCTTTGGCATTGTATTGATTGAAGCTATGGCTTGTGGGAAACCCTTAATTGCTTCAAATTTAAAAGGAGTTCGATCGGTAGTTGACGTAGGCATCAATGGAATATTGGTTGAACCTAAGAACAGCAGAGATATTGCAAATAAAATTAATTACTTATTTCAAAATCCTGACAAGATTACAAGCTTTGGAAAAAGTGGTTTAGAATCAGTAGAAAAGAAATATCGTTGGTCAGTTGTGACTGATAAATTGGAAAAAATTTATTATAAGTTGCTTAAATAAAAAGATGAAAATCTGCTTAATCAACAATCTATATAAACCATACGCCAGAGGTGGAGCAGAGGTCGTGGTTGAGCAAACAGTGCTGGGCCTTCGACGTTCAGGGCACTCAGTTGTTGTAATTACAACTCACCCTAATAAAGAGGCTAGTTTTAGTGAGGAAAACTCAGTTAAGATTTATCGATTCAGACCCCTGAATCTTTTTTATTATACTGACGCGTCGAAATATAACTTTGTTTTGCGATTAATTTGGCAAGTAATTAATCTTTACAATTTCAAGGCCTCCAAAGTTGTTAAAGAAATATTGATTCGCGAAAAACCAGAATTGGTTATCACTCACAACTTAATGGGAATTAGTTTTCTGCTACCTAAGTTAATCAAAAAGTTGGAAATAAAGCATTTTCATGTTTTGCATGATGTTCAATTGTCAGTTCCTTCGGGTTTGATTTTGCATGGCAAAGAAAATAGTTTAATGGTAAAAGGACCCTTTGCTAATATATATACCAGTATTTGTCGTAGGTTATTTGCCAGCCCCGATGTTGTGATAAGCCCTTCAAAGTGGTTACTACACTTTTATGAAAAAAAGTCGTTTTTTGCTAATTCACATAAAGTGGTTATTCGAAATCCAGTAGATTCCGTTTTAAAGAAAAAGTTTGAGCGTCAAAAAAACTCAGAATATGTATTTGTCGGCCAATTGGAAAAACATAAAGGAATTAAATGGCTGGTAAATTTTTGGCAAGAAAAACCCCAGAAAGGTAAATTGCATATTGTTGGTGATGGAAGTTTGGGGAAGTCCGATTTAAAAAGAGGCAATGTTCAACTGCATGGTCGATTAATAAAGGAGCAGTTGGAAAAGGTCTTTGCTCAGGCATCATATTTAATTGTTCCGAGTCTTTGTTATGAGAATTCACCAACAGTTATTTCCATAGCCTATGCCTATGGCTTGCCAGTAATTGTGGCGGATGTTGGTGGGGCTGGAGAATTGGTTGAACCTGAGCGGACAGGTTGGCTTTTTCAAGCAAAAGATAAAAGCTCTTTGAGTCAGGTTTTGGCTAAGGTTGATTCAGTTTCCGAGGAGGAGTACATACAAATGTCTGAGCGTTGTTTAGAAAAAGTGAAGAATTATAATCTCGAAGAATATATCAAAAAGATTCTATCGATGTAGTCTTGTAAAAATGAATAATTTTTGATATTCTGTTTACACACTTATGGGGGCGTAGTGTCAATGGTAGCACAAGGGTCTCCAAAACCTTTAGACCGGGTTCAAGTCCTGGCGCCCCTGCCAAGAAAACATCACAAAACGTGGTGTTTTTTTGATAAATAAAAAAGGCGTGATGTTTCACGCCTTTGTGTTTGTTTAAGGAAGCCAATGTTGGCGTTTGTAGTTTAGTCGGTTCAGTCGAGCCTCTTTCGTTTGGTGAAGAGTACTATTGGAGCTTTTGTCTCTCCAGTCCTCAACCGAAGAGATGGGTGTTTTGCAGACATGGCATTGTAATGTCTTTTTACTGCCATTGGTCATTAGAAGTCCTGGACATCCATGCAAAGGACAGTCCGCACTTTGAAGGGATTTTAGTTCAGCATCCATAACTTCCTCCATTGCTGTTCTTATTTAATTCTAACCTTTTTAAATTAGTTGAGCAATGTGGACAAGTCGTTATCACGAGACACGTAACACATAACACGTAACATTAAACACAAAACACAGGCCTTGAATAATCAAACATTCATCGAAAACTGAAAATAAAAAACCTGCCTTTGCTCTGTTGAGCTTCGGCAGGTAAGTTGACCTTGTGAGATCCGTTGTAGTTGTTTTAACCTGTGAATTTACGAATGAACTCAGGCGGAAAACCTTTTTCAGTCATAGCCTTCAAGTGTTCAGTCGGGTCATAGTGAACGCGATAGTAAACAACACTGACGTCATTATCTTCAATTGTCAGAATTGCGTAGGTGAAAGGCATCATCTCTCGACTGTTGAGCACATGTCCATCCATGGGACGGCCAATTGCACCAGGGTTGATCAGATATTTATGATCACTGTGCAAATGGTGACGTTGATTGAATTTATCGCAGGTACGTTCAACGTACCGACCCCGTGATGACATAAAGATCGGAAAAGTGTTGTTGCCAAGAAGTAGAATATTAGCTTCTTGAAAGTGCTTGTCTAGAATTTCAAATTCCGTATAGATACGGCCGGTGGTATTTACTGATTGACCAACTTCATTCGCAAGTAAACTTGAGTGACCCATTAGCAACGATTGACCAGTCGTACCCTTTTTGTTGTCCAAGGGGATCTTTTTCACTTTTGTCATTTGAGACATTTGATCCAGTTGCTTTTGGATTAGGGCCTTTTGAGTAAATTCCAGAAAAAGATATTTCTGTGGTGTTTGATTTGGTGGATAAATGCCTTGACCAAGCCAATGTTCCATTTCGCCGCGAGTGAGAACCATTCTTCGTTCCATGGTCAATTCCCAGCACTCGCGTGGGTTTGGACCATAACCAATAGTATTTCCCAGGCACAAGATCGCATTAACTTTATGTTTGTGTAGGTCTGCAAATAGTGCTTGCAAGGCAACAAGATTTCCACCGACATCAGAGATGATCGCCAGTTTCATTATATTCCTCCAGTTGTTAAAATTCATTAATATTGTATTTTTGCACAAATTTAATCAATTGTCAATTGAATTATGTTTGCCTTGATGTGTTTATTTGTGATAAAATATCATTGATAAATCACTAAATAAAATTTATGGACATTAAATCTAAAATCCGCGAAGTTCCTGACTGGCCAATTGCTGGTGTTAATTTTAAAGACATAACCACTCTGCTTGAAGATGGCGAAACTTTTCGTTATGTGATTGATAAAATGATTGAGCCATTTAAAAATGAAAAGATTGATAAAATTGTGGTTCTTGATGCACGAGGATTTCTTTTGGGGACACCTATGGCTTATAATTTGGGCGTTGGCGTGTGTTTAGTTCGCAAGAAGGGTAAGTTGCCATACAAAACTGTTGAAACTTCTTACATGAAAGAATATGGCCCAGATACAGTGACAATGCATGAAGACACAATTAAACCTGGTGAAAAGATTCTAATCGTTGACGATTTATTAGCTACCGGAGGAACATTGGGCGCTTCAATTGAATTGGTTGAAAAATTAGGTGGTGATATTATCGGTGTAAGTTTAATTGTTGACCTTCCGTTTCTTGGTGGACGAGAAAAGTTTGAAAAATATAATTTAAAACATTTAGTTTCGTACGATTCAGAGTGATAAGAATAGAGATTCAGAGATAAAGAGATTGAGAGGAATAAGATAAATTACATTTTAAATATGGGAGTTTCATTTAAGGAGTTGCGTGTATGGCAAAAAGGTAATAAGCTTTTATTACAGATTTATGAACTTACAGCAGATTTCCCTAAAGAAGAAAAATTTTCTTTGACGCAACAATTAAGAAGAGCAGCAAATTCAATTATTGCAAATATTGCAGAATGTCATGGTAGATTTCATTTTAAAGATAAAATTCGAGTTTTATACATTGCAAGGGGAGAGCTGGAAGAGACACGAAGTCATTTGTTAGTTTCTTTTCAGTTGAATTATGTTTCAGAAGAAGTTTATCAAGAATTAGAAAAAGAATATGCAGGTTTGCTTATCGGGATCAATGAATTCATATTAAACTATAAAAAACGTATTAATTAGAAGTTGGTATTAGATTTTTGTGTCCTCAGTCTCTTATCCACTTAATCTCTTTTTTGAGCTATATGCATAAATTTGGAATCATTGGGGGAAGTGGTCTTGACGACCCGAAGTTGCTAGAAAATTATCAAGAACTTGAGGTTGAAACATCGTTTGGTAAACCTTCAAGTAAATTAACAACTGGTCAAATTGGGCAGCATGAGGTTGTGATTATTGCTCGACATGGCAAAGGTCATACGATCATGCCAACCAAAGTTCCATACAGGGCGAATATTATGGCTTTGAAGGATCAAGGTTGTACACATATTTTAGCAACAACAGCATGTGGTTCACTTCGTGAGCAAATTAAACCTGGGGATTTTGTTTTTGTTGATCAATTTATTGACTTTACAAAACATCGCAATTTAACATTTCATGAAGACACAGTAGTTCATACGCCAATGGCAGAACCATTTAATTTAGAATTAAGACAAAAATTAATTAAAATAGCACATAACCTGGGTTATTCGTTTTACGAAAAGGGGACTATGGTCACAATTGAGGGCCCAAGGTTTTCAACAAAAGCTGAAAGTCATATGTTTAGAGCCTTAGGGGCTGATGTAATTAATATGAGTACTGTGCCAGAAGTAATTTTAGCTAATGAACTTGGAATTCCATATGAGTCAATTGCTATGTCAACAGATTATGATTGCTGGAAAGAGGGTGAAGAGCCCGTTACGCTAGAAATGGTTTTTGCCACAATGAGGGAAAATGCTGATAGGGTGAAGAAATTAATAATTGAATTTATTAAAAATAGTTAAATGAATCCGATTGCGCTAGTCAAAAAAAGTAAATTGCTTAGCAATAGTTTTATATATTTTGTTGGTACTATGATAGCCAGTGCCGGAGGTTTTTTATTTCATTTGATTATGAGTCGGATGTTGGATGTCAAGACTTTTGGAGAGTTTGAAGCATTGATCTCGTTAATGTACATTGTTTCTGTTCCAGCGGCTACGTTGATTACCATGATCGTTAAATATACAGCTGACTTCAAAGCTGAGAATCATCCTGAAAAAATTTCTCAGTTATTTAATTCATTCACAAAAGTTTTAATATTTTGGAGTTTTGTCATATTTATCCTTTTTATATCAGCAAGTCCGCTAATTGCTGGATTCTTAAAATTGGATAGTTTTTGGCCGGTGGTTATTCTCGGAGTTTTATTTTTAGCTTCATTTCCGTCGGCGGTTAACCAAGGGATAATGAATGGTACGGAAAATTTTTTTGCAATGTCGTGGCTTGGCGTTGTAAACGTAATAACGAAGATTTTGTTTGCGATTTCCTTTGTTTGTTTGTCATTTGGATTAAGCGGTGTGATTGGTGGTGTTAGTCTGGCAGCGGTTTTTGGGTATTTAATCAGCTTATTTCCGATCCGTAAATATATCAGGCCCAGAGCCGGAAAATTGAAAGATTCCAAAGAAATGTTAATATACCTAATGCCGACGTTTGTAGTTACTTTGTGTTTAGGGTTATTTTATAATGCAGACGTATTATTAGTAAAATATTTTTTATCACCAGAGGAAGCTGGTCAATATGGAGCGATTTCAATTATCGGCAAGGTCATATTTTTTATTACAGGAGTAATAGCTACAGTCGTCTTTCCAATGATTTCTCGGGCCGAGAAAGAAGGAAGTGAGAGGAATTTGCTGAAAAATACTTTATTCTTGGTTGTTTTGACCTCAGTTTGTATAATTTTAGTGTATTTTTTCTGGCCAACCTTGATTATTAAAGTATTAGTTGGTTCAAAATATTTAGGAATCGCTAAATATATCGGTTTATTTGGAATCGCCATGATGATGTTTTCAATTGTCAATCTTTATTCTCGCTATTTTTTGGCAGTTTCAAAATTTAAAATTTTATATATATTTGTTGTAGGTTTATTACTACAAATTAGTTTGTTGTTTTTCTTTCATCAAACAATCACTCAGGTTATTTATGCTATGTTGGCTTCAATGTTTGTTATTTTAGTTGCTACTTATATTTATTATAGATACGAATTAGAGAAAGACCAAAAATCATATGTCAGACAATAAATTAATTTCCTTAATAATTCCCCTTTATAATGAAGAAGCCAATTTGGAAAAGCTTTATTTTGAATTAACAAAAGTAATCCAACCATTGCCCTTCAATTTTGAATTTATTTTTATAAATGATGGTAGTACAGATCAATCATTTAATATTGTGAAAAAGCTATCAAAGTCAGATAATCGCATCAAATATATTGAATTTTCTAGAAATTTTGGAAAGGAATTGGCAACTTCCGCGGGGTTAAAACAGTCAAAAGGTGATTGCGCTATAATAGTCGATGCTGATTTACAACATCCACCTGCACTAATCCCTGAATTTATAAATAAATGGCAACAAAACAATGATATTGTGGTTGGTATTAGAGAAAAAAACAAGGGAGAAGGGTGGATTAAACAATCAGGATCATTTTTCTTTTACAAAATCATGAACTTAATAAGTGAAACGAAAATTCTTCCTAGAGAAACCGATTTTCGTTTGATTGATAGACAAGTAATAGATGAGTTTAATAAATTTAATGAAAAAAATAGGATAACTAGAGTTTTGATCGATTGGCTTGGATTCAAGAGAGAGTACGTCAAGTTTACGGCTAACAAAAGATTTGCAGGCAAGGCGAACTACGGATTTTGTAAGTTAATGAAGTTAGCTTTTAATTCTTTTATCACTCATAGTTTATTTCCCTTAAAACTAGCAGGTTATTTGGGCGTCATTATAACTATTTTTTCCTCTCTCGTTGGAATGTTTATGTTGGTTGAGATGCATTTTTTGCATGACCCTTTAGAAATGCACTTCTCTAATATGGCTCAAATATCTATTCTGATTTTATTTTTGATGGGTGTATTTCTGTGTAGTATCGGTCTAATTGCTTTGTATATTGGCAATATTCATCAAGAGGTTAACAACAGACCTTTATATATAATTAAGAAAAAAAATAATTTTGATACAGATTTATGAGAAAAAGAATTTTGGTAACAGGGGGGGCTGGTTTTGTAGGATCACATCTTTGCAGGAGATTATTATCGCAAGGTGATGATGTCATTTGTTTGGATAATTTATTCACTGGTGGAAAAGACAACGTTTATAAGTTGATGAGTCATGAAAATTTTGAATTTATTCGTCATGATATTACCAATCCGATTTGGTTGGAGGTCGATCAAATTTACAATTTGGCTTGTCCCGCGTCACCGGTTCACTATCAATACAATCCAATCAAAACTATAAAAACTTGTGTTTCAGGGGCGATTAACATGCTCGGACTGGCTAAACGAGTAAATGCTCGAATTTTGCAAGCATCAACTTCAGAAGTTTATGGTAATCCAAGTGTGCATCCTCAAACAGAGTCATATTGGGGACATGTCAATCCAATTGGGATTCGATCTTGTTATGATGAGGGCAAGAGAGCTTCAGAATGCTTATTTATGGACTATCATAGGCAAAACAAGATAGATATTAGAATAATTAGGATTTTTAACACCTATGGTCCAAATATGCATCCAAATGATGGGCGAGTAGTCTCTAATTTTATTGTTCAAGCATTACAAAATCAACCAATGACAATTTACGGTGATGGTTCTCAAACAAGATCTTTTCAATACGTTGATGATCTAATTAATGGTATGATTTTAATGATGAACAATGAACAAAATTTTATTGGGCCTGTGAATTTAGGTAATCCTGTTGAATTTACTATAAAACAGTTGGCTGAAAATGTTTTAAGATTACTACCAGGCTCAACTAGCCAAATTATTTACAAAGCATTACCAATGGATGATCCACTTCAACGAAAGCCCGACATAAATTTAGCCAAAGATAAATTAAATTGGGAACCAAACATTCAGCTTGAACAAGGTTTAATAAACACTATTGAGTATTTTAAGAATATAGTTACAGGTATATGAAAATTATTGTAATAGGGACAGGTTATGTTGGTTTAGTGACAGGTACATGCTTGGCAGATCTAGGAAATATTGTCACTTGTATTGATATTGATGAAAATAAAATTCAAGATTTGAAAAATGGAATTATTCCAATCTACGAACCAGGATTAGAAGATTTAGTAAAAAGAAATTTTGAGTCTGGTAGGTTAAAGTTTCATACAAATTTAAAGGAAAACATTGAACAAACAGAAATAATATATATTGCTGTTGGGACTCCATCAAAGGAAAATGGTGAAGCTGATTTACAATATGTAGAAGCAGTTGCTCATGAGATAGGTAAAAGTATAAATGGTTATAAAATCATTATCAATAAAAGTACAGTACCAATAGGAACAGGTAACCTAATTTCACAAATTATAAAAAAATACTATGCTGGAGAATTTGATGTAATTTCTAATCCAGAATTTCTGCGTGAAGGTTCAGCTATTCAAGACTTCATACAACCTGACAGAATTGTTTTGGGTAGTGATAATGGTAAGCAAGCAATTGAAAAAATGAAAAAAATATATGAGCCATTAAATTGTCCAATTGTTATCACAGATTTAAAAAGTGCAGAAATGATCAAGTATGCATCAAACGCTTTTTTGGCTACGAGTATTTCGTTTATAAATAGTATTGCGTTAATCTGTGAAAAAGTAGGTGCTGATGTAAAAAAAGTTTCAGAAGGTGTTCGATTTGACAAGAGAATTGGTAAACAATCATTTCTGCATGCTGGTTGTGGTTATGGTGGATCTTGTTTTCCAAAAGATGTACAAGCTTTGATTAAAATAGGGCAAGTAAACAATCACAACTTTACAATTCTAAATCAAGTCGAAGAAGTAAATGAAGAAATGAAATTAATTTTATACGGAAAGTTAAAAAATCAAATATCCGATTTATCACAAAAAACCATTGGACTTTGGGGATTGGCCTTCAAACCGAACACTGATGACATTAGATCTGCCCCAGCTGTGAGTATTATCAAAAAATTAATTGAACACAATGTTAATATCAGAGCTTATGATCCAGTAGCTGTAACTAATGCTAAAAAAATATTTCCTAATATTTATTATTCGAGCTGTCCGTATGATACAGCTAAAGAATGTGATGCACTTTTGATTATTACTGATTGGAATGAATTCAAACAACTTGATATTCGAGCTTTGCGTTCAATTATGAAGGGCGATGTAATAATTGATGGTCGAAATATTTTTGAGCCTGAAGAAATGAAAGATCTTGGATTTAATTATTTCGGTATAGGTAGATAATATATGATAAAATATAGCTTCATAGTTCCGGTTAAGAAAATCAATGAGTATATTAGGGAATCAATTCCAAAGATCCTTAAAATTAACCGCGATGATTATGAAATTATAATTTTCCCTGACGAATCCAGTTCAGAAACCTGGACAAAAACAAAGCAAGTAGCAACAGGCCCTGGAGGTCCAGCAATGAAACGAAGTTTGGCAATTAAAGAAGCTCAGGGAGAAGTTTTAATTTTTATTGATGATGATGCTTATCCAAACATTGATTTCCTTAAAAAGTTAGATGCTGAGTTTGCTGATCAGGAAATTGTTGCCGTAGGTGGTCCAGCGATTACACCTAAGCACAATAGTTTTCAACAAAAAGTTTCTGGCGCAGTTTTTTTAAGTCCTTTGTCTGGCGGGTGTCCGGAAAGATATGTGCCAATTGGTGAAAAAAGATTTGTTGACGATTGGCCAAGTGTTAATTTGTCAGTCAGAAAAAATGTCTTTGAAATGGTTGGTGGTTTTGATAGTAATTATTGGCCAGGAGAGGATACTCTGTTCTGTTTGGAGCTGATCAAAAAAACTGGTAAAAAAATACTGTATTTACCAGAAGCTTTAGTTTATCATCATCGTCGCGAAGGTTTTTGGCGACATATGAAACAGGTTGGCGCTTATGGTTTGCATAGAGGTCATTTTGCTCGAAAATTCCCTAAAACTTCAAGGAGGTTTAAGTATTTCTTACCAAGTTTATTTCTAGTTTATATTGTAGTTGGTTTGATAGTCAGTTTGCAAATTGAATGGCTACTATGGCCATATATTGCAGGTTTATTTATTTATGTACTAGCGTTAATTAAAGCTTTTTTTGATATTAGAAAGCATGAAAAAAGATCAGTAGCATTTGTGGCTTTGCCATATATTTTCGGAACCCATATTGCTTACGGAAGTAATTTTATAAAAGGTTTATTTAAAAAACAAATAAAAATCAGTTTACGATAATTTTAAAAAGTATGAAAATTTCAATATCCTTTCCTCCATTAGAATCGCCCAAGGGCGTACCCTTACTGACTCAGAATCGGCAATTTCAATGGTTCAATAGTCCAACCTATATTTACCCAATGATTCCTGCGTATGCAGGAACTTTGTTACAGTCAAAGGGGTTTGAGGTTTTTTGGGATGATGGAATTGCTGAAGAGTTAAGTTATAATGACTGGCTAATGAGATTGATTGCTGAAAAGCCGGATGTGATTGCTATTGAAACCAAAACACCAGTTGTGAAAAAACATTGGCAAATAATTGATGAAATAAAAAAAAGCTTACCAGATTCAAAAATTGTTTTAATGGGAGACCATGCAACAGCTCGACCTTTGGAATCTTTTGAAAAATGCTTAGTTGATTATGTTATCGTTGGTGGTGATTTTGATTTTATGCTTCTTGGCATTGCTAATCATTTAAGTAAAGGTGCTTCACTAACGCCTGGTATTTATTTCAAAGAAGAAAGGAAAGTCACAAATAGTGGAGAATACAATTTACATGAGAATAAATTGACTAATTTACCAATGATTGATCGAGAATTAACCAAATGGAAACTTTATTCAGAAAAGAATGGTAATTTCAAACATACACCAGGTTCCTATATGATGAGTGGTCGAGATTGTTGGTGGGGAAGATGCACATTTTGTTCTTGGACTACTTTTTTCCCTGGTAAATCTTTTAGAACCAGAACCGCTGAGCAAGCTTTGGATGAAGTTGAACATTTAGTTTCTCTGGGTGTTAAAGAAATCATGGAGGATTCTGGCAGTTTACCAATTGGCGATTGGCTAATTGATTTTTGCAATGGTATGATAGAGAGTGGCTTAAATAAAAAGGTGGTCATGAGTTGCAATATGCGGATTAATGGAATTGATGATATAAAAATATGGCACTTAATGAAAAAAGCTGGTTTTAGATTTGTTTTATTCGGATTAGAATCTGCGAATCAAGTAACTTTAGATAAAATTGATAAAAATTTAAAAATAGAGGAAATTGAACCCGGCCTAAAAATTTGTAAAGAGGCCGGACTTGAACCTCATATTACGGCCATGATTGGATATCCATGGGAAACCAAGGTCGATGCTCAGCGTACTATCGATTTGGCCAAAAAACTATTTCAGGGCGGTCTTGTTGACACTCTTCAGGCCACAGTTGTAATTCCATATCCCGGCACACCACTTTATAAATACTGTAAGGAAAACGATCTACTTAGATTCAAAGATTACGATCGGTTTGATCAGCGTGAACAGGTCATGAAAAGCGAATTAACAACAGAGGATGTGAAAAACTTCACACAGCAACTATATAAAGCTTGGATGAGCCCTCAATTTATTGTTCGAAAGTTATTTTCAATAAGAAGTATGGATGATATTAAATATTTATTAACTTCAGCAAAAAAGGTGTTTAGTCATTTGGCTGATTTTAAAAATCGCAAATAAACGATATATGTTTGTCTCAGCTATAATCACAACCAAGAATGAAGAAAAACATATTGAGAACTGTCTTCGTTCAATAAGAGATCAAACTTATCCCAAGCATTTAATTGAAATTATTGTGGTTGATAATAATTCTGATGATAAAACCGCTGCAATTGCGAAACAGTACACTGAAAAAGTTTTTAATCAAGGTCCAGAACGATCAGCGCAGCGAAATTTTGGTGTTGATCAGTCCAGAGGTGAGTATTTTATGTATTTGGATGCTGATATGATCCTTCGACCAGAAGTAATTACAGAATGTGTCGAGTTAATAAAAAAAGATACGGCAATTGTTGGTTTGTATGTGCCTGAGGTTGTTATGGGTGATAAGTTCCTAAGTCAAATCAGGCGATTTGAAAGAAGTTTTTATGATGGTACAGTTGTTGACTGTGCAAGATTTATAAAAAAACAAACTTTTCAAGAAGTTGGTGGTTTTGATCTGAACTTCACAGGACCAGAAGATTGGGATTTGGATAAAAAACTTCGACAAAAAGGAAAAACAGCTCTGATTAAAACAGCACTTGATCATAATGAGTCAGAAATAGAATTAAAAAGTTATTTACAGAAAAAGGGGTATTATGCAAAAAGTTTTGATAAATATATTGCCAAGTGGGGGATGACTGATCCTGATTTGCAAAAACAGCTCGGTTTGTACTATCGGTTCTTGGGGATTTTTATTGAAAAAGGGAAATGGAAAAAGTTATTGATTAAGCCGATTTCAACTTTGGGAATGTATGGATTGCGCTTTTTAGTTGGACTTAAATTTATTTTCAGACATAAAAAAACAAATAATATGGAATCAAAAGAGCCAAAAAAAGTATTAATTTTATCACCATTTTTATTGCCAAATACTGGTGGTGTGGAAACTCATATTGCAGATTTGCAAAGTTATCTTCTTAAACAGAATTGGCAAGTGACAATTATTACTTATAAACCTCTGACAACCAGAGTCAAAGCAAAATTCAAAGAAACTGCTGAAAATTTAACGATTTATCGTATCCCATGGTTTGGCAAAACTCTTTTTCATCGATTTGAAAAGTTTGCCCCGCTACAATTTGCTTATTTAGTACCAGGACTGCTTGTGTTTACTTTTTTCTATCGATTGTTTGCAGGTAAAAAAGCCAAATGGCAAGTGATCCATGCTCATGGTTTTGCAGCAGCGTTTTGTGCCAATTTATTATCTCGACTTTTCAAAGTTCGCTTGATTGGTAGTATGCATGCGATTTATGGTTTTGGAAAAGGATGGTTAACAAAGGTTTGTCATTGGATTTTGAAAAGATTTACTATGGTTTTCTGTTTGGAAGAACCATCTCGTCAGGATTTACTAAAAGCCAAATTACCGGCTGAAATTTTGGATATATATATTCAATGGTGTGATCAGGATAATTTCAAACCTTACAATAAACAAGAAGCTAGAAAACAGATTGGTATTCCTGATCGATTTACAATAACCTTTGTTGGTCGTTTGATTGAAAAGAAAGGTGCAAAGGTTTTGCTTGATATCGCCAAAGAAGAAATAGATATTAATTTTGTATTTGTTGGTGATGGGCCAATGGAAGAAGAGATCAAAGAATTAGGTAAGAAGCAGTCAAATATTTTTGCTGTTGGTAGAAAGTCGCCAGAAGAAGTACCACCATATTATGGCTCTGCCGATGCTGTAGCTTTGCCATCACAGTATGAAGAAGGTTTTGCAAGAGTTGTATTAGAAACATTTTCATCTGGTCGTCCGTTAATTTCATCGAATAGAGGTTGTTTGCCATTTATGATAACACCTGAAGTTGGGTTTTTGATTGATCCATCATTAGAAAATGTTAAAGAAAAAATATTATATTTAAAAAATAATAAAGAAGAATTAGACCGGTTGACTGCAAATTGTAGGCCATATGCTGAAGAAAGGTTTAGTGAACAGAATGGCGCTCATATTGAAAAAGCTTACTACGAATAAATATGCGTAAACGTGATTTAATGTTTGATTTAATAATATATAATAGAGCCTTGAAAAGGTTTATATCTTTTATTTTGTCTCGTGAATTTATTGTAAATAGTAAAATCTATCAGGCTAAGTATCAAAAGGAAATAAAAAAGAAAATAGAAAAGTTTGCAAAGAAACCTCATCGAGTGATGATTGAAAATACTAATGCTTGCAATGCTAACTGTTCGTTTTGCCCACACGGAAAAATGCAAAGAAAGGTTGGCTTTATGTCTCTGGATTTGTATAAAAAGATTATTGATCAATGTGCAAGGAACAGTATTGATTATGTAACTGTGTATGGTTTTGGCGAACCATTAATGGATAAGGATTTTATTGAAAGAATTCAATATGCCAAACAAGCAGGTTTGAAAAGAGTAACAACCAATACTAATGCTTCATTATTAAACTCTGATAAAGCTAGAGAGTTGCTTGAATCTGGCATTGATGAAGTTTATATCTCCTTTGATGCTGCTAGTGAAGAAACTTACAAAAAGATAAGATGCAATCTGGATTTTAATAGCACAAAGAAAAATATTTTGAATTTTGTGCGGCTTCGTAATGATAAAAACTCTACAACAAAAATATATTTAAGTTTTGTGGAAAGTGATGATAATAAACATGAAGTGAAAAGGTATATTCAGGAATGGAAAGGTTTGGTTGATGGTGTTTCAGTTTCATTGATTCACAATTGGACTGGTGATATTGAGAGTAAAGAATTTATTTACAAAAAAAGTTTGCTACGAGATCCTTGTCGGTTGCTTTGGATGGATATGGTTATTAATTGGGATGGCAAAGTACCACTTTGTTGTAATGATTATGAAGCTAAAGTTGAGTTAGGTGATATTAACAGTCAAACGATCATGGAAGTTTGGGGAGGACAAAGATTAGAATTGATTAGACAAAATCATCTTAAAAAAGAGTTTGGACATATTCCAATATGTGTTAATTGTCAGTATAATTTTCATTACAAATCACCGTGGTGGGTTAGTAAGTAGAGAAGGGCAGGGAAGTTAATAAAGTTGATTAAAACTAATGAAAAAGAAGGAAAGTTGATAAAGGTTAGTTAGAAAATACAAAAACAAATATGCAGAATATAGAAAAATTTATTCATTATTTTCAGTGCGTTGACTGTGGTGGTCAGTTATCTTTTGATAGCAAATTAATTTGTAAAAGTTGTCAGCGGGAATATGAAGTAGTTGAGGGAGTACCAGTTTTTTTGCCTTCAGATGTAAAAGATGATCAAAAATCACAATTAGATGCACAAAGTAAATATTTTGATAAAGAGTATACAGAATTGCCTGAATATAAATTAGAAAATTGGCGCAAAAGCATGATCAAGCGATTGGATTTGGCTTCTGAAAATCAAATTGAAAAAGAGAATAAAGTTTTTTGTGATTTTGGTGTTGGTGGTACTGCTTATACAGTAATTGAGCAAGCCAAGAAATATGGACACTGTCTTGGAACTGATATTTCGTTGCAAGGAATGATCAAGGCCAGTAAATATGCTGAGCAGCAAGGTGTTGGTGATAAATGTTTCTTTTTTGTGGCTACAGTAGAGAAGTTACCTTTGAAAAGTAAAGCAATTGATTTTACAGCTTCAATTTCAGTTCTGGAACATCTGTTTGATGATCAGAAGGCAATCTCAGAACTGTGTCGAGTTAGTAATGATGTTATTTATATTGTTGTACCAAATACATACAAAAGAGTTTGGCTATTTCTTTGGCCAATGTACTATTATAATGACAAAAAGGTTGGTCATTTAAGGCATTATGCTGAAGAAGATTTAGAAAAAAAGTTTAAAAGTCATGACTTTGATAAGAAACAGGTTATTTATAATGGACATTTAGTAAAAATTTCTCAAATTCTGTTAAATAAATATTTAAGTAATGAAAAATGGTGGAAGATGGAAGAGAAAGACTTTGTTAATAAGTCTAAGATTGCAGCGCAGTTGAATTTAATTTTTGGAAGAAAATAATTATGAATATAAGGAAAAAGATATTAATATCACTATTTAACCCAAAAACTTTTTTTAATTATTTAAAAAAGGACTATTTTAAAAAAGAAAAGTACTATAAATTTGAATTTCCGGTGCAGATAACTTTTTTTATCACTGAAAGATGCAATTTGAACTGTCCAATGTGTCATGTTAGTGAATCACGGCGTAAATTTTTGGAAAAAAGCAATCAAATTGACTTAGATGTTGAATTAGTGAAGAAAGCTTTGGATGAAGCCAAGGATTTTGGCTCAACTATTCAATTAGTTGGTGGCGAACCACTACTTTATCCAAATATTTTTGAAGTAATTAAACATGCTAATAAAAATCGACTGGTAACTTCAATTACAACCAATGGAACGATTTTAAAAGCTAAAGCTAAGGAGATTATTGATTCAAAGCTTAAGTTTTTAGCCGTCTCTTTAGATAGTGGACTACCAAAGACGCATAATAAAGTGCGTGGAGCTGATAATGTGTTTGATCAAGCTCTTTCAGGGATTAAAGAAATCAAAAAGCAAAGAGGTTGGAAAAATTTTCCTAATATTCATCTCAGAACTGTAATTTCTCGAGAATCTTTGGATGATTTTGATACTGTTTATAATATTGGAGCAGCGCAGGGGATTGATGAGTGGTCAGTTAGTCAATTTTTCTATTATCCAGAAGGATTAAAAAGAAAAAATGATATTTTTGCTGATAAGTTCAAATCTGGCAAGGATATTTGGGGCATGCCAATTGAACAACAAAATTATTTTGAAAAAGAGCAGATAGAAAAGTTAAAAAGCAAAACTATTGGTTTGGAAAAGATGCAGAAGAAGGCCAAGTTCCAAGTTAATGTACAAGATCCTGGTGATTTGCAAAAATATTATGAAGGTGTACCCTTATCTGATAAATCATATTGCGATTCACCATTTTGGCAAATATTTATCCGACAGAATGGAGATATTGAACTTTGTCAGGGGATAATTATTGGTAATGTGAAAGAGGGCACTATTAAACAAGCTTGGGAGTCTAAGAAAGCCAAGCGATTTAGAGAGTTAATTAAAAACAAGCACATCACCCCGGCATGTTTTAGATGTTGTGCTATGTGTAAGTTTAAGTTTTAATAAAACTTTGTTACTTTTTGACACCAAAAAGTAACAAAAAGTGTTGGGGTTTCAAATTCGCCGTAACAAATAGTATGCTTTGGGGTTCTTTCATGGGCTCAATTTCACCCCAAAACCCCCAGGGTGGCTCTATAGACGGAAAAGAAAAATTATGCTAGATATACTATTCATTTACCCGCCGATTTATTTTAATAAAGAGGGTGGACCAGAAACTATGGATGTGGAACATCCGCCACTGGGAGTTTTGTATTTGGCCAGTAGTTTGGAAAAAGAACATGTTTCAGCAGAGATCTTAGATATTGGAGCGGAAAATATTGATTTAAACCGATTAAAAAATATAATTACTGAAAAACGGCCGCGAGTAATTGGATTTACTACCATGACAGCGAATCTTCGCGGCACTGTGCAGGCTGCTGAATTTATAAAGCAAAATTTCCCAGAAATTAAACTTATATTGGGTGGAGCACATATCAGTGCTGATAATGATTTTATCAATCGCTTTGCTCATTTATTTGATGTTGGTATTGCTGGTGAAGCAGAAACTGTTTTGCCAGCAATTATTAACAAAATGAAAACTAATCAGCCTGTGGAGAAATTTTATCAAGGAGTTCCTGTGCAGGATTTGGATTCTTTGCCATTTCCAGCAAGAGAAAAACTTCAACATGTAAAGTACAAAAAAGGTGCACATATTTTTTCTAGTCGAGGTTGTCCGTTTAAATGTGTCTTCTGTTCTCGGCCAGCACTAAGTGACAAAATGCGCTTTCGTGATCCTATGAAAATCTTGGATGAAATGGAAGAGATTTATAAACAAGGTGAAACTTTCTTTATGTTTGCTGATGATACTTTAACCTTGAAAAAGGATCATATTATTGGTATTTGTCAGGAAATATTAAAGAGAGGAATGAAAATTACCTGGACGGCTATTACTCGGGCAGATATGCTTGATGAAGATATTGTAAAATTAATGAAAAAGGCTGGTTGCCTTGAAGTAACGCTTGGAGTTGAATCTGGTAGTGAACGAATTAGAAATGAAATTATTAAGAAAAATTTAAGTACAGAAGCAATTGTCAAAGCTGCAAAGTTATGTAACAAAAATAGGGTTAATGTTAATGCTTTTCTAATGCTTGGTTTTCCAACAGAAACTAGAGAAGATATTGAAAAAACAATGCAGTTTTATAAAACTGCTAGATACAATATTGTTGGCGTGCATATTTCCTTGCCATTACCAGGTGCTGCATTATTTGAAACTGCTAAGTCTGAAAATAAAATTTCAATCGATACAATTGATCAATATGCGCGAGGCGAACTTGGCGAAGGCTTTCATGGTTCATGGCCATTTTATGTGCCAGAAGGTTTTAACTTGCAAGAATTAGAAGATTTTCGTAAAAAAGCATATTTTAAATTTTATTTCCGACCAAGTTATTTGATTCGCAGATTTTTTCAAGACATTTCTTCTTGGGAAAATCTAAAATATTCTATAAAAACAGGTTTATCATTATTAACCAGAGGAGATACATCAAGACAATGATTAAAAAAATAAACAATTTAATAGCCATGCCACGAGCGCATTGGAGTTATAAACGAAAAAAGACCAGATTGAAATATTTGCCAACCGCTCTTTGGATTGAGCCAACTAATGTTTGTAATCTGAAATGTATCATGTGTCCAAATTCAATTATTGGTCAACCAAATCCTGGCTATATGGATTTTGATTTATACAAAAAGATTATTGATGAAGCGAAGCCATTTGTTTCGTTTATAATCTTATGTATTTCTGGTGAATCACTTTTGCATCCAAAGTTTCCTGAAATGGTTAAGTATGCCAAGGATAATAAAATTGCAGTTTATATTTCTACAAATTGTACTTTACTAACACCAGAAATTTCTCGCAAACTTTTAGAAGCAGATTTAGACTGGATAAATTTTTTTTTTGATGGTGTAACCAAGGAAGTTTATGAAAAAGTTAGGGTAAATGCTAATTTTGAAAAATCATTAGAAAATGTGATCAACTTTTTGAAAATAAAAAAAGAACTTGGTGCAAAAACTGTTGCTGATTTGCAAGTTATGATTATGGATGATGAAGGGGACAAGATTTATCAAGAAAACAGAGAACAGTTTATGCAAAATTTCAAGGATTTGCCAATTGACTGTATTCAAATGCGAAGACCAAGTACTTGGGGCAATTTTCTCAGTGATACAGATAAATTTGAAGCCAAAGAATTAGGTAAAGAGTTTTCACCATGTTCATACCTGTGGAGTTCAATGCATATTCAATGGGATGGTCATTTGATCGCCTGCACCTCTGATTTTTTTGGTGATAATAAACTTGGTAAATTCCCAGAGCATAACTTAAAGCAACTTTGGAACAGTGATCAGATGGTGGCTTTTCGTGAATCAATGTTGAATAATACTTATCTTAGTTACAATAAAAATTGTGAAAAGTGTGACAGTATTTGGGAAAAACAGATTCTAAGTTTTCCAGCTGGTATGCGAGGTATTTTTGCCAGTACTTTGAATTCAATTTTTCATTACAATTTTTATAAACCTTTAAAGAAGATTGCTAAGTTTGTGAATAAAGATTTTGCTATGAATGTGACTGAAGAGGATAAGAAGAAAGTTAATGAAAGTTAATTGGGTTAATAGAGGAAACAGAAAAATATTAAATCAATAATTATGAGAAGATTATTTCCTACAACTTATATTGCCATTAGAAATTTTGCCTATTTGACAAGTTCAGGTCATTCAGGTAGGAATAAATTTAGAATCTTGTGTGCCTGGTTAAGGATAAATTTCAAATATTTAACTTATGCTACTTGGTTTAAGTTTAATACTGAGAAAATTTTTGGCTTGCATTTCAAAGCTTTTGAATACAAGAATATAAAATTTTTGTATGAAGATATTTTTTATCGCAATGAATACTATTTTTCTACAAAAAATGATCGGCCAGTGATTTTTGATTGCGGTGCAAATATTGGTATGGCCACACTATTTTTCAAGTGGTTATATCCTAACAGTAGTATTTATAGTTTTGAGCCTGATCCAGCTACATTTGAATTGTTGAAATATAATGTTGAAAAAAACAAATTAAAAGATGTTTATCTATTTAATTGGGCAATATCTGATCATGATGGGAAAATTGATTTTTATGTTGACAAGAAAACTCCAGGTTCTTTAGTTATGAGTACAAAAAAGGAGAGAATGACTGAACACCAACAGTTTTCAAGTGATAAGATTGAGGTGAGTTGTGTTTCATTTGCCAATTTTATCAGTAATCAGAAATTATCAAAAATTGATTATTTAAAAATGGATATTGAAGGGGCAGAGAATGAGGTTTTGCAGGATTTGGAGCAAGCAGGTCAAGTTGGTATGGTTGAAAAATATGGTATTGAATACCATCATAATATTAATGAGGACAAGTCTAAACTGAGTTCATTTCTGCAAATTTTTGAAAAAGCAAATTATTCATACCAGGTTGATGCTAAATGCATTCCACTTTCTGCAGAAAATAAATATCAGGATCTAAATATGTCATTTTATAAAAATTATGAGAGAAATTAAATATTCAATTGTAATTGTTAACTTTAATGGAAAAGAGTACTTGGAAAGAACGGTACGTTCTGTTTTAAATAGTAATTATCAGAATTTTAAAATCATAATTGTTGATAATAATTCTACTGATGGTAGCGTGCAGCATATTGAGCAGACTTTTGTTAAAAATCTAGCAAAAATTAAATTTGTTCAACTTGAAAAAAACTTTGGTCCTGCTAAGGCTAGAAATGAGGGTGTGAAAATAGCCACAGGTCAGGTTTATGGATTTTTGGACAATGATACAGAAGTAACAGCTGACTGGCTTATCAATGCTGATAAAGTTTTTGAACAAGATGAAAAGGTTGGCGCATTGCAGTGCAAATTATTATTCTTAAAAGATAAAAAGAGCATTGATTATGTTGGAGAGTATTTAGGTTCGCTAGGTTTTTTAATTTCAATTGCTGAGTATGGTGAACCGGATAATGGACAATATGATCAGGTCAAAGAAATATTAGCAGCCAAGTCAGCTGGAATGTTTATTACTCGCCAGGCATTTGAGGCTGCAGAAGGATTTGATGAAGACTATTTTATTTTTGTGGAAGAAACTGACCTTGGTTGGCGTTGTTGGTTAAAAAATTATAAGGTTGTTTTTTGTCCAGAGTCAGTTGTGTATCATCATTATTCAGCTACTAAGGATATTACTGACAAAAAGTTTAATAACAAACTGGTTCGGTTCCATGGTTGCAAAAATTACATTTTAACTTTGTACAAAAACTTATCTTTTAAATATTTAGTCAGAATTTTGCCTAAACATATTTTTTTGTGGAATGGTTTGGCCTTTTATTTACTTTTTAAGGGTAATTGGACTTCAGGTATTAATATTTTGAAAGGAATTATGTGGTTTTTTCTTCATCTGCCAGCTAATTACAAAAAAAGAAGAAGGATCCAAAAAAATCGTAAACTATCTGATCAGCAACTGTTTATTGAACAAGGATTATATAAAAAGAAATCAATTTTTTATTTTATTAAACGATTTACAGATTCGCAAAAAAAAGCTGTAACTCCTGAGAATCAGTAATTAGTAATGTATGAATTTAAATATTATTGGTTATGATGGTACTGGAAAGACTACGTTAGCAAAGAACTTGGTTGACCAATTTAATCAAAAATTAAAAATAGCTGAATATTATCGACCAGGCCAGGCAAGATATAATTTTGTTTTGGCTCTAAAGGTTTGGGGGAATAATAATCGTGTTTTGATATGTGATAGGGGATATTATGATTCAGCGATTGTGATGATGCCAGATTTTTTAGTAAAGTCTGACATTTTTGTTAGGATAATATTTAAGTTAATGCATTTTTTCTTGCCAGGTTTTGATAAGGTTTTTCTGCTTGACGCATCATATGAAACAATATGTAAGCGAAAAAAGGAATTAACACTGAAAGAATATGAAAAAAGAGCTAGATTATATAAATTATTAGAAAAAATAGTGCCGGTTATTAGAATAAATGCAGAGCTGGATAAGGCTGAAGTGGAGAAGTTAGTAATTGATGAAATAGATTATGATTTATTAGAGCAAAAGAAGTTAAGTGATAGTGGATTGTACGGAGTTAGTCACAAGTATTCAAATCAAAAACATGTTATAATTGAGGAAGCGCAAAGAGCATATAAAGAAACTCTTAAACTTCTCCAGAAATTGAACAAAAATTTTGAATTTGTTTTATTCAAAGCGCACAAAGATCAGGCTTATGTTGGTCATGATATAGATGTTTTGTTTAAAAATGAACAGGATTTTGGCAACTTTAGAAAAGAATTAAAACAATTAGGTTGGAAACAGAAAAAAGTTTCTAAAATTAAATTTTGGGATAACTGTAATGAAAAGTATAAGGAAATTTGGAGATATAAAAGTAAGGGGGAATTTGTCACTGTTCATTTGCATCAGCAAATCAGTTGGCGAGGTGTGATTTATATTGATAAAGAAAAAGTTTTTGTTAATAAAAAGAAACAGTTAGTTCATGATATTGAATTTGATACATCAAGTGATGAGGATGCACTACTGATTCAAGTGGCTCATATTATTTTCGAAGTGCATAAGTTAAGAATGATTGATTTATTGCATTTAATATATCTTTTAGAAAGAGTTGATGGTAAAAAATTATTAAAAAGAACAGAGGATTATCACTGGCAAGTTGCGTACAAAACATTTTTTAAGTTTTTGAAAGCGAAAAAGTATGTAAATGGAATATATCCAGTGAATATCAAGTTGAACCAGTTATTTAAAGCAAGAATTCATAAACTGTGGTTGGATTTGATTAGTTTGCGTTTAAATACTGTTGGATATGATATATTTTCATACAGTTTGGATGCAATTATGCTATATATTTTTAAACCACTTAGAAGATTCAATATCTTAAAAAGAGAATAAGAATGAAAATACTTTTATTTGAACCATTTTTAATCAAGGGGGAAAATCTTGGTGGCGATGCCAAGAAGTTGGTTCAGCTTGCAGAAGATTTGGAAAAGCAAGGACATAGTTATGAGATTATTACTGAAAATGTTGGTCCAATGTCATCTTGGCAAAATTATCATATTATAAAAAGCATATTTAAGTATAAAAAAGGTGATTATACTGGAGATGTTATTTTAAGTAGTGGTACACCATTTTGGGGAGCACTGACAGGTTTGGTTAGAAAAAAGTTAGGTATTCCTGCCATTTTTTATTTAACGCATATTAATTATCCAAAATCAAATTTTTATAATGTATTAAAGTTGAATTTTTTCAATATAATTTATCCATCAAAGAATTTTTTCCGTAATATTGATAATACTTTGTTTGAAGTTTTTCACGCAGTGTTTGATGGTTTGAAAACAAAAAAGTTTTTTTTGAAAAAGTTAAATTATGTTGATAAAGTGATTGCTTCATGTGAATATTTAAAAAATTATATTAAACCAGTATATAATAAGAAGGTGCAAATTTGTTATCCTGGTATTAAAGAGATACCTGAAAAAGATTTACCAGAAAATAAATTGGATGATGAAGTGAAATTTTTGTATTTTGGTGCTTTGGATTTACGACGAGGACCATTAAAGATAATTAATATAGCTCGTAAACTGAAAAGTTCAAAGTTTAAAATATTAGCTTGGCCGGAATATTTCCCAGCTACCAAAGATTTAATTAAACGAATTATTAAACGTTATCAGATAAGGAATGTTGAATTGTTAGGATATTGTGATGATTTTCCAGGCGAGTTTGCCAAAGTTAACTTTGTTTTATTGCCTTATTTGTATACAAACTATATGCCACCATTGGTTTTGTTAGAAGCCATGTCAATGAGGCGGCCGATAATAACTACAGATGTTGGGGCAAACTCTGAGTTTATCACTGATCAGGAAAGTGGCTTTATTATTGATACAAAAAATACAAATAAGCAAAGTCAGCAGATTCAAAAAATTATAAAAAATAATAATACAGAAAAATTAACCAGAATTGCGGATAGGGCAGCGGAAATCGTAAAAGATAAGTGTGATTGGCAAAAATTTTCCAACAATTTTAAATATGAAATTGAAAAAATTGTTTCTACAAAATAAAGTTCAAATTGTGTCAGCCTTTTGTTTATATGTGCTAATGGCTGTTTTTTCGATAAGAAAATTACTTAGCACTGTGGGTACAGTTGGACATAATTGGGATTGGTCAGTACCGAACATGGCTTCGTTTCTGTCTAATCAAGTTTATTCTTCCTTTTATCTTTGGAAAGATTCTGTTTTAGGTTTTTCTGCTATGTCTTTGACCTTGCCAGTGAAATTGTTAAGAATTATTTTGGTTGGGCCATTTTCTTTGCTTGATTTGGATGGTAATTACTTTTCTAAGTTTTTATTGATTTTTACAATGACTTTAGCAGCTTTTGGTATGTATCTGTGTTTAAGAAGGCTGCTTAAACACTATAAATTGGAAGCAAATCTTGGTTTAATGTCTTTTGTTGGTGGTTTATTGTATGGGTTTTCACCATTCCTGTTTTCTGAATTTATTGGTGGAGCTATGAGTCAGTTTTTGGCCTATGCTCTTTGGCCATGGTGTTTTTTGTCGTTCCATTATTTGATTAACAGTTCTCGCAAGATATATTTGCTAACTTCAGCAGTTCTAATTACTGCCTTGATGATCTCAATTCAACAATTTGTATTTGTGGTAGTAATGTTTTGTTTATACTGTAGTTGGTATGCTTGGCTGAAAAAAGATTGGCAGATTATTAAACGATTAATACTTGTTGGAGTTTTTTCCTTGTTTTTAAACGCTTATTGGATTGTGCCAATGATTGCTGATTTTGGTTATTTATCAGGCTTGAAAGCTCAGAAAGGTTTTGCTGGTATTGCTTTGAAAAATATTCAGTCTGCTCCAAAGGTTTGGCAGATGTTAGTCGGTACTGGTTTTTTTGATAGACACATGTTTACAGCTACGATGTCAAATGTGATTTTGCCAATTTGGTATGCTGTAATGTATTTGTCTTTGGCTGGAACCTTTCTTTATGTCACGATAAAAAAGAAGTTTAATAAGGATATTTTATTTTGGTTATTTACATTTGTTATCTTCATGATTTTTGCTACAAGTGGAAACCCGCCATTTGGTGATTTTGTGCTTTGGTTAGTACAACATTTTTCTGCTTATGCTATGTTCAGATCTGCGCAGCATTATATTCCTGGTGTGTTGTTTTGTTTAACAATAATTTTTGCGTACGGATTTACTTTGATTTTTGAAGATTTAAAAAAGGTAAATAAGAAAATTGCTAAAAGTGTTTTGATTATAATTTTGCTTGTCTGGAGTTTGCCATACTGGTATTTAGGAGATATAGGACGAGAGGTTTTAACTAAAAAAAATAAAGATCATATTGATGTTTATCAGTTAAATCCAGATTTGGAAGAAGTTTATGAATATCTAGATGAGAATCTTGAAGGTGCCAAGGTTCTGGCTCAACCAATTTCTTTTTCACCAGCGTTTGTACCAAATGATTATCAGTTAGATGGCCAGGGTGTTGATGTGAATCAAATATTTGCACCATTTAATGTTGTGGTTGATCAAGGATTTAGTAATAAAATGGGTGAGAAGTTGTTGCAAGGTTTTCGAGATTTTCAATGTCAAGCAAAAAATTCAGAGTTGTATTCAAAAATGTTACAGATTTTAAATATTCAGTATGTTTATTTCCGCACGGATATAGTACCGCATTTTAGTTGTGCTAGAATTTGGAATATTTCACAACAAAAAGAATATTTAATGAATAATAAGGATTTGAACTTGCTGAGTTTAAGTGAGAATATTGATTTATACGAATATAATGATTTTACACCGTTTTTGTACATTGCTAATAAAGATATTGTTATTGATGGTGATATGGGTTCTTTGATTTCTTACTTGGATATTTCTGAATATAATAATAACTTTAAACCTGTAATTCATTTTTCTGAAGCTGGTCAGTATGGAGAATATGCAGTTGAAGTAATTGCTAATAATACAGATATTGATAAATTAGCAGAGTTCAATAAAGAATTAAAAGAGGCTACAGAAATCAGTGATTCAGAGGAACAAGCTAGACTAAAAAGAGAAGTAAATTACAACACGGAAAATGTTGTTTTGGATGATTACAAATTAGAGATTGTTCATACGGGTGAGTATGAAATATATTTTAATTTGAATGAAGCAGGTTTAGAAGCACCTGTATATTTAAGTCTTGACGATAAAGTAATTAGAAGTGATGTTGTTATGTCTGGTGATTGGATTGACTTTGGTAAATTTAATCTTGAAAAAGATATTTATTCTGTAGATATTAAGAATGCTGAAGGACATTCAATATATGCTATACCTGTGAACAATTTGCTTTTTGTTTATAATCAAGAAAATATTCAACCAGATTATGATCAAGGTTTAGAATTTGCTAAACTAAATCCTGGCAAGTATGTTGTAGAGGTTCCTAAGTTGGATGGTATTTATAGTTTAGTTTTTAACAATGGTTATAACTCAGGTTGGACTATAAAAACATATGAAACTGATAAAGAACAAAACTTTTTCACAAAAGTATTTTCTCGTGATGAAGGTAATTTAGCGCCGGTTAGATTGGCAAATGGTTATGCTAATAGTTGGCAATTGGATGATTCAGTACTTGGCCCAACAAGATTAGTTGTTTTGGAATTTTGGCCACAAAATGTGTTTTATTTTGGAGGATTAATATCAATAATTGCACTGGGTATGTTGGTAGTGTATGTTGTGTGTTGTAAAAAAGATGAATAGTATGAAAAAAGATTTAAAAATTTTATTAATACAACCACCGTTAACGCATTATGGTGAAGATTCTAATGCTGGAGCGGTTTCATTTCCAATTAATCTTTTATCTGTTTTAAGTTATGTAAAAAAACATGGTTATGAAAATATAATGATAGAGGATTTCATGTTTACCAAGGAAAAGATTAGAAAAAGATTAGCCAATGACAGTGTGAGAATAGGTGTTGATGATACAGAGATTGAAAAGAAGATTAGAGAAAGTAAGCCAGATATAGTTGGTGTTTCTTGTGTGTTTACTAGGTATTTTATGGATTCACATAGTATAGCTAGTATTACCAAGAAGATAAATCCTGAAGTAAAAGTTATTTTTGGTGGTACTCATGCCACAAATTTCTGGCAAGAGACTTTAACTGACAAAAATGTTGATTTAGTTGTGATAGGTGAGGGTGAATTAACATTTTTGGATTTATTAAATAAATATTCAGAAAATCAATCTATTCAGGATGTACCTGGGATTGCTTATAGGAATAATAAAGGAAAACCGATCAAAACAGGTGTTCGTGAACCTTTGGATATAAAAACTTTACCAATTCTGGATTATGCCTCCTTGGACATGAAAAGATATATTACCTTTAATGAGGATTATCAAATGAAAACGCCGTCTTTTCAGTTATCAACCAGTCGTGGTTGTCCAATGGACTGTATTTATTGTTCAGTAAAAACTGTTTGGGGACACAAGTGGCGAGGTAAAACACCTGATCAAGTTCTTGATGAAATTGAATATTTGCAGAAAAACTTTGGTATTAAGGAAATTTCATTTCTTGATGATAGTATTAGCGTTGATCCACATAGGTTCAAAGCAATTTGTCAGGGGATTATTGATCGTGGATTGAAAATTTACTGGTCAACACCAAATGGGATTGCTCATTGGACATTGAATAAGGAAATTTTGTTATTGATGCGCAGGGCTGGTTGTTATAGAATTACTTTTGGTATTGAGTCAGGTAATAATGAGATTAGAAAGTTTATTGGCAAACCTTTTGATCTTGCTCAAGCTAAAGAACTTTTGCAATATGCTAATAAGATTGGAATGTGGACTGTGATCACTACAATTTTTGGCTTTCCATATGAAACTAAGGAAAAAATAATGGATACAGTTAATTTTGCTTTGTCCTGTGGTGTTGATTATGCAGCTTTTTACAAATTGACACCATATCCTGATGCTCCATTGTATAAAATAATGAGAGAAGAAAAGTTACTAAACTTTGATGCTATGATTGATCCAAATAGTCAAAATGCTAGATTGATTTCAAATTTTTTGTCAGCTGAGGTTAGAACTAGACATTTGAGTAATAAAGAACTTGACGACCTAGTTGGATTTGCGACAAAAAAGTTTTTGAAAAACAAGATTTTACGATATGTTTTTAGACCTTGGGAAGTGTTTTATAAAGTTTATTCAAAAGACAGTTTATTATATACTTTAAAGATCGTTATTAGTGTTATTAAGCTTGTCTTCCGGTCAATATATTATGGTCGGTTTGATGTCACAATGCTTAGAAAGAAACAAAAAGAAAAAAAATATAACAATGAATAAACAAAAAAATCAAATTTCAGATTTGACTTGGTATGCTGTTCCTATTTTGGTAATTGTTATTCCAATATTATTAAAACCAGGTTTTGTATTTTTAACTGACCTTGCTTGGGGTCCGCAAATAACGGTTGATTTTTTTAAGCAGTCTTTTCTGTTAAATTCAATAGTGAAAATATTGTCACTTATTTTACCAATAGCTTTTATTCAAAAACTATTTATTACTGGAGTTTTGGCAGCTATTATTTTGAGTGGTAGAAGTATAACTAGAAACTTTTTTGACAATAAGTTTGTTGTTTGGTTGGCCAGTTTATTGACTTTAGTAAATCCATTTGTATATGATCGGCTAATGTATGGCCAATTGCATTTCTTGTTAGCTTTTGCCTTGTTTGGTTTTGGTTTTTCCCATTTAATCAGGTTAGTTCAATCGAATCAAATAAAAAATTTATTCAAGGCAGCAATTTATTTCTCCTTTAGTTTAGTTTTTTCAGCACATTTTTTATTTTTCATAGGATTAGTAGGAATTATCTTTTTCTTGCTATATCTTTTTCGGATTCCGAAAAATATATTGAACAAACAAAAATTAAAAAAAATAGTTTTATGGTCACTGCTAATTTGCATTGTGATTAACTTGAACTGGATAATCGGAGTTTTTGCAACCAAAACCTTGGATCAAGATTTTATTGGTCAAACAATTACCAAAGAACATCTATTTTTTTTCAGAACTGCTGGTGAGACGGGGCAAGATGCACTGCTTAATGTTATTTTATTATCAGGCTTTTGGGGTAGTGAACAGCATCGTTATTTGGATATTGCTACTAATACTAATTTTCGAGTAGCCTTTATAATGCTAGTGCCATTACTAATTTATGGTGTCTGGCGATTATTCAAAGATCCAAAAACTAAAAAAATAGCTATCGGCCTGATAATCATGTGGATAGTTGCTATCACTTTAGCTGTTGGTATTCGTCTCCCAATAACTAAACAAATTACTGAATTCATGTTTGATAATTTCCCGTTTTATAAAGGGATGAGAGATACAGCCAAGTGGATAAGTCTAATTGTTTTGGTGTACACAGTTTGGTTTGCGTGTGGTGTATATGGTTTAACTCAAAGTAAAGTATTTAAAAGTTATAAAACAGTCTTTATAACAACTTTAATCTTTTTGGTCTGTTTTCAGTCATTACCTTTGTTTGGGGCTGGCTATGGACAGATTAATCCCGCTAGGTATCCTCCAGATTGGCAAGAAGTAGATCAATATTTACTGGAACAAGACTGTGATGGGAATACTTTGTTTTTGCCCTGGCATATGTATATGAGTTTCAATTGGATTGGTAGGATAGTTGCAAATCCAGCAAATTTATATTTTGAATGTCCAGTGATTATAGGAACAAATATTGAGATTGGAAATATTTATAGTAATAATGTAGCTAATGACAGCAATTTTATTGAAGATTGGATAAAGTATAAAGCTCCAGTACAATTATTGAAAAAAGATGAATTAAATATAAAATATATTATATTAGCCAAGGAATTAGAGTGGGAAGATTATTTGTGGATGGAGAAGGATGAGGATATTGAAAAAATAATAGATACTAAGAACTTACTTCTTTATAAAATTAAATAAGGCTATGTTTAAATTAAAAAGTGTAATCAAGTTTTTTCTAAATGATGTGGGCAACCTATTTTCATATATTTTATTGTTTTATTTGACAGCTTTTCTTGGTTCATTATTTTTTTCATCATGGAAGGCTTATTTTAATTGGCCAGCATTCCATATATGCGTTTTTAGTTTGTTTTTATTATTCATAATCAATAATTTTCATAAAACATTTACTTCATTTAAGTTTCATAAAACTAATGATAATTTAATAAAAAATACATCAAATTTTACCACAAAAACAATATTAAAGAATTCTCTTACTTTTATTAAGATTTTTTTCTTGAGGTTGTTACCTAGATTTTGCATAAATTCATATAAAATGTTTGTTAAATTTATTGCAACAGTATTTGCTATTGATAAAACTAAACAATCCTCGAATATAAAAATTATTATTATTAGTATAATCCTAGCATTATGTTTCTATATTCAAGCAACTTTTTTTGATTTCCTAATTTTAATTTTTGCTTTAAGAACGATACTGTCAACGAAAAATGAAAAATGGAGCTTTATTTTAGCCACCATACTTCTAATAATAATTCCTATTTCTATTGCTTTTGATAAAAAACTATTTGCTGAATTTTTGGCTATTTATGCTTACTATTTTCTTGTGATTGGAGTTTCAACTTTATTTATTACCTTAATTAAAAAAAAATCCTTCGAAAAATGAAAACAATAACTTCAATTTACAACATATAGTTTATCCACATACATACTATTAAAACTTTTAGAATAATAAGAAAAATGGTATAATACATTTGGTAATATATAATCTTCTATTAGGATCCAACCTTAAGCATATAGATGAATCCATATTACCATAATCATTAAGCAAACTGCTTAAAGGTCGAATGGTTTAAATTGATTAATCTTAAAATTTACCAAAATGGAAAAAAAAATAGGAAAATTTTTTAGTAGTGAGAAAACAATAGCAAAGGTAATTGTTGCTTTAGTTATGATAGTAGCTTTAGTAACAGTTTTTGACTTGAGTACAGTTTATACAACCTTTGCGACACAAGACTCTGGCTATGGTTATGGTTATGGTGTAGCTTCTGAATATGGATATGGTTATGGTTATTGGACAGAGGAAACTCCGACATTGGCAATCACATACGCTTCATGTTCTAGCAGTTGTACAATCACTCCAAATACCGCAGTTACAATTACCGCAACATTCGGCTCTGCGGTTTCAGGAACACCTGACATTTACATCACGGAAGATGCAGTAGCGACTCAAGCTTACACTGCAATGAGTGGATCAGGTACTACCTGGACATTTGGCTATACAACAGGATCAGGCGCAGCAACAGCCGGCGTGGTAGCGGTTAGAACTCATAGTGGTGACGGTTACACCCCAACTCCAACAAACAGCACATTTACCATCACTGCAGGTGGTGGTGGCAATGGTGGAGGTAATGGAGGTACTACTACAACTACTACAACGACTGAAACTGTGACTACAGATACTGGAGTTGAATTAACAACCGAAACTGTTTCAGAGGTAGTACCAACTCAGGCTGCTGTTATCAATGCAGATAATGAGGCTGAGGGATTGGAACACTTTATTGCATTAACTGGAGATGTGCCAGCAACTGATGGGGAATGGCAAAGTGTTAACTTTATTGCTTACGGTACAACAAACTCTACTGGTATGTCTGTCCGTGACCGAAAAGGTGTAGTTGGTGACTACTTCGACATATATGGTCGAGTACCGGCATCAACAACAGACTGGTATGATATTGATCTAATATTGACCAGCCATAAGCCAACTCAAAGGCAGATCAGCGCTGAACAAACTGCTCTTGTAGACTTCACAAAAGTTTACAAACGTTTGCCAGACTTTAATAACATTTACGATGAATGGGCCTTGTACTATATAGGCTACAACATCAGAAATGTTGTTAGAAACCTTGATAGTGAAAGAGCCGCCATTGGCAGCTTCAAAGGTGTATATGGTTATGTACCAAGCACTTCACATCACTGGTCAATTATGAGAGCAATCGCTTATACCGGAGCAAGTAGATAGAACTTAAAGAAATTCTATACAAAAGAGAGCAGTAACTGCTCTCTTTTGATTTTCGTAATTCATGGTATAATGAATTACGAAGATAATTAATAACAATAAGAATCTATGTTATCTAATCTTAGTCGAATTTTAATCATTTTGGTAATGCTTTGTATAGCTTCTCCAACTTTAGCACAAAGCGCATTTATACAGATCGGCGATATTCAAGGCGAAGCAGAGGATGTCAATCATGACACAACAATTGAAGTTATGGAGGCTGAAAATATAAGCGGATCAACTGAAGGCGGTGCTTTACCAACTGAAGAAATTGTTTTACCAGCAGAATATGATGATTTAGTAATAGAAGAAATAGTTTCTGAAGAAGCGATAATTGATAATGAAGTAACAGTTGAGGACTTAGAGGTTAACGCAAATGTTCAAACAACTTCCCGCTGGCGTCGTTGGTGGCAAAATACCAAACAAGCTATTTCTTTAGCTACAACTTTTGATGCCGCTAAAGCTGCAGAAAAGCGATTTACCTACGCTAATCAAAAAGTTGCTCGAGCCAAATACGTTATTGAAAATAGTGATAATGAAAAATTAAAAGCTAAAGCAGTTAAAGACATTGAGAAAGCTCAAGAATATGTAACTTACATTAAAAACAAAATCACAAGTTTCGATATAGATCCGGAAAAATTGAAAAACCTTCAAGATAAATTTACCCACCAACAGTACTTGCACCATAAAATTCTTGAAAAACTGGAAAACCAAGTGACAAACAAAGCTTATGAAAAAATTAAAGCCACCCGCGAAAGACATTTGGAAAACATGAAAGAAGTTATGGAAAAGGTTGACAATAACGATCCAGAAAAAGTAGCTGAACGTTTACGCAAAATATTTGAAGCAAAACAAGGTAGTAATCTTAAACCTTTAAACGATTTAGAATTTATTGATAAACTAAAAGATAAATTTGGAGATAACAAAAAGGCTTTTGATATAGCTATTGCCGAAAGACACAGAAAACTTGGAGAAAAAATGGAAAAAATTGATGTTCGCGAACGTGCTGCCAAAGTAAAGAATTACATGGCCCATGTTCAAGCTAAAAATGATGAGTTGAAAGAAAAGTTATTAGAAAGACGTCATAAGATTCTTGATCAAGCCGGAAAAGCCAAAGAATTATCCAGTAAACTAAAATCCACCATAAGCACAGCAAAAAATGATGCCCGACGCAGAATCGAAAAAGCTAAAATACTTAAAGCCAAGAAATTAGAATTAACTACCAAGGCTGAAAGCGGTGATGTTGCTGCAGATGAATTATTGAGAAAAATCAACGAGAAAAAGGATCTTATGAAAGATAATCAGAAACGAAAGGTTCACGAAATCAGAAAAGAAAAACAAATGCTACCAGCTTATGACGAAACTAAGTGGGATCCCCAAAAAAAGGAAGTAAAGCCTACTGTTGAAGCTAAGTTCAATCCCAAAGAAATTAATGCACCGAAAACTGAACCCTATGATCAAGGTGGTAGCACAATTAGTGATTCACCAAACAAAGAGTTCACCAATGACGGCAGCAGTAGTGTTTTTCCTAAAGTTGATATTAAAGTTCAACCCGTACAGCAAGGGCCTGGTCTAATTAAAATAAAACCAAAGGTCAAAGTTGCACCAAAAAAACAACTTAATGACACCAACTAGTTGATTTTACACAAAATTTAAGGTAAAATAGAAGATGTTAGTGTAAGCTAGCATCTTTTTAATAACAAACAGAGCAAATGTTAATTATTTACGCGCATCCAGATAAAAAAGGTCATAATGGTTTCATTTTAGAAAAAATAGAACAACTATTAAAGAATAAAAAAAACGACTATAAGCTACTAGATCTGTATGAAGAAGATTTTGATCCTATTTTACAATCGAACGAACTTTATACCAGACCCGAATCAAAAATTTCAGCTCAAGTGAAATCATGGCAAAAATTAATTAAAGAAAACAAAAAAATCATTGTGATATTTCCCAATTGGTGGAATAGTAGTCCTGCAATCCTGAAAGGTTTTTTTGATAAAGTTTTAACTAAGGATTTTGCTTTTCATTATATTGGAAAAAGACCGGTTGGATTACTAAAAGGAAAAGCGGCCGTTATTGTAACCACTGGTGGTCCAGCAATTTATGAAAAGCTAATTGCTAAAAATCGAGCCTTAAAAACCGTTACAAAAAATACTCTAGGTTTTTGTGGATTAAAAACAAAAGGCTATATGATTGACAACTGTTTTGAATTTAACCAAAAACAAAAAAACAAGATTAACAAAAAGGTTAATCAAGTTTTTAAATTTTTCAATTAAATATGGAAAATCCAGGCACCTTACGAAGCAATCTTCACCCAGGTCTTGAGGTAGCTATTGTCCTCAAACAAGACCAAAAAGGCGGGCCATTGACATCTGGGGTGATAAAGGATATACTTACCTCCTCAGCTGAACATCACCGAGGTATAAAAGTCCGCTTAACAACAGGTGAAGTAGGTCGAGTACAACAAATAATTAAGTAACTATAAGAATATTTTATTTTTATGTTTAATGCAAAATGTGATAAATGCGGAAATAGTTGTGAACTTCCGTTTACACCCTCTGGAGACAAACCGGTTTTCTGTGATAAATGTTTCCAAGAAAATAGAAAAAACTCTGACCGTCCTTTATTCAAGGCGGTTTGTGCTGCTTGTGGACAGCGCTGTGAAGTGCCTTTCAACCCAAGCGGTGATAAGCCAATTTATTGTAATAAATGTTTTGGTGGTATAAAAAGAAGCGACTCAAGTGGCGGTTCAGGTGGAGCAGGTGGATCAAGACCTGATTTTGAAACTCTGAATGCTAAATTAGACCAAATTCTAAAGGCACTTGGGATCAAAAGCCAATCTTACTCACGCCCACAAAGTCACGGCGGACGATCATCTTATCATGGACAAAACTCAAGACCCGCATACGGACAAGGTGGCCGATCTTCATATCAAGGGCGAAATTCAAGCTCTTCACGTGGTGGACGAGGCGGACGATCTTCTTATCAAGGACAAAACTCAAGACCTTCACGTGGTGACCAAGGTGGACGATCTTCTTACCAAGAACAAAAACCAAAACCTTATTCTCCTCCGTCTTCAGAAGTAAAGGCAACACCTTCAAAACCAGCTCCAAAGAAAGCTGTAGTAAAGAAAAAGGCAGTAACAAAAAAGAAGGCTACTCCAAAAAAGAAACCTACTGCAAAGAAAGTAGCTACCAAGAAGGCTGCTCCAAAAAAGAAACCGGCAGCAAAGAAAGCAGCTACTAAAAAAACAGCTCCAAAAAAGAAAACTGTAACAAAGAAGAAGAAATAGATTTAATATAGAAAGAGACGCGAGTGTGATAACTCGCGTCTCTTTGTTTTTCACTTGTCTTTTTTGATTGTGATGACTCGGACTCTACCAGCCTTAAGCGCCGCGCAGGCAACTTTGTCACGAATGACAAACCAACACAGGCCAATAAAAGTTCGAAAATACTTCATCTCCATGTTGCCAGTTGATCCACCAGCAGGAATGTTCAAATTCATAGCATACTGCAGCATATACTTTGTTCCCTTTTTCACAGTGACCTCCATGTCGCTTCAAATATACCTCAAATATCATTAGAATATTATAGCACACAAGTATAACTTTGTCAACAGAGAGAATGAATTGCATTCTTACCTATTCTAGGATATAATTAAATTGAATATTATTGCAATTCAATATGAAGAAATGCATTACTTGCGAGAAACAAATTGAAGATGAAAAAATCATCGCTAAACATGATGTTAATTTTTGCTGTGAAGACTGCTTAAAGCAATACGAAGAAAAACTTAAAGAACTTGATGGTGTGGTTGACTGGGATGATTGTTGTTAAAAGTTACAAGTACCAAAAAACAACTGCCAAATATAAAAGCCCGGAACTTTGTTCTCGGGCTTTTGGATTTCATACATCCACACTCACAACATGCAGTGAAACATTGCCGTTATAATTGGCAAGGTTAACCTGGACATTAGTTGGGATCTTAACTCCTAGTTCTGTTGCATGATCACACCAGGCAACGATTGCATCTTTAGCCTGAACTACTGCATCTTCTTCATTTCGGCCTTGAGTATTACATCCTGGCAAAGCAGGTACATCCACAAAAAAACCAGGTTCGTCTTGCTTTAAAACAACTGTAAAGTTTGACATTGTAATCCCTCCATCTTGTTAAAATTCAATTTCAGCGAATCAATTACTATTCAATTTCATTACCTTAAACTAGTAAAATAAACTTATCACAATAATCCCTCATTGTCAAGGCTACAAAAGTTCTGAATTTACTGCTATACTTAAACTATTAACTTACAACTATAATCTCACACCTTTTATAATGCAAAACTTAGAACTACAAAACAACGACGATTCAATATTAAATTTTGAACAATACCAGGGATCAGATTATTTACTATTAATCTTTTTTCGTGGAGCCTGGTGTAATTTGTGCAAAAGGCAATTAGTTGAAGTTAACAGCTTAATTAATGAGTTTACTTCCTCGAATATAAAACCTCTAGCAATTTCACCGGACACTAAGTTTAAATCTAGTTTACTTAAAACTTTTCTCAGATTAAAGTTTCCAATTTTATCAGACACTGAATTTTCTGTGATTGATTATTTTAAACTAAAAACCAAATTCAAAGATCATATCACCAGTAAACCAGCGGTGATTTTAATTTCACCAGACCATCAAGTCATATTTGAAAAAATAGGGAAGGAGTATGATGATACTATGTCCGGCAAAAATATTTTAAATAACTGTCAAAAAATCATTAAATCCAATGTATGAAAAAACTTTTTGTTTCAAGTTTTATTTTGCTCCTACTTTTGTGTCCTGCTTTGACTTTAGCCCAAGAAATTGAAATTATGCCAGTTCCACCATCACCTGACAGTTCTGTTGGTGGTATCATTTTTGGTCAAAAGCACAACTATTCTGTAACTATGCGTGGTAATGGTGAAGCAGTTATCACTGCCAGAATTGCTTTTACAAACTTTTCTGACAATGATTTATCAGAGTTGAAATTTTCCTCAGACGATCAGCTATATGAACTAATGACTTATCAACAAGTTCTACCCCAAGTTTGCGATGAATCAGTTTACAATAAAGAAACTAAAGCTAACGATTGTAAAAAATATTCAGACCCAAACTATTACCAAAACAATCGCTATTATTACGGTAATTCAAAAGGCAGTGCCAAATATTTTAAACTAAAATCACAAACTAATGGTGATTCCATTTTGATTAACCTTGAACAAACGGTTGCACCAGACAAACAAGGAGCTGTTGTTCTATCATATTATTCCAAGAGTTATGTTGAAGAGAAGTGGGGAGGTTTATTTAAGTTCAATTTTAATAATCTAAAAGCTCCCGTCAGAATCAAGGAATTAAACGTGGCAATTAGCACTGATGCAGATTTAGAAATGCGTGGACAAAAGACAACTGTAAATTATGATACTGATATGATGACAGTTGGCGAATCAGCTGGATTGGGAGCAACCAGCTTTTCAAACAAAAGTCTTGATGAAGCTTCAAGAAGAATCGGTTACTCTGGTACAATTAACAAGAAAGGAACGGATCTAGCACCAGACGAAACTTTTAATGTTCCTGGTACATATGCAACGTCTAAGCTAAGACTGAACCTTGGTCGCATTTTAACTACAATTATAATTTTAATATTGTTAATTGTCGGACTGTATTTCTTGAACCGACACTTCAGTGACAGAAAACCAAAAATGGATAAGCCACATGTAGAACCAACACACAAACCCAAAGATCATGATTCACAAATAAATCTTTTTAATGGACAATATTTAACCTGGGCTTTTGTTGCCTCTCTGTGTTTATTTGCTTTAACTTATGCATTAAACTGGCTAGATGATATTCGTTGGCATAAAGTTTTGCCCGACGGTTTTGAGTCAATGATTCTAATTGGTGTAATTGTCTTGTTTCTGATTTATTTATTCTTGATTTTTGGAGTTCCAGCAATCTTTGCCAGCAAAGGTGGATGGAGAGCTTTTGTATCAGTATTATTAGATATAGTTATTATTAGCGCAATCCTTTTTGTGATTCTTATTGCTATACTTGCCATGACCTAAATTCAAAAGTAAATTTAGATAAAAAAAGAGGCTCTAAAAAAGCCTCTTTTTTATATTGACAAAACTGAATATTAATGCTATAATTCTATGATATTGTTTTTTGAAAATTTATTCTAATTTTGGAGGAAAAGATGAGCAAGGTCAATCGAATTTGGATCGTAGCTCCGATGAGAGCCCACACTAGAACTGTGAAGGCAATCTTTGAGAACGGTCCAATCGAGACCTATCTCAGAAAAACCTTTGCCACAAAGCTCCTCGAGTTGGGAAAACTCGAGGAATCGTTTGGAATTGTAGCTGGCACCGGCGTAGGAAAAACTGTTTTTCTGCGCGACATTTGCCAACAACATTTTGGTGACAAATTTCAATACGATATTGTCACCAGTGAAGATGAAGCAACATCCTACACTTGGCAGTGCCCAGTGGTCATCTGTACTACTGGAGTAGCCATGAACTATCTCAAAGCCGGAATCATCAAGAATGACGGCGGTGATGTAGTGATCATCGATGAAGTGCATCAAACCAGTGAACATCTGGAACTTGTTATGGCTCTAGCCAAGTACAAGAAAATTCAAGTAAGCTGGATGAGTGCGACCATCGATTCAACTGTTTACCTTGATTACTTTGGCACCCGCCAGATAATTGAATGTGAACATGTAGAACCTGGTAAAGAAGCAACTGTTAACTGTCATCTTTTTACCTATCAACGGTACGGTCTTGGCATTAACACCAGAAAACCCTGGGTTGAGTACTTTCTCGATGACATGGGCAATCTGGACAAGGTCATTTCCGGACAGCGTGGCATGGTAGTGTTTCTACCAACCCGCGCCATGTGCGAGAAGATGGCCAGAAAATATGATGGGAATTCAACTCTACACACTGATTTCTACCACGGTGGCGAGTCAGCAGACAAGCTGTACAAGTACATGCGTGGTGAAGTCAAGAAACCGTTCATTATATTTATGACCATTGCTGGTTCTTCTTCCCTGAATGTTCAGGGACTGGACTGGGTCGTGATTCATAATGAAATGTTCACTGAAGTGGTGGACAAGTACACAGGAGTTAAAGCGCTGGAAAAGCGAGCGCTTGATTCCAACTTCATCCTACAAATGGGTGGACGTGTGCACGGTCGCGTTGTTGGTGGTCAAATCGACATTCTTACTGAATATGAGGTTGACTACCACACGTTAAAGCCTGTGGTTCCGGAATTTGTACTGGCTGGTGACCTCGAACAGGTTGCTCTGACTTGTGCAAGAATGGAAATTGACTTGGATGAGTTGGATCCTATTGGTGGAATTGATCATGATCGATATCGCCAGGTTTGGCTTATGCTAGTCAAGCGAGGTCTAATTTCCAGGGACAATAAACTGACTGACTACGGTCAGAAAGTTGAAAAGTTCCCGGTGGCCAGAATCTGGGGTGAACATCTTGCTCAGTCGAGTAATGAATTGTTACCGCTAGTTATGGTTTGCGCCGCCACCTCAAGCTTGTACTCCATGCTAAACCGTGATGGTAAGTACGACATCGACGAATTCATTGTTCCATGCAATGATTTACTGACTAAATACAACATCGTAATTCATGCACTGGAAAGCTTTGGCTATATTCGCAAGAATCATCAGGACGGAACTTCCGTCTTTGGACTGAAGCGCGAATACCGAAGCTGGGCAATTGAACATGGGATTTACTACAAGTCTGTGGATAGCACGCTGATTGCAGTCAGCAGCATTCTCCGGGCACTTAAAATTCCGCTATTCCGATTCCAAGAGGACCTTCCGGAAATCACCCCCGAATTAGAAGCTAACTTTAAACAGCTTCTGATCAAGGTTGATGCAATGGAATTAGCCAATCAACGTGGAATTCTGCGTGAGCAAAGAAGCGGCTGGAGTATTGACACAGTGGAACTGTCCAAAACTTCAGTATGTAGAAAAAGCGGACAACGCCTACCTATGTATGGTTCGGTTCATACTATCCGAACCCAACGAAACGGAACGTTCCACAATATGGAAGGTGTGTTCCTGACTATGCAGGATCTGGAAACTGTTTTTAGTGAACCATATATTCACAATGCAAGCTGTAGTCCCTACGGCGGTGTGAATATCAGCTGGTACTATCCAGGTTTAGGAATGGAAAATCTTTTCGTTGTAGAAGACAATGACGACAGAATTCCAGATAAACATCTTACACCTGAACTACTGACCAGCCTTGAAAGTTCATTCATCGACAGACTGGCGTACAATCAGTTGGGAGACTTGGATGATGATATTGAAAGACATAATCAAATCGTTATCCGAGCAATTGTTGGTACTTCACGCTACTCCAGCATAAGTACTGCACGAGATGAATACTCTCGACTGATTCTAGGAACTGGTGTATACACCGTTGAGTTAGCAAAAGAAAAGGGTATCAGCCTGAAAATTCCGAAGTCACGAATTCCAGAAGGGCATGCGCCTGTTCAACCGAATGGTTTTGAAACTGGTCATGTTAACTTTAATGGCGTTAGTGAACCTGGTAACATCTCATTTCGAAATGCGTTATCTGGGATCTTCAGACGTTCTATAACGCGAACTCAACCTATGCCCAGACCCATTCGTCCATTACCGACGATTTATCCGATCCGCCACATGCCAAGTTCTGGCAGTCGTTTCAATAACGATTTTGAAAGCAACACGGCGGCGACACCCAGGAAAAAGTCTGATAAGGGTAATGCTCGGCGACGGAAAGAATTCAAGAAAGACATGGCTGAGCCAATGGTTGAAACCAACGAGCCCGTTATTCCCACTGGAAAAACGCAAGCTCGTGCTGACTGGTTGATTGAACAAACGGAAATGACCAGAGCCAAAATCACAGCGCAAATTGCAATTCGTGATCAAGCTATGGTCGACTACCAAAAGGCATATGATGGCAACGGGATAACACTCGAACATCAACGAGCCTGGACAAACGCTGAAAAGAAAATTACTCAGCTATCTGAAAAAATTGACAAATTTGAAAACGAAGCTCTCGAGATCATGGAGGAACTCGAAGCTTAAACAAACCAAGGACAATCTTGTAACACAAGGTTGTCCTTTTTTTTATTTTCACAAAGTGAATCGGGAAGCGAGACATCTTTGCACCGAACAAACACTGTTGAAACTTTTTAGTTTGTCCTTTATACTAAAACCATGAAAACATCTTTATTCAATTACAATCTTCCACCAAAACTGATAGCCAATGAACCAGCCTCACCGCGAGACAGTTCACGACTTTTGGTTTATAACAAAGATCAAGATAAAATCATTCATGACAAGTTTTTTAATTTAGACAAATACCTTCAAACTGGTGATGTTTTGGTATTTAATAATTCTAAAGTAATTCCAGCTCGTTTACTTGGCAATAAATCTACTGGGGGAAAAGCTGAAGCATTATTATTAAAACAAGAAGATACCGACATTTGGCAAGCAATGTTGGGCACCAGAAAGCCTAAAATCGGCTTAAAACTGCGATTTGAACATGGTCTACAAGCAGGGGTGATTAAGAAGATTAGTGAAAAAACCTGGCTCTTAAAATTCAATTTTGCAGGTCCTAAATTTAGAGCCATTTTAGCCAAAATCGGGCAAGTGCCATTACCTCATTACATTCGGAAGATCAAAGGGCAAGGGGCAAAGATCAAAGATCAATACCAAACTGTTTACGCAAAAAAAGATGGTTCAGCTGCAGCGCCAACAGCTGGCTTGCATTTCACAAACAGATTATTGAAAAAATTAAAAAATAGGGGAGTGCAATTGGAGTTCATAACACTTCATGTTGGCCTAGGAACTTTTGCGCCAGTAAACACTGAAAATATTGAAGACTTCAAAATACATACCGAGTACATTGAAGTTGACTCTGTCACAATTAAGAGTTTAGAAAAAGCTAAACAACAAAGTCGGCGAATTATTGCTGTGGGGACAACCTCAGTTCGAACATTAGAGACAATTTTTTCCAGCAAAAAAGCAAACACTAAAAACTTAAATCTTAAAACTAATATCTACATTCACCCCGGATATAAGTTTAAATTCATCGACGCCATGATCACCAATTTTCATTTACCAAAATCTAGTTTGCTAATGCTTGTCTCCGCATTTATTGGCCGACAAAAAACACTTCAACTGTACAAATTAGCAATTAAACTAAAATATCGTTTTTACAGTTTTGGTGATGGAATGTTTTTATCTTAAAAATTCGCTTTAGACGCTTTAGATTCCGGGTCCTACCTTCGTTAAAACTACGGTAGGCAGGCAAGCCAGGAATGGAATAACAATAAAGAAGAAGATTCAAACATAAAAAACTGTTACCAAAAGTGTCCTTCCAGATTTTACCCAATGCCTCAAAACACCCCCAAGCGTCATTCCGGACTACGATCCGGAATCTCGACAATCACAAGTGGTTATTTTTCATTTGAACTCTTTAACTTAAATTGCTATACTTAAATTATAATATGCAATTCACAGATGAACAAAAAAGTGAACTTCTTGGCTATGCCAGGCAAGTATTAGTTCATATTGTAAAAGATGGCAAGAAAGTTGAACAGGATTGCCCTGATTCAAATTATCTAGAATCAGCGGGTGTTTTTGTTTCGCTTCACAAAGGAAAAGAATTACGCGGTTGCATTGGATACATTGAGCCGGTTTCCAGTATTTGGGACGCAATTGCCGACAACGCAGTTGCCTCAGCCACTAGGGATGTCCGATTTCTAGAAGTTTCTGTTGAAGAACTTGATGAAATTAAAATCGAAATCTCTATTTTAACTCCAGCCAAAGAATGTCAACTCGAAGATATTGAAGCAGGCAAACACGGCGTGATTATCCAACAAGGACCACACAAAGCAACTTATTTACCACAAGTATGGGAAAGCTTATCTAGCAAAGAAAAGTTCCTTGGTACGCTTTGTCAAAAAGCTGGACTAGGTGAAACTTGCTGGACGGATAAATCTACAAAATTTTATAAATATGAAGCAATAGTCTTCAGTGAAAATAGCCAAGGTGGAACAGTATAACAATGTAACAATATAACAATTTAGATTTTATGAACCAATCCTCACTCGTCTCAGCACTAAATGGCAATTCTGATGGAAAACATTTTATTGAAGATTTGCAAACTGGAGACAAATTAGTCAACGAACAATTCGCTGTAAAAAGTATTCGCAACGGAAAAACTTCTGCTGGCAAAGATTACACAGACCTAACGCTGGGCGATAAAACCGGCGAAATAATGGGAAAAATCTGGGAATCTAATCTTGGAAACTGCCAAGAGCCAAAACTTGGACAAGTTGTCGAACTGTCTGGCACAATAGACGAGTTCCGCAATAAACTACAGATAAAAATCACATTCCTTCAACAAGCCGATGATTTTAACTTATCTAATTTTTTGCCAACATCAAAAAAAGATCAAGAATTACTTTGGCAAACTGTTGAAGCTAATATTAAATTAATCAAAGGGAAATATCTAAAAAGCCTTGTTGAATCATTCTTCAAGGAAGAATCTTTTGCAGAAAAATTCAAATTAGCACCTGGAGCTGAAAACATTCACCATGCCTACGTTGGTGGTCTTATGGAACACGTTGTTGAAATGTTAAACCTCGGCAACAGCATCCTAACTGACTTCGAAGATCTCAACCGTGATTTATTAATTACAGGAATACTTTTGCATGATATTGGTAAAATGCAGGAGTTGGCCATCGATCACACGATTTATCGAACCCTTGAAGGAAATTTAGCCGGCCATATTTCTCTTGGTGTAATTTCAATTGACAAAGAAATTGATAAAATAAAAAACTTCCCAACAGAGCTAAGAGCAAAAGTTTTGAATCTTGTTCTTGGTCATCACGAAAAACTAGAATACGGCAGTCCAGTAAAGCCTATGATTCCTGAAACATTTGCTTTGGCTTACATTGATAATCTATCCGCAAAAGTTAACACCGCCCAAAAAGTTATTAATGAAAATAAGAATAGTGACGCGGAGTATTCAGATCGTAATTATGCGTTGGAAACGAAGTTATATTTAAATTAACAGAACTATGAATAAAGAAAAAAAGGACCTCACAGAACAAGAAGGCCCTCAAAACTCTACAATTGTTGACTTTGCCTCTTTTAAAAAAGCCGAGAAAAAAGAATTAAAACCTGGGGATAAATTTACAATTCCAGTCCTTGGAGGATCGGCGAACTTTGGTTTTGAAACTAAATTACCCTGGGTTAAAATTGTCCGAGGTAAAACCGGACACGGAACTAGCGATGAGGGTATTATCAAGGAAGGTGCCACTGTTACAGTTATGGGAACATCAAATGAATTTGGTATTCTTTGTAAATATAATGGTTCATCAAAACATGGAGGAACAGTGTTGAATGATGGTGCAATGTTTTTTATAGACAAAGACGATTTACTATTCTGGCCAGAATTAAACAAATTACAAGAACAAGAAAGAGCCAGACAAGAAGATGAAATTACCAGGATTTTGAAAGGTACTCCCAACAATTAACTCTATTTGCGAAGAATTAATCTATGTCAATCGAGCAGATAAACCCTGAAAGAGAAGTCAAACCTGATCTGTCCCAAAGGCTGAATCAATTTTTTACTGACCCTGAACGATTTCAATTTAAAAAGAAACTTGTATTCAGTGCTGGAACCTGCCCAATGAGAGCTAATAACTCAGAAATACCATATCTTGTTGAATCAACTGATTTGGATGAAGGGACTTTGGTTGACCCAGGTTATGCACAAGCAGAAAGACTAGCTTGGGATTTACAAGCTATCGAAGCATTAACAGATGAACCTATTTCGACAAGCGAAAAACAAGTTGCACCTGGAGAAAAGTTAACAGTTGAATTTCAGTACAAAAGTAAACCAAGAAAGATAACTTTCATTGCCGGCGATGCAACTGAAAAAGAAAACATGCCTGAAAATTTCAATGTTTACTTTTCCGGCCGAAGAGTTGTCATAAACGACGAAGATCTTCAACACACACCCACAGAAAAAATCGCTAACATAATAGAGAGCCTAGCGGATGGCGGTTACGTAATTCCAGACCGCGACCTAGCTGACGATTCTACGTTTTTTTCCAGTGAACAGTTAGCAAGTTTAGACTTAAGCGAAATTGAAGGCATTCGCCCAGAACCAACAACGGTTGAAAAAGTTGATCAAGCCAAGTTTGATCAACTTCGCAATCAAGCTTTTGAACAAGCAATTCAAAAAGGTGAGCTTGCTCCTAAACCATTAGTTCAGACGTTAAAATTCAATAATGGAGAGGTGATTGAAATGTTATTGAATAGACCTGAGCTAGAAGACAGAATTTCAGAAACTGATGAACAATTTCAAGTGATTGAGACAAATTATAAAACTATTGATGAATTTTTTTCTGCCCACCCTGAATTTTCAAAAACTGATTTTAAAATGACCGAAATTGGACTATTTCACAAAACAAAGGATTTACATATTCCGTATGAACCTTTTTCTGAACAAGAAGCAAAAATTCTTGAAGAGATTGAACAAGGTTGCCAAACCCAAGCAACCGAAAAGATAACCCAAAAGGGGATTGGTCTTTATCAAAAAGCAAGTTCGAATAAATAATTTCAATAAATTGATTAACAACTTTCAACTTTCACCTTTCAACTTTTAACTAATATGCCCGATATCTACGGTTACGACAATGAAAAAGTAAATATCATCATGTTCAACATGAGTAGCTTTTTTGATTGGGATCATGGCATTGTAAATCGGAATTATAATATTCTACACTCCTTGGAAAAAGATGATCGCATCGGCAAAATAGTTGGCGTTGATTTTCTGCCGATCGGCTGGAAAAAAGCAGTAAAACATTATTTTCAAAATATATTGTGGGAAATCCGAACTGCAGATATAGTTTACGGTGATTTGACCAGCGCTTGTTACAGACGAACTGATAAAATTTACGCCTACACCAGCATCGACTCATTATTTTCATTCAAAAAAGTGGCGCGGGAACTAAAACGTGTAGAAAAAATGTTGAACCTCAATAATGTAGTTTTCTGGTCATACAATCCCATGTTCACTGAGTTTATTGGAAAACTAAATGAAAAAATGTTTATTTTCGACACTGTGGATAACTGGGTTGAACACCCGCAATACACAAAATTGATGCGCAAGGGTAGACTCGGACGTAATTACAAAAAAATTGCGGACAAAGCTAATTTGATTTTTACAGTCTCCGACGAACTCAAAGATTTTTATAAAGAAATGGATCGAACCAAAGACGTACACTGGATTCCTAATGGAGTGGATTTTGATTTGTTTAATGATCCAGAAAAAATTGATAAGGAAAATGAATTAAACAAACTTGAAGGAAAAATCATTGGTTACTTTGGCACGATAGAGGATCGACTCGATTTTGATTTAATTGCCACACTTGCCAAAAAACACAAAGATAAACAAATTGTTCTTTGCGGTCCAATCTGGCCAGTTGTCAAGCACGAATTCAATAAAAAACTTGGCAAATACAAAAACATAACTACCACCGGGCGAATTAAATATCAGGATGCACCCAGTTACATTAACAAATTCGATGTCGCAATTATTCCACATAAAATTAATAATTTTATAAAATCAACCAACCCAATGAAAATGTACGAATACTTAGCTTGCGGTAAACCAGTTGTAACCACCAAAGGCGCCGGGGTTGATATGTTTAAGGATTTAATGTATATAACTAATGACCATGATAAGTTTTCTGATTTTATTGATCAAGCAATTGCTGAAGATAGCCCTGAACTAACAGCTAAACGTCGAAATGCGGTCAAAAAACACTCATGGCGCGCTAGAGTAGAGAAAATGACTGAATTAATGTTTAATAAATTGGAAATTAAGTAATTGGTAATTTTGTAATTAATTATTATTTGGAAAATTGATCAATTGGTCATTAATTAAATATGCACTTATCAATCATCACTGTCAGCTGGAATGTTCGCGATTTATTGAGTCGATTACTTGACTCAATTTTTCAGTTTACCGATGACATTGAATATGAAGTAATCGTAGTTGATAATGACTCCAAGGACGGTACAGTAGAATCTCTTCATAAATACTATAAACCCTGGATTAAGTCTGGAAAACTGAAAATTATTGACAACAAGCACAATGCAGGATTTGGAAAAGCCAACAATCAAGGCCTAAAAATGAGTCAAGGTAAGTATGTCTTATTTATGAATCCAGACATGGAACTTTTGGAAAACAGTTTTCAGAAATTACATTCGTTTATGAAAAAAACACCCAATGTTGGTATTTGCACCTGTCGTTTACTATATGGAGATAAAACTACTCAACCAAATATTAAAATCAATCCAGATTTATGCAGTCAAATATTAATTCTACTAAAACTGCACCATTTTTTAGGATTTTTACCATGTTTGAAAAAATATCTACAAAAGGATTTTGATTATACACAAAAATCATACGTCAAACAGATTATGGGCGCGTTTGTCTTCACACGCCAAGAAATAATGGCAAAAATGGAAGGGTGGGATGAAGATTACTGGATTTGGTGGGAAGACCTACAACTATGCAAAGATGTCCAAGAACTAGGACATGATCTAGTTTACCTACCGATCACTGAAGTTGTACATTATGAAGGTAAAAGTTTTGCTCAAACCTTTGGACTAAAAAAACAAAAACGATTCAACAAAGGAATGTTGACTTATTTCCGAAAGAATCATTCTATGTGGTCGTATGTTATACTTCTATTACTGCAACCTTTAAGCTATATTCTGACCTTCATTACTCAAATGTTTAGAATTAAACCACGCCCTCAATCAAAAATTTAAATTCTTTTATAACAATATGATCTTAATTAAAGAAAATCAAATTACGCATGAGCCCATTGTTGATGTAATACAAAACCTAGAAATTCTATCTGATTTAAAGCAGGCAATTGAAGAATACATTATCGACAATCAACAAAAAACAATCATCGCGGGCGAACCTTGTTCAGTTTTTCATGTCAGTGGCCTTGCTGAACTGCATCACCAAAAGCTGGCTAAATATCTGAATCGAATTATTTTCAATAACCAGCAGGAAACTGCAATGGTTCACAAAGGAATGTTTGGCAATTATCCGCTATCTCATCACTGGATTCAGGTTGATGATTTAATTATTGATGTAACGATTAAACAGTTTTCTAACAAAAGCATTAATTTGAATGAAACCTTAAGAACACTACTAGATCACAGTTGTTTTATTTGTGATAATGCAAAAAACCCATTTTATCAACTTTATTCTTGTTAACTATGGTGAAACTTAAGTTTTTCGGCTCAACCTTTCGCTTAACCATTTTATTTATTATTCTGACAGAATTACTGTCTTTTTTTGTTTATTGGTATAAAATTGTTTTCGACATACAAGCAATTGTTTTCGTTATAATAATTTCAGTGATTTTTTTAATCAGTTTAAAGGATTTAAAACTTGGACTGTTAGCTGCTTTGACTGAATTATTCATTGGCGCCCAGGGCCATTTGTTTAATTTAAATATTGGCAATTTTGCTATTTCAATTCGTATCGGGATTTTTACCGTGGTTATGCTAGCTTGGTTAATTTGGACAATTCGAAAAAAGACTTATCGCTCAACTGTAAATTTAATTAAAAGTCATAAAGAGTTAATCTATTTAGCAGCAATATGCTTATGGGCATTGGCATTTGCTTTGTTCCGACAAAATTCACTAAAAGATATCTTTTTGGATTTCAATGCCTGGTTATACTTTTTATATTTCCTTCCATTTTTGACTATTTTCAAAACCCAAAAACACTTAAATCAGATTTTACAAGTTTTTACAGCAAGCATTATTGCTATTAGCCTAAAATCAATATTCATTTTATTTATTTTCTCACATAAATTAAGCATACTGCGTGATTTTTATCGCTGGGGCAGAGACACAAGATGGGGAGAATTCACCTTGCTCAGTAATAATTTTTATCGAATATTTTCTCAATCACAAATCTTTATTCTGATCGGCTTTTTCATATTATTAAGTTATTTATTTTTCAAAGGCAAATCAAATTACCGCGTCAAAAATAATCAATATTTATCTGTAGTACTTTTCCTATTACTTAGTACAATCATCCTTAGCCTTTCTCGAAGCTATTGGGTTGGTTTATTTCTTGGATTTATTTTATTGCTAATAGTCGCCACATTTATAGTCAAACAAAAAAAGAGTCGACTAGCCGCGTTAATTATTCGTCTAACGTTTATAACACTCCTAAGTTACGCCTTAATTATTACTATAATCAACATACCAATTTCTTTCGGAAACGGCTTTTCCACTTCCGGCTCTATGATAACAGATCGAATTTCAATTTCAGACAATGCTGTTTCTAGTCGCTGGAGCCAACTACCCAAATTGTCGAAAAAAATCATTAAGCATCCCATAATTGGCTCTGGCTGGGGGACTACTGTAACTTATCAAAGTCAAGATCCTCGAATTTTGAATGAAGAAAATCCGCATGGTTGGTATACAACTTATGCTTTTGAGTGGGGATATTTAGACTTCCTGCTGAAGATTGGTTTGTTAGGATTAATCATTTACCTAACTTTGTTAATTTCAATTTTCAAAAAACTTTGGGATTTACACAAAAAAAACACAGACCGCTATGTTCGCGCTCTGATTCTTGGTTTAATGTTCGGCCTATTTTCACTAATTATTGTTCACGGCTTCAGCCCTTATCTAAACCATCCACTTGGTATTGGATATTTACTAATTTTATTAACATTGATTCCGATACTTCACCCCAAGACAGAACCCACAAAATCCTGATGTCCATTTATAAAATCCTTAACTGACATTTTATTTTTACCCTCAGGCCTAACTTCAAACAACTCAATAAAACCTGAACCTGTTCTCACGAAAATTTTTCCATTTTGTTTCATAACTTTACCCAAGTCAACCTTTTCATTGGGGATCTCTGCTATTTGGGCATTAATTATGTCCAATTTTTTATTTCCGAAATATGTATAACTTCCAGGCCAAACTTCAAATGCTTTAACCTTTCCAATGATTTTTTTCGCAGAATGAGCCCAATTAATCAAGCCGTCTTCTTTTGATACCTTGTAACAAAAGCTTGCTTTATGATCATCCTGAATATCAAAACTAAGATTACCCTTAATATAATCTGGGATCCTTTTCGCCAACAATTGAGCCCCCAACAAAGACAGTTTTTGCTCCAGCTTTCTATAGCCCCAATCAGGATCAATTTGTACGCTTTTTTGAACCAAAATATCGCCAGTATCCATGCCTTCATCCATTAAAATAATACTGCAACCAGTTTCTATGTCAGAATTTAAAAAAGCGCTCTGAATCGGAGAAGCGCCTCGGTACTTTGGTAGCAGTGAAGGATGCACATTCAAACACCCATGCCGAGTAAAGTTTAAATATTCGGATGGCAATATTTTACCGTAGGCTGCCACCACACAGAGATCTGGATTTAAACCGGCTAATTTTTCCAAAAGTTTTGGGTTTTTCTGTAGACTTAACGGTTGATAAACTGGAATACCTTGTTGTTGAGATAAAGCTTTTGTTGGAGGCGAAACAATTTCCAAGCCCCGACCTCCTGGTTTATCAATTTCTGTTACCACAGACACAACCGTATATCGCTTTATTAATTCCATTAAAATTGGAACAGAAAAAGTTGCTGATCCCAGAAACACTATCTTGATTTGTTTTTCATTTATCATGTTTACTTTTTGGATTTGACTAACTTATCAATAAAAAGAATTCCATCTAAATGATCAAGCTCGTGTTGTATGACTCGAGCAAATAACCCTCTGGCTACAATTGTATTTTTTTGACCCTGGCCATCGTCAAAGCGAACAGTTATTTTTCGGCAACGCTTAACTTTGCCATATTTACCTGGAACACTTAAGCAACCTTCTTCATCTATATCTTTAAGAAATGACTTCCGTACAACTTTTGGGTTAACAAAAATAATGACTCCATTTTTTGAATTAATTACAGCCACTCTTTTTCCAACTCCAATTTGCGGAGCAGCCAAGCCAATTCCGTCTTTTTTTTTCATAGTTTCAGTCATATCTTTTACTAATTGACTAAACTTTTCAGTTGTTATTTCACCCAAACTTACGTCTTTAGACTTTTCTCTTAGCCTGTCATCTGGATGAGTGACGATCTCTTTAATCATATATTAATATTAAACCATAAAATAAACACAAAAGGAAATTATTATAAACAATTTCAAAGCTACAACTCCAAAACAAACGTTTGAATTGGGGTTTGTTCATTTTAGATTAATTAGAACAATTAGGGTAATTTAAACATAACTATAACAGGTCAATCGGGCTTTTGTCAATAGTCCAATGCTCTGTTACCTGAGCTAAAATCTCATTTTCAACTGAAAGATCAAGCTCAGGTAAAAATATCGCCATTTGACAACGAAACCGTTTTCGAACTTTTTGTCGATAATGTAAATATGGCTCACTAATCTTGCCTTTGTTTTGGGTAATCAATGAATTAATTTGCTTGTGAAAATTCGAACCTTCTCTTTCGCAAACTGTTTTATCATGATGATCAAAAAATAACTTTATCAGTGTTGCAAATGGGGGATAGCCAAATGTTTTTCTACTATCAATCTCTTGTTTATAGAAATAATCATAACCTTGATTTAGACTTTGAAACGCTAGATTCTCAGGAAAACAAGTTTGCACAATAACTTTTGCGCCAACGGCACGATGAATTAATTCTTGTTGAAAACTATACAATTTAAAATTGGAATTAAAGTCAGCCAAGTAGGCCAAACTATCTATATATACAAAAGCCAGTAACTCTAAATTTTGAAAATGCTTTGTCTTAATTTGCTGACCAGTAGAAATCAATATCTTAGCGGTCGAACTATTCTCATCCTGGGTTAAATCACAAACTTCAGCACCCAAAACATTTCGCAATTGCTCTTTTATTTGCTGTAACCCGATTCCAAGCTTTTTCAACTTCACACTGCGACATTTAGGACAGTTCAAATAGACAGACTGTTTTATACCACAGCGGTAACAAGACAATTGATTATTTTCAACCGTTAAAGGTAATTTACACTCAGGACAAGTAGCCTCAAATCCACAGTCTTCGCAAAAGAAATAACTATACTCACCAAGTTTATTTACAATTAACAAACTTTTGTTTGCTATTTTAATTGAATTCAATAAATCATCTGACAAATAAGTAAATGATTTTTCTCGCTCTCTCTTTAGATCAATAATTTTGATTTCTGATGCTGTTTTTTTTCCCAAGGAGATGTACTTATAATCTTGTTCTTTCGCCAAGTAACTGTCTTCAACCCTGGGAGTTAATGATGATAAAATCAATTTACAATTGGTTATTTCCTGAATTTTTTGAACAACCTTTTGAGTTTCATAACGGGGATTTTGGTCCCATTGCTTGTAATCATCACTATGAGCGTCATCCAAAATAATGGTTCCCAATTTAGACAATGGCGCAAACACCGCAGAACGGGTACCCAAAATAATTTTACTTTCACCAGATTTTATTTTCTGCCAAGCTGTGAAATAACGCGCCTTGGAAGTATACAAATCAGAAGTTAATACTGCGGTTTGTTTACGTAATTCAGGACTCAAGTGAGCATAGAATTCATGAACTTTGTAAACCTGTGGAAACAATATCAAAATTTGCCTTTCTTGCGCTACAATATCCTGTATCAAATTTAAATATAAACACCTCTTTAAATTAATATCGAAAGGAAATAATAAAAAATTACGAGTCTTTGATTTGCTAATTTTTTCAGCTAAATCCTTAACCTCTTGATTTTCCTTCAACTCAGAAACTGGGATTTCTAATTTTTTATCAACTACCTTTACTTTACGTTTAGGCATGTGTGGCAATAACAAATCCAAAGTCGACCCTTTTGAATAATAATAATTTTGGCTAAACCAATTAATAAATTCCAACTGATAGGGTACTAAAGATTTTATTTTGGGTTCCAAACTGATAACCTCTTTGATATATTTGAATTCTGATTTATCTTTCAAACTATGCACAATTCCCAACATCTCACTCTTTTTGAATGGTACATTAACAATTTGACCAGGCACTAATTCTAGATTTTTAGGAATTGAATAATCAAAATAATGCATGCTACGAGGCAATTTTTTATGGGGTATTATTTGAGCTACTTTTTGCATATTTTCATTATAGCACTTCCCACAGATAAAACAAATATTTATGTAAATTTAGAAGCAAATCAGGACTAATCCTTGACAAACACCAATTATTTTGATATGTTATAAGGAATCTTCGTATTATCTAAATCAAAGGAGGATAAGATGTTTCGAAGTGAAGATCATCCAGAAGCCAAAACCGGTGAAAAATTCATCGGGAACATGCCATTCTCAATGTACGACAATCTAGAGTATCAGTCAAAAAGAACGGGCTTCATTGCGTATGATCGCAACGACGCTGAACTCCCAAAATCCAAAGGTCTTTTTCCTGTATTTGTCTCAATCGAAGAATACGAAAAAAAACAAGAGGAGACGACGAATGACTGATTCTGCCATTGTTGATGAATGTACAAAACACAAAACGCGCTAATGAATCCATAAGCGCGTTTTTCTTTTTTAAATGATATTTTGTTATAAATTATAAAACCCTAAAACTTCATTCCGGAATAACAATCTAGAGAGGATTCGGTGCTAACTGGTTTACTTGAATTTAACTGAACCCACTAAATACCCAACTCCAAACGGCGCTTCATAACTCAATACTTCAAAATCATAACTCATATTCTTGATAGCGCCAAGCATAATTAAAAACGATCGCAATCCACACTCACCAGCTTCTTCGATGAATGCTGGTTCCATGTTTAGGATACCTTCAACACTTTTCTTTTTCAAAAGTTGAATTAATTTTTTATCAAACTCTTTGGCTTTTGGCGAAAAACCTGCTGGCGCCTGCATACTTAGACGATGTGATAAATCACCAGATGCAATTATGGCATATTTTTTATCTGAACTATAAATAGCTTCCTTCAAAACTTCACCAAATTCTATATGCTTTTGAAAATTCAAAAAGCTGTAGGTCATTGGAACAATTCGATA
>Ga0233428_1000090_pt1 | contig 139678 bp, 123 predicted proteins | sample SI_118_April2016_4_FD_179890 | JGI IMG/M metagenome (GOLD analysis project Ga0233428, IMG submission 179890) | Seawater microbial communities from Saanich Inlet, British Columbia, Canada - SI_118_April2016_120_MG | ecosystem: Environmental > Aquatic > Marine > Inlet | place: Canada: British... | reverse complement strand
ATTAGTTGATTATTATATTGTATACTTTAGAATAGTCAATCTTATGTATGGTATAAATTTGAAAACAGGGGAGTTGTAATGGATGTAAGTGATGCAATAAGAACGCGAAGGAGTATAAGGAAATTTAAGCCGGATCCAATTCCGGAAGAGAAAATCAAGCGTTTACTTGAAAGTGCCAGATTATCACCTTCAGGGACAAACACGCAGCCATGGCGGTTTATAGTGGTCAGGGATGATGACACTAAAATAAAGTTACAAAAGGCGGCGCATAATCAGAGACACGTTAAACGTGCTCCCGTAATAATAGTTTGTTGTGCAGATCTGAAAGCATTTAAGGAATTTCCGGAAAGAGTTGATGAACTTATAGCGTCAGGCGCGCTTCCTGAAAGAACGAGGGAAGTCTTTATTCCATACATCGAAAAGGGTATGAGTACTGTTACAAAGGATGCCCTTATGGTTGCCGCTGCGGCAAATATCGCTATCGCAGTTGAACATATTGTTTTGCAGGCAGTGGAGATTGGTCTTGGCACCTGTTGGGTAAGATGGTATGAAGATAAAGAAGTAAAAGAAATCCTTGATATTCCGGATCATATTGAGGTAATGGCACTATTACCGGTTGGAATCCCTGATGAGGATCCGTCTCCCAGGCCGAGGTTAAGTTTGGATAAAATAGTATTTAGTGAGAAGTATGGGGACAAGTATACTTAACCAGAACGAGTTCGGATAATAATATTGGCGGATTTAGGAATCGCGAATTGAGGAACTTCTTTAATTCTTTAATCCCTGGATTCCCTCCTAATACTTAAATTTTAATTTAGATATGAATGCTATAGCGTTAGAGAGCGATAAGACAAAGCGTTTTTTCAATGACAGGTATATCTGGTTGCTCCTGATAATTTCTCTTTCAGTGAGAATATACTTGAGTGTTTTTACCTATGTCATAAAGAATGATAGTGTCGCCTTCATGCAAAATGCAAAGTACTTTGTCAGTGGTGACTTTGCGAGAGGATTAGGCCACGACTATCATCCCTTATATTCATTAATTATGGCGGTGCTGTACAAGGTTGTTCCAAACATGGAATTGTCCGGTACGATTATATCCGTTCTTTTTGGCACATTAACGGTAATTGTATTTTATCTAATTGGTAAAAGCGTTTTTGATGAGAAGGTCTCGTTTGTCTCTGCTATTGTTTTGGCCTTCCATCCTTATGCCGTCAGATTTTCTGCAGACATAATCTCTGACTCTACTTATTTCTTTTTCTTCATATCAGCACTTGGTTCAGGTTATTTTGCGATAACAAACAGAAAACTCCTTTTATTTGCACTAACTGGGACATGTTCCGCGCTTGCTTATCTTGCGCGACCCGAAGGAATTGGGATTATTATCATAGTCGCCTTTTGGTGTGCATTGAAAGACTGTGTCAAGATAAAGGTATTATGGAAGGAGAAACTGGTGTCAATCCTGATCCTAGTTGTTTCATTTCTCGCTTTTTCCATGCCTTATCTTGTTTTCATTAAAAAAGAGACAGGCTCATGGTCACTTACAAAGAAAAAGAATGTATCTAATTTGGCAGGGCTCGGAAAAGTGTTAGATACTCTAAGAAATGATGGATTGATTAAAGAAGAGGGTGATAAGGAAAAGGAAGTACCTGATCTGGCAGAGCTTGGAAAAGTGTTGGCTACTACAATAAATGATAGATTAGTTAAAGAAAGCAGTGATAAAAAAAAGAATTATTGGAGAGATATTAGTAAACAAACGACTGCCAGACAGTCAAATTTTAAAATACATCTGAATGGCATCTTGCATGTTATCAAAAAGTACGTCAGCACATTTCATCCGTTCTTGTTTATATTCCTTATAATTGGTGTGATAAATTGGACAAGAATAAACAAAAAGAGGTTTTTTGGCATTTATGTAACCTCAATTATTTTTTTCTACTTGATTATTCTATACCGATTAAACTTGGCCAATTTAGGTCAGAGTGACAACATTTATCAGTATCCCAGTAGAAGGCATCTGATACCGCTGGTCATTCCGGCTGTTTTCTTTGTAGGATTGGGAGTTTATACGGCTGGGATGTGGCTACATGAAAAATTTAATAATTGTAATTTTATCGTTGGCTTCAAAGAGTTATTAAAAAGTACGTGGATAGTTCAGCTAATTGTATTAATTATTGTTGTTAGTGTTCTATTGCCAAAAACTTTAAAGCCTCAGCGTTTTGATAAGTATGGAATCAAGGTAGTAGGCCAGTGGATTGGGACAAATTCTCATAAACCGTCTCCTGTTATTATAAGTGATTCTGCAAGAAATGCTTATTACGCAGGAGGGAAGCATATTGTAATGGGAAGCTGTGATAGTAACGTAATTACAGAGGCTGCGCAAACAAATGCGGATTATATAATGATCACCTATAGAGAATATAGGGTTATAGAAAAAGAACTATTGCAATATGTAAAGGATAAGAAAGTAGAGCTCGCATATAAATATCCAGAAAAAACCCCTTTAAATAAACGTAGCATATTTTTGTACAAGGTTTTGCATTAGTAGTTATTTGGCCTATAAGTACAATATGTAGTATGTTAGATAAAAAAACTCTTGACAAATAAGAGTTTTTTTATAGAATTAGCGTTCATATGGTGAACATGCTGTGTCCGTGTAATTTTGGATAACCTTTGCTGCGTATAAAATTTTGCACTGTGCGTTCATTGTGTGAACAGAAGAGTAAGTGGGTGATTTTCGCATATATTTTTAAAGCCGTTTTAATTTTAAGATGAATCAGGTGAAAGAAAAGTCCTGTAATTTGGATATTTAGAGAATTAGAGATTTTGGTTGGAGGGGATTACTCCCCTCCACTGAGTACCTAAAAAGACGATAATGGAACTTAAAAAAGTCAAAATTATAGTCACGCTTGGGCCAGCAACTAATGATGAGAATTCTCTTAGAAAAATGAAAGATAAAGGGGTAGATTTTGTTCGTATAAACATGTCCCATTACTCAATCAATCACCTAAAAGAGACCATAGCCAGGGTGAAAAAATTCGGTCTCAATTTTATTATCGATACCGAAGGATCGCAGATACGTACGGGGGAGCTTTCTTCTGCAACAATCGAATTGGAAGAGAGTGATGAGGTAAAGATCTATAACCGCGAGATTACCGGGACAAAAGACGGATTAAATTTAAGACCTACCCACATAGTGTCGCAGTTAGAGACAGGCGACTTGATCCATATTGATTTTGATGACGTAACTTTATGTGTCACTGATACCTCTCAATCATCTGAAGGTTTCATTAAAACAATAGCTCTTGCCGGAGGAACTCTGGGACAGAACAAAGCAGTAAATGTAGATAAAATATCCACTAAATCTATCGACCTTCCACCATTGTCAGAGAAAGATAAAAAATCAATTCAAGTAGGGTTAGATGAAGGGATTGGTATGATCGCTGCATCATTTATGCGATCTGGAGCTTCAGTAGACACAGTAAGAAGAGCAACACAAAACACCATGCAAATCGTATCTAAAATCGAGTGTATGGATGCACTTAGAAATCTTGACGACATTTTAAGTAAATCTGATTTTGTCTTAATTGATAGGGGAGACTTAAGTAGAGAAATCCCATTAGAGAAAATCCCATTTACTCAGAAAATTATTCTTAACAAAGCTAAAAAGTATGGAACGCCTGTATTTGTTGCAACCAATCTATTAGAGACTATGATTGAGAAGAGAAAGCCAACTAGAGCAGAAATTCATGATATAATAAATACTATTGTAGAAGGCGCTTATGGATTGACTCTCGCAGCTGAGACAGCTATTGGCAAATATCCGATGGAATGCATCAATATGCTAAATAATCTTATTGACCACGCCCAGTTAGCTATTGACATGGATGATTTCCATGATAAAGAGGATAAATTTGTCCAGAAATTAGAAGACAATAACTACCTTTTCAACTTTGAGATTTCTTCATCTTTAATTCCTCCACACGGTGGGAAATTGGTAGACAGAATTGTTAAAAAGAATCTAGATCCAGCATGTTTAGAAAAATTGCCAAAAATAAAATTAGATCAGAATAGACAACAGGATGTAGAACAGATTGCGGTTGGAACATACTCGCCATTGGAAGGATTTATGAGCAGTGAGGATTTACATTCAGTTTTAGATAGAATGCGGTTAGCAAATGGAATAATATGGCCCCTCCCAATTTGGTTAGACGTTACTGAGGAAGAAGCTGCTAAACTGACATTGGGTAAAGATGTAGCTTTAGCTAACAATAATGGTGAAGTCATGGCACTGCTTCATTTAACAGAGAGGTATCACTTAGACAAGAAGGATATGGCCCAGAAGATGTTTAATACTTTCAGTGATAAGCATCCAGGGGTTAAGATGGTAATGTCCTTGGCCCCGGTAATGTTGGGGGGCAAGATCACCTTACTTAAACGCGGATCAGCAGAGTTTAAAGAGTACGAATTGACACCCAGACAGACACGTAAGCTATTTGACGGGAAAGGTTGGGCTAAAGTAGTCGCTTTTCATACACGAAATGTACCTCATAGAGGCCATGAATACATACAACTTGACGCTATGAAACGAGCTAATTGTGATGGATTATTTATTCATCCGGTTGTTGGCCAGAAAAAATCGGGAGATTTTAACGCTAGATATATTATCAAAGCGTATGAATTAATGAAAAAACATTATTATCCAAAAGGTAGTGTTGTATTTGGAACTTTCCCTACATACAGTAGATACGCAGGGCCAAGGGAAGCGGTTTTTACTGCTTTATGCAGGAAGAATTTTGGATGTTCACATTTAGTTGTCGGAAGGGATCATACAGGAGTTGGAGATTTTTATCATCCAAAAGCGTCACATAACATCTTTGAGCTTTTCCCTGATTTAGGCATTCAGGCAGTAAAATACGACAAGATATTTTATTCAAAAAATGAGAAAAAGTATATACATGAGACTGGTATAGAAAACCGTCCTGAAGAGGATAAACTTCACATTTCAGGTACAGAAGCAAGGAAAATGTTTGAATCTTGCCAGAAGCCTCCTGAGTGGTTCATGCGTCCAAAGATTGCAGAGATGATAGTTGATGCAGTGGAAAATGGTGAAGACATTTTTGTAGAGAAAGAGGACAATGCTTTTCCTAAGTAAAGGGAGAAACATCTAAGTAAAAAGCTAAACAACCAACCGCTTGGATTAAAAACTGGTTAGGGTTTATTGTTTAGCTTAAAACGAAATATATTTTCCTTTTGGAATTATTAAACCCTTTTTATTTTAAGATGATTCAGATGAAAGAAAAGTCCGGTAATTTAGATATTAGAGAATTAGAGATTTTGGAAAGGTTAGAGGGTGATGGTTATCTTACACAGAGGGACCTTTCTAGAGAAGTAGGGATTGCGCTGGGACTGGTGAACCATCTTTTGAAAAAAATGGTCAATAAAGGCTGGATCAAAATAAAAAATATTGATGCAAAGAAAATAAGATATTTGATTACTCCGGAAGGTGCCAGTGAGAAGTCGAGTTTACTATACAAAAGAGTGGAAAGTACTATTCACTTCTACCTGGAGGCAAAAAGGGTAATCAAAGACAAGGTTATACATTTAAAAAATGAAGGCGTGAAAGATGTTTCAATATATGGAATAAACCATATATCAGAAGTACTGTTCATTGTACTAAAAGAGTTGGGCTTGGAAGTAGATTCTGTTGTTGACGAAAAAAAAGAAGGAAAAGAGTGGTTTGGTTACAAGGTAATTGGTATGGATCAATTTGTGAAATCTAATACCGGCGTGTTAATCATTGCTTCTTTTGATAAAGAAAAAATAGACGGTTTTTGCAAAGAACAAGAAAATGTGAAAGTTGTTGCTCTTAGAGAATAAGAGGCTGTTGTGATTTGCATAAGTGCTTTTATGGCAAGATGTTATATGCTTTTTTGTATGTAGCTGAGAGGGAATTGGTCTGCATATTAGGTTATTTGTGGCAAAAAAAATTGTGGATTGTGAATGTAGCTTATTCTAGAGTTTGTGAAAAAGTAAAAAAATATATACAAAGTAACTTAAAATTATTGGGCCAATTACTTTTGTACAAGAAAAGAGGAAATAGTGTGCTTAAATAGGCCTTTGATCCGGGGCTGCTATTATTGGTAAACAAACTTTTTCAAATCCCAGACGCGGCATTAATCAGGGATCTGTCTTTTGCATTTTAAACAGGTTTTCCATATATGTGTCTTTAAGATTGTTTACGATTTGAGGAGAGTGTCTATACTCGGACAGCCTCCCAGGAAAGGAGAAGTTTAATTAATGACAAAAAGAGTAAAAACAGGAGATCGTTTCATTGGTGATGGAGAACCCTGCTTTGTTATAGCGGAAATAGGTATTAATCACAATGGTTCAGTTGATACTGCTAAACAGTTGATTAGTGCGGCTGTGGAATGTGGTTGCGATGCTGTAAAATTCCAGAAACGAACAGTTGATGTAGTCTATACACCGGAGGAATTGGCAAAACCCAGAGAAAATCCATTTGGGCCTACTAATGGAGACTTGAAGAGAGGTCTTGAATTTGGATATGATGAATATGTTGAGATTGATAAGTATTGTAAAGAAAAAGAGATATATTGGTTTGCTTCTTGTTGGGATGAAGGTTCCGTAGACTTTATAGAACAGTTCGATCCTCCTTGTTATAAAATTTCTTCGGCCAGCATAACTGATCTTGATTTGCTCAATTATCACAGAAAGTATGGAAGACCAATTATTCTTTCAACGGGAATGTCCTGCATGGATTTAATCCAAAGAGCAGTAGACATTTTGGGAGAGGATGATTTAGTAATTCTACATTGTACTTCTACTTATCCATCAAAAAATGAAGAATTAAATATGAAAGGGATCATGACCCTTAGAGATAAGTTTCCTAATATACCTATAGGTTATTCAGGGCATGAAATAGGTTTGGTAACCACAGTTGCAGCTGTTGTTTTAGGTGCTTGCGTTGTAGAAAGGCACATTAGCTTAGATCGTTCTTCTTGGGGAAGTGATCAATCTGCATCTGTGGAGCCACAAGGAGTTAAGAGGATTGTAAGGGATATTAGAATAATTGAGACAGCTATGGGTGATGGGGAAATCAAAATATATGAATCCGAGAAACCTATAATAGATAAATTACGTAAAGTGTTTTAGCGGTATTAATATAAGTGGAGTTTAAAATAAAGTATGCTTGGTAACTATTGATGAAAGCCGTATTTATAGGATACTGTAGTTTTGGAAACAAATTAAACATATTGTTTAAAGATGCTAATTAAGTTGATGAATTTCGTTTTGTTCTCAGATAAATTGGGAATGATCATTTTTTTTTCATCCATCCTGATAAATATCCATTTCCTTTCGTAATATAGTTAAAATACTCTAAACATACACATGCTTCTATTGGGCAATGAATACAGTTTTCATCTTTTATATGAAGAAGTTACAAAGTGTCTAGGATTGTCGCTGTAATACCTGCAAGGGGTGGGTCAAAAGGAATGCTCCGCAAGAATATACGTCTCTTATGCGGGAAGCCTCTACTGCAGTATTCAATTGAAGCGGCACATGCTGCAACGTTGGTAGATGAGGTGTATGTTTCAACCGATGATAAGGAAATTGCAGAGATTGCTAAAAATTTAGACGCTCAAATTATAGACCGTCCTGATGAATTGGCTGGTGATATGATATCTACATTTCCAGTTTTGCGTCATGCGGCAAAAAAGATTAATTTTCCAGAAATTATTGTAACACTTCAGCCAACTTCACCTTTACGAACAGCCCGACATATAGATGAGGCCATTTCTCTTATAAATGACGATGTGGAAGCCGTAGTCGGCGTTTGCGCTGCTCATTACTACTGCTGGCGAATAAGCAATGGATATGGAAAGCCAGATTTTGATGCAAGACTACCACGTCAGAAGATACAGCAATACGTCGAAAATGGTGCTGTATACGTAACACGAAAGTCTGTAATTGTGCATAATGACTATAAACTGGGTATGGGAATCTCTTCGAAGGGTAAGGTGAAGCTTTACAAAATGGAAGAAAAATACTCTGTTGACATAAATAATGATTTTGATTGGTTTGTTGTTGAATCTATTATTAAATCACAAGCACATTGAAAACAGTAAGGTTTGATCCTCCATCTGGCATGCCGAAAGATATGCTGACAAGACAATGGTAGGGAAAGATAAAATTAGTTTTCAAGAAAGAGTGCCACGGCTGCTTCTTACGAAAATCTGGAGGACTGGTTTTGATCTTTATAATGTCCTATACTGTACCCCATTAAGTAAGCAATTAAAAGGATTGGATGGGACTTGTGTCATATAAAATGAGAGATTCACAAAGTGTTGATTTCCTAAATAAAGGCACATCAGAATTAGATACTATCATAAAGACATTGCTCAACGATAATGTATTAGATCCTAATCTACGCAACGATATATTAGAAAATATTGAAGCAATTATTGGTCCTCATGAGAGTGACTGGATATCGAGGAATGGCAAGGAGCATTTGGTTGATTATATTGTTAGTAGATATAAATTCCAAAGATATCCAAAAATGAAAAGACTTGAATCTTTTCCGTTTCATTTATTGATTGAGCCTACATCTATTTGTAATTTACGTTGCATAATGTGTTTTCAGTCAGATCATTCCTTCAACACAAAGGAATATATGGGAATGATTGATTTTGGAATGTTTAAAGATTTAGTTAGTCAGGCAGTTGAAAATAACTGTAAATTCTTGACGTTGGCTTCGAGGGGAGAGCCAACTCTTCATAAGGAATTTGGTAAGATGTTAGAGTATTGTAAGGGAAAATTCTTAGAGTTGAAAATTAATACAAATGCGACAAGGTTAAGTAAAGAGCTGTCTCGCGAAATTCTTGAGGCCGGTGTAAATGTTGTTGTGTTTTCAGTTGACTCTTTTTGCAAAGAAGAATATGAGAGGATCCGAGTTGGTGGAGACTTTGGTGAAGTGCTAGGAAATATTAGACAGTTTTGTGAAATGAGATTGTCTAAGGCAAAGTATCATAAAACCAGCACAAGGGTCTCAGGAGTTTTTATTGATGATAGACAATCAAAAGCAAGGTTTCTGGGCTTCTGGAAGGATATTGTTGATACCGTTATCTTTTCGAATGTTGTTCCGAGATGGGATACTTATAATAATTCATCAATGGGTTACAATAAGCCGTGTGAATTATTATGGGAGAGAATGTATATCTGGTATGATGGCACTTGCAACCCATGTGATTTTGACTATAAAAGCAAGATGAAAGTTGGAAACGTAAAAGATGCATCCATTAGAGATATTTGGTTAGGAAAAGAGTATAATCATTATCGTAAAATGTTTTTGGAAGGGAATCGAGATCAAATACGACCTTGTAACAGGTGTAATGTGTATTAAGCATTGAATGCTGACAAGGATATACCTGTAGATCGTTTTTTACATATGATTGCTATTATACCAGCACGAGGAGGTTCAAAAAGATTACCTCGCAAAAATGTATTGCCGATTGCAGGAAAGCCATTAATTGCTTACACAATTGAGCAAGCTCAACAGTCGCGGTTAATTAATCGTGTTATAGTATCTACTGATGATGACGAGATAGCTAGTGTAAGTAAACGATATGGTGCAGAAGTTGTAAGGCGTCCGGACGAGTTATCTGTTGATAATATGTCTACAGTACCGGTACTGTGTCATGCAGTCGGTTCTCTTGAGGAACGAGAAAGTATAGTGTTGTTACAGTGCACTTCTCCGATTAGAAACCAGGATGATATAGATAAGGCTATAAATGTTTTTAAGGAACAAAAATCAGACTGTCTGTTTTCTGCATGTCGTTTTAAGGAATATATCTGGCAAGTAAAGGGTGGAATTGCAGAATCAATAAATTTTGATTACGAGTCTCAGTTTTGGAGAGGACAGGACTTTCCGAAACAATTCAGGGCAAATGGATCTATTTTTATCTACAAAAGAGTGGTGTTAGACAAGCTAAATAATATCTTTGGTACTGGTAAAATATCAGTTTACGAAATGGATTATATGAGTTCTTTTCAGATTGATACGTTAGAAGAGTTTGAGTTATGTGAATATATTTTGACAAAGAAGATTCAAGGGGTACATAAAGAGTGAAATTTGATTTTGTCCAGTCATTGTTTAAGCTGGAAAACAAGACGGCAATAATTACTGGTGCGGGTGGATACTTTGGAAAGTTCTTTTCGGAAACTCTTATCAATTGTGGCGCGAAAGTGATATTGTTTGGAAGAGGAGAAAAGATTAATGAATTTTCATCATTGTTAAAGTCAAAATATGGTAATGAGAAGGTAGAGCATCATTTGGTAGATTTTTATGATACATCGGCCTTTAGGGGGCATCTTAGTGAAGCCATTAATAATAATGAGAATATAGATATTTTAATTAATAATTCGTTTGAGTTTAGTAAAGATACTGGTTTTAACGATGTATCCGGTAGAATTGAGAATATATCTAAAGAACAGTGGATGAGAAGCCTTGAATCTGGAGTCTATTGGCATGCACTTGCAACACAGGTTGTGGGAGAGAAGATGAAGTTGCAGGGGTACGGTTCAATAATAAATATAAGTTCCATGTACGCGTTAGTTTCACCTGACCCTGATTTATATAAAGGAGTCAGTGCCTTTAATCCTCCAAGCTATGGAGCTGCAAAGGCTGCGATCCTGGCCTTTACGAGATATGCTGCATCTTTTTATGGGAGATTTAATATTCGGAGTAATGCAATTGCTGCCGGTGCGTTTCCTAACGTAGACCCATCCTCATTTAATAGCCCAAAAGATGAAGGTTTAATGAAACGACTTTCAGACAAAACCGTTTTAAAGAGAGTTGGTGTTCTGGATGATCTTGCGGGTGTCATCGTTTTCTTATCGTCTGATGCTTCTGGTTATATAACAGGCCAGGAGATTGTAGTAGACGGGGGGTGGACGATAACGTGAAGAGGGATCTTGATGGGTTAGGTAACATTAATATTGAGCTTACCAGTAGATGTAATAAAGATTGCTGGATGTGTGGAAGAAGAAAAGTTGACAGAGAATATCCAGAGTTGGTATTGGAATATGGTGATATTAATTTTCAACTATTAGAAAAAATTGCGAGGCAGTTACCGCCCAATATTGTTGTTCAATTGCATAATAACGGTGAGTCTTTGCTTTATCCACGATTCGGGGATGCGGTTAAGCTATTTAGTAATCAGATTACAAATGTTGTTACTAATGGCAAATTGTTGGTAGCAAAAGCTGATGAGATAATTGACAATCTGGATACCCTTGCTATTTCAATTATTGAAAATGATCCTGAAGCGGATGAGCAGTATGGAATAATAGAAGATTTTTTGAAAATTAAAGAGGGCAGAAAACCGTTTACTGTATTACGACTCAATGGAAAGATAAATCAAGAGAGTTATCGTAAATTTGGATTAGTTATGGCGACAAGGGTTCTTCATTCTCCTATGGGCAGTTTTGGCTATAAGAAGGATCCTACAATTCCAGAGATAGGGATATGCTTAGATTTTTTGCATCATCTGGCAGTGGATAGCAAAGGGATGGTTTCTATTTGCGTGAGGTTTGATCCGAACAGGGTCGGTGTTGTTGGTGATGCTAATTTGCAGTCCTTAGAAGAGATTTGGGATAGTTCGGAACGTTTAAAATGGTTAGAATGTCATAAACAGGGTGAAAGGGATAAAGTTCCGCTTTGTTCAAGTTGTCATTTTTGGGGTGTACCAACGGGAAATCCGTATGGTGTAGTGTCTGGAGACTAACTAAACATTTTTTTAGTTGCCGCAATTAACGAAAATCATAATTAGTCCTTGATTGCTTAAAATGAGTATGCCTCAAAGGCAATCAAACTTAGGAAACCCACCTGAACAGTAACTGTGCCCATTTATCAAACACGATACTAGAGGCAAAACGCAACATTGCTTTGTTAAAAGGCTAGTTCTAAGAATGCAAGTTGGGAAACCTAGGGCTTTTTTCTGTATTCATACTTTATATTGGCTTTCAAGCTTAGAGTTTTTGTGTCTTCCGTTATTAACTTCATTTGTGAACAACACTGTTTCTAGTAACAGGAGTAAGGGAACTCGGCAGTTTTTAAACAATCACCTTATTACATGAATTTTTTCTTTATGTAATGGTTGAGTAGGAGATGCCAGGGGAAAAGAGTGGTCTGTGATAAATTGCATGACTACCTGAGTTGTCATCCTCTTTTGAAATTATACAGTAGATATATCTAGATACACTATCATCCTCGTGATGAGTTGAAGAGATGAGCTGGAAAACAAAAAAACCTAATGAGGGAGTATATTATGCTTGCTAGTGAAAATGGTGCAAAAGTGTTGGTTGTGAATCCTCTGGTAGGAATTGATGAGGGTGTTTTACCTATGGGACTTTCCATGTTGATTTCTGCTTTAAAGTCAGAAGGGCATATATTAGAGTTGTTTGACACTACTCGATTTGACTTGGAAACCGGCCATTACGTGAGAGCAATGAATGAGAAATATTTAAATTTTCTTCCTGTAAAAGATGGCCATGTCTATAAAGAGAAAATTAGATATTCTGATTCTGAAGTCATAGAGCTATTTAATTCAAAGGTGAATTCGTTTAGGCCTGATGTTATTGCTGTATCAATTACATGCAGTCATAGTTATGGTCTTGTAAGGAAACTATTAAACGGCCTGCACTATAAAGGAGCTCTTTGTGTCATGGGTGGAAAGCATGTGACCTATGATCATGAGAATGTAATACATGAGCCCTTTGTTGATGCTGTTTGTATCGGTGATGGTGAAAAGGCTCTGTTGGAGTTTTGTAAAGCTGTGGCGAATGGTGGAGATTATAGAACAATAGGAAATCTCTGGGTTAAATGTGACGGTAAGGTCATAAAGAACTCTCTGGTGTCTTTCCTGGACCTGGATGATCTTCCTTTTCCTGATTGGACTCTTTATGATGATGATCTTTTCTATAAACCAATGCGAGGAAAAACATATAGATATGGCTATATAGAGACTAGCAGGGGGTGTCCTTTTAGGTGTCCTTATTGTCATAATGATAAGGAACAGGATCTGTTTAAAGGTCTTGGCAGCCCGGTACGACTAAAATCGGTAGATAGGATCATACGTGAAGCTAGACATCAGAAAGAGAAATATAAGCTGGAAATGGTTAAATTTTTAGATGAAGATTTTCTTGCCAAGCCATCAGAATATCTGGAGGAGTTTTCAGAAAAGTATAGAGATCTGAACCTGCCCTTTCTTGTCTGCGTAAGACCTGAACGTATGACCAGGAAAAATGCCAGATTATTAAAAGATATGGGCTGTATACAGACATCGATAGGAGTTGAAAGTGGGAATGATTATATAAGGAAGGAAATCTACAAGAGAAAGATAAACAGGGAAGTAATTGTTGATGGTTTTAAAGTTTTCAGAGAAGAGGGTATTTACACAACGGCCCTAAATATGATAGGTGCTCCATATGAGACGAAGGAGCAGATATTTGATACGATACATTTAAATCGAGAACTGTTATCGAATGATTGTTTGGTAAGTGTATTTCAACCTTTTAAAGGTACAGTCCTGAGAGACTTATGCGTTAAGGAAGGATTTGCTTCAGAAGATGAAGATTGTGAGGGGACGACTCTTGAAGGTTCTGTATTAAATATGCCGCAGCTTTCAAAGGATGATATCTGGGGGTTCAGAAGGACATTTACACTGTATTCCAGGGTTCCTAAAATATTCTTCCTATTGGTGGGGATTTGTAGGCGATATGATAATCGCTTGTCTGAAGTAATATTTTCACTACTTGCAAGATTCTTTGGGAAAAGATAGTTAAGCTTTTATTCTTTTGCGAAAGAACGTAATGGTATAAGGAGGTTCCGTATGGCTGTTAAGGTGTTTTTGTCTTCTGTTTGTAATCATGAGGTTATTGGGAATCTTGTAAAGTCTGATAATTGGGAACCGTGTTATTGGATTATTCCTTTCAAGATACAAGAAAAAGTTAAAGAAGTATTTCCTGATGTAACTATGCATGATACTTATGAAGCCGAACTTTGTATTCCTTCCAGCGAATTGAGAAGCTTAGAGCTTAAGCCGCTTGACCAGCCTTTGTTAAAGGAACTGGTATATCACGAATCAATTGTTTTGAAGATGATGGATAGAATGGATCCGTACAATGTTTTCGGTTACAAAGAACGTCTTGAATTCTATTATAAGCATTTAAGATACTGGTCAGCAGTTCTTGAAAAGTTTAAACCGGAAATTGTATTGTTTAATATCGTGCCTCATCAAATATCAAATTATGTTATATATATATTGTCTTGCCAGAAGGGTTTAAGGACTGCTTTTTCCTGTATTACCGGCTTTGTTTATCTAAACGCCCATTTGCATAAGATTGAAGATGAACTTCCTGCTGTGGCTTTATATAAGAAGACATTGGCAAAAGATGGAATTTGTACGGTTTTATTATCTGCGAAAATGCAGAAGTATATAGATAAGGCAAGGCAATCTTGTTATGAGGATGCACTGCCAGCAAGGATTTTGATGGTAAAACATACAGTGAAAAAGAATGATATTATTAATCGTTCGCTTGTACGTTCTATCTATGAGTGTCTTTGTGATTTTCGTACCATTCTGGCCAGTATTCTAAAACCCCCAAGAGAGCATTTTGTGAAAAGGAAGGGGAAAAAGTTGACAGATCCCTTTTGGTCCAGGTTTGAATTCTCATTGTATAAGTATAAGTTTAAGCGTAAGAAACTAAGCTTTGCTCGTTATTACGAAAGAATAGCGGAAGTACCAGATCTAAAGTGCAAATATGTTTACGTTGCACTTGCCAAGCAACCCGAGTTGTCAACATGTCCCCAGGGAGATTTCTATGTAGACCAGAGACTTATGATTGAAGTATTGTCTAAATCGGTACCAGAAGGTTGGAATATTTATGTAAAAGAGAATATTCTCCAGTTTAATGAAAAGTTTGCGGGAGAGTGTAGCCGTTCATATGAATATTATGATACTATTGCTTCATTGGCAAACGTTAAACTCGTTTCCCTAAGAACACATTCCTCATTTGATCTTATTGACAATGCTGAATCAGTTGCCTCTGTAACAGGTACAACAGGTTTTGAGGCTGTCCTACGTGGGATCCCTGCTATTACGTTTGGACGTGCGTGGTATAATGGATGTGAAGGGGTATACCATGTGTCTTCGTATGAAGAATGTAGAAAGGTTATAAAGGAAATAGAAAAAGACTGTGTTGTTAATTATGAGAAGGTGAGGATGTTTTTGAGTGCCTTGGAGGAATCATGTTTTAATTATTGTATTTTAGATAAAGAATTACAGTATGCTGACATTTCCTATGAAGAAAATGTAAAGAATCTCACGAAGTCTATTCAGGAAGCATGTAAAGGTGTCTAAATGTATTGCTTCAGACTGGAATAGTTATCATCTTGTTGCGATGGTGGTACGTGGTATGACTAAATAAAAGTTGTGTGATTGCCTGAAAATACTCAAATTGAACCGTTTCTTTTCTTTGAATAGTTTACAATGAATAATCATATTAAGCTGGGCTGGGTGGGTGTTAGAGGTTATGGCAAAAGGTTCTGGGATGCAATAAAACATTCTCCTCTTTGCCAGATTTCCGCTTGTTTTCATCCGGACCCACTAGTTGCCAATGAAGCAGCCAAAAGAATGGGGTGCCTTCCATTTACAGACTTGGATGATCTGCTGAATTCTAAGGATGTGAATGCTTTAATAATGACTATTCCAAACGAATTCCATTTTGACTATTCAAAACGTGCTTTGGAAGCAGGAAAACATGTATTGGTAGAGAAACCGCTGACAAATACTTTAGTTGAAGCAAAAAGACTTGTGAAGTTAGCGGAAGATAAATCTTTGGTTTTGATGGTAGGTCACAATTATAGGAAAAATGATTTTCTGGTAAGAATCAAGGGAGAACTAGAAAAAGGAAGGATAGGGAAACCAGTAGCTGCTGAGTTTAATGTAGGGCATGGCGGCGGGTTGAAATTCAAATCGGACAAATGGAGGTTTCATAAGGAGAAATGCCCTGGAGGGCCACTAAATATGTTGGGAACACATCTGATTGATGCCTCAAATTATCTTTTTGGAAAAGTGATAAAAGTAAATGGAATTGTGAAGAATTTATATGCTGAAACGACGGCAGAAGATATGTCTTTGATTCAATTAGTATATCAAAGCGGAGTAGTTGTAAGTATAACGAATTTATACAACTCTGTGACTACCGAATTTGTTAATGTCTATGGGACTGAAGGGGCCTTGCGTTTCTCTCGATGGCCTAGAGCATGCTTATGGTTTCAACCAAAAGACATTGATTGTGATTGTGCACCGTACGAGCCTTTGGTCTTCAGGGAAAACAATACAGCGGAGGAAATATTTGAAGATTTCATAAAGGTTGTTCAAGATGTTGATGATCATTTGAATAACATTCAGGATGCAGTAGAGACTGTAAGAATTATGGAAGATGCTTTAAAGTATGCAGATATAGATTGATAGAAAAAATAAATTGATGGATTGGTTTTGCTTGGTTATGAACGTGGTATACACGATCAACCGCACGATCCAGAGCCAAGATTATCTCCTAACTATTTAGAGTAGCTTTTTAAGGATTTATATTTGAGTAAAGAATTGTCTGAAGTATGTATACTTCGTGAAGATGTGGGGATAGAAGACTTGTAAGACAGCCATGCATTTCTTGTTTTCCAGATGAAATCATGTAAAGGCAACTTGGATAGATAATAAGCGTAAAAAACAAACAGATGAAGCGGTTTTGGCAATGTATTAGACGATATACCAGGAAGAGCAATGAAAGAATATGATATTATTTTAGTATTTTTTGTGATGCGTAAACATGAATATTATGCAAATATAATTAAAGAACTTTCTCCTCAATACAAGATTGGACTGCTTATGAGCGATGAGGAAGGATGGGACGCTTCATGTAAAGGAACCAGGAGGCAACAAAATACGGGAAAAAGATTCCGTTCATTTTGTGTGGATTTGGGTGCAGAAGGGATATTTGTAAATGAAAAGGTTAAAGGCAAGCTTGTCATAATGCCTGTAGAAACATTTTTTTCAGAAAGTTATGATCGCAAATTTCGAGAAAATGTCTCATGGGATAAGCTAGTTGGATTATTTACTTTTCAAAGCAAACCAGACATGATTAACAGACTAAAGGATTTGGGAGCCACCAAATATATCGCACCTGCAAAATATATTCTTGATATAAAGTATAAATATGAGGGAAAGTTAAAGAAAATTGAGGATTTATATATAGTTGAGATGGGGCTCCCTCATAAAAAATACCCTCTTTTTGATGACTTAAATTTAGAAATTGATTATCTTGTTGCATACCCGTCCCATACTCATTTTCCTGTAGGCAAAGAAAGAGAGAAATATACCTTCGTGAGCAATCTATATAAACTATTAGGGAAGATTGAATCATCAAACAGAATTTATTTAAAGCACCATAGTAACAATGACAATACTCCTGAATCTTTTCGTCCGTTAAGCTATGGATCTCCGTTATTCTTGAGAGTGGCAGACATTATTGCAGATATATGTTTAAAATTGTCTCCTTTTAAAAGACAAAGATTGTATGGAATTGGAGCAAGGCTGAAATGCAGCATAATTGCAAAAAAATATCCTTCCCTGGAAAAATTAACGCCGTACCATAATTTTGGCATTGAATCTTTTTTGCCACATGTTACAAAGGGTCTTGTAACGGGAAACAGTGGAACGCATTTTCACGCGCTGTTTGATGAGTTGCCAGTGTATAATTGTGATTCACAAGAAAATGGTATGATTGCTACACTGCCACATAATACCGCGTATCTTGTCCCACCCTGTAATGGTGAGTTAGTGTTTGATCAATCTAATTTCAGTAGAATTAGTAAAGAATGTAAGGATACAGATTCTGTTCAACTTATAAAAGAGGAGTTGAATGGGTTGTAATAAACATACTTATGTTTATTAAATACAAGTCTATTAGTAAGGATATACTCTAGGGTCGTAAACATACATCCTTGATTGAAGGAAGACAACAATTGGATACAATTCCTGTTTGTAAACGATGTAACATACTGAATCCACCCTATAAAAACATATGAGCCATCGAAATCTTAAACTACTGCTTTCTGCCAGGGATCCTGGTTCTGCAAACAATATGATCCATGTTGCCAAAACCGCCCTCGATACTGATAAATTTGAGATTATATTCTATGCGGACGAACCAGCATATTCGATGGTACATGGAGAAGGACTTCAAGTAGAAAAATTTCATGCAGAAATGGTTTTGTCTAAGGATGATGCAGGGGTTCAAGAGTTGCACAATGAGGCTATCCAGATTATTAAAAAAGTGCAACCGGATGTTGTTGTTGCAGGAATTTCCGGACCTGGTGCTGGTATTGATGAGGCATTGTTAGTAAATTCTCAAGGCATTCCTTCGTATGCCATTCAAGATTTCAGGGGGAGAGTAAACAATCTTCTTGGGGAAAATAAGGCTACTTATTTTGTTATTGATGATGAAGCGGCTTTATTGAGTTATAAACATCATAAGGTTAAAACAATAGTAACCGGTTTGCCTAAATATGCTGAATATAAGAAAGTCGATAGTGTCTCTGTACGAAATAGACTACGGAACGCACTATGTCATAAGCCGGATGACAGGATAATTACTTTTATTGGGCAAGACCATTGGCACATGGAAGGGTATCATAAAACGCTGAGAAAATTTGCTGAAGCAATTTTACATCTAAATAGTTCGGTATCGGTTTATTACCGTAAGCATCCAAAGGAACCAGAGGATTGCATGAGTCAGGTCTGTGAAATTATGTCCTCTGTTAGCGTTAACTGTCAGGCTGCGTCAGAATTTACTACTGAAGAGTGGTTAGTGGTATCAGATATCGTGTGTTGTGTCTGTTCTACCACAGGTGTTGACCAGATCATGCTTAACCGTTTGTCGAAAACACCACTTGGAGTCGTAGTCTACTTATTATATGAAGAGGATATCATAAACTGGTATGAAGACTTGCTGGGAAAAGGCTTTTCGTCTCCAGCCAGACAAGGTACTGCCTTCTGTGTTGAAGAGCCTGAACAGATTCTCCATGTTCTGCAAAAATCATTATTATTGGACACACAGCAAGAGCAGTGGTTAAGGATTCAAGAATCGATCCCTATGCCTGATTTGATATCAACAAATATTTTGAATATAATGCATAGTTCTGCCAGTGATAAAGTATTTAGTGTTAGTAGAATATAGATTCTTGGTAAAGTCTCAGAAGAAGGGGTTGTTATATTTGTAAGGCAGACCTGGAAGCCGGTTTGGGTATTCATTATAACAAACTTGGATGGTAGAGATTAAGTGTGCTTGAAACGTTAGGGTGTTATTTCGTCTAGCTTTTTCCATCAAACCAGAATTCTTTTACTGTGCAAGATGGTTTCTTGAAAACAAGATTAGGTGAACTACCAAAGACGATAGTATCCTTCGGAATATCCTGGTCTCTTACAACAGTATGCGGGGTAATGTGTACATTTGAGCCGGTTTTAACGTTGCCTACGACAGTAGCGTTTTTGTAGAGCCCCACATATTCACCAAAAACTGGCCAATGGCCATGGTTTCCTCCAATAATACAATTTGGGGCAACTGCAAAGAAATTAGCATACTTTGCTCTACCTAAGACGGTTCCGACACAATGATTGAAGTAAAAGATATCTGGGAGTTCGATAGCGTAGAATGCATCAATGGCATGGAGGCTTTTATTCAGGTAATAAATCTTAGCAGAGATGTTAAGATGATTTTCTTCTTTGAAAATTGTGTTGGATAGGAAGTATAAAAACATTGCATATTGATCAGAATGAAGATGATCAAAATAGGGATTTCCATTCTTATTAAAATAGGTTCTTTTGAAATGTGAAATACAGTATTCCATTCTTTCGAGTGATGAGGAGACAAATGGCTTAAGTTGTGCGCATTTAACTACCTGCTTATCCGGGTAAAAATGGTTTAGCTGTCTACAAATATAGTCTGTAAGTTCATCTGTGGATAATGTAGTTATCACGATCTGTTCCTCTTTTGATTCAGTATCATCCAACGCTTACGGATGGAACATATACTTTTGTATATCAGTAGTCTTTCGTTTAGACATAAAGAGTAAGTGATAGTAATGTAATAATCAGTAAGTTTCAAGCTTTTTTGCGGAATCATGTCAACATGTGGCATCGCTCAGAACAATACTGTTATATTTTCTTGAGATATTTTACTTGTACAGGTTAGAAGCTTTGGAGACGATATGGAGAATTATCAGAAAAAATATCTAGACCATATTGGTATGGGATATGACTATAATGCAGGATTTATTCCTTGCGAGATATGTGGAGATCAAGAGTTTACTGTCATTCGAGAAACTATTGATATTGGCAAGGGAGTTTTTGGTAAATTTCCTGTTGTTGCCTGTAATACCTGTGGTTTGTTATACCAGAATCCTCGGTTTGAGAAAAAATTTTATGAGGATTATTACTCAAAATATTACCGAAGAGTGGTCTGCAAGGATACAGAGCCATCTCTGGAATTCGTTGAAGATCAAATAAAGCGGGGAGAACTTTTATTTGAAACTATCAAGAAATATATTGATTCTCCAGGAACAATGCTTGATGTGGGATGTTCTGTGGGTGGTATATTGGTGCATTTTATCAAGAAAGGATGGAATGCTTTTGGCGTAGACCCGGATCAGGGATATGTGAGGTATGGAAGGGAGAAGCTGGGATTACCTATTGAAAACACTGGTGCGGAAGAAATGGTATTAGAACCAAATAAATATGATTTAATAATTATTATGGACTCGCTGGAACATGTATATGACCCAAATCTGACATTGGAATTATGCAGAAAGGCTTCCCGCCCAAATGCATTTCTGCTTCTGGAAGGCAGAGGGATACCTCAGAAAGATTCAAAAGTTTATTTTAACCACAATCATCATCGTTATTTCAGCTTGAATAGTTTCGAGCTAATGATGTTCAAACACGGTTGGAAGCCTGTATTTTCTACTGAGGAGTCAATATGTGAGACTACCCAAAAGGGTAAGGGTGCAATCTATTGTATGGGCCAAATGTCCAGCGTACCTGAAAGAAGTGCTTTTGACAATATGTATAAATCAGGAAAAAGAGAAGACCCTCAAGACATACTGAAAAAATTTGATGAAATTGATAGAAAATGGGAGCAAAAACAGGCATCTTGATCTTTCATGATATAGATATTTGTTTTGTTGTGACGTATTGGTTAATAAATAACCGGAAATTTATGAAAGGATTTTGAGTGAAGGATCCAAAAGAATTAGCAGTGTACTTTATTGTCCGTAAAAATAGCAAACGGTGTAAAAATAAACTTCTTCGTGACTATGCGGATACGACGCTCTTTGATATCGCCTTAAGAAAGATATCGAAACTAAACTGGCCGGCGATGTACGTTGGTATTTACGAAGAAGAATTCAGAAAAAAAGCTGAAGCTTATTCCAATCTTACCATCATTGAACGGTCCTATGCCTCTGCCAATACGGATACTGATGTTCGAAAAACGTTTGAAATCCTTAATAAGATTCCACACAAGTGGGTATTCTGGATAAATCCATGTCATGCTTTCCTGAAAGTTGAAACCATTCGGAGCGCAATAGACACTTTTCTGAAGATTGATAACCGGTCAATGACTTCTGTTAAACCTTTACCAGGTTGGTTTTATCGTCAGGATGGTACTCCATTAAATAACACGGATTGTTCTACCGGAGTAAACAAAAATGATTACTTATACATAGCGGCTCACGCTTTCCACTGTTACGAAAGAATAATGCCAGTAGAACTAGGTAGAGTCTGGGAGAATGTAAAAGGGGATCCATACCTTTTCCCAATTTCACACAATGAAGCATATGATGTGGATACTGAGGAAGATTTCCTGATATCAGAAACACTTTATCCAAAGTATGGAACTAAACACTAAAGGTTTCTTGAAGTTCTTACAAATAGAGGGAGACATTGATTTTTGAGTATGTTGGTATTGTAAGAGATTGCTACAAAATATTCAAAAGCTGGTGGATTTCATGTATGCAAAACCCAAGTCTCTACATGCAGAATTGTTCAAAATACTTATTTCTGAATAGAAATAATACTAATGCAGGTTAAGACTATTCACATAATTGCTGCCGCACGTCCTAATTTCATGAAGGTGGCACCTCTTTATCATGCACTAAAAAATGAAAGATGGTGTTCAACTGTACTGATTCATACAGGCCAGCATTACGATGTAAACATGTCAGATTCTTTTTTCTCTGATCTTTGTCTGCCAGCTCCTGATATTCATCTAGGTGTTGGCAGCGACACTCATGCAAAACAAACTGCAGGTGTTATGGTGGCATATGAAAAAATATGTATAGAAAAACAGCCAGATTTTGTTGTTGTGGTTGGGGATGTCAATTCAACTATGGCCTGTACATTAGTTGCAAAGAAAATGAATCTCCATGTTGGTCATCTTGAAGCTGGTTTAAGAAGCGGTGACAGAACCATGCCGGAAGAAATTAATCGAATTGTTACTGACAGCTTATCTGACGTTCTCTGGACTCCTTCGCTGGATGCTGATAATAATTTAATTCGAGAAGGAATACCCGCTGAGCGAATAGTCAGGGTTGGCAATATTATGATTGATTCTTATGAAATGTTGAAGGAACGAATAGATGCAGAAGATATGCCAGTAAAGATGGAACTGGATCGGAAGTCTTATGGTGTGGTAACATTACATCGACCGTCCAATGTAGATACGAAAAGCAGACTTAAAACACTCGTCTCGGCTTTAGTAGATATTAGTAAGTATTTGCCTTTAGTTTTTCCTGTTCATCCTCGGACGCAAAAAATGCTCAAAGATTTCAAGTTATGGGAGGAAATTGAAAAAGCTGTGGCAATTTATTTGTTAGAACCGTTAGGTTATATCCATTTTATGAGTTTGGTCAAGGACGCAAAACTATTAATGACAGACTCGGGAGGGATACAAGAAGAAACATCATATTTAAATACTCCCTGCCTTACATTGAGAGAGACAACTGAACGACCAATTACTATCACTCAAGGAACCAATCGCCTTGTCAGTCCAATTGAATTAGAGACTTGTGTTCAGGAAATCCTGTCAGGAGAGTGGCCTCAGGCTCTCTGTCCAGAATACTGGGATGGTTTTACAGCCGGGCGTGTAGCGAAAAGCATGTATGGATATTTAACAAAGTGAGTGAACTTTGGTAAAGCTATTCTTCGAAGGAGTTGGGAATTATGATAAGTTTGTTCGATTCGTTGAGAAATTGGGAATGAGACAGAGCATTATGACGATAGTGAGAAAGGCTTAGATCATGTGTGGGATAGCAAGCATAGTAGGTCCTCTTTGTGAACGAAATACGCTGGAACGGATGGTTAGCGTTCTGGGACATCGTGGGCCTGATGGTACTAATATTTGGATGGGTACTGAGGAGAAAGTAGCTTTGGGGCATACAAAGCTTTCTGTAATTGATCCCAAAGGTAATAATCAACCTATGTTCACATCAGGGAAGAGAATGGTGCTGGTTTATAATGGTGAAATCTATAACTATCTTGAATTACAAAATGAATTGTACAGTAGCCTCTCCAGTATGAGGGATAACTGGAAAACATCATCTGACACCGAGGTCTTGTTGTACATTATGTCTCGAATGGGAATAGATGGTTTAAAGAAGCTTAATGGTATGTACGCCTTTGTTGCCTGGGACGAAAGGTATAACAAGCTCTATGCTGTTCGTGATAGATTAGGAATCAAGCCGCTCTATTACTATTTCGATGGCGAAAACTTGATTACCGCATCAGAGATAAAGGCGATATTAAAGGCAGGGGTAGCGCCACAAATGGATTTGGAGGGTGTCTCTCAGTTTGTTGAGTTGCAGTACTGTCTTAACGATAGAACAATGTTCAAAGGTATAAAGAAGCTGCTTCCAGGACACTATCTTGAATATGATTATTATACTAAGTCACTTAAATGCGAGAAATATTGGGATATTGCTGTCGATGCTGATACCGAATACAATGAAGAAAAATATATTGAGGAGATATCTTTTCTGCTTACTGATGCTATGCAGATGCAATTGCGCTCCGATTATCCCGTTGGATTTCATTTGAGTGGCGGGCTTGATTCTTCCACTATCTGCTATTTGGCTTCACGCTTGAAAAGCACACCTATTAAAACATTTACGGGTGGTTTTAAGGTTGACAACTATGACGAATCACACCACGCTAAAACAATGGCAGATTCAATAGGAGCTCTTAATTTTACAACATTTCCTTCCAGTGAGGATTTAAGAGAAAGTTTCAAGAAGATTATTTATATGTTAGATGAGCCTGTTGCCGGAGCAGCGATATTTCCTCAATATTTCCTTTCTAAATTAATCTCAGAGAGTGGCGTAAGGGTTGCGCTGGGTGGTCAGGGAGGAGATGAATTGTTCTGCGGGTATGCAAGGTATCTTATTGCGGTCCTGGAAGATTCACTTGGGAGTAAGATCTATTCATCATCAGGCGGTGAATCCAGGAGTGGCATGTTAATCGACGACGTTCTTTCAAACCTGTGCCAGCTTCAGGGTTATGAGCCACTAATGCAGAAATATTTTTCGGATAATATTTTCGGGGATTTCCCGGAAAGATATTACCATTTAATGATTCGTACTAGTGGTCTTGATGAAATAATAAGTCCTGATGTATACCGCTGTAATGGTATGGTCAAGTCGGTATTTGTAGAGGAATTTAATCGGTGTCAATCAGATAATATTATTGACCAGATGTGCATTTTTGATATGCGAAATCATCTGCAGTCCCTTCTGCATCTGGAAGATAGGGCAAGCATGGCCTGGTCAGTGGAATCACGAGTTCCTTTATTAGACCATCGAATTGTAGAAACAGTTATGAGAATACCGGCGGAAGAAAGATTGAGAGGCGGTAACCTGAAGCATATTTTTAAACGTGTTGTGCATAATTATCTTCCATCCTCCATACTTAACAGAACTGACAAAAAGGGTTTTCCTGTGCCAATAGTAGAGTGGTTTGGTGGAGATTTAAGGGACTGGGTCAGAGATATCTTGCTTTCACAGAAGGCTAGAGAGCGTGGTATCTTTGATGCTAGTGCGCTTGAGTCAAGGTTGGATAATCATTACGCATTTGATCGGACAATATGGGGTCTTTTGTCAATGGAGTTCTGGTTTCAAAACTATTTTGACGGATAAAAGGTACTTGTGAAGAATATTTCTATAGGGTCAAAATCTGGTATCGACCCGATACAGCTTTCTCAGCGAGTTGAAATTCAGATGCGCCTTGAGAGAGAGATGAATTGTTCGGATATATCGTTTCGCTATGTTGAGATTCAACCTCCCTCTAACCTGAATAGAAGTTTGACAATAGAGGAAAGACGTACTATTGAAGATGCATTGGAAAACGACTTTATGATAGGATTTGAATTTCCTCACATCTGGTCAGGGAGGGATGTAGATCCATGTGTCTCAGAGGGGATGAATGATCTTCTGGAAATTGCAGTTATTGCACATAATCTGAATGTGTCATACATGTTTTCTAACCCTGGTGATTTAGTAAACACGGCATATGATATACAACGTTGGGAGCATGCAAAAGATGCTCATCTAAATGTGCTTGAACAGATTTGTGAGATACATCCAGTTGCCGGTATAGAGAATGCAAATCCTGTTCGCCATCTGGATTCAGAAAGCGTATGTGGGTTTTTTGGCATGCTTCCAGAGGATCTTTTATTATTTAACTTTGTAGTACTTGATATAGCCCATGCACAATTTACGGTAAATCATTTTAAGGCTCCTAGAAGGCTTGAATCTATTACTGCTCTGGGAGAGATTCATAATAGAAACAAATTAAGTCTTGAAGATTATATAACTACGTTAAAGGATAAGATTCAGGTTGTTCATGTGGCAAATGCTGTTGGTCTCGGAGATATTGATAAGGAAGGGCTTTTGATGTCTGAAGGAGAAGCTGATTGTGATAATTTTATAACTACAATCCTTAATACCAGGTCCAGCCCTATTCGTTTTGTTTCTGAACCCAGTAATATTCCGTATGGGATAGACTATCATGCTCTTGGTGAATTAATGTATTCTGAAGAAAAAAAGATATTCGAGATATGCCTGCGAAAACTTTCTGAAAAAGTATAGAAAAATGCCTACACATTACGATATAAAAAAAATGGTTTCCTGCGTTGATTCTGATTTGCCATATGCTGATGCATCTAACGAATTCTGTAAAGCAGTTATGGCGATACCTGACACCCCCTTTGCAGAAACGTTAAAATCACTTGTTTGTTATGATATTTTCCATAAGGCAGAAAAGATACTATTGAGTGAGGAGGATCCCATTCCTACTTATATACAAACCCTTAATGACAATACTGCTTTACTGCAGGCGGCTTGTTTTAGGAAAGAGCCATTTACCTCACATCAAGTCCAAATTCCGAAAAGCATTGAACAGCAAACAAGTTTGCTTTACGGGAGCTTATTTGAGAAATTTGATGATAGACACTATTACGATGAGGCAATGAAAAACATTAGGGAACGTTTTAGGCGAAATAATTTTGATTTTTCCTTTGTGCAGGGAAAATCTTTATTAGATGCAGGCTGTGGAAATGGCCGATATGCTGTTGCACTTAAACTCTTGGGATTTGAGAAGGTTGTGGGACTGGATAGGTCTGACGAGAATATAGCGACTGCTGAGAAGAGATTAAAAGCGTCAGGTATTAAAGATGTTACATTTCAAAAAGGTTCTGTCCTCAATATTCCATATCCTGATAACTCATTTGACTCGGTATTCTCAAATGGAGTACTTCATCATACGGATGATATGGAAAAGGGAATAAAAGAATTGTTGCGGGTACTCAAGTCTGAAGGGAAGGGATTCTTGTATGTAATTGAAGCTCCTGGCGGAATCTTCTGGGATGTTATAGAATGTTTACGAGTACTAATGAAAAGTGTTCCATTTGAGATTGCTCAGCAAATATTTTCATTATTAGGAGTAGCCACCAATAGAAGATTTTACATTCTCGATCATATTATGGTGCCTATCAATATTCGCTCTACTCCTGAACAGATAGAAGGCTTATTGAAAGATGCAGGAGCCAAAAATTTCAGGCGCTTAACAAGAGGCTGTGATTATGACCGAATTGAGAAAATTTACGAAAAAGTGCCATATCACAACATTAAATACGGGGTGGGAGAAAATAGATACTTCTTTGACAAGCCATGAACGATCATCAATTTTTTGATTTGCTGTCGCAATAAAGATCATGTGTGGCTCTATATTTATCACATAAGTTTATAGAATTGAAAGATCAAGACAATGGACAAACTGAATATTGAGAACAGATTAATAGGTCTTGGTGAACCAATCTTCATTATTGCAGAAGCCGGGATTAATCATGACGGTAATATCACCCGTGCACATGAGTTGATTGAGTCAGCAGCAAAGACTGGTGTTGATTGCATAAAATTTCACACTCATCTGACGAGTGATGAAATGCTGAATATGGATGATACTGCCAGCTATCTTAAAGAATCACAATATCAATTAATCAAAAGGGTGGAACTGTCGTTTGAAGATCATATAGAATTGAAAAAGCATGCAGAGGAAAACAATATGATTTTTCTCAGTACTCCGTTCAGTAGAGAAGCTGTCGACCTGTTGGAACGTGTGAATGTTCACGCATATAAGGTGGGTTCAGGGGAATTAACCAATCTTCCTCTGCTGGAACATATATTAGCCAGAAAAAAACCTTTAATTGTTTCTACAGGAATGAGTTCCTTTGAGGAGGTAGCATCTACGGTTAGTTTTCTTAAAGATAAAGATGCTTCTTTTGCTCTTATGCAATGTAACTCGCGATACCCAACGCCACCTTCAGAAGTTCACCTCGGAGTGATTTCAAGATATAAGCAGGAGTTCAATGTTCCGGTAGGCCTTTCTGATCATTCTGCAGTGAACTATACCGTTTTTGCGGCAGTACCTCTCGGTATTTGTATTGTTGAAAAACACTTTACTGTGAGTCGTAAATGGCCGGGTCCTGATCAGGAATCATCGTTGGAACCAAGTGAGTTGAATGAATTGGTTCAAGGGATTAGAGATATTGAAATGAGCTTGGATGATAGTAAAGTAGTACATCAAGATGAAGTGGCCTTGCAGAAACTTTTTCGCGCAAGCGTTGTGACCTTAAAGTCGATTACCAGGGGTAAGGTAATTACTGAAGATATGGTATGGGTAAAACGTCCGGGATATGGAATACCTGCGAGCCGATTATGTGAAGTTATAGGCAGAAAAACAAAATGTGATTTGGGGCCAAATCAACTGGTGAGATGGGAAGACATTGAATAATCATGGTAATCATGACTCAATAATCTCTTCGTACTGATAAGGGTGCAAAACAGTGTATTGTAACGTCAGTATCAGGAAATGGTAAAATGATACAGGATAAAAGTGTGCTGGCTATCATCCCGGCCAGAGGGGGTTCCAAAGGAATTGCCAGGAAAAATATCAGGGTGGTAGCTGGGAAGCCTCTTATAGCATGGACAATAGAAGAAGCAATCAAATCACGTTTTATTGATAGGGTTATTGTCTCATCAGATGATAGAGAAATCATTGAAATCTCTCGGGAATTGGGAGCAGATGTGCCTTTTGTCAGACCTCAGGAGATGGCAAAAGATGATACTCCCACGATTACTCCAATCGTTGATTTATTAAATAGACTTTCTGATAGTTATGATTATTCCGTATTGCTTCAGCCAACTTCACCTTTGCGAACGGTACAAGATATAGATGAATGTATACAAATATGTTTTAATGAAAATGCGAAGGCGTGTGTATCGGTTATGGAGGTTGACAGACATCCATATAAAATGTGTACGATTCAACAGGATAGGATGATACAGCCTTTTTTCGAGTCTGTGGACTGGAATACAAGACGGCAGGAGTTACCAGAGATATATGTAACCAATGGGGCTGTGTACGTTACAAAAGTAGAAGTTTTATTAAATGAAAAGACATTTCATCCGCACAAAACGGCATCTTATATTATGTCAAAGGAGTGCTCGTTTGATATTGATGATGAAGTTGACATACATATCTGTGAGACTCTACTGAATGTGCGACACAAAAATAAATGAATAATTTGTTAGAAACCACTTGTAACTTGATAATCTGGTAGAGTGTGTATTTGTGAAAAAGGGAGCTATAATTCAAGTACGAATGTCATCTCAACGGTTTCCTGGTAAGGTCCTACACGAAGTAGCAGGTAAAACAATTCTACAATATCTACTTGAGAGACTGGAATGCTGTCAGTGCCTGGATGTTGTGGTTGTTGCCACATCCTTAGAAGAGACGGATATACCCATAGCCGGTTTTTGCAATGAATATGGAGTTAGGTGCTACCGTGGACCATTGCTTAATGTGGCCGGAAGGTTCAAAGAAATCCTGGAAATATATAAATTTGATGTTTTTGTAAGAATAAGTGGAGACAGTCCATTGTTGGATCCTCTTTTGATTGAAAAGGGTATGGACATGTTCTTAAATGGAAATTATGAGATAGTAACAAATGTGTTGCATCGTTCATTTCCTAAAGGGCAAAGCGTTGAAGTGGTAAATTCAAATACGTTCTTGCAGTCGTATCCAGAGATCAAGAGCGTGGAATATCGTGAGCATGTAACATCATTTTTTTATAAGAATAAAGAAAGGTTTAAAATCAACAACTTTGCGTCGAATCTTGATGCAGGTGGTATACAACTTTCAGTTGATACGGAAGATGATGTAAAGATATTCGAACAGATAGTAGCCATGATGGATCGTCCACAGTGGCAGTATAGATGGGAAGAGATATTAGAATTATATCATAGTGTTGTAAATAAGGCTAAATGGGAAAATTGAGAGTAGGCGTAATAGGGTTGGGTGTTGGAAGCAAGCATATTGCTGCATACCAGGCTCATCCTTCTGTTAAGGTCGTAAAGATATGCGATATCAATAATGACAGGTTACAGGAAGTTGGACAGGATTATCCGGAGATTGATAGGGTAAGTGATCCTGATAAAGTATTGAATGATAAATGTATAGATGTAGTTTCCATTGCATCATATGATAATTATCATTGTGAACAGATATTACAGGCCCTTAATAATGATAAGCATGTTTATGTTGAAAAGCCGATGTGCCTATTTGATAAAGAGGCTAAAAGCATTAGAAAACTTTTGAATCGGAAGCCGGAATTACAGTTGTCTTCAAATCTGGTGTTAAGAACATGTCCGCGTTTTATACGGTTAAAAGAAGCTATTAGATCAGGAGAAATGGGAGAAGTTTATTCACTACAGGCAAGTTATTTGTGGGGGAGAAAACACAAGCTTACTAATGGTTGGCGCAAAGATATGGAATTCTACTCAATCATTCATGGCGCTGCTGTTCACATGATAGATTTACTTGTGTGGATTACTGGTACTCTGCCCGTTGAGGTTAAGGCATACGGGAATCAAATTTCTACCAGAAACTCCGGCATGAAGTATAACGATTTTGCCGCAATACTTCTGAAGTATGAAACTGGCATGGTTGCAGAAGTCAGTGCTCATGGCGGATGTGTGCACCCTCATTTCCATGATGTTCGAGTTTATGGGACTAAGAAATCATTTATCAACGGGATCTCGGAAGGCGTGTGGGTAAATACTGAGAACCATAGTATCCAGCCTATAAATGAAGAGTATCCGGCTAAAGCTGAGAGAGGGAATACAATCAGAATATTTATAGATTCGATTGTGAATAGGGCGTTCCAGCCATTAGTAACAGCTGATGACATATTTAATGCAATGTCCATCTGTTTTGCTGCTGAAAACGCTATGTATACAAATGCTACCACCAAAGTGGAGTATGTCTAATTATATAAGAGGGGAGTGATCAGTTGAGAAAAATACCTTTTGGACGACCGATAATAGGGGATGAAGAAAAACAGGCTGTTTGTGAAGTCCTTGACAGTGGTATGTTAGTGCACGGTGAGAAAATCAAGGAGTTTGAACGTGAATTTGCGAGTTTTACTGATGCTCCCTATGCAGCCGGAGTTGCATCATGTACTGCTGGTCTTCATCTTGTATATTTTTCACTTGGTATCAAACCTGGAGATGAAGTAATTGTACCTGCCCAGACCCATACTGCTACAGCCCATGCCGTGGAGCTTACAGGTGGCAAACCTGTATTTGTGGATGCGGATAAAGGGACCGGGAATATTGATATAGATCAAATAGAAGGTAGTATTACTGATCGTACAAAGGCAATCTCAGTTGTTCATTTTCTGGGTATGCCAGTGGATATGACTCGTGTTTTACAAATTGCCGGAAAATATGACTTGCCTGTAATTGAGGACTGTGCACTTGCTATAGGGACATATTTTAATGGTATTCATGCAGGGCTCCATGGTGATATTGGTTGTTTCTCATTTTATCCTGTTAAACATATGACTACGGCCGAAGGTGGTATGGCTATAACAAAGAACGGAGAGCTTGCCGAGGCAATAACAAGAGAGCGTGCATTTGGCATGGATAGACATGTTGGTGAAAGAAAACTTCCCGGAATTTATGATGTACAAGGACTTGGTTTCAATTATAGGATGAATGAGATACAGGCCGTTATAGGGATTGAACAGATTAAACGCCTGCCATACTTTCTTAAGAAAAGGAAGGAAAACTATGAGGCAATGACACAGGGACTTCAGGAAATTAATGAAATTGAACTATTAGAGTCCAGTCATGATGGCTTTCAGAGTAGTTATTATTGTCATACTATATTACTTAAGGGAAGCCTTGTTGAAAAACGATTTGATATTATCAATAGTCTTAAATCACAAGGTGTTGGTACCAGCATTTATTATCCGAGGCCGGTTCCCGAAATGACTTACTATAAAGAAAAATATGGTTATGACAATAACAGTTTTCCGATAGCTTCATGGATTAGTTCGCATTCAATAGCCCTTCCGATTGGACCACATATGGACTTAGATGATGTTGATTATGTTATTCAAACAATTAAGGACACTTTGGTAAAAACAAGATAAATATTGTTATACCATTCATCATTACGGACGATAAAAGTTTTTTTATTAAAATTTATTTTAATAAAAAAACTAGTTAATTTTCTGAAATATCATTATAGGATCACATTTACAGATTCAATTGAGATAGAAAAGTTTCTGAATAAATGTAAATTTCTTGCTTTTAATAGTGAAACTAAACGGTTTAGGATTAACAAAGGTGATCTCGCTTGGCCACAGAAAATTGCAATCCGTCGGTTATTTATGAAGGATGTCTTCAAAATATCACAAACATCAATAACACTTAAAGATCTTACTTCCATGCATTTTTACGACCGTTGTCTGGAGCGTTATATTTATGAAAGGCGATGCGAATATAAAAGTAATGAGGAAACCTGTTGGTACCACGATGCCCAAAACAACAAATGTGTAGGGTGGTATGATCCACGGAAATCCTTTGAAGCGGAGGGAAAGATGGACTTTGTCAAAGAAAAAGCGTTAGAAATAAAAAGATCAGGTTGGCGTGTGGCTAATCTTGAAGCTTTAGTAAGGGACGATGATGGTAACATTTTCTATCAATCTTCAAATATTTTTGAGGATGATTATAAGATACTAGAATTAGTTGGTAGTATACAAAAGTCTGGTTTCAGTAATTGGCTCTCTCTGTCAACACCAATAGTACTTGGGTATTCTACTACCACAAAACGTTTTAATGCGATTTGTGGTAGACATAGAATAGCTGCACTGAGGCATCTTCAAAGACAGGGAAAGATAAGTAGTCAATTAAATATAATGTGCTATATCGTGGAATATCCTTTTGAATCTCTGGCTTATACTAGGCCGTATACAGAGAAGTGTAAGCAATGTATGGAGGAAGCATAGTAACCATACTTCTATGGCTTTTTATCTGTAAAGTGTGGCAATGTCTCAATATTATTGCTTGTAATGCCTTGGTTCAAAAGCCTTAAAAATATTGTAATTTCAGTGTTGGTAAATTTTCTTTGAGAAGTAGTCTAGTTAATCTTCATAAAAAACGTATTTTTCCCGGTGAGCTTGGAGGAATATTTAATGAATCAGAAAAATAATGTTGCAAATTTTCTGGTAATTGCAAATAAACGTTGTGGCTCCAGTTGGCTAAACTATAACCTGGCAGATCATCCCGAGGTTTTTATGACTAAAAGCAAGGGGGTCCACTTTTTTGACAATAATTATGAGAAAGGAATCCCGTTTTATGCTGAATACTTTTGTGGTGCAAATAATGAAAAGTGCCTGGGAGAGACAGAACACTCGTATTTCTGGCACGATAAAGTCCCGGAAAGGATTTTTATGACATTAGGGGTCATACCCATGATATTGAGCTTGCGTCAGCCCGTGGAGAGGGCGTACTCACATTTTCAACTAATAAGACGTAATCGTCCACAAGGTGACTTTAGTTATGATTTTGAAACGTCTTTCCGGGCTGCAATGGAAGCGGCCTCAGCTGAAGTTACTTGGGGGTTCTATGGTCAACAGTTAAAGAAATATCTTGAGTGGTTTCCAATAGAGACATTTTATATCATTAAGTTTGAACAGATAGGTGACGAACCAATAGAAACAATTCAAGGGGCCTATAGATTTCTTGGCGTAGATCCACGCTTTACTTCTTTGCGTATTAGCAACGTTAATACTCCCGCTACAAATGTTCCACAGGGAACTAACAGGTTGGTTAATAAGATACTATACACATCGCGGCCTGCTAGAATGTCCAGAAAAGTACTGAGAAAAATTGGTTTCAGAAATATCAAGGACTACCGTAGATTTTCTCCTCCACCATTAGATGTTTCACTAAAGAAGAAACTTACTGCCGAATTCTTTGATGATGATATCAGACTGTTGATGGGATTGACTGATATGGATTTCAGCTCATGGCTTTCTGATTCGATGGGAATTGTAGCATGAAGATAAGGATACCTATAGTAACAGATATTGCTCATTACTCCTGCGTATTTTGGGGAATTGCAAGTATAAAACTGCCTTTGTTTGTTGTGTTCTCTTTTGCCTGTGCATTCCTTGAGAGTATTAGTTTTGTAATGTTCATACCTGTTTTAAATCAGATGAATGTTTCAGACTCAGATGACAATCTAGTGTCTGTCTGGCTGAATAAGTTCTTTTGTTTAATAGGGATTGAGATGACTCTTAATAGTATACTCGTGGTGATAGCGGTTATTCTGCTTTTTTCAGGTGTTGCGACATTTTTCCAGAACTTGCTTAGGGTATATTTGAAGATGTCAATTAAAAGAAAGTACACCTTTCGTCTGCTTGAACTACTGGGAAAGATGGATTACCGGCAGTTTCTGAACTCGAGTACCGGATATTTTAACAACCTCATTGTCTGCGAAACAGACAGGGCAATGGCTGCATTTGAAAGTTATTGCGTTTTAATTGCGACAATTATAAGCATTACAGTTTATGTTTGGCTGGCAATGTTATTGTCATGGCAGATTGCCACTGTTGGAATTGTATGCTCTGGCATTGTTATGTTCTCAATGAAGAGCATTTTCAGGAGATCAAGTACCTATGATTTAAAAAATTCAAAGATGAACGCTTTACTACAGGAGCATTTGATTCAAGCGATACAGTACTTCAAATACCTTAAATCAACTAATAATTTCAAGAAGCTACAGAATAAAATCGAAAGCACAATCAATTCTATAATAAGCCTGAAAATGAAGAAGGCATTTCTGAATTGGACCCTGAGAGTAGTTCTTCAACTGTTTGCTCCATTTATAGTGATTGCTATGATTTATTATATGGTGTCTATAAAAGGTAATAGCGTGGGATCGGTTATTGTATTGGCTCTGATATTTTATAAAACAATAAGTTCGTTGACTAAATTTCAGAAAAACTGGCAGAGTTTTCTATCGAAAGCTGGCGGTCTGATTACAGTTGAGAACGCGTACAAAAGGGTTTCTCGGAACATTGAAAAAAATGGGGTTTTTCATTTGGATAGTTTTAGGGATTCAATCGTAATGAAGCATGTCAGCTATGCATATAGTGATATTGAGGTGTTACATAATATGAACATAAAGATAGATAAAAACAGCACAATTGCAATCGTAGGGGAATCTGGTGCAGGCAAGTCTACCTTTGTTGATCTTATTACGGGTGTTCTTAAACCAACAACTGGTCAAATATTGCTAGATGGCAAGGACTATACAGATATTAAACTTTCTTCGCTTCGTGATATGATTGGCTATGTGACCCAGGAGATAATTGTATTTAATGATACTATTGCAAATAACATAAGCCTTTGGTCCCAAGAGAAGAGTCAGACAGAATTTGTTGAACCAGCAGCAAGACATGCCAGTTGCGAAGAATTCATTCAGGAGACCCCGGATCAGTATGATACACATATTGGAGATAGGGGATTCAAGCTTTCCGGAGGGCAAAGGCAGAGGTTGGCAATAGCAAGAGAGCTTTATAAAGAACCAGAAATACTTATCCTTGACGAGGCGACGAGTGCATTAGATACAAAAAGTGAAGTTTTTATTAGAAACAGTATAGATACTCTCAAACATAACAAAACAATTATTATTATTGCGCATCGTCTCTCTACCGTTAGAACCTGTGACTATATTTATGTCTTTAACAAGGGGCGTATTATTGAACATGGGACTTATGACGATCTATATAATAATGAAGAGTCGAGTTTTAGGAATATGTGCGACATGCAAAGTTTGTGGGATAGCAAGGAAATTAATTAGATAAAATTTAGAATAAATAAAGGAGTTAATAAATGACACAATCAGTTAAAGGTATGAGAATTGCGCTTGTCGGTGGTGCCGGATTTATAGGCCACCATCTGGCTTTATATCTGAAAGATCAGGGTGCTGATGTACATGTAATAGATGGGCTATCGGTCAATAATTTGCTTTATTTGCATTCAACTGATCTGGAGATTCCGGGTGATAGAAGGCTGTATATAAAGATGATAAACAGCAGACTGGAATTGCTTATGAATGCAGGGATTCCGTTACATGTGGAAGATGCACGGCATTATAATGAATTATCGCATGTGTTATCTAAGATCAAACCTCAGGTAATTGTTGTCCTGGCTGCAGTGTCACATGCTAATCGGTCTGATAAGAATCCTTTTGATACATTTGATCACAGCCTGAGAAGTCTTGAGAACTCACTGGATTATGCACGGGTAAATAAGGATCATTTTATTTATTTTTCATCGAGCATGGTGTATGGCCATTTTCCGGAAGATGGTGTTGCTGAGGATACGCCTTGTAATCCTATAGGGATATATGGCAACTTGAAGATGGCTGGAGAGCAAATGGTAAAAGCGTACAATAACGTTTTTGACTTACCATATACAATTATCCGTCCATCTGCATTGTATGGTGAACGATGTATCAGTCGTAGGGTAGGGCAGATATTTATAGAAAATGCGGTAAAAGGGCACGATATAACAGTTGCAGGTGATGGAAATGACCGCCTTGACTTTACTTATATAAAAGACTTAGCTGTTGGCGTTGAGAAAATTATTGAAAACAAGAGTGCGATTAATGAAACATTTAATCTTACTTATGGTGAATTTCGTACTATCGGGGAGATGGCAGAGTTAATAAAGGCACATTTTCCAGGAATTAATATAAAATATGTACCAAAAGACAAGTTAACGCCTGATAGAGGGACATTATTAATTGACAAAGCCAGGCGTTTGATAGGATACAATCCTGAGTGTCCTCTAGACAAGGGGTATGTTGACTATATCAATTGGTATAAACAGTTTTTTGCAGAGTAATAGATAGTGAACAACATTATTAATAAGGATCCATGGCTAAGTGGTTTTCTGGAAAGGGAATCATATACTCTAAATATTGATGCTCCGTGGATTGGAAATGTTAGTAAAGAAGAATCAGACGAGAGAGAAAAACTTTTTGATTTGATGTCACAAAGTGTTTTTATTCAAACGAAGATTGATACCCTCGAACTGAAAGTAATAGCACTGCTGGAGTCTTGGGGTTTTCGTTTAATTGACACAAATATTGTTTTTGAAAAGATGGTTCTCAAAGGGGAACATACAGGGGTTAGTACAGAGATTCGTGTTGCAGAAGATAGAGACGTTAAAGCGGTAGGAGAGTTAGGGAGGAACAGTTTCGTTTACAGCCGGTTTCACCTTGATCCGGAAATCCCTGTAGAGATTGCTAATAAAATAAAGTCTGACTGGGTTTTGAATTTCTTCCGAGGTAAACGCGGAGATCAGTTATTTGTAGCGGAAAGGGATAGAGAAATCGTAGGGTTCAATCAACTTATTTACGGACAAGATAATTCAGTATGTATTGACTTGATAGCGGTAGGTAAGTGCTTTGCTAGGCAAGGTGTAGCATCTGATTTAATTAACTATACCGAAGCTGCATATGGTGAAAAGAACAGGATTGTCGTAGGAACTCAGGTTTCAAATATTCCTTCAATACGTTTATATCAAAAGCTGGGTTTTAGAATATGCAGTTCAAAATATGTATTTCATTATCATAATCTATAAAATAATTGTTGCATGAGGATAGGAGATTTCAATACAGATGAATCAGTTCTGGTTATTGCAGAAATAGGCAATAATCATGAGGGCTGCTACTCTTTGGCTGAGGAAATGATTGGTCTTGCTGCAGAGGCTGGTGCAGGTGCAGTAAAATTCCAGACGATTATTCCTGATAAATTAGTTTCTATATCTCAGAAAGATAGAATTGAGCAGCTTAAACGGTTCCAATTTAGCTTTGAAGAGTTTGAAAAATTAAGCCAGGTTTCCAAACAGGAAAATATTATTTTTTTGTCAACTCCTTTTGACATTGAAAGTGCCCATTTCTTGGAGCCACTAGTGCCGGCATACAAGATTGGATCAGGAGATAACGATTTTTATCCTATGATTGATGCTATTGCTCGCACAGGAAAACCTATAATCATGTCCGCAGGTTTAATGGATCTTCAAGGGGTTAGTAAGACCGTAAATTTTATTACAGATATATGGAATAAGAATTCAATTGATCAGGATGTTGCAGTCTTACATTGTGTAACATCATATCCTACATTACCCGGAGAAGTGAACTTACTGGCAATAAAAGAATTACAGAGCTTAAATGTAACAGTAGGCTATTCAGATCATACTATTGGAATCGAAGCTGCTGTTCTGTCAGTTGCCTTAGGGGGCAGGATTATTGAGAAACACTTTACAATAGATAAAAATTATTCTGATTTTAGAGACCACCAGTTGTCTGCAGACCCTAAGGAATTCTCTCAATTGGTTGAAGGAGTAGAAGGTGCATTACAATTGTTAGGCCAGAGAGAAAAAGTAGTACAAAAGTCCGAGGTACAGGTTGTGGAGAAGGTTCGGAGATCAATTGTTGCTAATAAAGATTTAGATGGAAAGACCGTTCTGACCATGGATCACATTTCCTGGGTTAGGCCGGGTACCGGTCTGTCTCCAGGTAGTGAGAAGCTGGTTTTAGGAAAAAAATTGAGAAATAAAGTTAAAGAGGGGGAATTAATAACCCTTGATAATCTGAAATAATTATGTGCGGAATTTCTGGCTATATTGGTAAGAAGAAAGTTGAAGAACAGGGTCTTCATAGGACATTAAGTTTAATGGAGAATAGAGGTCCGGATCACCAGAAGTACAGATGTATGGAAGATAGTGGTACCATGATATATTTGCTTCATTCACGCCTTAGCATTATCGATGTGGATAAACGATCCAATCAGCCATACACCTTGGGTAATTGCACCCTCATTTTTAATGGAGAGATATATAATTATATCGAACTAGGAGATGCATTAAAGAAACTGGGAATTAAATGTCAAACCACATCTGATACAGAGGTTCTGCTTAGATATTATTTGCTGTACGGTGAAGAGTGTGTTAACCATTTTGAAGGGATGTGGGCGTTTGCTATTTACGATGAAGGGCGAAAGAAACTTTTCTTATCGAGAGACAGGTTTGCGGAGAAACCTTTATATTATTATCAAAGTGAGGATGGATTGTACTTTGGTTCTGAGATTAAGTTTATCAAATCATTGAGTCGTAAGGCATTGACTATTAATCAAAAGCATTTATTACGATATTTGGTTAACGGATATAAGTCATTGTTTAAAGTTGATGAAACTTTTTATAAAGAGATAAAAGAGGTAAAGTATGCAACCAATCTTGTTGTGAGTCCTGATCTGGAAGTAAGAAGCTATCGCTATTGGATTCCACAATGCAGGATTAACAATAAGATGACACTTAATGATGCTGTAGAAGGTGCGAGGCAGCATCTTTTGGAAAGTGTCAGGTTGCGTTTACGTTCAGATGTTCCATTGGCCTTTTGTTTGAGTGGGGGGGTAGATTCTGCATCAATTGTTTCTATAGCGGCTAATATTTTCAATCATGATGTGTCTGTCTTCTCAATCATTGATAGAGATGAACGTTACAATGAATATGATAATATACGTGCAACTATTGATCATACTAATTGTAAAAGTACTTTAATTGAGCTTTCATACGATAACGCTTTATTAAGACTTAGGAAGCTGGTAGAGTACCATGACATGCCAGTTGCAACCATCTCATATTTCGTTCATTCACTACTATCTGAACAAATTTCAAAAATGGGTTATCGGGTTGCTTTTTCCGGTACCGCTGCAGATGAGTTATTTACAGGATATTATGATCATTTTCTTTTGCATCTAAATGCAGTTAACGAGAGTCCTCAGTATGATAAATATCTAAGGGGTTGGAGTGAAAACATTCAGCAGTATGTCAGAAATCCTATCTTGAGGGATCCAAATTTGTATAGAGATACACCATACTACAGGGATCATGTTTACGATAATAGTATAGAATTTGCAGGTTTATTACGGGTGCCATTTGATGAAGAGTTTACAGAAGAATGTTTCACAGACGATCTATTGAGAAACAGAATGATGAATGAACTATTTCATGAAGCAACGCCTTTAATCCTGCATGAGGATGATTTGAATTCTATGTTATATTCAATAGAGAATAGAAGTCCTTATCTGGATAGCAAATTATTTGAGTTTGCTTACTCGATTCCTAATGAATATTTAATACAGAATGGATATGGAAAGTATATTCTAAGGGAAGCCATGAAGGGGATACTAAATGATAAGGTTAGACTGGACAGGCAGAAGAAAGGCTTTAATGCATCCATTAACTCTCTGTTTGATTTTTCAGATAAGGAAACTAGGGATTATATTCTGGATCCTAAAGCACCAATCTACGAATTAGTTAACAGAGAGAAGATAATTAAGTTGTTGGACCTGAATCCGGCGCCAAATCATTACAGCAAGTTCCTATTCAATTTAATTAATTGTAGAATCTTCATGGATCAACTTGATTGCGTTAAGGCCGCATAAACTATTTTCAGAGCTTCTTTGAAACCGGCATTTTTTAAGTAGTAAACCATCCCACTCTTAGGTTAGTTAATGGATATGTTATGACAAAAACGTTTGATAAAATATATAAAGTTCTACCTGAGTATTATACAACATCTGAAGAGATGATAATGAAAGGTTTTCCATGGGCAGTAGTTTTGTCATTTCATGAGGTTTATAGGCATTTATACCCTACTGATGCTTATATAAAAAATTATTCCGTCTCTGATCAGGAGAAACCACAATACCTGCTCAATTTATTAGAAAACCAATTAACTCTGTACTCAGCGATAGAAAATAGTGTTCTGCCTTATGATAATATATTAAGTAATGTTTCCAGTAACGAGGAAAACAATTCTAAGGAAAAGCATACACATATGCTTTATGGGGACCTCTGGGAGAAACTTACGTTGGAGGATGTTACAGTTGAGCCAGGCAATTTGCTCAAAAAGAGAATTAATAGTCCTGGTTTTAGCTTTTTGAGTTTAAAAGATAAAAATGTTTTAGATCTAGGGTGTGGGAGCGGCAGGTATACAATTGCATTGAGTGCATTTGGATGTAAAAGAATTACAGGCTATGATATGGGAGAACAAGGGATTAATGTGGGAAGAAATATCATTAAGAAACTTGGTATTCAAAATGTAATATTCGAAAAAGGCAATGTCTTGGACTTGCCATATGAGAATGAATCTTTTGATTTTGTATTCTGTAATGGTGTTCTTCATCATACTAAAGATATGGAAAAGGGCATATCAGAACTATACAGAGTATTAAAGACTTCAGGTAAAGCGTTTATTTACCTTTATGCCGATAAGGGGTTATTCTGGAATTTCAGAAAAAAGGCAAGACAAATTATGTGCAAAATTCCTAAAGATTATGCTCAGCGGGTTTTGGACCTGATCGGATTGCCTTCAAATAGGTTCGTTTTTATGGATACCTGGTATGTACCTATTGAAAGGCATACTTCTAAAGAGGAGTTAGAAGATATTTTATTAAATAGCATAGGTTTCAAATCTATAGAGAAAGTGATTTCTGAAGTGGGAACAGATTTAGACGTACATATTGCTGATGGCTTTCCACATGCAGAGGAGTTATACGGAGATGGTGAACATAGATACCTGCTTACTAAATGATCATTGTTAAGACCTTGAGTTAATATTATGGACAATAGCTTGGAAGAAAAGAATCAATTTGACGGCAATCTTGTTTACGGGTTGAAAAATTTTAATAAGAAGACCGGAAGAGATGTGCATCTGGAAAGAATAAACAGAGAAGCAAACTATATTGATCGGACAACCGGGCGATTAAAAGATGAAATAACTTATTCCAGACCATGCCCCGTTTGTAGCTCATTAGAAGCAAGGACTATCTTTGTTAAGGATGGGTTTCCCCATGTAAAATGTTCTCTTTGTAGCATGGTTTATGTAAATCCTGTCTTAAGGGATGAACATTCAGATACGTTTTACTTTAATGAAGAATCTTGGAATAAAATTTTATTGAATAGTACTCAGGTAGAATTGGATAGAAAGAAGTTTGAGTATGGTTTAAAGTGTATTGAAAAATTTATGCCTGGTAAAGGTACTCTTTTGGATGTTGGATGTGGTCCAGGGATATTTCTTGAGGAAGCATGCAAGAGAGGGTGGAGTGTTCAGGGATTAGAGTTTAATAAATTCTGTATAACTCGGCTCAGAGAAAATAATTTTAAAATAATTGATTTGCCAATAGAAGAAATTCCTTTACAGGATAATTCAATTCAGTGTATTACATTGTGGGATGTATTGGAACATATTCATAAACCTTATGATATGTTGTCTAAAATATTCAGTTTATTGGAACCGGACGGTATTTTATTGGTTTCTGTAGCAAATGTAAACGCATTGGTAAACCGGATTCTTCATCAGGACGCAAGTGCTTTTGCAGGGCACGCTCATGTAAACTTCTTTAGCCCTGAGACTTTAAATACATTTGTTAATAAGATTGGGTTTGAAATACTCAATTTTGAAACAATTCTTACAGAGTTGGGCACTATCAATAACTATCTTAATTATGATGATCCGTATTTTGGAGAAGCAAAACCTGTTTTTGGATTTTTGACACCAGAATTTATACATGAGAATTTGTTGGGGAAAATAATACTACTTGTTGTAAGAGCTAGGAAGTGATGGCAGGTGTTCTATCTATTTATGTTGTAATGTGGGTCGTGCTTTGAGGAATTCACATAGGATTTTTACGGGTTACTACAAAAAAGGATTTTAATTCTCATCAGGCATGGTCTATGATTGTTTTATGGTCTCATATCTCTCATCTTTATAATTGGTTGTAGTTGTTTCAGGAGAAATTGATGGAAGGTCAGTATGGAATTGCACAGAAGGTTTATAAGGAGGATAGTATATTTGCGTATCAGAAAAAGAGATTTGGTGCGCGTTATATAGAATATAGAAAAGCTTTTGATAGCCCTGTTGCTATCAACAATATTCCATCATTTCCTTTATATATCAGGATAGAGACTACTCATAAGTGTAATCTAAACTGTGTTACCTGTTTTCATGGAGTACATTTCAAAGACATGAAGTCAGAATTTGACAGAAAATTTACTCATAGTATTATGAGTATGAAGGTTTTGGATGCCATACTGGAACAGGCTAAAGAGTATGGTCTACCTTCCATAGGGTTAAATTGGCTTGGCGAACCTACTTTAGCTAAAGATATTGATCTAAGGATTTCTAAATGTGTGGATGCAGGAATAATGGATGTACTTATGTCAAGCAACGGAATTTTAGTGGATGAAAATCTGGCTGAAAGGATGATTAAGGCAGGCCTGACGCATATGTTATTTTCCGTTGATGCAGCAACAGAAGAGACATATAAACTTCTACGTCCAAACGGAAATTTTAAGAAACTTAATGATAACATTGTGGCATTTATAGCATTAAGGAATAAAATTAATAAGGGTGCTTGCCCTAGAACTAGAGTTTCGCTTGTGCCAACTAAAATAAATCAGCAGGAAATCAACAAATTCGTTCAAAAGTACTCTAAGATAGTAGATTATGTAGAAATCCAACCTTTTGGTAATCTTTTCAAGCGTTTGGACGACCTAGTACCTGAAAATGCTGAAAAAGTGAAGTTTATGTGTGGAGAAGTATTTGATAAGCTGAATATTGATACTAATGGAGATGTTTATCCTTGCTGTTCTCATTACGGAAGGGATATTATCTTAGGTAATGTAATTAAAGATGACTTGAAAGATATATTTGTGAACAGTCCTATATTACAAATGTTGAGAAATGAAGCCTTCTCTGGGGATTATAGTTTGGAAGAATGTAAATTTTGTCAGGATTCGATGTACAAATATGTTGATAAAATAGATCACTAAGTTCTGTAATAGCGATCTATAATTTTTGCTATATTTTTTTAATACAAATTAGGTTAACAATTATCTATGAGAGTTCTTTTAGTTGTTTATGATAATGATGCCTATATGCACTCATTCCCATTGGGATTGGCATATATTGCTTCATGGCTCATCGATGCGGGATATGATGTAGAAATATATAATCAGGATATGTATCATTACCCAGATGATCATTTGAGAACATTTCTTGATAATAATAAGTTTGATGCTGTTGGGCTGGGTTTTGTTGGTGGTTATTACCAGTATAGGAAGGTTTTGAGCCTCTCTAAGGCAATAAACCGATCAAAAAATAGGCCGTTCTACATGATTGGTGGGCATGGACCGACACCTGAACCTGAATTCTTTATTAGAAAAATGCAAGCAGATGCTGTCGTAATGGGTGAGGGAGAGGTTACTGTTGTCAAATTGTTGGATGCATTAGGGGGGAAAAAACCGTTAAAAGAGGTAATGGGAATCGCGTTCTGTGATGGTGATAAAGTAGTGATTAATGAGAGGCGCCCATTGATAGAAAATATTAATGATATCCCATTGCCAGCTTATCATTTGTTTCCAATGGAATACTATAGATTGCTTAGAAAACCTAATGCCGCAGCTAAGGATTTTACTATGAATATTCTGTCGGGTAGAGGTTGCAATTTTAAATGTAATTTCTGCTACCGAATGGATGAAGGGCTAAGAATTAGGAGTAATGAACATATTATAGACGAAATAAAATTTCTGCAATCTGAATATGATATTAGCTATTTTGCATTTGCTGATGAACTCCTTATGACATCAATAGAGAGAACCGAAAGCATATGTAATGATATGATAAAAGCAAAACTGGGAATAAAGTGGCTTTGCAGCGGAAGATTGAACTATGCGAAGCCCTCGCTTTTAACATTAATGGCAAAGGCGGGATGTGTTTATCTGAGTTACGGTATTGAGTGTATCGATGATCAGGTCTTGAAGAATATGAAGAAAGGCTTGACAACAAAGATAATAGCCAAAGGTATTGAGGCAACACTTGCAGCAGGAATTAGTCCTGGATTTAATATTATTTTCGGTAGTATTGGAGAGACGAGAGAAACTTTAAACAAAGGAGTCGAATTTCTGATTAAATATGAAGATGGTGTGGAATTGCGGACGATACGTCCGGTAACCCCATACCCGGGTTCACCTTTATATTATTACGCCATTGATAAAGGACTACTGAAAGACTGCGAAGATTTCTATGAAAACAAACATATTAATTCTGACTTATTGTCTGTAAACCTTACAGAATTAAGTGATGAAGAATTTTATCAGGCTCTTTCTGACGCAAACAAAAGGCTGACTAAGAATTATTTTATGAATAAGATGAATATAGCACTTGATGAAATTGAGAAATTATATTCTGAAAAGAACGCTACATTTCGAGGTTTTCGGCAGTAGATAAATATTAAATGGTTTTATTAAATAGTAATTTACGGAAGGCAATTAGTGAGTATAAAAATAAGTCTCTTTACCCATTACATAAGGCTTTATGGCTTTGGATTAAGAACAGAGATATTGAGTATACTTCGATCAAAAAGCAGGATTGGAGTAAATATAAAACATCCGATACTATATTTATCTTTGGCAGTGGTCCTTCTATTAATGATATTTCAAAAGAACAATGGGAGTATATAAATACACATGACAGTTTTGGGATTAATTATTTTTTCCTAAAAAGGGTTCCTACTACATTTTATTATTGCGGGTATGAGCCCACATCAAATCATACATTGGAATTGTCCTTTGCAAATGATGAGAAACTACGGTCATTATATCAGAAATCCATCTGGTTTTTGCCTTCTAAAGTAATTTATCGCCTTTATCATCCCCGCATAATACCAAGTTTCTTCCCTCAAAATACTAAATTAGCAATATTTGATGTCCCTCCGAGCATACAATTTGATAATGACCGTCACTTTTTAGCCGAAGACTTTAAGCGTAGTATTCTCTATCGAAGTACTATAAGTACGGCAATATATTTAGCGGATTGTATAGGCTATAAAAACATAGTTTTGATGGGTATAGATCTGCATACATATCATCATTTTTTTGATGATTATGAGGTTTTTTGTGAGATTCGGAAAAAATATTACTATGATCAACATAAGCTAGGGAAGGAAAATACATTTGAGGACCTTTTACCTAAAAAAGAGTCAAAAAAAAGAACTTTAGAAGAATATTATTATGCGGTAAATGAACTGTATTTTCAGCCCAAGGGTACAAATATTTATGTTGGGAATAAAAATAATATGCTTAGTCCGCGTATTCCGCTGTTTTCAGAATTTGAGTAGTATCGGTATAAGGTATTTAATTTAGCTCATGTTTGATAAATATCAAAAGTATGGAGCTTATCACTGGAGCGATGTAGACTCAAGTTCGTTTTATAAGATACTAAGCCGTTCGCTGCCTTTGTATACACGGTATCAGAAGTGCTTAAAGTATATTCAAGGAAATGATAGATACTGCATTGAAATTGGCTGTGGAGATGGTGCACTGAGTTATTTAGTTGCCACAAAAGGGTTAAGAGTTTTAGGGTGTGATACGGATCAGACAGGAATTGGCCTTGCAATAAGTCAGGTAAAGGAGCTGGCGTTTGCTGATGCAGTTCAATTTGAGTGTTCTCGTTTTCAAGACTGTAATATAAAACATGAAAGTGTTGATGTAATAGTCTTGGCAGATGTGATAGAGCATTTAGAAGACCCGGTACCTCTTTTACAGGAGATTAAGCGTACTGGTAAACCCGGTGGTAAGCTTATAATAACAACTCCCAAAGCGCGTAATGGAAGATTATGGGACAATAATCATGTTTGTGAGTATACGGAGAAAACTCTAAAATTATTATTAAAGGATATTTTCCCATCTACGGTTGTTAAACCATTTCAGCCATTGTTATTCTACAAAATATATAACCTCTCTTTTATATTTCGCTACTTGTTTAATGCTTTAAGCTCAATTGGTGTAAACCCGTTCAGTGTTAGTTTGCCAGTGGGCAAACACGTAATGCTGCAGAGTGTCTCTTGCTTCTGAAAGCAATTTACAAAAAGGACATAGATATTATCGCGCGTAGCATGTAAACGCTGAATTAAAGACAAAATTGTAAAAGTATTAAGCATATTAAATTTTTCTATAGTGAGATATTCCTAAAGTTATGGTTGGCAGTAAAGTAAAAATTGAAATTAATTGAAGAAAGAAATAAAGAATAAATTAAGAGCTGTCGGTAGTTTCTTTGTACGAAGAATGATTTCTGAAGATTTTGTTTGCAGGAAAAATTTTGAAGCATTCATTAAGCAACGGAAACTTTATGAACGATTGAATAACGGTGGTTTTCTGGATCTTCTGACAACTGTCCATATTGAAACACGTACGCGTTGTAATTCTTTGTGCTCTTTTTGTGCTGCCAGTCCCAGATTTGAGAGTAGAAGTGATAGATATATGCCTAAAGAAACATATAGAAAGATTATTGACAGCCTTGCAGAAATTAAATACAGAAAACGTGTTTCTCCCTATTGTAATAATGAGCCATTACTGGATGAAAATATTTACTCGTATATAGCCTATACCAGGGAGAAACTTCCTGGTGCAACTATAGAGCTCAAGACTAATGGCACGATGCTGGATGAAAAAAAACTAAAGCAGTTGTTTGATAACGGCTTAGACAAACTATTTATTAATGATTATCAAGTCGCTTCTCATATCTCTGAAAGGCTTCAGGACCTTTATCTTGAGTACAGAGATTTATATAAAAGCAAATTTTCTTATTCAAGAAGCTTGTATTCAGGGCAAGAAGGCAAGATGAATCGTGCGGGTAGCAATCCCTTTCAAGGATCACTGTCCAAACCTAAGAATTATTTCTGCTACCGTCCTTTTGAAATGGCGGTCTTTACAGTAGACGGTCGAATGAGCTGCTGCAGTAATGATTTTTATCTGGAGAATAATATAGGTAGTATTCATAATGCCTCACTCAAAGAACTATTTACAGGAGAAAGAATCCAGTCTCTGAGAAAGCATCTCTTAGGATATGATCGAACTGCGTTTGATGCATGTAAGAAGTGCGACTATGCCGGCTTGGCAATAGGGTATGACTATTCCTGTCCTTTCAAATTCTTGTTACCATTTTATCTTTGAAATGAGTATAGCCGTTAGATGAAAATAGGAACAGCGATCTTAGGTTCAGGGTCAGTGGCAGAATCACATCTGTCACTTCTTAACAGGCCCAATCCCTTTGAGCCTGTTGTTATCTTTGGAAGGAACAGGGACAGGGTGTCTGCCCTGGCGGGAAAGTACAAGCTTAAAATAGCAGATTCGCTGGAGGAAGCCTTATCACATAATAATATCTCAGTAGTGGATATTTCTACTTCCAACGATCTTCACTATTCATACGCTCTTGCAGCATTAAGGTTAGGGAAATCTGTCATTCTGGAAAAACCGGCAGCTTTTACGTTCAGCGAGGTCGAGACACTGGTTAGCGTTGCCAGAAAAATGCAACTTATAGTATTAATTTGTTTTCAAAAAAGGTTTAATAGAAGTCTAAAATGTGTTCAATCATTTATGAGAAAAGGCACTTCAGGTGAGTTCCTGCATGGTGAGACAAGAGTATTTATGCCTAGGAAAAGCTCGTACTATGATAATAAGTGGCGCAGCAAAATTGCGTTAGCAGGAGGAGGCGTTCTTATTTATCAGGCGATACACGACCTTGATTTGCTGTGCCTGTTACTAGGTGATGTAAAGTCTATAGGAGGGGAGATGAAAAATACTTATCACCCTATTGAAGTTGAGGATACTGTTCATCTTGCAATGGAATTTAAATCAGGAAGTATACATCATTTTTTTGCTTCTACAGATCCGAGACTGCCTCCACAGATTGAGACAAGGATGGTGTTTGAGCAAGGCAGGTTGTTTTTTAATGACTATGGGTGCAGGTGGGGAAAATACAAAGAACCTGTATCAAACAGGAACTCATGGAGTGGTAACTCCTTGATCAACCGGATGAAAGTTCGTCTTTGCGGTTTAGGTAGTTATCGTAATATCCTCGAAGATATGGAAGGATTTATTGTTAAAGGCAAATCTGACTTGACCAGCAATTTAACTACGGCAGTAGAAGTACATAGGGTTATAGATGATTTCTATAGACAGACGAGGTGACCGGATTTCCACGCGGCACAAATTATATTCCAAGAAAGTAATTCCGGAAATTATATCCAGTCAATATAAAGGAGAATGGTGAAGCTAGCGATAATTGGTGGTTATGGACAGGTAGGGCAGGAATTCCAAAAGCACATTTCCCATGAAAATTTAGTACTATTGAGTCACGAGCAGATCGAAGTATGTGACTTGGAATCAGTCAATTCCGTTTTAACAGGTATTGACGTTGATGTTGTAATCAATTTAGCTGCCTTTCACAATACAGACCAGTGCGAAACAGAAAAGGAGAAGGCTTTCCTTGTTAACTCTATTGGGGCATATAATGTTGCTAAGGTTTCTCAGGATCTGAATAAAAAGGTAGTTTACTTCTCTACTGATTATGTATACGGGTTAGACTCTGAGAGAGACAAGCCGTATCTGGAAATAGATGAAATTGCACCACTAAATATATATGGAGCATCAAAATCTGCTGGTGAAATGATGGTTCGTACCTTAAATAAGAATCATCTGATCATAAGAACGAGTAGTCTCTATGGGGCACTAACAAGTAAAAAAGGTTGGACCTTTCCAGAAATGATATATAGCAAAGCTAGTAAAGGAGAGCCGTTAAAGGTAGTTAATGATCAGGTAATGTCACCCACTTACACCAATGAGCTTGTCAGTGTTCTAATAGAATTTCTAAAGATAGATGCAACTGGGACCATTCATATTGCTGGAGGAGGGCAGTGTAGCTGGTATGAGTTTGCATGTGAAACTTTGAGGCTTCTAAATATTGACTATGAAATAGAGTCTGTTTCGTCAAGTGTCTTTCCTACAAAAGCTGAAAGACCAAAATATTCTGTCCTTAGTAGTGTGTTTTTTGAGAACTTTAATGTTTGCCCAATGAGCAACTGGAAAGAAGCTCTTAAGCGTTATTTAATTGAAAAGGGGGAGTTGGTGCAATGAATATTCATGATGCAAATATAATTGATTTAACGGTGCGTGAAGATGATAGGGGATATCTATTCGAAATTATTCATAAGTCAGATGAGTTTGTATCAGGTAAAGGACAAGAGATAAGGCAGGTATACGTAGTTGGCGATAGAATAGAGAATATAATTAGGGCATTTCATAAGCATGATGAACTTCACGATTGGTTTTGTATAGTTAAGGGTTCAGCAAAATTTGTCCTGGTTGATGACAGAAAAGATAGCCCTACATATAAAGAATTTGATATTGTTGTATGTTCTGACAGAACATCGAAGTTGCTTGTTGTGCCATCCGGGGTATATCATGGATGGATGAGTCTTGAACCGGATACAATTATGGTTTCAACTGCTAGTCATGAATATAACAGGGAAAAACCGGATGAGTATAGAGTTCCACCAGATGAATTCAATGAGCTAATTGGTATAAATCCATGGGAAATTACGGCAAAATAGTAAGGAGGCTAAATGTCATTTACATCTAAAAAGGTACTTGTTGTAGGCGGGGCTGGATTTATAGGATCTGTCCTGGTTCAAGAATTATTGGAAAAGGGATATGCTGTCAAGGTCTTCGATAGGCTTTATTTTGGTGATCAGGGGTTAAAGGAAGTAGAGGATAGAATAGAGTTGGTAATCGGAGATATGCGTACACTAGACCCTGCAATATTGGATGATGTAGAAGCTGTTATTAATTTAGGAGGGCTCTCTAACGATCCAACTGCCGAGTATAATCCAGAGGCTAATTATCAAATGAATACGGTGGCCACAGAAAAACTTGCAATACTTTGTAAAGAAAAATCTATTAAAAGGCATGTTTTTGCCTCTTCGTGCTCAACATACTATAGCGAAGCGGGAAACGAGAGAGATGATATGCTTCTTGATGAAGATGCTGAAATAAATCCCAAAGCGGCATATTCCAGTTCAAAATTCCAGGCAGAAAGGAAGCTACTTGCGATGGTAGATGAGGATTTCTGCCCGGTGATATTAAGAAAGGGTACGGTCTTCGGGTTTTCTCCTCGTATGAGGTATGATTTGGTAGTTAATACATTCCTCAGGGATGCGTTACACAAGGGCTATGTTAATCTTCATTTTGGCGGGGAGATGTGGAGGCCGTTAATTGAGGTAAGAGATGTTGCGAGGGCATATATTGCATGTATAGAAGCGGATGAGGAAAAGGTCAAAGGGGAAATTTTTAACCTTTCAACGCGTAACTACAGAATATCTGAGCTTGCCTTGCATGTTAAGGAGGTATTAAGGGAGTCTGGCATTACGGTGGATATAAAAGCAGATTACAGATATAAGGGTGTTCGAAGTTACAGAGTATCAACTGAAAAGATTGAAAAGGCACTGGGATTTAGGCCTAGTATATCTATTGAAGAGTCTATTAAGGAAATGATAGACAAAATTAATAGCTATGGTTATACCGATTTTGACAGCCCTAAATATTATAACATTAGATGGATGAAATTCCTTGAAGAGGCAGAGAATATAATAAAGGTGACAGGCTCGGTATTTGAATTATAGATTTCCGTTAGAAATATGAATGCTATTATGAAAAGCAACATGCATAAGAGTACTTGAGAGAATGAAAGTTACCTGGCTTATACCAACTACAAGGCTAAACAAATTTATTCCCAGTAGCTTTTATCGCCACAAGATAGTTAAGAGGTATTTATATGACCGTGTAGAGGCATCTATCTGGATACGCTGCCTTCAGTTAATTTCATATCTTGAAGAATATGGAGTTCGCTGTAGGGTAAATGAACCGGAGGCAGAAGCAGACATCGTAGTCTTTGTTCGCTGGCAAGATGCTATGGCATACGATGCCATGCAGAGGCAGAAAGATAAAGGCAGGAAAGTCGTATTTGATCTGTGTATAAATTATTTCGATGAAACCGGTTTGTATGATGGACAATATGGTGTTGCTTCAAAGCAGGTGGAAGAGGCATTAAAAATAGTGAAGTTGGCAGACGTTATTACCTGCGGTTCAGAGTTTATTAAAGGAAGGGCGAGTGATTTCCACCCTCATACCGTTTATTTACCAGAATCTATAGACCTGAGACACTTTCATTTTAGTAAACCCAAGTCAGATTTTTTTAAGCCTGTTTTAACCGCTATCTGGTCAGGACAGCCGTGTAAGGCTGCCGAACTGGCAGAAACCTACCGGGCATTGACAAAGCGTAACATACCACTTGCAATTATCTCAGAGAAAAAACCTGAACTGCCCGGGGCGTATATATTTTACCCCTGGTCATACAAAACTTTTCCAAAATATATCCTGAATGGGGAGCTGTGCATCAGCCCTCGCAGAACAGATAATCCATATGATATGGGACATAGTCATTTCAAGATAGGTGTGTTCATGGCACAAGGTGTTCCTGCAATTGCTTCTTCATTACCATCCTATAAAGAGGTTATAAATAAAACCGGGGGTGGGATGGTTTGTGATTCAAAATCGACATGGGAGGATACATTGGATAGCGTCTTGGAGAATAGACAAATGCTTTGGGAGTGGTCACAGACTGCACGTAGCGGGATGATGCAATATTCAACAGAATCAATAACAAAAAAATACATACGGCTTTTTGAAAGATTATGCGATTCTAGACAATAGACGCAACATCATAATATATGCCAGAAAGTTTTAGGATATAGTTGGGGGTTACAGAAGAAAGATGTATAAGAATAATTTAAAAAATATTCCAGTAAGGATCAAATCCAGGTTAAGGAAGCTTATTTGTACCCCTTCCTCTAAACCATTAAGAATTGCTATTGAGCTGACAAACCGTTGTAATCTAAATTGTCCATTTTGTTTAGTGGGAATGGACAAAGAACGGGATTCGGTTGCTCATGATGATATGATACGTCCATTTGGGACAATGGAAATGACACTGGTGGATAAAATCCTAAAAGATGCAAAAGGGTTTGGTATAAGTGAAGTTATGCTGACATTTCAGGGAGAGCCACTCCTTCATAAACATTTTGTTGATGTTATACGTAATGCGAAGAGATATGGATTGAAAACTCATGTATTTACTAATGGCCTTTTGTTAAATCCGGACATTTCAAGACTGATAGTGCGGGAAGGTTTGGATTCAATGCGTTTTTCTGTAGATGGAATAAGTGAGGAAACGTATCAGTTGAACAGAGTGGGGGGGCGCTTTGAGAAGGTTTATCAGAATATGGTTGAGATGGTTAGAATTGCAAGGGAAGAAAAGAGCAAGATAGAGTTAATGTGGCAGTTTATAGCTTTAAGTAATAATGAGCATGAAATAGAAGATGCAAGAAAAATGGCGAAACAGATTGGAATACCAATCTATATTAAAACTTTTGCAGAAAGTATTCCTGGATTATCGCCGAAAAATCCTGAATACCGAAGAGGGCTTCAGGATAAGCCTTGTACAGACATTTATCGGGCTGTTTATGTGTATTGGAATGGTGATGTTGTGCCTTGCTGTTATGATGTAGATGGCAAGGAGATTATGGGTAATATTGCCGAGAATACTTTAGAAGCAATATGGAATAGCGAAAAGTATATTTCTTTTCGGAAGCAGGTAGATGAGGCGGTATCTCATCCTGAAAAAGAGTCTTATTTATGCTGGAATTGTCAAAGGTGGACTCTACCGAAAAAATAACGAGAGCTCAGATTTGGATTATATCCAGATACAATTATGAAGTTTCGTATTATACCTAAAATCAGTAGAGGAATTTACATATCTGTAAAACCGAGGCATGACAGTGCTGGTGGAGGTGCTAATACATTTTCATGGAATTATCATCGTTTTCTCGTAAGGAATCAAATTCCTACAGTAGACAATTTACTATTTGCTGAAAAGACAGTTGTTATTGCAGACAAAGTGAATTTGAATTTACTGTGGCTGGCTAAGAAAACAGGCTGTTTTATCCTTCACAGACTAGACGAGCATTTTGAGAAGAATGAGTTGCCTGCACGAAGAAAAAGACATGACAAAATTATCCGTATTAACAGACTGGCAGATGTAACGGTGTTTCAGAGTGAATTTGTAAGAAATAATGTCCTGCCCTATCTCAAAACAGAAAACTGGAAAGTTATTATTAATGGTGCGGATCCGACTGTTTTTCATGACAATCAGAGAGAACGTATTTATGTGGGACACGTGACAAATTCTGTTGGAGATAAGAAACGCCTAGATTTACTGGAGAAGGCAATCAAAGAACATCCGGAAGAGAAATTTTTATTAGTAGGAAACCATAATAAGTCTACAATAAATTTCTCTTGCTATTCGAATGTGAAAATGATCGGTTCGGTTGGCAAAGATGAGTTGGCTGGATATTATCAGACTATGAAGTGTCTTTACTTCCCTTCAGAGAACGATCCCTGTCCAAACACGGTAGTAGAATCCATTCTTTCAGGTGTACCGGTATGTTATAATCGTGTTGGAGGAACCGTTGAAATAGTGAGAGATTGTGGATTGCCTTTAGATCAATTTAATATTTTACTGCAAGAAATACCTCAATTACATAAAAACTGTGCAGATAGAGATGATCTTCACTTTGATTTAGTTGCAAAAAAATATATGAATTTAATGCATTGCTAGTCTATTGCATATTCTGCTCGTTTAGCAAAAAGAGTGTTTGGGTTGTTTAGAAATTTTGTATCTTGGTATTGTGTTTCCAAATTATATGAAAGAAAGCCTATGACTGATAAAACAATAATTAAGGACCATTTTTCTGATACTGCTTTTGTGTGGCGTGATAAAATATACAAACACAGAGAACATCAGGGTATATTCGAGTATTTTGACAAACAATATAGATTTGACTATGTTGTAAGCATGATACCACCATCAAAAGATGATGAGCCACGCGCTTTGGATGTTGGATGTGGAGCGGGCCAATTACTCCCTGTTTTAGCGGATAAAGGATATAATACTTATGGCATCGATGTCTCTTCGCAAATGATTGATTGTGCACATCAGGTGTGTAAACGAGAGAATATAAAAGCAGACCTTCAGTTAGGTGACTGTGAAAACCTTACCTATCCGGATAATTTTTTTGATTTATATGTAGCTATGGGAGTTATTGAGTACATGGATAGTGATGCGCCCATGTTAAATGAGATTAAGAGAGTCTTGCGTCCCGGTGGGATAGCCATTGTTACTCTGAGGAATGTAAGGTCGATCCATGTGAGGTGGCGTACGTTATATGTATCATTAATAGAAACAAAATTGAAAAATATTATAAGAAGTGTTATTGGGAAGAAAACAAAACCATATCGGTCAATTTCAAAAGAGCATGATTCCGACGAATTCCGTGGTCAGGTTACTTCACTTTCTTTAAAAATTATAGAAGAAAGATACGCTCACTTCCGTACTTTCCCTGCACCTTTAGACATATGGTTTAAATGGTTGGAAGCGATTCCAGGGAAGATAATGGAAAAATATTGTAGTACTGGGAGATTCACGTTTATGGCATCAACATTCATAGTAAAATTTCAAAAAGCGCCTGAGTAAGTACTTTTTAAGTAGAAATGATCTATGGGCATCTTGGCTAATTTTAGTAATTCTGAGCGTTTTAAGAAAAAGGTAAAACTAGCGGTTCGCATAGTTAAACCCTTCTCCATTTCACCCCCAACCTCAGTGTTTTTTTTGTTCCACACGGTTGAAGAAACCCAAACACCCTGGACACATGGACATAGATATATAACACCTTTTCCTATTTTTAAAAAGCAAATCGCATTTATTAAGGAGCACTTTGAGGTTGTACCTACCAGTGTCTTGGTACAGAAACTACAGGACGGAGATCTAGAAAGAAGCTCGGCTGCAATTCATTTTGATGATGGATTCAGTTCCTATGCAGATTTGGCATTGCCGTTCTTAAGAGAAAAGAATATATCCTCAACTGTGTTCTTAATTAATTCAGTAGTAGATGGGGGTGTTCCAATTAGAAACAAAATAGCATTTTGTATTAATATGGGTGAAGAGAAACATTTGAAGAGTTTGATTCAGTCGTGCACTAGTGAAGACATTGATAGTCCGGTGTGTCTGGCTGAGATGCAAACTACTCAACTTTTAGCTTGGATCAAAGGTAATATAACGTCTGAAATGGAGTATATTATTAATGAGGTGTTTCAATCATGTATAAAGCGGCATAATGAGACTTCTCCATTTATGGATGAGCGAGTAGTGAGGAAGCTAAATGACGATAGTTATGTAGAAATTGGATCACATACCGTAAACCATCCAATGCTCTCTATGTTAGATGAACGAGAACAAAGAGCAGAAATTATTGGAGGCCACATAAAGTTAGAGGAGTATCTTGGGCGCAAACTGAAGTACTTTGCCTACCCGCATGGAGGCAAAGCACATTTCGATGAAACTAGCCGTAGTATAATTAAAGAAAGTAATAGGCTGACTTCCTTCAGCAGTTATGGTGGTCTTAATTATAAATTGGATAATACAGATGTTAAGCGCATAACGTTAAGTGACCATACCGCTCTTAATATTAAATTTTCTGTTTTGAAACATCTTGTGTAACAGTATAAGCCAGTAACTAAACGTACAATATTACTATATATATGAATAAAACAGAAAACACAATGCAGAATATTTTACACGATTCAATGTTGTCATGGTTAAGTTCCTTAAGGCCCGGTATATTGAATTTTCTTTCTGAATTAAAGGATTCTTCGATACCAGGTTATTATAAATACTCATTAACTGGGGACTTGTTTTCTCCCCAAATCCATTGGGGATTGGGAAATGCAGTGTTTGCAGCGAAGACTTATTATATGTTGAATGCTGTAGAGGAGACTGAAGCGAAGTCGATAGTGGGATTTATCAAAACATTTCAGGTTAAAGATGGCTCTGTATATGACAAAAAAGTAGAACGCCTATCCAGAGTACAAAGAGTAGTTCAAGCAATCAGAAGCAGGAAGATTAATAATCTCTTCAATGAGCAGGCAAGGTTTGGTGAGACCAGACAATCATTTGCTGCCATGTGGTCTCTGGGATACAGGCCTGATATTCCATTCCTGCATATACCATATACAAGAGAGGGAATTGAGAAATATATACGTCTCCTTAATTGGAAGAGCCCCTGGGAGGCCTCAGCTGTGTTTAATCACATCCTTTTTTTCTTGCATAACAACAGGAAATTCTTTCATGTTTACGAGAAAGAGACGGATGGCTTGATTGATCACGCTTTGAAAGTTCTAGATTCCTATAAGCGAGAAGATGGTGCATGGTATAATGATACGGATGAAATACCTGATTATCAAAAGGTTAATGGCTCAATGAAGATCATGATTGCTTATGAATCTGTAGGAAGAAACGATTTTTTGAATCCGGAGGGACTGATTGATATATGTTTGTCAACAGTTAATGACGGACATGCCTGCAATAACTTTAACATCGTCTGTGTTCTCTATTATTGTTCTCGGAAGACGGATTATAGAATGGATGAAATAAAGGAATTTTGTCTCAGCCGCTTGGAAATTTATAAGAAACATTACTGGCCGGAACATGGCGGTTTCTCATTTTTTGAAAGACATGCTAATGGTAACTATCTGGGGGCAAAAATAACAAGAGGACTGAAAGAACCGGATATTCACGGGACCGTTTTGTTTTTGTGGGGAATAATCCTTATAGTCAAGGTTTTAGGGTACGACGATGAAACGAAATTCAACATCCCATTTACCTGAAATAAGGAGATAGATCTCTATCGCGCTTGCAGGGGCTTCAGGAGAGAATATAAAGGCGAGCAATTATGAATATGTATTCCTGTGCACTAACAAAAATGATCATAAGGAGAACAAATAGATAATGGATATATTGTTGATTACGCCTGATCATGAAAATACGAAAAATAACTATCCGTGGGCTGCTCTTTCGGTAGGGAGTTATTTGAGTAATGTCAAGAAGTATGATATTAAGCTGTTAGATGGCAGTGTGTATTCGAAGTCAGAACTCTATAATAGAATAAAACAGTACTGTAAAAGTGTTAAATTAGTAGGCATTAGCTGTATGTCAAGTGATACCTTTTATATTAAGGGTGTGATTGACTATATTAAAGAGATAAATAGTGATTGTAAGATTATTATGGGTGGGCCTCATGCCAGGCTCCAACCTGAGCAGACATGCTTATATAAAAATATAGATTTTGTCTCCTATGCTGAGGGAGAATACACTGTTTCCCAACTTTATGAAGAGATAAAGTCAGGGAAGCATAGATATGATAAAGTGCCGGGGTTGATATATAAAGAAGACGGAAAGGTCAAAAGGACATTACCGCCGGAACCGGTTGGTTTTTATGATATTGATTATGGTTTGCTTCCTGAGAGTACAAGGCAGACATTTCATGAATATATACAGGTGCTGACAGGTAGAGGGTGTTCTTTTAAATGCGCTTTCTGTTTTAATTCTGTATGTGGACAATCATGGCAAGGCAGGCCGATGGAGGAAATGATAAAGGAGATTGACACTATTGTTTCTGAATATGACCCAGAAGTAATATACTTCAGGGATGACAATTTCTTCTTATCAAAGAAAAGAATTGAAGATTTTATTTCAATATATAAGAAGAGAAATTACAGGTTCAAGTGGCGTGCTAACTGTTATGCCGGTTATTATAAAAAACAATATATAACTTTTGATTTTTTGAAGAAGCTAGAGGAAATAAATTGTGAGACCTTAAAATTCGGTTTGGAGAGCGGATCGCAAAGAGTATTAAACCATCTCCAGAAGAAAATTAAGGTAGATAATGTGAAGCGACTGGTTGACGACCTGTCCACATTTAAGAAGATCCAGGGGAATTACTCTTTTATGGTTGGTCTTCCGGGTGAAACATTTGAGGAGTACAAGGAAACTATGGCTCTGATTAGGTATATTCTAGAGCGTGAATCAGATGCATTTATAATAGGGCCTAATTATTTCAGGATATATCCTGGGGGTACACTATATGATGAGATTAAGGGAAAATATCATTATTTTGAACCTAAATCATTTGAAGAATGGGCGATAAAATATAATCCGGAGAAAGACTGGTTCAGTTTTGGTAAGCACATTAGGTATCCTTGGATCCCACAAAAGTATGAATTTTTTGCACAGTACGCAGATGTAATTGTAAAACTATCAAAAAAGAGTATTAGAAAAGACTTAAGAGTGATAGTTGCACTGCCTTTTATCTTGCTGGCCAGGGCAAGGATAAAATATGAGTGGTATGAATGTCTATATGATTTAAGGGTTTTTGTTTTCTTATATAAACCTTTGCTTAAACTAAAAAATAGGTTAAAAAAATAGATTATTAATTATTGCAGATTACAGCAAAAGGATACACGCAAGGGTTGTAAGATTATTCAGACAGAAAAAAAGAGTTGTCTTGTGGAGGAATCATCATTTTGGATCGTATGGACATATAGACAAAAATAATTTTATGGGAAAAATTCGTGTCTTTATTAATTATAAAACAACGGACAGACCGTGGGGAGGATCTAACTCTTTTCTGTCTGTACTCAAGAAGTATTTTCTTAATTTAGAGAATATAGAGTTAACGACGAGTATAAATTCAGATTGCGATATAATGTTTCTGAATACGGCGTATTCTGCTCCAGGAAAGTATATATCATTAAAACAAATAAGAATGTTTCATCATTACGGCTATCCTGATATATTTAGATATGCCACTAAGTTATTTAGGAAGAGGGAGAGCCGGATTGTTCTTCGTCTTGATGGATTAAGGAAGTTTTATGCAAAGACTACTGAAGTTAAGGGCGACAGATTACAGCTTGATTTATTAAAATACGCTGATGCAATTATCTTTCAGAGTAAGGAGTCATTAGAACAATTCAGGAAAATGACTGGTAAAATTTGTGCACAGCATTATGTTGTTCATAATGCTGTAGACCAGGATATCTTTAACATAAAAGAAAAAAAATATTGGAACAAGAAGGACAAATTGAGAATCTTTGCCACAAGCTGGTCAAAAAACCCAATGAAGGGTTTTAAGGATATAGCCAGACTCTCAAAACTTGAAAATGTAATTGTGAATTTTGTTGGTAACTGGCCAGCAGAAATAAACTCTGAAAATGTTAATCTGAAGCCAGCAGTACCACAACCACTTCTTGCGGAAGAATATAAAAAGAATGATCTGTTTTTCTTTCCTTCACGTAATGAAGCCTGCCCAAATGTTGTTTTTGAAGCACTTTCCAGTGGTCTTCCTGTGATATATCATCCAAGTGGTGGTACTCCAGAGATAGTATCCAGCTATGGAGTAGAGCTGAAAGATGATTTACATGCCACACTTGATGAGGTTGTCAACAGATACGATGTTATCATCGAAAGGATAAAAAAAGATTATTTGCTGTTTTCTATAGACTATGCAGGAAAGAAGTATGCTGAAGTATTTCAGGAAGTATGCAAGTAAGTGATTTTGTTTTCTGTATTACAGTAGACGTCAGCCTTGAAGGACGTTTCTCATCATCTAACAGGTATATGTAAATTCCCCCTAAGTTACGCAACCTAAAGGGTGAGACTATACAAATAGTCCAATTTGCGAAATAGAAAAGCATGTAGGGCATTTATGATATTTTTCAATATATCTATAATGCGTACTTAGTAATGCTTAGATAGAGGATGACTCAAAACAACTACATCAAGCGATTAGAATTAACGGAAGAAAATAGGAATATTAATGCCTAATTTACTCTTATGCATGACCCCAGGTATTGGATTGAATACATGGGAGAGTATTGGCAGCCTTAAACGAGAACTCAGTACTTATGTAGAATATGTGAGAAGAGGGTGGAAAGTCAAGATCCTGACTTTTGATAAGGGAGAGATTTCTGATCTACCTGAGGGAATTAAGGCAGTTCGTTTTCCGAACCGTTATTTATTATTTCTTCTTCCATGGACTCATAGAAAATTAGGTGAATGGGCAGATGTAATAAAGACAAACCAAAGTGTTCATGCATATTTATATACAAAGGCGGCAAGATATTGGAAAAAACCAATTCTCTTGAGATGCGGTTATGTGCATGGGGAATACCTTGAATCAATTAATGGTCGTACATCTAGAGTAATGCTTTATCAATACATGGAGGCAGGTGCTTTTCAGAGAGCAACATGTTGCCAGGTGCCTACCGAAGAACTCTCCACATGGGTTCATAGGAGATATCGTGTTCCAGAGAAAAAGATAACAGTAGTGCCAAACTTTGTTAACATTGATTTGTTCAGTCCCATGCCGGTAGAGAAGAGAAAAAGATCTATTATTTCCGTTGGCAGACTTGTTCCGGTTAAACGATACGAATTGTTAATCAATGCCTGTGCTGAAATACCGGGATGCAGGCTGACAATAGTAGGCGAAGGCCCGGAGAGACAAAACCTTGAGGATCTTGCAAGAGAGAAAAAGCTTGACCTCAACCTAACTGGTAATCTGCCGAATGAAGAATTACCTCTTATCCTTCAGGCAAATCAGGTATTTGCTATTACTTCCAGCTGGGAGGGACATCCAAAGGCCCTGGTTGAGGCAATGGCATGTGGTATGCCATGCCTTTGTGTTGATGGTATTGGTATTAAGAATATTATAGAAAATGGAAAGAATGGATGGTCTGTAAAGGCATTGCATGACTCTCTGTTCGCTGGTATTTCTGAACTCTTTGAGAAACAAGTGTTATGCGATAATTTATCCAGGGGAGCCAGAGAATATGTTCTAAATCACTATGGATTCAATACCTGCTTTTCCAGGGAATATGATTCGATAAGTTCAATAGTGTGTGCTAAATAAATAAAGACATTACTCAGGAGAGTATAAGAGTGAAAGTGCTTTTTGTATATTATGATGTGAATAGTTCAGAACCTGCTAGGTATGCGTGTGGTCTAGGTGCACTTTCTGCTTATATCAAAAAGCATGGCCATGAAACTCACCTATCTTATATTAAGACAGAAGATGATTATGAGATCCTAAAGAAGAAAATTATTGAATATAAACCTGATTTGATAGGTATTTCAGCAACAACTTCCGGATTTCTTTCAGTTAATAATTTGTCATGTTATATTAAAAGTATTATTCCGGGTACCATGCTGCTTCTAGGAGGTTCTCATGTGTCTATTACACCTGAGGATATTGCCAGTTTGGAGGATGTAGACGGTGTTTGTATCGGTTATGGTGAAAAACCATTATTACAACTCATTACTACTATGGAAAATGGTGATGATTATTTTGGAACACCCAATTTCTGGTTTAGAAGGAATGGTGATATAGTAAAGAATGAAAAACTGCCATTTCCCGATTCATGGGATGATTTTTTTGATTTTGATAGAGAGCTTTTTTTTGAAGAACTTGACAGGTTAAATCCAGATCCATATGGTTTTGGAAGAGGTTTGCTTGGAAGTCGTGTATTTGAATACATACTTTGTCGTGCCTGTCCTTTTGCGTGTGATTTTTGTGCAGCACCGCTAATAAAAACATGGGGAACGGGAAAGGGATGGCTTAGTCATCCGTCTCCTGAAGCAGCTGTTAAAAAATTAAAAGATGACAAAGAAAAATATCAGCTGACAGGTTTTGCGTTTCATGATGATGTGTTTACTTTTAATAAACGGTGGTTTACTAAGTTTGCTGAACTGTATAAAAAGGAGCTGGGATTACCGTATGTATGCAATGTAAGGGTGGGGACATTTGACGGCCATATCCTGGACGCATTAATTGAATCAAACTGTAAGATGGCAATAGCTGGTGTTGAATCTGGCAATGATTATATCAGAAATAAGATTGCAAATAGAAGATTATCACGAGAGCATATTATAACTTCCCTGACGAAACTGAAAAATTCTGGCATCTCTTTATATATAAACAATATGATTGGGTTTCCAGAGGAGACATTTGAGCGGTTTGTTGATACCGTTGATATCAATGCCATAATCGGACCCAAGCGCTCTAATGCGTCTGTTTATTATCCTTACCCCGGAACTAAACTGTACGCTAAATGTATTGAGGAAGGCATTATTGAACCTCATCGAGTAAATGTAAATGAGGAGAGATTTAATACTGTTCTTAATCTCCCCGGTTTTCCAAAGAAACAGATTGAAAGAATTGCTCCCGTGTTTCATCTTCTCGTTATGTACCAAAGAATTGTATATAAGCTTTTCGGTCAAAAATCAAGACTGTCCATAAAACATACTGAACCTGTTGTATCATTTCTCAGTTCTATTTTTCTTGTAATATTTTTTCGAGCCAGGAAGATCAAGGATTTTCTGTCGACATATCTTATTAGTTTACTGAAAAAAATAATTTAAAATTGCTGAGTGAGAGAATCAAATGTGTGTTAATAATATTAAAAAACTGATTAAAACGGTAATTAAAAGACCATACATGGCAAGGAGGCTTGTAAAGATCCTTCTTGTATTGCATAATTTTTCGTACAAAGGTGTAGGGCTTCTTTCACAGTCTCTTGAGACAGACGGTATACATCCAAAACACAGAATAATGGGGTATCATGAATGGTTTACTCAGCATATTAATAGTAATTGGTTTGTACTGGATGTCGGATGTGGGAATGGCGCTTTAACTTCTGACATTAGTCGGGTGGCAAGGAGGGTGATGGGGATAGATATTGAAGAGAATAATATCAAGCTTGCAATTGAGAGATGCAAAGGTGGAAAGGTAGAATTTATTTGTGGAGATATCACTGCATGTGAAATTGATTTTAAGGCAGACTGCATTGTTCTATCAAATATTCTGGAGCATATAGAAGATAGAAGAGGGTTCCTGGAAAAACTAAAGAAGGTTTCAAAAAGATTTTTAATAAGAGTCCCGATGTTTAATAGGGATTGGATTACACCATATAAGAAAGAGATGGGTATAGAGTGGAGGCTGGATAATACACATTGTACCGAGTATACATGGGAAAGCTTTTGTGAAGAAATGTTGGAAGCCGGTATGACAATCAAGGAACAGGTAGTTATGTGGGGGGAGATTTATGCAGTTGTAGAAGTCAGTAATGAAGAATCGAATAATAGTGTGTCAACTCCTTCCAGTCAGCCGTTAAAATAATGGTTGATATGTTATGTTTACAGTTAAGTTCTAAGGGCATTAATGTGAAAAAAGCAGTGAATGTAATTCTAGAAACGTGTGTTGTGTGGTATTGGATGCAGAATACTAACTAAAATAATTAAATGTGTAATCCTGAAATAAGTGTGGTCATGTCCGTATATGAGGAACCAAAAGAATTTCTTATCCAGGCGATTGAGTCTATCCTGGGACAAACATATAAGAACCTTGAGTTTTTAATTACCATTGATAACCCGGAATATAAATGTAAGGACATTCTTGACGCTTATTGCAATAAGGACCAAAGGATTAAACTGACTTATAATAAAACAAACATAGGTCTTACTAAATCTCTTAATAATGCCATAGGGATTGTGAGGGGGAGGTACATTGCAAGGCAGGATGCTGATGATATTTCACTGCCTCAGAGATTGGAGTTACAATACAATTTCATGGAAAGTAATCCGATATATTCAATTGTGGGTTCAAATATACATTTTGTAGATGATAATGGAAAGTTCATTAAAAGGATCAACTGGCCTGTTACCCAGAAATATATCAGCAGAACTATGCGTAAAAGAAATAAACTGGTCCATGGAACTGTTCTAATGAAGAAAGACGATCTTATTTCAGTGGGAAGGTATAATGGCAAGCTTAAATATGGTCAGGACTACGAGCTATGGTTAAGATTTTTAAGGAATAATAAGAAAGTATTTATATTGAGTTCCAAACTGTATTATCTGAGGCAGCATCAAAAATCTGTATCAGTTAAGAGTGCATTTCATCAGAGCATGATGCATTTTCTGATACAGAAAGAGATAGACTTTGATAAATTTGACAGTGGAAACATAGAGGAGTATTTATCATTGTTAAAAGAGAAAGAAAAGTCATACGTTTATTATATGACTTCTAAGATCATATTAAGGTCTAATATGGAAACATCTTTAGGTTACTGTAAAGAGTCAATAAAATATTACAAATACAACATTAATACATATCTATTATTTTGTTATATAATGATGAATATGTTATTAAGACATAAGATATGATTGATGAGAAAATAGATGTAATTATTTGCACAAAGAACAGACAAAAAGAACTAGGTAACTGCCTTAGGTCTCTAGGCGAACAATCTTATAAGAACTTCGATATTATCATAGTGGATCAAAGTGATAATGGGGATGCTTTTACGTATAAGGACTTTAAGTTTTTCGGGAATAATTCTGTTAAAATAGACCATATTAAAGATAGTGGATCAGGTTTGTCTCGTGCAAGAAATATCGGTATAACCGCGTCAAATTCAAATTACCTTGTATTTGTAGATGATGATGGGGTACTGGACAAAAATTGCTTATTGGAATACTCTAAAAACCTTAATCGATATGATTTTGTAGCAGGGAGGATACTGAATTTTGATAAAACGCGATACAATCGGAACCATGGTGAAAACAGTGTGGACATAAATAATATGTTCAAAGTTTTTTTTGTATCTGGTGGGAATTTCGGATTTCAAAAGAGGATTTGTGAGAAAATAGGTATATTTGATACAACGCTTGGAGCAGGGAAAAAATTTGGGGCAAGCGAAGAAACTGACTTCTGTTATAGGGCTTATTTGAACGGCTTTAAAGGCTTTTATTGTAGTAAAGCGATTTATTATCATCCGCACATAAAGCTTGATAAGCAGAAAATTATCTCGTACGGGCTTGGCAGAGGTTTCTTCTACAGAAAGGACGTAGGTGCCAGAAAGATTATACTTCTTATCATCGAAATAATATTTCGTGTAAATATGATATTGTTTACAGCGCTTCTGTCGAGAAAAATTAACTGCATGATACATTACTACATTTTAAAGGCAGAAATATCTTGTTTCGTTACTTATAGAAAAACTCGCTTATCATATAAGATGAGGCGGTCGGATACATCTCCTTTAACTCACAAAAGCGTGAGAAAAATACGTGTTGGAATAAATGCTTCAAAGGTTTTTGATGTACATACAGGTGTTGGGAGATATACGTCCAATCTGTGTAGATCTATTATAAAAACTGGTAGTGTAAAGGGTCGTTTTTATACACCAGGCAGGATGGGAAAGACTAACAGGACTGATATTGAAGGGATTAATTTAGAGGGGGCAACGGTAACCAAACAAAATAATACGTTAAGGATTTTATGGGAACAAATGATTTTGCCGATTTATTCAAGAAAGGATAGGCTTGATTTGCTTCATTATACGGATCATGCCTTGTCTTTGTTCCAGAGGTCACGTCCAACTATAATCACAGTTCATGATATTGCTTATGTGCGTTTTTCTAATTTGTTGAATAAGTCTAGGCAGATTTATAAAAAAAATATATTAAAGTCTTCAATAGAGAGAGCTGACATTATTGTTGCAGATTCTTTATCAACAAAGAGAGATATACTTAATTATTATGGAATCAAGGAAAATAAAATAAAAGTAGTACATCTTGGTGTTGAAAGCAGGTTCCGTCCTATTAGTAATGTGGAAAAATACAGGATAAAGAATAATCTGCCTTCAAAAATGATATTGAACGTTGGTACATTGGAACCTAGAAAAAATGTTGTTACTTTAATAAGAGCCTTTAAAAGATTGAGGGAAAAAGGTTGTATGGATTATAAGTTAGTTATCGCTGGTGAGAAAGGGTGGCTTTATAAACAAATATTTAAGGAAGTTGAACGTAGTGATCTAATGCAGGAAATATTGTTTTTGGGGGTAGTCAGCGATGAAGATTTGCCTATGTTATATAATTGTGCTGGTATATTTGTATATCCGTCTCTTTATGAAGGGTTTGGTTTGCCTCCTTTGGAGGCAATGGCATGTGGTATACCGGTAATTACATCAAACACATCTTCTCTTCCAGAGGTAATCGGTGATGCGGGAATAATGATTGATCCTACAGATGTAGGTTCATTGTGTGAAGCAATGTATAATGTACTATCAAAAAAGGAGTTGTGGAATCACATGAGTGGTATGGGATTAGAAAGATCTAAATTGTTTTCATGGGAGAAAGCAGCAAAGAAAATATTAGAAATATATGATGAAGTACTTTCAGTGTAAAATGTTAAAAAGGATTACGAGCTTATAAAAACACTCCTTCGATATGCTGTCTCCTTTTGAGCTTGAGAGTACGCATTTTAGTCTTGATATCGTTGAGCAAGTGGCTTTAGCACCTTGCTCAACGATATCTGTTAGACTGTGATTCCAAGCCTAAGCAAGAAAACAGTAAGGGTAACTCCATTTATTAACTGTTGCTTCAAATTCTAAATCTATAGAGTTTATTATGATTAGTACTTATCGTTATGATTCAGTATAAATCTCTCAAATATAAACAGAAAAGAATATATGCCAATGATGGCAATGGAAATCATAATGCATCTTAGTATTGATGCGTTTAAAAAGAAGATAGTGCTAACGCCACTACAGAACGTAAACAGGTAAATGTATAATACAGCTTTGTTCATTTTGCATCCACGAGAAATTAATCGATGAATCAAATGGTTTTGATCTGCACGAACCACAGACTTTTTCCGAATGATACGGATGAGTATAACCGAAGATGTATCATAAATCGGTATTCCTAATATGCCGATAGGGATAAGAAGAGCAAAATATGAACTGACCCCATTAATCATGAATGTTGCTAGGATTGTAACAACAGATAAAACATAGCCTATAAACATACTACCGGTGCTGCCCATAAAGATAGAAGCTTTTGGGAAATTATACCTGAAAAAACCTAAAGTTGAGGCAAATAAAGTGATGAGTAATATTCCCAGCAGTGGTTGGTTGCCCAGAAACATCACTACGGAGAGTAAAGATGCTGCAATCATTCCTACTCCACTGGCTAACCCATTTGCCCCATCCAACAGATTGAATGCATTGATAATACCAACAATCCATATAATCGTTACAACCCACATCAGACTTTTCGGCAAGAAATACAATTCCGGTTGAAATCCCATTGCAACAATAATAAGTGCTACAACAGTTTCAAGAATTATTCGTTTGGCAATTGATATTTCCCATAAATCATCAACCAAGCCAATGATCATTACTAAGAACCCGCAAATAATAAATGCTAGTATCTCTACAATTATATGGGTAGCATTAGTTGCATAAAATGCTAAATAGGGGAGAAAGTGGCTTTTTTCTTCTATATAGGCTCTAAATATTATAACGATAATGACGTGTAAAATAACTACAAAAGTGAGCGAACCCCAAATAGCAATACCACCTAAAAGAGGCGTAGGGACTTTGTGTTTTTTTCGATGGTTTGGTGTGTCAATAATATTGTATCTTAAGGCTATTTTTTGTAATAAAGGGATTGAAAAGTAGGAAATGATAAATGTTAACACAAAGATGTAGATAGTAAATAATGTGAGTTGGGTTCGCAATTTATTTTTGTAACTTTACGCCTTGTTCAGGCAATCTGGTAATTTATTTGAAAGTTTTAGATGATAGAAAACAATTCCAATGAACTCACAGTTATAGTTATAACCTATAATTCTGACAAATATCTCAACCGATGTCTTGATTCGATTGAAGGCTATCAGGTAATTGTAATTGATAACTGCTCAAAAGATAATACTATAAAAATTGCAGAAAAACACAAGGTTAAAATTATCATAAACAAGAAGAACTATGGATATGCAAAAGCTGCAAATATTGGGACAAGAAACTCGAATTCAGATTATATCCTTTTAATCAATCCGGATGTCTACTTCAAAGAAGATACTATAAAGAAGATGCTTCTTTTTATGCAGCAGCACAAAGAGTGCGATATTCAAGGTCCAAAACTTGTTAATGATAAAGGGAAATTAATCTATTCCTGCAAGCGTTTTCCAGTGCTGAAAGATGTTATAGGAAGAAGGCTTGGTCTCTTCAAAAAATCAGTATATTATTATTTGATGAAAGACTATGATCACAAGAAACCAAAGATTGTTGATTGGGTTTCTGGTGGTTGTATGTTATTTAAAAATGTATTGAAACTTGACGAACGCTTTTTCTTATATTTAGAAGATGTTGATTTTTGTCATAAAAAACTGGTCTATTATAATCCAAATGCTGTAGCATTTCATTCAGTCCAAAGAAAATCAGCTGAAAAATTAATCCATCTTTTTTATCATTTATCAAGTTTCTTTAAGTACAAGTTAAAACACAATTTGACTCCCTCCATGCGTAGCCGAAATCCATTAGGCAGGTGACAGAATTCAGGATAGTCCTTGATGCCAGATTAAGTTCGAACAGATTTAAACATAATAAACATTCTTTGGACCTTTTAGCCTAGCAATTAGAGACTGAATCGTATTGTAATAACTGGGAGGGTGGTGTAGTACTAATACTGTTGGATACGGATTTTGATGTTATAGATGTATAAAGAGTATATTTGCCCATTACCTTACCATAAACCTCTTCTGGTAATTATTATTTTACTTATCATTGCGACTTACAAAATGCGTAGAACTTATCCATGGAAGAAATTGTTTATTCATAATCCTCCAAATTTCCTTCGCAGAGACAACACGTGCTGCCTGGATATCTCTTCTCTTGCGCCACATGGACGGAATGCCTTTAATCGCATCACATTTGGCATTTAAAATAGCGCACCCGTTTCCTCGAAGTACAAACCATACAATACTGAATAAATTCAGCGACAAATGAAATGGCATAAGTGTCCAAAATAATAATCCTGGCATATTCTTCACGTAAGTCCATACCAGATTGCGATGTCCATGGTACAATTGAAAAGTTGGATTACGTTCGCTGCTTGTAGCGGAACCTACATGGCGCACTCTTGCGGACGGAACAAGCAAACACTTATTCCCAATCAGCCTCAGGCGGAATCCTAAATCTACATCCTCTAAGTAACAGAAGAAATCCTCATCAAACCCGCCAACGTCAATAATAGCTTTAGTACGATACATTGCAGACGCAGCACATGGCGAAAACACCTCTCTACATATCCGTGAATTGTCCACAGGTTTTCCATGGCCAAATCTCCATGCATAACCGGTAATATGGAAATTGTCACCATCTCCATCAAGTATATCAGGATGCTTAGCTACAAGGAGACGACTTGCGAAAAATGAATAACCGGGATTCTCCTTAACCGCAGAAATCAATTGCTCAAACCAGTCAGGTTCCGGAAACGAATCGGGATTAAGAAATACAGTCAATTCATATTCCTTTGCGTGTTCTAAGAGAAGGTTGTTCGCCTTGGCAAAACCATAATTTAATTCATTTTTAACAAAGAAGATGTCTGGTAATGTTGAAAAGATTCCATCAGGTGGGGGTTGCTTACTGGCATTGTCAGCGACAAAGACGCGAAAATCCTTATATGACTGTTTCGCCAAAGACTCAAGACAATGATGTAAATGTTCCCACGAATTCCAATGTACTATTAGTATTGCACAACGTACCATCAACAACCTCTATATCTATAAATTATACTGTTGTATTATTAGATTGCAGTCGCAAAAACTGTCCGGGGCTTTTTATAATTATGCACAACTCAGATACTGGTCCAAAGTTTTACGAGCAGTATTCTCCCAATCAAATGAAGAAGCATATGTTTTCCCTTTTACAGAAAGGTCTCTGTAAAGTTCGTTGTTTGTAAGTACATTGAAAATTGCCTGTGTAATCTCATTAATATCATAAGGATTAACGAAAAGACAGTTATCTTTAAAGATTTCCCTAAAGACTTCAATGTCAGAAACAACCGATGGTGTACCGCTAGCCATTGATTCAAGAATAGGAAAACCAAAGCCCTCATAAAATGAAAGAAGCGCTAAGCATTTAGCTTGTCTATACAACTCTGGAATATCCTCATCTTCCACATAATCTGTAAATATCAGATCACTTCTGCTGCTATAAAGAGATAACAGTTTATTCAGCGATCCTTCATCCTTACCAACAATGACCAACTTTAATGTCTCAAATATTTTATTCTCATTTTTTAGCGTTATAAATGCTTCAATTAACCGTTCCAGGTTGCGCCTATAATGTAGATTGCCAACATAAAGTATATAGTCATCAAATATACCATATTTGTTCAAAACTGAATTTGAAGCTTTACTACCCATATCATCAATGAATCTTTTGTCAAGCCCATAATATATTACCTTTACTTTCCACTCATCAATTCCATAATATTTTATAATTTCGTTCTTAGAAAACTCAGACCCTGTTAAAATGATATCAGCACTTTTCGCGGACCTATGGTAGTAATATCGACGAAAATAATCGGATTTATAAGGATACCATTCAGGGTTAGCCGCGTAACTTATATCATGGATAGTAACTATTGTCTTCTTTAGCTTGAAGAACGGTGTTGTGTAAGACGGGGAATGGAAGAGGTCAACTCTGTCTTCAACTAGTTCAAAAGGTAATCTAATACTGCTCCAGAATAGATTGTTTTGAACAGGCAGTTTTATTATTTTTGCTTCAATACGTTTATCATTTAACCAGAAGACCGAAGGTATTTCATTTTCGAAATAACAGATGAATCTAATTGATTCGTCAGCTAATTTAATAATGTGTTGCATTAAATTAGACAAGTACACTCCAACACCAGTTTTTTGCCCTTCTAGGGAACGACAATCAATGCCTATTCTCAATCATTTGTCCTCATTGTTATACACTTCTTTATAAACGGCCAATGTCTCTTCTGCTGTCATCTTCCATGAAAACTTTTTAGCCCTTTCTAACCCTTTTCTAATCATTTGTCCTTTCATATCATTACTGTATAGCACCTTATGCATTGCCATTGCAATGCTATCCACATCGTTAGGATCAACAAGAAGTGCGGCATCTCCACATACCTCGGGAATTGAAGATATATTTGATGTGATCACCGGTGTTCCACAAGCCATTGCTTCCAGTATCGGCAAACCAAAACCTTCATAGAGAGAAGGAAAAACAAAAATGTTCGCCGCACCATACAACGCATTTAAATCCTTTTCATCAATTAAGCCCGGCATCTTTATATTATCTGCCATATTTAGCTTCTCTATTAATGCGCATACTGCCTTCACATCTTTATTATCTTTTCTTGTAAAAACATCGCCTGCTAACACTAATTTAAAATTAGCGTCAGAGTTTACCAGAAGATTATTAAAACTTATTATTAAATTTTTTATATTTTTTCTATAATCTACACCACCTAAATACAAAACATAATCTTCACTAATGCCGTATTTTCTTTTTATAATGGCTTTTGACTCGAACCTGTCAATTAATAACAAATCTTCACTAACACCTTCATAAATAACATGTATTCTCTCATTAGGAATCTTTGCATATTTTGCAACGTCCCTTTTTGTTGACTCAGAGACAGTTATTATAGCATCCGCTTCTTTTAATAATTCCAAACCATGCTTAAGCGCAAACTGATAATCAAAAGGTTGTTCCTTCATGTAAGAATTCGTAAAAAGAAATGGTATCATATCATGTACTGTAATGACAAATTTGTATTTCCTTGCCGATAATTGCGAAGGTAAACTGGTTATATCACTCGCATGGAAAATATCTGTACAGCTATCCGTTAGAGTTTTATCCAGGAACATTTTATCCCAGAGCCAATGAAGTCTTTCAGGCCTTTTTGGCCTCCATACAGGACGTTCTAACCATTCGCAGAATTGGGTTCCCTCATGTTGCTCCAAGGGAATACCATTTTTCAAAGATAAATAAGAAAATGAATTGCCTTTATCTATTAACGATATATTTTCTGTCAAGTTACTAATATATGTGCCAATCCCCCTATATCGTGAAGCCTTTTGCAACGGTCTAGCATCTATACATATACGCATGATATTTTACAATACGGAACTATTCGGATTTTCATATTACGGTTTTAATATGTTTACGGCCTCTTTTATCTCTTGCCAACATATAACCTTCATCTTCATTATAATCATGAGATAGGACATCATCAATAGTGAAAGCGTAAAGATACTTTTTATGCCCAGTAAATACACAAAGCAAAGTAAACATACAGTCACAATAAGCGGTTTAGCAATAAGCGCAGTCAAGTCTACGCAAAACCCCAGCTTAAGGGCAGACCTGTAATACATTCCTAGAATAAATACTTCTGTAATAACAGTACTTAAAGCCGCTCCTTTTAGATCATATAATGGAATCAGGAAACAGTTGCAAGCAATGTTGAGTCCCAATCCCATTATCGCGTAGAGAGTATACTCTTTACTGGTTTTAAATGTAGAAATCAGGAGGTAACCAAAAATATTACTTATGAATATGAATATGACTGCTCCGGAAAGAATACGTAGCGAACTTATAGCGTTTGAATATTCCGTGCCATAAAGCACCTCAATCAATTGCGGAGCAAATAAATTCAATGCTATAACAACTGGAAAGGCAATCGCTATCATCAAGCGACAGCTTTTTCGGCACAAATCATTTAAATATAATTTATCCGTATTATACCTTGCCATTATAGGATATACTGCGCTTAAGTAAGCATGCGGTATCACCGCTAAAGTATTAACCAATCTGTAGGCTGCGGTATATTCTCCAACAGAGACATCCCCCTTTATGTACGATAAAAGAGTCACGTCTATCCTGTTATAGAATGACCAACAAATAGCCCCGATTCCAATCGGCATTGCCAAAAATAACATCTGCTTGCAAAACTGCAGATCAATCGAGAGTTTAGGGACAAAAAACTTTTTAAGTAAAATGATTAGATTTATGAAAAAAGCAACTCCACCGGCAAGGCAGTTAACGCACGCTAACGTAACAATATTCTTTCCCATAACAAGAACTATAATACTTAATGTTACATTAATTCCAAAAAAAACAACCATAGTTATGCTAATATATTTTAGTTTTTCAAAAGATTGAAAAACCGCATGAAATACTGTATTTAAGGAAAACAGCAAAAGTCCAACTCCGAATATAAGAGTAGTAATTATAATTTCGGCAGGATAGCCTAGACTTTTCACAATGATCACCATCATACCTAAAACAGACATGCCAAAAATTAACTTAAGCAGGAACAGATTGACAAAATAACTATTAGCCTCTTCCTTTTTCTTTGCAATCTCCCTTACACAATAATTAAAGAGTCCAAAATCCACAACAGCCAGAAACATTTGTGTAAACGCTATGACAAAAGACAGTTTACCAAACTGGATATTCCCTAGCAGCCTTGCCGCAAATATTAGATAAACCATTTGCAGCAAAATATTTATGACTTGTGCACTTAGAATAAATAAAGTGTTCTTTGTTACCTTTGCTTTGTCAATTTTGTTCATAGGTTTATGGTCAAACATGATCTGCTCATGTTCAGTATAATACCTTTAAAGTTAGAGTTTGTGTTATTACAGACAGTTGGAGAGTAGCGGAAACTGTCTGTATCGCTTTAATCGTCTTCTGGAGCAGGTGGCAAGTATCCAAGTGCACTATGCAGTCGAAACGCATTATACTCCTTGCGACATCTTTCAATCAACACTTTTGCTTCACTTTTCGCAATATTTATCTGCTAATAATATTGAAACCTTACAAATCTGAATTATAACACGTTTAATTGATCATTTCTTATTCTGTAAAACATAATTGCAGGGTATTACGGACATCACTATCATTTCGAAGGAAAGATCGAAGTAGATGAATCATGCTTCGGTGTTAAGCGTATCAAAGGGAAACGTGGCGGTAGCGTGGGTAGCAAAAATCATTTTTTCTTGCATACGTCAACTTTCTAGGTAAGCGTTTTGACTTTTTATTAGACAAAAGTGCCTATGCTAATTAGAATGACAGATTCTATAAATTTAGGTACTACGAAATGTAACTCACGGGGCGGAGCTGTACTTATGCCACGTCAATATGCCATGTTTAGAGGCATTTAATTTGTGTAATCTATAGATACATTACAGAAAATGTCATTAATCCAATCTCTCATAAAAGACAAATTGTTCAAAGGTGGAAGCACTATTCTCTTTGCCTCATTGGTTGGAAGTATTGCCAACTATTTTTTTCAATTCTTTATGAGCAGAAAGTTATCAGTTGAAGACTTCGGCATAATGAACACGCTATTTTCTTTATTCGTTATCACAGGGATTCCAGGAGCGGTAATTCTTGTAGTAATGGCCAAATACACATCCAAGCATAAAGCCCTTGAACAAGAATCAGAGCTGCACCATTTTTATTTAATAGCTCTTAAACTAGTCGCTTTAGGAGCAGCAATCCTTTTCTCGATTTATGTGATTTTCAGTACACATATCAGTGATTACCTGAAAATTGACTCAAATATACTCGTAATTATATTAGCTGGTATGCTTTTCATCACATTTCTTAAAACGGTAAATTTGGGTATTATACAAGGCCTTCAAATGTTTGGATTTTTAGGAGCAGTTGGAGCATTGGGAGGGATATTGCGTTTATTATTCGGTATAGGATTTATTTATATGGGACTAAAACTGATCGGCGCAATTTGCGCTCCGTTAGTAGCAGGTTTTATTGTCTTAATAATAACATACTACCCACTACGGTCATTCTTTAAAAGGGATCACATAAAGACAGTTTTATTAAATAGAAAAGAGATATTATCATACAGTGTCCCGGTACTTCTAAGTGCTATGTGTCTGATGGTTTTCTCAAATATTGATATTATCTTAATCAAACACTATTTCACACCGGACGAAGCTGGCCAATATGCTGCTGGCGCTATATTGGGAAGGATAATATTCCAGTTTCCCGGGGCCATTGTTATTGCATTTTTTCCAATAGTGGCAGAAGCTCATACGTTAAACAAAAATGTTATGCCATTATTATCTAAAGGGCTTATCTTTACTGCAATATTATCAGGTGTTGGCACAATACTATATATGGTTATACCGGAATTCATAGTTTCGTCGCTTTTTGGGTCAAAATTTATACAAACTGCACCATTATTAAAGCTCTTTGGTTTCGCAATGTTACCCATGGCTCTCTTGAACATTCTTATTAACTTTAATCTGGCAAGACATAGAACAAACTTTGTTTATACCTTGGTTATAGGCAGTATTGCCGAGATAGTCCTTATCTGTCTTATCCATGATTCCCTTGCTCAAGTTATCTATATCATGATCGGCGTTTCTGTTATATTGTTTATAGTCAATTATTCCCTTGTGTTTATTGGAAATAGAAACGAGGGAAAAGAGGAAATATCGGGAAGTGGAGAAGAAGGAGTAGTCTTGGACGGGTTAAATCTATAATATTTATTCCCTCTTTGATCGTTCTTCCCATCTATCACTTTTTTTCAAAATAATCCAATGCTGATTTCAATTGTCATACCCGTATATTGTGAAGAAAAAAACATTCTGGAATTATACAACCAGTTAGAAATAGTAACGAGTAATCTGCATAAGTATGCATGGGAATACATCTTTGTTAATGACGGAAGCACAGATGACAGCTTTGACGTGTTAAAAGGGCTTGCTGCGAGGGATGAAAGATGCAGGATAATAGATCTTTCAAGAAACTTCGGAAAAGAAGTTGCCTTAACTGCCGGAATAAAGGCAGTCTCCGGAGCCGCAGCTATTACAATAGATGCGGACCTCCAACATCCCCCTAAATTGATATATAAACTAGTTGAGAAATGGGAAAAAGGTGTGGAAGTAGTCTCTTCCACAAGAAGACAGGTAAAAGGCCATTCAATTCTTAGAAGGTTTTGTTCGCATGCTTTCTACTTCATCATGGAAAAGATTTCTGACGTAGAGTTTGTATCCCAGACAACTGATTTCAGATTATTGGACAGGAAGGTTGTGAATGCATACATTGAAATGACGGAAAAAGAACGCTTCTTTCGTGGCATCGTTGACTGGATGGGATTCAGGAAAGAACATATTGAATTTGATGCGGAAGTAAGGCATGGTGGAGATTCAAGGTACTCGTTTTTGAAATTAATACGTTTAGCATTGCACGGATTTACCTCATTCTCCTTGCTTCCATTAAGAGTTGCAGGTTATATGGGCCTTGTCATTACTTGCATTAGCGCAGTCTTCACTGTTGTTATCTTTGTTTCAAGCTTTATTTTAAAAAGTTCATATTTTTCATCAATTTCAATAATAGTAGTAGTAAATATATTATTAAGTGGCATTACATTAATATGCCTAGGCTTTATTGCTTTATATATTGGCAGTATCCATAATGAAGTGATAAATAGACCTCTGTACTTAATACGCGAAAGAATAAATTTTGACAAAGAATAACTTAGAATAAATGTACTGCTCCCTGTTAAGCAAGGTTATAATCTAGTAGTAAGTAACAAGTGTTTTTTTCATACTCAGGCTGAGTAGAATAGTCTAATGAAGAGTGTGGATAATCATTGTCATAATTCTCTAACCATCCTCTGGAAGCTTCTGAAATCGATTGATTGTTCTGGAGTTCCTCCAGAACAATCTTGGCCTTGGTTCTTGGATCCTATTTACGGTGTTCATTTATGCCATTTTTCATGGTGCAAATTATAAGTTACTCTCTCATATCTTAACATTGAAGCTAAAATTAACCAATAAGGAGAATAGATGTCTGTTGTTATTATTACCGGGTCTACTGGGCTCATAGGTTCTGAAGCGGTAAGATTCTTTTGCGAAAAAAAATTCAATGTTATTGGGATAGACAATAATTTCAGAAAAACATTCTTTGGTGAAGATGCCTGTACTGAATGGAATAGAAAACATTTGGAATCAGAATATGCAAATTATACTCATAAAAATGTCGATATAAGAAATGAGGATGCTGTTAATTGTATATTTAAACAGTATGGAAATGATGTCAAGTTGATAATTCATACTGCCGCACAACCTTCTCATGACTGGGCAGCATCAGATCCGATTATGGATTTTACTGTTAATGCAAATGGAACGTTGACATTACTGGAAAAATTTAGGCAATACTGCCATCAAGCAGTGTTTATCTTTACCTCTACGAACAAGGTGTATGGTGATTTACCAAATTATCTTCCTCTTGTAGAGATGGATATGCGCTATGAACTGGAGAGCAAACACAATTGGTATGATGGAATAGATGAAACGATGTCTATAGATCAATCCATGCATAGTCTTTTTGGTGCTTCAAAGGTTGCAGCAGATGTACTTGTTCAGGAGTATGGAAGGTATTTTAAGCTTAAGACGGTTGCTTTTAGAGGTGGCTGTTTAACCGGACCTGCTCATTCGGGTACTAAACTCCATGGTTTCCTCTCTTATTTAATGAGGTGTTGCATTTCAGGTAATAAGTATTTTATTTATGGATATAAAGGGAAACAGGTAAGAGATAATATTCATTCTCATGATTTAGTAAATGCTTTTTATCACTTCTACCAAAATCCACGTAGTGCAGAAGTATATAATATCGGTGGAAGTCGATTCAGTAATTGTTCTATGCTGGAAGGGATAAAATTATGCGAAGAAATATCTGGTAAAAAATTGAATTATGAATACGTTGATCAAAACAGGGCAGGCGATCATATGTGGTGGATAAGCAATGTTTCTAAATTTAAACAGAATTATCCTGAATGGGATTATAAATATGATATTAAGACTATTTTACAAGAGATTTATAATGTACAAAAAACTTTGATTTGATGATATTTGGGCGCTGATAAACACAGATTTTCAGGAGTTTAAATATAAGGAACTTACAGAAAATATCGTTAAAATTTTCTTTAAAGTATGTAACATGCTTGGTTATGGTTTACAGGAAAAGGTATATGAAAATGCAATGATAACAAAAGGAAATCTAGCAATTTTAAATAATCTCATTCTAAATATCTGAGTTCCATTAAATAAAATGCAATACGAAACAATATTAATAACCGGTGGTGCGGGTTTTGTCGGCAGCAATCTGGCGGTGTCCTTCAAACAAAAACATCCTGATTTGAATGTGATTGTATTGGATAACTTAAAAAGACGTGGTTCAGAACTCAACCTAAAACGTCTCAAAGAAGCTGGTATTCAATTTATTCATGGTGACATTAGAAACAGGGAAGATCTTGAATTAAAAAACAAAATAGATTTGATACTCGAGTGCTCTGCAGAGCCATCTGTCCTTGCCGGTTATGATGAAAGTCCGGCATATATTATTAATACAAATCTTGTAGGTACTATAAACTGTCTTGAACTGGCGAGAAAGAGCAAGGCGGATGTAGTGTTCCTTTCTACAAGCAGGGTGTACCCGTATGGCGTCATAAACAGTGTAAAAACCATTGAAACAGAAACAAGGTTTAAATGGTGTGAGGAACAGGGCAAAGGCATTCCTGGCTGGTCTACAAAGGGAATAGATGTTGATTTTACCCTTAATGGTCCCAAATCAATGTACGGGGCAACAAAACTCTGTTCAGAAGTACTGTTGCAGGAATACATAAATATGTATGGAATAAGGGGTGTTATTAACAGATGCGGTGTTGTTGCAGGTCCGTGGCAATTTGGGAAGGTAGACCAGGGTGTTTTTACTTTGTGGATGCTTGCCCATTATTTTAAAAAACCACTTAAATATATTGGTTTTGGAGGTACAGGCAAACAGGTAAGAGACCTCCTTCATATTGAGGATCTTTTTGACTTGATAGAGTTACAACTTGAAAGTATCGATAAGATAAATGGAGAAGTTTATAATGTGGGTGGGAACGGAATTAATTTATCATTATTTGAGGCAACACAACTTTGCGAAAGTATTACAGGAAACAAACTCGTGATTAAGTCAGAGCCAACAACCAGACCTGCAGATATAACTATTTACATAACAAACAATCAGAAGATCTTTAATACCATAAATTGGAAGCCCAAAAGAAATGCCAAGTGTGTATTGAATGATACATATTTGTGGATCAAAGATAATGAAAAAACCTTAAGCCTTTTGATATCGTGAGAAAATAGTTCTTTTCCTTGAAGATATCTCGAAGTAGTCAAGAAGCAAACAAAACTATCTGTGTTAATCTGCATAATCTGCGGATGTAAAAGGTTCAGAATGAAAATTCTTATTTTTAATTGGATGGATATTACACATCCCTTATCAGGAGGAGCAGAGGTAGTAACTCACGAAATAGCAAAAAGGTTTGTACTGGAAGGTAATGTTGTTACGCTTTTCACCTCAAGGTTTAAAGATAGTAAAGAAGAAGAAACTATTGATGGCATAAAAATCTACCGGGCGGGTAATAAATATACGGTCTACTGGAAAGCGAGAAAATTTTATCATAAATATTTTAAAGGAAAATACGATGTCATCATTGATGAAATAAATACCGTTCCTTTTTTTACCCCGAGGTTCGCAAAAAATGGAGAAAGGATCTTTGTTCTTATCCATCAACTGGCAAGAGAATTCTGGTTTAGTGAAACAAAATTTCCCTTTAATTATCTGGGATATTATCTGCTGGAAAATTGGTGGCTGAAACAGTATAGAAACATACCAACACTCACCGTCTCAAATTCTACTAAAAATGATCTTGAACAACTGGGGTTTAGGAATGTCTCCATTTTTCCGGAAGGTATAAACTTCAAACCTTTAGAAATCGCACCGGAAAAAGAAAAAGAACCTACCCTCATTTTTGTCGGCAGATTGAAATCGTCTAAAAAACCACTTGATGCCATACAGGCTTATAAGCAGGTAAAGAAAAAAATTCCAAACGTCAAATTATGGGTTGTTGGTAGTGGCTATATGAAAAATACATTACAGGAATTTGCCGATGAAGGAGTAACCTTTTGGGGGCATTTGCAATTAGAGAAAAAAAACGAATTGATGCGTCGAGCGCATTTAATTCTTGTTCCCGGTATCAGAGAGGGTTGGGGGCTCGTGGTCACGGAAGCAAATGGCTTTGGCACGCCGGCCGTTGCTTATAACGTTCATGGATTACGGGATTCGACCATAGATAACTATAATGGCATCCTATGTAAGGGTAATACTCCGGCAAACATGGCAGAAAACGTTATAAAATTGCTTGCCGATAGAGACTTGTATAACAATTTGCAAACAAATGCCCTGGTGTGGGCTAGAAAATTTTCCTGGGAAAAAAGCTTTCAGGGCTTCAAAAGTTGTATCCATAGGATTCCACATGTTTTTACTGCGGAGCTGCCTTATGAGACAGATCAGGTAATCACCCTTTTTCTTCGAGACAGGTTTTCCCGGGTCGATAGTTTTGTTATGAGCCTTGGCCAGATGAGTCGTATACCGCCGAGTAAGTTATATTCTTATGTTGATGGCAATTTAATCGGCCAAAGAATATTTAAGGGAAATAAAATGCAGGGAAGAGGTAAAAAGCTCTATTTTTTTATCATTCCAGCAGCACTTGTCAAGGTTACCATTGATTTGTTGAAGGCATTAAAATCAATTCATTTTACTTGTGATATTTTCTTTGCACAACATTTTCTGCCAGCGTTCGTAGCTATTATTCTTCGACGTATAGGAATATTGCGTTGCCATAAAATAATATTCTTCATGTTTGATTTTTTCCTCATACCACCTGAATTTCCCAGGAGTCTGTATTATCGGGGAATAGATTCCATGCAGCGCTACATTCGAAAACATGTGGATGAAATATGGTATACTACCCCACGGCTGGTTGAATGTGATACATACCGGTATGGTTTGCTGCCGGAGAAAGTTACAAAACGTGTTACCGAATGTTATTTTTTTCGAAAAATTAATGTGCCGGAACCTCCCCCTGTGCCTCCTTTGCGCCTGGCTTTTCTCGGTTCATTGAGAAGTAATAACGCGGTATATGAGACAATTGACAGTATCAGTTACTCCCATAAAATGGGCATGAATGTGGAGTTGCTAATCATAGGCTCCGGGTCGGAAGAAGAGCGTTTAAAGAGGTATGCAGAGAAAAAAAGGCTAGGTGATGCGATTAAGTTTTATGGTTTTGAAGACAGGGGAGAAGAAATAGCTAGAATATTTTCTACGTGCCACCTTGGCATTGCATTGTATAACTCAGAGCCATATAGCGTGAATTGGTTTCTTACCTCAGGGAAATTTAGGAGATTTGTAAGCCAGCGTTTACCGGTTATTATTTCTTCAGTGCCGTATGCGGCAAAATATATACAGGAATATAATGCCGGATTTGTTGTAGATAATTCGGTAGAAGATTTTTACCGAGTCCTGAAATTAGTTTACGACGATTCGTCTCTGTTAAGCACCCTTCGTCAGGGTATTGACAAGTTATATGAAAAATTTAATGCTGACATTGTTTTAGACAAGGCATTTAGTGAAATGCTTACTCATTCGAATAATAAAAGGTATGATGTGCTATGATAAATGAAAGGGAGATGATTCCCGTTTTTCGTCCGAGCTATGGACCAGAGGAAATTGAGGCCGTTTCACAGGTACTAAGTTCTGGATGGTTAGGTTTAGGTCTCAAAACGGCAAAATTTGAAGAGTGTTTTGCCTCTTACGTAGGCGCACGATATGCCGTGGCGCTGAATTCTGGTACAGCGGCCTTGCATTTGGCCCTCATGCAGGCAGGTATTGGACCTGGAGACGAAGTAATTATTCCCTCCCTTACCTTTGTATCTACAGCCCATGTGGTAATGTATGTTGGTGCGACCCCTGTATTTGCGGATGTAAGGCCAGATACATTATGTGTTTCACCTGATGATGTTGCAAGGAAAATAACCTCGAAAACACGTGCTATCATGCCGGTTCATTTTGGTGGGCATCCTTGCGATATGGATGAACTCCAACAACTCGTGTCCGGAAAGAACATTGTCATTATTGAAGACGCAGCACATGCCTGTGGCTCTTCCTATCATGGGCAACGAATTGGTAATATTAGCAGATTTACCTGCTTCAGTTTTCACGCGGTAAAAAACCTGGCCACCGGTGACGGAAGGATGATGCCAAGCGCTTAATGCAATTACGCTGGATGGGAATCACAAAAGATACTTGGGGGAGATTAGAAGATGTAACAATACCCGGCAATAATGCACAAAAAGGTTATGGCTGGTATTATGAAGTACCTGAATTAGGTTATAAATATCACATGAATGATATAACTGCTGCGCTTGGCTTGGCTCAATTGTCTAAATTAGAAGCGAGTAATAAAAGAAGACGAGAACTGGCTGAAGATTATACGGAAAAATTATCTGATATACCGGGGATTGAGTGTCCGGTAATTATGCCGGATGTTATTACTTCCCAGCATAACTACGTTATTCGATGTGATAAACGGGATGAATTGCATTTGCATTTAAGAGAAAAAAGTATTTCATCCGGAGTGCATTATATGCCCGTGCATTTGCAACCCTATTACAAGGAAATATGTCACAATATAGATTTGCCAGTGACGGAAAAACAGTGGCGTAGATTACTTACCATACCTTTGTATCCCCAAATGAAGGAGGACGATCAATTTTATATAATAAAAACAATAGAAAAATATATGGGAAGAAATGATTAGGTTGAAATGGGCAGAAAAAAACCCTTTACCCTGTTGTAGGCAAAAAAGACAGTTTAAGGTTAATAGAGCAAAAAGATATTGAACTAATAAGAAAATGGAGAAATGATAATAAATTTTGCTTTTCAGATTCCACTTATATTTCTTCTGAAATGCAAATTAAGTGGTTTGAAAGTTACAAAGAGAAAGAAGACGATTTTATATTTATCATTGAAACATTAAATGAAATACCAGTAGGAATGATTTCCTTGTATAACATAGATTATGATAGTAAAAACGCTGATTTTGGGCGTTTAGTTATTGGAAATAAGAGTTATAGAGGAAAAACATATTCATGGGATACTTCACAAAGCTTAATTTCTTTCGCGTTTACTGATTTGGGATTATGCCAATTAAACTTGAAAGTATTAAAGGATAACTATCGAGCTTTTAGATTTTATGAGAAAATTGGATTTCATAAAATTGAAAGTTCAAAAAAAAGCAAACATTTCGATAGCATTATTATGACTTTAGACAAGGAGGCATTTTTTTAAAAAGGCTTGCAAGCTAAAGCGTGAGTATTTCAAAAAATTCCAGAGATTTCCAAGTGGAGATTTTTTAATTTAGAACTTTTAGCTTTTATCTAATTAAATCTATAGTGAGTGTGTCTTTTGTTTTTAATATGAGAGCATTGTATTTACAATAAATTCCTTGTGTCTAATTTAGTAAAATATCAACCAGATATTGTACTATTTGTCTGTGCTAGTGATTTAATAGATATTTCCACATATAAATATTATAAGTATCCTCACCCTCTTTTTATTCTGGAAAATAATAGATGAAAATTGCATTAATCACACCACCGCTTGGGATAAAAAATCAAGTAAATCGTCCAATAGGCATTAGTTATATTAAAGCGATATTAAAGCAGAATGGTTATGATGCTAAAGTCTACGATTTTTCTACAACAGATAAGCTCACTGCTTTAAGTATTTTACAAAAAGAGAAATGCGATGTAGTTGGCATTACCGTATTTTCAGACACGCGTCAAGAGTCATTACGTTTTGCGGAGCTTCTTAAGAAGACAGACTGTAAAATTGTTTTAGGTGGCCATCACCCCACTTTTTTGTATGACCAAATTATGAAGAATTATAAGTTTGTGGATTTTATTGTGATGGGTGAGGGTGAAATTACCTTTCTAGAATTAATTAAAACATTGTCTTCCGAAAAAAATAAATTTGAGACGATTCATGGTTTAGTTTTTCGCAGGAATGGAGAATATTTTGTCAATGCTCCTAGAAATCCTATTGAGAATATTGATACCATTCCTTTCCCTGACTATTCTGATCTGGATCCTTCAATGTATAAAATTCTTTCCTCATTACGCTATAAAAAAAACTACGGGATTATTACTTCCAGATCATGCTCATATTCATGTGATTATTGTGCTCACCGGTGGTTTTCTGGTGCATGGAGAGCAAGAAGTATTGAAAATACCATTCGAGAAATCGAAAATGTGTACCTTGGAGGGATAACTCATATTTGGATAATTGATGATAGCTTTACTGAAGACCCTGCCAGGGCAATCGGAATCTTTGAGGAGATAATAAAACGTAACATGAAAGTATCTCTTGCGATGAATTCCCGTGTTAATGCTTGTAATGAAGATGTACTTAAAGTATTTAAAAAGGCGGGAGGGTATAGAGTGGACTTTGGTATTGAGTCCGGTTCGGATAAAATATTGGAGTCGATGAATAAAAGAGTAAACTTCGATAAGGCATATAAAATCAGAGATATTTGCAGTAGATTGGGCATTACCGTTAAGTGGAACTTTATTCTTGGGTATCCTGGAGAAACGACAGAAACGTTTGTTCAAACAAAAAATGTTATAAAAAAATTAAAACCTGACATGCTCTCAGTTAGCATTTTGAGGGTCTTTCCCGGAACACCACTTTATAATCGACTTATTAAAGAGAAGAAAGTTAATGAAAGTTTTTGGCTGGGCACAAACTCCGGTTTGCATTATTTTGGAGATGGTTCATATGAAGAGGTTATGAGGAAGTACCTAAGGTTAATGTTGATATGGGCGGTACAGTTTAGAGTAAGGTCCTTTTTGTGTTTGATTAATTTTGTTTATGGATTTGCTTCTGCAAATCCACGAACGATTGTTTATCATTTTCTTAACACAGTAAGAAGTGTGGTAATTGGAAGAGGATGATATCAAGTCTGTGAAGAGAGATTTGGATGGTAGTTGTTACCGGTGAAAAAAGAAATATATATTGCTATTGTTTTCAGTTGTATTATCATCGCTTTTAGTTGAAATAATTCTTAGAAATACGGTGTAGTGCTCGTCGAAAAAGGGTATGATCTTGAACTATGGACTGTTATTAAAGATGAGTACAGGGGGTGTAAACTAGGGCCAAACCAAAATACGGTCATGACAAATGGCTATTTCCTGGAACATATTGTAACTGATAGCCATGGCCTGAGAGATCTATTTAATACTCAATATGAGGATATAGGCATTGTCGCGATTGGTGATTTGTACTGCACCCCATTTATCAAGCAGCATTTTTAGTAGTACATGGTAAGTGTTATTTTTCAAATTGTTCAGGCGTTTTATAGTTCAATGAAGAGTGTGGGAAGTCAGTATTATATTTGACTATCCACGTCTTAAGTGCTTCTTCCAGTTGAGGTGGTGATTTCCACTCTTTGATCCAGATAAGGTCTTCTTTTATAGTACGTATGACTCGTTCAGTATCAGCATTACCTTTAGGGTTATTGTAACAGGTAAATATTTGCTTTATTTCCAGTGCTGAACACTCTTTCATAAACTTCTGTGAAGTTGGTTGTGATCCGTTATCTGATATAAGAAACAGATCCTTGTTCTTTGATAATATCCCTTTGGGAAACTGGTTATTTATTGCGTGATTAAGGGCTTCCAGCCAGTCATCTGTTTTGGAATGCGTCTTTAGTGAGTATCCAACAATCTTTTTAGAATGCCAGTCCAGGACAACAACCAGGTATAGCCATCCGTAGGAGCTAACCATGACTTTGGTCATATCAATGCCCCAGTATTGGCTAGGCCTCGTAGCACGCGGCTTGCTTCTGTGAGGAGCGTTTGCACGTATGGCCTTAAGACGAGTATTAGGTTTAACAAGAAGATTATGCTTCTTCATAAGCAGGTATACACGTTTATGGTTAATGACAATATTTTGCCGGTATTTAAGATATGCCCACACTCGTCTATAACCCCAGAAGGGATGTTCAGATTTAATATTATTAATACGGGAGAGTATTTCTTCATTACGCTTTTGTACTTTCATAGATCCTCTCCTTCTAATTCGTATTCGCTTTTTTTTAGTTCAACGGTTAAATCAGCTATTATGCGTTTGAGTCCCTTGTTTTCTTCAACTAAACGATGTTCCTTTTTAGTTTTCTTTGTTGTATTAAAAACTTCATGAGATTTTGCCTGGAATTCTTTGAGCCAAGTATAGTACTGGCCTTGTGTCATTTGATGCCGATTACAGAGCTCGGCAAGCGAGATTTTGTTCTGGAGTCCCTCCAGAACAATCTTAGCTTTAGTCTTTGAGTCCCATTTACGATATTTCATTATGTCCCCTTTCTTAAGCAAGTAGTATAGTGTAAAATACTACTAAATTACACATGCTTACTTAATGGGGTGCAGTATAGATTCATATACTTTTGGGCTTGGTTTAAATGCAGAAGATACATGGCCAGAACAGTTACAAGAAAAATTGAAGGTGAATGTCACAAATAGTGGAGTACTAGGATACGGATCTGAACATTATAAATTTGTATTAGATGATCTAATAAAAAATTTACAATTCCTTATCAATCTTAAATAATGCTTCCCAAAATAAGTATTACTATTCCCACATATAATGAGAAGGATAACATCCGATCATGCCTTGAGTCTATTCAAATCCAGAATTATCCGGAAGGCAAAATAGAGGTCATTATTGTTGATGGCGGTTCAACGGATGGAACGATAGATATTACCAGACAATTTCAATTTGTAACAGTTTTGAACAATCCTGAAAAGGACACTCACATTGGGAAAATGATTGGGCTGAAGGCATCCACTGGTGAATATTGGACATATTTTGATGCTGACTTGCAGGCAAACGGCTCAGACTGGGCACGGTCAATGGTACAACCTCTGTTAGAAGACAGTGCCTTGGTTGCTTCCGTTTCACGATATCATGGACGTCCTGAAGACTCTTTGCTGGAAAAATATATTAATCTGGATCCTATAGGTAGGGATACTTTATTTGCCTGGTTTACTCCCGGCATAGAATCTACCATAGAAGAGTGGCGTAATGGATATGCTGTTTGCTGTTACCAACCCAATAGTATACCACCGGAGGGTAGGTGTTTGTTTCGACGTTCTTTGTTAATGGAACTTATTGGACACCAGGGGCGCTTTCGCGAATTAGATACGTTACTCTTATTAACCCGTGCTGGACATGCTCAGTATGCCTATGTCCCCGAGCCAGGATACTACCACAGGCATCCAAAGAGCCTTTCCGAATTGCATCGTAAGAGAAAAAGAAATGCAATGAGAAATTATATTCCCGGTTACATGGAAGGATACATTCAATATACCTGGTTTGATTTGAAAATGCCGAAAGACTTTTTGAAAATGAGTGCCCTGATATTTTATGCCTTTTCCCTGATTGGCCCTTTATTTGGCGGAATATGGAAGACCGTCAAATATAGAAGCCTGAGCGGTATGGTGGAAGTTGTATATGTCCCCGTTGCAGTAGAGGCATATTTGGAAGCATTTATAACCAACAAGCAGGGCCGTTCATTCATAAAACAAGTACTGAAGGAGTTTTCCTGGCAGAGGAAGAGAGGCTATAAGTGAAATCTGGAATAATGAAACGTACGGAATTTTCAGAAAACAACTAAGGAAGGACAATACCTTTCATAGCTGTGTAAGGTGCTGTTCCCTTAATTTCAATGAAAACTGAAATTGCGGGATATGTATTAAAAATTCTTTTGAAAATACTTATTTTAAGTGACGTAAATAAATACTGTTTACCTTGAAATTTATTGAATATCATTTTCAATATGGGCAAAAAACAAAAAACCTGGATTGAATTTTGGAACTCTGAATCGCTAGTTAGTTCTCCACGGTGGGAAAAGAATATGCGGAGATTCCTTCAAGGAGTTGAAAATTTCTTCACTTTTAGCAAGGATGATATTGTGTTGGATATTGGATGTGGCCCGGGATACTTGGAAATGTTCTTGAAGGATAGAGTAAAGGAAATTCATTGTGTTGACACTTCAAAACGATTTATTGATCAGTGCAAGGAAAACTTCAAGGAGGATAAGAATGTCTTTTTTTATCTTTTATCCGCGGATTACACAGATTTGTCCTTTTTAAATTCTATGAAATTCTCAAAAATTGTTTGTTCGAACGTAGTTCAATATTATAACCATGCAAATGATTTAGAGAAGCTCATTTTAGAAGTTAAGGATATTGCCGGTTGCAACGCCGAATTTATAATTACAGACTTAATGGGCGGAAACCTTTTTAGTGATACATGGGGAAATATAAAAGCAGGCATTAACGAGGATTTACTATGTGATACTTTATTGTTTTTTCTTAAAGCAATGCTCAGTGAGTACAGGCGGGTGCTGCTGGATAATAAATTATTGCTTTTTTCTCAGGAAGAATTACATAAGCTAATTGAGAAGCTGGAGATTAGTGCTGAAATTTTAAACTATAGGCTATCCATCAATTATAATAGGCGGCATCTTTTAATTCATTTTTAGTAAATATTTTTCCATTTTATTCTTTGAAGGTATTATGTTTTTTTTGTCCTGTTAAAAATGAATATCCATGAGACATTTTTAGTCCTGAGTTGGTTAGGGTTATTTCTTTTATACCATATTCCCGCGTTTTTTACCGTGAGACTTCTCCCCTCTTTCTTTCCAAAAGATATTGCCGGGCGCATATGCTGGATATTTGTTACTGGCCAAGCCATCTTTTTTTTCATATCTGCCCCCTTTCTTGTTGCTCATTGCTCATACCAGATCTTTAAAATTAGTATTATTACGGCTTGGCTCATTTGGTTTCTCATTTCAGGCTATTTTATCGTGAGAAAATCAAAAATAAAATTTAGAAGAAAGGCTGTTTCAAATTTTGAGCAGGCTACTGTCTGTTCATCATCAAATATCCTGGCCCCCATTGTTGCAAATGTATCCCTCTGGATCTTGTGGTTTATTTGCAACTGGACCATTTCAAAAAATACTTCGTCATATTTTAAACCGGTAACAATGACGGTTTTAATTAGTGCATTTGTTTTTACTGTTTTTCTCTGGAGAAAAAGAAATAAGTTTTCAATATTTAAGGAAAACCCACAGATTGGTTCCCAAAGGCTTTTTGGAACAAATATAGAGAATATAATATTGGTTTCACTTGCTGGTATTATAATTGTTTATATTGTCCTTGGCTATCTATTTGCCCGTTTCAATAATACCGATGATATCTGGTATATTGGAATGGGCCTAGGTATGATCAATTCTCCACACATGAATTTATTGGAACCCACCCTTAATGAATATCCAAATGCACCTACATATATTTTTCTCTCATGGGAATTATTTGTATCCTGTATCAGTGATATTTCCGGATTACATCCCCTCGCCGGTTTTCGAACGGCCGCACCCATACTATTGGTGCCACTGTGTTTTATTGCTTGTGCGTACCTTGCTAAATTAATTTTGCCAAAGACAAGAAGATGCATACTGCTTTGCCTGATTTTCTTTGGTATATTTTGTCTGTCCGATAATGGCGAATGGACCCATCTTAATATGGGAAAAAGTATTTTATTTACTATTTGGATGGGTAAATACGTCATGTACATGATTTGTTTGCCAATTCTCATTGCATCCTGGGTAGAATTATATACAAAACCAGATTCTAGAATTCCCCTTCGCTTGCTACTGGTAACTCTTGTTGGCATAGGAACAGGTCTCCTTACAACTTTTTTTCTGTTTGTCATCATCAATAGTATCATGTTCATTTCCTCTGCAGTGTTAATGGGAATGAAATATAAAACTAATTTGAAAGTATTTATGGTCGCTATTTCTAGGTACCAACTTGTTGCTTACATCTATTCATTTGTCCCGCTGGCAGCTCTGGGGTTCTTTACTCTCTACCTGTATAAAGAAATGGGTACAAAAGTTGTGAGTACCGGTAAGCCCACTTTATCGTTTCTCTTCAATGAATATGAGGGACATCTCGCGTGGAATGTTTTGCGCGTCATGTATGGCTATCGTAATCTTTTGATACTTATCTTTGCCGGGTTGCCGTTTGTATATTTGTGGGGTAGGCGTAATTCTTTACTCTTTCCTGTAGTATTTATCTTTATGCTTTTTATTATATGTGTGAGTGACCTGTTTTATCCGTACTGGGTTTATGTTCTTCAGGCTTCAACGATCAGATGGCGTTTTACATATATAATAAGTGAAGGTTTTCTTTTGGCTATTGTTTTTAGTGTCATCTCCGAGCAAATTCTTTCATTTGTTGAAAGAAAAAGCGTCAGGATAAAAGCACTTGTCTGTTTAATAATTCTTAATTCTTCTTTAATAGTATGTACCGGTGGGTTTTCACAATTCAGTTTTGCCAATTTCCCTTTTAATAAAGGCCGTTATTCAGGGGCTCACAAGTCATGGGGTGAAAAATATAATAATATTTATGCCATACCTGATTATATTTGTGAACTTAAAGATCGTTTAACTCCTGATATGCTTTTTGCCGGAAGGGTGCTGGCTGATGAGGAAATTGCGGGTTATATTCCCATGCTATTTTCCGGAGTACATCAAATTAATGTGCAAAGGCGCTTTACAGGCATTGCCTTAACAGGTCAAATGAGTGTTCCTGAAGGTGACCATGCGAACAAAAATGAATTGCTGAATAGATTCCAACTACAGGATATCATTGATGGTAAAGTGGAGGTAGAAACACCAGAAGCTTTAGAGTTGTTTGACCGTTATCATGTGACAACTGTTATTTCTAGAAAGAATAAAAAACTCCTTAACCGGCTGGGATACAACCCTGTTCTCTCCACAGCAGAGGTTACGGTGTGGCAAAGAAAACCTGATTGGAGCTCTCTTTAGAGATGCTTTGGCCACAGATATGCGCAGAGTTTAAACACAGAGAGAACAAGATAACTACAATAATTTCTTATATATTTTTCGTAGCACAAGGTTCTCTGCCCGTAGATATTAATTTCAGATAATCAATAACCTTAATTTTCTTATGCGTATATTGTTTTTGCAATCATTGACGTATGCTTATATCGGTACAATGAGCCTCTCTGCCGTTCTCAAGAAAAACGGACATGAGGCAGATGTGTTTATAATGAACATGAAAAGGTCCTCTAAAAGCAGCCTGAAAAAAATCCTGGAGTATGACCCTGACATCGTGGCCTTTCCTGTCTTCACCGGTTGGCAAAAACGCATACTCGATGTTTGTGGTTTGCTGAAAAACAACTTTGATGTAATCACTGTTTTAGGAGGTCCTCACCCGACGCATTGCCCGGAAATAGTTCAGCATCCTGCAGTAGACTATATCTGTGTTGGAGAAGCAGAAGTTTCTTTCCTGGAGCTAGTTAATCATTTGGCAATTGGAAAGGCAGCCAATCGCATTCCCGGTATTTGGCTTAAGGAAGCGGGAAACATCATCAATAACGGCAGTTCAGTTCTTCCCAATCTGGAAGAATTACCACCGATGGACATTGGCCTGTACTGTAGAAATGGTAATACAATCGGGTTACAGGAAAACCAATCATTCAGTGTGAATAGAGGCTGCCCGTACCAGTGTACGTACTGTAACTCCCCTTCTTCGTATGCCATATACGGAAAAAAAATGATTCGATCCAAGACGCCGGATAAGGCAATTGAGGAAATTCATTATGTTTATGATCAGACTCCCTTTAAATCAGTTTCATTTATAAGTGACAACTTGTTTCTAAGCAAAGAATTTGCCAGAGAGTTTCTCTCTAAATTCAAGAAGCAAGTTGGCTTGCCTTTTTACTGTCAAATGAGGGTTGAAATGATTGACGTGGAAATTGTCAATCTTCTGAAAGATGCAGGTTGCCATTTTGTCACGCTTGGTATTGAAAGTGGGTCCGAAAGGGTACGTAAACAGATTCTTAATCGAAGCATGAGAGATGAGGTAATCATAAAAGCCTGCCGCCTTCTCCAGAAAGCTGGTATTGGAATAAGCGCGAATAATATTATAGGTATACCGGGAGAGACATTTGAAGAAGCGTGGGAAACTGTTTCCTTGAATACGAAAATTAGGCCTTCTGTGAGTTGGTGCGCTATTTTCCAACCATATCCGGGAAGCAGGATTACCCGCAAGCTTCAGGATGACGGTATACTATCTTCCGACTTTTACGAAAAAGTACCTTCCACTCTTTTTGACAAAAGTATTCTCCTGGGAAATAATGCGCATTTGTTCGTCAACACCCAGAGATTGTTTCAATTGGCAGTACTTTTCCCACGATGGCAGAAGATCCTTCAATGGTTTTGCAAATGTAAAATACCGAAGGTATATGACATCGTTTTTCTCTATTCATTCTATCGCCATGTTAGGAAAGCCTATAAGATGACAAGGTGTGGCGCGATAAAGAAGATCTTGCAGAATGCTTTTGAAGCAAAAAGGGCATAATAGTGGTTATCAGCTTTTGTAGAAATAAAATTGCTGCTATCAGAAAATTTTGAATTATTTAGTATGACTACGTAAAAAATAATTATTGTTAATACAAAAGGAAGGACATTGCATGTCTGTTTTAGTTACAGGTGGGGCGGGTTTTATTGGCGCCCATGTCGTAAATAAGTTGATTACGCAAAATCATGATGTTTTCGTTCTGGATGATTTAAGTGGAGGTTTTAAAGAGAATGTGCATCTGAGAGCAAAGTTTATCCAGGGCTCTATTCTTGATGAGAAACTTATACAGACGATCTTTAAGGAAAATAAAATTGAATACATTTTTCATTTGGCTGCCTATGCTGCTGAAGGGCTGAGTCATTTTATCAAACGATTTAATTATAATAATAATCTCATTGGTAGTATTAACTTAATCAATGCCGCGATAAATTACAATGTTAAGTGTTTTGTCTTTACGTCATCTATTGCCGTCTATGGTGCCGCCCAGTTGCCGATGACGGAAGATACAATTCCACAACCGGAAGATCCATACGGCATTGCGAAATATTCAGTAGAACAAGAATTAAAAATATGCAAGGAGATGTTCGATCTGGATTATATTATTTTCAGACCTCATAACGTGTATGGTGAAATGCAGAATATAGGGGACCGATACAGGAACGTTGTGGGTATCTTTATGAACCAGATAATGCAGGATAAACCGTTATCAATATTTGGAGATGGAACGCAAACTCGCGCATTCAGCTATATTGGCGACATAGCGCCCATAATGGCGAACTCTATTTATATAAAAGAAGCATATAACGAAGTCTTCAACATTGGTGCGGATCAACATTACAAGGTGAATGAATTGGCAAAAGAAGTGTGCAATGCCTTTGGGGTTGAAAAGAATATCAGCTATCTAGAGGCTCGCGATGAAGTGATGCATGCCTATTCAGACCACAAAAAGGTAATAGCGCTATTGGATTATAAAACTACGGCATCTTTACAAGATGGAATAAAACGGATGGCGGAATGGGTGAAAAAAGTGGGTGCCAGAAAAAGCAGAAGATTTGATTGTATTGAAATTTATAAAAATATGCCAAAAGTATGGCTGCAATAAATATTAAAACGAATTTAATCCTATAGGAAACATAAGTTCATGTGCGGAATATCAGGAATATTTAGGGTTACGGGCGATAAGCCAATAACCGAGAACCTCATGAAGGCAATGACGGAAACACTCTACCATAGAGGGCCTGATGATCAGGGATTTTATATTAACCAGAATATTGGTCTTGGCATACAAAGATTGAGTGTTATAGATCCTTCAGGGGGGCATCAACCCATAACGAATGAAGATGGGCAGATCCGTGTAGTATGTAATGGGGAGATATATAACTTTCACGAATTAAGGGGCCTACTGGAACAAAAGGGACATACTTTTCGGACGCATTCTGATACCGAAGTATTGGTTCATTTGTATGAAGAAGAGGGCGAGTCGTTTCCCGGCAAATTAAACGGTATGTTCGGTATCGCCCTCTGGGATAACCGACAAAAAAAACTCATCCTGGCACGTGACCAGGCAGGGATAAAGCCCTTATATTATGCAGATCTTGAGCACTCTCTACTTTTTGGGTCGGAATTGAGGGCCCTTATGGCCAGTGGGGAAATACCACGCGAAGCCGATGCTAAGGCCCTGCATTACTATTTTTCTTTCAGCTATATTCCGGAACCATATTCCATCTGGCGAAAGGTGAAGAAGCTTGAACCTGGTCATATGTTAGTGGCAGAAAGAAATAAGCCACTCCGAAAAACTTCATATTTTCATATAGAGTTGCAGAGTATACCAATAAATAGAAACTATTGTTCAGAGAAATTTCTGGAAATATTTTCTGAGGCTGTAAAGACGCAGTTAATGAGTGATGTGCCGGTAGGCACATTCCTCAGTGGGGGGCTTGATTCAGCGGCAGTGACCGCTTTTTACGCACATCATTATACGGGGAAATTAAAGACCTTTTCTCTCGGTTTTGAAGACACATCTTATAATGAGCTTGATTATGCGCGTATTGTGTCAAGAAAACTTAAGACGGAACACCACGAAATTGTACTTCGAGCGAATGAGATTCAATGTGTTCCAGAGATTATTTCCCAATTGGATGAACCTTTTGCTGATTCATCACAGGTACCTCTTTACTTCCTGTCCCGTTTTGCGGCAGAATCGGTAAAGGTTGTACTCGTAGGGGATGGTGCAGATGAATTATTTGGCGGTTATGAAACCTATCAGGCTAATCGACTGGCATCTCTATACCGAAATCTCCCGAATAGTATGCGCTACCTTGTAAAGGGTGCGATAAATATGCTCCCTGTTAATTCTAAAAAAATCAGCCTGGAGCATAAACTCAAACGTTTTGTAGAGCATTCAAATATAGATCCTGTACAGTCACATGCTTCCTGGAGGAATATTTTTTCATTCAAGGACCAGGAGGATTTGTTCAAGCCGGAATTCTATTCTTTGATACGACATTTTAAATATTGGGATGTGTATGAACAGCATTGTAAAGAATGGCAAGGTATTTCTGCTGACAAGATAAACCAGTTTCTTTATCTGGATTTCAAGAGTTATCTTCCTGCTGATATGCTCACAAAGGTTGATCGCATGACAATGATGCATTCACTTGAAGCGCGCCTCCCTTTCCTCGATAGGCACCTGGTAAATTTTGCCTTTAGTATTCCAGGCAGCATGAAACTAGGATATGTAAGAACCAAAACATTACTGAGAAAGGCATTGAGAGAAGAGTTGCCTCCAGAGATAATAAGACGTAAAAAAACCGGTTTTAATGTGCCTTTGTCTACCTGGATAAGAGGGCAACTGAAAGACTATTTCAGAAGTAGTCTCTCGAAAAACAACTTGGATTTGCTCGGATTTATACAGCATAAAGTGGTGTTAAACATGCTTTCAGAACAGGAAACTATGAAACGAGACCATAGTCACCGATTGTGGGCTCTTCTGGTTTTGGTTACATGGTGGCGTCGGGAACGACCGGATTTAATCGTTTAGTAAACAAAAACATGATCTTATCGAATGTTAATCATTTTACCAATCCTGAGGCGTACATATTTGTCATTGGTGAGTTGCTTGTATATGCGGAAGAGGGGCGATTTACCAAGAAAAAACAGCCGTAATATGTTTTATAGAAGTGACCTGGATACACTTGTACTAGGGTACTTTCTTTTGAAAAGACGATGAAAGCATTTGCAGGAAATAAGCTGGTAGTGAATGCAGACGATTACGGAATGACCCGGTCGATCAGCAAAGGTATCTTGAAAGCCCATGCGAATGGAATCGTTACCTCTGTTTCAATAGTAACGAATACTCCCAGCTTTAAGGAAGCAATTTCTTGGGTGAATGATATTGAAATCGACAAAGGAATTCACTTGACGTTAAATTCGGGAAAGCCCCTGTCTCCTCCTCTTGAGCATTTGCCAATTTTAAATAATAGATCTGAATTTTACCTATATCCAATAAGAACACCATTTTTCTATTTTATATGTAAAAGACCATGGAAAACATGGGTACATGCTGAATTCAGAAGACAGATTGAAAAACTACTAACAGTGAATATAAAGATTTCTCATCTTGATTCCCATTTTCATATTCATGTGTTTCCGGGTATCACTGACGTTATCTCGGAAATCGTCAAAGAATATGATATCCCTTATGTGCGAAAACCCTGTGAGAGATTGTTAAAGAAAAAAATAATGTACCCTGCACAAAATCTCATTTCATTTCTGTCTCGAAAAAATATTCCGTCTGTTGGGAGAAAATCTCTGCCTTTTTATGGGCTAACGGAAGCCGGCCATGTTAACAGTAGCACATTGATACGTATTTTAAAATCAATTGGAACAAAGACAGGCGAATTGATGCTGCATCCGGGTTACAATTCAGAAGAAAATGTGGATTACTATCCTGCCAGAACAAATCACTTTGAAGAGGAATTGAAGGCTGCTGTGCATCCTGATGTTCATGGCTTATTGAGGGAACGAAACATTACCCTGGCAAGAAGAAGTCAACTGGACGATTAAATGGAAGAAGAGTTGTATCATCTTCAAAAAACTATACGACCTAGTTTCGGAGCGAGAAATCGCGTAGAGATATTATTTCGTATTGCTTTTATGAGGATAACCACGGGCAATCATTATTTTGATTTGACCACGTTTTGCCTGTTTCAATATGCAAAAAAATCTTTCAGAAAGTACTCGTATCCTTGATATGGATACAGGCCTACACGCCGTTTTAAGTATCGCATTGAAAAAAATATATGCCATGTTTTCCTCAAGCAGTAAATTGTAATCCTGAATTTGTTCAACTTGCGAAAGAAAATATTTTAAATAATAGAGAGGAATTGTACCGCACGATATGATTATGGCGCTTTTTAAAGAGTTTCCAGCTCTTACCGTGAAAGAGATGTCCTTGGAAAAATATTTTGTTGTTAATTTTTACTGTGTTAAGAGTATGAAAAATTGTTGATAGAACCATGAGAGTTCTTTTAATAGTTCCTCCTTTTGCTGATTTATACGGGCAATACAGATCCTTATATAGAGCTGGATTTGTTAATCCACCACTTGGTCTTTGCTATTTAGCCGCTTCGATGGAAAAGGCGGGTCATGTTGTAAGGATTTTGGATGCGGAAGCAGAAAATCTCTCCCCACAAGAGGTAATTAACCGTGCAAGTGAATTTTGTCCTGATTTAATTGGATTGGGTGCAACTTCTCCGGAATTTCCCAGGGTCGTTTCTTTAGTCAGTGCACTAAAGTCTCAATGGTCAACGGCTCCAATAGTGGTTGGAGGTACTCATCTTTCCATTTTCCAAAAAAAAGTTCTACAGGAAAATCCCGAAATAGATTTTGGAATAGTAGGCGACGGTGAAAATACACTGGTAGAACTAACGGAAAATATTTTTAAACAACACGCGTTGTATCGAATTAAGGGTCTGATTTATCGAGAAAATGGTACTGATGAAATTGTTCAAAATGAACTTCGTTCTGCTGAATATCAATTGGATTATTATCCCTTTCCTGCTCGTGGTTTATTGAAAAACGACAAATATTATCGAGCTGTGCCCAAAAAGGGATATGTTACTACCGCATCCGTAATGTCTTCCAGAGGATGCCCGTATAAGTGTATTTATTGTGCGGTTGATAAAATACATGGTGGTAGTCTTGCACGGTTTCGTTCTGCACAAAATGTCCTTGAAGAACTGGAGTACATTGTAAAGGAGATGGGCATTAACCATGTTGCATTTAATGATGATTGCCTTACCTTAAAAAAAAAGAGAATGTATGATATTTGTGAGGGCATAAAAAAACGCGGATTGAAATTTACCTGGGAAGGATTAAGCAGGGCTGACCTGGTTGATCGGGAACTTCTTGATGAAATGAAAAGAGCAGGTCTGGTTAGAATATCATACGGAATTGAGAGTGGGAATTCCAAAATATTAGAAATACTCCAAAAAGGTGAGTCATTGGAAAAAATAGAATATGCATTTAAAATAACGAAAGAAGCAGGAATTGTTACCAGGGGATCTGTACTTTTGGGCGCTCCTTATGAAACTAAAGAAACAGTAAAAGACACCTTTCGCTTTATTAAAAAACTCCGAGGCCTTGATCAGGTTGCTATTAATGTGCTACAGCCATATCCTGGTACGAAGGTTCGTGATATGATTATAAAAGGCGAGGGAGGAACAAAATTTGTTGAGGACAAAAACAACTTTGAAAATTTAAAGAGATTTGGTAGTGCTTCAATATCTGTGAACAATTTAAGTCCGAAAGATTTAATTTTATTACAGAAAAAAGGTTTTATGGGATTTTATTTAAGACCAAAAGTAATATGGAATAATTTTAAAATTACTGGCCTTAGAGCCTTTCTGCAGGATGGTTTCAATTTTTTAAGAAGTGTGACAGGTTTTTAGTATTACTTTATAGATTTTGTTGCTACTGATTTTTACGATTATTTTGTAATCGTATCCAGGTACACAGGTGAGAGAAATGATATTGTCTGGTGGAGTTGGTAGTCGGTTAGTAGCTGAGAATTTAAAAGGGTTATGTAGCTTTAGTATTGCCACGGTAGAAGTAAACGATCTTACAAGGAAAAAATGATCCAAATGCAAAGTAGATTTTTTCTGTATTATATTGTCGGCCGGGGATATTTTTCCGAAATTTGCGTGTGTACAATCTAAAAGCCTTTTTTCGAGATGGTTTCTTTTTTTTGCTTAGTTCTCTTAGGTGGTAGGAAATATATGAGAATACTTTTGATTGATGCACCGTACATAAATCTTTATGGAGTACATCGTATTGCAGTAGGAAGATATTTTCCACTAAGCCTTGGTTATTTAGCTGCAGTGCTTGAAAAAGGAGGCCATACGGTAAAAATAGCCACTCTAAATGGCGTAAAAGACTATGAATCCATCATAGAAAATTTAGTTAAAGAATATTTACCACAGTTGATTGGTTTTACTGCGATGACCCCAAGTTTTCCCATGGCAGTGAAACTAGCAGAGAAGATACGAATCTGGACCTCTTGTCCTTTGGTAATTGGTGGGTCTCACGTCTCTGCATTTGGAGAGCACTTGTGGAACCAAACCGCTGTTTTTGATGGGGTAATCATGGGAGAGGGAGAATATACTCTTTTAGAATTAGCAAATTACCTGGCTGAAGGTGGTGATCAACCCACTCATATCCCGGGTTTGATTTGGAAACTACCAGGATCTCAACCAATTAATAATGTACCTCGTTCATTTCTCGTAGACCTCGATAAGTTACCGTTCCCAGCTCGACATCTTGTCGAATTAGATAAATTTTCTACCTCAAGCCATATTAAAGGCAAGGAAAGCCTTACCATGATTACTAGTAGGGGTTGTCCTTTTAATTGTCGTTTTTGTTCCAGTCATATGGTACATGGAAGACAATATCGTGTCCATTCACCTGGATATGTAGTAGAGGAAATTATTTTTTTGAAAAACACTTATAACTTGAAATATATCTTTTTCCAGGATGACACCTTCACCCTTAATAGAGAACGATTAGAAAAAATACTTGATTTAATTCTTTCAAAAGAGCTTAAAATCAAATGGGGATGTTTTTCACGAGTGGACATCTTAGACAAACAGATGGCTAGCTTATTTAAAAGAAGCGGCTGTGAGTCTCTCGTGTTTGGCATTGAATCTGGAAGTCAAATGGCATTGGAAAAAATGAATAAAAAAATATCACTGGAGCAGGTGCGAAAAGCCATTACTGTATGCGAAGAAATAGGTATTAGAAGCCTGGCTTCCTTTGTAGTTGGCTTTCCTTTTGAAACGCGAAAGGATATACAACAAACCATCAAATTTGCAAAAACACTCCCAGCAACAAAAGTTGTTTTTAATCCCTTGGTGCCATTTCCGGGTTCTTCGTTTTTTAATAAATCTCGACATTTTCCTGGAAAATTAGAGGGCTGGAGTCGTTTTTTAACAACGAAAGAGCCTCCTTTTCAAATGGTTCAGGATTGTACTCCTTCGGAAATTTACCGCTTGGTAAAACGGGGGCATATATCATTTTATTTAAGACCAAAGCAACTTGTGCGAATGGCAAGGTCTATTCATTCCTGGAATGATTTTTTGTCTTATTGTCAAAGTGCAATTTCGTTGTTGAGGCAATTACTCAAGGGGTAAATAATTATGGTATTAAATACAGAGATACAAAAGTCGTCATTTTCAGTTGTTATTCCCGCCTACAATGAAGGAAGCACTATTGGTAGAGTGCTCAAAGAGATGAAGGATGTGTTGGGGATGAATGTAGAAATCCTGGTAGTTAATGACGGGTCTACCGATGAAACAGGAGCTGTCGCAGAACAACTTGGTGTCAGAGTAATTACTCATAAGCGTAATTTTGGGTATGGAGCATCGATAAAAACTGGAGTGCTGAAAGCACAAAACGACAAAATATGTTTTTTTGATGCAGATGGGCAGCACAATCCTTACGATATATTACCTATAATCAATGGACTTGAAGTTGCGGATATGGTTATTGGAGCGCGTGGTGTTTCCGGTTATCAGAATTTGCGAAGGATGCCAAAATTTATTCTCCACTTGACCGCGATTATTCTGACCCGTAAAATGATTCCTGATCTGAATTCCGGATTGCGTGCTATTCACCGGCAGGTGCTACTCCCCTATTTGCATCTTTTACCGGATGGCTTTTCTGCCTCCACAACCTCAACAATTGCCCTTCTCGCATGGGGGTATAAGGTTGCATTTCATAAGATCACAGTTAAACCAAGGTTGGGTAAAAGTCAAGTAAGGCCAATTGCTGATGGTCTTTCCACGCTTCGGCTTATCATTAATCTAGTGGTTTCATTTAAACCATTGAATTTTTTCTTACCTCTCGGAGTACCGTTACTGATTGGAGGTCTCATTTATGGGTTTGTAGGTGCCATTATTGATGGTTCGTACGGTTTTCCTGTCGGCGGGATGTTATTGGTATTCCTGGGAGTGATGACCACTCTAGCGGGTATTTTTATGGAGCAATTTTCTCTGCTGCTTAAAGAGCGTTATGAGGATATTGCCGGGATTATTAACCGGAGAATAAAAGAATGAGGTTTTCTCAACGATGGATACCATTCGTATACATAATTATCTCTTTTATTGTTAACCTTGCATGGTTTAGAGAAGGAGAGATTCTGGCCGGAGCGGAATTAGGATTTGTGTTTTATGATTATACAAAATTATTGCATTGGTCCCGCTACCTGTGGCAAGATCATTTTCATGTCGGCCACACAAATCCCTCTCTTATTTTTTATCTTCCGCTGTCGTACATGGGTTCATTATTGCAGTCCTGCGGTTTATCTTCATTCAGTATTCAACGGCTATTGTATTTCTTGTTATTTGCCATAAACGGTATAGGAATGTACTTTCTTGTATTATATTTCCTTAAAGATCGGAAGGAGGCACTGCTTTGCGCGTTTATTGCAGGGCTCTTTTATATGTTTAATGCATTTAGCATGATAAGTGTATGGAATCGTTTTATCCTTAACAATATTCTTGCTTCCTCTTTTTTACCACTGGCGTTGCTTTTTTATGCCCGACTTCTTCATGAAGGGAAGGTTCTTTATATTTATTTACAGTTGCTTCTTTTTGTTATTTTTACCTATATTTTTGCCTACCCTTCTAATAGTTTAATTATTCTTTTCCTCTTTGGTTCTTATTTTATATTCTTCATTTTCGACAATAGAAATGAAAAGAAAAAATGTTTTCGGGCATCTTTAAATTCATTTTTTCTTGTCGTGGTACTTATAATTGGCAATTTGTGGTGGTTAATGCATTTTTATAAATCGATAGGAAATTATGCACAGAGAGTTACTACTGAAAACAATATCATCTCTTTAAAAGGTGTCAGTCAGTGTTTCACCCTGCCGGCTGTAATTCAGGGAGTCAACCTGTCGGTCATCAATAATCCCGATTATTGGGGAAACATATATACCACTGTTTTTTTTAACTTCCTGGGATTTATTCCTTTATTGATAATTATAATGACTATATATATCAAATTCAAAGATAGAATTGTTTGTTTTTTTGGACTCCTTACCCTGATTATCCTGTTCGTCATGAAAGGCACTAATCCTCCTTTTGGCGGTTTCCTTATCTGGCTTTTCGAACAGTCTTTGATATTTCAGGTGTTCCGTAACCCTTCTGAAAAATTTGGGCTCCTCTGGCCATTAAGTTATTCTTTCTTGATTGGTTATGGTCTGGGCTTCTTTTATTATTGGATGAAGAAAAAGATGTGGAGGTTAAGACATTTCTAGAATTATAATTTAAATTTTAAACGTTAACATTGAAATTATCGGATAATGCGTTGGGCACGGACAAAAGAGAGAAACCCAAGAGTTTTACAAAGTATTGGAGGAGGTAGTCAGTGGAGATTGAGATTCCCAATAAAGTTGATTTTATCGGAGTTGGTGCGCCAAAGAGCGGTTCTACTTGGCTTGGGGAGTGTTTTATTGAACACCCACAAATTTGTTTTCCTACAAAGAAAGAATTGAACTTTTTTAACGATTGGACTACTCCCCTTGTCGACTCCTCTTACCCAAATGGAGTTGCATGGTATTTGAAGCAGTTTACAGATTATGTGGATGGCCAGGTGGTTGGAGAGTTTAGTCCTAGTTATTTAGCAGATGCCAACGCCTATTCAAGAATAAAAAAGTACTTTCCAGAAACGAAGATTATTTTTATTTTGAGAAATCCCGTTGATATGATTTATTCTTATTATTGGTATAGAAAAACCTCTATAAAATGGAAGGTTCCAGAAAGGTTTGAGTACTTGTTAGAAGCAAAAAGTAAAAACAATTTTGATATTTCATTAGGGTTTGGCGAGTATTACAAATATGTTAAGAACTATTATGAGGATTTTCCAAAGAAAAACATCCTTGTGTGTTTGTATGACGATCTCCAAGAAAATCCAAAGTTATTATTGGAAAACATTTTTGAGTTTTTAGGTGTTGAGAAGTCTTTTGAACCTAAAGTTCTTCATAGAATAGTTAATAAAGGCAGAGTCACAAGCTCAGAGTTTTTAAAAGACTTTAGTACGTTTTCACTCACTACACTAACGAAGTTGGGTCTTAGCTCCGTTTCAACTAAAGTAACTCATAGTAGGTTGTTGTATCAAGTCTACAGGAAAATTAATACTGTGAGTGGTAACTATCCACAAATGACTAGTGAAATAAGACAAAAACTGAAGGTTCATTATAGACAAGATATTGAAAAGCTAGAGATATTGGTAGATAAAGACTTGGGAGCCTGGTATTAATTCGAAGATAGCTCTATTTTCTTTCTCAAAGACTTAACTAGAATGAAATGGAGTTGGAGGAAACTAGACATTATATTTTACCTAATAAGTATTTGTTGCTACTCATACTTGTTACTGCAATTACTCGTTGGAGGTCTTCTTATTTGGTACCTCAAACAGTCAATAATTTTTAAAGTATTTCGTAACCCTTGTGAAAAATTTGATATTCTCTGACCGTTGAGCTATTCTTTTCTGTTTGGTTACAGCATGGGGCTCTTTTATTATTGGATGAAGGAAGACTTGAGAGAAATTAGTGTAAAATACCCATCACAAAATAGTTTTCCGAGAGAAGCCAAAAACAATTTTGCCCGAGTATAACTACAACAAAGATTCGATTTCTAGGGAACCAAATAGCAAACTGATTTTAATATAATTTGTAGTTTCAGAAGTTGCCTATTACGACAGGTTCTTTTACTGCCCAGTAGTTGCTTAAAAGTACATAAGATTTTTTCTACAAATGAGAATATTAAAGACTTTGAAATATTATGGATGCTTTAGAAGGCATCTATTTGCTTATTATCGTTATCCTACATTGGTAATCTTTACTGTTTTATTCCTAACCATAGGGATGTACGTGTGGCCGCTTTGGACGGGGGACGTGTTTCGACTGGGAAATAAATCATTGGCAACCAAGGTGCCAAATGAATATTTTGAGCTGAATGAATTTCTTAATAAGGATGCGGCTTTCTTTCGGATTTTGCATCTTCCCATTGTGTATCAGGGCGAGAACTATACATGGGAAAAAGGGTACGTTGGGAGTGAGCCGAGTGTAAACTTACTTGATAAGCCTTCTGTTTCAAGAATGTTTAGCGCCGTTCCTTTCTATGAAGAACTGATAAAGCCTGTGAATAGGCTTGTCATGATGCCGGGATTTGAAAAGATTCTTTCGTTACTTAGTATAAAGTATATTGTAGTGCATCACGATATTAACCCGGAAGCTCATTATCTTAATACTCCTTCCTTTTACAAGAAATATTTGACCTGCAAAATTGAACCTGCAGCCTCCCTCTTACATATTGATGATCAAAAAGGAGTTATTTGCATTTCCACCGGAGGTGAAATCAAAGGTTGGAAGGTTCTTTTGGGGAAATCCAACTTTTCTGAGAATAGATCCAAAGAAGAACCTTTTTCCTTTATTCGGTATCGTGACACATTGTCTAATGCAGAATTTCATTTCCGATACATGGTAGACCAGAATAAAAGCAATTGGTCAGGTATGGATTTTTTCAGAGTTCATTTAAGGACTAATCTTCCTACTACGATTAAAATAGCCGCTTATGATGGAATTAATAATATCCTTGCTTTCTGGGACGGACGTTACGAACCTATTTATTCAATTCGCCCATATGAAGTCGGGCAGTGGAAGGAATTTGTTTTGCCATTCCAGAGTTCCAGTTCATGGGAAAAGGGGGATGTTGACCTTCGGCAAGTGGAATACTTTAATCTGGAAATTCCGGTATTGGACAAGGTTGGAGAGATAGAATTAGACATAGGGCCAATGTATTTAGAAAAAGCGAAGACATCTCCAAATGCATTTGTAAGCTATCGAAAAAAGTTTGAATCCCTGGACCTTTATGAAGTAAAGGAAGACATTTTGCTTCCCCATATATATCCGGTACAGCGTTTTGTGTGGTTTAATGATTTCAACCATTTTGTCAATACCTTGTCTGAAGAACGGTTTCAACTCAATGAAGAACTGATTTTATTCGAATTTCAAAAAGAGGAGTTTCCCTTTTTAGAAAAGTTATCATTGATGAAAGAGGCGTCTGATCCTCCGGTTCTCAATGTGAAAAAGATAAACCCTACTCATTATATAGTAGATGTAAAGAGTGCAAGTACACCATTCTTTCTTGTTTTTCACGAGCTTTATCATCCGGGCTGGGAAGGGATGATTGGAGATGAACCCCAGCCGCATTTTAGGGGGAATATCTATGGAAATGTCTGGCATATTACGAAAAACGGGAACTATACGATAGAGCTCCAATTTATACAACAGAAATCATTTGAAAAGTACTTAAAAATAAGTGGCATATTTATCATGGTTTTTACGTCAGGGATATTTCTTTATTACGTTGTGTCAAAAATTTGTATTAAATGTAAGTCGTAATTCTTTAAAATTATAAAGAAATCTAATAATTGATACAATGGGAGATATATTAGAACGTTTGAAAAAAGATTTAGTTTTATCCTAAAAAAACAAATAAGGATTAGGAGTCGAGCAAAGTCCTAATTTGAAAAATACTAAAAAAAAACAAACTAAGAAGGTTGTTCTTATAACAGGTTGTACTTCTGACCTTGGAGGCACATTGGCAGAGAGTTTAGCTTCTCGTGGGTATATAGTATATGCTGGAGCAAGAGAACCGAAGACGCTGAGAAGTGATACCGCTTTGTTACATCCGATCAGGCTCAATGTTACCATTGAAAATGAGTGCGAAGATGCTGTGAATAAAATTATAGAAGAAGAGGGGAAAATAGATGTTCTTATAAATGTTGCGGCCAATTCGCTGGCCGGTTCGACGATTGAATTTTCTGAAAAAGAGTATCTTGATATTTTAAACATAAATACTATTGGTGCGTTTCGGCTTATCAGGTTAGTCTGTCCCCATTTTATATCGCAAAGATCTGGCAGAATAATCAATATTACTTCCATTAATGGACTTGTTGCACTGCCTAATTTTGGATTGTATTCATCTTCAAAATTTGCAATTGAAGCTTTAGGATTATCATTAAGATACGAACTGGCAAAGTACGGGGTCTGGGTAACAAATGTTGCGCCAGGTGCTATTGCAAGTGGAGATAAGGTCGATTCAAAAAAGCTGCCTCATAAATCGGCGAGAGAAAAATTCTGGATACTAAGAGTCTTAATGCCTATGGTTTCCAGGAAAAAGATTGTTCAAAAGATTATCGATACTTTGGATTATCACTTACCTCCTGCCAGAATACTCCTTGGGGCAGATGCAAAGATTATGTATTTCTTGCAACGGTTTTTACCACAAAGAGTCTGGGATTGGCTTATTCGTTTTATTTGGAACAAGAAATGAGTGAACACCTGCCAAGCATTTCTGTCGTTACTGCCACCTATAATTCAGGGAAAACACTCGCTGAATGTTTAAGATTGGTACGCGAACAAAACTATCCCCAGGAGAAAATTGAAATTATTCTAGGAGATGGTGGGTCAAAGGATAATACGTTTGATATTGCCAGGCAATATAAAGCTAGAGTAATATCAATACCTCCGGAAAAACAGCACGCAGAATTTAACCGTGGCGTTGGTTATAACAATGCGAAAGGTGAATTGGTGTTAATTTTAGACCATGATAATTATCTCCCTTATAAAAACTGGCTTAGAGATATGGTATTGCCTTTGATTGAGAACGCGAATATGGTAGCGACAAACACATGCTATTACCACTATGACAAAGAGTATGGTCTTATGGATAGGTATTTTGGTCTGTTTGGAACAAGCGATCCACTGCCGTACTATTTGAAGAAAACGGACAGGTTGCCTCAAACTGCCACTAAATGGGTGTTGACTGGAAAAGCCGAGGATAGGGGGAGGTATTTTTTTGTTGAATTTGAAGCTGACCCAAGGAAATTTCCTTCAATCGGAACTAACGGATGTTTAATGAGGAGAGAGCTGGTAAATAATAATGCAGATATCAGACCTGAGTATCATTACCCAATCGATGTTTTGTTTGATGTTGTAAAAAATGGCCATAACCAATTTGGTTTCGTAAAGAATTCAATTATTCATCTTACGTATGAACGTGGATTCTTTGAATTTCTGAAAAGGCGAAAAAGATTTACTGATAGATATCATTTTCAATATAATTCGAAAAGGCGTTGGAGTTTAGCAATGCCAGGTGATGAACTGGGAATTGCCTTGTTTATAATCTATAGTTTAACTTTTGTGCGGCCAACCTGGGATGCATTAAAAGGTTTTATCAAAATTCGGGATATTGCCTGGTTTATACACCCTTTTATGTGTATAGGGATTTTGTTCATATATGGGTTCATAACGATAAAACATAAAGCCCTTGTCTTGTTTAAATGAAGAGAAAAACTATTTTGATTATCACGCTGGGTTATGCTCCTAATGTCGGCGGACTGGAAACCCACCTGGATAATCTTGTAAATTATTTAACAAAGAATGGTTATAAGCTGTTTGTACTGACTTATCAGCCCATTCAGACAAAGGCCAGGGGAGAAAGACTGGAAAAGGGGGACAACCTGGAAATTCTCCGGGTTTGCTGGTTTGGTCGTGGATGGTTGAATCTCTTAGAGGCTTATCCTCCTTTCGCACTCTTATATCTGTTTCCCGGTCTTTTCATTTCTTCTTTCATATTTCTCTGTAAAAACTATAAGCATATTGATGTTGTTCACGCCCAGGGATTTATTTGTGGTGTAATTGCGACCATACTTTCAAAAATTTTTAGGAAGAGAACGATATTGTCTACCCATTCGGTGTATGGTTTTGGCAAGAACACGTGGACTTCCCGGTTTCTTAAGAGGATCATAAATTCTTTTGATATAGTTTTGTGCTTGTCTGAACAGTCGAAACAGGAGATCGTGGAAATGGGTTTAGACGAGAGAAAGGTGAAGGTTTATACCTATTGGGTAGATCAGTCGTTGTTCGTTCCTCTGATAAAGGAGGATTGCAAAAAGAAAATGGGGTGGGATGGGAAGATGGTGGTACTTTTCGTGGGACGCTTGGTCAAATCGAAAGGATTACATCTTTTGATAGATATTGCGAAAAGGCTATCGTTACTTGAAAAGAATGTATTATTTGCCATTTTGGGTGACGGTCTTCTGGCAGAGGAGATGGAGGATGTGGCTCGCAGAGAAAAAAATATCGTGTTCCTTGGAAAGGTTAATAATAGTGAGTTAGGGGCTTACTATAGTGCTGCAGATATTTTTATCGTGCCGTCTACTTCAACAATGGAAGGGTTTCCCAGGGTTGTAATAGAGGCACTTTCCTGCGGTATTCCAGTAGTTGCCAGTGCCATAGGGTGCTTACCGGAAACTATTGACAGTTCTGTGGGGTTGCTATGCGATCCTTCAGTTGAAGATTTTGTCGAAAAGATCCTGTACTGTTATGAGAAACCAGAAGAATTGGAAAGAATGACAAAAAATTCCAGGGAATACGCGATCAAGCGATATGGTGAGGAAAATGCCGGGGTTATTGAATCGAGCTACTATGAATAACGAACATCTGGAAACATTGCTCTCCGGCGTCGGTGACATGTCGTTAAAGAGAAGGATAAAAGTCGTCCTTGAGGGGTTAGAGCTGAAGGATTCGGACATATTGCTTGATTGTGGTTGTGGAGATGGTCTCTACTACTACTTCCTGTCATCTTTTTCTTCTTGTCAATACTACGGATTGGATTTAAATTTTGAAAATATCAAGATAAATCAGGCAAATTCCAATTTTCTTCATGCAAAATTTTACCATGGCAACATTTTAAGCTTACCTTATAAAGATGGTACATTTGATAAAATTATAAGTTCGGAAACAGTAGAACATGTTGATGATGATCTTCAGGCACTCAAAGAGCTATACCGGGTATTAAAAAAGGGGGGAACTATGCTTTTAACGGTTCCCAATCACAATTATCCCTTTTTATGGGACCCCATCAATCGCTTTTTGGAAACGATTGCTCATGGTTTCCATTTTAAATCTGGGTTTTTAGCCGGGCTTTGGAACCAGCATGTACGTCTCTATTATCCGGATGAAATCATGAAAGTGGTGGAGAATGCAGGCTTTATAGTGGAGGGGGTGCAACTTGTAACCCATTATTGTCTGCCGTTTAACCATTACTTGATTAATGCAGTCGCGATTATCCTGTCTAAAAATAAATTACCGATAAATATAGCCAGGTCTCTCAATCGAACGACTTCAAGGGAAAATGAGAGGCCTTTTTTGATTGAGGCGGCATTTAAATTTGCCGGTTGGGTAGATCGGTTAAATGACCGTTTGGGGACGGAAGGGAAATCCAGCGTCTGTATTGCGATAAAAGCCAGGAAATGTTAAGTCATTTTTTCAGTCATGACGAGAAAAATGACGAATATTCCCTTTGGAAGTCTGTTTTTTCTATGCTACAATTCTGCTCGAAAAAATAGGAACCTGTGTAAGCGTTTTAATATATAGTGCATGAAAAACGGACATTGCCTGATATGTGATTCTAACAAGTATCAAAAGATTGCTCCTCTTAAATATGATTACCTGAAACGCTTTAACACTAATTTTTTTCTGGTTAAATGCCTGCAGTGTGGTTTTCATTATCTGAGTCCCTTACCAGGAGATGATGATCTTCTTGAAATTTATTCTGACGAATATCATTTTCATGAAGGGAAATGGCTTTTTTCTCTTTTCGGGTGGTTTTTTGAGTTATCTTTAATTAAAGATGCTTCCTTAATAAAAAAATATAAAAAACGAGGTACTGTATTAGATATAGGGGGTGGTTCGGGAAATTTTTTAGATCAATTCGGTGCTGATTGGACGCGTTATTATGTTGATCCATCTCCAAGTGCCGTTGGCACTCTTAACAAAGATATTAAAATATTTAATAAGTATCTCGAAGAATGTCATTTTGACAATGAATTGTTTGATGTTATTATTTTGCGAAATGTACTGGAGCACACATCGAATCCTGGCCCTTTAATTAAGGAAGTAGGGAGGATAATGAAAAAGGATGGGATATTCTTTATTCGGGTTCCGAATATAAATTCAGTAGATTATAAGCTTTTTAGAGAGTACTGGTACGTGGTGCAGGATCCAGGGCATATAGCATTCTATTCTCCGGAAACTATCACAAAATTTATGGGCAACATGGATTTTAACACTCTTCATTTGAGTACCACAACATTTTCCGCTCCTTTAAGCCTCTTACGTTCGTACAATTTTAAAAGGCATGGCGAGAGAAGTTGGTTAAACAAGTTGCATGCTCCTCTTATTTTGGCACTCTCTTTTTTTTATAGTTTAACCTCTTGTTTCTTTTCAAAAGGAAAGGGAGGTGAAATGAAACTTATCTGTTCGAAGAAATAATTAAAACAAGGTGAAATGAGAGCCTTGGTAGAAATAAAATGGACATAGGTTTGGTGGTGACCTTGCAACAAAGGATTTTGTTCAATAAATATCAAGTTTACAAAAAATATGAAGATAAGTTATTGGGTATAGTTAATTACACCAAGGATTTTCCTCTCCATCGGAAATATAGCCTATGAAATTCTTAAACGTTTTAAATACTTGTTTCTTCTTGTCATGACTAGACTTATAACACATTTACATGTGCAGTTCTAGTCTAGACAATTATATGATAAAGGAGATAATGAATCAGTTTTCCAATCCTACAGGGTAACTTTTTTTAAAATTATTAAATAGATTGAAAAATGTCTCTAGAGATAATAGGATTGCTGGTATTGCAATTTTCAAAAATTACAGGTTTTAAGACTCTTTTGGTTAAGGGTTCATTAACAGAAATAAAAGAGTATTTTCAATTTGGGGGGAGCAGTTTTGTCAAAAAAGGAAATTGTTTTAATATCATTATCTCACAGCCTTCTTGAGATTGGTTTAAGAGGAATGTCTGCTTTTTTAAAGAAGGAAGGCTTCAATACTAAAATTATATTTCTAAAATATAGGTTTGAGGCATCGATAGATGAATCGGTAATATCGCAAATAGTTAATTTGTCTAAAGATTCATTATTCATTGGTATTTCCTTGATGACAAACTATTTTCCACTTGCCAAAGATTTAACACAATCACTAAAAAAAGTTAGTGATAAATCTATTGTTTGGGGAGGTATTCATCCGACCCTGGCACCGGAGGAATGTATTCCTTACGCTGATATTGTTAACATTGGCGAAGGAGAATATCCATTACTGGAGTTGGCAAATAATCTTGTAAATGAAAGCGATATAACGAATATTCCGAATTTTTGGGTTAAAAAGAATTCGACTATTATCCGGAATAAGCCAGGAAGACTCATAACCAATCTTGATTTGCTTCCCTATCCTGATTATGATTTGGAGAATCATTATATTAGAGTGGGAAACTCTCTAAGAAGTTTAAGGGAAAAAGGCCTTTTCAAAAAAAATTATGGCAGGACATATTCCTTAGTTGCACACAGAGGATGTCCTTTTAAGTGTACATTCTGCGCGAATCAAGCTTTAAGTGAAGTATTTCCTGATCAAAAAAGCTTTAGAAAACGGTCTGTTGAAAATGTTTTAAATGAGATGGTACAGGCAAAGGAACGAATGGGGTTTTTAAATTATATGGGAATAATCAGTGATGATTTTTTTGCCTTTAATAGTAAAGAAATTAAAGAGTTTAGTGAGAACTATAAAAAATCCATAAGACTTCCGTTAGGAGTATTGGCATCTCCTGTAAATATTACACATGAAAAAACCCAAATGTTAGTTGAAGCAGGAATGAATTATGTTGAAATTGGGGTGCAATCAGGTAGCACAAAAACCATGAAGCTCTATAAAAGACATTCTAACAGCAAACTAATTCTGAGAGCAGCAAATATTTTAAATTCATTCAAAGGTAAATTATCCGTTTTATATGACTTTATCTTAGATAATCCATGGGAAACAGATGAGGATTATATAGAGACAATAAATTTAGTTTCCGAGTTGCCCAGGCCTTTTAAATTGGTTCTTTATACATTGATTTTACAACCTGGAACTGAACTTTACAAAAAAGCAGAAAAAGAAGGGATTTTGTCTAAGGATGAAAATTATCAGAAATATGTTTACGACGCTCAGAGTACTTATTTCAGTTCGATTCTCTTATTATTGAATTTTGTACCTTTACCGAAAAGGGTTGTTAGTTTTTTAATTGACAGGAAAGTGCGGAGTCATAACCTCTTTTTTATTCTCAAATATTTCCTTTTGTCTATTAATTTGTGCCTTAAACCAGTATATTTTTTCTATTATTTTTTTAAAGCGATTAGCAAAGCAGATATTGGTTTATTAAAAAACTATATTGAGGTCGCTAAATATTATATTCGTGCTAAACTCGATTCACTGTTACACCGTAAAAATTAAAATCTGAGAACATCGTTCAAGGTGTATTACTCTTTAAAAGATAGTCAAAATGAATGATAAAACAAGAAGTTTCTTTGGTGATATTGAGGATTCATGTAATTTACCAATAGTAAAATATCCCTGGTTATTTATTATCGTACCGGTGATGGCGTTCCTCGCGTTGAGACATAGTTTTGATCTTGCCCTTTGGGGGGATGATTTTCTCGCTATTTTCATTAATGAGTCTAATTATGGAGAATTTGATATAAAAAACTATTTTCATCCTTACGGCGGGACTTTTTTGGTAATGTACCCTTTAGGCAAATTATTTAGTCTTCAATCCTTTCCATATTATTTAATCTCCTTTATCCTGAAGGTTCTTGCTTCTATAAGTATTTACTTCTTCGCCTTGGGTGTTTCCCGTAAACGCCTGGCTGGAATGGTGGCCAGTCTTTTATTTTCGGTTGGTTTCGTTGGTCTGGATACTACAAATTGGACCTTAAAAATGAATGCCTATGTAGGTATTATTTTTCTTAGTGCTTTTGTTTATATTTCTTTCCTGTCCAAAAGAAAGGAAAGCTTGAAAATATATCTTTTGGCAATAGTTTTTTTTCTCCTTGCACTGTTTATTGCTATTTCCAGGATGCATGGTTTTCTCATTTTCTTTTTAATGGAAATTCGTTGGCTCGTCAGAAAATTAGAAAAAAAGACCGTAATGTTTTATCTTTCAAGAATATTACTTCTGGGCATTTCAATATATTTTTTGAAAGCCTTGGGTTGCTTTTATCACACGAGTGCAAATATAGAACGGTTTAAACATGGATATCTGCTGGCACATGATCTGTTCGATCAGGGGAATTATGATTTTTTTCTTTATCCCTTTAGCACGCTTGGGAACATCATCCTTCCAGATGCATATTATGGAAAGATTTGGCAATTTATAAATTCATCTGTATCTTGGAAACCATTTTATAAAAATGCCGCCTTTTCAGGCGTCCTTTGGCTAATCTTCAACTTGGCTTTTGGGCTTAATTTGTTTTCGCGCAAGGGCAAAATAATCTGCCTTCCAGTTCTCACCGCCTCTTCAATCTGGACTTTAATACTAATATTTGTTTTCCTGTTTGGAAGTGCCAATATCAGCCAATTTGCCTATATAGGACCAACGTTACTGGCGGGTTATTTCATTATTCTGGGTAGCTGGTTATTTTTTTTGTTTAGAAAGAGCGAAACTAATTTCTCTGACAGTGCTATTTTTCTTACGTGTTTCGTGATATTATTCTTTTTAACACCACAATTAGTAAGCCCACAAATGTCCATTTGGTCATCCCATAGATATCTGACATTTTCCTTTGCCGGATTTGCTGTTTTTTTGGGTTGCCTTGCTTCATTCAGCGTTAGCGAATTGACAACATTTAATCAAAACAAATCGAAGTTCTTTCGAATTGTAAAGCTTTCAAGCTTCTCATTTTCTGTTTTAATAATTTCAGCAATTGCCTTTTCCAATGTAGCAATGAGTAACCACTACCTTAAACAACAGGTTGAGGCAAGAGGCAAGCGGCCTGACGTATGGAAGACTCTTGTAAAGAGTGTACCCGAGATTAAGGAGATTGCTATTTTCTATATTACCCATGATAATACAACATATGCTAAATTTCATGGGCTTCTCAGTTTTGGTTTTCAACCACAAGGAGCTCTGATTTACAATATAAAAGATCAGGCAAAATGGCCTTACATTACAGACAATTTTGAAACATTGGTGAAAATATTAGAGGAAGGTGAATTGAGCCAATATGGAACGACTCCTCAACCTGTTGGCTTGAAAAATGTATATTCCTTTGATCTTGTAGAGGATAAATTAGTTAATACACGACAGGAAGTAATAGAGCGACTGAAAGTGCGGCTGGGTCAGGTAAAAGAGGATTCAGAGATATAAATTTTTTTCGACAGAAATTAAATCTGTTTTTAAGTTGATTTATAGACATTAAGGAATCAAGGATTTGGGTAAAAGAAAAGAAGGAAGTTATTTCCAGGAACAGGTGTTTGGCTTTTTAAAATCAAGCATTCTTCCTGACAGTCGTATCCTCGTAGTAGGTTGCCCTAGTGTTGAATTTTTAGATTCTTTGCAGCCTTCTTATGGTGTGGGTCTGGTCCAAGAGGGTAAAAACCTCAATATGGCCAAACCAACCAATTCCCAGATTAAGATGGAGAATATCAATTTTAACTCTTTTAACACTACTACATCCTTTGAGTATGTTATATTTTGTGACTACATGACGTACGAGGATGATCTGCATAATGTCTTTCTGAAAATGCATAAAATTATAACACCTGAAACGAAAGTATTTATTATTGGTGTAAATCCTAATATGTTTCTTACTTTAAGGATTGCCAAGGCAGTAGGATTTCATACCCCAAAGATAGAGAGAAATATACTTAAGCTTAAGGATATAGAAAATTTAGCAAGTCTTTTTGGATATAATAAATTAGACAGAGGGTATAGATTTTTTATACCATTTTCCTTCTGTGGAATGTTTTTCCCTTTAGTTAACAGCATTCTGGCGCGTATACCAGTAATCAGGCATCTTTCATTTGGTCATTTTGTTGTACTCCAACAGTCTCGCCATCCCCTTACTTTTCAGGAACTTTCCTGTTCTGTAGTTGTTCCCTGCTTTAACGAAGAGGAAAATGTACGTGAATGTCTTCAACGAATTCCCGATTTTGGCTTGTGGCGTGAAATTGTCGTCGTGGATGACGGCTCACAGGACGATACCGCTGAGATTGTACGTGAACTTATGGAAGGAAGAGAAGATATCAGGCTCATCTCATACGAGAAAAACAAGGGAAAGGGATATGCGATGAGGGAAGGGTGGCAAGCTTCTAAAGGGGATATATTGATGATGTTGGATTGTGATATGACCACCCCCCCCGAAGAACTGCCACTTTTTTATGACGCGATAAAAATGGGGGCAGAGTTCGTTAATGGAACACGGATTGTGTATCCAAGAGAGCGCAAGTCAATTCCTGGCGTTAATAGAATTGGTGTAGCTTTTTTTGCCGCTCTGATGAGTTGGGTCATACAGAGGCGTATTACCGATACTTTTTGCGGAACAAAGGTATTTCTCAAGAAGTACTGGGAGCATTTTGCTATTGAAGAACTACTGTGGGGAGATTGGGACCTTTTTTTCATGGCTGCACGATTTAGAACAAAAATGGTGGAGGTTCCTGTTCACTACAGGACGCGAAAAGCAGGTGAAGCAAAAATGCGACCGTTTAAGCATGGGATTCGTTTATTGAGATATGCTATGAAGGGGTTATGGATTGTTAAATGATGCTTGAGGAGTATTCACAGATAAAAAAGATTGAGAAAGTTGCTTTTTCTTCCTGGAGCAAGGGAGATGGGTGGAAAACCTTTACTGCAAAAACCACATCGAGAGTTGTTGATTTTTTTTATTCTAAAGTAGAATCTCGGAAACCACTAAGTATCCTTGAGGTTGGTTGCGGAACAGGGGATCACACCCATTACTTGTTAAAAAATGGCAATAATCGGGTTGTTGCCTGTGACCTTAGCGAATCGTGTGTTAGGGCAACAAAATCAAAATCTCCTGAGGTATTGGTTTTGGTTGCAGATGCAGAATTCCTTCCTTTTCAAGAAGGTAGTTTTCATGCTGTCTTTCTCGGAAGTCTTTTACATCATTTTTCAGATATAACCCAAATATTAAAAGAATGTAAACGGGTTTTAGGTAATAGAGGATTATTTTTTGCTTTTGATCCTAACAGAGACAATCCCATCATTTATTTCTACCGCGTTATTTTGGGATCAAGGGCTATGAAAACAGATAATGAAGTTCTCTATTCGAGAAAACAGTTGACTAGAAGTATCAGGGATGTGGGTTTTAAGGAATGGGAAGTCGATGCCGCAATTCCGATATATTTTACGCGGGAATACTACACTCAGTGTCTCGGTTCTTTCATGGGGCATATTGTGTATCTATGCAATTTTTTTGAACGGCTTGTGTTTACCTTTCATGGAATCGGTAAATATACCGGATCTTTTCTTATTTCCCGGGCAAAAAAATAACGGGAGATATTAGTCACTCTATTTTTTCAACAGGATGAAACGCAGAAGCTAATTTATTTTTTTGTAAGTTGATAACGGTGAAATTGTGGAAAAATTCCCTTTCGTATCAATTGTCGTCTCTAATTATAATGGATGGAAGCTTAATGTGTTGTCTTCATGCCTAGAATCACTTTTTAAGTTAGACTATCCTGCCTATGAAGTTATTCTTGTGGATAATTGCTCTACGGACGGTAGCGTAGATGAGGTGGAAAAACTTTTCGGGAGTAATGCCAAACTAAAAATTATTCGCCACGGAGAGAATAGATACAGCAAGGGACTTAACGAAGGTGCAAAAGCCTCCAGAGGCAAATATGTTGTCTATTTTAACAATGATATTGTTGCGAATCCTGCATACCTTAAGGAGGCCATTGATGTCTTTGAGGAAAGAGATGATGTTGCCATACTTCAGGGAAAGCTTCTTTCTTACTTCGACCACTCGAAGATCGATAGTATCGGGGAGACCATGGATTTATTTGGTAATCCTATAACCATTGGGTGGGGAGAATCTGATGCCGGACAATATGAAAAACCAATGGAAATCCTTTCCGCCAGCGGGTCGGCATCCATTGTCCGCAAGAGTCTCTTTGATGAAATTGGATATTTTGGGGAGGAATATTTTATCGGGTATGAGGACATGGACCTTTCGTTAAGGGCGAGACTTAAGGGGTACAAGGTTCTTTATACGCCGAAAGCAATTGTCTATCATATGAGGGGAGTAACAGACCTGTCAGATGAATTAAGAGTAAGGGTAAGGTGGCACTTTAATAAAAACAGAATTATGACCATGGTTAAAAATTATAGCATTGGTAGCCTTTTCAAGGCCTTGCCCGTGACCATTATGATCTATCTACTTACTTTTATCTGGGAAAGTATTATAAAAAAAAACCCGCGATTAGGATGGACCAGAGTTACGGCCATTTTATGGAATTTAAAGAAGCTAGGCGTTATCTGCAAAGAAAGGGCGAGAATTCAATCGGGATTAAGAACCACTACGGTTAAAGAAATAATGAGTTTAATGCCCCAAAAGACTTTATTAAATAACTTCAGAAATTTTGTCAAGATTTAGTAGCTTATAAATGCGTAACTTCAACTAATAAGTGCAACTATTGGTTCTATAAGATAAATGATTAAATACTTCATAAGGAGTCATAAAGAGCAGTAACTTCCTTGGCCTGTTATTACGCATGTACGGTACATGCTTAACTTTCTTATCTGAGATCTTACGTACATCCGTATTCTTTGGAAAATATACCCTCAATTATAATACTCCCCCATAAAATAAGGTTTTTTTAAGATGTACTTATCGCTTGGTAGTTTTGCCCGAAATATTTAATGTTGGGAAAGAATGGGAAAAAAGTTGATAACACAAGTAGGTGTGCCGTTTTTCTCAAATTAATTTTCTCATTTTATTTTGAATTAATAGCAAAATTGATACTATGAAAATTGTTTTTATCTGTGGGACAGACATTAATATAGGTTATTTAGGAGTTGAATATATCTCCAGTATTCTGAAAAACCATGGTCATCAGGTTGAATTACTCGTTGATCCTATCCATTCTTCCAATAACATTATTACCCATGTAGAAAGAGAAAATGTCAAGCGGGTAAAAGAATTAAAACCTGATTTAATCGGATTTTCAATGGTTACCGCACAATACCAATGGGCATTAAAGATGGCCCGGATTATTAAGAAGGGGGTTGATACACCTATTATCTTCGGCGGTACCCATCCTACCGCCGATCCTGAAGGTGTTATTAAAAATAGTGCAGTGGATATGGTCTGTGTTGGAGAAGGCGAAGATGCCATGCTGGAATTGGTAGAAAGTCTGGAAAGAAATGAGAAGAGGGCAGATATTGATAATATCTGGTTCAAGAATGATGAAGATATAATTAGAAATGGAGTTCGTCCGCTCCTGCATGAATTAGATACACTTCCTTTTCCTGACAAAGAGCTTTTTGTTGAGAAATTGGGTACTGCTTGTGTAAGTCGTTATATGATTATTGCGACAAGGGGATGTGCCTTTACCTGTACCTATTGTTTTAATAACAGTAATAGGGAATTGTACCGAAAAAAAGGGAAATATGTGCGGAAACGCAGTGTGGACAATGTTGTCAGTGAATTGGTTCGTGCAAGAGAGCGATATCCGATAAAACGGGTAACCTTTGCGGATGATCATTTTACCGACAACGTTCGATGGCTCGAAGAATTTACTGAAAAATACAAAAAATTCATAGATATCCCTTTTGTCATATGTAGTCATGTGAATTTCATGGATGAAAGACGGGCTGAGTTATTAAAAAAAGCGGGATGTTGGTTATTGTTGTTAGGATTGCAATCAGGCTCCGAATACCTGAGAAATACTATCCTCAAAAGAAACGAATCGAATGAACGGGTAAGAGACGTTGCAAGGGCGTGTCATCAGGCAGGATTGAAGTTTTCTATTGACTTGATTTTTAATCTCCCTTACGAAACAGAAGAACATCTATTTGAAACCGTAAATTTGATGAATGAATTGCGCCCAAATATTGTTAATACCTATTCCTTGTTTTATTTGCCAGGAACAGAGATAATACAACAGGCGAAAAGGGCGGGAATGATTGACGAAAGAATCATAGGGAAAATTATGGAGGGTACATACGGTAATAGTATCAATCCACCTCCAGCCAAACGTAGTTATCGTAAATTTTATATGGTTTTAACATTGATGCCGCTCTTGCCAAAAAGAGTTATGTATTATATTATAGGTAGTAAAACCTTTTTAAGTTTCCTTGAAATGGTTCCGATACCCGTCCAAAGATTAGTGAAAATGATTGCTCATCTTAGGGCGGGTAGCTTTCACATGCTGAAAGAGGCTATTCTGGCAACTCTTCAATTACATTTCAAAAAATAAAAGTTGGTTTGATCTGGAGCGATAGCGTAACATGAATTTAAATTGCAATCGACTAGCTGCTTATTTTCCTTTTAGCTATTATGGTATCCTGTCAGGGGTTATTCATAAAAAGGCGCTAACCATTTTGGATATTGGTTGTGGGCGAGGAGAATCCTCTGCCATTTTAAACTGTCGTAATAATTACCGAATGGTTGGGTTAGATGGGTTTAAGCCATATCTGGATGAATGTGAAAAAAAAGGAGTATACCAGAGCCTTCTGCTTGCAGATGTGAATCAATTACCATTCAAGAAGAAATCCGTTGATATAATTGTGTGTCTACAAGTCATTGAACATCTTCCAAAGCAAAAGGGCTTAGAGCTGCTACGATACATGGAAGAGATAGGGAGAGAACAGATAATTATATCAACGCCTGTGGGTATGAACCCCCAAGATGAATATGACGGCAATCCATTACAGGAACACAACTCATTTTGGCTGCCAAATGAGTTTAAGGAGTTAGATTATCAGGTAATTGTACAAGGATTACGTTTTTTGTATGGAGAGAAAAATAGAGTCGAAATTTTTGGTCCTGCGGCAGGTTTTGTATCGTTATTGTCCTGTTTTTTGCACCCATTGATTCAGTTTTTCCCACATCAGGCAGCCCAAATGATATGTGTTAAAAATATATAATATACACTGATATGACAAAGAAGATATGAATGAAAGTCGCCGTATAGTCTTATATAACCCACGACCAGATCCAACATTAATAACTTCCGAATTGCCATTGGCACTCCTATGTATCTCATCTATACCTTTTCAACAGGGTTTTGATATTCGGATTATGTCCTACCACTCTGAGGGCGGGGGACTTATTGATGAGCAGGTTGTTCATGAGTGTGCAGGTGCTCTTTGTTTTGGTGTGTCAGCGTTTACGGGGAATCAGATAAAAGACGGGTTAGCAATTTCCCGAGCGGTTAAAAAGGAGTATCCCGACCTTCCTATCATATGGGGTGGTTGGCACCCTTCTCTTATGCCGATGCAGACAATTGCAAATCCAAATATAGATATTGTTGTTAAGGGGCAGGGAGAACGTACTTTTTCTGAGTTGGTAGACGCTCTTTACCTCAAGAAATCTTTAAAAGATATAGATGGTCTTGTTTTCAAGGAGGGGGAGAAGATTCACTCAAACCCTGATCGAAAATTGGAAGACATTAATAATTTTCCTCCTCTACCGTTTGAAGCAGTAGATATAGAAAAATACGTTGTGGATTATGCGGACATCGGCTCGCGTTCAGTTCTTTATCGATCCAGTCATGGATGTCCGTTTCGATGCGGTTTCTGTTCAGAATCAGTTGTTAATAAAAGTAGATGGTTTGGTCTTAAGGCGCAACAAGTTGTAGATGATTTTGAAAGATTGCACAAAGAATACAATATAAATGGTATTATTCCTGTTGATTCAAATTTTTTTGTTGATAAAAAACGAGTAAGAGAAATCTGCCAGGGAATTCTTGATAGAAAATTAGACATTCACTGGGGAAACGTAGATGGAAGAACCAATCATCTTATTAAGTTTGAAGAGAAATTGTGGAATTTGATGAAAGATAGCGGTTGCAGGATTATACTTGCCGGAGCAGAGTCCGGAGACCAGTCAACGCTTGAGTTGATTCAAAAAAAGACAACAGTTGAAGATACCTATCGCTTGATGGAAAAATGTCATCAATATAATATAAAGGTGATATTTTCATGCATGATCGGATTTCCAAGAAGGAACATGGGCAAGGTAGAAAATATAAAGGAGGTTGACAATGAAATATCTGCTGCTATAGAGATGATAGACCAACTGAACTCCATAGAATCTCAATGGATTCAATTGTTTAATTATTTACCGTATCCAGGCACTCCATTATATAATGATGCAGTGCAATGTGGCTTTAAGGAGCCTGAGAGCTTAGAGGGCTGGGGGAGTTTTAATTTTCACAAAAAGATAAATCCCTGGGTAGAAAAAAGGCAGATCAAATTTGTCAATATGCTTGCGCATTACATTTTAAAATTTATCAATCCTTATGCGGATATTTTGCCGGACGTTCTTGCAAAGAAGTACTTAAGGCCTCTTGCCTGGACAGGAACTAAATTTTTTAAAATGGCCGTTGTATTGAGATGGCGCTGTAAATTCTTCCGTTTCCCCCTGGATTATTGGCTTTACGAATTTATTCGTAAACGACAACGGTTTTTCTGATTATTTTGAAAAATCAACAGCTATCAATAATTCCATTTCATTCTATAATTTGCCGTTCTATTCATTAAGAAATTAATCATATGTCATTTCGAAATATATTACCTCCTTCGTTTCAAGAGTGGATAAAGCAAGGATTTGCAGGAAGACTAATCACAAGAAAAGAAGCACTTTTCCCTCACTATGTAATTTATTGTGAGGTCACTACACGATGTAATTTAAGGTGTAAAATGTGTTCTCATTCTAAATATAAAAGCTTTGGTGGGGAAGATATGGATTTTTCTCTTTTTAAAGAGATTATAGCACAGATAAAAGAGCTTAAAGAAAAAAATGTCACTTTTGTGCCCATTGGGCTTGGTGAACCGTTGCTCTATCCAAGGCTTTCTGAAGCAATAGATTATGTAAAATCACATTTACCAAATGCGAATATAACGATTGTTACAAATGGAGTCCTCTTTAACGAGAAAAAGGCGAGAGAATTTATAATATCGGGTGTGGACAATATTAATGTTAGTTTGAATGCCACTAATAAAGAAGTCTACGAGAAAATTATGGGGGCTAATTGTTACGATCGTGTTGTGAACAATATTATTGAGTTCTTGGCACTGAGAGAGAAATCAGGCGCCAGGAATCCCACAGTAAATATTCAAATTCTAAAAACCGGGGAGACTATGCATGAGCTGGGAGAGACATTTTTTTTCTGGAAAAGATATCTTTCTCGTAGGGATACAATTTTCACTGCAGATATTACTTCCAATGGGGGCGAATTTGATTCAAAAGAATTAGGTGTCCATACGGAAAACTGGAACTTTCAGAGATACCCTTGTATCCAGAGCTGGAATATATTAGCAATAAAGAAAGAAGGAGACCTGTATTCCTGCTGTGTTCCTTTTTATCTTAAGGATGGAGGAGAGGATCTATTACTGGGTAATATTAAAGAAAAAAGCCTGAAGGATTTGTATTTTAGTACGAATTCCAAGATTTACTCAATTAGACGGAAACATTTAAATGGCCTATCTCATGAGCTTCCTACATGCCTTAAATGTGATAATTATAACAGAATTCCCAATGGTTGGTTTCGAAATAGGATTTTCCCTTTTCTTGAAAGAAAATGGTTGTAACTTTATAGGAACCTAACTTTTGTACTTATCTGCGTAAATTAACATTCATGTACTTTCTTATATAAAATATTGTCTTAACTATATGAACAACGACAAGATTAAATTTCATTTTATTGCAAATGCAGCCTTGGGAGAAGGATTGAGTGGTGGTGATAGGATATTTATAGAATTAGCCAGGAATTGGGCTAGCTGGGGACATGCAATAAGTCTTTATGTCTGGGAAGAGGGTTTGGCTATGTGTAAAAGGAACAATCTCTCTAATGCTACGTATACCGTTTGGCCAGCTATGAAATATAAGAAATATGGTGATTTGATTTTGTACCTTGGTAGGACGCTGAAAGGTTGCCGGGAAGTTTTGAGAAAATCTGTGATGAGGAATAATACTGCCCAAAAAGAAATTGTTTATTCTGCCTCTTTTCTGTGGCCAGACCTTTTCCCCGGTTTACTCATGAAGTGGAAAAAACAAGCCTTCTGGATAACTTCAATTTTTCTTTTCCCTCCTCCTCTATTTAAAGGATATAGGGGGGATTATCAAAAACGACTCAAATTGCCAACCGTAAAAGAATTTTACTTTGTTTTAACGACAAAAACGGTTTACTGGTTGATTAAAAGATATGCCGATATGGTCTTTGTCGTGAATGAAATTGATCGTGATAGAATTTGCAGGGAAAGTCGAAGGTTAAATGGAAAGGTTGTGGTTATACCGGGAGGTGTGGATATAAAAGCACCATTGCAAGTTCCGGAGAGAGAGAAAATCTATGACGGTGTTTTTATCGGAAGACTTCACCCTCAAAAAGGGGTATTGGAACTCATAGATATTTGGCATATGGTAGTTCAGTTTCGAAAAGGGGCTAAATTGGCCATTATAGGAGATGGCCCCCTTGAAGAATCTATCAGGGAAAAAATTAAAAGGTATAATCTTGAAAACCAAATCAAAATGATAGGTTTTCTGGACGGTATTGAAAAGATAAAGGTCTTTAAATCCAGCAAGATTGTTTTGCACCCGGCAGTATACGATAGCGGAGGAATGGCCGCATGTGAAGCCATGGCTTGTGGTTTGCCCGGCATTAGTTTTGATTTGCCGGCATTAAGAACATATTATCCCAGAGGAATGTTGAAAACTCCTATTGGAGATCTTCAAAAATTTGCAAAGAATATCCATGAACTTTTAGAGAATCAGGAATTATATTGCCGCTTACAAAAAGAGGCGATTGAATTGGCAATAACTGAGTGGGCATGGGAAAGTAGGGCTGCAAAACTGTTAGATCAAGTGAAAGAATCATTGCTCATTTAAGACAAACTATGAAACCATTGTCACAGACTTAAATAGGTAGGAAAATATTTCAAATGAAGATATTGTTTGTCTATCCAAACTTAATGAGGCAGGAAAATATACGGTTGGGAATTGCCAACCTTTCTACCTGTCTAAAAAAAGTGGGGCATCAGACTGAATTAATGGATTATACCTGGGGAGGTACCGTTAATGATTGCCAGAAGAGGATCGAGGAATTCAGACCAGACATAATTGGTTTTTCCTCAAATAGTGGTGAATATGGATTTTGTTGCAGTTTGGCTGCGGCGATTAAAGAGAAATGCAATATTCCTATTTTATTTGGGGGAGTTCACCCTACAGTAGTACCTGAAGAAGTTATTAATGAAGAGTATATTGATATCATCTGTGTTGGCGAGGGAGAAGAGGCATTGGTTGAACTTTTAAACAATATGGAATCTGGAAGTGATATTCACTCCATCAGGAATCTCTGGTTCAAAAGCAACAGCAGAATTATCAAAAACGGTCCCCGTCAATTAGCAGAGGATTTAGATCTGTTACCTTTTCCGGATAGAGAATTATTTCATTATGGTCGCTATATTGAAGCGAGTTCAGGTTCTATTGACATCATGAGTGGGAGGGGCTGCCCTTATATGTGTTCCTATTGTATTAATCCTGCACTCCATAATCTTCACGCTAATGAGAAAAAACTTGTCCGGCAAAGAAGTGTTGATAACGTCCTTGAAGAAATCGTACAGATTAAAAAAAAATATGCTTTCTCCCACATAGACTTCCAGGATGATGTATTTGCTTTGAAAAAAAGCTGGATTTTTGAGTTTTCAGAAAAATATGGGAAAGCGTTTCGGATCCCTTTTACCTGTAATGCAAGAGTAGAATTCATTGACAAAGAAATCTGTGCCGCACTGAAACAAGCCGGTTGCTTAATGCTTAACATGGGAATTGAGGCCGGAAATGAAAAGATCAGAGAAAAGGTATTGAAAAGACGGGTGTCAAATGAAAAGATAATACACGCCTTTCAGATGGCAAAGGATGCCGGACTGAAGACATATTCCTTTAACATGGTTGGCCTTCCTTTTGAAACAAGAGAAGACATACAGGAAACAATCGCTTTGAATCAAAAGGTTAAACCAGATATATTACAAGTATCTATTTTTCAGCCATATCCCGGAACCGCACTGCAGAAATTATGTATCGAAAAGGGTTGGTTAACAAATAAAGAAATTCACTTTTCTCATCAAATGAAATCAACCTTAAAATATCCACACATAACAAATAAAGAAATTCAACAGCTCAAAAAAACATTTCGGTTTAGGGTAATATATAAGCATAATCTCATAAAATCCCTTTTTGTTTTGCTTTTCGATCTGAATTATCAGGTATTTATCAAGGTTAGGCCTAAAATTCCTTATTTCATGAAAAAAATTATGTTTAAAATAGTACGATGGTAAGAACAAAAAGATGATATCGCGTAATTATCTACCAATATATTTGGTTCAGTTTCTGAAAAAGGGCCTTTTGGCAAGAGCGTTAACAAGAAGATATGTATTTGGGCAGGTATACGCTATTTGTTTTGAATTTACCACTAGATGTAATTTGCAATGCAAAATGTGTTCACATACATACGATAAACATCTTCAAATGGCAGACTTGGATTTTACTCTATTTAAGAAAATCATTGAAGACGTAAAAAAACTTGATAACAAGAATATTTCTTTTGTTGCAACCGGACTGGGAGAACCACTTCTTTACAAAAATATCATAGAAGCTATAAATTATGTTAAAAACGAGATATCTTATGCCTATTTTAATGTGATAACTAATGGGCTCCTGTTAGATCGAAATCTTGCCCAATCCATCATAGGGGTTAAGACTGATGAGTTGACGATAAGTTTAAATGCCCCTAATAAAAATATTTATAAACAAATGATGGGGATAGATAGATACGATCAGGTAGTAGGGAATATTATCAAATTCCTTGAATTGAGAAAAAAATTAGGATCACAAAAACCAAAAATAGCTATTCAGATAATGGAGACAGACGAAACTCAATCCGAAATTAATAGTTTTTATCATTTTTGGAAACGATATCTTTCTCATTACGACAAAGTATTTACTGCGAATATTACTTCGATGGCGGGTGCAGTGAATATAGATGATTGTTTAAATGTTAGCGGCAAGAATCCATCTCGATATCCTTGTTGCCAATGTTGGACTTGTATTGCCATCAGGTTAACAGGAGAAGTCTACCCATGTTGTATAGGGTTTAACTTAACTGGCGGAAAAAATGATATTTTGTTGGGTAATATTAATCACGATAGTTTAGAAGATATATATTTTTCCAGTAATTCAAAAATAAAAATAATAAGAACAGATCATTTAATGGATGATTATAATAATCTGCCAACATGCAAAAAATGTGATAACTATAGTCTCAGTCCGAATGCCTGGTTTAAAAATAGATTTCTACCTTCGGTTTCTAAAAAATGGATTTAAGAAAACATCTTACACCTATTATCATCCTTTTTCTGATTAGCTTCTTGCCTTTTTATTGGCTTAAAGACGGTTTATTTGCTGCAACAGCAGAATCCGGGCTTTATTTATATAATTCTGCCAGAATCTTTGATCAGTGCCTCTATGTCTGGTGGGATAAAATTGGATTAGGGTTTTCTCTACCGCAAAATATTTCTACCATAATTTTCCACTGGTTTATGTCATTATTTGACCATGCCGGTTTAACGGAAAACCTTAAACAGGAAATTTTTTATAGTATGATTTTTTTTAGTTCAGGTATTTTCGTTTATTTTCTGGCAGGCGTTGCTTTTCACGATGAAAATAAATTTAGAAGATATTCTGCTTTGGTGTCTGCAATATTTTATCAATTTAATAGTTTTGTGATGATTAATATGTGGCACCGTTTTTCTACAACCATATTTGTTTTGCCCTTTCTTCCTTTATTACTAGGCTTATATATATACGGTCTTAAAAAAAAAAATATCAGGATAGCTGTTCTTATTGGATGCGTATCTATTATTTTTTCTTTTGTTTTCTCTAATCCTCCCTTGGGTGCTTCTCTTTTATTTCCACCTTTTTTATATCTTATCTTTTATCTTTCAATAAACTTTTCAAAAAAATCCAATGTTAGTTTTGCATTATTTTATTCATTTTGTATCTTTGTTTTGTTTATAGCGGTAAATCTTTGGTGGATACTACCATACTCTGAGTCCGCCCAAACGCTATATCAGGTTGCAGGTTCAGAAGAAGATAAATTGGAGACTTTAAGAAATCTTAGTGCTCATAATGGAATGGTGTATATATTAAGATTATTAAGGGATATTTCTATACATACATGGGGTAATACTTTTCCCAGTTTTTTTAATGCTATTACAACTTTGATACCTTTAATAGTCTTTTTCCCATTATTAACGAAAAGAACAAAACACACAGTATTTTTTATATTAATGACCGTTTTTGGCATTTTGCTAATGGCTGGGACTAGTGGAATATTTGGTAATGTATTTGAATTTCTTTTCCTTCATCTGCCGTTCTTTGGAATCTTTCGGAATTCTTATGAAAAATTAGGACTAATTACTGTTTTGGGATATTCTTTGTTATTTGGTATTGGATTGATGGCTATTTATGAGAAACTTGGACAATACAAAATCGGATCCTTCAAAGCCAAATTAATAACTTTAACGCTTTTTTTATTAGTATGTGTTGTTCCGGTGTTTCCTATGTGGACGGGAAAGATCATAAAACTTGAACTATGGGGGAAATCATCACTTGTTAAAATTCCTGATGAATATAAAGAAGCCGATCAATGGCTCTTGAATCAGAAGGAAAATTTTCGAGTGATTTCATATCCGATTACAAATTATGACGGTGTTGTTTATTCATGGCAGCATGGGTATTGCGGAGACAACATGGAATTCCTCTTGTTGGGAAATAAGCCATTTATTGGCAGGACTCTGTGGACCAATGAGAATTTTGAAACAATAACAAGAATGCTTCAAGATCTTATCTACAGAGAGGATGCATTGCATAAGTTTGCTCCCATATTAAATGTGAAATATCTTCTTCTTCACAATGATTTGGATAAGCAGTATATAGACGCATTGGGATTAGATGCACCAGAAGCTATTCGGCAGGGAATTGATTATTATCAAAAAGGCCTTACCTTAGAGAAGAAATTTGGGGATTTAGAGTTTTATAAATTTGATGAAAAATATTTTTTGCCCCATATATGGGCAATTAATGCAAACTAAATCCACAGATTTCGCAGAGTTGTACAGATTTACGCAAAGTCGCAAGGGGAAAATGAGTCAAAAGTGAAAGGTTTTACCGATTTGTAGTACTGGTACTATATTATGGAATACAGCATTATAGGGAAAGAAAAAATAAGGATTTCAAGGATTGGCTTTGGAACAGGAAGCTCCGGTTATACGGGAAATAACCTGCAAACAAAACTAACGGAAAAGGAGTTGGCAGATATATTGATTTATGCTTATGAGAGAGGAATAAATTTCTGGGATACGGCATATTCTTACGGAACGTATCCTCACATACATGAAACGCTAAAACACGTTCCTCGCGATAAGGTAGTTATAGCAACGAAGTTTTCGGATTCGCTAGAAAAAGATATGAATCAAAAAATTGAAGATACCTTGAAAATGTTGAAAACGGATTATATAGATATTTGTTTGCTTCATGGGGTTCGTAATGCATTTGAAATGAAAATGCGAGCAGGTGCTCTCAAGGCCCTCGTAAGAGCGAAAGAAAAAGGTTATATCAGAAGTATTGGAGTTTCTGCACATGGTATTGGCGCGATAGAGGCATCGAAGGATATTTCAGAAATTGAAGTTCTGTTTGCCAGGATTAATTGGTCAGGGGTATCAATGGATTCTTATCAGGAAGGATTTCTGTCAAAGTTAGTGGCGATTCCTTATGTAAAAGAAATAGCACGAAAAATTATTCCTAAAAAGATGGTTCCCTCTCTCAGCGCTCAGGTTGAGTCATTACAAAGCACTGAACACGAACAAAGAATAGTTATGGATCTAATAGAAAAATGTCATGACTCACAGAAATCTATTATCGGGATGAAGATTTTTGGAGCGGGTGCACTAACGAATGGTATTGAGAAGTCTTTGAGATTTGTCATGCCTTTACAGTATATAAAATCCTTTTTGTTGGGGATGACTTCCATGGAAGAAGTTGATGAAAACCTTAGAGTGTATGAAGAGATACACCGTTTATCCGCCAATGGAAGTAGCTGAAAAATAGATATTATTTATGTCTTTATTGTATACATATATTACGCACGAGTTAATACATGTCGCTGTTTCTTCTTTATTAGCATATATAGTATTTCTGTGGTTCCATTCTAAAAGAGCAGGCATTATTTGTTTTACATACGGTATATTTATGGACTTGGACCATCTTTTTGATTTCTTTTTAGCTACTAACGGTATTTCATTTAATATTGTTTCATTTTTTACTATGGATTATTTTACAGTAAACGGTAAGGTCTTTGTCCCATTGCATGGTTGGGAGTATGTTATTCTTTATTTAGGGATTGGATTTATAAAGAAATACAGGGATATTTCCATTTCGTTAAGCTTTGCGATAATAGGGCATTTACTGATTGACCACATAAGTTATGGTATAAAATTTTCTGAATATTTCATTCTGTACAGATTGTGGTAGAACGATATTCCACAGCTCAATGAGAAGGAAATAACAGAACTTTGTGGATTCATATAATGTATTTAATCATATAGCCTACAGAATAAATGTTACACTTATCAGTTGATGTTATGGTGCATGATAGATTTATGAGAAAAGCTCTCTTTTTCGTAATATGGTTTTTGTTTCTTCTCTTATCTGTTTCTTTGTTTTGTTCAAAAGGACTCTTTGCAGATATCGTATTAGGAAATATTAAAGAGAATGATCGTCAGGTATTACAGCCTACCCTTGTTGTTGGTGATATTCAAAGTCTTGGCCATCTTTTAGATTTATCCTATCTCGATGAAAAACCTATCCTATTTTTTTTAGAACCAAATTATTCCAGAGAAACACTCGTGCTATTAGAACGTTCTAACTCAATTTTTTTTTATCAGAAAGGGTATACGGGATTATTATTAGATCTATTTCCAGAGATAGCTGAGACGGCAATTATGCATGGTGATCAGGTTTATTCATTAAAAAATCCAAGATATAGAGTCATTGTAGATGATGGATCAGTAAAAGTAAGCTGCAAGGAGGAAGGTTATTATCAGGTATTTGTAAAGAAGAAGAAAGGAGTAAAAGATAAAGGCGGTTATAAGGTAGTTATGGAACAAAACAAAATAGGAAATATCCTTGATCTTGTTATATGTGACGGAAAATGTTTGAAGTTGTCTTCTGATTATAGCACGTTTTGGGAAGATTTGAAATATTGGCAGCCCTATGGCGAAACATACCTAACAAAAGGAAAGCATCATTTCACAATAGATGGAGTGATTTCTGAGCTATTGATTGTTCCAAAAGAGAGGTGCGAAAATATCAAGAATATCTTAAAAAAGAAACAGGCGTCTTATTTTCTTACTAATGAGAATGGTATAGGAAGAACTATTCAGAGAGAATCTAAAAATACAAAACCTAGAAATTTTATTGTTGCAAATTCTGGAAAATATCAAGTTCGGGTGAGACTCTCTCCCATAAATAAGAAAATAATATTTCGCAATATAGACCAAAAGCTTTCTGCTGCAGATTTACCGTTGATGGAAAGTAAATATGGCGATAATAGTATTGTCTCTCTTTCTTTGACCAAGTATCAACTGGACTTAATCAAGTACCCAAACTTGCAAATATCTTTTGATAATTATAAACCATGTGAAGGTCTACTTACATTTGTTTTGGAGCTAGACACGGACAAGGACAATCAGGCAGATACTTTATTGGTATATCAATATAAAGTTGGAAAAGAGAAAGCACTTCCTAAAAAAGAAGCAAGATTAAATAAAAGTGATACCGTTATTGAATTTTCCAAAGTTATTCTTAAAGAAAAAGATTTTTGGTATAAAGCAAATAGGGAATTGGGAAGGTCAGAAACAACAGATATGTATCAATGGTATTATGATGATCTTGGTTCAAAGTTTGCTCATTATAGGGAAGGAGACTATTTTGTTGCAAAATCTGATTGTTCAAAAGCAGATTATTTTGTTATTACAAAACGCTTTCCTTCCATTGATCTTAAGGAAAATCCATATATTGAATTAGATTATAAGTTAGAAAATCCAGACGTTCAAACCTTATGGATAAATTTTAAGATTGATACTACTGGAGATGGGAGACCTGATACAATACTTGACACTGGGCCAAATATTACTCCTCTCACAAAATTAAATGAATTCACTTACTTAAAAGAAACTAGTGCTGGAGATTCTGTTCACCAGAAGATCTATGCACTAAATCGCAATAGAATTGATTTATTAAAGGACAAACCAGCCTGTAATCTTCTTGAAGTTATTATATTTTGCGTGGGTGAAGGAGGTTTTTATTTAAATGAATTTTCAATCGGTGAATATATTACGGGAAAAGAAGTTTTGTCCAGAATTCGAGAACAGAAAGAAGGAAATACATTACTTGCGAGTGTCCGAGAGAAGAAATCAGGCGGTAAGATTGCAGAAAAAACTATTGGCAAGGATAAGGCTAGAGCTAAAGTTACTGAAGAAATGTCACCAGGAATAAACGTTAAAAAAAACAAAGCCGGAATGTTTTATTTAAAACTTGAGGAGAAATTATTTAATTGGAAAGACTCTGATGTCGCATGGCTTGATGTGAAAGAAAAGACAGAAGATGGGGATAGTGTTTTTATTGTTAACGATATCCACCAACAAATACACCGAAAGTTAAAAAACATTGAAGCTTGTACGTTAAAAGGTATTACTTCCTTTTACCAGAGTAGTGAGGAGTCTGCTAGCCCTCTTGGCCTTTTGAGTTTAAAGGAGATTGTGGTTTATGGAGATGAAGCAAAAGAATTCCCTGCGTATATTTCTGGCAGAAAATCAGAACAGGAATGGAGAAAGCAATTTGAAGAAGATTCAATGCAATATGGGTTTAAAACTGTTTTAGATAAAAAATATTTAGAGGAAGATACACAAAGACTAGAGCGATATATTAAGGATAAACTTCTGTGTAAAGAAAATACAGAGGCCTTTCAACCAGATAATACTGATTGGAAGCTAGATGTTATTGAGCCGGTTGTTAATTACAATGATATTTATAGTGAGATCGTAGACGAACCTATTTTTAAATATGGTGGAGAACAATATAACCTTAGAAACAGCTTTAAAACACTCGGCAACGAAAGCAGAGATATGACAAAAACCAATGCAAGTTATTCGATACTTGATACCAATCTTCAGTTAAAAGACTTAGATATTACAGGTGAAGGTAAAATATCAATATATCATCAATCAGAGTATTTCAAGGTCGATATGATTGAATTGACTAAACCAGGCGAAGAGTCTCTTTATGATAGTGATGAAAATGAACCGGAAATTACTTTCAATAAGATTAATCCAACAAGGTATATAGTTGATGTAAATGCGGAAGAATCGTTTTGGTTGGTTTTTTCTGAGTCATTTAGTACAGGTTGGAAAGCGTATGTGAGGAGAAGTGATGAAGGATTAAGGCAGGGGACAGGAGAACGTAAAAATGTTGTTGAGCCGTGGTCTGCGTTGGTTAGTGCAAGGAGGGATAAGGGGAACAGGCTTGAATTGAAAGAGCATCAGAGGGTGAATGGATATGCAAATGGGTGGTATGTGCCTTTAGGACAGGAGCCAGAAGTCAGAAGTTCGAATTCGGAAGAGAGGCAGGAGACTATAGGGCCGGGGGAATTTCAAATTGTATTAGAATACCAGCCGCAGAGGTTGCTTGAGATTGGGGTTTTAATATCAGGTGTAACTATTTTGTCGTGTATTGGATATTTGTGTTGGAGTAGTGTTAGGAGGTTAGTGGGAGAAGGGAAGAAAACTATTTTGTCAGCAGATTGCGCAGATTAACACAGATGCAATTTAATAGAAATGATTTGGGTATGTTTAAAGTACTATTTAATAATTGCTAGAGAAAATATTACAATGGTGCAGAGATTCCTTTGGGAATTATTACTGGTAATATCCCTCATTAAAGGTTTTAGAGGTGGTCACCCCAGCTATGCCGTGATACCAGTTAATGATAGAAATGTTCGAGGTTACCCTACTGTAGAAGTTCTAAAAAGGCTGAAAAAACAAAGGGATTAAGACATTACTTACTTATCGTCCGGAGATATTTCGTTCACCTTCTACCATTGAAATAAGTTCCATTTCCCGGTTAGTAAAAGAATTAAAAATGGTTTTTAATTCCAATATTACTGCTGAACCTGATGTTCCAAGAATAACTCTTTACAAGAAGCACTGCGACAAGTTTTGGCAGGCGCAGATTGTTTTAACTTGTCGTTAAGATTGGAATATCGAAGCTGACGTCTAAAGAAGAGTTATGAAATTAGATAGCAAACAAAAAGAGTTATTAGATACGGAGCTATTTGGTAATTTACATGAAGCGAAAGTTATAGTAGAACAATGGAGGCAGGAGTATAATCATAAAAGGCCCCATAGTTCGTTAGGTTCGTTGCCTCCGGCAAGATCTGTGGCAAATTGTATTCCTGCGGTTTCGGCTACGCCTTCACCTTCGGAATACAATGTAATAACAAACGATGATTACTTTGTTAAATGTGGTACATGAAATGGGGACACTCCATTCTTTAGAAAATAAGATCTCCAGAGTTGTTGACAGATGTAAACAATTAAGGGTGTTTTTATGGATGTGGTATTCTTTCTGGGCATTATTGCTCATGGTGTCCCTCCTTTGTGGTATGAAGAAAGCAACCAAGGAATTGCCGGATAGTGCGTATATTATTATTCTGATTATTGTTCTTCCATTTGTAAGGAAAATAAGATACCGTTTAAGCAATAAATGGTCGTATTTCCAAAAAAAATCTTCTGCGATTTATATTCTACTATTTATGGCACTACTCCTTTTTTGTGTACCTTTGCTTATCATGAAATTGGATATTGTAGCAGGACCGATATCCAATTTCGCGTACGCCTTTCTTATTATCGGAGTTGGGATAGAGTTTTATCAATTAATCAAGCAGAAAAAAGCAGAAACTAGGAATAATACAGAGAACTCAGAAACTATTTAAAGAGTTATACAGCGAAGGCTGTGGATATAATACATGACTTTTACTATATTGCTGAAATATTTTTCTTTCCTTCCGATACTGGCAATTTGCCTGTTTTTTCTCTCTCCTAAATACTCATCAATTAAAAAACATTTATTTTTCCTTGAAAATGATTTTGACAATAATACCTCCCATAAACTCCTGTGGTTACTAATAGGAATCTATTTTCTGACTTTTGGAGCTATGTCCTGTTTGCGTTACCTTTCTTTTCACAGTACCATTGCAGATCTGGGTTCTTATGAAAACAGAATATGGCAGATCGCACTTAATGGACGGTTTGAATATCTTATAAATGGACATTTTACCCCAATTCTTTTTGTGCATGCATTTTTTTACAAGTGTATTCCGTCTGCTCTCACTCTCCTACTTCTACAGACTATTACCATTGCCCTGGCTTCAATTCCTCTATTTTATTTATCCTCTCAATGCTTAAAAAATAACAAACTATCTCTTGTAATTGTTATGATATTTTTTTTGTTTACTGCCGTGGAATTTAACAACCTCTTCGACTTCCATCCCGATCATATATTTATAGTGTTGATGATTTCATGCTTCTATTTTCTCAAAACAGAAAAAAAGGGTTGGTTTTTTACTTTTGCGGTTTTGGCTTCGATGGTAAAAGAACCGTATTTGCTTTCAGTTGCGGCATTGGGGTTATATGCAATGATACGATATAAGTGGTATAAAACAGGACTTGGGTTATTTATGATAAGCATGGCAATCTTCCTTATCCATGCAAAGATAATATTGCCTCATTATTTTGAAGGTATCAATCCTATGATTCAGTCAAAAGAAGGTAGCCATGCTTATCTTGGAAATAGTTTAACAGAAATTTTAAAAACCTTTTTTTTTAATCCATTGATTATTGTAAAATCATTAATTAATTTAAAAAAGGTTTTGTTTGTTTATGTACTCTTTGCGCCATTATTGTTCATACCCATTTTTAGCCCTTGGACCTTGATTTTAAGTTTGCCCTCGTTTGCGATCCCCCTTCTCTCTTTAGAGCTACAGCATTATGCCATCAATAACCAATACTCGGCTTCACTGATCCCATTTATCTTTGTGTCTTTCGTTTATGGTTTAGAAAGAATTGTCCAAAACAAAAATAATATTCAACAACAAATAACCACAAAAGGTTTGAATATCAAAAGGTTAAAGATTATTGTAGTTAGTGTGTTCGTTGTCACCCTTCATTTTAACGTTGTTACAAGTGCTTCCCCCATTTCCTGCTTATTTTGGGGTAATAAAAGAGATGTTAATCCTTATTCGTTCAAAAATTATATTCCTACCAAACGTGATATATTATTAAAGAAAGCCACTCGTCTTATTCCGGAGGGAATGTCTGTTAGTGCTCAGAACTCTGTATTCACGAGTCAACTGGCAAAGAGGGACATATTTTTTGTATTTCCTGAGCAATATAAATTTTCAGATTATATCATTTTAGATGAAAAACGTTTGAAGTATATAAATAATCTTATAGATGTGGTCATAGATAGTAATACTTATGATACATTACTTAAAGAAATCCCTGAAACGCACAGTATAATTTTTCAAAAGGATGGTATTCACCTTTTTAAGAAACACTCTCCACTCCCATTAAGCCCTAACAGCCATGACTTTAAGTTTTAGCTGGATAGACGGGTGATTAGAGGAGAGAGGAATACCTTTTAAACTATTTGTTGTTACCTTCAGATTAATGCAGAATAATGCGTAGAAGTTCTTATGGGTTTAAACTCTGAAGCATTGCATTGTGCATTTGAATTCGGATTTTATAACGAGTAGGTGAGAGAAGCATTTTAAGGCTTTAATTATTTACAAGAATATGGGAATTATATTTTGATTTGTTCAATTATAGAGAATTTATTCTGGATTTATTCAATTATAGAGATTGTATTCTGGGTTTGTACGATTAGTGTGGTATGTATAATTGCGGGGGTGATTTCTTACAAGCCGTATCTGGGTATTGTATTTGTAATCGTATCCATACCATTTGAGGGCGTAATAGATCTTGGTTGCTTCTCCGTCTATCCCTTAGAATCAATTTTGGTAATTTCAGTTCTTGTTTGTATATTTAAAAGTATTTTCGGAAGATATAACTATTTTGGAAATATAAGGTTGCTGTACTGTTGTCTTCCATTTGTAATGTGTATTATGTTGTCGGCTGTAAAATCAGTAGAGTTGTCGTTAGCGGTAAAGGAGATTGTTCGTTGGCTAGAGCTTTTTTTGATATACTATCTAACTATAAATCTTATAAATGATGATAGAAAGATTAGAATTATTTTGTATTCTATGTTCTTAACGGTGGCTATGGTTTCTGTATGGATATTTATTAGCTTTTCTAATAGTGTTGGGCTTTCTAATAGTGTTGGGCTTATAATATGTGGGCATAGAGCTTTTTCCTTTTTTGGTAACCCGAATCCATTAGCAGGTTATATTAACTTAGTGATACCTGTTCTTTTTGGTATGTTCATGACAAGTGTGTTTTTGTGGGAAAGGATTACATTAGGTTTTTTCACTGTCCTGTCAATTATGGCATGGTTTTTAACATTTTCCAGAGCAGCTTGGATTTCTTTAGTTTTGACAATGATCCTTTCTTACTTTGTGACTAAAATGAGGAAAAGGGCAACACTTTTTTTTACGGTATTAATTATTATATTTATTGTTTCAATTTTATACTCAATTAGTAGATATGATTTTATTGCTAGATTTAGATTGCAGCCGACATTAACTGCTTTAGAACTTAAAGCTATAAATTATCGAACAGGATTTGACATGGTAAAGGATAGCTTAATTTTTGGAATAGGTTTAGGCAACTATCCTTTGCTTATTACGCAGTATACTAAAGACGTTTTCTTAATACAGAACAACTTGCACAGTTTATATTTACAAATACTTGTTGAGACAGGAATAATGGGTTTTTCAGCGTTCGTATTTTGTCTAGTATGTTTCATAAAGTACTTAGTGAACTCCTTGAAGTTTTTAGAGAACTTCAGCCACCCCTGGCTATTTGTTGGTTTAATGGGGGGGATAATTGTTTATTTATTCAATAACCTTATAGAGGTTCTCAATGTTCATGGGATTCATCTTCAATGGGGTATAATATTAGGGCTTGCCGTGGTATTAACACAATTCAGGGAGTCAGAAACATGCCCAAAGACGGTTTATTAAAGCGAGCAAGGCGGAATATCTTCTATAAGATTCTGTCAGAATCTACGAGGATCTTGCCGGCGCTTCTGTTCATATATATAGCAAGAAAATTGGGCGATGAAGATTTTGGTAAATTGTCATTTGCATATTCTTTTACGGGCATTTGCTTTATAGCAGCAGATTTTGGCTTAAGTACTATACTTATAAGGAATGTGTCGAGGCAAAAAGAACTGACCAAGGAGTATGTTGATAATATTCTGGCGTTGAAGATTGTCCTTTCATTTATATGCATCCTTGTAATAGGTTTATTCATTCTTTTTACTGATTATCCTGATGATGTAATTACTTTACTTATGATCTTTGGTGGGGTAATGTTTTTCCGGTCTTTGATAGATTTCTTTTGTGCTGTTCTTAACGCGCATGAACGAATGGACATAGAAGCATTCCTAAAGGGAACAAACCATATTCTTCTTTTCTTATCAGGAATAGTGATTTTAGCAGTAGGATTTGGACTATTTGGTTTAGCTAATGTGTTCTTAGTGGTATATTCGATAAGTTCAATAATTGGATTTTATATAGTTTATGTGAGCATAGTAAAGATACGTCCAAGTTTTGATTTTAGGTTCTGGAAATACATTTTTAGAGAATCACTGCCCCTTGCATTAACAGTTATCTTTACTGTTATTTATTTCAAGATAGATGTAGTTATGCTTTCTCTTATCAGGGGAAATAACAGTGAGATTGGGTGGTATTCGGCTGCGATGCGACTGGTAGAGTTGATAGGTGTTATACCTGCACTAGTTGTTAGCGCTCTTTTCCCAATATTTTCTGGTTTGCACAGAGAATCTATAGATTCTCTTAGAAAAGTTTATCAAACATCCTTCCGGTATCTTGTTGTGATTGCACTGCCAATAGCAGTTGGAACATTACTGTTATCTGAACATTTAATATATACAATTTATGGCGAGGAATATGTGAAAACAATTCCAGCATTAAAGATATTGTCTCTTGCTCTTGTTTTTATTTTTGTTAATTACATTCTGATGAACATCCTGGTAGCCGTTGACAGGCAAATGACTAATGCTATTATGGCAGGAACGTGTGTGTTTGTAAATATCGTATTGAACATGTGTTTAATTCCTCACTATGGGTATTTGGGTGCTGGTACTGCAACGGTTATTACAGAAATAGTTTTGTTCGCTTTGGGCCTATATTATGTCGCGAAATATATTTGTAAAATCAATATTGTTGCTGTTGTTCCTAAGCCGTTAATAAGTGTGGCTATCATGGGAACATTTAGCGTGTGGGCTACCGCAAAATTTAATCTCGCATTTGTTATTGTTTTAAGTGCCTTAACTTATTTTACTTGTTTGTTGTTGTTTAGATTTTTTACAAAAGAAGACAAAATTGTTTTTATGCATTTAATTCGAAAATAAATGTTTTGCACTTTTGCGGCGAAAAATCAGCTTTATTTGGAAAGATTCCTTAACTTATTAAAAGCCAGCGATAACAAAGAATGAAGGTATTAGTAATATG
>Ga0233428_1000082_pt1 | contig 148858 bp, 124 predicted proteins | sample SI_118_April2016_4_FD_179890 | JGI IMG/M metagenome (GOLD analysis project Ga0233428, IMG submission 179890) | Seawater microbial communities from Saanich Inlet, British Columbia, Canada - SI_118_April2016_120_MG | ecosystem: Environmental > Aquatic > Marine > Inlet | place: Canada: British... | reverse complement strand
TCAGAGAGCTAAGAATCAAAATTAAGAATGAAGCTGGTAGTTTCAATTTTGACACTTTAACTCAGAACGATTTCAAAGAACAGAGGAAAAATCATGACTACGCAAAAACCTAACCGGACACTACTGACTTTAACGGGATTTCACACCGATTTATTTAATAACTATGGAATGGCTGAAGAATATCCAGTTGTTTGTTTTTGTCGCGAGAGCGACCTAACATGTTGCGTTTTATAATTAATATAATATAATGAACGTTGATGGTAAACTCAAAAAAACAGATGAAAAGGAGGAAAAAAGATGGAAACTATTTATGAAGGACATTGGTACCATTCACATGAAGATTCAACCACGTTAAGACGGTGCGGACTATACAAAGATAAAAAAGACCATCCAAGTCACACCTATGATGATGATGTTACTGACGCAAGCCATCTTGACGACCGTGTTGCTGATAAAGGAAATGAGAGTGTCTTAAGTGGCAACGAAATAACCATGAGTATCCAGGAGTTCCTAGAAGTCGGAATGAAGTATAAAATAAGCATCGAAGTCAGAGACGACTCGTACAACCTCCGGATTGAAAATGTCTGAGTAAGAGATTCTCACGGACAGAAACCTAATGATGAGAAGCGTATATCTTCTCTTCATTAGGTTTCTTTATTTAGATTTTTGCCGGAATAATCATGACAGGGCACGGAGAGCGACGCACTACCCGCTCAGCTACACTTCCTAAAAGGAAGTGCTTCACTCCGGTTCTTCCATGAGTTGACATCACTATCAAACTTACATCATTAGCTTTCGCGAAATTAATAATTTCCTGATAAACAGCTTTCTTCGGTTTCACGACAGCTGTTTCAACGGGTAGACCGTCAAATTGTGTTTCCGCTATTTCCAGAATCTGTTCTGAAGCATGTTTGTATACTTTCTCCATCATCCCTTTTTTATCAGGAAGCGCCAATCCATACTCAAACTTAATGCTTGCCGGCGGCACAACATCAATCACCTTCAAAAGGGTAATTTTGCTCTTCTCTTTTCCCGTCAGATTAAGTTGCTCCTTCGCGTAATCAAATGCGGATTCAGATGCTTCTGAAAAATCTGTTGTCACAAGAATGTGTTTCATAGCTTTTTAACCTCCAATATTCTATTAATTAACGCCTTCGGGCGAACTTTTATACATAACGCCAACAATATGTCATTCTGAGAGAGGAACGACCGAAGAATCTCTTGTCTGAAAGCCAATTGACTGTGCAATATATTATTCTGCATGCCAAGAGAGATTCTTCACTGTGCTCCGCTTCGTTCAGAATGACAAAGTGGTTATCAAATTACAATTCGATGTTGTGTTTATTCTATACGAACAGACTTCATTGTCAAACAGATATGAATGGAAAAACCCTTATTGACCATTATCTGAATAACGTTTCCAATAATCATCAATATCCTTTTGAATAATATTTACCACATCTATCTGTTTTACCGGATCAAACAGGTGATCATACCTGTTTTGTATTTTGAGATACTCCTCTACCGGTTTAAATTTCGGAACAACAGTGTGCTCAACTATTCCATCAACCGCTTCTTTAAGAGGCCATAAACCAGTCTGTACTGCCAGTTTCGCTATTTCAACTGATTTTGAAGAGTCGAAGGACCAACCCGGTGGGCAGGGCGAAAAGGTAATGAACAGTTTAGGGCCTTTTATCCCGGAAGCCTTTTCAAATTTGTTTGAGAGATCTATAGGGTGCGACGGTGAAATAGTCGCTATATAAGGCGGTTTATGAGACCTCCATATTTCAAACAAATCTTTCTTCCTCTGAATGGTACCTCCAGGGTTAGACTTGCCGGGAAAAGATGTGCTTGTCTTTGAGCCAAACGGTGTGGCACTTGACATCTGGAAACCGGTATTAGAAAAAGCTTCATTGTCATAACAGAAATAATAGAAATCTAACCCTCTGTGTATTGCCGCAGACGTAGATTGCAACCCTATATCATTTGCCGTGCCATCTCCGGTAAGGACAACAACTTTCAAGTCTTCTTCATCACTGAGTTTTCTCTTTTTGATAAGTATATCTAATGCATCCCTTATACCCTGTGCCCCTGCAGGCGCGCAGGCCATCGCTGTATACATCCATGACGAATCAAATGGTGAATAAGGATAAACGGAGAGTAGTGTGAAACATCCTGCCGCGTTTACAATGACAACATTCTTCCCTAAAACCTTGTGCGCTAACCTTAACGCCAAAAGTCCTCCGCAACCGGAACATAAGGGCGTTCCCGAAGCAATATGCTCATACGTAGAGATATCCTTAAATTTTTTGTATATTTTACTTGGCATATTAATGCACTTAAAGCCCGAAGGGCTGATTTATTAAAGCCCAGGGTTTAAAACCCTGGGTGGGTTGAAATGTTGTATGTTAGCCCTGAAGGGGCGATTTAACAGTTTAATCCCATAGATAACGTTCGTCATACTTAACCCCATAACGATTTAATAGTTCAAAAAACTCTTCTTTAAATGTTTTCTTTCGATGATGTTCTTCCTGATTTAGTATATATTCTTTTAGCGTGTTGACTCGGGATTTCCCAATGAAAAAGGCCCCATATCTGTTTTGCCAGTAAAAGTCCTTATATTCTACACCTTTAGTCTTAATCCATTTCGACGATTTTTTCTTGATGTCCTCAATAACAGAACTCATACTTCTGGTTTTGGACAATTTGCATAAAACATGCACATGATTTTCTATTCCACCAATAGTAATAGGAGAACAATCGCAATCTTTTAGAATCGAGGCCATGTAGCGGTAAAGTTCCTTTTTGATCACCTAAGCAATGAGGAGTTTGCCAAGTTTTGTGCTAAAAATTATATGGACCAGAATATTCGAAAGGGATTGAGACATAATAGTGCTTTAAATCGCCCCTTCAGGGCTTACGTTTCTTTTACCATGTTTCCCAGGGCGATGCCCTGGGCTGTAATAAATTAGCCCTTCAGGCTTTCAAAGTAAACCGCTATATTCCACCCCTGTATCTCTTTGCGTTGAATTCTTTAACACTATAGTCATCACACCAAGAATTTTACCCCATTTACCATAACTCATTCCTTGCAGCTGCGTAACTTATCAAAAACCATATATACCCATCGGATGATAAGATACGCAGGCTTAAGCCTGCGGCTACTATAATATAGAAAATAAAATTGCTCAATTGAGATAAAATTACATTTTTCCAGCGATTTTCTGGAATTTGTCTATTTGTCGCATATCATTTTCTGTGTAAAGCAGTTGTGTTTCAGGAACAATCCCGGTTTCTACACTTTTTTGCATCTCGCCAATTATATAATTAAATTCCGTAAGGCTGATATCCTTACCCCCTAACCCACCAATAAATGATAGTAATACATCTGGTCGATGCTTTTCATGATAAAGAGCAGAAGACACATCATTAAATAAGATCCCACCTGATCCCGGACTTATATTCTGGTCAATAACGGCTACCGCATTCTTACCATTCATGAGTAGCCTGAGCTCTGACTTTGGAAAAGGCCTGATAAGCCGCAATCTCAGAAGTCCAACTTTTATACCTTTTTCCCTGAAACTCTTTATAGCGGCCTTGCCCTTAACGGTAAAAGAGTTGCTCATTACCAGAACATACTCGGCATCTTCCATCATAAACTCCTCTATTGCTGGATACGATCTGCCAAAGATTTCTTTAAAATCATTTGCAACTTCATTGTATACCCCTATCGCATTTAATGAAGCTAAATGTAATTGATACTTAAAATAGGAATACGCACTTCCACCCAGTACTGCTACACCTTGTGCCATAGGCTTTGATGCTTTAAAGAATGCGTGTTTCGGGTGATATTCTGGTAGAAATTCTCTTATTTTCTTCTTATCAGGTATTAGCACGGGTTCTCTGGTAAACGAAAGATAAAAACCATCCATATTAATCAAGACAGGCAGGAGGACTCTTTCATCTTCAGACAATCTGTATGCCAATAATATGGTGTCTAAAATCTCCTGGCAGGTTTCTACATGTATTTGAATAATGCCGGTATCTCTTGCAGAGAGTATATCATTGTGGTCAGGTTCCAATGTAATTGGGGCTGCAACAGCCCGTGATACATTAATTAAAACCAGAGGAACACGCCATCCCGCAATATTATATAGCATTTCAAATCCATACAATAAACCCTGGCTGGATGTTGCAGAGAACACCCTCGCACCGGTAGCGGCGGCAGTACCTGCAGCAGTAATCATTGAGTGCTCAGAATCCATGTTGGTAAATTTTGCATCCATCACCTCGTTATCTATCCATTTTGAAAGAGCTTCTATTATCTCTGTTTGAGGGGTAATGGGAAATGCCGGAATATAATCGACCTCTGCAAGTCTGGCCCCCCAAGCTGCCGCAAGATTTCCCGTTAACATCTCCTTTACCATGCCCTTACCTCACGTTCTTTCGAAATAACTTGTTTCGGACATTCGTCCATACAAATAAAACAGCCTTTACAATTTTCATAATCAATCTGAGGATAACCTGACTCATCAAGAGAAATACAACTATGTGGACAGCTGACAAAACACGCGCGGCACCTTGAGCATGTTTCATGATCAATAACAGGTTTGAATAGTCGCCAATTGCCCGTCTTCTTTGTAATTGTATTTCCATGTCCATATACACTGGCTGATCCCACATAAGGACCTTCATATCTCAACCGAATAATTCTATTTTTACTTTCTTCTCCTGAAAGTTTTAAATCGGAAAACGAAATTGACGGTGTATTATCAAAGCTGGCAAGAGCAGCCTGAGTATTTTTGCTAATAACCTCTTTTTTAAGGTTTATGTCTGTTAACTCTTTGACGACGGCCTCTTCTAATGACTCTTTTGAAATCACGCCGGTCAATTTACATGCTGAAGCAGCAGCAACGCTACTGAGGACAGGTTCACTGATAATCTTCAAGGCGATATCTGTTATATCAACGGTAGCAATCTTTCCACTTACCTGATACGTTTCTTTAACATGAGACGCTGCGTAATGTGTGTTAACCAATGTTATTGTACCTCCCCACGTGCCCTGTAATATATTTGCCGCATTATCTTTCAGTAATGTTTCGTCTGCTATTATATTGATATCCGGATTGGCAATTATTCCTCTTTCCAAAATGGGATTATTAGAGAGTCTCGTAAAAGCCATAATTGGAGCCCCCCTTCTCTCTGCACCGTAAATTGGAAAATCCTGGGCAAAATAACCCTCCATAAATGAGGCGGTACCTACTATCCTGCTGGCAGTCTTCATGCCCTGCCCACCTCTACCGTGAAATCTAATACCTTTCATCATGTTATTTTGATTTTGTATCATTTATTTTGAAATTATATCGTTAAAATGACATAAACACCATCCTTCGACTTCACTCAGGATGACGTCACACTGAGCAGAGTCGAAGTGTTATCAACTTTGAAATTCTATACGTGAGCGTAAATATCAACACGTAAGTGCCCATAATGGGCAAAATGATAAAGCCTGGGTTTAAAACCCAGGAAAATTGAATCGAACAAATATGCACCCTGAAGGGGCGCTATAATTAACCCTAAACTATTATTTTAGAATAATCCTTGCATCAACCGCAGTAACAGATTTCTCATAAGCAAATAACGGGTTCAACTCTACTTCCTTTATTGTACTAATATTTGTAATTAATTCAGAGATATTAATAATTGTTTTAGTCATTTGTTCTATATCAAGTTTTTTTGAGCCTCTATAGCCTGACAAAACAGGATATGCCTTGATTTCCTTTATCATTTCCAGCGCTTCAGTTTCCGCTACCGGAGCAATCCTGAAGGACACATCCTTAAAGAGTTCTACAAATACTCCTCCCAGACCGAACATTACTGCCGGACCAAATTGTTCATCATAGACTCCCCCCACAATCAAGTGTGTTGCTTCCGGTAATTGTTTTTGTACCAACACCCCCCCTATCTGGGCTTCCGGTACAACTCTTTTCAGATTATCCAGTACTTTGTGATAATTTCTTTCCACCTCCTGTGCATTTTCCACATTAATAACCACACCCCCTATATCACTCTTATGAGGCACGTCTTGTGAGGCAATCTTTAAAACAAGGGGAAATCCAATCTCTTTAGATACCGCTACTGCCTCTTCAGCAGTTTTAACTAATGCATAATCAGGCACATCTACTCCAAATAGCTTTACCATTGCCAGGGACTCATCAGGAAGTGCAACTTTTCTTTCCGAAGCCAATATTTTTTCTACAATCTTTTCTGCTTCACGGTTTTTTGAAGTTTCAACAACCATCCATTTGCCCTCTCTCGACCAAAATATTCATGGCCTTTACCGCCCTTTCGGGTGACAGGTATACAGGAAGATCTTTTGATTCGAACAGTTCTTTGATTTTTTTTGTATATGCACCACCAATTGTACAAATGACAACCGGTTTTCCTGCTTCCCTTGCCCTTTGTGAAATAATATCAACCACAGTTTCCGTCATAGTCGGCGGAGGCATTAGCGGAATTATTATCGCAGCATCATAACAATCATTGTCTACAAACGCAGTTTTCAATGCAAACCCAAAGTCTTCATCTCCGGCGCTACCGGTAAGGTCGATTGGATTATTAAGAATGAAAAAATCGGGGAAATATTTGGAGAGAGGCTCCTTGATCATGGAAGGAGTTTGTGCAATATTCAGTCCCATAACGCTACAGACATCTGAAACAGCAACTCCGAACCCGCCACCATTGGTTAAAACAAGTATCTTATTTCCTCTCGCTGGTTTCTGCATCAAGAGTACCTTACACGCGTCAACAAACTCTTCCAGGTTGTTAACCTCCAGAATTCCTGCTTTTTTAAATGCAGCCTTATAAATTTCATACCTGCCGGCTATAGCTCCGGTGTGAGACCGTGCCGCATTTATTCCTGAATCTCGTCTACCGACTTTTAATACAACCATATGCTTGTCTCTGGAACAGCGGCTGGAGACCCGAATAAATTTTCTTCCATCATCAACAGATTCCATATAAATTCCTATGACCTTAGTAGAGTCATCTCTGGTAAGATACTCGATCAGCTCTGATTCTCCAACATCAGCACGGTTTCCATAACTCACAAATTTTGTTACTCCAATACCTTCAAGAGCTAACATATCCAGCATAGAAATCGCATATGATCCGCTTTGAGACAAAATGCTCAGGTGCCCTTTTGAGGGACGTTTCACCTTTGCCCAGGAAAGAAAGAATGTACTGAAATTTGAATAATTATCCAGGACACCTATACAATTAGGGCCAATTATTCGAATACTGTTTTCCCTACTCAACCGCTTGACTTCCTCTTCAAGGACCATACCTTTGTTTCCTGTCTCAGCAAAACCACCACTTAAGATTATCACATTTTTGATTCCTCTTTTTATATGCTGCTTTAGAACGTCAGGAATATGATCAGAAGAAATAGCTATAATTGAAAGATCTATATTATCTTTACAATCAAGAATAGAAGGGTAGCACTTGAGACCAAATACTTTGTCATGATGCGGATTTACCGGAGTGATTGTCCCTTTGTAATCCATTTCAAAGAGGTTATTAAAGATTACAGACGTGATATTCTGTTCGTCTTCTGTCGCACCTATTATCGCTATAGACTGAGGATTAAAGAACTTATCTAAATACATTTGTAAATGCTTTATTAATTTAGAAAAATGTCGACTCTATAAACCTGCGGTCTTAAACGTGGCAGTGACCATAGTCTGGGCTTCGTCCTGAATCTTCCTGAGGTGTTCCATACCTATGAAACTCTCAGCATAAATTTTGTAAATGTCTTCAGTGCCTGATGGTCTGGCAGCAAACCAGCCGTTTTCTGTGACCACCTTCAATCCTCCTATCGCCGCATTGTTACCGGGAGCGTGAGTAAGTTTGGCAGTTATATTTTCTCCAGCTAACTCTTCTGCGTCAACCATATCTGGTGTGAGTTTTCCCAATACCACCTTTTGTTCACGACTTGCGGGTGCGTCAATGCGCTCGTAAACAGGGTTACCGAACTGATTTTGTAATTCCTTATAGTGCTCTCCAGGGTCACGTTGAGTTGTCGCTGTGATCTCAGCGGCCAGTAGATCGAGGATAATTCCGTCTTTGTCAGTAGTCCATACTGTTCCCTGTTTTCGCAAAAACGATGCTCCCGCACTCTCCTCTCCACCAAAACCACATGAGCCGTCAATAAGGCCATCTACAAACCACTTAAAACCTACCGGCACCTCACTAAGCTTGCGTTTAAGGTGTGCGGCAATACGATCTATCATAGAACTTGAAACAAGTGTTTTGCCAATAGCAGCCTCTTTTGACCAATCAGGTCTATTCTGAAAAAGGTATGAAATAGCCACTGCAAGGTAATGGTTCGGGTTCATAAGACCGGTACTTTTAGTAACAATGCCGTGACGGTCATAATCTGGATCATTACCAAAGGCAATATCGAATTCATCCTTGAGTCCTATGAGTCCTGCCATAGCATAGGGTGAAGAACAATCCATACGGATCTTTCCATCCTTGTCAACCGACATAAATGAAAATGTAGGGTCTACATATTTATTCACTATCTCTATATCCAGTCCGTATTCCTCGGCTATAGGGACCCAGTAGTCCACACCAGCACCTCCCATTGGGTCAACTCCAATTTTGAGTCCGGATGATGCGATAGCCTTCATGTCTAAAACGCTTTCCAGGTCCTTCACATAAGGTGAAATATAATCGTATTCGTGTGTTGTCTCCGCCTTTAACGCTTGTTCCACAAGCATGCGCTTTACGTCCTTCAGCCCTTGCATAAGTATTTCATTAGCACGGTCCTGGATAATGTTGGTAGTTTCTGTGTCAGCAGGCCCTCCTGTGGGTGGATTGTATTTGAAACCTCCGTCCTCGGGTGGATTGTGGGATGGAGTGATGACCACACCATCAGCAAGCCCTGATGTTCTATTGTGATTATATGTTAAAATAGCATGCGAAATGACGGGTGTGGGAGTATAGCCATGGCCGGTTTGAATCATAATGTCTATGCCATTGGCCGCAAAGATCTCGATAGATGTGGTAAACGCTGCTTCAGACAGGGCATGGGTATCCTTGCCAACATATAGCGGCCCCGTAATATTTCTGGATTTCTTTAACTCACAAATAGCCTGGCAGATGGCCAGGACATGATCCTCATTAAAAGAGTTTTTGAATGAAGAGCCTCTGTGCCCGGAGGTACCGAACGAAACCAGATGATGTGGATTCTCGATATCCGGTTTGTGAGTATAGTAAGCAGAGAGGAGCCGTGGTATATTAACAAGGATCTCGCGAGGAGCCCGTTTACCCGCAAATTCATGTACACGCATAATCACCTTTCATTAAAAATCTATCAAAGCATAGACTTACAAAAAAATCAGGAGTAAGGCAGCCTGAACGGACATGAGAATAAAGACTCAGAATTAGACAAGGCAAGAGTGTTAATCTATATCGTCAATATCCTTGTCTGCACAGTTAATACAGCGGTCTGCATAAGGAATTGCCTTTAACCTTTCTACGGCTATAGACTCTTTACATAATGTACACACCCCATATTCACCTCGTTCAATGTTATCAAGCGCTATATTTATTTTCTCTAATTCTGAACGTGCAAGCCCTCCCAGGGCCTCAAGCACATCATCGTTCTCTCGCTCCAATGCCTGTTCTCCGGAATCAGGATCTGGAGCGCCATTGGTGTGCAATATATCCTGATCAACCTTGTTTAACCGTCCCTTTATCTCATCTCGTCTATCAATGAGCTTTCTTCTAATTTGATCATACTTCTTCATGATAACCTCCAAACCTCTCTCTTTTTTCCATAATATATTTTGTGGTTAAACGCTGAAAACAGATGTTATTGAAATCCACCCTCAGCATCCCACCCATATTCATTTCACACTGATATTATATCAAAAATTGATATTAATTGTTACCTATTAAAGAGTCTTTTCTTGACTAAATAAGAAAGCATTAATAAGGAAATAAACCTTGCCTCTTACCTGAAAACACTTTAATAAAAGAACCATACCGGTAGTCACTACTTAAGATGTTATACTGTTTAACTCATTTCTCGGCCACATACATAACTTGATTATCAACTGTTCTACTATTAGGGTTGGTGATAGACGACTCGTTTTGCATAACAAGTCGGCCTCAAGCATATGCTTCCATTTTCCAGACATCTCCTCCTCTTTGAAATTCCGGGCCTGCTTTATCATTTTGTCAACAAATGGCCGTGGAGCATATCGTTTTTCTAAAACCTCTTCTTTACCTCCACCCTTGTCCAGAACCCTAATAATCTTCCACAAATCCTTCATTCTTTTATGTGATGAAATCACAATAGTTATAGCAATTGATCTTGGATCAAAAGTGATACTTTTGCGTTCGTTTTCCAGACCAGTATTGAAAATATTTTCTGCCATTTTTACCGCAGAGATAGTATTTTTCATACCAATTTCATCAAGCAAATTGAAGAGTTTCTCTCTATGACTTTCCCCGGAGAACAATTGAATATCTTCTATGGAAATTTCATTCCTATCGCCGACAAAAATAGATAATGCATCCAGTTGCCTGTCAATGATTGCCAGGTTGTTTCCGGTCCTTTCCAGGAGACAAAAAGCAGATTTGAGATTCACTGTTTTGTCATAATTCCTGGCATGCATAACAACCCATTTTGTTAATTCACTGTCATATTCCGGTTTCTTCGTCTCCCACGGTGCAGGACGATCAAAAAGCTTATCACATTCAATAAGGATGCCTTGTTTCCCGTTCATTGTTTTTGCTACTTTCGTTCTTTTGTCTATGGATAAAACTTCAAATATCATGCAGTTAATGCTAAAAGGATTTTTAATGTATTCCGAAATTCTTTCCTGATACTTAACCAGGAGACCTTCAGCATTCTCAACTATGATCAATTTATGCTTTCCAAACATTGGAGCAGTTCTAACTTCATCAAAGACATCATTAAATAAAGCAGAAACTTTAACATTTTGTATAGCATTACCTTCGGTCTGGTTAACGGTAAAGTTACTTCCCGTATCCTTACCATTAAACTCGATCAAACCTTCTTTAACTCCTCCTTCAAGAAAAAACTGTTTTTTAATTCCGGTTAATACCTGTTTTTTTAGAAAATACTCATTACCACTCAATATATAGACAGGTAAGTTGTTTGTTTTACTATGCTTGTGTACAAAATCGGTTAATTTCATGGTTAACGTTTAAAAAGCTTATATTATGTAAAATCAAAATAGATGTACTTTTAAATATTCATTTAAAAAAGATAGCTTTTTTTCTCAAAGATGTTGACATAATTAAACTTATGTGTATAATTAGCGGCAATTTGACATCCGTATTTTTCGTAAAATCCAGTTTTGAGAATTATAATTGTTTTTGGAGTAATTAAATATGGCCACAATAACAAAAAGAGAATTAGCTGAGGCTATTTCTCAAAAATTAGGAAGCCCTCAAATAGTTACCAAACAAACAATTCAGCTTTTCCTTGAATTATGCACTGAGGAACTGGTAAAAGGTAACCGATTAGAATTCAGGGATTTTGGTATTCTAACTACAGTTGAAAGAGGATCCAGGATTGGAAGAAACCCCAAAACCGGCACAACTGTAGATGTTCCCCCAAAAAGAGTTGTAAGATTCAAATCAGGAAGGCTTCTAAAAGAGAAGGTCCAAAAGGATTCCTCGCAAGATGTACCAACAGACACCAGTAGTGATATTTCTACTCAGGGCCAGTAATTAATTTCCGGCTGAGCTCCTTTAAACTTGTCAACATAGTCTCTATGTGAATTGTCTTTTGAAAAACCATGTTCTTCCAGTATCCATTTGCTCCCTGATCTTTTATAGGTAATTTTATAGGAATAATCTGACAGTCGCCATCTCCAAAAGAAAAAATGTGACAATCCTGTCATAAAGATATTTATCTTCTGTGCATAAGGATCAATGTCCTCAAATATTGCGATACCCTTCCTGCTAACTCCCGGGCCATAATCTCCTTTCATTTTATCCGGACTTAAATACCTTTCTCCATCTTCAGAAACTTTTCCTGCAATCTCCGGGATGTATTTGGCTTCATAATATTTATCTGTGTCAGTTGACAGTATGGTTGCTACAGGTACCGTAATCTCCTGATCAATAGTATTTTTTATTGAAAATACCCAGATCAAATATTTCTTTTCATCTTCAGGATTCTTATTGTGCGAAAAGTACTCAGGAGTGCTCCAGCCAAAATCCACTTGTGATGCATCAGATGTTACGGGAAAGAAGATGGCAAGATTAAGAAACAATAACAAACACAAACACTTTAATATTTTCATTAGTAGACTCCTATATTTGATATTTCTATTTACTCGTAGTTGTTCAGTTTTCCTTTGATTGTATAGATGGTAATAAAAATTCAGAGACTTCATCTATGTCTTGAAATATCTTGTCTGCATCTTGCAAGTACTCTTCCGAAAGAGAAGTTTGTACTGCAAAACACGTTAAGCCAGCACCCTTTGCCGAAGTTATGCCTGCCGGTGCATTTTCAATTACTATACAATCTTCCTTTCTTGCGTTAAGCTCATCCACAGCGTTCATGTATGGTTCGGGATTTGGCTTCCCCTTGTTTACCATTTCTCCGGTAACTATAACTTTAAAGATATTTTCCAGTCCCATCTGTAATACTTTATTAACAACCTCTAAGCGAGTACCGGTTACCAGAGCAAGTTTGTATTGACGGTCCTTTAATTCCAATAAAAAGTTTTCAATACCTTTCATCAGTGTCACCGTGAAGATTTCATTAAATATCTCGCGTTTCAGCTTAATCACCTTGTCAGCAGTCTCGTCTGAAATTGAAATATTGCTTTTCTTAATAAATACTTCCATTGTTTCCCTGCCGGTCATACCTTCCATCAGATAAATATCCAGATCTGAGGCAGACATACCTATCGTCGACAATGCTTCTTTCCATGATTTGACATGGTATGGCATTCCATCTACAATCACACCATCCATATCAAAAATAACCGTATTAACGTTTTTCATCTTCTATTAATTCTATTGCATACTTTACAGGAACACCAAAGTTTGCCCCACTAAAACCGCGAAAGATCCCATAATTTATAGCAATTACTTCACCTTTATTATTAAAAAGCGGCCCTCCGCTACCACCAACAGTTGTTTGTGCGTCATATATAATTCTTTTGTTTAAGACATCGCTGATATGCCCCTGAGTTGCAATTGGTTTTATAAGGTGATGGCTGGAAAGCTCCTGGGCCGCCTCCAGAAATGGCAATTTAGATATTTCCTGTGCAATTCCAGGATCACTTTTTGCGTAAAGCGCGTTCAAACCGGCCGGATAACCCAATAAAACTACAGGCTCTCCCTCTATCGCATCCTGACCGCTTGAATCCAATTTAAGAAACGGGATATCAACACCTTCAGGGTCGAAACTTAAAAGAGCAACATCTGCAATATCAGAAACCTTTTCTACTTTAAGAAGAACAGGATCGACAACATCAGGAAAAAATGCTCTGAACACCTCAAATCTGGGTGTTAATCCGGGTTCTAAAGGGATGGCATGTGCCGTTTGCTGCCACCAGGGTTCCGCGACATGACGATTTGTAAGAATCTTACCATTAGCAATTACAAATCCGGTCCCGGTAAGTTTATTAGTCAGTAAACGTCCATCCCTCCATGATTTCAACGGCTTACCCGATACTTCATCAACTAACGAAAAAGAACACTGAATTAAACAAACACCTCTGCTGAAATCTTTTATTATCCTTTCTCCGATAGCACTTTCAGATTCAAGGAGTTCTACTCTTTTTGTTGTTTCTGTCAGAACGGAGAATGTGTTATAGACTAAGGTAATAATACCAATAAAGGAGAGCAAGAAGATAAAGACAGTAACAAGTTTAAATTTTGCTGAAGATTGTGTAAATGCCTCAGTTAATAAACTTCTAAAGAAAGCTGTTGCAGTAATCAGTTTTCTTCCTTTATGAGGCTCTCTGGCAATGTCCATAGAGTCTGCCAGTATTTCCCTGAACGGCTTACATACATCTCCCTTCTCAGCTTTTATCCTGAAACGTGCCCTTGGCCCGTTGTCACCATATTCAATAAGATCACCATCATGAATAACAACCTCCTTTATCTGCCTGTTATTCACAAACGTGCCCTTTGTACTGTCCAAATCCTTCAGGACATAATCACATTCTTGTAGATTTATCTCCGCATGAAAAGGTGAGGTACTTTTATCTATAGATTGATCAAAATGGAGGTTGCATGAAGGATCTGTCCCAGCACTGATTTTTGAATCAGCGAAGAATTCAGTCTTACCTCTTTTGCTTCCTGACAGATGAACAAAAATGGCCTTCATTTGCTTTTATTAACAAAATGGTTATACACAACGTCGGCAAAAGCGCTTAGCCCCTGCATATCCTTACCTTTACCCAGTTTCGATATCTTGGTTTCAAGTTCTTCCGTATTTTTAAAGTTTCTCGATATATATTCGGCGACGAAAGTCTGGGCGGAAATAAAGTTAAGGTCAACACCTTGGTCATCAGCGCTCTCTGCAATTTTGTATGCGACCAGATCAGTAATTGTTTTTAACGTGATATCTTTTTTACCGCTTATATTGTTTTTAACCGTTTCAAAATCCAGATGATCTCTGGCTGTATAATATTGATAAATTGTGCCGGCAATGGCCTCCATCCCTTTAATTCCACCATCTAACATTGTTAACTCTTCATAAAAGTCATCAAGGGTACTGTGATTTTCTGAAATATATTCTGCCGTTATTTCCTCTGCTTTAGTAATATTATTTTCTGGCCCACCGTCGTAAGAGCCCTTAGATATTTTTAGCGCCACAATATCAGTTATGGGCTTTAATATAACATCTTCAAGATTACGTATTTTATTTATAATTATTTCTACATTCAATTTGCTCTTCATCGGAGTTTATTATACTAAGGCTTAAATATAAATCAACTCTGATATATATCACATAAATGAACCGATTTAACCGCCATATGTTCTCTTTTGAAATGACTATTTTTGAGAATGGAAGCAAAAATACGTTGGAGGGAACCGACTCGAAATGTTATATAAAAAAAGGCTTCAGGGTCAAATATAAACCCTGAAGCCTGTAGTTAGTTCTTACTAAATGTAAGTTCCTGTCTATCTCCGGAAGCTGGACGGGCGGCAGATCCTAAATCAAATGTTACCTGTATAATTTCGCCTGGATCAACACGAACTTCTCTGCTGTCTGAATTGCCATGGGTATCAGTAACCGAAACGGTATGATGTCCTTTATCTACCTGGAAAACATGGTTTCCGCTGTGACCGGTAGTATCTGATTGGTCACCAACACTCACTTCTGCATCTTCAATCGGTGAACCCGCTGCAATAACCTGAACGGTGACGGTTGCAGGTTCATTCCAGGCACTAGCAAAACTTGCTGTTCCTGCATAGAAAATTAATCCTGCAGCTAAGAGTGAAATAAAAGCACATTTAAATTTACTCAGCATTCCTTTCTCCTTTCCAGATTAAGAAATAAGAAACAATCTTAATGGTAATACCGCCTTCGCAATACCCGAACCACTCTTTGCGCAAAAGGAGGTATTACATATATATTTTTGATCAAAGTTCATTATACTGTCACGAAAAGATAAATCAACCGTGATATGCGTTACCACTTCCGGAACAGGTTTGTGAATGGTTTTTTAGATGATTATGACTTTAGTAAATATAGGAAAGTATAAGGGGGTTGGTAATGAGGGTGTTGTGGAACCTTTCAATAAAAAAAGGCTTCAGGGTTTATATTAAACCCTGAAGCCTGAAGCCTGTAGTTATTTCTTACTAAAAGTAAGTGTAAATCAATGACCTTCGGTAGGAGGAAGACCTCCAGAGCCTAATTCAAGTGTACACTGTACGAACTCACCTGCTCTAATTCGAACTACTTTGGTAGCTGTAGCGCCGCCATGTGGACCTGTAGCTGTAACTGTATGGAATCCAGGGTCAACAGTGAACGATCTGTTTCCGTTAACACCGGTAGTATCAGAACTTTCTCCACAACTTATTTCTGCATGTTCAACTGCATACCCAAGTGCTATAACCTGAACGAGAATTGACCCTGTGTCAGTAGGTCTCCAATCTGTCTCCCCAGCATAAGTTGCCTTACTTACACAGAAAAGTAATCCCACGACCATCAGCGATAAAGATGCAATCTTCAGTTTACTAAGCATTCCACTTCTCCTTTCAAAATTAAAAATAAAAAACAATCTACTATTGCGGTAATTCCTTCATTTCACGCAAAAAAGTGGCTAAAATCAACCTCTCTCAATTTGAGATATTCTGTCAGCCTGAAATACAAAATAGTTCAGAGATTATACCTCAAAACTTGTTTTCGTCAAGTGATTTTCTGTTTTTTTGATGGGAAGTAGCTAACTCTTTTCTTGCAATTTAGTTATAAACATTCGATTACTATGATCGATTGATTATTTGATTGAAGCTCTCGTAAGAAAAAGTCCTTTAGCATAGGGGTGATATTGTCTCAGACATATAGTTATATATTGATAGTATAAACGTTGGTATGCTAATGAACGTTATAGAGTGTGGTAATTTTATCCGTTTGTTATAAATAATTGTAAATATAACTGTTTTTTTCATAATTTAATAATGTAGTATAGAATCTACAAAATGAATATACTCTTAATCAATTAGCACAAAACAACTTATGATATATTCACAATTAAAGATCTTTTAGTTTTATTTATAAAAAAAACGAAATGACAGAAAAGAAGAGTTTTTTTAAACAAAAAAGAGACTTTCTTAAGAATTATGAACCTTTTTCCTTATTGTCAAACAATCTTTTAAAGAAGATTGTATCTAAGCTTCAAGTCCAATATTATGGGGTTGGTCAGACTATATGCGAAAGAGGACAGAAGGGAAATTGTCTGTTTATCATTCATTCCGGCTCCGTAGTAGAAACGTTAGTTGATAGCAGCGGTGAAGAGATTGCCGTGGCAATGCTCAGTGAAGGGGATTGCTTTGGCGCTATTTCTCTCCTTACCGATGAACCATATCTTGCAACCAAAAAGGCAAAGGAAGATGTTGAACTCTTTGTAATTTACAATGATGATATCCAGGAACTGATCCAAAAAAATCCTGTTTTGAGTGTATATTTGACGAGAGTTGTTTCAATGAGAATAAAAGCCTTCTTTGATTTTTTTAAAAAGGAAAAAATCAAGATAGTTGAAGTAATTGAAGATAAGTTTGAAAAAGAGAGGAAATTAGACGTAATAAATAGAGTAACCAAGCTTTTCCACTCATCGGAAGACATTAATAAAACACTCTTGTCAGTCGTTAAGGTCGTTAACAAGGAAATGAAAGCGGATGCGTGTTCTATCTACCTAGTTGACCGGGTTACCCATGATCTGGTGTTGGAAGCAGCAGTTGGTTTTGATGATAAAGCAATGAAAAATGTAAGAATGCGATTAGATGAAGGTGAAGGGGTTACCGGGTGGGTAGTTAAGAATGGCGGACCGGTTGCTCTTGAAAATGCCCACACAGACCCGAGAGTGAAGTTTATAACGGAAATCCATGAAGAACGTTTATCCTCACTCTTGTCTTTACCATTAGGTGAAAAGAATGATGTTATCGGCGCAATTAACATTCAAACTGTTGATGAGAGAAAGTACACATATGACGATATCAGAGGATTGACGATTATGGCAAATCACATTGCCCTTGCGATTTCCCATGCACGTCTTAAAAGAAGGATACAGATTGCAGAGGGAATAAGTGGCAGGCAAGTTCCGGATAAGCCGGGTTTTGTAGGTAAAGGTAAATATATTGACAAAATAAATGCTTTCGTTGAGTCCATGGCGTCAGTCAATGAACCGGTATTGATAGGCGGTGAAGATGGGACCGGAAAAGTGCCTATGTCAAAGATCATACACTACAAGAGCAAACGTCATAAAGGCCCTTTTGTAGAGTTTGATTGTAGAGACATTGACAGTGAATCATGGGGTGAAGAGCTTTTTGGATATGAAAAAACTCCTTACGTAATAAACAGTGATGACTCAACAGGGAAAGATTTACAGGACAATTTATCTCCACAAAAAGGTATTGAAACAGAGGATATAGCAACACGTCTGGGATTTATAGAGCTGGCTGATTCGGGAATGATTTTTTTGAATCATGTTGATAAGTTGAATCAAGCAAACCAAATCAAATTACTGAACTACCTACAGGAAAGAAAATTTAATCGTGTCAATGGGAATGACACCATCTTTTCGAATGCACGAATTATTACATCTGTGTCTAAAGACATTGCTTCGTCTATAGAGGAAGGTAAATTTGATAAGAGTCTATATAAGATATTAAGCAAGAATCACTATCAATTAAAAGCTCTTAGAGATCAGAAACGCAGTATTCCAATGCTCACAAAAGACTTCCTTAAGAAGATCAGTCGTGAATTGCACAAAGATGTGAAAAATGTATCTGACAATGCGATGGGAAGGTTGATGAGTTATGATTGGCCGGGAAATGTTAAAGAGCTTGAGAATGTGCTGAGACGCGCAGTTATCCTGGCAAAGGGTGACGTAATTACGTCAGAACAAATCTTTTTTGGCATACCAATGGGAGAAAAAAAATGGTCCTTTAATATTCTTTCATTTGATGCAGTTAAGAGTTTTTTAAAGAGTAAGTTTTACCCATCTGGTCTTCAGGTTTTAGGTTCACTATTTCTTGTAATTACACTTCTAATGCTATTCACGGGACATAAAGAGGGGCAATTAAATTTTATAAATATATTATTCTGGTCGGCAGGCATATTTGGTATGTACTTAATAACTTTTGTTTCCGGAAGATTTTTATGTGGAATATGTCCTTTTGCTGCGGCTGGAGATCTGGTGAAACGATTTAAAAATTTTAATCTGCAAATACCAAAGGTACTGGTTTTACACGGAAAGTATATTACCATTGGACTAATAATATTAGTCTTCTGGTTTGAAGGCGTCACATCAATTCCACACTCTTCGACATTAACGGCATACTTGATTATATTTATTCTTTCGGGAGCCGTTATTTCAGGCTTTATCTTCGAAAGAAGAGTATGGTGTAGATATGTTTGTCCATTGGGCGGTTTGTTTGGTGTTTATTCACTTGTATCAATAACTTCTTTGAAAGCAAACAGAAGTGTATGTCTTAATCAATGCGAAACTCACGATTGTTATCTGGGAACACAATTAACAGAAGGTTGTCCAATGTATTTACATCCATATGGGTTGGAAAATGGTAGAGATTGTGTTTTATGTATGAATTGTTATAAGAATTGCAGTCACAGTTCTATAGAGGTCAATCTTCATGTGCCGGGAAGTGACATAGGTAACATGTCCAGCAGATCATTGCCTGAGTCGTTACTATGCTTATCACTATTGGGTATACTATTAGTAGAGTATGGGAGTCTCCTCAGCATAGATTCTCAGTGGTTTCAATCTTTATACCGCCTTATTGGAATCAATCAAACCATACTTTACACCGTAATATTCATCTCTGTATCTTTTCTCCCATCTGGTTCTATCGTTATCCTTGATTATGTATGCAATAGATTTTCGTTTGACAATGTGAAAACAAGAATTACTGACTTCGGATATGCCGCTATTCCGCTTGCGCTTATGGGACATCTTGCTTTTTATTGGAACAAACTTAAAGCAGATTTCTGGACGTTGATGGAGATAACAGGTCTTTATCAATCGGTAAGAGTTGAAAATGAAGTTTTGCTTGCCAACAAAATAGGGGATATGTCAGCAATTGAACTACTGTTTATACTCGCGGGGGTACTGGGAAGTGTTTACATTTTTTATCTTATATCAAAAAAGAGGAGAGATGTCTTAACAAAATCGACAATTGCCTGTTATTTTTCTGTTTTTGCTGCCTTTGCATTTGCATTCATATGCATATTGTAGAATATCGAGTTGTCTAAGATAGAGTGATATTAGGAGTGTTCTCATATCTGAAAATAATACATTCTTTCATCTTATTGCTTTTCAAGCCACGGGAGTAGTTTTTATTTAATATTGACGATTGCCGGATTATTTTTTAGAACCGAATTATGAGCAAATATTTCTGTTTTTAAGCTTCCTGGTGATATTAAATCTATATGGAGTCTAAACTTGTGTATTATTTGCAATGCAGTGTATGAGTTGCAAGTTACATTATTTAGCTACAGACGTTGTAGTTGATAATATATCATCAATTCTACATTTGTTGCGTTGATCCTTAGGCCCAAGAAAGCAGATAAATTCTCTTAACAATTCCTCATTAAAATAAAGCGGATTCTCTTTTTTTAATATTGACAGTGTAGCAAAAGGCTTCATTGCGGCCGCAAATGGTCTGTCGGAAGTCATTGCATCATATGCATCAACTATCCGAGAAATATGTCCAAATAAATGGATGTCGCTACCTCCGATTCCATAAGGATATCCTGTACCATCATTGTTTTCGTGGTGTTGAATAACTACTTTCAAAGAGAGTCCATCAATGTCACCCATGAGTTCTAATAGATCCAGTCCTGCTTTAGGGTGTTTTTTGATTATATTAAACTCTTTACTCGTGAGGTTATTGTCTTTGTTTAGGATATCTTGAGGGAGTATTGACTTACCGATATCATGCAACAGCAGACCTGTACCCAGACATTCCAATTCATTTGGTGTTAAGGAAAGATATTTGCCAAAAAGCAATCCGATTACTGATACGTTAATAGAATGCGTATACGTTTGATAATCTTTGGAAGTAACTTCAAATAAACTGGAGAATGTGTTTTCATTTTGCATAATATGGGTAATCGTATTACCTACCCATGTAGAAGCTCGTCCGATATTCTGACCGGACTTTGGGTCATCCAAAACGTCCTGTGTTAAATTTTTTGCAACCTGATAAAGCACTCCTGATTTTTGCAAAGAACTTTTACTACTATCTTCAACAATGCACTTAAGATTTTTTTCCTGATACCTTAGATATTTATCAATATCTTTTGTAGAAATATAAAGCCTTTCTGCATTCCTGTTTAACAATTCCTCGTTTCTTTCAGGGCTGAATTGTTGATTCCCACGGCAGAACAAGATATAGTTGGAGCGTCCATTAACGTCGCTTTTCAAAAATACATCAAACTCTATCTTTGCGTTTTCAACTAAAGCATTTATTGATATGGCAATATATTCGTCCATTTATGAAGGTGAGGTCAATTTTACAATATTAATTAATATTTAGAAAAGCACTAACTCCCTGCTGTTACATATTCCCTGAAAATGTTTTCAGCGTTTGCTTACACTCTGAGAGCTACACTTCGCTAAAATTGTGCCTAAATGATCAATATATAGTAAAACCAAATTACCCAAAGGAATAATTCATGCTAAGCGCTTACACACTAACGCATTACAGGGAAGGAGCATATTGTGGCATTTACAATAAAATCGTTTTTATTATATATGCCGCTATTGCATTGTTTATTATATCAACGTTTTATGGGTAATTATTTCCGCTTTGAGTATTTTCAGGAAGGTAGAAAAGAATGTGGAGTTCAGGCTTCGTAAGATAAAACAATAGATATTATCTTACCTTTTTGATTGTGTCTCTAATCATACTTTTAGTAGGGTTATCTGATTTTCCCCCAAATAATGGAAACTTCTCAGACCATAACCTTTAATAGTTTTCATATTCGGTTCTATATCAATTCCATTGATTCTCACTGTGGGAGAACCAGTAAAATGCAATCGCTTCGCATCTTCCGATGTCTCAATTAAAAGTAAGCTAATGTCTGTGTCAATAGCCTCCTCAGCAATAATCTCTTTAATATAGTCTCTTATAGACGATAAGCCGGGACTGTTATCAATAAACATTACTCCAATATGACGACATTCCTTGGAGTTTGCGTTATCGTAACCATTATTGTATCGTCATTGTCCTTGAATCCTTCTCCAAACTTACCAATTAAGTCATCATTTATGGACAAATATAAATAAGTACCTTCCTCGCCATACAAAACATCTGAGGATCCTGACAAACCCATTGATATAATCCTATCTTCACCTGTTTTGCCAAGGAGCATGCCAATATTCTCTCCAGGTAACGTATAACTTTCTAAAGCTGGCACAGGTATTCCGTCAGCATTATGTCCATCAGGAAACATTGTTGTATTAAAGCTCCAGTAATCGTCCTCTTTTACTTTCCAGGTAATAATATGGTTTTTCTTAAGAATTATGTCTGTCAGTTGCCATGCCTCGTTAGCTTTAACAAAAGCAACTTCCGCAGAAGCACATTTTGGGTTATCTACTATAAATATCGAGGATATCAGGATAGCGAACGCAATGATCTGAAGTAATTTATTCATTATTGTTTATGATTGTGTATAGAATATTTTGAAGACATCATTATACTGTCCAAATAAATTATGTCAACTTTCATGGATAATCTCACTCTCAATTTCAGCAACAATCTATAGCTCGCACATGTTCCGGCTGATCTTGTTTCCAGGATACAATTTGAGAATATTATTACAGAAAACTATCTGAAGAAAAATGTAAAGTTTTCGCTTAAAAAACCGTCATACTTTAATCTTGTCTTTCCGTCAACAAATCCGGGTGTAATATGTTCATACAATATATCTTCTTTCTGTTTTTCTTTACGATCATCGTAATCCCATTTTATGTTTAATGTTAATAAATTCAAAGTAATGTATTTAAGGAATCTTGATACTTCGGAAACCGGATCTTGCAGAAGTTTACCATTTAACACAATCTTTGTTTCACTGCATGGAGCATATCCCAGGGCAGGACCTGCAATTCCATACATTTTTTTTACATTAATACCATCGTCATACAAAATCCTTGATGTCGAAATAATCCTTTGAACACCTCCACTATGTCCGCCTAAGATAACAGAGTCTCCCTGATTCACATTACATTTTAAAACAATCTCTGCTGCCATGTCATAGGCATACCCATGAGATATATTAAACAATGCCCACAAAACATCAACATTACTACCGTACCTATAGGGTATCACCTTTACATAAGTGTTGTTCTTATTTCCTTTAACGGTTAGATTCGTTTCTTCAAAAGAGGAATTGTCAGACAGGTAAGAAGGTTTGTCTTGTCGGTATTCTTTGGATCGTCTCCTTAAATAATCTACCCACAATGACATATTCTGTGCAGAGTTGTCACCGCCAAAAATACCCCTAGTCAAAAATAACTTATTTGCAGCAACACTATCTGTTCTGTTCCACTGGTCAAATATCGATCCTATAAGAGGAATTTCTCCTAACAGGTTTTGTGTAGTTGCCACCATTCCCTGATTACCATCCACCCTATACCGGTATGTGAGTGCGGTAACTCCGTTCCGCCAGTCCTCAACAGCAGCTTTAATACCATCAAATTTGTAAAATGGGACCTTTTTTTCAATAAAGATATTTTCATACAGTTCCTCTTCCAGAAAGGAGATCGGAGACTTGATGACCTCCCCGGCAAATTGTTTGAGCCCGATAATGGTATCTATCAGAAGTGTGTATGGCAGTCTGAAGCAGTCCGCGGGACTATCAATTTTATAATCAATAAAAGTTTTTCTTCCCCTTTCAAGGTCACCGCTATCTTTATTGTCATAGCCCACATAGTCCCATCCGAAAACATCTGGCGCCTTTCTCTCTGTATCTTCATCACCTCCTATATAAAATGTTAGAGAAGTATCCTCTGAAGAGCCCATCCTGTCATAAACGTAGGAAAGCAATTTGATACCGCTCAATTTGTCTTCCTCGACAGCTGTTTTCATCTCCTCGTATAGCTCAGCATGATCTGGTACTAATAAAACACCTGCATCATTTTCAAGTGCGCTCAGGAAAGACAAGTTGAGATTACGCTCATAAATAGGTTTTAAAAAACCTGGCTTACCGAGTTTTTCCTTAATTTTCTCTCCAGTCAATTTTTCATCATTTACCTCACACTCTTTTTTCAAATCATTTATGGATAAAAGAAGTTGATCAAGCCGACCCTCGCCGTATCTTGCAAGGCATCCCGGGAGTATGAGAAATAACAGAAAAATAGAAATGGCGGACTTAATAGTTATCATGTACAAATGCGGTGTATAGCTGAAAGCTTTTAAATGTCTTTTAAAAGCTTATTAGCAGAAGATTTTTCGATAGTGTCATTAAACATTTCCAAAGTATTTGAAAATATTTTTAATTCCCTATTTTGTGCGACAGGTATATCGTCAGTCCCACTTTTGTCTAGTGCATTAATTACGTGCTTTATGGTGAGTAAATTGATAGTACATGCAGGCTGGTACGCGAACTCCTGGTCCTCTTCAGTATTTGATTCGGCAGCAACTCCACACTCAACTAATTCGTAAAGAATTTGATGTACCAGCCGAATAGGTATTTCCAGGGCATGGGAAATCTGGTTTGCCGTTAAAGGCTTAACTTCGCTAGAAAAATTCTTTGTTATTAAGTACATTATATGTAAAGCAAGTAATCTCTTGTATGAGATACTTACACGCGAACAATCCGGCTCGAATTCATACGTATCTATATTCTGAAGAGCAAAAGAAATTTCTGCTCCAAAAAGAACGATTAACCAGCTAATCTGTATCCATATCAGAAAAAGAGGTAATGCCGCGAAACTTCCATAAATAGCATTATACTGTGCTACACCAACCTGGGAGTGGATATAGCCCCATTGTGCAACTTGATAAGTAATGCCAGCAATCACACCTGCTATAAGGCCGTACAAAAATCGAACCTTCGTGTTCGGCATAAAAATATATATAAAAGTAAAAGCTCCACAGATTACGCAATAAGGTAATAGCTTGAATGTAAAGAATATCATGGGACTGAAAAAACCTAAAATTGCAAACTTTTCGGTGATGTGGGTTACCTGAGTAATTATGAATACGGTAAGACCACTTGACACAATAATAAGAACGGGACAGATAAGCATTATAGAAATATAATCTGTTATTTTTCTTACCGTGCTTCGTGATTTCTTTATTCCCCAGATATCATTGAATGAATGCTCAATATTACTTAACAGCTTAATTACTATCCAGAAAAGCACAGCCAGGCCAATACCAGCCACCACCCCTCCTTTGGTTTGATCGAGAAGCGAACGAGCAAATTCCATAACCTGCATGAGCACTTCTTCCTGACCGGGAAATTTTTTCAGAAGTTGCTTCTCCAGGGCCTTATCAGAACCAAACCCCTTTGCTATACCAAATATCAGAGCGACAACAGGAACAATTGAAAGTAAAGAGTAGAAAGTTAGAGCAGATGCCCTTAAACTACACTTATCTTCATAAAAACCGCGCAACGCTAGTATCACAACTCTAAGCTGTGTAATGAAGAATATTTTTTTACGAGGATGGTCTTTGAGACGGATTCTCCATATGTCAGTTGTTACATAATTGATAATTTCTGATAACATAGTTTTCATATGATAAGAAACCTCATTAATAACGTAATGCGGCACAGCCGCAATCAAGTTTGAAGTGACTAAAGTGAACTAGAATGCCTAAAGTTAAAAAGATATTTTCCCATAACTTTAGCTCACTTTAAGCTTTAGGCACTTTTGACTTTTTGTTGTTATTCTATAGTATGGTGAAATGAGTTGTCAACCGTTATAATTGATAGCCTGATCAGGTCGCTATCTCCAAAATCACCATCCTTTGAATCCGCTCTGGATAACATCACACTGAGCAGAGTCGAAGTGTTATCAATATTGAAATCCCTATACATAATATTTACAATTACATCAAGGAGAAGTGAGATGAAAAGTTATCGAAAAGAGCTATGGTATAATGTAACGAAAAGAAGAGAGTTTATAAACATTACTCCTCAAGTCAATTCCTGTCTCAAAGAAAGTGGTGTACAGGAAGGCCTCGTCCTCGTTAATGCAATGCATATTACTGCTTCCGTCTTTATAAATGACGATGAGTCCGGCCTCCATCACGATTATGAGGAGTGGCTGGAAAAGCTGGCGCCTCATGAACCGTTATCACTATATCGTCATAACAATACGGGTGAGGACAATGGAGATGCGCACCTTAAGCGACAGGTAATGGGCCGTGAAGTCCTTGTCGCAATCACAGAAGGCAGATTGGATTTTGGACCATGGGAACAGATTTTCTACGGAGAGTTTGACGGCAAGCGAAAAAAGAGAGTCTTGGTGAAAATTATTGGTGAATAAAAAGGCATGTGATGTTAATTGATACTTTTTTCAGTTAACAGTTTAAGGCTCGGTTTCCGGCAGCGCCAACCCCAACCGTTCGTGACTTGGTACCATACGGAATTGTGGTTTTTTGATAACATTTACACCGACAAATACTTCCATACTTTTCAGGAAGATACGGCATTCCTCGCTGAGGTGTTTCAGGTGTAGCCGTTTACCGACGTTAAAGTATCTGTCGGACAGCGATTTGATTGCTTCAAGACCTGACTGGTCGCATACCTTCGAATGTCTGAAGTCTATGACTACATTATCAGGATCCTTATACGGGTCAAAAGAATCAAGGAACTTTCGCACTGACCCAAAAAACAATGGACCTGACAGGCCGTAGACACATAACCTTGGTGTGCTTACGAGTGAGTCTAGCTGAATATTCTTACCGCTTTTCCAGGCAAAAACCAAAGCGGATACTAATACGCCTGCAGCCACCGCAATAGCGAGGTCGGTAAATACCGTAACTCCTGAAACAAGAACTAAGACGAATGCATCAGCACGCGGCATTTTGTGAACGATACGGATGCATGACCATTCAAATGTACTTAATACAACCATAAACATAACACCTACCAATGCGGCAAGCGGAATCATTTCAATATACTTCGATCCAAACAAAATACATAAAAGGAGAAATATTGCGGCTGAAATACCGGACAGTCTACCACGTCCACCGGAATTTACATTTATCATGCTTTGCCCTATCATGGCACATCCTCCCATTGTACCGAAGAAGCCCGACACAACATTTGCAATACCCTGTCCAAGACATTCCCTGTTGCTCTGACCACGGGTCTCCGTTATTTCATCCACCAGCGATAATGTCATCAGGGACTCTAGGAGACCGATGGCAGCAAGAATAAGAGAATACGGCCAGATGATGCTGAGTGTGTGCCAGTTCAGTGGGATCATGGGAATGTGAAATTGTGGTAATCCTCCGGCAACAGAGGCCATGTCTTTTACCTGTAGCGTATTTATATTGAATCCAATTACTACCGCGGAAATCACTAAAATAGCGATCAGTGGAGCAGGAACGGCGCGTGTCAGACGCGGCAGAAAATAGATGATAACCATTGTCGTCACAACCAACCCGATCATAATCCATAACGTTGGTCCCTGCATCCATGTCAATACATCCGCTTCACCAGATAACTTAAAATGTCTCAACTGAGAGAGAAATATGACAATTGCAAGGCCGTTGACAAACCCCAGCATTACCGGATGAGGCACCAGGCTGATATACTTACCCAGACGCAAAAGCCCTGCAGTGATCTGAATAATACCCATCAATACAACTGCTGCAAACAGATACTCAACACCGTTCTTTGCAACAAGTTCAATCATTACTACAGCCAGGGCTCCTGTAGCACCCGATATCATCCCCGGCCTACCCCCTCCTACTGCCGTGATAAGCCCTACTATGAATGCCGCGTATAAACCGACCAGCGGTTCTACACCGGCAACAAAGGAAAACGCAACCGCCTCTGGAATTAATGCCAGCGCAACAGTCAGGCCGGACAGGACATCGTCCTTTATATTTACATGTCTTTGAATATAAAAGTTAAACATGGTATTACAAACGCAGCAATATTATTCCCAGTATTTACTAAAATTGATTACTTAATGGAGTACAGATGTTTTATGCATACAAAAAGCAGAGGAGTGTGATATGTTTTCTAAATAAATCACCTAATCTGATAGACAGAAAAAAATGTTCAAGTGCAGAAAACTCCCCGCACCCAAATGGAATTCAGGTGAAAAAAAGTTCTTACTAAATTTATGCACACAAAAATACAAAAAAAAGGATTCTATGGTATTTAATTTTTTGTGTCAATAGTAATGTTTCATTGCATCCTCCGCATATCTACGGTGAATCTCTTTTTCCGCTTGATTTTGGTATTTGACCTTACTATTAAAAGATATTTTGAACTTTATGGTTGTAAGTATAAGCGAAAAAAGGATCCACACTACATATTAACTCACCTAAAAGCCGAAAGAGTTGTCATTTATACCAGAGTATAGTTCAATAGATGTTGAAATAATAAAAACAACATGCGATCAGTTAATATGAATAGGAATGAATATTTTGGCGAATGTCAGCATGGTAAGATTATATGATTCACTTCAGGTTTGAAGTGGAAATGCAAAACTCGTACAGTATTACACGTAGCCATTTTTTATATTATTTTATAATCACATTGTGCAATAAGTAAGATCCACCTTCATTATAAAAGTTTCACCACTACTTATGGAGTAATCCGCCTCTGTATTTTTTATCGGTACTCTAATCCTTTTAAAATCTTTACTTGAATTTCTCCATTAACACCAAAATGACAGATTACCAAATTCCATATAAAGACCTGTTTTTAAGTTCATGCTATCTAAATGCCGGTTTCCATTTTGACAGTAATTAGGTCTCTTCCATACTTGTCCTGAATTTCCAGTTAAATTTCAGTTTTGACAACGTCTATGGGTCTTTCGACACTTCACCAATAGTTCACTTTTGTTAATCTCCTTAAAACACACTTGACATATCTTCTATGCCTTTTTCCCTGGACGTTTACTACCATGACTCTTTATCACAGTAGTTCAGAGCGGCTTGAGACCTGCTCTTAAAATCGATATCGAAGGACCTTCTCTCATCTCTTGTATCGCATCAAACAACTTTCGTGCTTCTCACTCAATTGATTGTTCTTGGCACAAAATGTGGAGCCCATATTTATCAATTTGGGAAAATGTAATTCACAATTACTTTGACACCATCCACTTGCAGATTCACCCGACAATTCAATCTTTACAAATTTCATTCTTGAACGAATTAATTTTAGCATGGCAAAAGGGATATGGTTGACTGCTTCGTTTGATTTGTACTCTTATCTGTTGTTAATTATTTTACTCACATAGTATTTTTAGATATGCAAGGGGGAGTATATCGCCGAAAAAATGGTAGCCTCAGGTAAAAAGCTTAGAATTGCATGTCAAAGACAGAGAGTTATTGATATGATTGAATTGGCTTACTGTAGGGAAACTTAATACTCTTAAGAATGTCAATTAAAATTAGAGAAACCATTTTAGTATTCACGGTACCGGTAATTTTTTTTGGACTAGTTGAAGGAGCGGCACGCTTATTCAATATCAAACATTTAAGCATTGATGGTTATAACTCGAACATTGATGATTATAAATTTAGAAACTCAGGTAGTGGGATAAAACCGGACATGGTTCTTAATCATAAATTTGTTTCTAATATGAGATTCGAGGGAAGAGACTTTGCAGGAAATCCATATCCTTTTTTTACAAACAAACAGGGATGGGTTGAAAGATATGATGTTTCTTTAAAAAAAGCACCTGAAGTTTTTCGGATTTTCTATGTAGGTGATTCCAATACTCAGGGCTTAGTTCCTTATGAAGACAAAATGGTTGAAATAGTTGAAAAAGGGTTGAATAATAAATATCCAGATAAAGAATGTGAAGTGATCAATACCGGGACATCAAGTTATTCCATCATTATTTATTATCTACTCATTAAGAATGTTCTTATCGAATACGACCCTGATCTGATAGTTATTAATGTTGATATGACGGATATTCCCAACGATTATGTTTATAAAAAATTTGCTGTATTTGGGCCGGACAAACTCCCTACGGCAGTTTTACCTGCCGACACTAACTACAGAAAGTCTTATTATCTCACTCCAGAGGGAGTTGTTAGGATTTCTCCTGCACAGAGAATGAGAGAGTTCCTGGCGTATCACTCACGACTATTTAATCTACTGGAAAGGATTATAATAAAATTAATTCCCCGGCCTGATGAAAATGCTAAGTATGATAATTATCAGCCTGCAAATTGGAATGCATTTAACTGGACCCCAGAAATTAAGAAAAATGTGGCATATTCTATGAATCTCCTTGGTGAAACTATTAAATTTTTAAAAAAGAGAAACATAAAAGTGTTGATTACAGGAGTTCCTCACTACACACAATTCGTTAAGTACACTAAATTTCCCGTTACAAGAATGGCCACTAATCATCGTCCACATGATGTCCTGAAAGCTACTGTTAATCAGTTTGGGGGTAGTTATTTAGATTCATATCAAATTATAAAAGAGACCATAGTCAATTATCCACAAGGCACTTATTACCCCAGCAAAGATCCTACACACTTTAATATAAAGGGCCAGCATATTTGGGCCAAAACGCAACTTCAATTTTTGACGGACAAACGTAATAATTTACTTTCTTTTGATGAACCGGGAAGTATAAAACAGTAGAGAAGGTAAATTATCTTAATATTCTGAAATTGAAGAAGTATTCGTTTTCTAAGCATTTAGGTTGTCTTTTAATCTCGTGCTAAATGCTGGCGTTATTAGTAAAAATATTGCCCAATTCCTCATATTATATAACAAATTTGGTAAAGAATATTAAAGGTGAATTATTAGAGTTTATAATTTTTTTAGTTATCTTCCAAACGGCTGTCAGCCTTTTTCCATTTCTTTCTCACAACAAGTATTTCAGAAATAAAGCGCATATAGCGTGTATTCTCAACACCGGTTCTAAAGAAGTCGACAAGGTTCTTTAAAAATCTCCAAGGCCTTAACACAATAGATATAATGTAGAAATTAATAAAATACCAACGCATAAGACGAGAAAGCGACTTGTCTGAAATATTTTTACATACTGATCTACCGTGAAAATCAAAAAAATTAATCATGCTGTCTCGTTTACTAGAATTATTACTAATTATCTTTTTTTTCAAGAGGTTATCGTAATAATGTGTTCCCGGGTACGGGATAAATTTTGATACTGTTATGTCATGAATCCCCATAACAGCTAATTTCCTGATCAGTTTAAGTGTCTGCTTTAGACTCTGTTTTGTATCCTCAGGAAAACCAATAACGACAAAACATCCAACCGTAATCTTTGTCTGGAGTATAGTGCGAACTGCATTGTAAAATCCGGGTAAAGAAATTTGTTTTTTTATTGTTCTTAATATTTTGGGAGAGCCGGATTCTGGGGCAAGTGCAAAGTTCTTTAGCCCGGATCTCTCTAATGTTTTACAAAGTTCAATATCAATTGCCTCACATCTAGTGCCTGCAGGCAACTGATAATTAATATTTAATTTTCTATTTATTAATTCATTAGCAAAACTCAGAACTTTAGACCGATTAATAATGAAAGTAAGGTCCATAAAAGTAAAACCGTTAACATTATATTTATTAATTAAATACTCCATCTCATCAACAATGGATTTACCGGATCTCATAATGTAGCGACGCCCCCACATACCTTCATTTGAGCAAAAAGTGCATGCATATGGACATCCCCGGGAACCAAGAATGGGAATTGAACGTCCCAGTTTAATTCCTGTGACCTGGTTATGTTCTATGTAGTCTGTAATTGACCAATTATCCCAATCTGGGTATGGGAAGTTATCTATTGCTAAAATTCGCTTTCGCGAACAATTGGTTACTAATTCACCATTATTATTTAAATAAATAATTCCATCTATGTTATGCCAATCCAAATCACTGTGTATTTTGGTAACCAATTCGTAAAGCGTTTCTTCGCCTTCGCCATAAACAACAACATCAAACAATCCATTACTAAATGCGCCTTCCGGAAGAGCGGTTGCATGTTCACCTCCTACAACGAAAATTGCATGAGGAAACCTGGATCTAGCCTTTATTGCCAAGTCCAAAACCAGGGGCCAGCAATGTGAAAAATTACAAGTAAATCCAATTATCGTTGAATTTTCTGGGATTTTGTCAATAATTTCATATTCGGAAAGGCCTTGTATCGCTATATCTTCATGGTATTTGTACTTGTTAATCTTCTCAAGGTTTTCACCGCATCCATCGATTGCAAAGTAATCTATCCCTTTTGTTTTTAAGAAACCACCTATGTAAGCAAGTCCTAGTGGAGGTGACGGCGTTTGAATCTGGATTCCTCTTAGAACTTTTAAACCTTGATGATTAATCAGTGTAACCATGTTCTATTAGTTCCTTCATATAAGGTCCCATTTTTTATTTAGAAAACCATATTTTGTTTTGCAAAATATAATGTCTTGCTTATCAGAAAAAGGATCTATGATTTAGAATGTTTTTGTTTATGCTGAAGTTTTAGACGATAAAATGCTATACCACACATGCGAAACAGTAGCATTGCATGTTTCCATCTTTCAATTTTAATATCCCCATAGGTACGGTTACGATAACGAATCGGCAAATCTACTATTTTACGGTCCAGTTTGGAAGCTCCAAATAGAAGATCAAAATCACCAAAAGGATCAAAATCACCAAAATAATCTCGACTCTGAGAGATCAATTCATAATCTATTCTCCAGAGTACCTTTGTACCGCATAGAGTGTCCTTTATATGTTGGTCAAGTAACCAGGAGAATATGGCGCTAAATGTCTTATTCCCAAAATAGTTGATCGACCGCATAGCCTTGCCCTCGAAAGGATAGACAAGTCTGCAACCATTTATAACTTCACCTCTTCCCGTCGATATTGCTTCATAATATTTAGGAAGGTCCTCGGGCGGCATAGTAAGGTCGGAATCAAGAACCATTAAAATATCCCCCTTTGCCCTGGAAAATGCTTTTCTTACAGCATCTCCCTTACCAAACTTCCCTCCTTGTGAGATCAGAAGGATACGTTTCCAACGAGCCGAGTGTTTAGAAATACCGTCATTAATGGCCTCTATTGTTCCATCAGTAGATTCTGCATCAACAAAAATTAATTCAGTCCATTTGCCCATCTTTGGCATTCTCTCAAAACAACCCGGAATATTACCTAGCTCATCACGTGTCGGTATTATAATAGAAACGGAATACTTATTTTTCCAATCAGCGGGCAAAGCCGGTTGTGGCCTAATCACAAGGTATTGCCACATACAAAGATTTCTGAAAATTGGAAGAATCGCTAAGACTCGATTTAAAAAATAAGAAAACAACGGAACCTTACGAGGAAAAAGCATGCGATAACCACGAGAAATTGTCTCAAATCCACTCAGGTAAAAGAGGTTTTCCATATCATGGACGGACAACCAGTTGCTCTCAGGATTTGGTGTTTTCATACCTGCCCACTCACCAAACTTTAGAACAGGTTCCCATAGATAATTAAAAAAGTTACATATTATACGGGTTCCCGGGTGGCAACACGATTGTAATTGTGTCAAGGTGTTTTGAATGTCATCAAGGCTTTCAAGCAGATCATACATAATAATATAATCGAATTTGCCTGAAACCGGCAAATCTTCAGCATCGCCTAAGATAAAATGACATTCGGGATGAAGCATCCTTGCCTTTTCAATATGGAATATAGAAAAATCCACCCCAACACCAAATGAAGGTCTTAAGAGTGCTAATAGATCTCCTTTACCACAGCCAAGCTCCAACACACGTTTTCCAATAGGAATATGGAATGTATAAAAATCCCTTAAATCCTCATGATAATAGTGATTGATTTTTGAAAATTTTTCACGTGTGGGAGCGATCTGATCAAATATTTTTCGTTTTTTCGAATTAGTCATATTATGTCTTTTCTGCAAATTTATTTTTAGACGTAATATCTGAAAATTTTGATTACTACAACATGAAATGAGGACTTTATCAATAGTTTTTTGTGTTGTTCTTTTAAATTAGGGCATATGCCATAAACGGAAATTAATAAAGGTTTTCTTGTTTTTATGTGATTTATTGATATTATTTCTGATTCTACAGACTATCAAAATTAATCCCGGGAAGGTGCATAATGGGTTTTGCCAATAATAAATTTTCTTTTAAGGGAAATTTGAAATTATTAATTCTTGTCATTCTACCTGTCGTCCTTTTTGTTTTATCTATTTATTTGACTTCAAGAAAAGGGCCATACTATCTTGGATTAAACCTTGATCCGGAATATGTATACCTTCTGAGTTCTCTCGAACTGTTGCAATACTCCCTGAACCCCTTAAATTTTTCATCTCCATCTCATACCGATCACCCTGGAACGACCCTTCAAATTCTGGGAGCATTGGTAATGCATATAAAATACAGCCTTACCGGTATTTTTAACACCGTTCATGATTTGACCTACGAAGTAATAACCAATGCCGAGGAGTACTTAAGGGTAATTAACCTGGCATTAAATGTCCTTATTGCAGCCTTACTTTTCGTTGCAGGATATATTACTTACCGGTTCCAAAAAAGCTTAACTCTATCTGTTTGTATGCAGTTAGTGCCTTTTTTATTCAAACCTCTTATCTTAAGTATTACCAGGATAAGTCCGGAACCCATGATGATCCTTGCCATTATAGGGATTGCAATAGTCCTAATTCCAGTGTTTTCACAAAAAGAGTTTGATGAATTTACACCTAAAAGAGGTGCTGTTTTTGGAGCAATTATCGGATTTGGTATAGTTACAAAGGTGACGTTTTTCCCATTGGTACTTCTTCTATTGATACCGAAAGGTTGGAGAGAAAAACTATACGGATTTGCAGGTTTTTTGGTCTCCATCGCAATTCTTACAATACCAATATGGAAGAAGTTCGGTGTAATCTGGAATTGGTTATTAAATATTGCTACCCACAAAGGACGTTATGGGGGAGGAGAAGCTGGTGTACCCAATCTTGAAATTCTGTGGAAAAGTCAAAAAATGCTGTTTTTCCAGGAACCATATTTTTTCGTTTTTACAGGGCTTATGGTTCTCTTTTTAATATATTTGTATATTAAAAGAAAATCTCTAAACGGTGTTTTGCCGTCTAAGAAGATTATAAAGATCGTATCCATTTATACCGCTATTCTAATTGTTCAAATCGTCATAACAGTAAAACATCCTTTAACCCGTTATATGCTTCCTTCGATGACGATGATCGGCGTCATCATTTTCACACTGGTTAGTATTTTGAAAGCATACTGGCCAGATGATAAAAACAATAAAGTCATTAAATATATCGTAATTGGGGTATTGCTCATTTTTATTACCTTTTCAGTTAAATCTGTTATTGATAGTATAAATGCCACCAAAAAACACCAGAGACATTATGCTGATGTGAAAAAGCTCCAGAAATTTCTCAAATCATCTTATCCTGATTCTACCGTGATCTACTATTATCGTTCGTCTTCTCCAACCTATGCTCTGGCTTTTGGTAATGGCATAGTGCACAAACGATTTTCAGATATTTTGCATAGACTTTACCCCGAAGCATATTTTTACCACAAATGGGGACAATTTTTTTATAACTTTGGAAGTGGTAATAGTTACGATAAGTATGATTACAAGAGTTGCTACGACAGGTTAAAAGCCGGACTTGATAACGGAAAGTCAATATTTTTGCAGGGAGTACCTGTAGGAGGTAATTTTACTGTTGATTATACTCCAAAATACATGATTGAAACGGAAAAACTAATGGTGAATACCAGAGAGGCTATTTACAGAATTCGATCGTTTAAGAAGATTGATCGCAATAACTAATAATAGCTCTAGTTTTTTCTTTACAATTACTCTTCCTGAACAGATCATACCCGTCCGCCCCGTCCCCGCCTAAAAACAATGTTGGGTTTACGAACGGACTTCCTCATTAAGGATGGCAGTCGGCCAAGCCTTCCATTTCTTCTCCGCTCTTTTACTATAGCAGATTAATTTAGATCATAATACTCAATAAAACACTTGAATTTTATTAACACTTTTACTAATCTTACAAAATCTATAAAATGCAATTTTCTGTTATCTGTTGGGAAAGTAGAAAATGCTCGAAGCTTTTCCAAAAGAGCTTACAATATTCCCTCATTATAAAATAAATCCAGATTATGTTCTTCTCGTTTGTCTCCTTGCTTGAGTTGACGTTGTTGATTACTGGCAGCATACTGTTGTTCCATCGGTGGGGATACAGTATTGCCGAGACATTGTCAATGGCAATAGTCGTTACTTTGATGGTCCTTTCGTTGATTTTCCAGTTCTCATTTTTACTGGGAATTCCATGGTTGTCCTTCATCATTGAGGTGATTTTGGCGGCAGGTGCATTTTTGATGATTTCCAGGGAGCACCATCGATTGACTCATATCTTCAAATCTCTTCTTTTGTTCATGCGTTATAACATGGTGGCCAGTGGAGTGGCGGTTTTATGTATTGTGTATCTGGGGTTTCAGGCACTCTTGCTACCTGAGGGTAATTTTGACTGCATGCGATATAATTTGACCCGTGTTCTATTATTTCAACAGGAACGCAGCCTGTTTCTGACTAATATCACGGAATTTCATCAGGCGGTTTTCCCGGTTGGCGGGGACATTCTTTCACACCTGTTTCTCCGTTACTATACGGACTATGGCCTTGCAACCATCAGTTTACTGGCCTACCTCAGCATCGGATTCGGCGGATATGCCCTGGCTCGAAAATATGCATCTTCGAACGTTGCCTGGACCGTTATGCTGATAGTCATCAGTTTTCCTTTGCTGGTTCGGCAGGCTACGGGAACAAAGCCTGATATTCTTGCTACCGCAGTAGTTGTCTTGTGTTTCTTGTCCGGGAGAGGGATGTTGCAGCGTCCAAATTTGAAGGACGGGCTTCTTGTAATACTCGGACTTGGTTTTGGATTGTCAATTAAGACTACATTCATAGCGTTCTTGGTCCCCTTCTCTATAGTATTTGCCTGTCTCTTTCTTAAACAATATGGATTGGGACCGATCCTTCGGTTTCTGAAACAAAGATGGGGGTTGTTCATTGTCATTGTTCCTGCCGTCCTGGTTTTTTCACAGTTCTGGCTCTTTATGCACAACTATATTCATTGGGGACACTGGGCAGGGCCAATAGAATTTGTCAGTCATCATAAGAATCAGGACGGTTTGTGGGGTGCAATAGCTAACCTTCTCCGTTATGGTGTTCAGAGTGTGCATCTGATGACGCCGGTGGATGCTCTATCAGATTGGTTAAGCGGGCTAAAGATCAGTGATCTACTCGAAAGGGCCTACGAAACATTATTGCATCCAGTGATAGGGGACTTAGGGGCAGCATATTCCAACAATATAGTGAAGTTTGAGTTGAGTGATACTTGGACTTGGGGTGATGGTCAGAATGGCGCCTGGTTTGGGCCTTTCGGTTTTCTGCTCGTGTTGCCTGTACTGGTTTATACCTTGGTGCGCGGATCGACTTATCTACGGATGGCCAGCATTGTATTGATAGTGTACGTTGCCGTTCTTTGCTGGCAGCTAGCGTGGATGCCGTGGAACTGCCGGTTTTTTGGGCCTGTATTTGCAGGTAGCGCTGGCTGCCTGGGTTATTGGTTGGAAAAAAGGCAGAAAATCTGGAAACCAAGAATACTGCAGATAGTGGCTTTGTCAATACTCGTTTACTGTTGTGCTATCAACCAGGACAAGCTTCTAGTAGGACCAGGGCATTTGATGCTAAGTATAAAACAATTTACACCCGCTCCGGGACTTTTTGAGCATGGAATATGGGCTCAGGCTGATTGGGGACGTGACCGGTTTTTCTATGCAAGAAGATACTACGGAAACAATAGAGTCAAAGAGTTTATTGACATAGTTAAACCAAATGCGAAAGTTGCCGTCGTGGCGGCTGGACAAAGCTGGCTTTTTCATTATATGCTATATCGTCCGGATGTTCATTTTGTTCCGCTGCCAGGAAAGGCAATTACCGGTAAAGAATTGGATGCGGATTCACTAGAAGGGTTTGATTACCTGCTGTGTATAAACCGCTCATATGAAGAATTCTTTCTTCCCGGGAAGCATGAATTACTTCAGGAATACAAACCTGAGAAAAGGATGTGGGAGACACCGCTCGGGGAATACATCCTGCCGGGGGGGCTGATTCGGTTGTAATCAGCTTAGAATTTCTAGTATTTATAATGCTCTTTCGTGTGCTTGTTTTGGTCGATAGCCTTTTTTGCCTGTATTGCGATTTAGTTCTCTACTAATAGTACTTATACGTCTATTGATTTTATTTAGCTGTTTCTGTCTTGAAATTGCTTTTTTTGAAACTAGGGAATAGATAGAGGAATAATCAGTAAAACTCAAGTTATTTTAATAGTCTATTTACGTAAGAATATTTTGAAAGGTGAGACTATAGCTACCATTTCCCCCTTTTTCTAACGGAGGGCATACTTAACCTGCTAATAAAAGTTTTATTTAATCCTAATTATTCTATCCCAGAGGCTCCCCGTATGATACTTTATGATCAGCCTCAGGCGGGCAGTATGGTCGTACATATTCCCTTTTCCAAACCGATTCCTTTATCTTTTCTACAATGTCGTACACTACTGGCACCAGTATAAGGGTGAGAAGTGTGGAGAAAAGTAATCCACCTATTACGGTAATACCCATAGGCATCCTGAGTTCCGCACCTTCACCCAGGCCCAACGCCAATGGGAGCAATCCAAGTATGGTAGTGGTAGTAGTCATCATTATTGGGCGCAGCCGTATCTTGCCTCCCTCGATAATAGCTTCCCGCCGTGGCATTCCTTCCTTTATGCGGGAGTTTATGCAATCAACGAGAATAATTGCATTATTTACGACAATACCAGCCAGCATGACAACACCTATCAACACGATAACACTTACCGGTTTTGACGTTACAAACAACGCTACCGCTACACCGACCAGGGCAAATGGTATGGTAAACATTATCACTAAAGGGTGAAGGAGTGATTCGAATTGTGACGCCATTACGATATAAACCAGAAATACTGCCAAAAGTATAGCAAAGGACATACTGGAAAATGCCACAAGCATTTCACGGCTCTGGCCGCTGACAGATACCTCATAACCATCAGGCATCCTGATGTCCGAAATTTTCTTCTCTATATCCGTTACTGAACTACGCAAATCTCTACCGATAAGATTAGCAGATATTATTGCAACACGTTCCTGATTCAAACGCCTTATTTCACCGGGGCTTTTCTTAACATTAATCTCTGCAACTGCAGCCAGAGGAATGGGCCTCTCCCCTCCAGGATTAACGATGAAATTCTCCAAATCTTCGATGCTACCAACATCTTTTTTTCTTGCACGGACACGAATATCAATTTTCCTGTCTCTTTTGGAAAATTCCGTGCTGACATTACCAAGGACATTATCACGAACGATATTGGCAATTATATTTAAATCTAATCCAAGTTGTGATAGTTTTTGTCTATCAAAGATGATTTGAGCTTCCGGAATTCCCTCCTCTACTGTAGACTTAATATCTGTGAGACCGTCAACCTCCTCCATTTTAGCCATAACTACTTCTGATAATCTTTCGATCACATTAAGGTTATAACCATTTATCTCTATCTCAACAGGTGTCGCATAACTGAAATAGGCCGGTCGTGAAAATTTATACTCAACCGCCGGAAGCGGTTTGAGCCTTTCTCTCAAACTGGCCATTACGTCTTCCTCCAACCCGTGATTAGATTTCTCTCTCAAACTTATGTTAATCTCTCCTATGTTTTCCCTCTCTTCTGCTATGGTCCCTCCTGCCTGACTGGTTGATCCGGCTATAGAGTATATTGTATCTACCGCAGGATTATTTCTTACTATTTCCTCAATTTTCTTAACGGTCTCCAGTGTACCGGAAAGCGGTGTTCCCGTTGATTTTCTAACATTGATAGAAAACTCACCCTGACTCAGTTCCGGTATAAGCTCCTTACCCAGACTTATAAACAGACACCATGAACCGCAAAGTATTGAAAACGCAACAATAAACACTAACAATTTATTTGATAATGCAAAACCAAGGACCCTTGGATAAATCTTTGTAATCGTTGAGAAAACCGTGTTAAACACAAAGAACAATGGGAAGAGTAATATGTAAAGAATTTTCGACGGTAGCGAGTCATCACCTGCGGCACTTTGCTTCTCCTTTTGAACGTCCCTAGTCCTCCTCCTCATGACACTCACTGATGACAACATCGGAATCAAAGTAATAGCGACAAGAAGTGAGATCAGGAGTGAGTAGGTTACGGTAAGAGCCTGATCATTAAATAATTGCCCGGCTATACCTTTAACAAAAATTATGGGTACAAAGACACATATGGTTGTAAGAGTAGAAGCAATTACTGCCCTGCCAACCTCACTTGCACCCTTCCTGGCAGAATCAATTGCACTATGTCCGCTTTTATGATACCTGTCGATACTTTCGAGCACAACGATCGCGTTATCTACAAGCATCCCGATACCCAGCGCCAGACCGCCTAATGACATTATATTCAGTGATACTCCTGATATGTACATGAAGAAGAACGTTGATATAATGGAAATTGGTATTGCAAGGCCAATAATCAGCGTACTCTTAATACTTCTAAGAAATAGGAAAAGGACTATTACCGCTAAAATACCACCCCAGAGAGCAGTAGATATTACCTCTTTTATTGAACTTTCAATAAACCGGGATTGGTCAAACGTTATGTCTAGTCTGATTGTATCAGAAAACTTCCTCAGCTTTTTTTCTATTCCGCCTAACCGACCTTTTACTAATCTTGCTACCGTTACCGTATTTGCATCGGCTTCCTTAAATATTGCAACTTCTACACTCTCATTTCCATTTACACGGGTAATTACATCACGTTCTTTGTGACTTTTACTTACCCTCCCAATATCTTTTACCTTAATCGCAACACTGTTTTTATAATCTATGACTATGTCGTTTATCTCTTCTACCTGTCGAAACTCGTTAAAAGTTCTTACGATATATTCAACTTCCCCCTCCTTAATATTGCCGGCTGTAAGATTGATATTCTCTTCGCTGAGGCGTTCGATTACCAGAGAAATGGGTATTCCCAAATTTGCCAGCCTGGATTCCTCCAGATCAACATGTATTTCCTCCTCCAACCCACCACTTACTCTTACGGCGGCAACACCACTAACCGTCTCTACGCCCGTTATCCCACTCTCTACCGATAAACCCTCAAGAACGGGCTTGAGTTCTTCTTCCGTCAGAATACGAAGTGTAATAAGGTCTTCATCCCCATAGAGAGACAACCTCATAATAGGATCAAGAGAAGGATCAAAGCGCATTAAAACAGACCTTTCGGCATCATCAGGCAGGTCTACCAAGTCCAGCTTCTCACGTACATCCATCGAAGAAAAATCCATATTGGTTTTCCACGCAAACTCAATTACCACCTCAGAAACATCAGACCTTGATCTAGAACTCACGCGTACAACGTCCGAGATTACACTCACAGCATCTTCAATCGGCTTTGAAATAAGATTCTCTATTTCGCTGGGGGCCGCTCCGGGATATTCTGTCCGCACTGTCAGTGTCGGGTACGAAATATCCGGCAGCAGGTTTATAGGCAGTCGCTTATATGATATTAATCCGAAGATAACGAGAGTAAGCATCAACATTACGACAGTAACCCGCCTTCTTGTTGAGAATTCAACTATCCTCAAAATTTATACTCCTATATTTTTTAAGGGTAAAATAGTAATTGATGACAAGTATATAAAAGAATGATTTTAGATTTACGATATTGAGATCTGCCTTTTGCCTCAACCAAATCTTAGCTTTAAAAAATCCAGTTGTATCTGGTTAGTATATTTTTCTAAATCGCAATTCTAAATCTCTGGATCATAGTTTATCATGAGGAATGATTGATATGAAAATTTACCTATTTTCTATGGTGGTCCCAAAACCGTTGTTCCGCCAATCACTTGTTCTTCGTTAATAATTGCAACATCTGCACCGTGACCAACGTCATCTTGTCCAACAGTAATAACTCTGTCACTCTCTTCGAGACCGGTTAATACTTCTACATAATTACCTTCCTTAAAGCCCAGTGTAATTTTTGTCTTAAACGCCTTGGTCTCCACATAAAAACCAATATCTTTTATCTGTAATACTAGCGCATCATGATTATAGAAAGAGACCTTTTCGAACTCTTTACCTATATTTCCATTAAGAGTTTCTATTGCTTCAATGGTAATATTGTATATTGATTCATCTTCATGATTTCTGGAAATATCAACAATTTTCCCACTCAGTGATGAACTACCTCTATTTCCTTCGCTTATTGTGCTTTTTTGTCCACATACAGCACTGTCACCCACAGTCAATCCTTTAATCCCGTCAGAGTCCACACTCATTACAACAAAGTCTTTCACAACAAATACCTCATCGGCTTCTGCCTCCATGATCAGCGCTTTCTTTGGTATTAACAGAGCATCCTGGTGTTGATCAACTATCGTAAAAACAGAGACAAACATCCCCGGCCTCAAAGCTCCACCTAACAAGTCTTCCATTTCTATTGTTACCTTTACCGTACCACTTTCAGGGTCAACAACAGGACTTACCATCGTTACTTTTCCCGTGAATTCTATGTCGGACATAAATTCTGAAATAACTCTGGCCATTTGTGCTTCTACTACCTTGTTAATATCCTTCTCCGGTATGTAAATCCTTGCCAGTATAGGATCAAAATCTGCAATTTCAAATACCATCTGGTCCTTCTCTACATTGTAGCCTTCTTCAATATTCCTTTCAACAATGACACCATCAATGGGAGAGTCAATTGTAGTATATTCGTATTCCAACTGTTTTCTTTCAAGTTCTACCGTCGCAATCTCAAGTTGAAATTTTTTGTCTTCAAACTCTTCCTTGCTGATAATATTTTCTTTGAAATTATCCAAAGAATTCCTGTAAACCCTTTCAGCATTCTCTTTTTTCAATTTTCCTTCTCTGAGTGCTAACAAGGCTTCTTCATCATCAAGCTTCGCAAGTGGCATACCGGATTCTACGTGATCACCTTCTTCCACCAGGATGTTTAATACAATACCGGAAGTCTTAGCCTCTACATCAATCTGTTTCTCTGGTTCAAGAGTACAATTATTAACTAAGAAAATCTCAATATTACTCCTTTTAACCCGTATTGCTTCAACGGGGACAGCCTCATAATCTTTCCTGTCACTTCCAGGATATGCATTATGTTCATTTTCAATTTTTGTATATTTCTTCGAATCATTAAGATGGGTATCAGGTACATCCTTCCAGACAGTTAGCTTCAACACCAGAAAAGTTACTGCCACGATACCTAAACAGATAAAGCCTATTCTGATGACGAATTTTGATTTCATAGTCCACTACCGTTGAAAAGAATTTAAGGATTTATAAGATAAAAGGCTAAGGCCTTAATTCCAGTAATGATTATACTTTTGGAGTTAACCCTTTAGGAATTTATTCAAATGTCAAAATGCTGATTTTAACATACCGTCTTAGCAATTCAATATCAAATAAGAGTGGAAACGTAAGTGAGTTGGTTTGGGACGAAATGGATATACGGAGAATCATTATGAAAGCGAGTCAGTCAGGTACGCGATCACCTACCCACCCGGATGAATCCGTTCGCCAGCGGCAAGGCTGTTCTCACGGAGACATCCGACTTTATCATTCAGGCTGGTAGCTAAGCCGCATTATGCGCTTTTGCGGAGTTTTTTTGGTAGAAGAGGAGCTTCTCCTGCTACAACTTCTGGTGTCACTACATAAACCGATCCTTCCCCTTCTGTAGGCAAATCAAACATGGCATCCAGCATAAAACTCTCAAAAATAGAACGCAATGCCCTGGCCCCCGTCTTTCGTTCCAGAGCCATTTTGCTTATTTCCGCCAAAGCATCTTTTGGAAATTCTAAGACTGCATTTTCCATCTCAAAGATCTTTTTATACTGCTTGACGATCGCATTTTTAGGTTCCATCATAATCCTGATCAAATCATCCTGACAATGCGGCATCAGTGTCGTTAGTACATGAAGCCTGCCAACAAACTCCCGGATCATGCCATATTTGATTATGTCATCCATTTTGATTTCAGAAAGAATTTCTCCGATAGATTTATTCTCTGCCAGATCCATCGTAGCACCAAACCCTATCGCCTTTTTGCCTATTCTTTTTCTTATTATTTCCTCTACACCACTAAAGGTCCCACCACAAATAAACAGAATATCCTTAGTATCCATTTGTATGTATTGCTGCTCGGGATGTTTCCTTCCGCCCTGTGGAGGCACATTGATAATAGACTGCTCAAACATTTTAAGCAGTGATTGCTGTACACCTTCACCGGAAACATCTCGCGTGATAGACGCACTTTGGTCCTTTCTGGCAATCTTGTCTATCTCATCTATATAGACAATCCCCTGCTGCGCTCGGTCCACATTAAAATCAGCATCCCTCAACAATCTTAAGAGTACGTTTTCAACATCCTCACCAACATAACCTGCTTCGGTAAAAGTAGTCGCGTCAGTAATAGCAAATGGTACATCAAGAATTCCCGCCAGTATTTTAACCAACAAGGTTTTTCCTGAACCTGTAGGCCCAACAAGAAGAACATTGCTTTTTTCCAGTTCCACACCATCGTCAGTAACTTCAGAAGCTAATCTTTTATAGTGATTATGAACCGCTACCGCTAATACTCTTTTTGCTCTTTCCTGCCCGATAATATATTCATCTAAACTTTCCTTGATATATACCGGAGTTGGTATTTCCCTCTTTATGTTAGTAGCGCTTTTTTCTTTATCTTTTTGTATTAGGGTGAAGCAAGCCTCAATGCATTCATTACAAATGTATACATTACGGTCACCCTGTATTAATCTTTTGACAACATTATAATTTCTGCCACAAAAGGAGCATGACATAGCCTTACCCTTCTTATCCTTGGCTTTTTTATCCATTTCTCTTTCTCCTTTTATATGGCATTTGTATTAAATGTATAAAATAAACGACATGCATGGTATCAAAAATCTATATCTAAATCCAGCATTTTTGGATTTCTTGAATCGACACTGTCCACTATTATTCACCTGCATTCATACTATGGATTTTCACCTGTAATAACGCTGGCGTTGCTAACTAACCGGTTAGCCCTCTCCTGTAGCTCTATAGCAAATGGATCTCCTTTTCGCAGAGCACTCTCAATCTTGTCAAGAATGTCATAATAAAGGGCCCAAGCTTTCTTCTCTCTTTCATACCTTTCCTTAAGTCCATTTCCGTCACCCATGGATACTTCCCGGATGCTGGCGAGCAACCTTCGAGGCCCCGTCTCCAAAAGCGCGAAGCCTTTATATTCACTCTCTTCTTCCTTTGTGTCAAAGAATTCAGCCGCCTTAAGTGAAAGACGAAGGTAAGCAAGGTTTTGAGGAAGTGGGCTTACAAAGCTTCCCGTAAAAGGTCCGATTATACTTTTGATATCATCTATATCCGATGAAAGTATCCTGGCATAATTGGAGAAGAATAATATCCTCTCGTAATCACCGACAATCTTTCCTATGGCAGCAGCCTTGATAGCTTCTTCGGCAAAAGCATGTTTATCGTGTCTCATAATTAAACCATCTTTATGTAAATATCTCAGCGCCGGCCCTCCATCTCCGGGAAGTAAGGCAGACAGAAGGTAAGCCTGGTCTTCTGCCCTTCCTATAAAGACAGGAGTAAAAGGACGGTACTTCCTCAAGGCCTCGATTAAAATCCCATTAGTCCCACCCGTTACATGTATCCTTGATATACACGAATTATTGCCATCAATATCTCCCTTATCATACCTTGTCATCATCTCAGAAACAGTGGATAAGGCCTGTGGTATCCTACTACAGAACACACTATCTTCTCCCCTGAAAGGTGGAGATGGATATGTTACGTCCGGGGTAAAAAGTGAAATATCTATATCCTTTTCATTTACCAAAGCACCCGCTAACATCCCCAGATAAACAGGATGTCCTTCTGAATCAATACCTTCCGCACCCCAGAGAGGAGACATCAGGTGCTGAAATGCTGTCTTTCCCGTTTCCTCAAGCAGCTTCTCCTGTGGAAATACCTGGTCAAGATCAATCTTAAATGTAGCTTTCTTATCAGGATCTACAAAGACTTGCCAGAAGGCGGTTATAGCCTTGAGAAAGCTGTAGTGTCTTCCATATTTCCCATTAACACCCACAACTTCTCTTAAAAGAGCTGATGCATCCTTTATATTACTAAAATACCTGTTTGCTGCAGGAACGAGAACCTCATGTATTAATCCGGCTGTTTCCGCCTCCGTAAAAAGGTATACCTTGAGTCCCGGTAAGCCATGGGCCTTTTCCAACTCGTACTCAGTATACTCCTTCACAATTCCCTGCAACCCCTCGTGTGTAACAGAGGCTGACAGTATGACCGTTAACTCATCTTCTTCAGATACATTCTTCAATTTTTTCTCATAGAGAAATGACTCTGACAGATGATGAAGGCCATAGAGAATTTCATTCCTATCCGGTTCGACACCTATCTGAACGGGGTGATCATACCAGAAGGCCTGATCCTCATGTACTACTTCTTCAAGGGCATTCCACAAACTTGGTTTTATGCCAAGTTCGTCAAATCTTTTTCCGGCTGGCGGAATAGTTAAAAGAGCATTTGCTGTAAAAACAACCTCTTGCGGAACATTTTTTACCGGTTTGGAATTAAGATTGGTTATCTCTACTTTACGCGTACTTCTCAGAATCTTTGTCTGAGATTCTTTATTACTTAGGACATTCGATGCTTCGGGATGGAATAGTTTCCAAACGCCCTCCTGAATTGTTTGAGAAAATGAAAGAGATTCTTCTTGTTGCGCTAATTCTCCTCTTAATTCATCTACCCTCTCTACGCTGTTATTACTATTAGAATAGAAATCCTGGAACTCTTTTAACAAGAAATCAAGCCCTTCTCTATAAAATATAACAAGATTTGTCCAGAGGGGATCATTCTCCATCTCTTCCAGATACTCCACGGCCGCAGTATATCTGGAATGTTTATCTCCCGAAAGAGAGATCAAAAATGCGGCATTAATGTTTCTGGGAACTGCAACCCGGCAATTATCCTCCGGCTGAAATTGCTCTACAATATTTATTCCACAAATTCCATCTTTTGATCCATTACCTATAAGACAACTCAGAATATCATGATAGGCCGTTTTTATATTGTCTGAAGAAAGCACCATTTATTTAACTCTTTTTTATTAAAAACCAAGCAAGCTCTTCCAACAACTTTTGGTCGCTGCATAATTTGTATAATTAGAATAACGTTATAATATGGCATTTAATTATAACTCACAACAAAAAAGATTAAGCAGGAAAACGATAACAACTTGAATAAAGCACGTATGGCATATTATTCATTGGCAATAACACTAATGATTTGATATAAGTTATGTCTTTTATTATGTAATTAGTTTTTGGTTGAGGTAAGCTACTTACTTAATAGAATACGGAGGCTGTTTGCCCGTCTGCCATTTGATAGGCAAGGGAAACGATCCTACACACAAAACTTAAATTTTATTCTCTGCAACGAAGTTATTCTCAGGCAGCACATCTTTTGTCCAGATAAGGGAAAAAATGAGTGGTAGTTTCATAAATCGAATTATTCGGGCTGCAAAGCTTGATATCCACCTTTATGAAGAAGTTGAGGCGGATGCAAGTGCAATGCGTCAGGCTATGCTGGTCGTAATTCTTTCTGGCATTGCTGCTGGTGTTGGAAGCATATCAAGAGGAGGAGCGCTAGGGGTTGCAATGGGTACCATCATGGGATTGGTAGGATGGTACATTTGGGCATTTATAATATTTTTTATAGGCACTAAACTCTTACCGGAACCTCAAACCAAATCTAATATTGGAGAATTATTGAGAACAATCGGATTTGCAAGTGCACCAGGATTGATTCGTGTATTTGGCGTTTTCCCAGGAGTAGAAAAACTTGTTTTCCCGGTTGCTACTGTCTGGATGTTAGTTGCAATGATTATTGCCGTGAGACAGGCGCTTGATTACAAAGGAACTGTACGTGCTGTCATCGTTTGTATAATGGGCTTATTTGTCCAGATTGCAATCCTTTTGACAATTTTCTCCTTCTTCAAAGTTTTACCAAAACCTGTTTAAATTTTATTCTTATGAAAGGTGATTAAAAATCATGAACAAAAAATCTATTAAATATCGAATTTTAACAATTTTCCTCTGCTCTATTGCATGCGTTGTCGCCTTTAAAAGCATGCCGCAGGATGTTGTTGCGGAAGAACTCAAGATCGGCATTGTTGACATAAACGAAATATTTGACAAATATGACAAGAGGACTGATCTTGATCAGGAACTAAAGGAGACTGAAGCAGAATTTAAAAAGGAAATAGAGAGCAAAAAGAAAATAATGATTGACCTAAACGAAGAGACACAGTTACTGGATCTGGGAAGTGAAACCAGAAATGAAAATATGGAAATACTGGAAAGAAAAAACGTAGAACTTGAAGGGTATGCTAAATTTGCGGAACAGCAACTCACGAAGAAATACAAAGATGCCTTTGAAAAAATCTATGAAGAGATAGTTAAAGAAGTTGATTCTTTTGGCAAGGAAAAAAATTACAGTGTTATCATAAAGAAAGAAAAGCCAAACTTACAAAGTAACCAGCTTTCTGATCTTCAGTTTAAGATTGGAATCAGGACTGTCTTGTATAATTCAAGCGAAATTGATGTTACACCAAACATAACAGAACGTATAAACGCGCGTTACCAAAAGGAAAAAAACGCAAGCGCTGGAAAATAAGACGAGGATGAAACAAAATAAAGTTCCCCCCCGTAACAATAAAAGTTATGGGGGGAGGACACCCCTCTAAAACCTTCAGCATACAGCACGCATACCCAGAACATATTTTTACATGATAATCCCCCCCACACCACCTTTAGATTGATATTGAGGTTTTTCGATCTATAACATGATGTCCGGTAGACACTCGCAAGTTCGCGCCACTGAGTCTGGAAGTAATACGATAAAACATCTATTTTTACCAAACAATCAGACTGCCTGTGCAAATCTCTCTACCGCTATCGTTTTAATACTTTTGTAATCAACTTTACCTGATGGAAGCATGGGAATGGAGTCGATTGACAGGTAATGATCAGGTTGAGATAACTTTGGCAAACCGGCTTGATCAAGCCCTCTATTAAGTAAAATTTTATCCGGAGTTTCATCAACAACAAAAGCAACCAGTTGTTCACCTTTTTGTGCGTGAGGGATGTTCGTGACGGCACAGCTTCTTTTTTCATTCTCAGTATGCTGGTCCAATACATGTGACAATTTATCTTCAATAGGTGTCAAGGGGATCATCTCACCCCCTATCTTCGCAAATCTTTTAAGACGATCAGTGATATATAAAAATCCATTTTCGAATTTTCCTATATCACCGGTAATATAAAAACCGTCAGTAAATGCCTGATTGGTTAATTCAGGTTCTTTATAATATCCACTCATAACATTTGGACCTTTGATGAGTATTAAACCCTCTTCACCCGGTTGAAGCTCTTCATAAGTTCCAGTATTCACTATTTTACATTGAATATTCGGCATGAGTCTTCCCACGCTTCCATGACAAAAATCATTCGGATAATTCACCGTAATACAAGAACAGCTTTCAGTAACCCCATAGGCTTCAAAAATGGTTATTCCCAGTTTCTCATTGAATTTTTTTCTGACGCTTTCATTTAACTTTTCCGCTCCCGCGAATGCCAGACGAACACTCGAAACCTGTTCCCTCTTCCACCTTTTCATAAACCCTCTATAAAGTGTACTAGTTCCTAAAAGCATGGTAACACGATATTTGTGAACAATTTTTCCAAGTCTTTCATAATCAGTTGGATTTGGATGAAAAACGGCCCCCATCCCCATTATTAAAGGCAACCAGAGACATACAACAAAACCAAAAACATGAAAAAACGGTAAGGTGCCTAACACCTTGTCTTCCGGATTTGGTTGAAAAACAGTACTGAAAGCCTGGATACTCATGTAAATATTCTTGTTTGTTAGAGGAACACCTTTTGGATGGGATTCTGAACCAGAAGTAAATAGTATTATGGCGGTCTTATCAGGTGCATTAATCTCTTTATATTTTTGAATTAGAGACTGGCTCGACTTAATCTTACAGGAGAAATAAGTAAACAGTTTTTCCAGCTTTGATGTTTTTTCCTTTATATCTTCAATAAACACCATCCTCGGGTCTTCGACAATCTCCGCCTTTTGAATAAACACTCTTGAGGTAAAAATTGTTTTTATATCACAGGTGTTCATAACACAATCCTGCTCTTCTTTGCCTGCTATGAAATTCAGACCAACGGGGGTTTTCCCTGACAATGTTGTGGCAATAAATGCCAAAGCCCCTCCTACAGATGCAGGAAAAACAAGGGCTATGTTTTCACCTTCAAAGTTGCGAACATGTTTGGACAGTAGAATACCGGCAGTAAGTGTCTGGCCGAATGTAAGGGACAACCCGGTAGAGTCTTCCTGGACGATTTTATTAAAATTCTTTTTTGCAGTCTTAATGAAGCTTTCTATAATCATATATTTTAACGTTCTCTAATTCAATAAGTGTTCATTCTACAACATCAAAACCTTTTTCTATCCATGATTCAATTCCACCTATCATATTATAGACATGCTTATGTCCCTTCGATGAAAACAATTCGCAAGCCGTCTTGCTTCTATTACCGTTATGACAATATACTAAAATAGTTTGCTCCCTTTCGATCTCATTCATTTTTTCTGTCAGGATCATGATCGGGATAAGAACGGCATCCTTAATATGAGACCTAGCATATTCTCCACCTGTTCTTACGTCAAGGACAAGATCCACCTTGTTGTTATTCTGTTCACTCATCATATACTGCGCTTCAGATACGGAAACATTATTAAAGATTTCCCGCGCAAATGATTCGGATATAAAAATCCCGTAAGACAAAACAACCAGACATACAACCATTTGAAATATTCTCATTTTTTCCTCATATAACTTTGTAGTCCACTATAAAATACTCAAGAAAAATTAAAACAAAATATAGCCTAATTCTCATTCAAATCAAAAACAGATTTGACCTCCATTCTTTCAGTAAAATAAAGCCTATGTTTAACAATAGGGCAAATTATTGTTTATTTCTTTCTCCAAGCGACCTTCTCTTTTTTATCTTCGATAATAATGCCCAACTCACTTAACCTGTCTCTTACTTTATCTGCCAGTTCCCATTGTTTGGAAGCCCGTAACTCATTCCTCGTCTCAATCAATGCCTTTATTAAATCGTCCTCTATTTTATAAGTATCTGCCCCCTCTGGATCATATTGACCGGTATTTTCTGTAATTATGCCCAGAACATTTCCGCCATAAGCCCTGTAGAAAGAATCGATTTCAGTCAATACACCCTTACTAACCACATCTTCCTTGTTAAGGAGGCTATTAACTTCCTTAGATAGATTAAAGAGAACAGCCAACGCTTCTGCCGTATTAAAATCCTCATTCATGGCTCCTTCAAAGTCATTCTTGTAACTCTCTAGTTTTGCCTTCCACGTTTCAAGCCCTTCAGTTCCGCTGGATGATTCCATTCGTTCTCTTAAGCTACGTATTGTATTGAATAATCTCTCCAACCCCGTATCCGCCGCTTCTAAAGCACCATCACTATAGTTTATTGGGCTGCTGTAATGCGTGTTGAGGACGAAGAAACGTATTGTCAAAGGTGAGAATTTTTTAAATGCATCCTTAAGGGTAACGAAATTACCCAAAGATTTCCCCATCTTCTGTCCATCAACGGTTACCATGTTGTTATGCATCCAATAACGCGCGAAAGGTCGTTCATTAGCAGTCTCACTTTGCGCAATTTCACACTCGTGATGGGGAAATACATTTTCAATCCCTCCACCATGAATATCAAACGTCTCTCCCAGATATTTCATAGACATGACTGAGCACTCAAGATGCCATCCGGGAAACCCTACACCCCAGGGGCTGTTCCATTTCATAATATGTTCGGGTCCTGCCTTCTTCCATAGTGCGAAATCTGCCGGATGTTTTTTCTCCGGGTTTATCTCGATACGCGCACCCGACTCCTGCTCTTCCAGTTTTCTCCCTGAAAGTTTACCGTAGTCCTTCAATTTCGACACATTAAAATAAACAGACTGGTTTGATTCATAAGCAAATCCCTTATCGATTAGCGCGCTCACAAGATCTATCTGTTCCGGAATATGACCGGTCGCACGAGGTGAAATATCTGCCCGCAGGTTATTTAACGCGTCCATATCTTCATAATAGCTTCGCATATACATTTCAACTAATTCCATCGGTTCAACTTTCTCCAGCTTAGCCCTTTTTTCAATCTTATCTTCCCCAGCATCCGCATTATCCGTTAAGTGCCCAACATCAGTAATATTTTGCACATATCTCACTTTGTAACCAAGATGTCTTAGATAGCGCACGACAATATCAAAGCTGACGTAACTCTTGGCATGTCCAATGTGAGGATGATCATAAACGGTCGGACCGCACACGTAGATCCCTACCCTGCCATCTTCGATAGGGACAAATATCTCTTTCTGCCTTGTCAATGTATTATAAATTTTTAGTGTCATCAATTCTCTTTGTCAGTAAGTGTTTATATAAAATAAAAAAGTACTCAACGTATATATTCAAGGCTAAGTACTATCCATGCAAAATCCTCTTAATTATCCTGCGCTTCTTTGACTTTAAAAATCACTACCCTGTTTCTACCCGATTCTTTAGCCTGGTAAAGAGCCTGATCAGCGTGTGCCAATAAATCATTTGCCGATTCTGCATCATTACTGAATGCAATACCAACACTGACCGTTATGTGAAACAGTTTTGATTCAGATTTAAATGTCTGTTTTGATACCATCTCCCTAAACCTTTCGTAGGCAGAATAAATACTCTCCTTACTCACATTCGGTAGAATTACGGCAAACTCTTCTCCACCATAACGACACGCAAGGTCACTCCTCCTAATATGTTTCTTGAGTATTCCTCCGACATCTGACAACACCATATCTCCTGCGGGATGGCCGTATGTATCATTTACTTTTTTGAAGTAATCCAGATCCAACATGATAAGGGCCATATCCATCTCATAACGATTCGCTCTTTCAAACTCTCCATCCAATGCATCTATGAAATAGCGGCGATTATATAATTTTGTTAATTCGTCTACAGTAGACATTTCTGCCATTTTTGCGTGGGCCTTTTCTACATCTTTTCTGAGGCTAGCCCTTTCCAGTGTATTATTTAAAACTCTGAGTAGTGATTCTGAGTTTATTCTACTCCTCGGTAAATATTCATAGGCCCCCATCTGTATCACATGTGACGCAAGCATCTCATCGCCATGCTCTGTAACGACTATTACCGGAGTTCCTATATCTTCTTTGTCAATATCTCTAAGATATTCAATACTTGTTCCTTCTGATAAAATATGGTTTAGGAAAACCATATCAAACGGTTCCTGTTTTAACATGGCAAATGAAGCTTTAAAATTTCCTGCCCATGATAATTTGATAAGATCCTGGTCTGCGAAAAAAGCCTTAAGCACTTCAAGGACATCCTTTGTATCATCCACAACAAGTATATTTATTTCTCTATCCAAGCTACTAGCGACAGCAGTGCTGTCCTTATTCGACTGTGTGGGTTTAGAATAATGTAAGGTATTAATATTTGTTATTATATCGGATAATTTTTGTCCGGATACTTTCATTCGATTTATACATTCAACCGTTTTCTTAGGATTTCCTTTAATTTCCCCCATCAACTCTATATCTTCCACAAGAAACGCCAATGGTTGATTCAGCTCATAAGCTTTTGCTCCGGCCATCTGAAGCAATACCTTGACACGCTCTTCTTCAATAAGTGTTTCCTGTTGTTCCAGGATTCTTTTGTTTGCCATCTTTAACTTAGTATTTATTTTCTTGAGGGCCTCTTTCTGTCCGTGCAACTCAAGGAATACATTAACTTTACCCTGTAAAATATCAGGATCCAATGGTTTAAACAAATAATCCACCGCACCTTTTTCATATCCTTCAAATATATATTTTTGTTCTTTGCTGATTGCGGTTACAAAAATAATAGGAATACTCTTTGTTTCCTCGTTTCCACGTATTATTTCTGCAGTCTCAAATCCATCCATATCCGGCATTTGAACATCAAGGAGAATAAGTGCAAAATCATACTTCAGGAGCAATGCCAGAGCGTCATTACCACTTGTGGCCTCTATAATATCCAATCCTGGTTTTACCAGAATTTTTCGAAGCGCCAGAAGATTTGCCGGTTTGTCATCTACAATAAGAATGTTCATACTATCGGTCTCGTCTAATTCATCTTATATAAATAGTTATATACTCCAATGTATAATGCAACGATAAGCGCCTCATTATACTAACCTTATCCATTGCTTTCAAGCTTTCTCAGTAAAGGTCCTATCTTTTCGAGAGGCAACACGTAATCAGGTTTAACAGCTGCGATAGCCGCTCTAGGCATATCAGAAACTTCAGATGTTTCTGGTTTCTGGACAATAGCAAGACCACCTGCTTCCTTTATTATTTTTAACCCCTGGCTACCATCTTTATTTGCGCCAGTCAAAACAACTCCGATAAGCCCTTTTCCATAAACTTCTGCAGCTGACTCAAAAACCACATCAACGGATGGGCGTGCGTAATTAACAGCCCCCTCTACTGACATAGAAAATACGCCATCATCTTCTATTAATAAATGGTAATTTGGTGGAGCCACGTAGACCACTCCTGCCGTAATCTCTTCTTTTTCATCAGCCTGCTTTACACGCATTTTACACTCATTATCCAGTAACTGTTCTAAATAACCATCTGCATCTTTGTGTCTGTGCATAACGATAATAACAGAGAGCTCAAATTTTGACGGTAAAACTGAAAGAATTGTTTTGAGGGCCTTTATGCCTCCGGTAGAAACACCGATAACAATTACCTTATATTTGTGATTATTTGTTATGTAATCATTATTTGACTTTTGCGTCATTTCAGTATTATTCATCACCTTGTAACCGGGTTAATATTCAAAAGTTTTCATAAACACTCCCCGTTTTTTCTGTATATTTTTTCATTCTCAGCAACATTTTCAAAATTATCCGAATAAGATGAAAATCTTACGGTTTCTTTAGAACCCAGGCAAAGGAATGCTCCCAGGCGCAGACTGTCCCTGAAAAGTTTGAACACACGGTCTTGTAACTCTCTGTTAAAATAAATGAGCACATTCCTGCACATTACTATATCCATCTCCCCGAAAACGCTATCTGTTACCAGATTATGATTGGAAAAGACAATATTTTTTTTTAAGGAATTATCCATGATTGCATGATCATATCTGGCAGTATAATAATCAGAAAAAGATGCAAGTCCACCGGCCTTCCTGTAATTTATAGTATAATCTTTCATTTTATCAATGGAGAAAATCCCCGATTTTGCTTTATCGAGAACAACATCGTTAGCATCTGTAGCATAAATCAGGGACGATTCGTACAGTCCCTCCTCTTTCAGTAAAATAGCAGTAGAGTAAACTTCCTCACCGCTGGCACATCCGGCATGCCAAACCTTTATGAATGGCTGTTTTTTCAGTTCAGGTATTACCGCTTTCCTGAGTGTCTTAAAAAAAGAAGGGTCCCGGAACATCTCGGTAACATTGATAGTAAGGTCTAAGAGTAGCGATCCAAAAAATTGCCTATCGTAAAGCAGCTTGTGCTGCATCTCGGAAATTGTTTTGAGATTGGACTGATTCAGACGGTAACGTATGCGGCGCCTTATAGATGCTTTAGAATAATTCCTGAAATCAAAACCATACTTCTGGTAGATTGCCTGCAAGATCAGGTCGAATTCAATTTTTTCATTTTCGTTTGTTTTATCCATAACAATTTGAAAACCGGTAAACCGTTTTCTCAAATTTACATAAGCGTCATGAAATTATACACCTGACGATAACCATGTCAATATTAAGATGTCTTTAAACCCTTATCACTTACCTGCCTCACCGCCCACACATACCAACAAGCGAGATACTCTCATTCTAAAACTATATTCGCAGAACTTATTCCCGGTAACGAAGCAAACATTAAGAAAAACCCGGTGGTCTACGAACATGTTAACACCTTAAGGTGGGAAATAGCCGGACCAACCCACTCCAAGACCTTCGGGTTTACACCCGTCAAAAAGAATTGGAATTGATTCCCATGAGAGGTTGAGATTCTCAAAAGCTCGCTGCCGTTTAAATAAAAGTATCCACATCCAGAAAAACCTTTTGACAGATATACGAGAATGCCTCCTCACTCATTTCACATAAAGGAAATACGTAGCAGTGAAAATACATTACGAATTTAACCAACCGGTGTCCACGCTATAAGAACTAATATGAAAAAGACTTAAGGTTCATATTTTTATTGACAACCTTGTACTACTGTATTAGATTAACTGTGAAGGCAGAAAATGGTAAGGTAAACAATTACAGGCTTCCTGAGTTAAGAAATGTTCAAGGCTGTAATTAGATTTCTCATCGCCGTCAGGATTAAGACGGACAAGCAAAGTGTAGGTAAAGAATAATGGAACAACAGGATATAAGAAATTATGGACTCAGAGAGGAGCCTGAGCTATGGAAAATTATTGGCAGTAGTAAAGAAATCAAGAAAGTCCTTGAAAGCATACAGACTGTTCTGGAGAGCGATGTACCGGTAGTTATTAATGGAGAAACCGGTACAGGAAAAGAGCTTGTAGCAAAAGCTATCCATTACAAGGGTCCAAGACGCAAACAAACCTTTTGTACCATTAACTGTGCAGCAATTCCTGATAATTTGCTGGAGAGTGAATTGATGGGACATGAAAAAGGCGCATTTACTGGAGCGGTTCAGCAAAAGCTAGGAAAACTTGAACATGCAAGTAGGGGTACACTGTTTTTGGATGAAATAACAGAGATGCCTCTTGCCATGCAAGCAAAAATCCTGCGCGTAATCGAAGAACAGGTATTCGAAAGAGTGGGTGGCAACAAACCGATTAAAACAGATGTACGTATTATTTCTGCATCTAATAAAGATATATTAAGTGAGGTTAGTTCAAAGAATTTTAGAGAAGACCTATACTATCGCATTAACGTATTTAAAATACATGTACCTCCATTACGAGAAAGAATAAATGATATTCCGGAGCTGGTTGACTGTTTTATAAAAAGATATAGTCTTGCATCAGGTAAGAACACACACAAATTAGACCCTTCTACTATGAATAAACTTATAAGTTACAACTGGCCGGGTAATATCAGGCAACTCCAGAATAGCATCAGAAGAGCTATCCTGATAACAACCAGTGATACACTTCTACCGGAGCATTTCGATCTTCACGATCTTAATGGAAACGATTTAAGAATGATCGAATCTCTTGAAGTTGGACTATCGGAATTAGAAATGGCCATGAGGAGAGGTGAAGTACTTCCGTTAAGTGAAGTTGAAGGGATCTTTATCCAAAGGGCACTGAACGCAACAAATGGAAACATATCTGTAGCAGCAGAAAAATTAGGTATCGGCAGATCTACTCTTTATAGAAAAATGCAGGAACTGGGGATTAAAACAGAAGACTATCAAGGGGCGTAATTTTAAGTAGAGGAAGTAGGTTACACAAGATTAAATACCTAATCAGGCAAAACTATTACGGCCTTATCTGGGGGCTTGCAATTGCAGCAATCATATCTTTATTATATTTCACAGGAGTTTTCAACAGGCTGGAAAAGATCGTATATGACTGGCGTCTCACAAATAACACATTAGAAACGACCCCACATATACCAAAAATAGCCATAATAGGTATCTCAGATAAAGACATGGAACTGCTTGGCAGATGGCCCTGGCCGAGAAGCCGTTATGCAGAACTATTAGGTTACTTAAAAGAAGGTGGTGCCAGTGTTATTGCCTTTGATATGTTCTTTGATATGCCTGATATAGAAGGTGCAGAAAACGATTTTGCATTATCAGAAGCAGCAGACAATACGGGTATGACTATTTTCTCGGTTTGGAGCCCGACTGCTAATCTTTTTAAAACAAGACCACTAGATGGGATCTATAAAGGAAGATTAAGTGAAAGTATTGACATAATTGCCGGTTCAGCAAAAGGGGTTGGTCATCTAAACTTATTCTATGATAGCGATGGAGTTGCGAGAAGAGTACCTATCCAAATAGCCGATACACAGGGCAAAGAAAGATTTATGCCACTTTCTCTTGCCGCATTTCTTGAACAAAAGGGGATCGATCAGAAGCCGGAATTGTCCCCTGGTAGTTTGTTAAAAATAGGAAACTTGCATATACCCCTTGATTCAAAGAGTTGTATACCCATCAATTATATTGATTTTGAAAAACAGGTCCATATATATCATCGATCAAATGTGAAATGGCTGGAGAAAATTGGTCAGGAAAAACCCATAACCTTATACTCGTTTTCAGACGTTTTTCCACAAGACGAAAATAGTCTTCCCGCAAGCCAATTTAAAGACAATATTGTTTTTATAGGACTTGCAACCCCTGGGTCTGAACAAGACGTCCATGTTACGCCATTTGGGCGTAAATTTGGAATATTTATTCAGGCAAATCTCCTATACAATTTCCTGGCAGACAGGCTCATCAGCATACCAGGACCAATCTATACAATCTCAATATTAACGGCATTATCAATAATCTTCGGCATATTAATCTTCAAGATACATATAAGGGGCAGTACGTACCTGCTACTTGCCGGTAGCTTTCTGGTTTTATTCGCAATTTCGGCAATTATCGCCTTTACAGGACTTATACTATTCCAGAAATTAAATATAATGATAGATATGATTCCCTTTGCCGCCATGTTTCTGATGCTTATAGGGACCTGTCTGGCCGTAAATTTAAGTACAGCCAGTGGTGAATCTGCCATGAGAGATCTGCAATTAAACCTGCTCCTAGAGGTAGGCGAGATTACAACGTCTAAAGACGAATCAGATCAATATTCTCTAAAATTATTTAAGGAAGATATTGAAATAACATCCGCGCTCGCCGTCCCTCTAAAACCACCGATAGAATTGTTAGAACCGATAAAGAAGATAACTCACTGTGAAGCAACTGCACTGTATGTCCTGGATGACCATACTGGAGATTTTGCCTATTCTGATTTTTCGGGCCGCAATGAGATAAAGGAAGATTCACTGAAGACTTCAGCGATAGTAAATAAATGGATTCAGTCTGACGCAAAACCTTTCTGGATTGACAATGTCTCAAAACACCCCGATTTGCCACACGTAAACATTAACAACTTACACTGCTTACTGGCTATCCCCCTCATTGTAAAGAAACAAACAATAGGTATATTCTACCTTTATAATAAACTTGCATCGAAAATTTCACCCTCTGCAGAGTTTACGTCAGATGAACTAAGACTGATCTCATCATTTACCCATCAAATAGCGGTTGCAATTGAAAACCATAGACTGCATGTTGACATTCACGATATCTTTCTTGATTATATCAAATCGATTGCATCCGCACTCGATGCAAGAGATACGTATACACACGGGCACTCCCATCGCGTAGCAGAGTTCAGTGTTGAAATAGGTAAGCAATTAGGACTATCAGAAGGTGAATTGGAATTCCTGGAACTATCTGCCACCATTCATGATATTGGAAAGATCGGAATAAGTGAAAGCGTACTAAACAAACCGGGTAAATTAACTAATGAAGAGTTTTTAATCATTAAATCTCACCCTGTCAAAGGTAGCAAAATCCTTGAGCCCATGTCCCGGTTACATGCTTTGATGCCGGGAGTGCGTAATCATCATGAGCGTTATGACGGCAAAGGATATCCGGATGGTTTAAAAGGTGAGGAGAATCATCTTGTTGCCAGAATCATATCAATTGCTGATACTTACGATGCAATGACGTCCAGCAGGGTTTATAGAAAGGGCCTGCCACCGGAAGTAGCTTATAAGGAGATTGAAAAGGGAGCGGGAACCCAGTTTGACCCAAAACTCGCAAAATTATTTGTCGACTTTATGAGAAAATCTCAAGAAATTACGAGCATTAATACTTAGTAGATATTAAGTACTTTTATTGTCAAGTCCCACTTGAATTTCGCAATCCTGACTATCATCCAAACCCACACCTGTGCATGTTACGTAACTTGTGACCAAGTTGGATCTGGAGCATACCGTCAGGGGCTACTCAGACGACTGGAAAATAACTTACCCTTTTAGCTAACAACGTTATGAAATGATACATTAACCGTCCCATTATGGAACAGTTGGGCTATTTATGACATCCCGGAGGATTATTCTACGAAACAAATTCAATGGCTATAAGGTGTTTCGTACTGGACTCCTCGGGTTTTCCGAGACCGGTCTTACCACAACAGCACACAAAGGCATGAAAATTGCTTATAGACCTTTTGTGATTTTAAAGGTACCACCGACTGCATGCATATACACACAGGCAGACACGCGAAACCTATTCCTTACAAATTCCAGAGTTTATTTTCGTATTAAATCCTAACGAATTGTACGCAATGTTTTATTTGAAAAGAGCCATGGTAAACAGATTACACATTTATACTGCACAGATGATGAGAGCCATATTTTTTTTACTTACAATATCTGCTATCATTCTTCTTGAAGATTCAAATGTGCTGGCCAAGGTAGATGCCTATCCATCGGAGGACGTCATTATCTTCTATGCAACCGGCCAACCAGGCGGACTTGTAGATGCAGATAAGGCAATAGACATAAACGTTAAGTCAGGCCCTAAAGATTGGATAGTGCGTTATCAGGCGCTTACACTCAAAGGCAGTGAAGGTGAAATTCCTCCTGACAGGATCAGCGTTAATAGCCCCTATACAAACGGTTATGAGGAGATGAGTGGACTGAGGGTGGTTGCGAAAGGAGATGATAAGGTAACCCGTCCAGTTACGATAGGCCCGGTAAGATTTCGTCTGCAGACTACCTGGAAGGACAAACCAGGTACTTATACGGGGCTGCTTGTCTCACCTGACGGTGCACAGAGCATAAACGTCAAACTGATTATTAACCCTTTTACCAGTATATTACTGGATCCTCCCTCTGTTTATTTTGAGGCCATGGGACAGCCCAGCGTCTTTGATGCAGTCTCCGAGGTGGCGGTCAGAGTAAGCTCAAACTATGCGGGATGGACGGTCTCCTGTAAAGCGTCTCCATTATCATTAACAGGAAGAGGGAACAACATAATTTCTAATAAGCGTATATTTATTGGGACGGCAGAGGCAAAAAATTACCGAGACGAAGGGGCTGGCCGTGGATTCAAAAGGATGCATAAATCGATATTATTGGGTTCAGGAAACCAAACGCCTCCCATTGAGTTTGAGCGTCTTAGATTTCGTTTACTAACTACCTGGAAAGACAGGCCAGGTACCTATGATGGCAATGTAACTTTTACCTTTTTAGTAAGTCCCTAAACATGCATACATTAAAAGCATATTTTTTAAGATTGTCTATCATATTGGCCATTGCTGCCTCTTACACAATCTTTTGCCCTGTTACAACCACCCATGCCAAAGGAAAGAAGTGGCAGGAGGGCGCTCGACTTTCAGTGAGGGCCGTAATCGCACCATTCACGTTCATAAAGTTGTCTACTGACAGCATTGTTTTCAATGTATCAGGAGAGCCTGGTGAATATATTGCTGATAAGAATGTAGAGGTTACTGTCGGGTCGAATAGCAGTTCGTGGGCGGTCGAGGCGGTCGCAACCCCTCTGATTGGGGAGAACGGTGAAATCCCTGCCAATCAACTATATATCAAGAAAAAAGGAGGCAAAGACTATACTGATATGGGTTCCGAAATCCTTCTTGCAGAGGGATCACAAACGTCTCCTACCGTAACCTCTGATCTAAGTTTCAAGCTGAAGACTACCTGGGAAAACAGGGCAGGTACCTATGATGGCGAGATAATGTTTATATATTTGGCAATACCATAGTAAGGCAGAGTTTAATCTGCAAAATTTTATCGACTTTCAGGTGCTAAGCACTTATAGTGTCTGTCTTAATCCATTTTAGCGGAATTCTGATTTGTTTAAAGTGAGAAGATTTTTTATTATTTTTGTCATACTTGTCATGTCTGTCGGAGTGGATGTTTGTAATTACACAGAAGAGAGTTATGCAAATAAGGATCCTAAGGTACGGCTCTCTGTAAGGGCTGTGATCGAACCACAAACTGAGATCAGCATACGTATTATAGACACGCCGGAATGGCAGGCAAATCCATCTTTTCCAGGTAGCACATCACTATCGGAATCCCAGAACTCTCAATTGTCCTTTAGTACTCAGATGCCAGGAGAGTACCACTTCTACAAGGCACTGAAGGTGGTAGTGAAATCAAACGATGTTGCACAGACGGTACGGGTGAATATCTCCCCAATGGAGTCTGAGGACGACAAGATTCCCGCTGAGCGGATATTTGTCAAGGCCAACGATGGAGACTACCAAAGTGCGGAGGAAGACATAATTCTGTCAAACAGTACTCCTCCCAAAGCAATGGAAAAGTTCATACTAAAATTCAAGGTAAAGACCCTTATATCAGACATGGCGGGAAATTACAGTGGAAAAATGGAATTTATAACGATACCGGCTCTTTAACCTAACCCAACTTACAACAATATGAAAAACAGTAGAAACCATAAAAATAAACATATCTCCAAGATTGACAGTAAAGCATTTAACGGGTTAATCGGAGCCTTCGCCCTTTTCGTTTTTATTACCTTTATAGGCTTGCCTTCCGGCTACGCGGAGATATCATTTAGTGTCTCTCCGCCGATTATAGAGTTGAATGTACCGGGTGGTGGGGTAAAGGTCATGAAATTGATAGTCTATAATCAGGGCGATGTATCTATCCACGTAAGCAGCAGCGTTATGGATATGGAGATTGATCCGGACGGTAACACTGCCCTATTGCCATCTGGAACCTCCTCATGGTCTTGTGCAAACTGGATTACGCTTGATAATGGTGAATTAGACCTTGAAGCGGGAGAGAAGAAAACCGTAATTGCCAAATTAAGTGTACCAAGAGGAAAAGTTGGAGGGAGATACGCGGCTATAATTTTCCAGGCAATTGGGCCCCAAAAGAAGAACAGTGGAGAAATAGTAGTTGGAGCCCGCCTTGGGACCCTCATTCTAGAAACAATTCCCCACACCCTCAAAAAACGAGGAAAAATAGTTAAGATAGAGACAAGGAGGGAACCCAAAGACAACTCACAACAGGGCGCGAAAACGCCCATAACCATTGTAGCCTCATTTAAAAACAGAGGAAACGCCCACGTAAAGGCAAGTGGAAGTGTCGTAATCTGGGATAGCAATAAAAAGATTGTGGACAGGATACCCTTGATCGCCGGCACTGGTACAGTGCTTCCCGATGGTACCCGTAAATTCAAAGGAACATGGTCAAACAAGAAGAAGATGGTTGAGGGAGAATATACCGCACAGGTGCGGATAACCTTTCCGGGAGGAAGGGAACAGGCATCTACTAAGATTGTACTGGGAGCGACTACGGAGGACACAAAATAGCTTACAGCATTGTCACCTGAGATAGCAAAGTCATGTCTGAAGCAGCATCCATGTCCACTCTGTAGAGTTTTCATAAGGACAGGTTTCTTCTTCCTTCTATAACACACTTCCAAAAAGCGATAAATCAATCCTTTAGTTTTTCCAGCATTTTCTTAAAACAGATGGATAATTACCATAGACTGGACACCCCCATGATGATTTCAATGTAACCATTACAAAACACTCATTCCCATCTTAACACACTACATGAAAGACAGGTGCCCCATTATGGGATAACTGATGATACCATTTTTTCCAAAAGCCACTCTCTTACCAATTTTCAAGTACCGTAAGACACGCACAATATAGCACTTACAATTATTTATATTTTTTTACAAAAAACATACACACTTTGGCACAAAAACCGCGTAACACCTACCACGTAAAACAAAAACTTTTAGAAACAGGAAGCTTAGATCTTTAGCTTCGATTTTACAGAAAGGGGCAGATAATAAATTATTTAAGTATTTTTACAGAAGTAATTTTTGTCACATGTGTTCTTTTAAGGAGAAGCCTTAGTACTACCATAACGGTAGGGGGCTGGTCCGTAAAACCGGTGAGCTGATTGAACAGCTTCCATGTAAGAGGAGAAAACAGTATGTTTAACAAAATAAAGAATATTACAGCAAGTTTAGTAGTTGTTGGCGTAATGGGAATCGTTGGCTTTAGTGGAAATGTTTTTTCTGCTAATGATGATACGCTTAAATTTTCAGGTACTATTAATCCATATATCGAAGTAGACAGCCCTGCGGACATCTCGTTAACAAACGGCGGCAGTGGCTTTACACAGACTTTGACCGGAAGCACAACATGGACTGTAGGCTCAAATGATCGCTTCACAATGCAATCTATAGATGGCTACGGGGCAAGTAACACATTAACGGGCGCTTCTACTACACCTGTACTGGAAAGACAGGAGACAGACGTAGACGGTGTCGCAATCTTCTCAAACGGTGCTGATACACTGGCATCTGACTTTGACGTATTGGATACAGTATGGGGTATAGACGTTGTTTCTGACGAGGTCAGCGGTACTAACCCATGGGCTGGCGGATCAGCTGTGCCTAGTGGCACACCTGCCAATCTGGAAAGTAGCGCTGGCTCTGACATTGCAAATATTAAGGACCATGACGGCACAAACACCATTCAACTCAGCGTCGTGGGTACTGCCGAACAGACAGATGATGCAGGCGTCTATCAGACTAACCTCACTCTTACTGTTGTTAATAATTAACTTAGTTTAATTCCCCCTCCCTCATATGGGGAGGGAAATGGCAGGGAAAACCCACTCCTGCTCTTTCCCCTCACATCTAAGGAAATGGAAATTTCAATATTAATTGCACTTCGACAATAATAAATAAAGGAGATATGAAATGATCAAGAATATCCAATTAATGGCAGGATGCCTGGCGATGATGATTTGTGCTCTATTGCTTGCCCAGCCCACCGCATGGTCAGCTCTTAGAGTATCTCCGACACAGCAAAACCTGCAGATATCTCCCGGAAATACAGAAACAATTGAACTGCAGCTCTCCAATTCCAGCAGAACGGATAAGTTGCACTTACATCTATATGTAACAGACTATAATATCCGGCAGGACGGCTCACCCGTTTTCCCTAATGCAAACGAAACGAAAGATTCTATTGCATCATGGGTAAATATTAAGGACGCAAATGTCGTGCTGAATCCTGGAGAAAGGAGAATAGTACCAATCAGGTATACCGTGCCGAAGCGGGCCAAAGGTGAGAGATATGGTGCTATTATGGTAGAGAAAAAGCCTGTCCCTTATACAAGAACGCCTGAAGAAGTGAGGAACAATAAACTTAGTGGGATTATCAGTGTTAGTTATAGAATAGCCTGCACAGTAGTATTGTCGGTTGATGGTACCAGGTTCGAAAAGAAGGGCAGTGTAACGAACGTGGCGGTTAATATCCCTCCGAGTGATTCGTGGATGGAAAAGCAGAAAATAGAAGTGATGGCCGTCTTCAAAAATGAGGGCAACATCCATATTTCACCAAGAAGGGGCGAGGCCCTTATCGTACACAAAAAGTTCAGAAAGGTTGTAGCACGGATACCCCTTACTACACCCAGGAATCCTAATATATTCCCAGGTGCATTGAGGAGTTACAAGGGCTATATAGAAGAGCCTCTGCAACCGGGAGAATATGCTGTACAAGCTAAATTTAACGTGGGTAGTGGAAGAGGCCATACATCTCGTGTCAACACTGAATTCATCATAACCCCGGAACTTGCCGAGGCGATGAACCAGATGTATTATGGGGACAATGAATATTCCGGACCCACCATAATCGGTGCAGACCCACAACTGGTAGAGGTAAAAGTACCGGTAGGCGGATTCCGCAGTTCATCCGTTACCGTAAATAACCAGCATGAGGAACCTATTCAGGTGCAAAGCTATATCAAAGACCTGCAATTTCAACCGGACGGTGAGATGCAGATCATGGAGTCAGGGACTATCGAAAGATCATGTGCCGACTGGGTCAGCATACAGCCTGCGAAATTTTATCTCCAGCCGGGCGCAAGTAAAAAGATCATACTAAGGGTACGCATACCTGATGGAGCAGACGGCGGACACTACGGCAAGCTGGTATTTGAAACGTCTCCGTTTACCGCAGATAAGCTGTCGGACTCTGAACCGGAAACGTCATTGGGAAGTACGCTGATGGTTGTTATTCCCGGCACATCTAAAATAAAGGGAGCTATTACAAACTTTGAGCCGTCTCTTATTGGAAACGGCAAAATTCCAGAGTTTGCAATAGGCTTTAACAACACGGGCAATGTGCATATGCGGCCTACAGGCATGATTACGATAAAGGATTACATGGGGGATGTTGTGCATGAACAATCTCTTGGAAAGAACGTTCCATTTGTTCTTCCAGGCAACACCAGGCAGATAAAAGAAGTATATAACGGAGAGGAACTCCCTGCGGGAAAATACTCTGCCATGATTGTTATTAATTATGAAGATGAGACAGACGTCAAGGCTGATTGCAAGTTTACGATAACAGATAAGCCAACGACAACAGATAAGCCGATCCAAGTTGCCGGAGACCAGAAAAAGGTAAACAATTCCTGATTTTACCTATAACAATATTATCATTCTTGTGCCAGGCGCAAGGCCTTCTTAGCAAAAACTCTTGATCGCCTGAAACGGATACAACAAAATGACATCAAATCTTGTATTGAAAGAAAAGAAAATCCGACAGAAATTCTATCCTGTTAAATATGGGTGGTTAAGGGGATCCTGTATATTGCTGTTATTTCTTATGGCACTTCAATCTGTTGGTTGCACTATGTCTAAACCTAATTCGGGCATTGTACCAGGGTATACGGCTGCAAGAAATCTCTTCCATCAGAAGAAGTATTCGAAGGCCCGGGATGAGTTTGGCCGGGTACATACAGAGGAGCCTGACAGCCTTGTATCCCCAAACGTTAAGTACTACTCACAGATAAGCGAAAGGAAGATAGAGGAAGATAGCGCAGAGTTAGATTTACACTTCGATAACACAAAACTATCTCGGGAAGAAAAAATTCTTAAGGAGATAGAAGACCTTATACCAGCTGACTTGAGGGAGTACGAACAGATATCCTCGCATAAATCCTCGCAGGAGGAGAAAAAAGAGACTACAGAAGAAGCCAGGTTGATTACCAACGTCTTCTTTGAAACAGACATGAGAGAGGCCCTACGGGACATCTCTGCCCAGGCAGGAATCCCTCTTGTAGCTGATGATTCAGTACAAGGGTTGGTTTCGCTGGAGGTGCAGGACAGACCGCTGGAAGAGACATTAAAGATAATGCTCTCCTCTGGTGGGTATTCGTATAAAAAGATGGATGGCTACTACTTAATTGGAACGGCAGAACCTGGAAGCCCCACTTTTGAAAAACTGACAACCACGATATACATAAAGCCAACCTACTTTTCTGCCAGAGAGGTTTCCGGTCTGCTTTCATCGTCTTTTAGCCCTTATATACAGGTGAGTGAGGAGCAGAATGTACTCACCGTTACGGCCTCTGATGACGTAATCACTCGAATTCGAACCGATATATCCGAGATTGATAAAGCACCCCAACAGATAGTCTTACAGGCAGTAGTTACGGATATAAGTGAGAGCGGCATAAAGACGCTCTCCAGGTCAATGAATTGGACGTTTAGTCAAAGTGACAATGACGATGCTCGGCAGAATTTACGAAGAAACAATGTAACGACTCAAGGATTAAGCTTTGACCCTTCATCGCTCGGTAGCATGGGCCTCACCTATGCCACCACCGGGAAACTTACTCGTGGTCTCATAAGCGCTATCAAGGCCCTGGTAGTGAATGACAAAGCGGTCATCCGCGCTACTCCCAGGATTTCCACACTTGATGGACATCAGGCTAGAATTTTCATCGGCTCACAAGAGACCTTCTCTGTAACCAGCGGGCCGGCATCATTTCAAACTACACAGTTGGAAAAGATAGAATCGGGGATCATTCTGGACATAACACCAAGGATCTCTGAATCGGGGGAAATAAACGTCACAATAAACCAGGCAGAGGTTTCTCATGTTGAAGCTAGAGGCGACCTGGGTCTACCCATAGTAAACAAACGTTCGGTGAACACGGCTGTCAGGGTAAAAGACGGAGAGACTATTGTCATCGGAGGATTGATGCAAAAGAAAAAATCAGAAACAAAGAAAAAAATCCCTTTTCTGGGAGACGTACCCTATATAGGCGGCATGTTCAGGAGCACTTCTAATAATGAGGAAGAATCAGAGGTTCTTATCATGATAACACCACATATCTTAAGAGATGAAGATTTTCTGGATATAGATATATAATTGCACAATGCCAGCAGAAATGAGGCATTTAAGGTATTTAATTTTTTTTGGAAGGAAATAAACATGAGAAAACAATATTCATTTACAAAGTATCTTTTGTGGATTGCCATCATGGCACCTTTGATTGGGGTTGGCTGTGTTTCTGTTTCTACTACGGAGTATGTTGATTCACGTATAGACAAGTCCATGCGGGAACTAGAGGAGAGGATGAAACAAGAAAATACGGCTGATGCTGATGATATAATAGCTAAAATGCAAGGGTGTGAAAGCGCCGTAATCAAGCAGGTTGTTACCGCACTAACCAATGCATTGGAAGCCAAGAAAATAGCAATAAATGCCCAGAAAAATGCTGAAGGTGCAAAGAAAAGCGCCGAAGATGCAAATGTAAAGGCTGTTAATGCACTAGACGGTATTGCAGGAGCGCTTACAACTATAGATAAATTCACAGGTGATGTTGACGAGGTAAAGAAAATTGCTGACAATGCGCTAGAGAAGACCACAGAGGCAGAAGCAAGAATCGCCGAAGCATTAAAGGCCGCTACAGAAGCAACAAAGGTCGCAGTCAATGCTCTGGAACTCTCATCTGGCACAATACCTACAGCTGAAAATACCGTGAGCTATGCTTCGGAGATACCATAAATCTCAGATGAAATGGAGAACAATTGAAAAGAATTGAAATTATAGCATTGACAAAAAAAATATGTTGAAATAATTTGTTTGTGGCGATACTCTAATGTGCTAGTATGCGGGTAGTAAGAGTTTTTACTGGAGGTTAACATGTGGAAACAAAAACGCAAAAACAGCTATAGAGGATTCACGCTTATTGAACTAATCGTAACGCTTTCCATAGTCGCCACACTGGCAGGTATCGGGGCTGTTGCCGTAGTCAAAATACGTGGAACAACTAAACAAGTTTCATGTATAAATAACCTGAAAACAATATCCAATGGTCTACAATTGTACTATAACGACTACAAGGTATTTCCTGATGATGGCTATCCTGATGATACCGACGATATATATCCGCTTGCCGTTGAACTTAGCGACTATATAACTATCCTGGATACGTATCTTTGCCCTCTTGATGATGACACCACCAGTGTCGCAAATCTCGCAAGTTATGATCCTTTCTATGTAAAACGTTCTGGTGCTGATCAAACTGATTCAATTGAGCAACTTGCCATCGGTTGTCCACGCCACAGGGGAAATGATAGTTCCACTAGTCTCTTCTCTACAGGCTCTACCGTGATTACAACGGTTGGTACTGTACAGGCCAACGGACAGGAGGTCCCGCCGGATGGGAACAGCACCCAGAGAAAAATAAACACTACAGGTGACAAATTTACATTCGATGATGGGAGCACCGTTACGATAACAAGCACCGTAGCGAACTATAATGTATTTCTCGTACAATCAGTCAAACTCTCTGACGGGACCTTGTACAGTATCATAAGGATCCAGGGAGATGGAACAATCGATAATGATGTTGCATCAGGTTCAAAATTTGAGGTTATCACGCCGAGTGCGATCGTTGGAGTCAGAGGTACAAAATTTACGGTTATTACCACTAACAATGGTGGCTCAACTGGTACAGAAATTACTGAGGGGAAGATTATTTTAACAGACCGTACTACCGGTGCAACAAAAACAATGACACCTGAAGCCACACCTGAAATTGTTATAACAGAGGAGGAGCATACTCACTTTCATTGGCATGCCGATGGCACCAAACACTCACATGCACATGCAGAGGGAAAAGGGGCCCACCATGGGAGAAAGAATGGCAGACAGCACTTGATAAAGCTTATGAAAAAAAGAAAAATGTGGGGTGATGATCATGGTTCTAATGGTTCTGATGATGATGATAGTGAAGATAAAATAGTCGTATGCCACAAACCAGGTACAGATGATCAAGAAACAAAGACTATATCGGCAAGTGCCAAGACTGGACATCTAAACCATGGTGATACATTGGGTGCATGCTCAGGTGTCAGTGCAAATTATTACGGATGGTCGTGGAAGAAGTGGTGGAGGAATTAATAGTTAATGACAATATATAAATAACTCTGAATCCAACTAACAGGTACAACTATTTCTATTTATTTCTATATTGTTAAATACTTCATTGGGAGTCAGCAGTGTCCGGTTAGGTTTTTGCTGGTGCTCCATTTATTGCCCCAAACCTGTCATTCCCGCATTTTTTTAGCGGGAATCTAGTTTGACTGATCTTTTAGATACCTGATAAAGGCATTCGGGTATGACAAAAACAGCATAAGCAAAAACCTAACCGGATGATGTTGATTGGGAGTAAGAGAACCCAGGGTTTTTCTGGTGCAATTATTAAGGAGGTGCTGGTAGAGTAACACATCCTTATTTGAAATTTCTCAAAAATCTGTCTTCTTAGGAAAACAATGCCTTATTAATCTGTTTCTATTCTCACAGGGACTTCTTTTCCCATGAATAATACGGATTGACAAAACGGATGTCAACTCCTGACTTGGAAGTAATTTTCTCATATCGGGCAAACTCATGACCGTTCTTTGCATATAATTGCACTTACTACGCCCATTGGTCTTTTTAGCTGTTTCTATCTTAGAAAATCCTTCTTTACATAATACTGAAATATGATACCTTTCTTCCTGGGTTAGCTAGTTGTAAGTAATACGATATGTGCATTTTCCTTTCTATTGACAAGTTTGTGAAGTCAACTTGTATTCCATTGTCAACTCTTGAGGTTTGCACTAATTAGTTGAAGTTTCCAAATGAGACTAACCTGGAAAAAATGTTTAATTGGACTTGAATGCAAACAGGGTTTTTCCTGCGCATGCGTAAGACAATAATGTGACTATGAGGATGTAAGCTTTTTACTTGAATATTTCTTTTGCTTGAGATAGATTTATTCTAGGGGATTTTGGAGATTTCAAAATGGGAACACATTATATAATATTTATCATGGCAAGGAGTCAAAAATGAGATTCGGTGAGTATTTAATCAAGAAAGACAAGATTGAAGAAAGCGAACTGGAAGACGCTTTAAAGTTTCAAAAGGAAAAACATATAACTCTTGGCGTACTGGCTGTAAGAGAAAATTTGCTGAGCAATAAACAGTTGAGTACGATCCTGGATAATCAGAGAGAAGATGGCGGCCTCTTTGGAGAGATAGCAATTGAATTGGGGTTTATAAGTAAGGAGGGTATTCATAGACTTCTCATATTGCAAAAGGAAGGACACAATCTGCTTGGCGAAATACTGGTCTTATACGGAGCCATTAGCAAGGAGGATATGGAGGTGGAATTAAAACAATTCCACGAATTGAAAGGAGAAGAAAAATAAATTTATAGCGGATTCTTTTATTAGCCGGAAATACACACCTGTTTCAAACTACTTCTTTCAATATCCATTACAATCTTCGCATTCTCTAGCATAAACTTTAAATTTGTAAAATATTAATCGGGAGAGAAAAAGATGAATAAACGAAAAGATTCTTTTGATAACTCTGACAACAGTACCCCATTGAATCCGACTGACCGGGACGAACTATTAAAGAGCTTTGATGAAAAACGCCGGAGCTTTTTGAAAAAGCTTCTTATCTCGGCAGCGTACGTTACACCAGCAATACTATCGTTTTCCATTGGAAATGTAGAGGCAAGAGCCAAAAAACTTCCCACAAGAAAGAACAAAAAGAGGAGCAGATAAAAATGATGATTTTTAACGATGTGGCTTGGAATTGCAGTAATATCGTCGGATAAGAAATCCAGCCTGCACATAAAAATATGTTTTTTTACAGGTCGGGTTTCCCAACCTGAACAGCGAAGTCACCCACCCGGATAAACCCATTCTGACGGTGGCAGTTTGCTCGCCAACATTTTCGGTAGCTTTTAATCTCTATGCATAAATCCAACCTATTGCCAGTAGACATGTCTGGCTTATATTATTGTTTCAATACTAGTAATCCTTTTATTTATTAAAATGAAAACTGCATATTTATCTCTGGGACAAATGCTGAAAGAGAAAGGAATCATCTCTGAAGAACAGTTAAGCAGAGCCTTAACATACCAGAAGAAGCAATCGATCAGGTTGGGAGAAGCATTAACAGAGATGGGTATTACCGATTATGAAGACATAATCGGAGGCCTGGCAGAACAGTTTGGTTTCCAAGTCGTCAACCCTATGGCTATTTCAATCCCGGAAGATGTGATCGCCACAGTCCAAAAAAATATTGCAAAAAAGCATAATATTATACCTATAACCAAAGAAGGAGGATTACTTATTGTTGCCATAAGTGACCCACTTGACATCTCCACACTGGAAGACCTGCGCTTCAGACTGAATATTAATGTTGAATGCGTGTTGGCAACGAAAAAAAATATTGAAGATGCTATAAAAAAATATTATGACAAGGTAAATGTAAAGGAAAAGACAGGCCCCTTTGAAGGCTACCTGGATGGATTTAAGTCAATAATTAATGCCGCTGACAAATCATTTGACTATAAACTTGGTGTTGAGGAAAAAGTGGAGGCGCCAATTGTCAAGCTTGTTGCCTTTATAATTGATGAAGCCGTTAAAGCCCGAGCCAGTGATATTCATATCGAACCGCTTCCAACCAAAACTCGTATAAGATACAGAATCGATGGTGTATGTCAGGAAGTCCACTCAATTAAAAGAAGCATACATGATGCGCTGATTTCCAGAATAAAGATACTTTCCAGGATTGATATTACAGAAAAGAGAAAACCTCAGGACGGACGCATAAGCTCAGAAGTAGCTGACAGACCAATAGATATCAGGGTAAGCACTATACCAACTACCTGCGGAGAGAGTATTGTAATGAGAATACTGGAAAAATCTACGGTACTTATACAACTAAAAAATATGGGCTTTTCTAATTATGATTATATAAACTTTAAGAGTATATTAAAGAAGCCGAACGGCATATTCCTGATTACGGGGCCTACCGGAAGTGGTAAATCCACAACTCTTTATGCTTCCTTAAATGAAGTAGATCGTTCAGAAAAAAAGATTATTACCGTAGAAGACCCAATAGAATATAATCTTTCAGGAATTAATCAAAGCCAGGTAAACGATACGATTGACTTAACATTTCCCCGTATACTCCGTTCAGTGCTTCGACAGGATCCGGATATAATTGTCATTGGAGAGATCCGTGACATTGAAACCGCAGAGATAGCGGTAACATCCGCATTAACCGGACACCTGGTCCTAAGCACACTTCACACAAATGATGCACCTTCATCCATAGCAAGACTCGTCGATATGGGCATCAAACCGTTTCTTCTATCATCATCAATCCAGGCTATTCTGGCTCAACGTCTGGTTAGGGTAATATGCCCAAAGTGCAAGGTCCCATGCAAAATAGAAAAGAGTGTTTTGGAGTCGCTAAATCTAGAGAGTATTGATCTTGAGAATACGGAGTTTTGTCATGGCACAGGATGTGAGTATTGCAATAGAACCGGCTATCGCGGCAGGAAGCCCATCTTTGAGTTCATGTCCATTAATGCAGAAATGAGAAATGCAATATTTAAGAATGAGGGGACGAGGGAACTAAGAAGGATTGCACATTCTAACGGAATGACTACATTAGTCGAAGATGGACTGAGATCGGCATGTGCGCAAATCACAACACTGGATGAGGTGATAAGGATTACTTCTTTGGATTCCGCATAAAATATTACTTTAATGCACAAAGATGAATAATTTTAATGCTGATATATTTGATGGACTGGGACTGTATAAATAAACTAGAATGGAGGTTAAGATATCCTCCGTGGTGTAACTTGCGGTCAGGTACAGGTTACCCTCCGACTTTGAATTTTCTATACATTAAATATAGAAGTATTAAAAAATGGCGACAAAAGAAGACAAAAGAAAATTATTCGGGCAGATTTTATTAGAAAAAGAGCTGGTAAGTAAAGAACAGATAAAGGAAGCCCTGGAAATACAGGATATTAACGGCAAGGCGCTGGGAGATATACTGGTAGATCTTGAATATGCGACTAATAGCAGGATTACCGAGGTATTGAGTGATTATCTTGGCATGGAAGTTGTTAGCATCAAAAATGTAGATTTTAAAGAGAACATACTGGATAAAATCCCACATTCTATTGCTCAGCTTTACAGAATTGTCCCGATAGCTTTTGAAGAGTCTACAATTACCGTAGCACAACAAGACCCACTGGACATACAGCAGATAGATGATCTCCGATTTCTCCTAAAGTATAATGTGAAACCTGTGTTAGTCGATAGAGAAGATGTAGCAAATGCCCTGGACACATATTATCCGGGTGAACACGAATCTGTCGAGGAAATCCTGGAGACTTTTAAGCAAGATTTAACATCAACAAATAAATCCGAGAATAGGGAAACAATAGAAGTAGAACACTTGAAGGAGATGTCCAACGAAACACCGGTAAAAAGTCTTGTTAATTTAGTACTTTTACAAGCTGTCGTAGTAAAGGCAAGTGATATTCATTTTGAAATATTTGAAAATGAATTCAGAGTTCGTTACAGAATTGATGGAGTTCTACGCGAAAAAGTACCGGTACCGATGATTTTTGCAAACGGCATTATCTCAAGAATCAAGATCATGGCAAATATGGATATTGCAGAGAGGAGGTTACCGCAAGATGGCCGCATCTTCCTGACGATAAGAGGACACGCTGTTGACATACGTATCTCAACGTTACCTACCAATTATGGAGAAAGCGTTGTCATGAGAATACTTGACAAGAGTTCAGTTTCACTTGACCTGACCAGATTGGGTATGTCACCGGATAATCTGAAGACAATTAAACAACTGATGCAAAAGCCTAACGGAATTATCCTGGTTACCGGACCCACGGGCTCAGGCAAGACAACAACCTTATATGCGTCTCTCAACCATGTTAATGTAGCCGGAACAAAAATTATAACAACTGAAGACCCTGTCGAGTATGATATTGACGGTATTATGCAGATCCAGATTAATCCTGATATCGACGTAACATTTACAAAATGTTTGAGGTCCATTTTAAGGCAAGATCCTGATATAATCCTGGTAGGAGAAATCAGAGATTTGGAAACATTGGAAATTGCGGTACAGGCATCGCTGACAGGCCATCTGGTATTAAGCACTTTACATACAAATGATGCCCCGGCAACAATAACAAGATTAATTAATATGGGACTCAAACCATACTTAATAACTGCTTCACTGGTTGCCGTAATCAGCCAGAGATTAATAAGAAAAATATGCCCGGATTGCAAGGAAGAATACACACCTGGTAACGATGTTATCAGTGAACTTAATTTCACTGATCATGATTTACAGGACAAGCATTTCTATAGGGGAAAAGGCTGTAATAGTTGTAACCGTACGGGCTACAGAGGCAGAATGTCAATCCTTGAGGTAATGATAATAGATGAAGAAATTTGTTCGCATGTCATTAAACAGTCCTCTACGGAAACGCTAAGAGAAATAGCCAGAAATAACGGCATGTGTACATTAGTAGAAAGCGGACTGAACGCGGTATACGATGGGTTAACGACCTTGGAAGAAGTAGCAAGAGAAACGAGTGTAAATTGAATAAATGCCTAAAATGTGAAGTGAACTAAAGTTAAAAAAACAAAATTTCTTACTACAACTTTAGCACACTTCAAACTTTAGGCACTTTTAACTTTGTTGAACAACTATGCCAACATTTATAATCCAGGCTATTGACGAAAAAGGCGCTACGGTAAAAGAGAAGATAGAAGCTTTATCATCTGAAGAGGTACTTGAGACTATACGCAGCAAAGGCTTTTATCCTACCACAATCAAACAAGTTAAAGAGAAAACCCTAAAAAAATCCACAACCGCAAAAAAACGCAAAAGTTCGCTATCATCAATATCTCTTGGCAAAGTAAGTGATAAGCAGATTAATCCCTTCACAAGGCAACTATCAACACTCCAGGACGCCGACATACCTATTGTACAAAGTTTGACTATTCTTCAAACACAAATGAAAAAGGGATTGTTAAAGAGCGCTGTTGAAGAAATAATAGCAGATATTAAGGGAGGTGATACCCTGTCCATAGCAATGTCAAAACACCCAAAAGTTTTCGACAAACTCTATGTAAATATAATCAATGCGGGAGAGATTAGCGGAACACTTGATGTAATACTGGAACGGTTGGCAACATATAGAGAAAAAATGCAGAAACTCAAACGAAAAATCATAAGCTCTCTGATGTACCCCGCAACTGTTATTTTAGCATCTGGTGCAATATTGACAGGTATCATGATTTTCATAATACCCAAATTTGCAAAGATGTTTGAAGAAATGGATGTTGCCCTTCCGTGGCTGACATCAGCGCTGATAAACACAAGCAACTTTTTATTTACTCACTGGTATGTTATTTTCGGAAGCCCTGTTGTTGTCTTCACAATATTTAAGCTAGTCGGGAAAATAGGAAAATTCAGGTTAATAATAGACAAACTGAAATTTAAAATACCAATATTCGGTACACTTATAAACAAATCCGTTGTCTCCAAATTTGCGAGAACTCTTTCAACCCTGATGTCAAGTGGTGTACCTATCCTGGAAGCTCTAAATAACGTGAAAGACGCCACGGGGAACATGGCGATGAGCAAGGCAGTAAATCAGATTCACGATAGCATCCGTGAAGGAGAAAGTATTGCTAAACCGCTACGTGAGTCAAAAATATGTGATGCCATGGTAGTTAATATGGTTGAAATAGGAGAACAGACAGGAGAGCTGGACAAGATGCTCTTCAAGATTGCCGATAATTATGACAACGATATTGATAGTATCGCAGAATCACTGACAAGCATGATGGAGCCATTTATCGTTGTCTTCCTGGGACTCTCTGTCGGCACAATTGTTGTCGCACTCTTCTTACCACTAGTAAAGCTGATGAACGGTCTGGGCGGCGGGATGTAGATGATAAAAATTGCGAATTGAGGAATCCCAGAATCCCTAAATTCCTCAATTTCTAAATCCTTTAATTTATTAACCACAATCTTTATAAAATGGGAACTATCAACATTCAACCTTCAATATTAAATCGTAAATCTAAAATCATAAATCGTAAATCAAAAGAGGGTTTCACACTTCTTGAGCTATTAGTCGTTATTGTAATCATGATGTTCCTTGCCGGAATTACCTTACCCATCGTATCTTCTATTCAGACAAATGCTAAGATAGGGGTAACTTCGGCACAGATAAGCCAACTGGGGCTTGCGTTGAAGCAGTTTGAAAGTGATTTTGGGTTTTTCCCACCCAACGATTATACGGCATCCCCTGTCTCCGTTGGCGGTGTTTCTATACCGGTAGACTCTGATCTTGATACAGCATCGAAATGTCTCGTTTTTTTTCTTGGTAGTAAATTCACTTTCTCCTCACCCAGTTTTAATGATATATACGGCCCATACATAGAATTTAAAAGAGCACAATTAGATGAGGATGTGGGTAAAACCTTTGGTACCGACACATACATTAACATCGAAGGAGTTAATGGAACACTGAAGATATACCAATACAATGACCCTTTTGGGAAGGCTTATTCTTACAAAAGCAGCTCTCCTGATAATAACATAGCCTCATTCGATATTTATTCATATGGACCTGATAATAATAATGACTTCGGAACGTCAACAAGTGATGACATTACAAACTGGTGAAAAACGAAGCCCGAGAGAACTAACGTCTACTTTTGTGCCATCACGTAATACTGCAAGAAAATGAAAAAACAATTACCAATATTCAATCGTAATTCGTGGCAACTTAAGAAATTGCCAAAGGCGATTCACAGAATCTTCCATAATCGTAAATCTAAAATCGTAAATCTAAAATCCCAATCCGGTTTTACCTTAGTGGAGCTGATGGTTGTAATAGGAATAATTATCGTTATCGCCGCATCAGTACTGACGATTCTTCCCGGTATGCGTGAAAAGGCCCAGGAAAAAGCAACATGGACTTTTATGGAACACTTGGAAATAGCTATAGAGCGATACTATGATGATAATAGAAGCTATCCCCTTACAGGAACAGAACCCACGGCGATCGAAGATCTGAAGATGGCATTACAACCTTCTGAAGACACTTCAAAACGATATATTGAATTTAAAGATGACTACCTGGATGATAATATTATTATTGATAAGTGGGGAAATCCTTTTGTATACATCCAGCCAGGTACTAAAAACACGACTACATACGACTTATATTCGACTGGTTCGGATGGAACATCAACCTCCTCTGGAGATGACACAGATGATATTAATAACTGGAGTCGATAACCGTAACTAAGTTTGAAGTGCCTTAAGTGAACGAAAGTTATGAAAAGAAATGGATTTACACTCGTTGAAATGCTTGTTGTAATAGCAATTATTATTCTGATAAGCGCTTCAGCCATACCTGCAATCACACCCTTTCTCAAAAGCCAGAGATTAAATAAAGGTGCACGCATAGTTCAGGCACAAGCACTGGCGGCAAGGGTAATGGCGATTAATTCAAGGGAACAAAGACGGCTCGTTATTGACTCAACCTACTCTAAACTATCAATCATAGGAACTGACACAACAATATTAGCTAGAGAAGAATTTCTACCTGACACGATTGAATTTGGTACTGGTAATGTAATATGGACAGCAGGAACAAGTACTGTATCCTTTGACCCAAACGGTACTGCCGACACTACAAGCTTGGGCACGGATACGGTTATAATTCAAGATAAGCTGGGCAATACAAAGAATCTAGAGGTAATCAGTTATACAGGACAGATAATAAGTGATTAGATTGTCTATTGAAGATTGAAAGAATTAGGAAGAATAGAAGCAAGAGACAAGAAGCGTGATTAGATGCCTGGTCAAAACCCTTGGAAGCGAAATACTTCTTACGCCTCAAAGCATACAGAAAAAATGAATATGGGAAACAAAACAGTTAAAACTTCAATCTTCAATCTTCAATCGTCAATATACAATCATAAATCACAAGCCGGCTTTACGCTAATAGAAATAGGTATCGCTATCTTCATCCTGGCGATTGGGCTGTTAAGCATGTTGGCCCTGTTTCCTATCGGAGTAGACTCTATCAAAAAAGTTACCCAATATTCAAACGCGGCGGTACTCACTGAATCAGCAGTATCAAAATTGATAGAAAAAAATATTTTTACTGATACCGATATAATGGGCACCTTAACTGCTGATATATCTTATGTACATCCTGATAATGACATAGGCACATCTACACCATTTGAGGACTCTTCTACGAATACAATATCAGCACAATACTCCTGGCAGGCTATTTTGAAAAGTATAGGGACCAACTCAAATCTAGTTAGAGCACAGATAGCCATATTCAGAAATTTCAATTCTTCCCAATTTGGAGCGGGAACGGCTGACTTTACAAGTGGTTCAGTTATAGTGCCTTATACTCCACCACTGCCAACCGGGCTTACCTCTAAAGACTACATAAGAGAAGACAACGATATTATTAACGGCGATAAATTCTGGTATAGAATAGACAGCATTGGTACTTCAACAACAACCATTACCCTGGAAGGACCGTTTCTGGGGGCCGGAGGACCCGGACTTACATTCTCTACAACAGACGACATTATCGATATCTACGAAACCATGTTCTCAAAACGATGAAATATAAAACTAGAATATTTTTAACCGCTCCCCGGACAAAAAACGCCGAGGACAAGAAGTGCGCAAAGAAAAACTTAGAAATAAAGTAAGCTATACTTTAATGTACTTATACAAAAAAATGAAATTAATGAAACCAATAATCATCATTCGTAAATCCCAAATCGTAAATCGTAAATTGTCAAGCTTACAAAACCGCTCCGCTTTCACCCTGATAGAACTTCTTATATCAGTGTCCCTGGCTACGATACTTATCCTGGTAACGGCGATGATCTTCAAACAGGCAAGCAGTGCATTTTCAGAATCAGATGCGCGTAATGAGGTATATCAAAACGTAAGAGCGGCCTTCGACATCATAAAGAGGGATATTTCCGGAGCAACTCTGAATACGAGATACGAGCTGTTCAAGGCATTCAATGACGTCTCTGCTGCCAGCTACGGTACAATAGGAGCTAAGGAGGGAAGTGACATTCTCACACTCTTGTCGAGCACCCCCAATCTTGAAGACAAACCGGTTGCCCTGATTACCTATTATCTGAAAACAGATAATGTTCTCTATAAACTTGAAAATACGGGAACCATTACCCTTAACTCGGCAATCAATAGTTTTCCTGATTCAGGAACTACATATAAGGAACTCGGCTTTAATGTCAGCACTTTACAGTTCAGATATCAAAATAGCGATGGAACATGGGACAATACATGGGAAACCGGTACGGATACGGCATACCAATACTTACCGGATGCGGTAGAAGTAGAGATGACCGTTTCAGACACCCGTAATCGATACACAGGAACGTCTACAAATATAATTTCAATACCGTAAGAACGATTTAATATTGACGATCGGAGATTGAATATTGTTAACCTGCATTAGTTTTTTTGTGACTTAGTGCCTTCTTGCCCGACGTGTTGTGTGACGGGAGTGGCTAGAAAATAAAAAATGAACAACCTGAAAAACGAAGATGGTTATGTCCTGGTAATTATTATCGGCATATTGACAATCCTTTCATTGATGGCAATAACGTTCGCCACTTTGTCACGTATAGAGACCAGGGCCACGAGAAATTATACTGACAGTGTAAAATGCGAGAAGGTAGCAAAGGCCGGTCTGGAACATGCGATATACGAACTATGGCTGGATAAGTTTGGAACTGACACACTTGCGTATAATGATGACGATGATGGCAATCCTGGTGAATATGGACTAGATGAGAACTTTGACTCCTCCGGTACATCGTGGCCCGGCAATAGTGTTTTTCCCGACACGGGTACTGATAATTACGATAATGATGGCGATGGTGCAGATGACTCTAGATGGATATACTTCCCCTTAACTAATAAAGCCGGTACAAGCACATCTGCCATACGTCTCCCGGGCAATCTTCTGGCAAGATATGCCGTATTAATAACGGATGACAGGGAGGCAAGAATCAACATAAATGTAACGGGAAACAAGGCTGGAGGCCCTTCACATACCTCTAACGAAGGATGGTCAACATTTGAGGTAGATCTATCCGGTATAATTTCACAAGTGTCCGGTACAAGCACAACCATCGCAAGTGATATTATCGATACAAGACTGGGGAGTGACGATGCTCCTGGAACCAGCACCCCAACAAATGACGATAACGGAATAGTACCAGATCCTCAGTCGGACAATATTGATAACGATGGAGACTGGTCTGTGGGCAATGATACAAACGGGAACGGAATACCTGATTCAGGAGAGATAGGCGTTGATGATGGAGACAATTCCGAATCTATTGATGAACCGAACGAATTCAACTCAATTTCTCCATATGGAGATGACGTACCATTCGGTATCCTTGCAGAAGCTGAGATCATGGGTACCTCTTCATACACAAGCAGACTGGAAACAATTTTCAATACTAGAGGAGTAATTGAAAGCGAACAGAATTTGCTAAAAAATTGGATAACCACATACTCCGCCGACACAATAGTTTGTCCCCCCTATCCCCTGGATAGCGGCACATCTACGACCATGTTAAATATCAATGCACTGGTGAATAATGAAGGTGCGTACGATGATAATGAGTTCTATTATGATTCTGACAAAAAGGTGGAGATGATTATGGACGCACTGGTAGCAGGAGGAATAACGGGCACGTTTGGTTCTGCAGGTTATATTGAAAGGCACCAACTGGCTGTTAACATAAAAGACTTTATCGATCCTTATGGCACGGTAACATCATATAACGATGGTACTGATATATACTATGGTGTAGATAGGACTCCATACATAAATGAGGTAGAAGCAGAGGTCAACGGTGCTACATCATCTGGTAATGGCAAATTTATCGAGCTGTTTAATCCGTATGACATAGACATTAGAATAGCAAACTGGACAATTACATTTTCCGGTCCAACTACTATTACACTTGGTACAGTTGGAACTACAACGGTTAATGCCAGAGACTACTATGTCGTAGCAGATAATGCTCTAGCGTATGAGACAAATTTTAATTATGAAGGAGGAGGAACAGCCGCTGACCTATATGATGCCAATGTTAACAGCCTCGCAACTGCTGGTGAGGTCTTAACCTTAAGTGATAATAATGGTACCGATGTTCAGGTTACAAATTATGGAAATGCAGATACCACCAACACAAAGCAATTAAATGACCCGAGACCAATACCTTTAACCGCATCTGCATCTGACCCGTGGGAATGGACAATGGAAACCGAAACCGCTGGTGAGGAAAATCAGACAAATGTTTTTAACCCAGGTGATGGTAACGATGGTTGGTCTGATGCTACATGGAATCCCAGTTTTCTTGTAGCCAACAGAAGATTTTCAAATAAAGGATATCTGGGTTTTATTCATAGAGGAGAAGAGTGGTCCAGCTTTAAGGTTGATGACAATATTACCTATCCGGACGTACTGAAGTACATTACCATAACAGACCCTTCAATGGATGGTATTGACAATGACGGTGATGTTGGCACAGATACCGCTGATACAGGTTTACAGGCTGGCGATATTGATGGGAAGGAATACCGTATTCCCGGTCTGATAAATGTCAACACTGCACCTGAAAATGTATTGCTGTCACTGCCAAACTTAGCCACAATCGCAGATGATATAGCAACTAGTATTAATAAACCATTTACGAGTATAGGAGACCTGGTAGATGACGTAACTCAAATTACTGGATCAGGCACAAAGTGGGAGAAAGAAAAAACCTTCCGCTCAATCTCAAACCTGATTACGACACGTTCAAATGTCTTTACGGTTTATGTCACGGCACAGATAACGGATGAGGCAATCTCTAATGTATATGCCGAAAAGAAAATTATCGCAATCGTTGACCGTTCTGTCGATCCGATCAAGATAAGATATTTCAGGTGGATTACGGAGTGATGAAGTGAAGAGAGACGACAGGTGTCAGACGATTGAAGACTTAGACATATTATGGGGCTGTTCCCTGACTGGTTCAGGTCACGCCTTAGGCGGATCTGCCTCCGGTACGACTTGCAGCCTGAGCCCAAACGTTCAGATTCAATCAACATGATTGAACCGGCTAAGAAAATGAGGTATTAAGAAATTCCTGAATCCATCAATTCTTAAATTCCTGAATTAAATATATAACATTTACTTTACGTTAACATCTTCCTTGTCAATATTCTTAATATCTTCCTTTACTTCATCAACCTCATCATTGACGCCCTTCAAACCCTTTTTAAACTCCACAAAACTCTTTCCGACTGACCTCATAGTGCCCGGAAGTCTTTTACCAAAAATCAACAGAGCAACAACCAGTATGATAATCCACTCAAAACCACCAGGAATACCAAACCACCCAATTGGAATACTAAACATTTTAAATCACCTCCAATGTGTACTTCAGATATAAATAATATTGTGTAAACTTAATCTATTTCCTGCCACATGTCAAACTATTTTAGTAGAAGTACAATTAAGTCAACAGGTTACGGAATACACCCTTCATATGACAGAGGATCGGGGTTAATCGGTGAATCATCATGCTTAATCAGTAGTTTAAGGTTATATTTTTGCATGTTTTTAGCTTGGATTTATTATAAAAAAGCTGTACATGCAGATTTCCAACTAGACACTACTGAAGTTTAGTAAGACTTATGTGGTCCAATCTGAAACACTTCTGTCCCAATCTGAAGCAATGTATTTAGAATCCCTTAATAGGAATTTTCCTTGTTCTTTTTAAACCATAATATTATTATTTTTTTACATCATGCTTAAATTTAAGTACTTATATTAAGTCTCAAACTAAAATCATTAAATATAGAAGCTATGGTATATTATATGCGCTACATGTAGGTGCAATTTATCTGAGTTATGATTTTTCAAAAAGTTTTCACAATTTAACAATTCTTAAAAGGAGAATGTTTATGAAAAAACGATATCTTAGCTGCCTACTATCCATTATAGCCATTACATTGATGGGAGTCACATTGTCTGCACAGGCAATGGCGGCATCCGAAACACTGGAGTTTGAAACACACGGACTAGATCTGGATACAGGAACAGTGGTAGAAAACGATCCCAGCCAAGTGATTGAACCGAATGGAGCAGATTTTTTTGTTGCCTACAACGCAGATTTTATACCACATGCGGTACTGGTCCTGGCTTCAGAACAGGTGGACATGGCATTTCTCAATAATGTTGCTCTCACCGATATAACACTTGATTCTATCATCGGGCTGACTTTTACGGCTGATAGTATGGATCAGCCATTAAAACAAAATGATACAGTAATCGTGCGGACCGATACGGGAAATATATTCAAGCTCGGTAATGCTATAGAAAGTGAAACCTCAGTAACCATAAACTACGAACAATTACAATAAGGAGGAGTATCATATGGATATAAGAAGAATAAAGATAATTTTCTTCTTCACGTTTGCAGCACTGTTGTTTTCTTGTACGGAATATACCTGGGCCATTACGTCGTCCGAGACCGCTAAGCTTCTTGCCAGTGACGGGGCTATGAATGACCAGTTTGGCACATCCATCTCGGTGGACGGTGATACTGCAGTAATTGGTGCACCACTTGAAGACGACGGCGGCACCGATTCCGGCTCTGCGTATGTATTTGTGCGTAATCCGATTGATGGAATCTGGGCTGAACAGGAGAAACTCACCGCCTTAGATGCAGCAACAGGCGACAAGTTCGGCTCTTCAGTTTCCGTATCAGGAGACACTGCAGTGGTTAGTGCACATCAAAGCGATGATTTCGGTAGCAATTCCGGTTCTACATATGTATTTGTGCGTAATCCGATTGACGGAACTTGGACTCAGCAAACCAAGCTCACAGCATCTGATGCAGCGATATCAGACGCTTTCGGTATTTCTGTATCAGTAAACAACAATACTGCGGTAATTGGTGCGTTTTCTGACGACGACGGAGGTACCAATTCAGGCTCTGCGTATGTGTTTGTGCGTAATCCGAGTGATGGGATCTGGACTCAGAAGGCAAAACTCACTGCTAGTGACGGAGCAGCACGAGATCTCTTTGGCAGGACCGTTACGGTATCAGGAGACACTGCGGTAGTTGGGGCGAACCAGGATGATGACGCCGGTAAAAATTCCGGCTCTGCGTATGTATTTGTACGTAATCCGATTGACGAAACTTGGACTCAGCAAACCAAGCTCACAGCATCTGATGCAGCAACAGGTGACAATTTCGGCATTTCAGTCTCAGTTTCAGGAGACACTTCTGTGATCGGTTCTTATCTCAATGGTGAAGCCGGTTCTTTACAGTCTGGTTCGGCATACATATACGTTCGAAGCGGAAATGCCTGGTCAGAGCAAGCAAAACTCACAGCGGATGATGCGGCAGGGTCTGACTTATTTGGTTTTTCTGTCTCGGTGTCCGGTGACACCGCAGTGGTTGGGGCGTATCAGGATGATGATGCCGGTTCAGATTCAGGCTCAGCATACGTGTTCAACCGCAGTGGAAGTATTTGGTCTCAGCAGATCAAGTTCGTAGCATCAGATGCGATTGGAGATGACAATTTTGGCTTTTCCGTCTCTGCGTCCGGTAGTACTGCGGTAGTTGGCGCACATAAAGCCGATAGTATTGGTGGTTCGGATTCCGGTAGTGCATATGTATTCTCCTTTCCAGAGCCGCCCATTGCAGATACAGGTACTGATCATGATATTTACCTCGGAGAGATTGTTCAGCTCGATGGCTCTGGCTCATCGGCCACTAACGGCACTATTGTTTCTTATACTTGGGAGATAGTCTCCGCCCCTGATTTCAGTGTATCAGCCTTATCAGATCCTAATATTGTCAATCCTACTCTAACACCTGACCTCACCGGGCAGTATATTATCTCACTTGTTGTAAACGACGGGATCCTGGATAGTATAGCAGATACTATTTTAGTAAATGTATCTTCAAACCTGCCACCAGTTGCCGTTGCATCCGGCATCCCCACCACAGGAGATACGCCACTTACTGCAGACTTTGATGCTTCCGGAAGCAGTGACCCGGAAACGGGCAGTCTTACCTTTGATTGGAACTTCGGAGATCCTGCTAGTGGAGCGTCAAACACTAGTACACAGGCCAGTACTACTCATCTTTATAACAATGTAGGAACTTATATGGCCGTGGTTACAGTAACTGATAGCTTTGGCAATACAGATCAGGCATCCGTAGAAATTGCAGTAACAGCCTCCAATATGCCACCTACAGTGGCTCCTATCGCCACGATCAATGATTTTACGGTAGAATTTACTGCAAACGCAAATGACCCGGAAGGCGAACTACTTACATATGAGTGGGATTTTGGTGACGGCACACCTGTGTCCACGGATATTAACCCGACCCATATCTACAATGTACCGGGTACTTATACTGTCACAGCGACTGTCTCCGACGGCGAGCTTACGGTACAGGGCACAGCTACAGTAAGTATCTTCTCTCCTTTTAATGTAGATGTGTACTCAGCCATGGTAATCTCTGGTAAGAGGGGAAAGGTAAAAAGCAAGATAAGCTTGAAGTCCTGTTTCACTTATGACGGAATACCACTGCAAAGTGACATGATCAAGGTAAAGTTTGATGGAATTACTCTGTTTGAAGTGCCTTTTGCCAGTTTTAAAGAGAGAGCTGATAAACCAGGAATATTCAAATATGTGAATAAGAATATTCGTGCCAAGATTAACTTTAATAACTCCAGAATCAAGGTCTTTCGTCACAAGATATTGTTAAGTGGCTTGGACAACAGTAATGGTGTGGATGTGATAATTTCCTTCGGCTCATCAAATGGTTCGGACAATATCATAATGAAGAAAATCAGAATGAGGAGAAGATGCGGATATGATGACAGCAGCAGTGATGACAGACACAAGATAAAGTTGTTTTATAAGAAGAAGCACCGGGGCTATAATTGTAATAATTAAATCTTGCTGCTATTGGACTCTATGCCCGGTTTTCATGGAACGTAGTTCAGATAGTGGCCTTGCGTGACAAAAGAAAGAAGTTGTAGCATAATAATACTCAATCAGGAAAGGAGGTATGCACAGTATACGGTGTACCTCTTTTCCTGTTTCATAATTACCTACCCCCCCCAAACCACAGTTCACCCACCAATCAAACTGCCGGACAGGCCTGTAGTATCCCTATGCATCCTGATATTTCAATTTTTCCATGTGCAATAAACCCCATTATTTAACTGAAGTTCTCTCATCACTCCACGTGGACGACAATGTTTCTCCTTACAGAAGAAGCAGACACAGGGGCTAGTGACATAATTTTTGAAAGTGGGCTTATGTCCAATAATTGATTCCGTAGCTCCAGAGGGTATACGAAGGGAGTGGAGTGGAGTGGAGTGGAAGTGCATATAATACAGATACAGCAATAGGAGAAGTAGCTTACCTATCTCGTTTAACTACGTAATCGCCTAACTCTATTAGTGCGGTTTTATAAACCGAATCCGGAATGATTGATAATCCATCCTGCGCGTCCTTGACCAGTCGTTTTGCGGTTTCGTATGCGTAATCTACAGCATCATGTTCTGCAAGCAGGTCAGCTATCGCAGCTTTTGAGTCTTTACTATTATTCTGGAAGATAAGTTCAAGTGTACTCTCTTTTCGATCAGTCGGCAGCTTATCTACTAATCTAATAAATGGTAGTGTCAATTTCCCGATCTGGGCATCCAGATTCATCGGTTTCCCCATTATCTCCTCTGAACCTACAACATCCAGACAGTCATCTATTATCTGAAATGCCATCCCGATCTTTGAACCATAATTGGTAAGCACCTCGGTCTGCTTTTTGTTAGCCCCGGAAGAAATTGCTCCTAATTTACAACTGGCAGCACAAAGAGAAGCTGTTTTACGCTCTATAATGCTCAAATATTCAGATTCCGTAACCTCAGCATCGTAGCATCTTAAGAGCTGAACCATTTCACCTTCACACAGGGTATTTATGGTCTGAGACATTATGAGTGTTGACATTTGGGAATCAAGGGCAGAAAGTATGGTATAGGCCCGCGAAAAAAGATAATCACCAAACAGAATGGATATTTTACTCCCCCATTTAGTATTCATCGTCTCGATGTGCCTTCTTACCATCGCTTCATCAATAATATCATCGTGTACAAGGGTTGCCGTATGTATTAGCTCCACAACTACTGCCAAATCAATATGTTGCGGAATTAATCCACCTGAACATTGACCTGACAGTAAAAGCAATGCCGGACGTAATCTTTTACCCTGTATCTTACTGATATGAAACACTAAATCAGAAAGGCGTTTGTCTGCCGGAGATAAATCGCGGTAAATACGCTCCTCTACCTCGAGCATTTGATCTTTTAAAGGTGCTAAAATAGCATCCGTACTCATCTAGTATAAAACTCCTAATATTTATCTGTTTAAGCTAACGTATTAAAGGGTCGGGTATGTTATCAAGAACTCAAAAAAATGTCAATTATGTTTTATTCCGTTATTTAACTTATTATGTATGTTAAAAATTACCTAAGTCTATTTTCTCATTATCTTTGATATATTTATTTCCCTGCGAAAGTGTTCAACGATGTCACCGTATGCGCAATTCTCAACAGATACATTTTCTTTGAAAGGAATAGTCCCGAGAATAGGAGCAGAAGAGTATTTCTCTATTTCTCTGACAAAATCGTCCCCATTCTTCAACATATTTATCACTATTCCCTTAATTCTAATATTCCTGCTTTTAGCATACTCCAGTGTCAAAAGGGTATGATTTATTGTACCCAGATAATCTTTACACACTATTACAAGTGGCAGATCCATCTTACAAACCAGGTCAGCAACGAAAAGGGTATCATTAATGGGCACCATGAGACCACCAACCCCTTCAACAACTACAAAATCATGTCTATTCGTCAGCTCTTCGTATGCTTTCCATATTTTGTCAACATCGATCGGAACACCGGCAATTGATGCCGCAATCGTTGGCGCTATTGGTAGTTTGAGACAGATAGGATTCACAAGATCATCATCGTCAGAACTATCAATTATTTTTTTCAGATATACTGCATCTTCAGAGACAAGTTTTCCATTAATTTCCTTTGCACCCGATGCAACCGGCTTCATGACACCAACATCCAAGCCATGTGCCCTCATTGCCGCAGCTATCGCTCCGGCAATGACAGTCTTACCGACTTCTGTATCACTTCCTGTTACAAATACACCTTTTTCCATAAATCAACCTTACATGCATAATTTTGTATTCTTTCGAATTGCATATAATATCCTTCATATTGTTCAACCGGAAAGTGTTTTTACTTAAGGGTGGTATTATGATTATCTAACTTTGTTATGTATAATTTAACGTTCCACCAAGCCTCAACCGAAATGCTTAATCCTTATTAATTTCCTAAAATCAGTTTATCACCTTTTTTTAATTTTAAGACATCTCCGGCGCTGCCCAGATTCACTGATATTTCCAGATAACCGGAACTTCCAAATATTGCTAACGCCTCGTTATCTCCAACATCTGTATATGAACTACAAATACCGTTAATCCTCCTCCTACCCATCGTAATTGACACCCTTTCTAAATCAATCTTCATTCTGTCAATAATTTCCCTATTAACATTAGTAATAAGGTTGCCAAAACTATCCACATATATAATTTCTGCCGTTAACTCCCCATCCGGAGAAAGAATCGGTTTTGGCAGATCAATTTGATTTATCTTCTCAACTCTTTCACCAAGCTCCTTATAGTTGATCCCTTTGGAGAGATGTGCGGCTACTGGCGCAAAGATATCACGTCCGTGAAATGTATTACTGATTATTGGCAAGAAAAACGTCCCGTTAGTAACTTCTCTAATCGACGAAGACTCCTCCTTCGCAGTAACAAATGAAAGAACTCCGTTATCAGGTGCAAGGAATAAATAATCATCAGTTTTTAAGCAAAGAATCTTCCTGTCACTTCCTACTCCAGGGTCAACGACAACCACATGGATAGTCCCCTTTGGAAAATAAGTATATGAGCTGTTAAGGACATAAGCAGCATGAAATATATTCTGAGGTTCTATGTTATTACTAATATCAATCACGTTTGCCGATAGATTGATATTGGCCATTGCACCCTTCATAACACCCACATATCCATCTTGCAGACCAAAATCGGTAATTAATGTTATTATTGATTGTTTTTTAGGCATACATAAACCCTCATAATAATTTTTCTGTTATTCTATAACGTAACTACCTGCAAGGCCATACTAACCGTTATTTTAAATTTCATTTTACTGTATCCACAGCCTTAATGCAATCGTCGATAAGTGCCTGCATTTCACATCAGAAAAAAGTTTATAAATCACTGATATTAAGTAGGACCTGTTTTATCCAAAACCTCCAACAATAGGAATCTTGGCATTACAGTTTATACACATTCCATCCCTTATTTCAAATGTTCTAACACTAAAACCAGCCCTTTCAATCAACATCTTCCCACAGCTATGACAATAAGTGTTTTCCCACTCGTGTCCAGGAACATTTCCTATGTAAACATATTTGAGACCTTCTTCAGTTCCTATCTCTCTAGCAGATTCTAGCGTGGAAACCGGTGTAGATGGAATATGTGACAACTCAAGATATGGGTGAAATCTGCTCACATGCCATGGCGTCTCATCTCCAACATTTTGTACAATCCACCTAGCAATGTCATGCAACTCTTCTGTGTCATCATTATAACCTGGTACTACATTGGTTATTATCTCCACGTGCATATCCCATTTTGATTTTGCCCTGATTGCAGCGTCTAGAATCGGCCTTACACTCTTTATACCGGTAACATCTCTATAAAAACAATGCCTGGAGTCCTGTAACTCACCACTTACCTTAATATCAGCCCCTGAAGAATTTTTTGCCGAATGGCAGTCTAAACCCTTTACGTCAACTCTGTAAGCATCTAAATACGGCCCAATTGCATCTAATGCGTCCGGTTCTATATAACCGTTCGTCACAAAAACTGTGTATAGCCCTTTTTCCTTCGCTAATCTTGCACCATCAATTGCATACTCAAGCCAGATTGTTGGCTCATTGTACGTCCATGAAATCCCTTTGCATCTGTTTTTCAACGCAAGATGCACCAACTCTTCCGGAGAAATATAGGAAGTATCTCTGTCACTATTATCAATACGTGAGTGAGCTATTTGCCAATTTTGACAGTGACCACAGCGCATATTACATCCAAGAGAACCAATTGAAAATGTATAGCTGCCGGGGAAAAAATGGTATAAGGGTTTCTTTTCGATTGCATCAGAACATGCCGATGAAACTTGTCCATAAATCATCGAGAAAAGTTTACCGTCTATATTTTTCCTTACCCCACAGTAACCCAATTTACCAACTGCGATAACACATCTATGTGGACACAAATGGCAACTAACCTTCTTGTTCTCCTCTTCTTGATAAAATAACGCTTCATGTTTCATAATAAATATATCAATTCCTCAACACATTGCTATCTTGTGTATCGTTGTGCCAGAGGCATTCTCCTGCCTGTCCCAAACGCCTTTGTTGTAACCTTGAGTCCCGGAGCCGCCTGCTTTCTCTTATACTCGTTTCTATCAACCTTGCGGATAATGTCTTTAACAAGCGACTTACCATAACCCATTTCGACGATATCACTGACATCCTTTGATTCCTCAACATAGGCCCTTAGTACTCCATCCAGGATATCATACGGAGGCAATGAGTCCCCATCCTTTTGGTTCGGCCGTAATTCGGCTGACGGAGGTTTTTCGATTGTTTCAGTGGGAATAATTTCCTTTCTTCCATTGATGTATTCAGCAAGGCGGTAAACCATGGTCTTGGGAATATCGGATATAACTGCCAGTCCGCCGCACATATCACCATATAGAGTACAATAACCAACCGCAAGTTCTGATTTATTACCAGTTGTCAGTACAAGGTATCCGAATTTATTTGAGATTGCCATCAGGATCTTACCCCTTATTCTCGCCTGCAGGTTTTCTTCCGTAACATCAAATGGAAGCCCTTCAAACATGCCGTTCAACGTTTTTGTATAGGCGTTGTATACAGACTTTATCGGTATTACCTGACAGTCAATTCCGAGATTTTCTGCCAGCATCTTGGAGTCTTCAACACTACCTTTTGATGAAAAGCTTGACGGCATAGTAACACCAAGCACTTTGCCCCTGCCAAGTGCTTTAACTGCAATTACTGCGGTAACGGCAGAATCTATTCCACCACTCAAGCCAATTACCGCTTTCTTGAATCCACATTTCTTTACGTAGTCCCGCGTGCCCAAGGTTAAAGCTTTATAGACCGATTCAATATCACTCCCACCTACAGCGTATCGAGTTTCTTTTTTGACAGATTTTGATTTATTCATACCTGAGATTATGTCTGAACCTTTAAACTCAACCATAAGTAAATCTTCTTCAAAACCTGAAGCCCGATCGACGACAATCCCTTTTCTATTAATTACCAGGCTGTTCCCATCAAATACCAGATCATCATTACCTCCAATCTGGTTCACAAAAATAATTGGCACGTTGTTCCTCTTTGCGTGTCCTGTCAACATTTCCAGCCTTACATCCTGCTTACCAATAGTAAAAGGCGATGCTGAAATGTTTATAATAATCTCCGCACCCTGCCTTATCATACATTCAACAGGGTCTTTATGATGGATTGTTCCCGGCCCGACTACGTCAGCCCCCCAGGCATCCTCACAGATTGAGATACCAAATTTCCTGCCGGATATCGTTACTATTGAAACATCATGCGTCGGCTCAAAATATCTATCCTCATCAAATACATCGTAGGTAGGCAACAAAGACTTATAATGCCTGGAGACAATTTTCCTGTTTTTTATGTATGCCGCTGCGTTATATAAAGCTTTCCCACGCCGTGCTACATTTCTGTCAACAAAACCTACAATAGCTGAAATACCGGTAACACTACTCTTTACCGCTTCCAGCGCTTTTAGATTGTTTTCTACAAATCCGAAAAGTTCCAGCATGTCCTTTGGCGGATACCCCACAATGCTCATCTCCGGAAATATAACCAATTCAGCCCCTCTTTTCCTGGCCGTATCTATAAACTTACAGATCTTTCCCGCATTCTGCTTAAACGCACCTACAGTTGGATTTATTTGGGCAAGACAAATCTTCATAAAATTGGTTCCCGCATATATTTAAAATACCGATAATTATTTCCCAGCATTTTCAAGCACTTTGCATTTACCGGTATTTAATGATATAACTTGTTAAATATTTATAATTTATAAGCATTTAATAGTACAATTTAATATATAAATCAATAAAATTTGACAATTATCTTATAAACTTGATACTATGCAGTTACCAAAATGAATAATATAAAAATTGATCAAAAACTTGTAGATAAGCTGGAAGAAATACAGAATCCGGGTGAATTAATGGCGGAGTTGTTTCGTATGTTTGGGAAACGCGCTGCGATTGGTACCAGTGGACAATGGACGGGTGTGGCCTTGATAGACATGGTAATTCGTGCCGGAATTTCAAACCCCCGTATTTACACGGTGGATACTCTTCGTCTTTTTCCGGAGACCTATGACCTCTTCCGTGAACTGGAGAAAAAATACAACATCAAGATTGAAAAGGCTGCGCCTGATTTTGATGCAGTAAGTAAGATGGTACGTGATCATGGGGAAATGATCTTCTTTGATAGTAAGGCAAAACAGGAACATTGCTGTAAGATACGCAAAGTGGATCCAAATAATAAAATCCTTGATACCTTGGATGTCTGGATTACCGGGTTACGAGCCGATCAATCTAATGCAAGATCTCAGATTAAGCGATTAGATATTCTTCAACATATACAACAAGACGGAAAAGAGCGTCCCCTACTCAAAGTAACGCCTTTGGTTTCCTGGACAGAGGAAAAGGTTAAGGAATACGTCATGGCCAACAATGTACCTATACACAAATTACTTGAAATGGAGAGGGATGGATGGCATTATGCCTCTCTTGGATGTATTATTTGTACGACTCCTATTGGATCTCATGAGACACGCCGCGCGGGACGTTGGCGATGGTTTAACCATCAACTTAACGACGACCATAAGGAGTGCGGCCTGCACCTCCCTAATAAAGTGAAAACTCCGTAATCACACAATTACCCATAGTAAGTTCTGCATATATGTATAGGTAAATCAGAAAATCCAGGATTTCATTAATATGCAGAAAGCGGTTTTAATTTATCCTACTAATAACAGGAGGAAATTATGGCTAAAAATAAACGCAACCTTGCACTTGCCTGGTATCGTCAAGACCAGTGGCAACTTCTTTTAGATTACTCTACAGATTCTGATAAATTGGCATGTACATACCAAGAGTGGCTGGAACATGCTGAAGAAAAAGTGAAGGAAATAAGCAATGAGGGACTGAATGTGGTAAAAGTAGCTATTGATGTGGAAGATATGAAGAAATGGTGCGAAAGATCTGATAAGCTGATAGATGGCAGCACCCGAAGTGAATACGCCGTGTTCCTGGCTCAGAATAATCTAAACATCCTATAATAACAATTTGAGGACATCGATCTTTAACAGACAGCCCCTATTAAGTCTTACGATTGCGGCATTAAAACATATGCCTGGTAAATAACGAACAATAAAGATTGTATCAAGAAAAAACTAGACAATTAAGGCCGGTAATAGTAAATTCACTTTTACTATTCATGAATTATATATTTAGATATAACTTTTATACTAAAATCACAAGAGGCAAAATGTGTTAATCTTCTTTTTTGATTGTAATAAAGGGAATTTATGAAAGAAAAGCTGCTGACCATCATCGCTTTATTATTACTTTCCGGTATTTTCATATTTTTAGATAGTGCTATTCATTACCACTTTTTCCTGCATTTAGCCGCCATACCACTGGAAATAATCCTTGCCGTCATCGTCGTTGAACATTTCCTTGAGCGCAAGGAAAAAGCTAATAAAAAGCATCAGCTCTATTTAATTAAAAGCTATTTGTTTCGTTCTGAAATGAAAAACCTGTTTGTATGCAACTTAATCTCTTTAAAATCCCCGGAAATCAGTGTAAGTAAAATCAGGTCAATGGCATTAAAAGAACTGAAAGATTGCAGAAGTAATATGGGTGACCTTACCTATAAATCACCTCTGCACCTGGAAAAAGTTATACAAGAGTATGTTAAAGCAAAAGATGTGTTTCAATTCTTTTTGAACTGGGCAATCGAACATAAGATTGAAGCTATTTTTGAGGATATGATATATATATTGCACTTTATTCAGGATGTTACGTTATTTAACGAACAAAACCTTGATAAACTATTTATCGATGAAGCTAAGTCCAAACCGGAATTGTTAAAAAAAACAAGTAGTGTTGTCAGGAACGGTGTAATTAAATTTATGGATTATATGGTTGAGTTGAAACAAAACGATCCCACTTTACTTGATAACCTGCTTTCTGATTACGAAATTTCCAGTTCAATTCTTCATGCTGAGCATATCGGCGATAAACATCTTGTTTCTTGCATAAGCTTAGAAGCACATTAAATAAAGCCCTCGGCTGACATGTCATTCTGAAGGAGGAACGACTGAAGAATCTCTTCTTGAAAACCTCATTAACCTCACGAAGCATATTTGGCTTATGCACAGGAGATTCTTCGCTTCACTCAGAATGACAAGTGTGTATCTTTTTGAGATATATACACTTAAAATGGATATCCCAATACATTAGATCACCCTTTATCCACCTTCTCTGAAGGCCAGTAATAAGCATCCGGAGTATCCCTGGCACCAAAAATAGCAGTACCTACACGCACCATATTGGCTCCTTCCTCGATAGCAATGTGATAATCTCCGGACATCCCCATGGAAAGGTACTTCATCTCTACACTGTCAATGCCCTCTTTGATAACAGAGTCATGAATTCCTTTTAATAACTTGAAGCACTTCCGAATCTTCACCTCGTCATTGGTAAAAAGGCCAATGGTCATTAGCCCACGGATCTTCAGGGTATCGTACCGCGACGTCTCCTTGATGAGAGAAATTGCTTCTTCAGGAGCAACCCCATATTTGCTCTCTTCATAAGAGGTATTTACCTGGATTAATACGTCCATTGAACGCCCTTCACTCATGAGTCGTTTATCTAACTTCTCAACCAGACTCATCCGATCCACAGAATGAATCATATCCGCAAACTTTAATACATCCTTGACCTTATTGGTCTGCAGATGTCCGATAAAATGCCATTCCGCGTCCTCGTCCTTCAATACCTCATATTTTCTAAGGGCCTCCTGGATCTTGTTTTCTGCAATAATATGACCACCATTTCTTACTGCCTCTTGTATCCGGTCCGTGTCAACCGTCTTTGTGGCCATAACTAATGTAATGTCCTCCGGCTTTTTACCGGCCCTGATAGCAGCATCCGCAATTTTCTGTTTTACTTCTTCTAAGTTTTCCTTGATTGACATAACCCCTCCAATTCATTGTTGAATATCTGGGCACGAGATATCGTGCCCCTACGTTTTGAATCATTGATTTCAATAATACCATATATAGGTGATTTGGCATAATCATGAATTCATGTAACGATTTTTCCTTGCGTATTTTTCTGGTACAAATCCGTTCTTTAGACGTTGGCCTGCCGAATTGTTCCGTTGTAGGGGCACGTTGCACGTGCCCAGGTTCTTTGTATCATGGTATACAAGGGCACGATCATCGTGCCCCTACGGGCTGAATCATTAATTCCAATAACACCGTTTATGTGATTCAGCATGATTACATATTCGTGTAATAAATTTTTCTTTATTTAATCCATGTAATATTTATCTTGCAACCATTTTTCCGGGTTATACCTGATATATTCAGAAATCTGATTATACGATTTCTCATTTCGTATAACGTGTTCGTAATAACTGCGTTGCCAGACTGATTGCCCCAGTGTATTACGAATGGTATTTATCTGTTTGGTAACCGTTGATTTAAACCCACGTACAATGGTTGGTATTGTATTTGATGTTGGTTTACCAAATTGTTCCATCGTAGGGGCACGTTGATACGTGCCCTCTTCTTTTGTACCATGGTGTAAAAGGGCACGAAGCATCGTGCCCCTACGGTTTGAATCGTTTATTTAAATAATGCCGTGTATGTGGTTCGGCATGATTACAAATTCTTGCAATAAAATACTTTTCCGTATTTCACCAGTCTGTAACCATTCACTGTTCGCAATTTCTCCATAAGCTGTTAAAACCATATCACCATTATCAATATGTCCAAACAAACAAACATGGTTGAAAGTACAAATGGTAATGAAATACAATCCTTCCCGCGAATAATCGTAGTCTTTTATTCGGATTGAACGATGTTGGTGAATTTCAGGATTATATTTTTTTCGGCCCATTATTTTGTTTCACATACTGTAGGGGCACGTTGCACGTGCCCTTTTTCCTGATACCATGTGTTTCCGGTCAAAATGCATTTGGGTACATTGTACGAGGGCACGATCATCGTGCCCCTACGGGTCGTATCGTTATTTCCTGAACCATACATCTGTGCACGTGCAACGTGCCCCTACGCATTTCTGTTATTCCTTGTATTATCCCTGACCTGTCTCAATCTTTTACTGAGCGTTACCGGATATGCAATTTTACAATCTAAATCCTTAAACTTATCTGGCAGTTGAGAGATATTCCTTTCTGCTGTTTTCTGAATTTGTTGGACTGTTGGTATCTTATATACAAGCTTACCTTTTTTCATAACCGGCTGTAAAAGTTCCTCGGCATCAAACTCTTCATCTACCAGGCCAATTGTGTCCTTTTTAAATATTCCTTTCTTATCAAGAAAGCGGTAAACCTGTTTCTTTGACGGACAGGTTACCTTGTCTTTACTGAACTTCATTTTAGGAACCAGACGGCCTTCTCTCTCCTGCTCTACCAGTTTATAGACACCGCCGAGAGCGGGTGTGTCTTTGGAGGTGACCATCTCCGTACCGACACCAAAAGAGTCAATACACGCGCCTTTAGCAAGCATCTGGGAGATCTTATGCTCATTGAGATCACCGCTTGCCGTAATCTTAACCTGTTCAAGACCGGCATTATCTAATATCTTTCTAACTTTTTTACTTAAAAGTGTAATATTACCACTGTCCAGTCTGACTCCTTTTAACTTCTTACCCATCTTAGTGGCCAGTTGCGCACCTTTAATCGTATCGTATGTATCAATTAAGAGGACCGTATTATCAGGGAAAACCGTGTGAAAATCTTTAAAGGACTCATATTCGTCATCGTAGGCCATAACCCATGAATGGGCCACGGTACCAATGGGCGGTATCCCCAACTCGTAAGCCGCTAGAACATTAGAGGTCCCTACACAACCGCCAATAAAGCATGCCCTAGCCGCCAATAATCCTGCGTGAGGACCATGTGCGCGCCTTGTCCCGAAATCAATCACCCCCCTGCCGTCAGCGGCATGTACTACCCTTGAAGCCTTGGAGGCGATAAGTGTCTGATAATTTATCATTGAGAGAAGATACGTCTCAATTATCTGGGCCTCAATCATTGAGGCCGTTACCCTTATAATGGGCTCATTTGCAAAAATAACGGTACCTTCAGGGACGGCATAGACATCTCCACTAAAATAGAATTCTCGAAGATAATCAAAAAGCTCCCTGCTTACATTTTTGAAAACAGGAAGATCCTTCAGGTATTTTAAATACTCAGCCGTAAACCTCAGGTTCTTGAGGTAGTGAATAGCCTGTTCCAAACCGGCAGCAATGAGATACGAACGTCTTTCAGGTAAGTTTCTGACAAACAATTCAAACGTTGATTTATGGTCCATGCCACGTTCAAAATAACCGGCAACCATGGTCAACTGATAAAGGTCAGTGGAAATACACATATTTGCATCATTTAAAAAGAGCGGCTCTGGTTTTCCGGTATTTTTCTTCATATCTATTGTTATTTTTGAGTGCAGTGACCGTGTCACTGCTTTAATACGCATCATCACGGATGATGCACTCCATATTTTTTTTATGGTTATAGAGGTTAATTTTTATAGCTTATTGCAAAAACATTGTAAACTTGTTTTTTGGAACTATTTGAGAAAAGAAACTAACAAACTCAGGTTAAATTTAATAATCTTCACACAAAGTTTTCTGTGAGAATTATTTTTACGTATTATACTTTCCTACAATTAAAGACGACTGCAAAATCATCACAACACGTTTAAACAAAAAAATTTAGAATAAAATCAGCTATACAATTATTTTTTTTATGGTAGACGTTTCAGGATTAAAAATCCTGGATATTGACACACATGTCCGTATCGTTTATGCTTTAGCACCATCTTTTTACTATACAAAAATTACTTTATTACATAAATGCATACATCTGAAGACTTTGCACAGGAATTAATAGACAGCGGTTACGATTTTTTCACTGGTGTCCCCTGTTCTATTATTGGTAATCTTATTACAAATCTTACAGATAGGCCTGATGTTACCTATATACCTGCAGTAAGGGAAGACGCCGCAGTCGGTGTTGCAAGTGGAGCATATATGGCGGGGAAGGTACCCGTGGTCTTAATGCAAAACTCCGGTCTTGGCCAATGTTTAAATACCCTTACTTCCCTGAACCTTATTTACAAGCTCCCCTGCTTAATAATAGTCACATGGCGGGGGTTTGAAGGCAAGGATGCACCCGAACATCTGATAATGGGCAGGACATGCGATAAACTTCTTGATACGGTTGGCATTCCACACCATAACTTTAACCATGACAACATGAAAGCCCTCATAAATATGTCATATAAACTGGTCACCGAAAACAGAGAGCCTCTGGTCCTTTTCTTAAAAAAAGGAATAATTGATTGAATTACAGAGAAGCGATAACGACAATAACTGAATTACTGGAAGATCAGCTGGTTATCTGCGCGAACGGTTTGATAAGCAGAGAAACCTTCACGATAAGGGACAGGGCTGAGAACTTTTACATGATTGGATCTATGGGAATGGCCTCTTCAATAGGCCTGGGAATAGCATTAAGCAAACCTTCAAGAAAAACAATTGTTCTGGAAGGTGACGGAAACCTGCTGATGAATCTTGGTTCGCTACCAATGACGGGTTCTCTACAACCCGGAAATCTTTTGCATATCGTACTGGATAATGAAGTATATGCGTCAACAGGAAATCAACCAACTATTTCTAACGTAATAGAACTGGAGGAGATTGCAAAGTCCGCAAAATATGCATACGTAAAAAGAGTGACAACTAATGAGGATCTGAAAAGAGAGGTGATACATACACTGAAAAGTGAAGGTCCCTCTTTCCTTCTGGTAAAAATATCTGATAATGCAGAACAGATAGGAATCGGCAGGGTAACCCACAGCCCGGAACAAATTAAAGAGAGATTTATGTCGGCTATCAGCGGGAAAAGGTAATCACTTAATAAGTTGAAGAAAACTTATAATACAAAACCACCCCTTTCCCCTCCTTCGCAAGGAGGGGATTAAAAAGGAAGTTTTCTTCAACTTATTAATTATTTACGAAAAAAGAAACATTAATTGTAGGGCTCGTTTCCCAAACGAGCCTCTTAAAAAAGGCTGTTTGGGAAACAGCCCCTACATTTTTTGTTCAAGTATCGCTCAATTTAATTACACAAAGCAAAGAAAGAGAATAAATTGCTTTGGAGTCCTTCCGAAAGGAAGACCCCCTGCTTCCCCGGACGAAAAAAGCCGAGGACTTTTCACAGGGAATCCAAAAATCAAGGAAACAGGAGGAAATAGTAATTTTGAAAAGAATGATTCTGCTAAACCCAGGGCCTGTGTGTACTTCAGAAAGAGTTAGAAACTCTCTTATGAAAGGTGATATGTGCCACCGTGAGAGTGAATTTTCCACAATACTAGCCAATACACGCAAAAAAATATTACAGGCCTTTGCGCCAAACGGAGATTACACAACTGCAATCATTACCGGGTCCGGTACAGCTTCTCTGGAAGCTGGTATCTGCTCTTCGGTAAGCGAGGGAAAAAAGATTTTAATCATAAACAATGGTGTTTACGGTGAGAGAATATCACGTATCGCATCCGCATATAGATTCAACAAAGTTGAACTCAAATATGACTGGCGTGAACGACCTGATATAAAACAGATTGAAGACACCATCTCAAAAAACCCTGATATTGAAGTAGTCGCAATGGTACACCATGAGACCACTACCGGCTTAATAAATCCAATCACCGACGTTGGGGCCATTACCAATAAGTATGGCAGGACTTTCTTCCTAGACTCTGTCAGTGGTCTTGGAGGAGAAGAGATAGATCTGGTAAACGACAATGTTGATATATGTATCGGCACCGCTAATAAATGCATTCAGGGCCTGCCGGGGTTGTCATTTGTTTTGCTAAAGCAGGATGAAGTAAAGAGGATGAGAAACATACCGCCTCGTTCTCTTTATTTGAACGTTATCTCCCAACTGGATGAACAGGAGCAAAAGGAAGAATGTCCGTTTACACCATCGGTGCACACATTCTACGCCTTTGAAGAAGCACTGGACGAATTACTGGAAGAGGGCATCCAGGGCAGAATTAACCGATACGAAAAAGCATCATCATATTTAAGGAAAGAATTTAAGAGACTTAATCTGGAGTTACTCTTACCGGAAGAACACCTTTCCAAGACAATCACTGCGTTGTATCTGCCAAAAAATATGACCTATGCCCATCTGCATGATAGTTTAAAGGAAAAAGGGTTCATCATCTATGCCGGTCAGGGAGAATTAAACAAAACGATCTTCAGAATTGCGAATATGGGAGAATTAACCATGGGTGACTTGGAAGATTTAATTAAAAACTTAGAGGAAGTTTTATAATCCAAATAACGGGAACTGCAAATCCGGGAATCAAGAATTACGAATTGGGAGTTATTTGTAAATAAAACATTAAATTTATACAAGGAAATATAACAATGAAAGTCATAATGTTAGCAGCAGGTGTTGGGAAGAGGATGTCAGCGGTGACAAATGTAATTCCCAAATGCCTTATTAAAGTCGGCGAAAAAACGCTGCTGGAGAGGCACCTTGAGATAATATCTCTTCTGGGCATAAAGGACATCGTATTTGTTGTCGGCCATTTCAAAGAGAAGATAAAAGAAATCGTAGAAAAGAACAGCAACGGATTTAATATTAAATATATAGAAAACGAACAATACACTAAAGGCAGTATCCTCTCCCTGTGGTATGCCAGAGATGAATTGAACGACGACGTATTGATTATGGATGCCGATGTATTGTATCACGATGAGCTGCTCAGAATGCTTGCTGAATCCAACAATAAGAACTGTTTTCTTCTGGATAAAAACTGTGATGATACGGGAGAGGAGATGATGCTGTTTGTAAGAGGAGATAACGTAGTCGGGATTTCCAAAGTCAACTCTTATGATTGCGATTTTAAGGGAGAGGGTGTAGGCTTTTTTAAACTTGCTGCAAATGATTGCCATAAACTTAAAAATATACTTGAAGAGTTTGAACAGGCAGGAAAGGTTAATGTTGAATATGAAGACTCGTTACACGAGCTACTTTCCCATTGTACAGCCGGATTTGAAAGTGTGGATGATTTACCATGGATTGAAATTGATTTTGAAGAGGATATAGAAAGGGCTGGAAGAGAAATTCTACCAAAAATAGAAAATGTTGATAGAAACTGAGAAAAAGAGCGACCAATCTGTAATTTCTCATTCAGACAGTCCTATAATTGACAGATACATAATCCGCAAAATATCAGGGTTTATCACCGGGCTTCTTGTAAAGACACCCGTCACGCCAAACCAAGTAACTATTATAAGCCTGATCCTTGGCATTGTCTCTGCATCTTTCTTTTCCCATGGGGCACATGCATATACCATAATTGCCAGTCTGTTTTATTTAGTTTCAACTGTATTCGACCAATGTGACGGAGAGGTGGCACGGTTCAAAAATATGGCGTCTGATTTTGGTAAGACTTTCGACATAATAGTAGATTCCATAGTTAATGCTGCAATCACTATTGGGATCACTATTGCAATCTACAATACAAATGGTTCCGGCCTCACTATCATAGTGGGCTTGCTTGCGATGACAGGTATTGTAATCTCACTCCTTTTAACAACCTATTTTAGTGGTGAGGGCAAGAATGATACCGGAACAAAGGAGATGCTTGATAAGCTGAACAATAAGGACTTTTTTTATATCATCATGCTCGCATCCGTGATCTTTAATCAGATGATATGGTTTCTCCTGATTATGGCGATTGGAACTAATATATACTGGATAGTCCACAAAATAGCTCATCGTTAAATTAGATTCTGAAGCGAAACTATAACTCAGCTTAGTCCACTTTGCCGAAAGGAGCCAGGTCCTTGAATCCAAAAAGTTGTTCTGAACGTGTAATAGAATATCACGAGAGGACAAAGCACCTTCCAAATCGTCCAGCAAATTCTGCCGGTTATCTTGATTGGGCGACAGAGCCTAATCCATTTAGAAGCTATGAAGGAACAGATCCTGTTCAACTTCCGTTCTCAAACACTATTTCAGGCGCAAATTATTTTGATTTATTTGAAAGGAAAAACAATAAATTCCAGACCTTTTCCTTAACAAATATAGCCCTTCTCCTGGAACTGTCCATGGGACTTTCCGCCTGGAAATCATACTCGGGAAACTCATGGGCGCTCCGAATGAACCCATCAAGCGGAAACCTGCATCCCACAGAGACACATCTTGTTCTGCCTCCGATCCAGGAAAACAATAATTATGGAGGAGTTTTTCATTACAATCCTCTATCCCATGCACTTGAACCAAGAGCAGAATTTGATGAACAGTTCTGGTTAAGGTTAGAAAAGCACTTTTCTCAAAAAGGCTTTCTCATTGGATTTACAAGTATATATTGGAGAGAATCATGGAAATATGGCGAACGCGCGTTTCGCTACTGTAATCATGATATAGGACATGCGATGGCCTGTCTCAGTTTCTCCGCAAATCTTTTAGGATGGAAAACAACCTATCTCAACTCTTTATCAACTAAAGATATGGAAATAATTCTGGGATTTCAAAAAACCAAGTGGAAGGAGTTTGAAAGTGAGGAACCTGAACTTCTATTCTTTATGCATGAAAGCACTGAAAATCTTGACAGGAGAGACATCCCTCCTGACATTATCAAATCCTTTGAGTCTCTTCATTTCAAAGGTGAACCAAACCAGTTAAGCAAGGGCCATGAGGACTGGTCTGTTGTTGATGAAGTCTCTTCTGAGACTAACAAACCCACGACAGAAGGAAAAATATATCATTACAAAGGTCATGAGTATTTCGAGAAAGAGACACATTCAATGTCTGGTGAAAAAATTATCCGCCAGAGAAGAAGCGCCCAATCCTATGATGCAAAGACCACTATTACAAAAAAAGATTTCTTTGCCATTTTAGACAAGACCATTCCAAGGAGCCACTGCGCTCCCTTTGATCTGGAACCGGGTGATATTTCTGTCCACCTCTTCATTTTTGTACACAGGGTTGTTGGTCTGGATTCCGGACTATATTTTCTGATTCGTAACGAAGAAGATCTTTCAGACATTAAGCAAAATTGCCATCCCTATTTCTCTTGGAAAGGGATCCACGACGCACCCTATATGCCGAACCTTTATCTTTTGAAAAAAGGAGATTTCAGGCGAGAAGCAACATTCGCAAGCTGTCAACAGGATATCGCTGGTGATGGAGCGTTTTCCGTAGGAATGATTGCAAAGTTTAAGGAAAACGTAAAAAAGAATCCTTTTTTATATCGCCGACTGTTCTGGGAAACGGGGATGATTGGACAGATCCTTTATTTAGAAGCGGAGGTTCATTCAGTCAGAGGTACAGGAATCGGCTGTTTTTTTGATGATGTAGTTCACAAGCTCTTAGGGTTAGACAATAACTCCTATCAAAGCCTCTACCATTTCACCATCGGAGGAGCACTGGAAGATAAACGTATCACCACACTACCACCCTACTACCATTTAAAGAAACAGTAACAATACATAAAATTATTTATATCATCAATCCGGTTTTTGACTAATTTTTTTCACATAATAATTGTTTCACTAATTATCATTACCGTATAAAAAATATTGTAGAGAAGAAGAAACATTTTGATAGTTTTAAAATGCCGGCCTAGAACCTTCTTACGTCCACCCGCTTGCAATCAAGGCTATGAATGAATCCGGCATTGATATTACAAATCAATATTCGAAAACAGTAAATGAGTTCCTGGGACAGAATTTTTCATACGTAATTACTGTCTGTGATGGTGCGAAAGAACGTTGTCCTGTTTTTCCAGGGAAATATAATGCCATTCACTGGAGCATTGAAGATCCTGCTTCCGCCGAAGGTACTGAAAATGAAAGGATAAATGTTTTTAGAAGAGTCCGCCAGAATATACTAGAAAGGGTAAACCATTTCGTTTCAAACTTGGATGAATAGTAAGCTACTACTAACATGAATAAAAAAGTGAAAGTATGTACTAGTCTGGTACCGTTCGAGATAGAAACAAGTAGTTGCTCTTCTCGTTTTATCGTTTAAAAGCAGGGTAACCGTTAAATTAGGAAATAAAACAGTTTTTCCACAGATATCAATAACCTAGTTTTTCAAGCTCCGGATAAAACATTCCTTCTTCAAATGCTATCCTGTCTGCAAGCGCACTTTTTATGCCATTGAAATCGTTTGCAAAGTCATCGCTGCCGACTGCATCAGACGATGAGTACTTATCAAAAAACGGTAATAATGCTGTTTGGGCTATGCTGCCGAGTTCACCCATAAACCTTTGTGCTGACGATTTAAAAGGCCCTTCAACACCCGCCTTGTCCATTGCTTCCTGTATAACATTGTTTTCTTCCCTAACATGGGCCAACAAAGCTTCTTTTAAGCTATTTAGAGCATCAACCCTTTGTTGCCCTCCTGCTGAATCAATTTGGGCTAATAAACTTACTGCCACCTGGTGTGTTGCTTTAAAACTGTCGACTGTTGCTCCCATGTGGCACCACTCCTTTCTTCATGTTACAAAAATTTAACCCACTTAAATTTGTGTTATTGTAAAAATGATTGAAAAAATAGAGAATACCTGCACAAACCGGAAATTTATCTTTTTGACAATGCTTTAGTGCGACTATACAATCCACATACATAAGGGCAAATTAATCTAACAATATTTAGAGGCAATGACAACAAAAAATATTTTCAAGAGATACTTGGTATCATTCAATAGTAAAACACTTCAACACATTTTCACAGACACTCTTATAATTGGTAGCGGTGTTGCAGGCTTAAGCTCTGCCATTCATGCCGCTAAGGGAGGATCAGTCTTAATAGTAACCAAGTCCAAGATAAATGAAAATTGTACCGAGCATGCACAAGGAGGAATTGCCGCAAAATTAAACCCGGATGACAGTTTTAATCAGCACATAATCGATACTCTTAATACAGGGCATGGTATTTGTGATGAAGACGTTGTTAGTGGAGTAGTTAGAGAAGGCCCAAAACGCGTAAAAGAATTAATAGGCTGGGGTGCCAAATTTGATAAAGAGAATGGAAAGCTGGTCTTCACAAAAGAGGGAGCTCACAGCCACCCGAGAATATTACGGGCCAGAGGAGATTCCACCGGTAAAGAGATTGAAGAAACATTAATCAATATGGTTAAAAAAAACCCTAGAATCAGGGTTTTTGAACATACGTTTGCTCTTGATTTATTGGCAAGCAAAAACACATGTAATGGAATTATTGCATGGCGCAGTCGTGACGGAAACACATTGATATGGGCAAAACACACTATTTTAGCTTCAGGTGGTTGTGGCCAGGTTTATAGAGAAACAACAAATCCTGAAATATCAACTGGAGACGGGATTGCAATGGCTTATCGAGCCGGGATAGAACTTCAGGATCTTGAATTCGTACAATTTCACCCAACTACATTATACGTCGCTGGTGCAGAAAGAGTTTTAATTTCTGAAACAGTTCGCGGTGAAGGAGGGGTATTGAGGAATAAATTCGGTGAGAGGTTCATGCTGAATTATCATCCCAACGCAGAACTGGCACCAAGAGATATTGTCAGCAGGAGCATTGTACAGGAAATACGCAAGACTGATTATACACATGTATATCTGGATGTAAGACACATTGCGAAAGAAAAACTCAGCATCAGATTTCCAAAGATAAAGAAATTATGCGCATCTTTTGGCATTGACATCACTAAAGAATTAATCCCTGTACACCCAAGCGCTCATTACATGATAGGCGGTATTAAAGTAGACCAAAACGGAAGGACAAGCATGGAAAATCTTCTTGCCTGTGGAGAAGTGTCCTCTACAGGATTACATGGAGCAAACCGTTTGGGCAGTAACTCATTATTAGAAGGGCTGGTTTTTGGCTACAGGACTGGCCACATAGCAGGTAAGGAAGCGGCAAAAAACAAAGATAAATTGTTGTCACCACGTTTCTTTAAAGGACCTCCTAAGAACCATTTATATAATGAACTGGATTTAGAAGACATAAAAAATTCACTAAAAAGTATTATGTGGAGAAATGTTGGTATTGAAAGAGATGGCAAATACCTTAAAGATACAATTAATAGCATTAAAGACTGGTCAAAGTATATAATAAGTAATGAATTTTCTTCACCACTTGGCTGGGAAGTACAAAATATGCTCACAGCATCGTTCTTAATTGCAAGCTCTGCTTTCAGGAGAAGTGAATCGAGAGGTGTACACTATCGGCTAGACCACCTTAATACAAATGACAAACAGTGGAAAAAACACATCATAGTTAATAATAACAAAAAGGACTTTGAATAATAATTTCTCAATGCCGTAGTTTCAGCCAATAAGCACTAGCGAACCTTACCCAAAATAATACTGACATTGTGGCCGCCAAAACCAAAAGAATTTGACATCACATTCTCTACATTTTTCTCCCTTGCTTCATTAGGTACAAAGTCTATTCCATCGCAATCCGGATCAGGATTGTCATAATTTATCGTAGGAGGGATCACGTTCCTATCTAATATCAATGAACAGATTAGTGCTTCAACTCCACCAGAAGCCCCCAATTGATGTCCCAACATGGATTTTGTAGAGCTAACTGATATGTTCTTCACATGATCACCAAAAACCTTCTTAACAGCATTAATCTCAATCATATCTCCCAAGTGAGTAGATGTTGCATGTGCGTTAACGTAAGATATTTGCTCAGCATTCAATTTAGCATCTTTTAGCGCATTTCTCATTGCGATACATGCGCCAGCTCCTTCAGGATGCGGAGCGGTAATATGATGTGCGTCATCACTCATCGCAAAGCCAAGCATCTCGGCATAAATAGTTGCACCTCTTTTCTTTGCAATTTCCATCTCTTCCAGGATTATCATACCAGAGCCTTCCGCAATAACAAATCCGTTCCTATCTCTGTCAAAGGGCCTGCTAGCTTTCTGGGGTTCCTCGTTTCTTGTAGATAGCGCCTTCATATTATTAAATGCACCTACACAGAGTGGTGTAATAGTCGCTTCTGTTCCGCCTGCAAACATAACATCAGCCTCTCCTCTCTGAACAACTCGAAAAGCCTCAACAATAGCATGCGAACCAGATGCACAGGCAGTGATGACGGAAAAATTTGCGGCTTGAAGACCAAATTTAATAGCTATATAACCCGGCGCAGCATTAGCCATTAATTTAGTAATCATAAACGGAGAAACTCTCGATGGGCCCCTGTCTAGCAAAACCTTATGCTGCGCTTCAATCTCAATAATACCTCCAATACCGGTACCGATAATTGCGCCTGCCTTCTCCCTGTCCATTTTATCAAGATCAATTCCGGAATCCTCATGGGCAAGGGTAGCTGATGCTACCGCAAATTGAGAAAATCGGTCTAGCCTTCTAGCTTCCTTTTTATCAAACCATTCAGAGGGATCAAAATCTGCCGCTTCCCCTGCAATAAGCACATCATGATCAGAAGTGTCAAAAGCCGTTATGTTAGCAATTCCACTTTTCCCATTACATAACGATTCCCACAATATATCTTTCTTGTAACCTAGAGGGGTTATTGCGCCAAGACCTGTAATCGCAACTCTACGTCTCATCGTTTTTACTTGTGCTCCTTAATATAATTTATTGCATCCCCAACAGTTTGCATCTTTTCAGCGTTCTCATCAGGAATACTTATATCAAATGCATCTTCCAACTCCATTACCAACTCCACAGTATCAAGTGAATCCGCACCCAAATCATTTATGAAAGATGTATCCGGTGTAACCTGATCCTTATTAGCACCCATCTGCTTAACAATTATTTCTTTCACCTTTTCTTCAACTGATTCTTCTGTAGACAAAACTCTTCCTCCTTAGGATAAAATTCCCAGATTTCTCAATATATTACTTTCATAAACACTTCTCATATTTCAGTATAATCTATTTCTGACAAGCAACCATACAAATAACCTCCGCTACTCTATTCTATAAAACACTTGTGTTCTGCATCTCACCACTCAATGACAGACGAACCCCATGTTAAACCACCTCCGAAAGCAACTAAAATAACCGTATCTCCGGAATTTAACAGTTGCCCCTTCTCTATCTCATCAATTGCAATAGGAATAGAAGCGGAAGAGGTATTGCCATATCTGTCGATATTAACGTATGCTTTTTCCATTGGAAGTCCCAGCCTTTCCATCGCGGCTTCAATTATTCTAATATTACTTTGATGAGGAATAACCATATCAAACTCTTCCACCTGCATATTATTATCAGCAGCAGCTTTGGTGACTACATCTACCAAATTAATAATGGCTTGCCTGAATACCTCTTTACCTCTTAGCTTAATATAATGTAAGCCAGATTCAACAGTCTCATGTGATGCCGGTAATTTAGAACCTCCTGCCGGTAGCCTCAATATCTCTGCCTGACTACCATCCGAACCCAAATGGGTAGAAACTATTTCACGCCCACCATTACCTTGTTGAACGACTACCGCGCCGGCTCCGTCACCAAAGAGAATACACGTTGACCTGTCTGTATAGTCAGTGATCTTTGACATACATTCTGCTCCCACGACCAATACAGTTTTCATGGCCCCGGATGCAACAAAACTTTTAGCCACAGACAACGCGTAAACAAATCCAGCGCACGCTGCCAATAAGTCGAAAGATCCTGCATTCCGCGCACCTATCTTTTCCTGTATATAACAAGAAGTAGAAGGGAATAAACAATCTGGCGTGATAGTGGAAGTTATTATTAAATCTACTTCAGTGGGTAAGACATTTGCGTCATCCAGCGCACGCAAAGACGCTTCAACCGCCAGATCAGAAGCAGCAACTCCATTTTCTACAATACGTCTTTCCTTTATTCCCGTGCGCTTGGTGATCCATTCATCTGTTGTATCCAGCGTCTTTGACAGATCATCGTTGGTGAGTACTTTTTCGGGTAAAAAAGACCCTACCCCTGTAATTGATGCCTTATATCCTTTTTCCATTAATTATTCTAATAAACTTAGGAAATTTGGCTTATTATGTAGCTGTCACGAGTGCAGAATTCGCCTTCTCGAGTTCAGAGTTAATATGCTTATTTACTTCATACTTACCAAACTGTATAGCTTCTTTTATTGCGTTTTGAATGGTCTTGGAATCTGACCTGCCATGAGAGATAATACTGATACCGTCAATTCCAAGCAGTGGTACTCCACCATATTCTGTATAATCCATCTTACTGTACAGATGCTTTCTAACAGGCTTGCAAAGCCAGGATCCCAGCCTTGTCAAGACACTCTTATTCGCCTCCGAGGCAAAAGCAGATAACATGCTAATCGAAAGCCCTTCAGCAAATTTCAGCAAAACATTACCAACAAAACCTTCACAAACAACTATATCAAATTTACCATCAAAGACGTCACGTCCTTCTGCATTTCCAACAAAATTCAGTGTCGTATTTGAAAGAAGAGCAAAAGTTTCTTTTACCAACTCGTTACCCTTTGCATCTTCCTCACCAATATTTAAAAGCCCTACTCTCGGGTTTTCAATATTTAATACGTATTTACAAAAGACCGATGCCATGACCCCATATTGCATTAGATGAGCAGGCTTGCACTGTATATTTGCCCCGGCATCGATTACCATGCATGCACCATGAAAAGTAGGTATAGATACAGCGATCCCCGGACGTTTTACGTGTTCCAGTGTACGAAGGAATAGGGATGATGCGGCTACCGTTGCGCCTGTGTTTCCCGCACTTACCACAGCATCTGCTGCTTTCTCTGCAACCAATTTGACGCCTCTGGTAATTGATGAATCAACTTTTTTCCGCACGGCCACAGTCGCAGACTCATTCATGTCCACTACCTGTGATGCATGCACAACTGATATATTACCAAGCGTCGCACCACACGCAGTCAATTCACTTTGAATTCTACCCTGATCACCTACTAATATTATCTCGTGATCTGTATAGGATCGTGCTGCCGCCACTGCTCCTTTTACGATCTCAGCCGGAGCTGCATCTCCACCCATTGCATCAACAGCAATTCGCATAACTATGCTCTCTCTACCGCAATTACTTGTCGGCCACGATAATAGCCACAATTATGACACACAGTGTGTGGTCTTTTTATTTGTTTACAATTAGGACAAACAAACTTCTTTGACCTACTACCTGATGTACCCTTGGCAAATTCTGAGCGTGGAACATTAGGCGGTGTCAGAGCGTCATGTGCTCGCCTCTTACCCGACCTTGAACTAGATTGTCTTCTTTTAGGAACTGCCATTATGTAACTCTCGATTTAAAATCTAAAATAAATAAGGGAAGAATAAGAAAGAAATGGAAAAGTATAAGGCATCATCTTTACTGCCAAGCCTCCCGCCACTTTCTTGTTCTCCCCTTATTCCGCCTATCCCCTTTAAGCATATAAGCTTATAAGAGCGGCAGATAGGATTAATAATTCAATATTCTATATTTGCACCTTGTCTTTGTCAAGTAAAAACATCATTGGTAAATTTCATGGAAGATCACATATCGCCTTCTATCTTCTTTTGTAGTATTTTGAATCCTAAGTCAATGGCTTCATAAATCTTATCCGGAAGCTGACCACCGGCTTGTGCCATATCTGCGCGCCCACCACCTCCTCCCCCAACAATTTTTGCGATATCCCCGACAATTTTGCCAGCATGAAGCCCTTTCTTCACCAAATCATTACTCAGTGAGGCTATTAATGTCGCCCTTCCATTATCTACGGTCCCTAATATTATAGCAACAGAACCCAGGCTCTTTTTTAACGAGTCCACAGTTCTCCTCAAATCGTCAATCTCTACTCCTTTTACTACTTCAGTTACAATTTTTACCCCTGATACTTCTTTCGCTTTGGAAATAAAGTCAGAAGAATATTTCTGTACGTCATCTTTTTTTGCCTTCTGTACATCCTTCCTTAAATCCTTTATTTGCTGCATCAACTCTTCAGCACGTTGAATAACCGTATTTTCCTGTGTATCAAGTACGCCACACAATCTATCCAACATTTGTCCCTTTCGCCTTGTCAATGCGATGGCTTCATTTCCCGTAACAGCCTCTATCCTGCGAATTCCTGCTGCTATCGATGATTCACTTATGATCTTAAACAATCCTATTTCGCCGGTATTATCAACATGAGTACCCCCACAAAGCTCCTGACTGTAATCTCCAATATTTACAACTCTGACGTTTGCACCATATTTTTCTCCAAACAAGGCAGTGGCACCTGCTTTCCTGGCCTGATCTAATGCCATTTGATCGGTAATGACAGAAGCATTTTCCATAACCCTCCCATTCATCAGCTCTTCTATCCTTGCGATTTCGCCTTCTTTAACGCCATCAAAATGATGAAAGTCAAAACGTAGCCTTTCCGGAGTTACAGAAGATCCGGACTGTTCGGCATGCTGTCCTACCACTTGTCGTAAAACAGAATGAAGCAAGTGCGTTGCTGAATGATTGCGTTTTATGGCGGACCTTCGTTCCGTATCAATAACCGAAGTAACGTTTTCATTGGTATTAATCTCACCCTCTACCACCTTACCAATATGCACAATAATGTCATTAGATTTTTTTGTGTTGTAAATTTCAACCTTTGTACCCTCTTTTTGGATTTTACCAGTATCACCGATCTGCCCTCCAGCCTCCGCATAAAAAGGGGTCTGGTCCAGCACCACATGGACCTCCTGACCGACCTTTGCGGAATCAACCAATTGTTCATTTACAATCAGACCAATGACCTTACTTTCAGTCTCACTATTTTCGTAACCCAGAAAACTCGTCTCTTTTGCTGTTTCTTTAATTATACCTATCGGGCCCTCATCAAATATATTACCAGTCATTTGCGTAGAGGACCTTGCCTGCTCACGCTGTTTTTCCATTTCTCTCTCAAAACCCTCTTTATCAACGGTCAGGTTGTTCTCTATTACGGTCGACTCTGTAATTTCAAATGGAAAACCAAAGGTGTCATACAATTGAAAAGCATCATGGCCGGACAGTCTCTTTTGTCCGCTCTTACGAAGGCCATCTATAAGTTCGTCCAGCCTCTTGCTACCCATAAATAAGGTTTCATGAAACCTCTCCTCTTCGTTCTTTATAATCCTCGCAATGTTTTCCCTACGTTGCTTTATTTCAGGATACTGCTCATACATTACGTCAGCAATAACGGGAACAAGTTTATAGAGGAAACAATCTTCCTTTCCTAGTTTTAACCCATCACGAACAGCCCTTCTCAAAAGCCTTCTTTCAACATAACCCCTTCCTTCATTGCTGGGCAATACACCATCTGAAATACAGAATATAATTGCCCTTATGTGATCTGCTATTCGATTCATCATTTTGCCGTTTTCTGTCTGACTATCGTATTTGACCTCAACAATCTCAGAAATGCTTTGAATTATTGGCTTAAATATATCTATCTCAAAATTTGTACTGACACCCTGGACAACACTGGCCATTCTCTCCAGGCCCATCCCCGTATCTACATTTTTATTTGGTAAAGGATTAAGCACCCCTCCGTCTCTTCTGTCAAACTGTGTAAAAACAAGATTCCACACCTCAACAAAGCGCTCACAATCACAATCAGGAGCGCACTCTTTTCTTCTGCAACCAACGTCTTCTCCTCGATCGTAAAAGATTTCTGAGCACGGGCCGCAAGGTCCATTTGGACCCTCTGAAGGAGCACTTGCCGGCCAGTAATTTTCCTTTTCTCCAAACTTGTATATCTTATCTTTGGGGACACCAATTTTATTTTGCCAGATCTCATATGACTCTTCGTCATCAAGATAAACGCTAACAGACAATCTTTCTTTCGGCAGCTTCATCTCATTAAGCATAAACTCCCATGCCATCTCGATTGCCTCTAGTTTGAAATAATCGCCAAAGGAAAAATTACCTAGCATCTCAAAAAAGGTATGATGCATAGGGGTTTTACCCACATTCTCAATATCACCGGTACGGATACATTTTTGACATGTAGTAGCTTTTTTCACACCCAACGTTCCCTTACCCAGAAACATATCCTTGAACTGGTTCATCCCTGCACCGGTAAACAACAGAGTTGGATCATCTTCCGGGACAAGTGAATCACTGGGCAAAAGAGAATGCCCTTTTTTCTCAAAAAAACGTAAATATTTTCTTCTGATCTCGTTCGTTTCCATAAAATTATATCGGAATTTCCTTTTTAAATATTTTGGAGTTAAGGCTTCCCGCCCGTACCTAACGTTACATTCGGACAGGTAGACTATTATTCATAATCGATTAATTAATCGCTTTCAAACGAGAGATTCTTCGTTGCACTCAGAAATGACAAGACGTACTAAATTATGTCATTCTGTGGAAGGATACGACCACTGCCCGTCCGACAGGATGGGAAGAATCTAACTTTGGTATTTTACCTATGAGGATAATCAAATCAAGGTAAATATTATTAAGGAAAAACTGCCATGCCTTCCCTACAGCTACTTCTAAATGCATAGGGTATATTAATTTAGCGTTGACAACATTAAACCACGGGATATAATTTTATCACAATTTTAATGAAAATAAATTTGCGTATTCATTGTATATAGAAAGGACATAAACTTGCGTAGCGATACAATTACGTGTGGGATAGAGAGATCACCGGCAAGGGCATTATTGTATGCAACCGGACTAACCAAGGAAAGCTTGAGTAAGCCGTTTATAGGCATTGCCAGCAGCTTTACAGACTTGATTCCGGGACACACCCACATGAGAAAACTGGAAAGAGATATAGAGAAAGGCATACATGCGGCAGGAGGCGTCAGCTTCATATTCGGTGTGCCCGGTATCTGTGATGGAATTGCCATGGGGCATAAAGGGATGAGTTACTCCCTTTCATCGAGAGAATTAATTGCTGATTTAATAGAAACGGTCACAAATGCACACTGCCTGGACGGGCTGATATTATTAACTAATTGCGACAAAATTACTCCGGGAATGCTTATGGGTGCGGCAAGAATAGACGTCCCTGCTATTGCAGTAACAGGCGGACCCATGATTTCAGGACGTCGTAACATGAAGAAACTTTCTCTCGTTCGCGATACTTTTGAGGCTGTCGGTAGGACTCAAAAAGGAGAAATCAGCGAGGATGAGCTTGAATCCCTGGAAAAAGAAGCATGTCCCGGACCAGGGTCATGTCAAGGATTGTATACGGCAAACACAATGGCCTGCGTAACGGAGGCTCTGGGAATGTCGTTACCCGGATGTGCCGCATCCCTGGCAATCTCAGCCGAGAAAGAGAGAATAGCCTATAAAAGTGGAGAAAGAGTAGTTGAGTTAGTAAGAAAAGGGGTAACCACGAAAAAAATTATGACACGTGAGGCATTTGACAATGCGATATTAATCGATATGACGCTTGGAGGCTCAACAAATACCTGTCTCCATATCCCTGCGATAGCCCACGAAGTCGGCATCGATATAGAACTGGACCGATTTGATGAAATCAGCAGAAAAGTACCACAGATAACAAATCTAAGGCCCGGTGGCGAACACTTTATGGAAGACCTTTTCTATGCGGGTGGTATTCCGGCAGCAATGAAGAGACTTGAAGACAACATTAACGATTGCGCAACCGTCAGCGGTTTCAGTACAAAAGAGATTGCAAAACAGGCAATCGTCTATGATGATGATATCATACGAACGAAAGAGAACGCTTACAGCAAGGAAGGCGGCATTGCGGTACTTCATGGAAACATAGCACTGGATGGCGCTGTGATCAAGCAAAGCGCGCTATCTGACGATATGATGTTTTTCAAAGGTCCTGCAAAGGTCTTCGGGAGTGAAGAAGACGCGATGAAGGCGATCATGGATAAAAAAATATCTAAGGGATCGGTAATGATTATCAGATATGAAGGTCCTCGTGGAGGCCCCGGGATGAGGGAAATGCTGTCGCCTACTGCCGCACTTGTTGGAATGGGTCTGGATAATTCTGTTGCCTTGATAACAGACGGACGTTTTTCAGGCGGCACAAGAGGCCCCTGCATCGGACATGTCTCTCCGGAGGCAATGGTAGGCGGGGCGTTAGCCTTGGTAGAAGACGGTGATGAGATAGTCATTGACATTCCAAATCGCAAATTATATGCTGATGTATCAGATTCAGAACTTGATAGCCGCAGGGAGAAATGGACACCTCCTCCTTTGGCAGTCACTAGCGGATGCCTTGTAAGATATGCTAATAATGTAACATCAGCAGACAAAGGGGCAGTACTTAAGGACTAGCAGGCAGGATAGTATTTGACTTAAAAGCAGTTGTAAACTACCTCTACACATATTTATTACCCGGTAGTGTAATGGCAACACTAGAGATTTTGATTCTCTCATTGGAGGTTCGAGTCCTCCCCGGGTAATTTTCTAAACCTAAGACTGAGAAATTTCCGTCTTTTCAAGACATTAATATAGCAATTCAAATTCATGATATATTGACAAGGTTATCTTCTTGGTACCTCATGCTTTAAGCTCTTATAGTTACCATATAAATAATTGCCAAGTTAATATTACCTTTGACATTACGTCTTAATGGTTTAGAATCCGGTATTCTAATATTGAAAGAAGAGTGCTTTTTCTGTTGCCGTTCTTAATGCACATAGCAAAAAATATTAGTAAAATACTAACATTATGAATGTATTACTGATATATCCTGAATTTCCAGATACGTTCTGGAGTTTCAAACACGCACTAAAGTTCATACGTAAAAAGGCATCATTTCCGCCACTTGGGCTACTAACTGTTGCCGCAATGCTGCCGGAAGAGTGGTCATTACGCTTAGTGGATGCCAATGCTACGAAACTCACGGATCAAGATCTGAAATGGGCGGATTATGCTTTCTTCAGCAGCATGGTTGTTCAACGAAAGTCCGCTTATCAACTCCTCGAACGGTGTAAAGAAGCAGGCGTCAAAATTGTTGCCGGCGGCCCACTGTTTACAAGCGAGCATGAGCAATTTAAGGATGTTGACCATTTTGTACTTAATGAAGCAGAACTAACCTTACCCTCTTTCCTGGAAGACCTGAAAAAAGGTTGTGCCAAACCGGTATATAAGACTCCTGAGTTTGCAGATGTTCGAGAAACCCCTGCCCCTTTATGGGAATTAGCCGATTTGAAAAATTATGCCTCTATGAGCATACAGTATACAAGAGGTTGCCCATACCAATGTGAGTTTTGTGACGTAACTGCGCTATTTGGACGCCGTACACGAACCAAGGATACCGTCCAAATCATTACCGAACTCGACACCTTCTATAGACAGGGATGGCGTGGAAATGTATTCTTCGTTGATGACAATCTTATCGGGAATAGAAGAAGTCTTAAGTCAGATTTGCTACCGGCGTTAATCAAGTGGCAAAGTAATCACACGGGAATAACGTTTAACACTGAAGTATCCATCAACCTTGCCAAAGACGAGGACTTGTTACAAATGATGTTTGAAGCAGGGTTTAACACAGTATTTGTCGGGATCGAAACACCTGACACGGCTAGCTTGTCCGAGTGCGGTAAATCACAGAACCAGGACCGGGATTTAGCCGAAGACGTACGGATTATCCAGCGAGCCGGGCTACAGGTACAAGCAGGATTCATTGTCGGTTTTGACAATGATACGCCATCCATCTTTCAGAGACAGATTGATTTTATCCAGAAAACAGGAATTGTAACAGCTATGGTAGGTCTGCTTCAAGCTCCGACAGGAACAAGACTGTATGAACGCCTGAAAAAAGAGGGACGGCTGCTCGGAAGAATGACAGGGGATAATGCGGACGGATCAACAAATATAATCCCCAACAACATGGATGCTGATACATTTCGAGAGGGATATAAAAAAATATTGAGACATATATATTCTCCAGAGAATTATTATAAGCGTATTATGACACTCTTCAAAGAATATAAGTCTCCAAAAATCAAGGGAACAATTAAGTTCGAACATATCGTAGGATTGCTTAATTCCATTTACCATCTTGGTATTCTGGGCAAAGAGCGAAGCCAATACTGGCATCTTCTGTTCTGGACAGGACTTCATCGTCGCGATTTATTTCCCCTAGCCGTAACTCTTGCGATATATGGCTACCATTTCCGCAAAGTTAGCAATCTGCACGTCCTTTAAATAATCATAGTACCTGACTCTAGTGACTCTAGGAAAATTACAGGTATTGACGTACCCGGCTAAACGAGCAAAGAAACCAACCATCCACACAAAACACATAATGCTTCGCCAAACCCAATCCCACGACCGTAGCATAGCCACGCACAAACTTGAAGTAAAATGGCCTGAAGTAAGTTAAAGAATCTGAACTAAACCACTATGCACTGAAAGTGCATAGGTTTAACGGGGACTGAAAGTCCCTTTGTTTAATAGAAACACATTAACCTTTTTGTTTGTCATTCCCGACTTAGATCGGGAATCCATATGCTCAACACTCTCTAGATTCCCGTTTTCATGGGAATGACAGATGTGGAAGATATCGCTTCTACAATTAAAAAAAACTATCGCTGAAAGCCTTGCACTGAAAGTGCATAGTTTTAAACTAGCGTGTTGATACAATAAAAAACCTGGCTTTATACAATTACGTTTGTTCACTTTAAATATCAGGTACTTTTTAACTCTTTATCAAATGGGTTTTTATTTGACTCTATAAAATACGTGTGCTAGTATTTTTAGTTGGTTATTTCAATAACTTTATGCAACAAAAGCACTTGTTAATATCTATCTCACTTTAGAATACACAAAGAAAACCGGATCTGCCGGGGTAGAAAATGTACTTTAACCATACTGTTTTTCAACATAATTTTTACTTTTTTCTTTATTTGTGTCCACGGTGAACAGAAAATTATAAACTATGAAAATTGCTTATTTTGATTGTTTCTCTGGTGCCAGTGGTGATATGATCTTGGGAGCCCTTATAGATGCCGGATTCAGCCAGGAAAGGCTTAATGAAGAACTCAAAAGACTGAATGTTGACAACTACGAATTTGATTCGAAAAAAGTTATTCGGTCTGCAATTACCGGAACAAAATTCGACGTATCGATAAAAGAAGATACAATACACGATGAACACCACAGGAAAAGAACTCTCAAAGATATATCCAGACTGATTAACGAAAGCTTGCTGAGTGAAAGTATAAAAAAAGACAGTATCAGAATCTTTGAAAACCTTGCAAATGCTGAGGCAAAGGTGCATAACACGCTACCGGAAGAAGTCCATTTTCACGAAGTAGGTGCAATTGACTCAATTGTAGACATAGTTGGAGCTGTTATTGCCTTTGATAATCTTAAGATTGAAAATATATACTATTCAGCAATAAGGACCGGAACCGGGTTTGTAAAATGTCAGCATGGGCAGTTCCCAATTCCTGCACCGGCAACCGTAGAACTGTTAAAAGGATATCACGTGATAGGCACGAATATACAACATGAACTTACAACACCTACCGGAGCAGCTATTTTGACAACTCTAGGCGTTAACGTAGAAATGTGCCCTGAGATCACATTACAACAAGTTGGATACGGCGCAGGTAGTCATGAAATTCCACAAATTCCTAATCTACTGAGGGTGATGATTGGCGAAACGATCATGGTATGTGAACAAGATGAAGTCTGGATGGTAGAGACAAATATTGATGATATGCCTGGAGAACATTTTGGTTATTTACTGGAAAAGATATTAGACGCTGGAGCACTGGATGGATATATAACACCAGTGCAAATGAAAAAATCTCGTCCGGGAATATTAATCAGTATTATTGTTGATGATGTGCACCTGTCAAAAGTGGAAAGAATCATGTTTGAGCAATCTACGACATTTGGAATCAGGAAATACAGAGCAAGCCGTAAGAAGTTACATAGGAAACTGGTTGACGTTAACACTGAATATGGAACAATCAAAGTAAAGATAGGCATGCTGAACGGAAGCATAAAAAATATTACACCGGAACATGAGGATTGCAGAAAAGTTGCGGAAGAGCGAGGGATTCCGTTAAAACTGATATATAACACAGCCATGAATGCGGCCCAGTCAATTAAAGAGCTAAACTAGGATTTATAAGTTTTTGGAACAGGAGAAAACAAGCGGTTTTCTGTTTTTCATCATCCTGTAATGTCAGTCATGGAGGCTGAAAGGAGCGAATTAATGAAACACGTAATATCAGTCCTGGTTGAGAATAAGGTCGGCGTACTGTCACGAATTACCGGGCTATTCAGTGGAAGAGGGTTTAATATTGAAAGCCTGGCCGTTGGAGAAACTGAAAGCGAGACAATATCCAGAATGACCATAGTCGTCAGTGGCGACGAGTCAATACTAGAACAGGTCCGTAAACAATTGGGCAAGGTCATAGATACAATTAAGGTAATAGATTTTACGGATACAGAATATGTTGAACGCAACCTGATGCTCATTAAGGTAAGCGCTGTCCCGGGAAAAAGAGGTGACATCATTGAGTTGGTTGACGTCTTTAGAGGAAAGATAATAGACGTTGGTCAAAAAGATATGGTCATTGAAATTTCCGGCCCTGAAGACAGGCTTGAAGCCGTGTTAGATCTGCTTCGACCATTTGGCATAAAGGAAGTTGCGCGTACTGGCAGGATTGCCATGAACCGTGGGCCAAAATAGAATCATTTGATATAGAGCACAGAAGAAGACAATAAATTTCCACAATGATCAATTATAAAAAAATTTTAATCAAAAACGGTACTGTGTATAATGTTCCAAACAAAAAAGCAGGAGTATTTGATGTTTTAATCCGCAACTCCAGGATTGAGAAAATCGGTAAAAATATTAAAGATAAAGACGCTTTAGTCGTAGATGCTGAAGATAAAATAGTAGTTCCCGGGCTGGTAGACGTACATGTCCATTTCAGGCAACCGGGACAAGAGCATAAGGAAGATCTTTATTCCGGTTCGCGGGCTGCCGCAGCAGGTGGTTTTACTACGGTGATAGCAGAACCGAATACGAATCCTCCGATTGATACTCCGTCACGGCTTATCCAGCTTTTAAAAATTGCGAAAAAAGAGAGTATCGTTAATTATTATTCAAAATCAGCGACAACGGTCGGGTTAAATGGACATAGATTAGTTGATGTTGGAAAATTAAAAATTGCCGGTGCAAGGGCGATCTCTGATGATGGACACCCTGTCGCCGGAGAGAGATTAATGCTTAATGCGCTAATAAAAGGTAAAGAGTATAATATTTTAGTTAATCCTCATTGTGAAGAATCGCCGTTATACCGCAAAAGGCAAAACGAGAAAGAAAAAAGCTTACGAAATTTTTCTGATTCTGTTACGAGTCAGCCGTATGAAGCTGAAGCAGATTTTGTTATGCGTGATATTGGGCTGGCAGAGAAGTCAGGTGCCAGAATTCATATTTCCCATGTAAGTCTTGCTCAATCTGTATCCGAAATTGCTAAAGCAAAAAAACGAGGTGTGAGAATAACGGCAGAAGCAGCCCCACATCATCTTTTATTAAGTAAAGAAGCAGTAAAGAAATTAGGCACTAACGCTAAAGTCAACCCACCTTTAAGGTCGAAAGCGGATGTTAAGGCGGTACAGCAGGGACTAGCTGACGGAACTATTGATATTATTGCAAGTGATCACGCACCGCATACGGCAAAGGATAAAAATTTGCCATTTAATAAAGCGGCTTTTGGGCTTATCGGTTTAGAAACAACTTTAGGCCTGGTGTTAACACACCTGGTCCGTCCCGGCATTTTGACGCTGAAACAGGCAATAGACCAAATGACTATTTTACCAGCGAAAATTTTTGATCTGGACAAGTCAGGAATTGGTAGCCTTACGCCTGGGACTAAAGCGAACATAACCGTGATTGATTTGAAAAAGAGATGGAAAGTAGATGTTAATAAATTTTTCTCAAAAGCAAGGAACTGTCCGTTTAACGGTTGGAACCTTCAAGGGAAAGCAATAATGACAATAGTCGGAAACAGGATTGTCATGAAAGACGGTAAAATAATAGAAAATACTTAATTTATTCATTATCGGTAGTGGAGAGACCTTTTAACCCGACAGATTGTTTGTCAAGCAGGTTTCCACCTCCATTAATACTTCTAATTATAGAAAGGAATGACATGACGAAACTTTATACTGATAAAGAAGCTAATATCAAACCACTTAAAGGTAAAACGATTGCAATCATCGGCTATGGTAGCCAGGGGCATGCCCATGCGCAAAACCTCCGTGAAAGTGGTCTTAAAGTCATAGTTGGACAGAGAAAGGATTCTCCAAATTACACGTTAGCAGTTAAGCATGGTTTTAAACCTGTGACCGCAGTCAAAGCCACACAACAGGGTGACCTGGTCGCAATACTGATGCCTGATGAAGTACAGGGAGACGTCTACAAAGCAGAGGTTGAACCTCATTTGAAAAAAGGCAAAACACTACTTTTTTCACATGGTTTCAACATCCATTTTGGTCAGGTTGTTCCTCCAAAAGATGTTGACGTGATCATGGTAGCACCAAAAGGACCTGGACATCTGGTAAGAAGTGAATATGAGAAAGGCGGAGGCGTACCGTGTTTAATGGCCATCCATCAAAACCCTTCAAAGAAAGCAGAAAAGATTGCCCTGGCATATGCCGGAGGCATTGGGGGAGGAAGAGGTGGAATCCTGCCAACAACTTTTGCAGAAGAGACAGAAACAGATCTTTTTGGTGAACAGGCCGTATTGTGCGGTGGAGCGGCAGCCCTGGTTAAGGCCGGGTTTGAAACACTGGTCGAGGCAGGATACCAACCTGAGCTGGCATATTTTGAATGTATGCATGAACTGAAACTCATAGTAGACCTTTTCTACCAAGGTGGTTTGACATACATGAGGCATTCTATCAGCAATACTGCTGAGTTTGGAGACGTGACAAGAGGACCGAGAATAGTTACAGAGGAAACAAAGAAAGAGATGAAAAAAATACTTTCTGAGATACAGGAAGGCAAATTTGCCAAAGAATGGATCCTCGAAAATAAAGCCGGTCGTCCAATGTTTAATGCGCTTGTCGCAAAAGATAAGAATCATCAGATAGAACAAGTTGGTGCAAAACTGCGCAAACTCATGAAATGGATAGATTCAAAATAGATAGATTCCTCGACTCCGCCCGGAATGACGTCATGCTGGGCGGAGTTTGATGTGTAACCGACATTAAAATCCCTTAACATTAAATTAAGCAATAGCGTATAAAAACGCCTTTACAATTACTTTCAACAGAAAAGGTTTCTATGTCTAAAATCATAATCTTCGATACTACGTTAAGAGATGGAGAACAGTCTCCGGGTGCAAGTCTGGACCAGAAAGAAAAACTGCAGATAGCGAGGCAGCTCTCTACTCTGAATATTGACGTGATGGAAGCCGGGTTTCCCATTACCTCAGAGGGTGACTTCAAATCGGTAAGTACTATTGCAAAGGAGATACGGGATATCAGTATTTGCGCGCTCGCACGGGCAGTTGACAAAGATATAGATTGCGCGGCAAAGGCTTTAAAATCTGCCAAATCACCCAGGATTCATGTATTTCTCGCAACATCTGAAATTCATCGAAAACATAAACTGATTAAGGCAAAAGAAGAAATCATAAAGACTGCCGTAAAAGGTGTAAAACGCGCAAAAAAATATGTTGATGATGTAGAATTTTCTCCGGAAGACGCTTCAAGGACAGAGCCTGATTTTCTTGTAGAAGTCGTAGAGGCAGTAATCGACGCGGGAGCGACAACCGTGAATATTCCTGACACAGTTGGATATGCAATACCGGAACAATACGCGGCATTAATAAAAAACCTTAAGGATAATGTAAAAAATATCAATGATGCAGTTATAAGTGTTCACTGCCACAATGATCTTGGCCTTGCGGTTGCCAATTCACTTGCAGCCGTAAAAGCAGGCGCTACACAGGTGGAATGCACGATAAACGGTATTGGAGAAAGAGCGGGTAATGCGTCTCTCGAAGAGATTGTTATGGCGCTTAAAACCAGAAAAGATTTTTTCAGACATACTACAGGAATAAAGACAAAAGAGATAATCGCCGCAAGTAAGATTGTCAGTGGCCTGACAGGATTACGCGTACAGAGGAATAAGGCTATAGTTGGAGAAAACGCATTCGCACACGAATCAGGTGTACATCAGGATGGCGTTTTAAAAGAGAGCACGACATACGAAATCATGAAGCCGGAAGATGTAGGTCTGCCAAAGACCAATATCGTCCTTGGTAAACTTTCCGGCCGGCATGCATTCAAGAAACGTGTTAAGGCATTGGGTTATGAGCTCCCTGATGAAGAACTTGAACATACATTCAGCCAATTTAAACTCCTGGCTGATAAGAAAAAAGAAATCTATGACCAGGATATAGAAGCATTAATACAAGTTGAGAAATCAGAAGTACCCAATATTTACGAACTCGACAGTTTAAGTATAAATTGCGGCCCGGTACCGATAGCCAGTATCAGACTCCGTGTCGGAAAAGATAAAATCGTATCCGATTCAGCCAAAGGTGACGGACCAATTGATGCCATTTTTAAAGCGGTCGACTTATTAACGGGGATTACAGGAACTCTTCTCGATTATAATATCAGGTCGGTAACCAGTGGAAAAGATGCCCTTGGAGAAGCAAGCGTAGATGTGGAAGTTGAAGGCAATACCTATAGAGGCCGTGCCGTGAGCACGGACACAATAGAAGCAAGTGCAAAGGCATATTTGAATGCCATAAATAAAGTAGCAATAAAACCTCGCAAAAAAAAGTCTACTTAAAAATATCTGCCTATTTAAAACCCGGCCTCTCTTTTGAGAGGATTCCAATTTTGGAGTCCTCTCAAAAGAGAGGCTGGATAGGTTTACAAACAAAACTATATGAATAATAGCACTAAAACAAAGTTCTTCGTTGAATTGATCAAACCATCCCATTACGATGATGATGGATATGTTATCCAATGGCGCAGGTCATGGATTCCATCGAATACACTAGCCTGCATATATGGCTTGACGCAAGATGCTGCGGAGCAGAGTGCCCTTGGTACCGATGTCGAGTTTGATATTAACGCTTACGACGAGATGAATATCGCCATACCTGTTGCAGACATAATTCGCAGGTTTAAAAATGGAGGTGGAAATGGCGTTGTTCTTTTCGTAGGCGTCCAGTCAAATCAATTTCCTCGTACCATGGACATTGCCAGAAAGTTCCGTGACGAAAACATTCAGGTTGCAATAGGCGGATTCCATACAAGTGGCTGTATTGCGATGTTACCTCAGCTTCCGGAGGAGCTGAAAGAGGCGACGGAAGCCGGCATTACACTATTCGCTGGTGAGGCCGAGGAAGGAAGGCTTATCAATGTCTTAAAAGACGCCTATCAGAGGAAAATGAAACCTCTCTACAACTTCCTGGGAGATCTGCCCGGTCTGGAAGGCCAGCCAATGCCGATAACGCCAACAAGTGTTGCCAAAAGGCTTGTCAGTAAGATTGGCTGCGTTGACGCTGGCAGAGGATGCTCTTTCCTGTGCAGCTTCTGTACCGTCATCAATGTACAGGGACGTAAATCACGTTACCGTAATCCGGACGATATCGAAAAACTGATCCGCTCCAATCTATCGAATGATATAAATGATTTTTTCCTTACTGATGACAACTTTGCTCGTAACAAAAACTGGGAAGCCGTTTTTGACCGATTGATCGACCTTCGTGAAAATCAAGGATTTAAACATGTAAAGTTTACCATGCAAATAGATTCGCTTGCTCATAAAATCAAGAATTTTGTCTCCAAGGCTGCCAGGGCAGGCTGTAGGAGAGTGTTCATCGGGCTGGAAAGCATTAACCCGGAAAACCTGGAGGCAGTAAATAAGCGACAGAACAAAATTACTGACTATCGAAAAATGTTTCAAACATGGCGTAATGCCCGAGTTGTTACGGTAGCCGGTTATATACTTGGCTTTCCTGCCGATACTCCTGAAAAGATCGAACAGGACATTAAGACAATTCAGCAGGAAATACCCGTTGATCTGCTGGAGTTTTTCTGTCTTACACCATTGCCCGGCTCTGAAGACCACAAGAATAATCATCTCAATGGAGTACGGATGGATCCTGACCTGAACAAGTATGATCTTGAGCATGTTACCATGGAACATGCTCAGATGTCCGGAGAAGAGTGGATGCAGATATATCAAAAGGCATGGGATCTCTATTATTCGCCTGAGCACATTGAAACTCTAATACGGCGAGCGGCAGCCGGCGGCCCAAACCCCAGCAGAGTAATGCTTCACATTCATCAATTTTATGGAACCATTAAATACCAGAAGGTGCATCCGCTTCAAGGAGGATTCATAAGGAGAAAGATACGTACACAGCGCCGACCCGGTATGCCCCAGGAAAATCCGATTACTTTCTATCCTCGCAGGGTATGGGAAACCGTTAGCGCTATTATACCTTTTGGCATCTATTATTTTAAACTGAGATCGATACGTAAGAAAATCAAACGCGAGCCTGGCAGACGCTCCTATATGGACAAAGCACTGATACCGGTAAAAGAAACCGAAGAGAAACCACTTGAGAATGAAAGTATAGTGTCAAAATAAAAGAAAAAGATGCTTATCCGGAACTGGAATCAATATAAAAATGTATAACATTACTGTTCATAAGTACATCGAAAGATAACAATTTTACAAACTACTTTACATAGAGGAAAATTAAATGAGAGAGAAACTTTTAAAAACAGCAAAATCATTAATAAGAATTAAACTGATGTTGTCTATATTAATCGGATTAATCCTGATTAATGGATATTCTGCTATGGCCGGTGTTAACGAAACAGGCGGTAGAAAGATAATCGTAAAGAAAGGTGATAAGGTAAAAATCCAATATAAAGCCAGCCTTACGAATGGTACGGTATTTATAGAATCGAAACCGGGAAAACCACTGGAATTTACTGTCGGAGACGGTAAGATGCCACATGGACTTGATCAGGCTGTATTAGGAATGGAATTAAGAGAGGAAAAGGATGTTACAGTAAGTTCAAAAGATGCATACGGAAAGAGAAACCACGAATTGGTAATAAAATTTGATAAAAGCAAACTGCCCAGAAGTTTTGAACCAGAGATAGATAATGTAGTAAAAATACGAGACGTACCGGGAACAATTGTTAAAATAGACGAAGAAAACGTATACCTTGACTGTAACCATCCCCTGGCAGGTAAAGATGTTATGTTCTACATAAGGATTATTGGAATAGAGTAATTCGACGATATTTCAAATAGACCTTGCCATAACCAAAAGGAATGAATTTCTTATGTGTTCTGGCAAGGTCGTTGAATGAAAAAATATCTATCTGTATTATTGAGCTTTTTTCCTGCCACTCATATATTTCCGGTAACGTTCCGGGCCGACGCACTCACTTCCTACGGGGCACTTTTCAATACAGCTTTCTTCTAATTTGCGCTCTATTATTTCACCGCAATTTTCGCAGGCAAATTCATTCTCGAAGCCAGCAACAGAAGCGGTACCCTTTTTATGACAGTGAGTACATGTTACGTCTATAATTTCTACCCTTTTTATCTTCTCCGCTCCGGGACATTGAAATATATTGGGCTTTTTAAATGTTCCTGTAGATGGTTGAGAATTACTTTTCGTCTTTGAAAGGGTCTGCATGGCCAGAATGCGAAGAGGCATTCGACGCTCTTTTCTTAAGAAATCCTGGATAGCCTTCATGGCATCAAAATTTCCTTTTCCAACTCTACCAATCTCTTCAAGAGCCTGCTTTACCTTGTCGGCATCCTCATCATACAACTTTTGAAATAGCGATGTAATATCCGTGAAGTGCCTCCTCTCACACTGTCTCTGCTTGCACGACACGGACAAACAAGTTTGTCCATGCCACCCTGGATTATTGTTAATTATAACCCAACCTGTAAGGGCAATTCATGAATTGCCCTTACAAACACCTAAGAAAGCGTAGTCTGCCCTTTCAGTTTAATCCTTCCAATTACAAAAAGTGCAACTGTCACCACAAGGACTACTATGCTGGCATTTTGTGAGATAGTCAAACCATCAAAAAGTGGCAGATTGTCATCCCTGAATATCTCTACCGTAAAGCGCATTACGGAATAGAGGGCACAGAACATTAACGTCACTTCCCCATCTCTCCTGCGGCGGTTAAAAAAAGCCTTAACAATAAAGAATATCGAAATATTACCTAACATAGAATATATCTGTGTAGGATGAATGGGTAGAGAGTGGCTATCAGACACACTCACTAAACCCTGTCCAAGATGGTGAAGAAACGCGGGACTACCATCAATCATAAGATTTACATCAACAGATTTGGGGAAACTAACCGCCCACGGCAAAGCCGCACTGCATACATCACCCCAGCAGCATCCATTTAGAAAACATCCTATGCGACCACAGGCTACTCCGAGCGCGAAAGCGTAAGCAATAATGTCAATTGTTTTTAGTACAGGAAGCTTCTTAACTTTTGAGTAAACAACTATTGCAGCTATAGAGGCCATTAAGCCACCATAAAATACCAGCCCTCCCTCATAAACCTTGAATGCATCCAGAATATTGTGTTTATACGAACCGAAATTCTGGACCACATAAAATGTTCTGCCTCCCAGAATACCGGCGAATATAGTATATAGTCCCAGATTTGATATATCTTCCGGGTTTAAACCTTCCGTCTTTGCCTTATTACGTGCCACGTACATAACTAACAGAAATCCCACCATAAGCATGAAGCCGTATGCGTAAATGGGAATGGTTATGCCGGTGTACGGGATTGGTATTTCAAAGAGAGTTCTAATCATTGAGGTCAGGAATTGGGTTCGGAGATGATCTCCGTAATCTTATTTTTTTCGTCCAGCAAGACTATTTTTGGTTTCCAGCTTCGTGCTTTAGCATCGTCTATAAGGCAATAAGAGATGATAATAACCTTGTCTCCCGGAACTGCCCACCTTGCGGCTGCTCCGTTAAGGCATATAATACCTGAGTCGGCTTCTCCCTCAATTACGTATGTTTCCATTCTCGCCCCGTTATTGATGTTCAGTACCTGGACCCGTTCGTAATGCAGGATATCCAACTCCTGTAAAAGAGTCTTATCGATTGTTATACTGCCCGTATAGTTCAGATCCGCTTCTGTAACTGTCGCGGAGTGAATCTTCGCTTTACACATTTCTCTAAGCATGGTTTTATTCCAGAATAGTATTATCTATTAATCTTGTATTCCCAATCCATACTGCAACAGCAGCTAAAGCCTTTTCATTAATTAACGAAAGATCTTCAAGCGTACGCGCGTTAACTATGGATATATAGTCTATCTTTGTATGGTTTGTCTTCTTAATGACAGATGCCATCTCTTCTATAATCTCTTTTGCATCCCTTATATTGGAAGCAAACATGGATCTGGCTTTTAATAAAGAGCCATAAATAGAAAGTGCATTCTGTCGCTCCTCAAGATTCAATCGCTTATTTCTTGAACTGAGAGCGAGTCCGTCTTCTTCACGAACTGTGGGGCAGACCTGAATATCTATATCCATATTCAGGTCTCTAACCAACCTTTCTATGACCGCACTTTGCTGATAATCCTTTTGACCAAAATACGCCCTGTCAGGCTTAATGATATTGAAAAGTTTTGTTACAATTGTCGTTACACCATTGAAATGTCCTGGCCTTACCCTGCCGCACAGGGCATCAGTAATTCTATCCTGCCTCACGTTAGTGCAATATCCATCCGGATACATCTCTTCAGTACCGGGTGAAAAAATAACATCTACATTTTCTTTTCGTATAAGCTCGATATCCTGATTCAACTGGCGAGGATAGTTATCGAAATCTTCGCCCTTATCAAACTGAGTCGGATTTAAGAATATGCTGACAATAAGCTCGTCATTCTCGCTTCTCGCGCTTCGCATCAGGCTTATATGGCCGTCGTGAATTGCTCCCATTGTGGGTACAAATCCGATGGATTTTTTCCTGTCCTTTACGGAGAGTACCTTTGCCCGCATCTCATTAATCTTAGTTATAACTTCCATTTAATGATATCAGCTTTTCTCCAAACAACTTAGCCTCTCTAAAGCTGAAAAACAATGGTAACAATAACATATTTTTTTGTCAAGTTTAAGGTGAAATGTCAGTAATATCAATAACATATAAATACTTACGTACTACTCTGTGTGTGTTCACACACGTAAATTGTATTATATATTGCTGTTTGTCTATATTTGTATATAATGAATGAGAGAAACAGTAGTTACGCCGCTACGGTAACCATGAAACCTTTTCTACGATACGGCGTTTCTCTTAAGGAACTTGATATAGCCGTTGTGTAATTTCTAGACAAATCGGATTCGATAGCAAGCTAAAGAAAGGATAAGTATTAAATGCAGAAACGGTACAAAATTCAATTTCCGCGAAGTGACTCTCAAGATCTGGCTCAGGACGAAGCGTTCTTTTATATAAACGATCCTGATGGCGCAAAGAAAAGAATCCTGTTTCACGATTATGATGAGATATACAAGAACCCGGGCCTGTACGAACAGATCTTCTATGAACGGCTGAAGTGCCAGTCGCCTACTAAAGTAGCAGATATTCTGAAGTCTGCCGTATCTCAATCGAATGACAACTTTTCCGAGCTCAGGGTATTGGATCTGGGTGCTGGTAACGGAATTATGGGTGAGAACCTGAAGAAACAGGGAGTATCAAGGCTTGTCGGAGTGGACGTAATTCCTGAAGCAGGCATTGCGGCAGAACGTGACAGACCTGGAGTCTACGATGCCTACTATATAGCAGATTTCTGTAAGCTCAGCGAAGACGAGAAAGACGAGTTATCTTCATGGTCGTTTGACTGCATGACAACAGTTGCGGCACTAGGTTTTGGCGATATTCCTATAAAGGCTTTTATAGAAGCCTTCAATATAACACAAAGTCAGGGGTGGGTGGCCTTTAATGTAAAAGAGACATTTCTTGATAAAAGTGATAATTCCGGTTTTTCAATGGCAATCCGTGAATTGATATTGTCAAAATATCTGGATCTATATCACCTGGACCGCTACCGCCACAGATTTTCGGTAGAAGGCGAACCGTTATATTATTTTGCAATAGCAGGGCGTAAGAATGCTGACATCCCCCAGGAGTTCCTGGAGTCTTTAGGTCTGTAGGATTATAATAAACCCCGTTCAAAATTCCCTATTGTTGAGTTGTTAACCTTCTTCCCAGTTTGGATTCCGGATAGTATGTCACTAATCGTTTCAGGGGTATAATCCCTATAGCATAAATCAACGCGGTAATCCCTGTGTCCGGTCTCAAGAAATGTCTGCATAAGGTGAATAATTGAAAAAGGTCTTTCATTGACAACCACTGTCCTGCATGCTTCATTTATGGCAGTAAAGCGGTCACCATGCTCGTTTGTAAGGACTATCTTTTCGAAGCCGCATCGGTCGATCCCGGGACATGCACTTTTCATATTTGCCCATACACACGCCTCGGATGTAAAGAGCGGTGTATCCTGATAAAGAATCAGGTCCGTATTATCAGAAAGCAACGCCTTCAGGTTTTCCATTCCGTCCTCAGGCGACAGGGTTTGACGTTGAAATCCCAATTCACGCAGTTTTATTAGAGAAAGTGGATTCAGAGAGTATAATGGATAATCGGCATACAAGATGACGTCTGTATCATTAAACAACCCAACAGCCCCCAAGTTGGCTATCTGAAAGTGTCTGAAGCCCCGTGTCATCAATATATTAACCACTTTCTTAAAATTGTCATATCTCTCAGGCCCATTCCCCATATCCCTCATTATTACCGGTAATGAGAATACAACTCTCTCTTTCTCCTTCAATAATGTATCGATAATACCATCGTTATTCTGCAGATAAGAAACTATTTTACCTGTTAATACAATATAGAGCTTATGAATTTTTTCTGTAAGGATAAATTCCAGGTAATTTAAGGTGTCGATCTTCAGGGATAACCTGATTTCATCCTTAGGAATTTCATGATGTAAGTGCTTTTCTTCATTTATCAAATTACCATTAGCAACAAATTCTCCCTCCAACCATTTCTTTATCTTTTCACTTCTCAGTGTCCTATCACTCTGCCATACGGTTAATAATTCATCGAAATACTCTCTCCTGACATTATTTAACACACTCAACGGAACAAATAATTCTTCAGATATATTTACTTGTATAATTGCCAGTTCAAATGGTGTATTCCCCAGACGTGAAAAACTACCCTTTATATTTTCCTCATTTGTTAGCCGACTAATGCTTTTTTCAAGCCTCATAGGATAATCCCTGTTAAATGTAAATTGCATTACTGTTCCAATTACCATAATGTTGTCAGACGTTACCCTGACATCCAGATTCACCGGTATCTTAGCAGGTATGAGTTTTTTAGGAATCTTTTGGGTAAATGATTCTTTGGTCTTTTGGGAAGAGACGACATAGAGCTTTGCACCACACCTGATTTTCTGTTCGGAGTTGATGACGGCAACATCACCTGACTTTATACCGAAAACTATTTTCCCGTTTACCTTAATACTCTTTACATGGAGCAGGGAAGGTTTTGTAGATGCATCTTCAAATACCTGTAATAAGTCTCTGACACCTATACTGGCCTCAGCCCTTATACTTACATAACCCCTCTCAGACTTTAATACCTCTCCCGCATAAAGTCCCATGTTCGCAGGATAAGACGGATTAACCAGATCTGTTGCCTTGATCTGGCTGATATCAGAATCCTTTTTAACCGACAGATTGTGTTTTCCCATCACGTATGAAGATGTTGTCTCGCGGCTGAATACCGTTTTTATACGATTGGCAATTTCGTCCTCATCTGACAGTTTGCCATCAATAGCCTTTCTGTAGGCATCGGTAACAACAGCTACGTATTCGGGTGACTTCATACGTCCCTCGATCTTTAATGAGTTAACTCCGGCATCTACTAAATCACCTATCTCGGAAAGAGTAAGAAGATCTTTCATGGAGAAGAGATATCCTTCTTCGCCTGATTGGGAATGATAAGGCATCCTACAGGGTTGCGCACACTTCCCTCGGTTTCCACTCCTGCCCCCAATCATACTGCTGAAAAAACATAATCCTGAATATGAATAGCATAAAGCACCATGAATAAATGTTTCTATCTCTATTGAGGTATTTTCTGTAATATTTCTGATTTCAGAAGCGGACAATTCCCTTGCCAGAACAACCCGTTTAAATCCAAGTTGCTCCATCTGTTTAACACCCGCAAGGTTGTGAACGGCCATTTGTGTGCTGGCATGAATATTAAATCCGGAGAATTGGGACTGAATCAAATAGAGAAGTCCTAGATCCTGGATGATTATTGAGTCTGGCCGTATCTCTTCCAGTGCGACTAAGAGGTCAACCGCCTTTTCCAGTTCTAAAGTCTTTACGAGCGTATTGATCGCGATATAGACTTTAATTGATTTCGTGCGAGCATAGGCAATGGCCTTGCTGGCATCATCCATGGAGAAGTTCTGTGCGCTTGCACGGGCACTGAAACTCTTTAGTCCAAAGTAAACAGCATCAGCTCCATTTTCAACAGCGGCAAAAAAGCTCTCCATACTGCCTGCCGGGGAAAGTAGTTCCGGTTTTCTGATTTGAGAATAAGAGATAGGCATGTGAATATATTAGTACTTAAATTTTAATGATTTCGAAAAGAGATGATTGATGAGAATCCAAGAAGTTGATTTTAGAATTACAATCATTTAAATTCAAGCCCTTTCTGTAAAAGAGTATAATGTTTCACTGAATTCATGACATTCATGCAAATGGTAGTCGCAGGCTTGAGCCTGCGTTTCTCATCATACAATGGGTGCCTGCGAATTTCTATTAGTCACGCAACCTCAATGATCTACTACCTGCCCGAAAGTAACCTTCGGTACGGACGGGCACATATTGTTCAATTCACTATTTTTTAGACAAATCTATAGCATACTTTACAGACTTATCTTTATGATATACAATGTGTGCTGATAGATTTACAAAATACGTGAAGAAATAACAAACGGTAAGCAACTTTTTAAAAGAGGAGTACAAATGTCTAAAATTTTACAAGCATTTCTTATTCTGGGATTTTTGGTTTTTACCATGCCGCAGGCATTTTCTCAAGTGCAAGAAAAACCAGATTGTTCCTTCTGTGAATTAAAAGCAAAAGGCGTTGAAAAATGCCAAAAATGTCTGTCTAATGAAAAAAATAAATGTCCCCTACCAGGTAAAGGATCCGGTGATGGCGATAAGACAAAATGTGAACTGTATAAAAAGCTTAAGCATGGCCCTTACATTAATACCACGGTACTTGAAAATCTAATCGAAGCTAATGTACCCATGGTGCTCCTGGATGCCAGGTCGGGAAAGTGGGATGATAAAAACCGAATCCCAAGTGCTCAGAGTTTAAATGATAAATCTACCAAAGAAGAAGTTGAGAAAATAATTAAGGCCAAAGATACCTTGGTGGTCACTTATTGCTCCAGTTTGAAATGTGGTGCAAGCAACAAACTCTATATTCATCTCAAAAAACTGGGCTACAAAAACGTCCTTGAATACCCCTTTGGTATTAAAGGATGGTTAGAAGCTGGAAACGACATTGAAATGAGCTCCGTTTCTGAAAAGAAGCAAGCTGAAGTTACCATCTTTGAAGGTGAAAAACATTTTAAAAATATCAGGCAGCTTACTTTCGGCGGAGAAAATGCTGAGGCCTATTTCTCCCACAATGCAGACAAACTCATATTCCAGTCAAAACGTGATGATCTGCAATGTGACGCTATATTCACTATGGATGTAGACGGCAGCAATGTAAAGATGCTGTCATCAGGTAAAGGTACTACCACCTGTTCTTTTATTGCCCCTGACTATAAATCTATAATTTACGCGTCTACTCATCTGGGTGGAGAAGAATGCCCTCCCAAACCGGATATGTCAAAGGGTTATGTCTGGGCGTTATATAAAAGCTTTGATATTTTCAAGGCCGATCCTGACGGTTCCAATCTTGTTCGTCTTACTGACACACCCGGATATGATGCCGAGGGCGTCTATTCACCAAAAGGGGACAGGATCATTTTCACGTCAGTCCGTACCGGTGACTTGGAACTCTTCTTGATGGATCCTGACGGATCCAATGTTGAACAGTTGACTGATACTCCGGGCTACGATGGTGGTGCGTTCTTCTCTCTAGACGGAGAATCGATCTGCTGGAGGGCGTCAAGACCGCAAGGAGAAGAGCTTGCAGACTATTTAAATCTTCTCAAAGATGGTTTAATCAGACCCAGCAAACTTGAAATATATGTTATGAACCTGAAAGATCGCAAGCCGATCCAGTTGACATTTAATGGTGCCGCTAACTTCGGCCCCTATTTCCACCCGAACGGTGAAAAGGTTATCTTTGTTTCTAATATGGATGATCCGCAACATCGAAACTTTGAGATGTATATGGTTGATATAGAAACCAAGAAAATTGAGCGATTATCATATAATCCTACATTCGACGGTTTTCCCATGTTCAGTCATGACGGAAAGAAACTGGTCTTCGCCTCAAATCGTAACAACAGCAGACCGCATGAAACAAATATATTCATGGCCGACTGGGTAGATTAAGCAAAAAAACTATCACCGCAAAGTCGCAAAGAGCGCAAAAAAATACTAAATGTGCCGGTTCAATCTATAAGATTGAACCGGCAGAGGATACCTTTTTTTAACTTAGTGACTTTGTCTCTTTGTGTGAGGAATCAGGTTTTCCTCTTTGCCCTCTCGCCTTCTTGTCCTCGACACCTTTTGTCCGGAGAGCGGTGAACTGAATTATCTCTCAACCACCTTCGTACTAACAATATGTTCTGTACCTCCACGCATATAGGCAATCGTAATCTCATTACCTGCCTGTAAAGACTTTAAGACATCAGAAAAGGTTTCCAGATCTTCGATTACGGTTTCCCCGATACGCACAATTATGTCACCTTCCTGTAGCCCGACTTTGTCTGCCGGCGAATCGGTCGTCACACCGTCAAGTCTCACACCTTTACCGGTAAAATCATAGGAGGGAACAGTACCAAGAACGACACGCCTTTTCTTATGTGACTGTTTTTTCTGTGGAGCAGATCCCTCTTTTGCAGCAGTTAGTGTTGAAGCCAGAGGTTCCAGCCTTGCGGCAAGGTACTCAACCGTTTCCTTCAAGACGGCAGCAGTCTTTACTAAGCCCGCCGTATCGATTCTATCAACCGTATCAGTTGGACGATGATAGTTATCACGTGCGCCACTGAAGAGATGCACAGCAGGCACACCTGCATCGATAAAGCTCTTCTCGTCTCCGTTGCCGGTATCCAGGGCTGACTGCTTGATAGGAACTCCGGTTACATATCCTGCACCACGAAAGATATGCACCCATTCTCGTGCAGAGTAATTACCGAAAATGGTTAGCGCATCATTACCTAATTGACCAACTGTATCGATATTGACCATCGCCATAGTTTTAGAAATTGGATATTTTTCTGCCTTTCTGATGTAATGCAATGAACCGAGCTTACCTGCTTCCTCCGCGCTGAAAGCCACAAACACAATCGTACGTTCAGGCTGCCATTTTTTACCGGCCAGTCGTGCAAATTCTAATAAGACGGATATTCCGCTGGCATTGTCATCTGCACCAGGGTGAATTTTACCTTCATTACCTGCAAGGCAATCAGGCCAGCCAAGTCCGTGAGAATCATAGTGCGCCCCAATAACTACACTCTGCCCATCAAATTCAGGATTCTTACCCGGTATAATTCCAATAACATTCTTAACAGTAACAACATCTCGATCCGGCATAGCTACTTTTTCAGTCCAGACCTGAAAATAATCATCCGGTCCATCTCCACAAGCTTGTAAACCCGCATCAGAAAATTGCCTGGCTATATAGTCAGCAGCTTTATCCAGCCCCTCAGTTCCAAGTCCCCTTCCAGCCAGTTCGTCAGAAGCAAGGTATTCAATATCCTTTAACATTCTTGCTTCAGAGAAAACAGGAGGCAGTTGAGCAAGGGCAGAACGTGGTGTCAGTTTGGCCGTTATTGGTCCAACTTCTTCACCATCTTCTTGAGAGATGGCAATCGACATGGGTGAATTGACCACGGGCCATTGACCTTTAAATACGTTAGTGGGCTCATCACCCGTAAAACCAAGGTAGCTGTATTTGTTGTAGTGTGGGAGTTTCCTTCCCAGGCCAGGCATTGCAGAAACATTATCGGTAGCAAGCCAGGCCAGAGCATGAGCGCTATTAGACGGGTGACGGCCCATTATCACAACAGAATGTTTATCTCGTTTCATTTCAGTATCTTCAATAGATACACCACTCTCCTTTTTGGCATAATCGTAATCGGATAGTGCATTGTCAAATAAGGACCGGAAGCGGTTTTCCCATCCAAACAACCAGACCGCGCGATCTGTCGGCAATTCATCCAGCTCATTATCAAGCTTGATCTCCATATTCACAGCACGGCCTTTCTGCCAGCCTTTTGCCAATTTTTGATAACCAAGACGAACCGATTCAGATGCGCTCGAAGGTAACACCACCAATACCTGCTCAGCTCCGAAAACCTGACTAAGAGCCGGCGGGCTTTCATTGTGATCTAATGTTCGAAACACATCAAATTCAGGATCAATGTCCAGTTGTAACGGACGCATAGGGAAATTGAGTTCCAGATTATACTGTTTTGCATTGACATCAATACTTGTCTGGAATGCATTCGCAACCCCTTCCATGTGGACAGCAATTGGCAGCTTTAACCGATATGACCCAGCTTCCTGGGTCTGTTCAATAATAGCTGACAGTACGTAACCATCTCCTTTTGGTTTTGCAACCGCCTGATGCACTCTCAGCGAAGGTGAACCGGTCCTCTTCACCCATTGTTCAAACAATGGTCCCAGGGATTCGTCGGTTACATTATCAAAAACTGTTTCAACATCATCAAAGGAAGCAACCTTGAATTTATATTTTCTATAAAACCGGTGAAGGGCTTTCACAAATGCCTGATCACCCAGCTGCTGCCGGACCATATGAAACAGCATCATGGTCTTACCGTAGCCGACCGCCTCTGTGACCGCACTATGCCGTGATCTAAATTTGGTCAGGGGAAAATCCTTATCTTTATTCGCGGTTACATAATTTGTATATTTCTGTAACACAGAACGCCGGTATTCAACGGCTGCACCACGCTGTTCTTTTATAAGATGGTCGGCAAGATACGTTGTCAGTCCTTCCGCCCAGTTACCCTTTTCGTAATCAGTATATACCCCATTACCCCACCAGTTGTGCAGGATTTCATGGGGATAAGAAGAGTGAAGGATAAAGGGGAAACGAATAACCCTGGGACCAAGAAGTGTGAATGACGGCATTCCGTAACCGGTTTCCCAGAAATTCTCTACGAGAGCAAACTTGCTGTAAGGATACGGGCCGAGAAGTTTCCGATACATCTCAAGGTATTGTGCTGTTGTATCCAGGTATTTCTGTGCTAGCGGTGAATCGGGATTTCGTAAGAAAGCCATTGCCTCCACTACACCCGCAGCCTGGCTGTATTCGGTAAATTCAGAAGATATCAGGTATATCTCTTCCTGCGGAGTGTCTGCCACCCACACATCATGTCTGGAGTCTACACCGATTTCATAATTTTTACGTGTACCCTGGCTTACCGATGACCACCCTGCGGGTAATTCAACATCCAGATTAAACGTTACCAATTCATCTACAAAATGTGGATACCAGAAGGTTGATCCACTTAAGAAAATCCCTTCCGGAAAGATAATACCGGGTGACACGCTGAAACTGCGTGCATATTCTTCACCATATTCCCTGACAGGATGATAGATCTCACCTGAATATTTGAGAGTAATCTGACTGGATCCTGGTGGTAGCTTGATCTCAAAAAGTTCCATCCTAATATTACCTTGCTGAAGTGATGGATTGTCGCTGAAAAACTGACTAGCTTCAGCGCCAGATGTTTGTCTTAATATAATATCTTTATCAAGAATCTCAGGTTTGAGCCCCTGATGAATGGTGAAATGGAGTTGTGCCGTTTCCGATGAATCTGACGGCAAAGTGATTTTATCAACTACCTCGATCTGATGACTGTCCGGATCCAGCTTGACCGTAAGGTCATGGTTGATCTGTCCGAATGCTGTTGATGATACGATCAGGACAAAGAATGAAATCTGTAAGAAGCGCCAGAATAACCTGTGATTCATTTATATTCTCCCTTTATTGTGGTAGTTCTTATCGTTTTTCTAATACTTAACGTTCTATTATAATCTTAGAATTTCCACAATCTACTAAATTGTCATATCTATACTAGACGTTCTTAAAATTCATACTTTGTCATTTCATTTAGGTTTGCTTTTGTACAATCAGTGCAAGGCTAAAGCCTTGCACTGCATCTCTTCCTAATTTCATTTCGTGACTGGTATAAAGTAAAACATTAGACTATTGGTGATGAGCGATGTTACTGTTTTTAGGATATGGAGACACTGAGGGATTTTGAAAAGCTGAGGCAGGAACTCTCATCAAAAAAAATATCAACTTCCCGGACCAACCACTGATAGCGGAAGCCCTTGATGCGGCAATAATGATAAAGAAGCATGTTGCTGTGCAGACCAAAATAATATTACAATAATCAAAATATGAAAGAGGGGTAATCATTGCTTACCATGTTGAGCTGTTATGATGACTAAGATAGTGGATGCATACTTAAAATATGGCAAACTTCAATACCATCATCCAGGTCGTCCCAGTAAATTGCAAAACCACCGGATTCAAGAGACCAGTTTGCCCGTTGCTCAGGTGTTGCTTTTGCCAGCCAATCCAGCCAATTGATTTTGTCAACTGGCAAGCAGATTTCTCTTTGGTCATTTAGTAAAACATATAGCATGTTTTTATCAAAACGAACTCCAGTGGCAAATACTGTTTGAGTTTTACTATTTGTTAAAGTGGGCATACCACACCTCCAATAATTTCTGTTGATTCTGTTTGGTTAGTTTTAATATTTGATTCATTTTAACCTTATTGTAGCCACGGTTATATGCGACACTAGCGGTCGAAGCCAAACCTTTGCCTCATTACCATCCCGAATTACATGCATATGTGGTGGTTCATTGAGATCAGATGAATAGAATCTGAATTTGTAACCGCTAATCTCTATAGTAGGCATTTGTCACTTAGTGTTTTAACCTGACTTTTTGTACCACCTATTTCAATTTAAATAATGTTCCTCAAAAGAAATCTAACATAAGATAACACATTTAACAAGTATTTGTTGGGACTCTGTATCCGAATGTGTTACTGGAGGCGTTATGAAAAATATCATAATTTGTGAAAATTTAAGAGAGGAACTCGCGCCCAAAAATGCCAACCTCCCGGACGGATCACAAATAGTGACTACCGCCTGTAAAATGCAGTAGGGCAAGTTGCACACCCATTGCAAAATAGTTTTCGGATCGAATCCAAAAACTATTTTGCCCGAGTGAAGTCATCAGCGTTTTTTGTCCGGAGAAAGTCCTCGGCGTTTTCCAGTCCGGAGAAAGTCCTCGGCGTTTTCCAGTCCGGGGAGAGTCCTCGGCGTTTTCTGTCCGGGGATAACTGCCCACCTGAACGATAGGTCGGGCAGGCAACTAGGATCTGGTTAGTATACGCACAACTGTCTTACTCGTGGTGACTGGGGATCCACGTCTTCTCCTCATATTCCTGCCAGCGGCCTGAAGGTACGAGCTTCTCTTCGTAGTGTCCCTCAATCCTTCTATTACCTTCATAACGCTCAGCAACCCAGGCTCTCTCTTTCCTTGATGAATCAACCCATTTCCTCTTCTTTACATACTCATAATGGCCTTCAATATAATTTTGTCCCTGCCCGGATCTGGATTGTCTTTCCATGTAAAGCTGTCTCTGCATCTGCGCGTATTCTGCCTCTTCTCTCTTTTTATCCATGTAGTCTCCGGTAAGCGCTCCTCCTAATGCACCGACACCGGCACCAATCATAGCACCAGTACTGGCACTGCCAGCTAAAGCACCAAAACCCGTACCCAACGCGGCCCCTGCTCCGGTCCCTATTGCTGCCCCTTTTTGTGTAGTAGTCAAACAACCACTCGTAACAATCGCAATAGCCATAACACACATTATCGTACTGATTAATTTGATCTTCATTTTTCTCTCCTTCACGATTTAATTATTACAACATAGTTTTTTATTACCTGCAATCATAGCGTCTGTATCTATATGGCCTGTTGCGATAACCAGGTGCATAACGATATAAACGCCGGTAAATACTATAGTCTCTTTTCTTACTATAATTATAATCTCTATAGCTACGTCTGTAGTTATTGCCATCTCTGTAGTTATTGCCCTGCCGGTAGCTCTTTTTCTCACCATAATAGTTGTAATCGTTATAGTCTCTGCTATCTCTGCTGTTGTGAGCATAAACCGTGTAACTTGATAAAACTAATGTCATGAAGCATAATGCAATAAATAATAAGCTTTTTGTTATAGATTTCATCTTTCTCACCGCCTTTCTACAATTTTAGACGGCTTTTGTTATCATTAAGTTTCATAAGAAATTTTTTTAATAATATATTAATCAAATTCAGTAGTGTCCGGTTATAAATATGCGTGTACGGCTTTTGTCATACCCGAAATCTTTTATCGGGTATTCAGATGATTTATCATCCTGGATTCCCGGTAATTGATTAGTTCTAACTATTGGATATTACAGTGCTTGCTACTCTACAAAAGTCTCTAGCAAAAAAGATTAAATTGTTTAAGATATTAGGGAACTTTCTTTAAAGATTTGTGTCTAACTAAATAGATGGAAACAATAGATAACATAACAGAAAATATAATTATTGAGGCTTCAGAAGGTAGTACGGAGGCTTTTGAGGGCATATATAAGGCGTACTCCGGCCTTGTCTATAACGTTGCGTTCAGAGTTGTTAATAATATGGATGAGGCACAAGAAGTAACTCAAGAGGTATTTCTTACTGTTTACCGCAAGCTTAAGAGTTTTAAGTTTAAATCATCCCTTAAAACATGGATATACAGGATAGCAGTTAACATGTCTATTGACTATGCCAGGAAAAGGTCAAAAGAGCAGGACCATACGGTGCTCTATGAAGACCACAATAAACTTAATAAAACCATTGATTCTGTCAGTGAGGAAGTAGAGAGAGAAGAGCAGGAAAAGACCCTCTCAACCTTGCTGGAAGCTCTTAGTCCGAACCTGAGAGTTTGTATCGTATTGAGAAGTATCGAAGGTTTAAGTTATCAGGAGATATCAGAATCATTGAACATAAATATTAATACCGTACGTTCCAGACTCAAACGAGCCAGGGAAAAACTTTTAGCATTAAGAAAAGAGATGGTGAAAAATGAAATGTGAAGATGTTAAAGAACTCATTCTTACCGATTACCTGGATGGACAGCTGGAAAAAGAGCAGAAAACTCAAATCGAGCAACACCTGACAATTTGTAGTGACTGTAAGGAGTATGAGCTTTTAACGAGAACAGCAGTTGTTGAACCATTCAATAACCTGGAAAATCATAATCCACCGAAAGCAACATGGAATAAGATCAGGGAGCAGATCGAAGAAGAACGACCACTACATGAACCAGCAAACTCCTTTACTGACTTAATTCTCAGAATTAAGGAATTTTTTTATATTCCAAAATCTGCTTTTGTTGTTACCTCTATATTAGTTTTATTACTGGTGGGGATAACCGTTATTAAATTGAAGCCAGACGACCAAAAGGTTGTACAAGTGAATCCGGACAGCCAGATTGAGTGCATAAACTATTTGATGACTGTTTTTGACCAGGAAAGCGCGAACGGCAATGATGACTTTGGGACTTCAATAGAAGATTATTTTCTATAATTTTACTTTATATGATTTTCCATTTTAACTACTTATATCGCTGGAAGATACACTCTTATCATTCTGAGTGAAGCGAAGAATCTCTCGTTAGTAAGCCAATGTGTTTCGTGAGGCTAATGAGATTTTAGTGTATAGATTCTTCAGTCGTTCCTCCTTCAGAATGACGTATTGGCAAAAGAAGTCTGCCCGAATTGAATTAAATTTAAAAACATAAAATTGTATTTATTTGAAAGATGAAAGGAGCTGGAATTATGAGTGCTAGACTAAAACAAGTTCTCTACTCAGTAGGCATTGTCGGGGCAATGCTATTAACATCAAATGTATATTCGCAACCCAAGGGGAATAATACCAACAGGCATGATCAGATGCGGGAAGAGATGAAGGCAAAAATGCAGGAAGTTTTCAAGCAACTTGATCTGAGCCCTGAACAGGAAGAACAGCTACAAGCTCACCGAAAGAATCATAGAGGACAGACAGGCGAGTTTCGAGAAATTCTAAAAGCGAAGAGAGAAACACTGAAAAATGAACTTCAAAAAGAAGAGCTGAATATGGAGGAGATTTATAAGATCCATAATGAGCTTAAGGGTCTGCACTCAAAAAAAGCTGATCACCGGCTGGAAGGTATACTGGAAGTAAGGAAGATATTAACTGCTGAACAATTCAGAAAATTTTGTGAATTAAGAAAAGAAATGCGTTCGATGAAGAGGAAGGGAAAGAGAAAAGAGTTCTATTGAATTCACCTGAATCAACCTAACATATTAAAAAACGTAAGCAGTTGGATAGTATGTTAATTTAGGAACATAAATAAAAAATAGATGGACACCATTCTTATTCCCTCTGTCATGATAATGCTAATACCGAATAGATATAAGCACAAATCAAGTTTTACCCTCCGACCCCTTGCAAAACACCTGAATACAGGGATGCGGATTAACGCGAATAAAGATTGTGAATGAAAGAGGCAGTTTCACACAAAGACGTAGAGAGCGCAAAGGGGAAAAAATTAAGGATTAATAAACAGGGGAAACAGGTCCCTACGCCTATTATTCAAACGGGCGACCGAATTGGGTCAGTGCCCAAAGGGCTAAAAGATATATGCTGATGAGTGAATGAATTCCTGAGACGACTCTTACCCATCCGGTTGCTTTTAGTGTGTATTCGCGAGGCTGAATTCGAGCAATCCAGCTTCCGACATTCAGGTCTTTCCAGCCAATGTGAAAGGCTGAGAGGAGGCTGAAGTAGACGCCGTACCCAATAACTTTGTACCAACGGTGAGGCTTTAATCGAAAGGGTTCTTCGTTACCCATTTTCTTTTTCATCCGTTTCGTTACCCATTCCATCCATATCCCTTCTTCCCCTTTTGTCATAAGTGAAAATATATAAGGAATTGAGAAAATAAAAAAGAACGCTCCTAATATCAAAAGACATCTTCCTGGATCGGCTCCGTAACCCGAAGGTAGATCAAGGAATAAAGTCTCTAAAAATCGTTTTTTTTCGCGATTCTTGCGTAGAGCGGCTGTCAACCTCCTTTCCTGAGATTTGAAGCTAGATTCCCTTGCCATTTTTCGTAGTGTTACTACGGGCCAAATTTTATCAGAATCAAACGTCATACTCGAAAATCCAGAAGCTCCAAGAAATTCAAGTCCTTTACCTATACTAAGTGGTTCAAAAACAGATTTTTTAAAATTTGCATATGATATGGTTGCGTCTAAAAGGTCGGTCTCCTTTAGAGTTGCATTAGCCAGATATGCCCTAGTCAGATTCGCCTTAGTCAGATTTGAGTTAATCAGCTTAGCATGACTCAGATCAGTATATCGCAGATTAGCATAACTCAAATCTGTACCTATCAGTTTGGCATGGCTCAGATTAGCCTTGCTCAGATTGGCATAACTCAGACTTGCTTCACTAAGATCGCACCAACTAAGATTTGCTCTTATGCCTTTATCTTCCTTTGTATCAATCCATTTCTTATGATCTGCTAGGATTTTATCAAGATCTTCCCGGGTCATTACTGTTGCGTCAGCGTACGTACCTGTCCATTTCCATTTCTCAGCACTTCTCACAGATGCACCGCTGAAGAGTAATATTCCTGATAGTGATATGAACAGGGTATAGATGATGAGTTTTGTTTTTTTCATGGTATTAACCGTATAGGTTGGGGACAGTTCCGGTTAAATCATATAAATAGATTCCCGCTCAACATACTACGGGAATGACAAGAGTGTAGATTAAGTTCCCTTGTAGTGTATTAATGCGCAAAATACCTGATGTTGGGGTATAAATCAAGTATGAAAAATCTGGAGGTTTGCGAAAAACAGAGAGAAGAACTCTCACCCAAAGAGGTCAACCTCCCGGAAGAACCACAGAGAGCAGGAGCCCTGTGGGGTTTGCCCCCGTCCGACCAAGTCATCCGGGCGGGCAACTATGCTATTCCCGTCCAAACCGATTTGACGGGCAAGCAGGTTGCGGCAATAATTGCAAAAAAGTTTGTTGCCAATTATATAACATGAGCCGATTGCAACCACTATTCGACTCATAAACAAGCCAAATTATGAGCCAATTAACCGTTTTATTCAACTGATTTATTCTTTGAGGAACATCGGGGTTTGTGAAAAGCTGAGACAGGAACTCACTCCCAAAAAAGGAAACCTCCTGAACGGGCCACAAAAAGTGAAAATGCATGGAGTATCAATTATTGCAGAAAAGCATGTTACTATTCAAACGAATTAAATAGTAAATATAACAAGATCATTAAATTTTATCTCCTGCGACCTCTACCCTCTCCTCTACTTTCAAATTCATAACGGGTAATATAACCGTTTCCATCCTTATCCATCATTCTAAACATATCTTCCGGACTTCTCCTCCTGGCAGGAAGACACTTCATTTCATGAAGTGTTATTTTACCGTCATGATTTTTATCCAATCCATCAAGTGACACTCCTCTTCCACCCCTGGACATTCCTCCACCACTCATTGAAGTACATGCAACAAGGCCTGTTATACTTCCACAGAGAACAATAAAAACAATTACCTTTTTCACTGACTACCTCCCCTATTGTAAAAAAAACGATTTATTTAAATGTATCAGGCTTGTGAAATAATTTCTTTACATAATAATTAAGACCGCAGTGTCAGCTGCGGTCTTAATTACCACTACTCCGGTTGTTTTACTTTCCTTTAAGTAATTCGTTCTTATCTCCTCTACACCTTCCCTTAAAGCCTCTTCTTTTTCCTCTTAATTCTTTAATTTTTGATCTAAACTGCTCAAATTGCTCAGGATTCAGAATTTCTTTTACTTTTAGAATAGACGCAACTCGATGATCAATAAGTTGTGCCTGCTGATTTTTCATCTCAGATGAAATACGTTCTACTTCATCCGGATTTGAATCATATTTACCCAATTCACTCCTGAGATTTAACCGATTAGTTTTGAGAGATCCCTTCATTTGCATGGCTTGCGTACGACATGCCTCTCGATGTTTCTTAAGTTTTGCCTGTTGATCTTCTGTGAGCCCTAACTCTTCAATGACAATCTGCTCTTTAATTTGACATCTATTATCATGCCCATCACATGTACCTCTGAAGGGCTCTGCATAAGTTAAGGATGTAGAAATACATATTGCAGTAAGCGTTAACACTATGACTTTTTGATAAAACCTTTTTGTACTTTTCATAATATACTCCTTTCTAAATTATTTTTGTACTGCCTCATTTCACTACATTAGACTAGCGACAGTTACAAAAAGTTTCATAATTAATTTCTATAACATAAATCTTTATTCGATTGTTTTCCATACATAGCTTTTAGCTGATCGACTCGTGGAAATTCAGGATAGTATTCTCCCTGAGGCCCGGTAAATCCTCGACCAGAACTTGTTAAGGCAACCGTTGTATAACTCCCATCAAAATTTGGAATATTAATCACAAATGATTTTCCTCTATATTTTGACATTTTTCTAGATGAAGTTTGAGGAGTTCCTAATGCGATGGTTGTCGGATTAGAAACAACAATATAGCCGGCTGGAGTACGTCTCCAGTAAACGCCTTTAAAAGTATAATACCGCTTCCCATTATCTACGATAACTTTGTGACCGTGTGGGATTTTGGAGACTACCGCACCTCTTGGAGCAGCAACAACAACATAACCTCGATCTCTTTTTTGATAAAAAATACCGTTAACATAGTAATAAGAGAGTCCACCCAATGCTATCTTTACAAACCTGCCTGGCAAAACTCTCTCAAACTTGCTTTTTGAATAATGTAGATGGCGAGGATAATTCCTTTTCTTAAACCGAGCGTCCGCGTCAGTTGATTGAACTAAAACAGCTACACCTAAACAGCCAATGACTAATAACTTACTAATAAATTTTCTGTTAACCATTTCAACACTCCTTTTTATTAATTTTCTATTTTTCTATTGATAACCTGTCACATTCACAATTTTAGACGAAGGCTAAAGAAAAAAAGTTTCATAATAATAAAAAAAACTGATCACCGGCTGGATAGCATACTGAAAGCAAGGAAGATATTAACTGCTGAACAGTTCAGAAACTTTGTGAATTAAGAAAGGAGATGTATCCGATGAAGGTAAGGAGGAAGGAGTTCAATTAAATTCACCGGATATCTTAAAATACGTAAGCAAGAGGCATGCTCCTGTTTATTGCGTGAGCATGATTTTTAATTATTACTATATTGGCTTGCGAAAAGGGGTTGACTACTGATTTGAAACACAGCGATTTTGTCAATAGATCACAGGCTGTCCGAGAACAAATAATACCAATACCTGATACCGTATGTAATTGCTAAAGTTGGTAGAATTTTTAAAATCCAATAATACTGACGTTTCTTTTATTTTTTCCCGTT